>Ga0157369_10000021_pt1 | contig 239073 bp, 198 predicted proteins | sample C25metaG_FD_113461 | JGI IMG/M metagenome (GOLD analysis project Ga0157369, IMG submission 113461) | Corn rhizosphere microbial communities from Kellogg Biological Station, Michigan, USA - C2-5 metaG | ecosystem: Host-associated > Plants > Roots > Rhizosphere > Soil | place: USA: Michigan... | reverse complement strand
GCGCGGCGATGGATCGCCGCGCTTGCGAAGCAGTACACGGATGTACTGTCTGAGCAACCCGGCGCGGGCGAGAAGCGCAGGGCAGTTCGATTCGCACGATGCGAATCGAACCACCGCGTCCGGCGCCTAGCCTTTTGCCTACTTTTGGGCAATGCCAAAAGTAGGCCGCTCGCCGCAGGCGAGTGGAAGCTCTGCACTGGAAGGAGGGAATTAAGGAGCCGGATTCAAGTCTTATGGAGTGACAAGAAAGATAATGGCAAAGCACAGCGTCATTGCCGCAACCTGCGCGCAATCGCCGGGCGCGAGATCAGCGCGAAGATGATGCCGATCAGGAAGCCGGCGATGTGCGTCCACCATACGACCGCGCCGAACGCCGGGCCGACGAAGGTGAACAGCACCTGCAGCAGGATCCAGAATCCGATCAGCAGCGGTGCCGGGATGCGCACGAACTCGAGGAACAGCCCGAGCGGAATGACCAGGCCGAGGCGCGCGCGCGGAAACAGCGCGAGGTAGGCGCCGACGATGGCGGAAACGCCGCCGCTCGAACCTACGATCGGTTCATTCGCGCTGGCCAGCGTGAGCGCGCCGCACAGGTTGGCGATGGCGCCGCCGATAATGAACAGCGCCAGGAAACGCCACGATCCGAGTGCGCGTTCTGCCTGCAAACCGAAGATCATCAGGAACAGCAGGTTGCCGGCCAGATGCAGCCAGTCGGCATGGATGAACAATGCGGTGACCAGGCGCAGGCCGCGCAGCTCGAACAGCTGGCGCAGCGTCGGCGCCTGCGGATCGAGCAGTTTCGCCGGAACCGTTCCCCAGTGCCGCAGCCACTGCAGGTGCTCGTCGGCGGGCAGGCTGGCCAGCCACAATGAAATGACCACGCAACTGCCGATGATCGCGATCGTCGCCCAGGGCAGGTGTGGCTTGCGCCGCTGGTCCACGCGCACGAACATGCGCGGCGCTCAGCGGCCCGGGCGCGGGTAGAAGAATTTCTGGCCGCGGAACTCGAGCACGATGCCGTCGGCACGGATCTCGCGCAGCGTCAGTCCTTCCTTGATCGTTTCGCCTTCGACCTTGCGCTCGCCGTCGACCACGACGAAGCGCTGCGCCGGAACGGCGGCGTAGACGTGCATGCTGACGGTGAGTGTCGGCAGATCCTTGCGCACGCTGAACGGCAATTCGTAGTACAGCGGCATGTCCGGCACGGCAGGAGGAGCGGCTGCCGGTACCGGCGGTGGCGCGGGCGCTGGTTGCGGCGACGTTGCCGCCGGTGGTGCCGAAACCTGCGGCGGCGGCACCGCGACCGGCCGGGAATTCGCGGACGCGACGTTGGTCGTGGCAGCAGCGGCGCGCGTTTCGGGCGCCCCGTTCGCTGCCGGCGGCGCGATACCGCCCGGCGCGGAATCTTGCGTGCGCTTGAGCCCGGCTTCGGCCGTGGCGCGCGCCTGTGCGGCAACATTTGCCGCTCCCGGGTTCAGGCGTTGCATCCTGCCCGGAGCACCTTCGCCGGCGCTGCCCGCCGAAACCTGCGGACTGGCCATGCGCGGATCGTGGCCGCGTGCGTCGCCGCCGCGCGCCTGCTGCCCTGGCGCGCCGGGAGCGGTGAATGGCGATCGCGCCGGATCAGCGGTCGCGGCCGTGCGTGGCGTTGCTGTCGCTGGATTGAAGCGGTTTGCAGCCGCAGGATTCGCCGCCGTCGTTGTCGGCGGATTCGCGTTGCCGGCTGCCGCGGCTTGCGCGGTGCCTGTTTCGCCAGCCGTCGAATGGCGGGGCATGCTGCGCACGTAGTACCAGCCGAAAGCGGCAACGGCCAGCACCAGCACCACGATGATCGGCAGCGGACTGCGTCGTCGCCGCGCCACGGTGAACGGCGTTCCCAAGCCCGGCGCTTCGCCGAGCTGGCGCCGCGCTTCGGATTTTTTCAGCGCTTCCAGAATCAGGGACATGTCGAATCTTGTGGTGACTACAAATTGACTTCGCGGGCCAGATGCGGGCCGCTGTCATCGAGCGCGGACAACGCGAACAGCGTTTCCGGACCGACGATTCCGTCGGGGTGGATGCCGTAGGCGATCTGCAGCTTGCGGATGCGTTCTTCCAGCGTAGCATCGAAATAGGCCGGACCGGAGTCGGCGGCCTTGGCGCCATCCATGCGCGCCACCTGCGCCTTGACCCAGGCGACGCCCGGCCCGGCGTCGCCCAGGCGCAATGTCGCCGGCACGCCATCGGGCACCCGCCAGACGGCCACGAAGTCGCCGTTCCAGAAATCGCGCAGCTTGTCGGTGCTCAGGCGCACCCACTCGCCGCCATAACTCAGGGCGACGCGATTTCCGGCGACGCCTTGCATCAGCGCGAAGCCGCGCGCGCCGTTGTGCTGCAGCACCAGGATCAGCGGCCGGTCGAAGCGCGCCAGCTGTTCGAGCGAGGCATGGCCGCGCAGGCAATTGAGCCCGGGGAACACCACGCTCTGGCAACGCGCCGCGTCGCGCACCGAGACATCGCCCGACTTGACCTGCCAGCGCGCGAGAAGCTGTGTCCATGCCGCCAGTTCGGATTCGTTGTCGCCCTGCAGCGCCGTTTCGAGGCGCGTGGCCGTGGCGGCATCCGGATCGGGTGGCGGCGGCACCGGCGCAGGCGCCGGCACCGCAGCCTGCACCGTCGTCTGCGTTTCGCGGTGCTGGTACCAGTTCAACGCAACCCCCGCGGCGATCAACAGGATGGCGGCGGCAGCCAGACGGCCGTAGTGGCGCATCCAGTAGCGTGCGTGGCCCGGCAGTGTCTCGTCGGCGGCGCGGTCGACCAGGCGTTCGCCGATCGAATCCTGCTCGCGCGCGAATCCGGCCATCAGTGCGCGGTCGGCAATGATGTTGATCAGGCGCGGCACGCCGCCGGAGCGCTGATACAGCGCGCGCAGGCCGAGCCGCGAAAACGGCAGCTTGGCCGCGCCGGCAACGGCGACGCGATGCCGCACGTAGGCCTCGGTTTCGGGGCGGTCCAGCGGCGTCAGGTGATAGCGCGCGGTGATGCGCTGGGCGAGCTGCCGCAGTTCGGTGTCGCCGAGCTTCTCGCGCAGTTCGGGCTGGCCGAGCAGGATGATCTGCAGCAGCTTTTGCGTCGGCGTCTCGAGGTTGGTCAGCAGACGGATCTGCTCGAGCGCTTCGGTCGACAGGTTCTGCGCCTCGTCGACGATCAGCACGACGCGCAGGCCCTGCGCGTAGGCATCCAGCAGGTAGGCGTTGAGCGTATCGACCAGGCCCTTGAGGCTGCCGCGCCGCTCGCCGACGTCGAGCTTGAGTTCCTCGCAGATGGTCTCGAGCAGCTCGACCGGCGACAGCTTCGGATTGAGCACCAGGGCAACGCGCGTGTGTTCCGGCAATTGTTCGAGCAGCAGCCGGCACAACGTCGTCTTGCCGGTGCCGACCTCGCCGGTGAGCTGCACGAAACCGCCGCTGCCGCCCTTGCCGATGCCGTAGAGCAGGTGCGCGAGCGCGTCCCGGTGGCGCTCGGACAGGAATACGTAGCGCGGGTCGGGGGTGATCGAGAATGGAGCCTCTTTGAGGCCGTAGAACTCCAGATACATGGCGATACTTTACCGCATGGCCTGCTGTTTGCCGCGGCGCGCGCCCGGCGATTCGTTAGGTTCGCGTTAACAGCTGCGAAACCGGAAGCGTCGCAACGTGCGGCGCACGATACTCACGTGGCTCAGACACCACGCCGCGTCCAGTTACGCCGCAGCAAGGGTTGGCGCATGCCGTCCGATACGGTCAAGGTCGATCCCGGCACATGCTGCGGTAGTGCGTGGGTCGGCGACCGAGGCATCCGGATGTGCGAATCTCGATCGGGCGCTTCAAGGCCGCCCCGCCAGGCGGCGAGCTGACGCGCGCGGATCCGGACTCGCCGTTCGATGCCGCCCATCTTCATGCCGCCCAGGTTCGTGCGGCGTTGCGCGGTAAATCTCGCCTGCCGGTGTCCGTTGACGCCCCCGGTCATGCCGACCTATGGTTGGAGTCGCCAGCGGTTTGGTGTGGCAAATGCCTGGATCGGGCACCGCCGCCCTGGTTGCTGCACGCTCTACCTATCGCGCTGGCGGGAGCGGGCAGGGCGAGGATGCCGTCTCGGCGCACGTTGCAATGACCGAATAGGCGGCTTGGGCTCAACCCTCGTCGTCGCGCCGGATCGACCGGTTCGATTCCTTCGGCTCGGCCCTGGATTTCTCTTCCTTGTGCTCGGCAACCCTCGCCGGCTCGCCGACATCGTGCAGATGCAGCGGACTTTCCAGCAGCGGCTGCGGATCCACGCGCGCCGCGAGCCAGCGGATCCCCAGGTGCAGGTGCGTGCCGCTGGTGCGGCCGGTCGCGCCGACCTTGCCGAGCGTCTGCCCGCGCCTGACCTCGTCGCCGGTCTTCACGCTGAGCGAGCTCATGTGGAAACTCGCGCTGACCATGCCGTCGCCATGATCGATGTAGACGCTGTTGCCGGTCAGGAAATGCTCGTCGGCCAGCACGACGCGCCCGGCCGCGATCGCCTTGACCGGATTGCCCTCGATCACCGGGTAGTCGCGCCCGGTATGCTGGCTCTCGACCTTGCCGTTGAACGTGCGCAGGCTGCCGAAGTCGTCCTCGTTCTTCGGCAGCGGCGATGCCGGCGCGCCGAGCGGTAGCGAGAAATGCGGCTCCTCGGGTTTCGCGGCAAACAGCTTGAGCACGGCTTCGCGCTCGTGCGCCGCGCGCTTCGAGTTTTCCTTCGACACGTTGATGTACGCGTCGTCCTTGAGGTCGATGTCGACCTTTGGCCGCTCGGCCTTCTCGACGATCGCCGTGGCCGTGTGCCGCTTGCCGCCCTGATCGATCACCACGAGCGCATGACGGCCCGGAATTGCCTCGACGTCGAACGGGAAGTAGCAGACCGAGTCGACCGCAGGATACTTCCTGCCCGCGAGCACGCAGGATTTCGCCGCGATGCCGGGCCAGCGCGCGACTTCGCCCTGATCCAGCGTCACGCTGAGCGGCGCGGGCGTCGATGTTCGCTGCGGCGTTCGCGCCGAGACGCTCGTGCAGGCAATTGTCGCCAACAGGGCGCCCAGCACCGGCCGCAACGGCACGGCGGGCTTTTGCGAATGAATGAACGGCATCTTGGTTCCCCATGCGGCAATTGTGGCGCCCAGTGTGCGCCAGGCGCGCTGCTCGCAACCTGAACAGACGGCGACCGGCTAACCGGGGGCGAACATCCTGTAAAGGAACGCGTCGCCAGAATGCACCGGTAACGACAGCCATGAATATCAGGAGAAGCCCATGTCATCCAATCCGGTTCGCTGGTTCGAGATCTACGTGCAGGACATGGCCAGGGCCAAGGCGTTCTACGAATCGGTGTTCAAGCTGAAGATAGAGAAGCTCGACAACCCCGGCAAGCCGGAACTCGAGTACTGGACGTTTCCACAAATGAACATGGATCAGCCGGGCACGTCGGGCGCGCTCGTGCGCATGGACGGTGTTCCCTCGGGCGGCAACAGCACGATCATCTATTTCGGCTGCGACGATTGCGCCGTGGAGGCCACGCGCGTGGTCAAGGCCGGCGGCAGCATCAAGGACGACAAGATGTCGATCGGTCAATACGGATTCATCGCGCTGGTCTATGACACCGAGGGCAATCTGATCGGCCTGCATTCGATGACCTGACGCTGGCGCTTTAGCCCTCCCCTTCAAGGGGAGGGTTGGGTGGGGATGGTGTTGCCTGCCTCGCTCGTTTTCGCTCGTCATTCCGGCGAAAGCCGGACTGCGGAGGCAGGATGCCGGAGCGAACATTCGCGCAGCGAATGGCCCGAAGGGCACGCGACAGGAGTCGCGTGTAATCCAACTCCTTACCTTTGCTTTTCAAGTGCAGAGCTTCGTCTCGCCTGCGGCGAGCCGGTTACTTTTTGGCATTGCCCAAAAAGTAACCAAAAAGGCTAGGCACCGGACGCGGTGGTCCGATTCGCATCGTGCGAATCGAACTCCCCTGCGCTTCTTCGTCGCGGCGGGGTTGCTCAGACAGTACGTCCATGTACTGCTTCGCAATCGCGGCGATCCATCGCCGCGACCCTGCGGGCATTTCCCCGCCGCGCCTGCGATGCTCGGCACCGCGAACGGCGCCGTTGATCCACGAATCCGTCCATCCATGGACTACGAAATAGCATGTAGGTTGGGCTGAGCGTAGCGATGCCCAACGTCACTTGAAAAACTTGTTGGGGTTCGCGGGCGCTCACCCCAACCTACGGACTGTCGCAACTCAGGAAATGCTCAAAGACGAGTGGGAGAGGGTTAAGGCTGAGGCCAAGGATGGGGATCTCAGCGAGCTTACGCGCAAGCGCGCCAACATTGCGCCGCGTAGCAGTGCGTAAATCGCGCTACTTGCTGCGCCCGCACGTGACTCCTACTTGTTCAGCTGTACTTCCATTTCGAGAGCATTTTCCTTCATTTTGAGCTCGTGCTCTTCTTTAGAATGCATGGCTTGTTCGCCCACATGAGGCGGCAAGGCAACATCCAAATATGCTAACGCTGCCAAGTAGTAGTCCTTGATCGCCGTCTCTAGATCGGCTTTGCCATGGGCGCTTCCGAGTGCTTGCTTTAGGTGGGGCTGCAAATTTGCTTTTGCTTTCTCTATCGCCAGATGAGCTTTGTCGAAGCTCTCGGTTGATGGTACGACGTTGTAGACCGCCGCCTGCACTGCTACGTCGGCAATGTCTCCTTCTAACATTGCAACGTGATAAGCGAGGGTTGAGCCGGCGGCCGCCGAGGACGCTGTCAAGAGTAAAAGCGCGGATAATTTTTTCATTTTCACCATCTTGCTCCCGGTTCGGGCGTAGAGACAAAGTTAGGTGAGAATCTACATTCTATCGATGTCGATTGGTTTCAGATAGTTTCTTCTCGCAGTCGCCGCAGGTTCTTCCTTCATTTCTGCGTGGACCGTCAGGTAGGCAGGCGTAGTCCACGGATGGACGGATTCGTGGATCAACGGCGCCGTTCGCGGTGCCGAGCATCACAGCCTGCGCCGGAAAATGCCCGAAGGGGCGCGACGATGGATCGCCGCGCTTGCGAAGCAGTACACGGACGTACTGTCTGAGCAACCCGGCGCGGGCGAGAAGCGCAGGGCAGTTCGATTCGCACGACGCGAATCGAACCACCGCGTCCGCTGCCTAGCCTTTTGCCTACTTTTGGGCAATGCCAAAAGTAGGCCGCTCGCCCGCAGGGCGAGTGGAAGCCTTGCACTTCATCAGACAAGAGCGGAGACGCTGGGTTCCGGCCTTCGCCGGAATGACGAGCAAAGGAATGCCGAGCTAACGGCGACACCATCCCCACCCAACCCTCCCCTTGAAGGGGAGGGCTAAAGCGCAGCGCCGAATGGAGTTATTCGCCGAGCGTCAACAGCGACGCATTGCCACCCGCCGCGGTCGTATTGATCGTCAAGGTTCGTTCGGTAACGAAGCGCAAGAGATAATGCGGGCCGCCGGCCTTCGGTCCGGTGCCGGACAGGTTCTCGCCGCCGAACGGCTGCACGCCGACGACGGCACCGATCTGGTTGCGGTTGACGTAGCAGTTGCCGACTTTGGCGCGTTGTGAAATATGCGCAATGGTGGAATCGATGCGGCTGTGGATGCCGAGCGTGAGGCCGAAGCCGGTGGCGTTGATCGCGTCGATGACCGCGTCGAGTTCGTTCGCCTTCCAGCGGATCACGTGCAGGATCGGGCCGAACACTTCGTGCGTGAGCTGCGACAGCGACTTCAATTCATACGCGCGCGGCGCGAGGAACGTGCCGTTGGCACACTCGGGCGGCAGTTCGACCTGCCTTATCAGGCGGGCTTCCTTGTCCATGCGCGCGGCGTGATCGGCGAGGCTCTTGCGCGACGGTTCGTCGATGACCGGACCAACGTCGGTCGACAGCAAGCCGGGATCGCCGACCTTCAGCTCGTCCATCGCGCCGGCGAGCATCGCGATGACCTTGTCGGCGATGTCGTCCTGCACGAACAATACGCGTGCCGCGGAACAGCGCTGTCCGGCCGAATCGAACGCGGACGCGACGACATCCTTGACGAGCTGTTCCGGCAAGGCAGAGGAGTCGGCGATCAGCGCGTTCTGGCCGCCGGTCTCGGCGATCAGGGCGGCGATCTGCGCGTTGCGCGCGGCGAGCGTGCGGTTGATCGTCCACGCGGTTTCGGTCGAGCCGGTCATGCAGACGCCGGCGACGTCGGCTTTGGTCAGCAGCAGGTTGCCGATCATCGAGCCCTTGCCCGGCACGAACTGCAGCACGTGCTCCGGCACGCCGGCCTCGTGCAGCAGCTTGACCGCGGCGTGGCCGATCAGCACCGTCTGGTCGGCCGGTTTGGCGATGACCGCGTTGCCGGCGGCAAGCGCGGCGGCGACCAGGCCGGTGAAGATCGCGAGCGGGAAATTCCAGGGACTGATGCAGACGAACACGCCGCGGCCATGCAATGAAAGTTCGTTCGACTCGCCGGTCGGCCCGGGCAGCGCTTCCGGATGGCCCATGAGCTTGCGCGCCATCGCCGCGTAGTAACGGCACATGTCGGCCGCCTCGCGCACCTCGGAAATCGCCGCCGGCAGCGTCTTGCCGGCTTCGCGCACGAGCAGTGCGACGAATGGCGCGCGGCGCTGTTCGAGCAGGTCGGCGGCGTATTCGAGGATCTTGGCGCGCGACGCTGCCGGCAGGAGGTCCCAGCCCGGCTGCGCGGCGACGCCATTGGCGAGCGCACGCTCGATCGTCGCCGCGTCGGCCTGCTGCTTCGTGCCGATCTTGCGGCGCCGGTCGGACGGATCGGTCACGTCCTGCAATGCCTCGCCGCATTTCGCGCCGGGTACGAGCGGCGTCGCGGCCCATTGCGCCGGGACTTTCGCGACGCTCTCGGCGAGCGCGCGCAGTTCGTTGTCGTTGCCGAAATTCACGCCCATGGAATTCTTCCGTTGTGGAGATTCGGACTTCTGCGCCCCGGCAGAAGTCTTGTTGAGAACGGACTGCGCCCCGGCAGAAGTCTGAGCGACGGCCGCCTGCATCCCCGCAGAGTCCGGATTGAGGAACAGTGCGATCGGTTGCGGGATGCGCGGATGCGGGATCGAGGCGAAGCTGCGCACCGTGTCGACCGGATCGGCGACGAGATCGCGGATCGGCAGCGATTCATCGACGATGCGGTTGACGAACGAGGTGTTCGCGCCGTTCTCGAGCAGCCGGCGCACGAGGTACGGCAGCAGGTCCTCGTGACTGCCGACCGGCGCGTAGACGCGGCACGGCACGTCGAGGTCTTGCGCCATGGATGGCGCAACGCGAACCGAGCTTGCTCGATTCGTCGTAGCCGAGTCCGGACCGCCGGACCCGGCGCGCTTCGGCAAGTCCAGGACGGGTTTGTCCGAAGCAAATACGGAATTCGCGCCGATCACTTCGCTGTACAGGTCCGCACCCATGCCGTGCAGGCGCTGGAACTCGAACGGCCGGCCCTGTGCGATGTGATGGATCGCGGCGATCGTGTGCGCATTGTGCGTGGCGAACGCCGGATAGAACGCCTCGCCGTGCTCGAACAGGCGGCGCGCGCAGGCCAGGTACGAAACGTCGGTATTCGGCTTGCGCGTGTAGACCGGATAGCCGGCATGACCGCCTTCCTGCGCGCGCTTGATCTCCGAATCCCAGTACGCGCCCTTGACCAGGCGCACGCAGAAACGCCGGCCGGTCTTGCGCGCGGCTAGCGCCAGCCAGTCGATCACGAACGGCGCACGCTTCTGGTAAGCCTGCACGGCCAGCCCGTAACCGTGCCAGCCTTCGAGCGAGGCATCGGCGTGCACCGCGGCAATGACCTCGAGCGACAACTCGAGGCGGTCGGCTTCCTCGGCGTCGACGGTCAGGCCGATGCCGTTTTTCTTCGCAAGTTGCGCAAGCTCGAGCAGTTTGGGCGTCAGTTCGGCATACACGCGTGCGCGCTTGGCGACCTCGTAGCGCGGATGCAGCGCGGACAGCTTGATCGAAATGCTCGGCGCATCGAGCACCGACCGGTACGGCCCGCGCGCGCCGAGCGCGGCGATCGCATCCTTGTAGGCCTTGTGGTAACGCTCGGCGTCCGGCTGCGTCAGCGCGGCCTCGCCGAGCATGTCGTAGGAAAAACGATACGCGCGGTTTTCCTTCTCGGCCGAGCGATCCTGCGCTTCCCTGATCGTCCGGCCCATGACGAACTGAAAACCCATGATGCGCATCGCCTGGCGCACGGCCAGCCGGATCACCGGCTCGCCGGCACGGCCGACCAGGCGCTTGAACGCGCCGGCGACGTTGCGCTGCGTTTCGTCGGCCAGCGTAACGAGCTTGCCGGTCAGCATCAGGCCCCAGGTGCCGGCATTGACCAGCACCGAGTCGCTCTTGCCCAGGTGGCTTTCCCAGTTCGCGTCGCCGAGCTTGTCCGATATCAGCTTGTCGGCAGTCGCCTTGTCCGGAATGCGCAGCAACGCCTCGGCGACGCACATCAGGAGCACGCCTTCCTCGCTGGACAGGTCGTATTCGCGCATGAACGACTCGACCGCCGATTGCTGGCTGGCCTTGGCGCGCACGCGCGCGACCAGCTCGGTCGCGCGGGCCAGGACCAGGTCGCGCTCGGCCGGCGGCAGCGCCGCCTGGCCGATCAGTTCGTTGACGGCCTCGGTTTCGTCGCGGCAGTACGCGGCGGTCATCAGCGCACGTGCGGCGCCCGGTGCCTCGGCGAGTTCGGGTGAAAGGATGGCGGCGGTCATCGGGTTCGCATGAAAGGCAAGCCACCGGATGGCCGGCAGCGTCGCGGGGGCGCGCATTTTAGCAGCGTTGCCCGCGCGGCCGGGCACGAAGCGGCGGATTGGCCCGTTCGCGGTGGAGCTCGGCCCGGTTTCAACGCCGCCGGACGCCTGCCTCGTGGCCGAGGCCCCGGTCACAAATCGACTGTCACGGGCCCGAGGCAGCACGCCCTTGCGCTTGCCCGGACGCAGCCCGCTCACTATCATGGCGGGCTTGAAAGCGCTGTGGCTGCATGACTGAGCAAGACCCAGCTTTGACGCCGGGCGACGCGGTTTCGCTGATGATTTTGCCGCATCGCTCGTTGTCGTGCGCCGGCCTTTGGCTGTTCCTGACGGCACAAGGCATGGCTGCAGTGGGATTTGCACTGCTGGCGGCGTGGGGCGGCAACGTGTTGGCGCCGGTATTCGCGCTGCTGGAGCTGGGCGTTGTCGCCGGGTGTCTGATCCGCGTCTGGCGTGCGTCCGGCGCGGGTGAGGTTGTTGTGCTGAGTGCGACGCGGCTGGAAATCGTCCCGTTGGGCAGGACGGGGCAGGCGGCGCAGTTCCATCCGTATTGGGCGCGGTTGACGCTGCAGCCGGGGCGCTGGCGCACTGCGCCGAGCCGGCTGCTGGTGCGCTCGCATGGACGCGAGGTCGAGATTGGCGCGTTTCTCAACGACGAGGAACGCCGTGATCTGGCGCGGCGATTGTCGGGCCTGCTGGCGCTGGCGCAGAACAGCGAACACCGGTCGTCGTAGCGGCGGCGGGCGACACGAATCTGGAAATGCTTAGGTGAAGCGATGAAGTGTTTTGAAGTCAGCAAGCCGATCGGGTTCGCGCTCGGCCTCGGAGCCGTGCTCGCCGCTGTCAGCACCGCGGTGTCGGCAATGCCGGTGCCGTGGCAGCTCAACATGTCGCCCGGCGTGACCAAGACCTCGCAGGAGGTCTACCAGATCCACATGTGGGCGTTCTACGTCTGCTGCGTGATCGGCGTGATCGTGTTCGGCGCGATGATCTACGCGATGGTCAAGTTCCGCAAATCCAAGGGCGCGGTTCCGGCCAAGTGGAGCCACAACACCCGCGTGGAGATGATCTGGACCGTCGTGCCGATCCTGATCCTCGTCGTGCTCGCCGCGCCGGCGACCAACGTCATGATCAGCATGGCCCACACCGAAGACTCGCAGATGACGGTGAAGATCACCGGTTATCAGTGGAAGTGGCGCTACGAATACATCAACTGGGGCGACAAGTCCTACCACGTCAACTTCATCTCCAAGCTGGACGGCGAGAGCGACCGCACGCGCCAGCTCAAGTCCGGTCTGGACCCGTTCGCGGTCAAGGCCGACGGCGAGAACACGTACCTGCTCAATGTCGATCATCCGCTCGTGCTGCCGGTCGACACCAAGGTTCGCTTCGTCGTCACCGGCGACGACGTGATCCACGCCTGGTGGGTGCCCGCGCTCGGCTGGAAGCAGGATGCGATCCCCGGCATCATCAACGACGACTGGACCGAGATCCACGATCCGGGCACCTATCGCGGCCAGTGCGCCGAACTGTGCGGCCAAGACCACGGCTTCATGCCGATCGTCGTCAAGGCCGTGCCGAAGGACGAATTCGTCAAGTGGCTCGACACGCAGGAAGCGGCGCTCGCGCCGCCTCCCGCGGCGGCCGCAACCGCCGCCACGCCAGCCGCCGAACCTGCCAAGGGTTAAGCTTTTATTGAACAGCGCAGCCAGGGAATGGCTGCCCATTTGACTTCGCGATCACGGATGATCGCAAACACGAGATCACATCATGGCTACCCACGCCGCGCACCACGACCAGCACGCCGATCACGACCAGCACGATCACAAGCCGCACGGCTTCCTCAATCGCTGGGTGTTTTCGACCAATCACAAGGACATCGGCACGCTGTACCTGATCTTCGCGTTCACGATGGCGTGCATCGGCGCGATGTTCTCCGGCGTGATCCGCACCGAGCTGATGCATCCGGGCCTGCAGTTCGTGCAGCCGTACTTCTTCAACCAGATGACGACGATGCACGCGCTGGTGATGATCTTCGGCGCGATCATGCCGGCGTTCGTGGGCCTCGCCAACTGGATGGTGCCGCTGATGATCGGCGCGCCGGACATGGCGCTGCCGCGCATGAACAACTGGTCGTTCTGGATCCTGCCGTTCGCCTTCACGCTGCTGCTGTCGACACTGTTCATGCCGGGCGGCGCGCCGGCCGGCGGCTGGACGATGTATCCGCCACTCGCGCTGCAGGGTGGCGCCTCGGTCGCGTGCCTGGTGTTCTCGGTGCACCTGATGGGCATCTCGTCGATCATGGGCGCGATCAACATCATCGCGACCATCCTGAACATGCGCGCGCCGGGCATGGACCTGCTCAAGATGCCGCTGTTCGTGTGGAGCTGGCTGATCACGGCGTTCCTGCTGATCGCGGTAATGCCGGTGCTGGCCGGTGCCGTGACGATGCTGCTGACCGACAAGTTCTTCGGCACCAGCTTCTTCAACGCTGCCGGTGGCGGCGACCCGGTGATGTTCCAGCACATCTTCTGGTTCTTCGGCCACCCCGAGGTCTACATCATGATCCTGCCGGCGTTCGGGATCGTGTCGGAGATCATCCCGACGTTCTCGCGCAAGCCGCTGTTCGGCTACCAGGCGATGGTCTATGCGATCGCGTCGATCGCGTTCCTGTCGTTCATCGTCTGGGGCCACCACATGTTCACGGTCGGCATGCCGCTCGGCGGCGAACTGTTCTTCATGTACTCGACCATGCTGATCGCGATCCCGACCGGCGTGAAGGTGTTCAACTGGGTCTCGACGATGTGGAAGGGCTCGCTGTCGTTCGAGACGCCGATGCTGTGGGCGATCTCGTTCGTGATCCTGTTCACGATCGGCGGCTTCTCCGGGCTGATGCTCGCGCTCGTGCCGGCCGACTTCCAGTACCAGGACACCTATTTCGTCGTGGCGCATTTCCACTACGTGCTGGTGACCGGCGCGCTGTTCTCGATCATCGGCGCGATCTACTACTGGTGGCCGAAGTGGACCGGGCGCATGTACAACGAAACCTGGGCCAAGGTGCATTTCTGGTGGAGCATGGTGTTCGTCAACGTGCTGTTCTTCCCGCAGCACTTCCTGGGCCTGGCCGGCATGCCGCGCCGCATCCCGGACTACAACGTCGCGTTTGCCGACTGGAACCTGGTCAGCACGATCGGCGCCTACGGCATGTTCCTGACGCCGTTCATGATGTTCTTCATTCTCTATACGTCGCTCAAGAGCGGCGAAAAGGCCAAGCAGGTGTCGTGGGAAGGCGCGCATGGCCTCGAGTGGACCGTGCCGTCGCCGGCGCCGTTCCATACGTTCGAGGTGCCGCCGGTCATCCATGACGAAGACCTGGCCCACGGCGACGTCACTCACTAACTTTTGCGATCATCCATGATCGCGAAGATCAAGAACTGGCCATCCATGAGATTTATTTTTGCGATCGATCCCTGATCGCCAAAATCAAAAACCGGCCATCCATGGCCGGACTTTCTAAGTCCTACGTTTGACGCTGAAGAAGTTGATGAACCAGCAACACGCCAATTTCGATTCCGAGCAGCGCCGCGCCGGCATCCGCCGCACGGTGTGGATCGTCGGCGGTCTCGCGCTGGCGATGTTCGTGCTTTTCTTCCTCAAGCAGGGCATCTGGCACTGATGGACGTCAGCCAGCGCAACCGGCGATTCCTGACGCGCGCCCTGCTCGTGTGCTGTTCGATGTTCCTGTTCGGCTTCGCCTGCGTGCCGATCTATCGCATCGCCTGCGACCATGGCTATCTCGGCGGACGCGTGCGCAATACTCCGGACGGTGCCGCCAAGGTCGCGGCTTTCAAGCCGGACGAATCGCGCTGGGTAACGGTGCAGTTCGTCGCCAACGTCAACAGCGCACTGAAGTGGCAGTTCGCCCCGGAAGCGGTCACGCTGCGCGTGCATCCGGGCGTGCTCACCGAGGCATGGTTCGACGCGACCAACAATGCGCCATATGCCATCGTCGGCAACGCCGTGCCGAGCGTTGCGCCCAACACCGCGTCGCTGTACTTCAACAAGACCGAATGCTTCTGCTTCACCGAGCAGACGCTGAACGCCGGCGAGTCGCGGCGCATGCCGGTGAAGTTCTTCGTCGACCCGAAGCTGCCGAGCGACATCGGCACGCTGACGCTTTCGTACACGTTCTACAACAACGAACTGGCGACGAAGAAGCTTGCCGGTAAGGCGGAAATCGGAGATCAGGGACCGGAGATCGGAGACAAGCGACTTTCCCCGATCTCGGATCTGCGATCTCCTGCCCCCAGTTCCTGAGACTTTTCCGAATCAGAGGTTTGTCATGGCAAACGCAGCACCTGGCGCTTACTACGTCCCGCACGGCACGCGCTGGCCGATCATGGGGTCGTTCGGCCTGATCTTCACGGTCAGCGGTGCGGCCATGTGGCTCAACGAAGTCGCCGCGGGCAAGTTCGTCATGGTGCTCGGCATCGCGACGATCCTGGCGATGATGTTCGGCTGGTTTCGCACCGTGATCGGCGAATCGCTGGCCGGCACCTACAGCAAGCAGGTCGACACCTCGTTCCGCATGGGGATGATGTGGTTCATCTTCTCCGAGGTGATGTTTTTCGCGGCGTTCTTCGGCGCGCTGTTTTACGCACGCAACCTGTCGGTGCCGTGGATCGGTGGCGAGGGCGACGGCGCACTGACCAACTTCTTCCTGTGGAAAGGCTACTCGCCGGCATGGCCGACGAACGGTCCCGAAGCGATCGGTGGCGCATTCGAGACGATGCCGGCGTGGGGCGTGCCGCTCTTGAACACGCTGTTGCTGCTGTCGTCGGGTGTCACGATCACGATCGCGCACCATGCGCTGCGCGCCGGCAATCGCAAGCAGCTGCTGATCTGGCTGGGCGCGACGATCGTGCTGGGCGCGCTGTTCCTCAATTTCCAGGCGCACGAATACATCGAGGCCTACACCAAGCTGAACCTGACGCTCGGCAGCGGCATCTACGGCTCGACCTTCTTCATGCTGACCGGTTTCCACGGCCTGCACGTCACGCTCGGCGCGATCATGCTGACCGTGATCTGGTTTCGTTGCCTGAAGGGCCATTTCGACCGCGACCACCACTTTGCGTTCGAGGCGGTTGCCTGGTACTGGCACTTCGTCGACGTGGTGTGGCTGGGACTGTTCCTGTTCGTTTACGTGTTGTAGGGCTCGAAAGAGCATTTGCCGCTCAAAGCGGATCGATGCGGATCGACGCGGATTTTTGCGCGCCTTGTCCGCGTCAATCTGCGTGGATCCACGTCAAAAGGCTCTTGATCCGCAGACGACGGCGTGGTCAGGCAGAATCGATTCTTCAGCGGCCGATATTGTGCGGCTGGATGACGCCGGTCAGGATGCCGACGATCACCAGCAGGATCAGGAATACCGACAGGCCGATGCGCCAGGTCAGCGCCTTCACCGTGCGGTCGGTCTTGCCCTTGTCGGTCATCATGTAGAACAGGCCGGCGCCCAGGTTGTAGACGATCACGATCAGAAACAGGACGATGATTGATTTGACCAGCATCGGTTGTGGTCCGTGCCGGCGCGGGCGCGCCGTTCCTGGCAAATTATAACGCCGTCGTGGCGGTCACGCGGCGCTGGCGGCGCGCATCCGGGTTCGCGATCGCGTTGACGCTGGTCGGCGTGGCGCTGTTCGTGCGGCTCGGCATCTGGCAGATCGATCGCGCGCGCGAAGCGCAGTCGATGCTGGATGGCTTCGCCGGCGCGTCGCAATCCGGGCTGGAGGATTTCGCCGCGGTCGCTGCCGATCCGCCGGCCGGTCGCTTTCCGCATGTGCGCGTGCGCGGGCATTATGTGGCTGCGCGCACCTGGCTTCGCGACGAGCAGATGCGCAAGGGACAACTCGGGGTCGAGGCCTATGCGGCATTCGCTGTCGATGGCGTCGCGGCAACGCTGCTGGTCGACCGCGGCTGGGTTGCCTGGGAACATGCGCCGGGGACGCAGCCGCTGCTGCCCGCGCCGGACGCCGGCGAGATCGACCTGAGCGGCATCTATGCGCCGTTTCCGGGCAGCGGCCTGCGCCTTGGCGGCAACAGCCTGGCACGGCAGCCGGCCGGACCGAAACTGACGCTGGCGATCGATCACGACGAGATCGCCGCGGACCTGGCCGCACCGCTGTTGCCGCGCGTGCTGCTGCTCGATCCCGACCCGGCCAGCGGTTTCGAGCGAAGCTGGACGCCGGCATTGATGCCGCCGGCGCGCCATCAGGCCTATGCGTTCCAGTGGTTCGCCCTCGCCGTGGCGGCGATCGTCATCTTCGTGTTGCGGCATTGGATAAAAGTGGACAAGTAGACTAGTGGACAACAGAAACCGGAATCGAATCGTCCTGATCGCCGTGACGCTGGTATTCGCAGCGCCGATCGTAAGCGCGTTGCTGCTCAACGCCAGCGGCTGGCGTCCGGCGAGCACGCGCAATTCGGGCACGCTGGTGCAGCCGCCGCTCGACATCGGCAACGTGGTGGTGACGCTGGCCGACGGCTCGAAGCTGGTATGGCGCGATCCGCAGTGGCACTGGACGCTGCTGGCGCTGGGCAACGGCGATTGCGCGCAGACGTGCCAGACGCGCCTGGCGGAACTCGTGCGCATGCGCATCACGCTCAATCGCAATGCCGAACGCCTGCGCATCGTCTATCTCGGCGCGCCGTTGCCGACGCCGGCCCCCGGCACGGCGGCGCCGTTGTTGACCGGCAGCGACGACGCGGGCGCACTGGCCGCCTATCGACCGGGTGCGCCGGGCGAACTGGCGCTGGCCTTGGTCGATCCGAACGGCCTGCTGATGATGCGCTATGCGAATGGCTACGATGCCGCAGCACTGCGCGGCGACATCGTCAAGGTCGTGCACTGATGCGCACGCGGGCGTTCTCGTTCGTCGGCATGCGCCGCCTTGCCTGGGCGGCAGCGGCGTTCGCGCTGCTGATCATCGTGTTCGGCGCGTTCGTGCGCCTGTCCAATGCCGGGCTGTCGTGTCCGGACTGGCCGACCTGCTACGGCAAGTTGACCTGGCCGACGCAGACGCACGAGGTCGCCAGCGCCAATGCGGCATTTCCGGACCGTCCGTTCGAGACCGGCAAGGCGTGGCGCGAGCAGGTCCATCGCATCCTGGTCGGCGGCCTGAGCCTGCTCACGTTCGCGCTCGCCGGCTGGGCGTGGGGGCGCCGGCGCGAACTGCGCGCACTCGCTGCGGTGCCGCTCGCCGCCGCTGTCGTGATCGTGTTCCAGGCATTGCTCGGCATGTGGACGGTCACGCTCATGCTGCTGCCCGTGGTCGTCATGGGACACCTGCTCGGCGGCCTGCTGTTGTTCGCGTTGCTGGCCTACACCGCGCTGCGCCTGACCGTGCCGGCGGCCGGCGGCATCGGCGCGGCGTCGTTGCGGCGCCTGACCGTGCTCGGCATCGTCGCGCTGGCATTGCAGATCGCCCTCGGCGGCTGGACCAGTTCGAACTACGCCGCGCTCGCCTGCGGCAATGATTTCCCCAAGTGCCTCGGATACTGGTGGCCGCCGACCGATTTCCGCGAAGGCTTCGTGTTCTGGCGCAGCATCGGTGTCAACTACGAGGGCGGGGTGCTCGATACAGCCGCACGCAGCGCGATCCAGATCGCGCACCGCTTCGGCGCGCTGCTCGCGTTCGTGTGCGTCGGCACTGCCGCCATCGCCGCGTGGCGTCGCGCGCCGTTGCGCGGGTTCGGCGTTGCCGTCGGCATCCTGCTGCTGCTGCAGCTCGCGCTCGGCATCGGCAACGTCGTGCTCGGCCTTCCGCTGCCGGTTGCGATTGCGCACAATGCCGTGGCGGCGTTGCTGCTGTTTGCGTTGCTTGCCTTGATGGTCAGGACGGCAGACGCGCGACCAGAGACGAGAGACGCCGGAGCAGAAGCCGAGCCACGCATTTGATCTTGCGTCTGTCGTCTCCCGTCTGTCGTCTCTCGAAGTTCACTTGCGGTCGCACTCGGCTGGCCGCACCCTACGCACAAGCATGGCTTCCATTACCCACCAATACCTCGAACTGACCAAGCCGCGCGTCGTTGCACTGATCGTGTTCACGGCGATCATCGGCATGTTCCTGGCGGTGCCCGGCATGGTGCCGCTGCAGCCGCTGATCGCCGGCACCGTCGGCATCTGGCTGGCCGCCGCATCGGCCGCGGCGATCAACCACCTGATCGACCAGCGCATCGACCGGCTGATGGCGCGCACCTCGCAGCGGCCGCTGGCGACCGGCGCGCTGACGCCGATGCAGGTGCTGGTGTTCGCCGTCGTGCTCGGCGCCGCCTCGATGGCAATCCTGATCGTCCTGGTCAATCCGCTCACCGCGCTGCTCACGTTTGCGTCGCTGATCGGCTATGCGATTGTCTACACGGCGTGGCTCAAGCGCGCCACGCCGCAGAACATCGTCGTCGGCGGCATCGCCGGCGCCGCGCCGCCGGTGCTCGGCTGGGCCGCGGTCACCGGCCACGTGCACCCGTATGCGCTGCTGCTGTGCCTCATCATCTTCGTCTGGACGCCGCCGCATTTCTGGGCGCTGGCGATCTTCCGCCGCGACGACTATTCGCGCGCGCAGGTGCCGATGCTGCCGGTGACGCACGGCGTCGAATACACGCGCCAGCATGTGCTGTATTACACGATCCTGCTGCTGATCGTGACCGTGCTGCCCTACCTGACCGTCATGAGCGGCCTGTTCTACCTCGGCGGGGCGCTCGTGCTCGGCGGCGGATTCCTCTATTACGCGATCGTGCTGCTCGATCCGCCGAACGAGCTGTTTCCGATGAAGGTGTTCAATTATTCCATTGTATACCTGATGGCCCTGTTCGCCTTCCTGCTGATCGATCATTACGTCGACACGCCGCTGCTGCGCCATGCCGTAATGCCGCTGCAGCGCATTTCCTGACGGCAGCGGCCACTTCACGCGTTTCGAACCCGGCTGCGACTATGCTCGCTTCGCTGCGCGCCGGTGGCGCGCAGCCAATTCCCGAAATGGAGGCAAGGTCATGAAGCAGCAGACGTATTTTCCGTTCATGCTGGCAGGAACGATGGCAATGGCCGGCGCGGCCGGCGCGCAGGACCTGGGCTCGCTCAAGGGCATGGCCGGCGGCATGGATCCGTCGTCGCTGGCATCCGGCAGCGCCGGCAACGCTGCCGGCGTGGTCGAGTACTGCATGAAGAACAATTTCCTCGGCGGTGACGCCGCCGGCGTCAAGGACCAGCTGATGAGCAAGGTCAGCGGCGGGGGAGAGAACGAAAAGGCCGACTATGCGGACGGCGCGAAGGGCATGCTCAAGACCGGCGACGGCAAGAGCGTCGACCTCGGCAAGCTTGGCAGCATGAAACAGTCGGTGACCAGGAAGGCGTGCGCCAGCGTGTTCGATCACGCCAAGTCGCTGCTCTGAACGCCCCTCAATCCGCCGTGTCCATCGCGTCGCCGGCTTCGGCGGTCGGCGCGGACGCTACCGCGCCGGCCTCCAGCGCATAGCGCTGCGCGAGCACGGCGCAGACCATCAGCTGGATCTGGTGGAACAGCATCAGCGGCAGCACGATCGCGCCGACCGCGCTGCCGGCGAACAGCACGTTCGCCATCGGCACGCCGCTGGCCAGGCTCTTCTTCGAGCCGCAGAACAGGATCGTGATGCGGTCTTCGCGCGAAAACCCCAGGCGCCTGCCGAACTGCGCGGTCGCGAACAACGCGATGGCGAGCAGCAATCCGCACAGTACGGCCAGCAGGCACAGCGCCTCGATCGAGACCCGGTGCCACAGCCCCTCGACCACGGCCGCGCTGAATGCGGTGTAGACGACGAGCAGGATCGAGCCGCGATCGACCAGGCTCAATACCTGCTTGTGGCGGTCGACGAAGGCGCCGATCCAGCGCCGCGCGACCTGGCCGGCGACGAAGGGCACGAACAGTTGCAGCACGATGTCGCGGATCGCGTTGCCCGGCGCGTTGACCGTGCCCTGGGTATGGATCAGCAGGTTGACCAGCAGCGGCGTCAGCACGATGCCGATCAGGCTCGAGAACGACGCGCTGCATACCGCCGCCGGCACGTTGCCGTGGGCGATCGAGGTGAACGCGATGGACGACTGCACGGTTGACGGCAGCGTGCACAGGAACAGCATGCCCAGCGCCAGTTGCGTGCCGACCAGGGCGGTCGCCAGCGGCATCAGCGCGACGCCGAGCAGCGGGAACATCGCGAACGTGCACAGGAAAACCAGCAGGTGCAGACGCCAGTGCGTCAGGCCGGCAATGATCGCTTCGCGCGACAGCTTGGCGCCGTGCATGAAGAACAGCAGGGCGATCGCCGCACTCGTGATGACGCCGAACACCGCTGCCGCCTCGCCGCGGCACGGCAGCAGGCTGGCCAGCATTACCGTGGCGATCAGCGCTACCGTGAACTTGTCGAACAGCAGGGCGAGGTGTCGTCGCACGATCGCGGCTTCGCAGCGGGGCGGATTCGCGCATTATGCGGCACGCCGTGCTGGACTTTGCCGGCCGGCCTGCCTAGATTGGCGCATCGGACATTCAGAAAACCTGCGCTCCGGCACCGCCGGTTCGCGCCGATCCGCCGCGAGGAATTTCCATGACCCAGGTCTACGATTTCAAAGCCACGACGATCGACGGCGACGAGCAGTCGCTGGCCGAGTACAAGGGCAAGACGATGCTGATCGTCAATGTCGCCAGCAAGTGCGGCTTCACGCCGCAGTACAAGGGACTGGAAGACCTGTACGAGAAGTTCCGCGACCAGGGCCTGGTCGTGCTCGGCTTTCCGTGCGACCAGTTCGGTCATCAGGAACCGGGTGACGAGGAGGAGATCAAGAACTTCTGCTCGCTGAACTACGACGTGCAGTTTCCGCTGTTCGCCAAGATCGAGGTCAACGGCGCGAATACGCATCCGCTGTACCAGTACCTAAAGAGCCAGGCCAGGGGCCTGCTCGGCAGCGAGGCGATCAAGTGGAACTTCACCAAGTTCCTGGTCGACAAGGGCGGCAAGGTCGTGCGCCGCTTCGCGCCGACCGACACGCCCAAAGGCATCGAGAAAGACGTCGCCGCCGCGCTGTAAGCTGCGCCGATGACGACGCTCCCGGCGGATGCGGACCGGCACCGTCTGAGCCGCGGCGAAGTGCGCACGCTGGCGCTCGCCGCGCTCGGCGGCGCGCTCGAGTATTACGACTTCATCATCTTCGTCTTCCTCGCTGCGCCGATCGGCCGCATCTTCTTTCCACCCGAGACGCCCGACTGGCTGCGCCTGCTGCAGACCTGGGGCCTGTTCGCCGCCGGCTACCTGGCGCGCCCGCTCGGCGGGGTGATCATGGCGCACTTCGGCGACCGCGACGGGCGCAAGCGCATGTTCATGCTCTCGGTACTGCTGATGGCCGTGCCGACGCTGCTGATCGGCCTGCTGCCGACCTATGCCGACATCGGCTACGCGGCGCCGCTGGCGCTGTTGCTGCTGCGCCTGCTGCAGGGCGCGGCGGTCGGCGGCGAGGTGCCCGGCGCGTGGACGTTCGTGTCCGAGCATGTGCCGCCACGCCGGGTGGGCTTCGCCTGCGGGACGCTGACGGCCGGCCTGACCGTCGGGATCCTGCTCGGCTCGCTGATCGCGGGAGTCCTGAACAAAGTATACAATGCAGTAGAGTTGCAGGCCTGGGCCTGGCGCATACCGTTCCTGCTCGGCGGCGTATTCGGGTTCTTCGCCGTGTTCCTGCGCCGGCTGCTGGCCGAGACGCCGGTGTTCGAGGAGCTGCGCCGGCGCCGCGCGCTGGTCGAGGGCCTGCCGCTCAAGGTCGTGCTCGCCGGCCACGGTCGCGCCGTGATCGTGACGATGCTGCTGACGTGGATGCTGACCGCCGGCATCGTCGTCGTGATCCTGATGACGCCGACCTTGCTCGCACAGCTGTACTGGCTGCCACCGGCAACGACGCTGTCGGCGAATACGCTCGCGACGCTCGCGCTGTGCCTGGGCTGCGTCGTGTACGGCCGTCTCGCCGACCGCTTCGGCGCGGCGCGCACGTTGTTTGCCGGCTGTCTGCTCCTGCTGCTGGCGACCTATGCGTTGTATATCGGCACCGCGCGCATGCCCGAGGCATTGCCGGTCCTATACGCGGTCGCCGGATTCTGCGTCGGCTGCGTCGGGGTCGTTCCGATGCTGCTGGTCGCGGCGTTCCCGCCGGCGGTGCGTTTTTCCGGCATCTCGTTCGCCTACAACGTCGCCTATGCGATCTTCGGCGGGCTGACGCCGCTGATCGTCGCGGCGCTGATGAAATCGGTCGCGCTCGCGCCGGCGCACTACGTCGCCGTGCTGTGCTCGGTCGGCGCCGCGGTCGCCCTGTCTATCGATCGTCGGCGCGTGGTGCCCGCACCATCGTCTGCATGAGATGGTCGAGCACCGCGCCCGCGTCGGCACAGCGGCCGGTGTGCACCGGCGAGGTCTGGATCAGGCTGCTGCGCGGCGCGGTCAGCCAGTCGAAGCGCTCGCGCCGCGACAATGCGCCGAGCGGACCGGCGCCGGCGCCGCCGGCACAGATCGCCGGAATCGTCGCCAGATGCGCGCGCACCGTTGCCAGATCGACGTGCGGATCGAGCGCGACGAGCCGTGCCTCGTCCAGTTCGATGCGTGCCTCGAGCAGGGCGCTCTCCTGGCAGGAAACGATGATGCCGGCGTTGACGAACTCGGCCCGATCCACGCGCGGCACGACGCGGATCACGGCGTAGTCATAGGTCGCGTGCACGAATCGCCTCCGTGACGAATGCGCGCGGCGCCTGCAGCCGGCGCGCGAGATATTCGCGGTAAGCCTCGCGTTGCGCCGCCGCGTCGGCGAAGGGCGCGTTGCCATCGAGCCAGCCGTCGGGAATCGCACCGGCGATAGCGGCGAGGATCTGCGGCGTGAGTCTTTCGGCCATCTGCGCATCGACATCGGCCAGCTGCGCGGCGAATGGCAGCAGCACGTGATCCCTGATGCGGCCGAAAGGCTCGCGGCTGCGTTCGAGATGGCGATCCCAGGCGTGATGGAAGTACAGCGCGGCGCCATGGTCGATCAGCTGCAGGCGCCGGTGCCAGACCAGCATGTTGCTGTTGCGCGCGGTGCGGTCGACATTGCTGACGTACGCGTCGAACCAGACGATGCGCGAAGCCAGGTCGGCATCGGGCCGGTCGACCAGCGGATCGAACGTCACCGAGCCCGGCAGGTAGTCGAGCGCAAGGTTCAGGCCTGCGCTGGCGCGGATGAGGTGCTGGATTTCCGCATCGGGTTCGGTCCGCGCAAGCTCGGCGTCGACATCGACGAACACGATTTCCGGCACCGGCAGCTGCAATGCGCGCGCAATCTCGCCGGCAACGAGTTCGGCAATCAGCGCGCGCGGACCCTGGCCGGCGCCGCGGAACTTGAGCACGTACATGCCCTGGTCGTCGGCCTCGATGATTGCCGGCAGCGAGCCGCCTTCGCGCAGCGGCGTGACGTAGCGGGTGGCGGTGACGGTGCGCAGTTGCATGGTGCAATGATCGGTGATCCGATCGGTTCGCGTCCAATCGGATGGCCGCGGCGACGCGCAGTCCCGCGCCGGGCCAGTCGCCCGATGGCGCCATGGGTCGCGCCTCGCCATAATTCGCGCAACACAGACAGGGGGTTCCGCATGGTCGCAAGCAGCGAAGGCAATCCGGCGCACGACGCCTCGACCAGACCGACCGTGGTCATCATGCCGCCGTCGACGCGCCACATCCTGTTCGCGAGCTTGATCGGCACGACGATCGAGTTTTTCGATTTCTACATCTACGCCACGGCGGCGGTGCTGGTTTTCCCGAAGCTGTTTTTCCCGGCCGGCGATCCGACCTCGGCGACGCTGCAGTCGCTGGCGACGTTCGCGCTGGCGTTCTTCGCGCGTCCGGTCGGCTCGGCGCTATTCGGCCATTTCGGTGACCGCATCGGGCGCAAGGCAACGCTCGTCGCCGCGCTGCTGACGATGGGCCTGTCGACGGTCGCGATCGGCGCGCTGCCGACGTATGCCTCCATAGGCGTCGCCGCACCGCTGTTGCTTGCATTGTGCCGGCTCGGGCAGGGCCTCGGCCTCGGCGGCGAATGGGGCGGCGCCGTGCTGCTGGCGACCGAGAACGCGCCGCCCGGCAGGCGCGCCTGGTACGGCATGTTCCCGCAGCTCGGCGCGCCGCTCGGATTCATCTGTTCGACCGGCGTGTTCCTGTTGCTCTCGGCAACGCTCGACGATGCCGATTTCTTCGCCTGGGGCTGGCGCATTCCCTTCCTGGCCAGCGCGCTGCTCGTCGTGGTCGGCCTGTACGTGCGCCTGAAACTGACCGAGACACCGGCGTTCCTCGAGGCCCTCAACAGGAACGAGCGCGTGCGCCTGCCGCTGGCGACGGTGCTGGCCGATCACTGGGGCGTACTCGTGCTCGGCATGTTCGCCGCGCTCGCCACGTTCGTGCTGTTCTACCTGCTGACGGTGTTCGCGCTGAGCTGGGCGACGACGGCGCTTGCGTACGCGCGCAAGGATTTCCTGATCCTGCAGATGATCGGCGTGCTGTTCTTCGCACTGGGCATCCCGCTGGCGGCACTGGCAGCGGATCGGCGCGGCGCCGGCCGCATGCTGCTGATCGCGAGCACGCTGATCCTGGTCTACGGCGTATTGTTTGCGCCGTTGTTCGGCGCAACGGTCGCCGGCGGCGCATTGTGGTTCGTGATCGTCGGGATGTTCCTGATGGGCCTGACCTACGGGCCGCTCGGCGCGGCGCTGGCCGACCTGTTCCCGACGGCGGTGCGTTACACCGGGGCGTCGCTGGCGTTCAACCTTGCCGGCATCTTCGGCGCATCGCTGGCGCCGTACATAGCGACCTGGCTGGCAGGGAAATACGGCCTGCAGTTCGTCGGCTACTACCTCGCGACGGCTGCCGCTCTGACGATCGCCGCACTCCTGCTGATCGAGCGCAGACGCGTGGACAGTCACTGAATACGAGCAAAGACCACCACGAAGGCACGAAGGACACGAAGCAACACGAAGATGAGCGACGATTCGGTCGAGCTGCGTTCACCAACGCGTCGTTTCAGGTTCTAGGCACGCTGCCCCTTGATCGACTTCCTTCTTGCTCTTCTTCGTGTCCTTCGTGCCTTCGTGGTGGTCTTTTGATCTTCCAGGAGCCGAATAAAAAGCGGCGACGTCACTCCTGACGTCGCCGGGATCGGCCACTTGCAGTGCCGAAGACGCGTACCGCGTCAGAAGAAGATGATTCCGCCGATGGCGTAGGTGTCCTCGCTGGCGGAATTGCCGTTGAAGGCGGTGGACTTGGTGTTGATGTACTCGCCGACCAGGGTGATGCTCTTGGTCAGGCTGAAGTAGATGCCGCCGACGCCGGACTTGTTGGTCTTGACCAGGTCGCTGGCGGACGCACCGAGGGCTTTTTCGTCGGAAGTCAGTTTCAGGCGCGATTCGCCGTAGCTGACGCCGAGCTTGACCCGGTCGAACTTGTAGCTGAGCTGCGCATAGCCGCCGTCGGAATCGCGCTTGCGGCCGAGGTCGGATGTTGCCAGCACATACAGGCCGGTGGTGCCGACGCCGGAACCGGAATAGCCGTACAGGACGCCCTCGAAGCCGCCGGCGCCGATCTTGAGGCCGCCGTCGAACGCGCTGCCGGTAAAGCTCCTGGCGGCGCCGTCCGGGTTGGACGCGATGTCAGCCGGTGAGGCCTGCAGTTTCTGGCTGACGACGTCGCCCCAGACCTTGCCGGTGACGCTGTCGTTCTTCGGATCGCCGAAGGCGTAGCTGATGCCGGCCTGGACTTGCGGCGAATCGTGCTTTGTGTAGTTGGCCAGGGCCAGGCCCGGCACGGCCGACAGCGGCTGGAAGATGCCGGCGGTGAAATTGAAGCCGTTGTAGTTGGGCGTGGTGTAGGTGATCTGCGGTTCCCAGTCGGTGTAGATGTAGCCGATGCCGATGCGGCCGAGGCTGGTGTTGCCGGGCGCGGCGTTGCCGCCGGTGGAGCCCACGCCGAGCAGGGTCATGTCGTCCAGGATCGCGTCGCGGGCGAAGATGCCGATGTCGCGGCCCATCTTGATCGTGCCCCAGCTGGCGTCGCCGAATGTGAAGAACGCCTGGCGCGCGTCGATGCCGGGCGTCTGCAGGGCGGCCGGCAGGCCCGCGCCGTTGACGCCGGCGGCAGCCGAACTGTTGATGCCCGGATACAGGCCGATCGTCACGCCGACGTCATAGTCGCCCTGGCGCGAGGTGGCGTTGAACACCAGTGCGGCAGGCAGCAGGCCGTTGCGCACGGCGGAGCTGTCCGAGCCGGTACAGGCCAGCCCACCGATGATCGCGGTGTTCGGACCGTTGTCGCAGCCGGCGCCGACATAGAACGCATTGACGTTGCCGGAGACATCGACTTTCCAGTCACCGGCGGAAAAGTCGATGCCGGCCACGGCCTGACTGAGCGGAATCAGCCACAGCGCCGCGCTGACGGCAATGGCGAGTTTGGTACGCGTTTTCATGAGTTCTCCCTCCACTTCGAGATGGTTTTATTGGGCTGTAGACCGGACGTCTTTGCAGATGAGCGAGTGATTCATCCCGCAAGGACGCCATGCCATGGCGGCAGTCGAAGGCGGAGGATCGGGGCAGAAAATTCTCGGCAAAACCTCACCCGCAACGCCGCAAAACCGGCGCTGTTACCTTCCTCATGCCTTGCAACTTCCAGACGGATTGCTGCGCCCGGAGGTGCCAGCGGGCGCAAACGCAAGAGCCGTACCAACTCGTCGTGCGCGTTTTTCAGCGCGTTTTTGTTGTATTCGTGCACGTCTCGGGCGCGTGCCAGGGCGGCGCGCAATCGGCGTGTAAAACAACGACTTGTTGAATTCGTGTGAAGTTGCCGGCGCGCGCGTGAGCCGAACCGGCGCAGAGCCGCGGCGCACCGGCTCGCAGGTGGCCGTTCACTTTGTCCGTGCGATGTATACCGTTACTGACACACGTCACGGTTACGTGACATTTCGCCTGCGTGGCGGAATGCGCCGATGTTGGGGAATCAGGCCGGCGGTGCCGGCTTGGTGGCCAGCAGCAGTCGGCGCAGCTCGTCCTTCTCGTCCTCGCCCAGGCCGCCCGCATCGGCCTTCCTGGCCAGCAGGTCGTCGAGGCGCTGCTGCTGGGTTTGCCGGTCGAGTTGCGCCAGCGCGCCGAGAAATTCCGTGCGCGCAGCCTCTTCGTCCTCGGGGATCTCCATCACCGCAAGTTTTTGCAGTGCACGCAGCTCCTCGCGTTCGCTGAAATGTTCGAGGATGCCCGCCGTCGAAATCTCGGGGCGGCTGCGGCACAGTGCGATCAATTCGACCAGCAACGCAATGCCCGGCTGGCGCAGCGTCGAGAACAGCTGCGGGGGCTCGATGGCGCGAACGAAACCGGGGTTCTGCACGAGCAGCGACACGGCGGCGCGCAGCAGCGTGCGTTCCTGCGGCCGCGCCGGCCCGCGCGGCCTTTCGGCGGCGGGGGCTTCGATGCGCAGTCGCACGTTCGCGCGCCGGTCCAGTTCGCCGAGCATGAGGTCGCGGAACGCGCCGTCCGGAATCTGCGTCAGCAGCGGCCGGGCGCGTTCGGCCAGGCGCGCCCTGCCGTCCAGGCTTGACAGGTTCACGTCCCTGCCGAGTTCGGCGAAGAAGAATTCGCTCAATGGCGTGGCATCCTTCAGGCGTTGCTCGAAACCGACGTGGCCTTCGCTGCGCACGAGCGAGTCGGGATCCTCGCCGTCGGGCAGAAACAGGAAGAAGGCCTGCCTGCCGTCGCGCATGCGCGGCAGCACCGATTCGACCGCGCGCCAGCCGGCCTGGCGACCGGCGCGATCGCCGTCGAAGCAGAAGTATACATCTGCACAATTGCGGAACAGCAGTTCGGCGTGGTCGCGCGTCGTCGCCGTGCCGAGCGTCGCCACGGCCTGGGTGATGCCGTGCTGGAACAGGGCGATCACGTCCATGTAGCCTTCGACGACGATCAGGCGCGGAATCCTGCTGTGCGCCTGCCGCACCTGCCACAGCGCGAACAGCTGCTGGCCCTTGTGGAACAGCGGCGTCTCGGGCGAATTCAGGTACTTCGGTCCTTCGTCCCTGCCTTTGCGTCCGTCCTGCGCGCCGTCATCCGGAACCGATGATCCCGCGGCCTTTTCGACGTCCGCCTGCTCGAGCGCCGCATCTGCAGCCGGCGGCGTACCGGCGGACGTCTTGGCGAGGATGCGCCCGCCGAACGCGATCACGCGGCCGCGCCGGTCCTGGATCGGAAACATCACGCGGTCGCGGAAGCGGTCGTACTTCGTGCCGCGCTCGCCGCTGGTCAGCATGCCGCCTTTTTCGAGCAGCGCGACGCGTTGCGGAGTCGTGCCGAGCGCGTTCTTCAGCGCATCCCACTGGTCCGGCGCATAGCCGAGCGCAAAGCGTTCGATGGTCTGCGCGTCGAGGCCGCGCGAATCGAAGTAGGCGCGCGCCCGGTCGCTCTGGCCGAGCTGGCGCTGGTAATACTTCGCCGCCGAATCGAGCAGGGCGTACAGGTCGGTCGAGTCTTCCTGCGGCGCGCGCCGCGCGCCGCCTTCGTACGGTACCTTCAGGCCCGCCTGGCTGGCCAGCTCCTCGACTGCATCGACGAACTCGAGCCGGTCGTAGTCCATCAGGAACTTGATCGCGCTGCCGTGCTTGCCGCAGCCGAAGCAGTGATAGAACTGCTTGGCCGGGCTCACCGTGAACGACGGCGAGCGCTCGTCGTGGAACGGGCAGCGCGCCGACCAGTCGCGCCCGGCCTTTTTCAGCGGCACACGCTGCTCGATCACGTCGACGATATCGACGCGTGCAAGCAGCTCATCGATGAATTTGTCGGGGATGCGGCCGGCCATGATTGCTAGTTTAGCCGGACCCAACTTGGCCGATCATGCGCGCGTGGATGGCGCCAGCCGTGCTCTGTGGCTGGATGATCGTCGCAGCGTGGTCGAAGTCCTTGCAGGCGGGTTGGCGCTGGCATATTTTCGCGGTGACGATCGCGCCGGCAATGTGCTTTCCGCCAACAACACCCTGGCTGACGACGAAGCCGCGCTCGCCTGCCGGATCGTCAGCCAGGTCCGGGACTGCTGTCCCTTGCCACCGGATTGCGGGCCGGAAGAATCCTCGCCGTTTCCCAACGAGGGCGTCCGCCGTGATCAGCCCGGGGCGGCGAGCTTGGCCTTGACCCGCTCCGACAGCTTGCCCATATCGGTGCGGCCGGCGACCTTCGGCTTGACCAGGCCCATGACCTTGCCCATGTCCTTGGGGCCGCTGGCGCCCGCTTCGGCGATCGTCGCAGTGATGATCGCGTCGACCTCGTCGGCGCCGAGCTGTGCCGGCATGTAGCCCTGGATCACGCCGATCTCGAACGTTTCCTTGTCGGCCAGGTCGGTGCGGCCGGCGGCCTGGAACTGCGCCACCGAGTCGCGACGCTGCTTGAGCATCTTTTCCAGCACGCCCAGCACCTGGCCGTCGTCGAGCTGGATGCGCTCGTCGACCTCGCGCTGCTTGATCGCCGAGTTGATCAGGCGGATCACGCCCAGGCGGTCCTTGTCGCCGCTTTTCATGGCGATCTTCATGTCTTCGTTGAGTTGCAGCTTGAGGGTCATTGCTTCACCCTGAGAAGTGCGGCCAGGAAGGCCGCTCTGTGATTCTTGCGCTCACGCACGAGCGAAAAAACAAAGACCGGCGTCGCTCTCCCAACGTCGGCCGGCAGGACAATCAAACGCAGCCGGCGGGCGCCGGCAGGCGTGCCGATCAATACAGGCGCTGGCGCTTGGTAACGTCGCGCGAAACGCGGCGCAGATGGCGCTTCACCGCCGCGGCGGCCTTGCGCTTGCGCTCCTGCGTCGGCTTTTCATAAAACTCGCGCTTACGCGTTTCGGCCAGCACACCGGCCTTTTCGCAGGTACGCTTGAAACGGCGCAGAGCGAACTCGAAAGGCTCGTTCTCGCGAACTTTGACGTTGGGCATGGAGGCTCCACTGCTACACTTTGACCCGAGACCCGGGCGAGCCGCATATTTTACCGTGCAAAACCAGACAATTGCAAAGCAGGGGCCCGTTCTGGGCATAGAAACCTCGTGCGACGAGACCGGCGTGGCCGTTTTCGACCCGGCGCGCGGCCTGCTGGCGCACGCGCTCTACAGCCAGATCCGCATGCACGCGGAATACGGCGGCGTGGTGCCGGAACTGGCCTCGCGCGATCACGTGCGCAAGCTGCTGCCGCTGATCCGCCAGACGCTGCAGCAAGGCGGCCTGTCGACGCGCGACCTCGGCGGGGTGGCCTACACGGCCGGACCAGGCCTGGTCGGGGCGCTGCTGGTCGGGGCCTCGTGTGCGCGCGCGCTGGCCTGGGCGCTGGATGTGCCGGCGATCGGCGTGCACCACATGGAAGGGCACCTGCTGGCGCCGCTGCTCGAGCCCGACCCGCCGCAGCCGCCCTTCGTCGCGCTGCTCGTGTCGGGCGGGCATTCGATGCTGATCGAGGTGGCCGGGATCGGCCGCTACCGGCTGCTCGGCGATACGCTGGACGACGCGGCCGGCGAAGCCTTCGACAAGACCGCCAAGCTGATGGACCTGGGCTATCCGGGTGGGCCGGCACTGGCGAAGCTGGCCGAATCCGGGGTTCCCGGCCGCTTCAGGTTCTCGCGACCGATGACCGATCGACCGGGCCTGGATTTCAGCTTCAGCGGCCTCAAGACGCAGGTGCTGCTGGCTTACCAGGCCAATGCCGGGGATCCGGCGGCCAAGGCCGACGTCGCCCGCGGATTCGAAGACGCGATCGTCGACACGCTGGCGATCAAGTGCCGGCGCGCGCTGGCGGCGACCGGCAGCGGCAGGCTCGTCGTGGCCGGCGGCGTCGGCGCCAACCGCAAGCTGCGCGCGCAGCTGACCGCCGCGGGCGAGCATGAAGGTTTCCGGGTGTTCTTTCCACGCCTGGAATTCTGCACCGACAACGGCGCGATGATCGCGCTGGCCGGCGCGTTGCGGCTGCAGGCCGGATTGCACGACGGCCTCGCGATCAAGGTGGCGCCGCGGTGGGACCTGGAGAGCCTTCCAGCCGTCGGCTGAAATTTTGTTCGTCATTCCCGCGAAAGCGGGAATCCATTTTCGATTTTCCGGAGGGGGCAAGATCAAGATGGATTCCCGCTTTCGCGGGAATGACACAGGTTTTATGCTCCAGTTGTCCTCAGCCCTCGGCTCTCGCAAATGGACCTCGTATTCATCGAAGACCTGCGCATCGAAACCGTCATCGGCATCTATGACTGGGAGCGAAATATCCGCCAGGTCGTCGCGCTCGATCTGGAAATGGCGTTCGACAACAGCAAGCCGGCCGCCAGCGACGACATCGGCGACACGCTGAACTACAAGGCCGTCAGCAAGCGGCTGATCGCCTTCGTCGAGGCGTCCGGTTTTCAACTGGTGGAAACGCTGGCCGAACGCTGCGCGCAGATCGTGCTGGACGAGTTCAGGGTGCCGTGGCTGCGACTGAAGCTGTCCAAGCCCGGCGCCGTGCGCGGCTCCAAGGCGGTTGGCGTGGTGATCGAGCGTGGACGAAAGCCCTAGCGCATGACTCGCGTCTACCTGAGCCTCGGCTCGAACCTCGAGCCGCAGCGGCACCTGCGCGCGGCGCTCGAGGCGCTGCACGAGCGCTTCGGTGCGATCATCGAGTCGCCCGTGTACCGGTTCCCGGCGATCGGTTTCGACGGGCCGGACTTCCTCAACCTCGCCGTCGGCCTGGACACCGACGTCGATCCCGAGTCGCTGAACGACTGGCTGCACGCGCTCGAAGACCGGCACGGGCGCCGACGCGACGTACCGAGATTTTCCAGCCGCACGCTCGATATCGATATCGTGCTGTACGGCGATCTCGTGCAGAAGAGCGGCAACCACCTCGACATTCCGCGCCCGGAACTCGACCAGGCGTTCGTGCTAAAGCCGCTCGCCGACATCGCGCCGAGCACGCTGCATCCGCTGCTCGGCAAGACGATGCTCGATCTGTGGCGCGAGAATCCGGCGTATGGGCTGCCGTTCGAGCGCGTGACGCTGCGGCGCTGATCATGGCGCCAAGGTCAGGTCGCGATCGACCGGCCGCCATCGACCGCCAGGATCTGGCCGGTCGTGAACTTCGCGTCGCGCAGCAGAAACAGCACCGCCGTGGCAACGTCCTGCGGCGAACCGGCGCGCTGCAGCGGCGTGCGCGCGATCAGCGTGGCCTGGTCGGCGTACGCCTTGCCCGCTTCGGGCCACAGCACCGCGCCCGGAGCCACGCCGTTCACGCGCACCTCGGGAGCCAGTTCCCTCGCCAGCGCCATCGTCATCATCGCCAGCGCGGCCTTCGCCATGCTGTAGACCGGATGACCGGCCAGGGGCCGCTGCGCGTAGATGTCGACGATGTTGACGATCGCGCCGCGCGCCGCGCGCAGTGCCGGCGCCGCGGCTTGTGCAAGAAACAGCGGCGCGCGCGCGTTGCTGTTGAACAGGTCGTCCCATTGCGCCGCGGTCACGCTGCCGATCGGTGTCGGGAAGAACGACGAGGCGTTGTTGACCAGCGCATCGAGCCGGCCGAAGCGCCCGGTACAGGTCTCGACGATGCGGGGAAACTGTGCGAGGTCGGCAAGATCGGCTTGAACGGACAGCGTGCTGCCGGCACGGGATTGTTCGAACTCGGCGCATAACGCGGCCATCTCGGCGCGCGAATGGCGATAGTGCAGCGCCAGTTCGTAGCCGGCGGCGTGCAGCGTGCGCGCGATCGTTGCGCCGACCCGCTTCGCCGCGCCGGTAATCAGCGCGACCGGTCTGGAATTTTCGGCTTCAGGCATGGCGCCTCGATCACGGCAGCAGCAACAATGGATTACGATGAACCGATGTCGGCCGAATAGTACCCGCATGCGCGTCGAACTGCCCGAACCCGGACCCGAGGAACGCGGCCACAGCGAGCGCCTGCAGGCGCTCATGCGCGGCGAGATCGCCGCGGCGGGCGGTGCGATCGACTTTTCGCGCTTCATGGAACTGGCGTTGTACGCGCCGGGCCTGGGCTACTACAGCGCCGGCGCCGCCAAATTCGGCGCCTCCGGCGACTTCGTGACAGCGCCGGAACTCGGCTTCGTCTTCGCGCGCTGTCTGGCACGCGCGCTCGCGCCGATACTGCGCGAAACCGGCGGTGAGGTGCTCGAACTGGGCCCCGGCAGCGGCGCGCTGGCGGTCGACCTGCTGCTGGAACTCGAACGGCTGCACGTATTGCCGGCCCGCTATCGCCTGCTCGAACGCAGCGCCGACCTGCGCGAGCGCCAGCGCACGCGCGTGGTGCGGCATTGTCCACATTTGCAACATCTGGTCGAATGGCTCGATGCACCGCCGGACCGGCCGTGGCGCGGCGCCCTGGTCGCAAACGAAGTCGTCGACGCACTGCCGGTGCGACTGTTCGCCCTGCGCAGCGACGGCTTGTACGCGCGCGCCGTCGCCGTCGACGGCCATGGGCGCCTGGCCTGGCGCGAGGTGGGCGCCGACGCCGCGCTGCAACGCGACGTCACGACGGCGCTCGGGCCGGCCGTCGCAACGCTGCCGCGGCCGTACTGCTCCGAAGTCCGGCCATTGCTGCAGCCGTGGCTGGCCGAAGTCGGCCGATCGCTCGAGCGCGGCGGCGCCTGGTTCATCGACTACGGCTACGCGAATGCCGACTACTACGCAGCACGCCGCTTCAACGGGACTCTGCGCTGCCATTACCGTCATCGTGCGCACGATGACGCGTTGTTCTGGCCGGGCCTGCAGGACATCACGGCCTGGGTCGATTTCGACGCGTTGACGGCAGCCGGCGTTGCACAAGGCTTCCATGCGCCGCCGGTCGTGACGCAGGCACAGTTCCTGATTGCGAACGGGCTCGACGAGGTGTTTGCAGCCGGCTACGCCGCGGCCGCCGACGAAGTCGCGCGCTATCGCCTGGCGCAGGAGGTCAAGCGCTTGATGCAGCCGGACGAGATGGGCGAGTCGTTCAGGGTCGCCATGCTGCATCGCTGAACCGGTTGCGGCCGCTCGTCGCAAACTCACGGTCGGGATGTAAATCGTCTTGTACCCGGGCAGAACAAGATTCTATAGTCCCGCGCTACGCCGGCGCGGTGCCGGCAATGGGCCGGCGCCGCGTCGATGTCTTCCTGCAAGGACAGACATCCCGGCACGATGCCATGCGCAACCAGGGGCTGCTCCGAATGAAATACACGTTGCTGTTCACCGCCGCGCTTGCGGCTCTTCCGACGGTTGCCGTCCACGCGCAGGACTCCGACCAGGTCGAGGTATCGGCGGCGACCCGGCATGACTCGCTGCCCTCGCTGCGGCTCGCGTCGCCGCAGGCGGACGGCTACAAGCGCTGGCACGAGCACGACGAACACAGGCTGCCACTGCCGTATGTCCCGCCGAACCAGACGGATGGGGCGCTGCAGGACTCGGCGCGTCGCAGCCCGAGCGCACCGACGTTCCAGACCGGCGTGGACGGCGTCGGCGAGGGCTTCAGCGGCCCGAACGGCACGTTCAGTGTCGATTCCGCGCCGCCGGACACCGTCGGCGCGGTCGGCGACACGCAGTATGTGCAGGTCGTCAATACCGGCCTTGCGGTATTCGACAAGGCGACCAAGAGTGTCGTCTACGGCCCGGTGCCCACGAACACGCTGTGGTCGGGTTTCGGCGGCCAGTGCGAGAGCGACAACGACGGCGACGCCATCGTCGTCTACGACAAGGCCGCCAACCGCTGGATCATTTCGCAATTCGCCGTCGGCACGACGCCGTACCTGCAGTGCGTCGCCGTATCGCACACGTCCGATGCGACCGGCGGATGGTACCGCTACGCGTTTTCCTACGGCAGCGCGTTCCCGGACTATCCGAAGATGGGCGTCTGGCCGGACGCCTACTACGAAACATTCAACATGTTCAACGGCAACTCGTTCAGCGGCTCGCGCCTGTGCGCTTACGACCGCTCGTCGATGCTGACCGGCGCGGCGGCGACGCAGCAATGTTTCCAGCTGTCGAGCAGCTTCGGCGGCGTGCTGCCGTCCGATCTGGACGGCGCCACGGCGCCGCCGACAGGCGCGCCGAACTACATGGTCAATTTCGGCACGAACTCGCTGAACCTGTGGAAGTTCCACGTCGACTGGGCCACCACGGCGAACACCGCGTTGACGGGTCCGACCAACCTTGGAGTGGCCGCCTTCAACGTGCCGTGCAGCACGAACTCGTGCGATGCCGTCATCCAGCCGGGCACGTCCGAAAAACTCGACTCGCTTGGCGACCGCGTCATGCATCGGCTGGCCTATCGCAACTTCGGCGACCACGAATCGCTCGTCGTCAACCATACGGTCAAGCTCGGCACAAAACAGAACCCGTCCAGCGGTGTGCGCTGGTATGAGATCCGCAGTCCCGGTGCCGCGCCGGTGATCTACCAGCAGTCGACTTTCGCGCCGGATTCGAGCTTTCGGTGGATGGGCTCGATCGCCATGGATGGCGCCGGCAACATGGCCCTCGGCTACAGCGTGTCGAGCGCAACGGTCGACCCGGCGATCCGCTACACCGGCCGGCTCAGCGGCGATGCGCTGAACACGATGCAGGCGGAAAGCTCGATCATCGCAGGCGGCGGCTCGCAGACCGCCGGGCTGGACCGCTGGGGCGACTACAGCGCGATGACAATCGATCCGATCGACGACTGCACGTTCTGGTACACGAACGAGTACCTCAAGGCCGACGGCACGTTCAACTGGAGCACGCGCATCGGCTCGCTCAAGTTTGCCGGCTGCGGAGCAGCCAGGCAGGACCAGACGGTTACTTTCACTTCGACCGCGCCGGCCGGCGCCGTCTACAGCGGGACAGCCTATGTCGTCACGGCCGCGGCAACATCGGGTTTGCCGGTGACGCTGACGATCGCGGCCGCATCGGCGGCGGTGTGTTCGATCAACGGCAGCGCCAGCGGCTCGCAGGTGTCGTTCGTCGGCGTCGGCACCTGCACGATCAATGCGAATCAGTCCGGCAACCCGAGCTACAACGCGGCGCCGCAGGTGCAGCAATCGTTCGCCGTCGGCCAGGCCGCGCAGAGCGTCAATTTCACATCGACGGCGCCGGTTGCCGCAACCTACAACGGCAGCGTGTACACCGTCACGGCCACGGCGACATCGGGCCTTGCCGCAACGATCGCGATCGACGCAAGCGCCAGCAGCGTCTGCCAGCTCGACGGCAGCACCAGCGGGTCGCACGTGTCGTTCATCGGTGTCGGCACCTGCAAGATCGACGCGAACCAGGCCGGCAATGCGAACTACACGGCGGCCACGCAGGCGCAGCAATCGTTCGCGGTGGGCAAGGCGGCGCAGACGATCAATTTCACGTCCACCGCGCCGGTCAGCGCCAAGTACAACGGCAGCGCCTATAGCGTGACCGCGACGGCCACGTCCGCGCTGGCGGTCACGTTGTCCATCGATGCTGCATCCGCGACGGTCTGCGCGCTCGACGGCAGCGTGAGCGGGTCGCACGTGTCGTTCATCGGCGTCGGCAGCTGCGCGATCAATGCGAATCAGGCCGGCAACGGCAACTACAACGCTGCGCCGCAGGTGCAGCAGTCCTTCAGCGTCGGCAAGGCCACGCAGACGATCTCGTTCGATTCGGCAGCGCCGCTCGACGCGTCGGCCGGTGGCGCGACCTACCAGGTGCTGGCTTCGGCAACGTCGGGCCTGGCAGTCGCGCTTGCCATCGATGCCGGTGCGGCATCGGTGTGTCAGCTCGACGGCAGCGTCAGCGGCTCGCATGTCTCGTTCATCGGGGTCGGCTCGTGCAAGATCGATGCGACCCAGGCTGGCAATGCCAACTACCTGGCGGCGCCGGCGTCGCAGCAGTCGTTCACGGTCGTTGCCGGGCCGCCGGCGCTGCTGGCCTTCACGACCCAGCCCGCCGCGGTGATCGCGGGCAATACGCTGGCCACGATCGCCGTCACGATGGAGGATGCGCTCGGCGACGTGATCGACGACAACGCCAGCATGGTCGACTTCACGATAACGGCTTGCGGCGGCGACATTGCGATCGGCAGCGCGACGATGGCACATGGCGTGGCGACACTCGATTCCCTGCAGCGGTTCTACTCGGTCACCGACCCGGCGACCTTGACGATCAAGGCGCAGACCGGAGCCTTGAGCGGCGACAGCGCGGGTTTCATCGTCCAGTCCAATGCCGGCATGGTCTTCGCTGATGGTTTCGATGGCTGCCGGCTCTGAACGGGCATGGGATCGTACCGCCGACAAAAAGTCCGGGGGCCGTCGTCGATCTGACGACGGCCTGACGTTTTTTTTCGTCCGTTCGGGCAGAATCGCGGCGCAGGGCATTTTTTGCCGAGCGCGTCCGACGTGAACCAGAGGCAGGGACAGGATGTCTGACATCCATCGAATTTTCCGCGGCATCGTGCTGGCTGTCGCCCTCTGGTCGGGCGCGCCGGACTCACGCGCGGCGACCTTGCCGGATACGCCGCCGGCGGTGCCGCTGATCACGCAGGCGGTCGACCCGACGCAGACGACACAACTGGCCGGCAACGTGCGTCCCGAGGTACTCGAGGCCGGCAATGACCGCGGGCCGGTGGCCGATGACTTTGCGCTGCCCGGACTGATGTTGCAGCTGCGCCGGCCGGCCGAGCGCGAGGCCGCGCTCGCCGCGCTGATCGACGCGCAGCAGGATCCGGCATCGCCCTACTATCACCAGTGGCTCGACGCGACGCAGTTCGGCGCACTGTACGGGCCGGCGCAGCAGGACATCGACAGCGTCGTGGCGTGGCTGCAGGCGCAGGGTTTTTCGATCGACCGCGTTTACGAAAGCGGCATGACGATCGCGTTTTCCGGAACGGCCGGGCTGGTGCGTCGTGCGTTCGCCACGCAGATCGACGCGCTCCAGGTCAACGGCGTCATGCATTACGCGAACCTCGCCAACCCGCGCATTCCGCTGGCGCTGGCTCCGGCAGTCAATGGCGTCGTCGCGCTGCATGATTTCCGGCCGCGGCCGACCGTGCAGCCGCGCATCGCGCCGGACTATTCGATCACCGGCGGCGCGCGCGCGGTCGTGCCGGCCGACCTGGCGACCATCTACAACCTCGGTCCGCTGTTCAGCGCGAACACCAAGGGCACGGGCATCACGATCGCGTTGATCGAAGACACCGACATCTACGCACTCGCGGACATCAACACGTTCCGCTCGGTGTTCGGGCTCGGCACGTCGCTGTTCAGCCAGGTGCATCCGGGCTGCACCGATCCCGGCGCGATCATCGGCGACGATTCCGAGGCGACGCTCGACGTCGAATGGACTGCCGCTGCGGCGCCGTCCGCGACGATCCAGCTGGTGTCGTGCGCGAACCTGTTCGACGCGCTGGCGAACCTGGTCAACGCCAATGCGACGCCGCCGGACATCATCAGCATCAGCTACGGCGAGTGCGAAGCGGCGCTCGGGGCAAGCGCCAACGCGTTCGTGTCGACCACCTACCAGCAGGCGCTGACCAAGGGCATCTCGCTGTTCGTGTCATCCGGCGACCAGGGTGCGGCCGGCTGCTTCACCAATGCCGACATGACGCAGGCGAAGTACGGCATCGGCGTCAATGGGCTGGCTTCGACGCCGTACAACGTTGCCGTCGGCGGCACCGATTTCGGCGACACGTTTGCGGGCACCACGAATACCTACTGGAACATCTCGAACACGGCGACCTACGGCTCGGCCAAGTCGTACATCAACGAGATTCCGTGGAATGATTCTTGCGCGAGCCAGCTGATCGCCTCGTTCGAAGGGTTTGCCACGACCTACGGCAGCGCCGGGTTCTGCAATAGCGCAGCCGGCGCGAACTTCCTCGACTTTGCCGCCGGCAGCGGCGGTCCGAGCGGCTGCTCGAGCGGCGCGCCGGCCAGCAGCGGCGTCGTAGGCGGCAGTTGCGCCGGCACGGCCAAGCCGTCGTGGCAAGCGGGCATCCTCGGCAATCCGAACGATCACGTGCGCGATCTTCCCGACGTTTCGCTGTTCGCTGCAAACGGTGTCTGGAATCACTATTACGTGTACTGCTTCTCCGATCCGCGACAGGATCCGAGCAACAACAACGCCGTTTACGGCAAGCCATGCACCGGCGCGCCGAGCGGCTGGGCGGGTGCCGGAGGCACCTCGTTTTCGGCGCCGATCCTGGCCGGCATCCACGCCCTGGTCGAGCAGAAACACGGCAACGGCATGGGCAATCCGAATCCGACCTATTACCAGCTGGCCGCAGCGCAGTACGGCGCCGGCGGCAGTTCCGGCTGCAATTCGAGCAACGGCAATGCGGTCAGCAGTACCTGCACGTTCTACGACGTGACGCAGGGCGACATCGACGTGAACTGCCCCGGCGGGACGCCGAATTGCTATCGGCCATCCGGTACCAACGGCGTGCTGTCCACGTCGACGTCGAGCTACCAGCCGGCCTACGGCACGACGACCGGATGGGACTTCGCGACGGGCCTTGGCAGCATCAACGCGGCGAATCTGGTGGCCAACTGGCCGGCCGCGACGAAACTCAAATTCACCACGCAGCCGGCAAACGGCGTTGCCGGCACCGCGCTCGCCGCGATCAAGGTCAGTGTCGAGAACGTCAGCGGCAACGTCGTCGTCGGCAACAGCTCGGCGGTGACGCTGAAGCTCGGCAGCAATCCCGGCGGCGCGACGCTGGGCGGCACGTTGACGGTGAATGCGGCCAACGGCATCGCCACGTTCAGCGACATCACGCTCAACAAGGTCGGCACCGGCTACACGTTGATGGCGACCGACGGCAGCCTGACCGGCGATACCAGCACGGCGTTCAACATCGCGCCCGCGGCGGCGGCGAACGTGCTGTTCACGACGCAGCCTCCGGCTACGGCGGTAGCGGGTGGACCTTTCGGCGCAACGGTGACGATCCGGGACGCGTTCGGCAACGTGGCGACCGGCAATACCTCCGCGGTGACACTCGCGCTGACGACGCCGAACGGCGCAACGCTGGCCGGAACAAAAACGGTGAATGCGGTCGCCGGCGTCGCGACATTCTCCGGCCTGTCGATCGACAAGACCGGCAGCTATACGCTGACGGCGACGGATGCCGGACTGACGGCGGCGGTCAGTTCGTCGATCTCGATTTCGCACGGCGCGGCCGCGAAACTCGCGTTTACGACGCAGCCGCCGGCCAGCCTGGCGTCGGGCGCAGGCTTCAGTGTCGGGGTCACCGTGCAGGACGCTGCCGGCAACACGGTCACCGGCAATTCTTCCGTGGTCAGCATTGCGCTGACCACGCCCGCCGGTGCAACGCTGAGCGGAATCACCATCGCCGCCACGACGAACGGCGTTGCGACGATCAACGGCTTGTCGATCGACAAGGTCGGCAGCTATACGCTGACCGCGACCGATGCGTCGTTGGCCGCGGCGACGAGCACGTCGATCACGGTCAGGGCGGGCAACGCAGCCAAGCTTCAATTCACGCTGCAGCCGGTCGACCTGATGGCCGGAAACACCATCAACGTTGCAGTCGCGATCGAGGATGCTGCCGGCAACGTCGAGACCGCGGACAACACCAGCCAGGTGCAACTGAGCCTCAACGCCTGCAGCGGCGCCACGGTTGCTGCTGCGATCGTGTCCGGCGGCATCGCCCAGTTCCCCGGCATGCGGTTCTATGCCGTGGGCAGCGGAAGGCAGCTGCAGGCGATCGCGTCGGCGTTCGCCGCGGGCAGCGCGTCGTTCAATGTCAACGTGAACGGCGATCTGATCTTCGCCAACACGTTCAGCGCGTGCCAGCCGTAGTGCCGATGCCGGCGCAGTCGCGGCGCGGCAGGCTTCAGGGCCTGGCAACCTCCGCGATCGCGCGGACCCGCGCCTCGCGGATAGCGCTGCCGATGGCCGGGCCGGCGAGCCCGCGATCCAGAAACGGTCGCGTGTCGACCTGCGTTGCCGCGGCGAATGCCGCGCGCAGGAACGGTGCCTGGGGATAGTCCGATTCGGCCTGGCCGAGGCGTCCGCGCTTGTCGGCTTCGCAGGCGAGCAGGAACTGGCGCAGGCGTTCGGGCCGGCGGAAGGCATCGAGTTGTTCGAACAGGCCGAGCACGGTCGCGGGCTTCAGATCGAACGCGGTATGCGCCAGCAGGTGCAGGCGGCACACCAGCAGCGCGAGCGCGGCATACTCCGCTGGGACTTTCAGCCGCACGCACAAGGCCTCGAGTGGTGCAATGCCGGCATGCTCATGGCCCGGATGCGCCGGCAGCTTGCCGGATGGCGTGAGCGCCTTGCCCAGGTCGTGCGTCAGCGCGCACCAGCCGATCAGCGCATCGCCCGGCGCCAGGCGCGCGGCCATGTCCAGCACCATGCCGACGTGCACGCCGGTATCGATTTCCGGGTGATATTCGGCGCGCTGCGGCACGCCATACAGTGCGTCGACTTCGGGGAACAGCACCTCGAGCGCGCCGCAGTCGCGCAAGGTCCCGATGAATGCGCTCGGCGTCGGTTCGGCCAGCGCCTTGCGCGTTTCGGTCCAGACGCGCTCGGCCTGCAGGTGGTCGACTTCGCCGGCGCGCACCATCTGGCGCATCAGCGCCAGCGTTTCGTCCGCAACGCGAAAACCCCGCACGGCAAAACGCGCGGCAAAGCGCGCCACGCGCAGGATGCGCACCGGATCTTCGCTGAAAGCCGGCGACACATGCCGCAATACGCGGCGCTCGAGGTCGGCGGCGCCGCCGAACGGATCGACCAGCGCTCCGTCTGCGTCCTGCGCCATGGCGTTGATCGTCAAGTCGCGACGGCGCAGGTCGTCTTCGAGCGTCACGTCCGGCGCGGCGTCGAAGGCGAATCCGTGATAGCCCGGCCCGGTCTTGCGTTCGGTTCGCGCGAGTGCGTATTCCTCGGCCGTCTGCGGATGCAGGAACACCGGGAAATCCTTGCCGACCGGCTTGTAGCCCTGGCCGATCAGGTCAGCGGGGCGCGCGCCGACGACGACGTAGTCGCGATCGCGCAGCGGCAGTCCGAGCAGGCGATCGCGCACCGCGCCGCCGACGAGATAGATGTTCATGCGCCGATCTTATACACGTAATACCGCCGCGCGCAGCGCCCTAGCGATGCTGCGCCGTCGCACTCGCCGGCGCCGCTGATTGCAGATCCGCCGCGACCGCGCGAGGTGGCGTGCAAACCACAGCCTTGCGCGGCGCATCGGCAGCCGGCGGCTCGTAGGCACTGCCGATGCGCGGCAGCTTCGACGACAACGGCAGCGCCGAGCCGTGCATGCGCCAGTCGTAGATCACGCTGAACGCGAGCACGCGCGAGACATACTCGCGCGTTTCCTTGTACGGGATCGTCTCGATGAAGAAGTCCGGCTCGAGCGTGTCGCGCGCTTCGAGCCAGCGGCCGACCGGATCGACACCGGCATTGTAGGCGGCGCTGGCGAGCCAGGGACTGCCGTCGTAGCGCTGCGCCATGTCGCTCAGGTAGCGCGTGCCAAGCGTGATGTTCGTGTCCGGGTCGAGCAGGTCGCGCGCGCCGCCGTAGCGCACCTTGTTCGCTTTCGCCAGTTGCGCCGCCGTGCCGGGCAGCAACTGCATCAGGCCCCAGGCGTCGGCGCCCGAGTGCGCGTCGGTGGTCCAGGCGCTTTCGGCGCGGATGATGGCGTAGGCCCACGCCGGGTCGATGCCGACGCCCTTCGCGGCGCGCACGATCTGGTCGCGCCGCGCCAGCGGAAAGCGCAATGTATACAAATGCAGGTCATCGCCCTGGTTCAGCATGTATACCGCGCGGTCGTACCAGCCGATATCGCTGGCAAGGTCGGCTGCCGCGCGTTTTTTCGCCATGTCCAGATGCGGCAGGGCGAAATCCCATTCGCGCCGCGCCTCGGCCAGGCGATCGAGCGCGAAGAATTCGAACGCACGCGCCAGCAGTTTGCGCAGCGCCGCCTGTTGCGCCGGGTCGACTGCGTATTCGTCGGGGCAAATCGCGTAGGGTTGCTGCAGCCAGTCGGCCGACAGGAAACCGTGAAAGTTCGCTTCCTGCGCCAGCGCCGACAGCAACGGCGTGGCGTCGCTCTGGCGATCGAGCTTGACCAGCATGCGCGCGCGCAGGTAGCGCCAGCGCGGATCGGCCTGCTGCGCCGGCGGCATCGCCTCGATCGCGGCCAGCGCCTTGCCGAAATCCTGCGCCGCCAGTGCCACGCGCACGCGCCATTCGCGCGTCGTGTCATCGGCCAGCGCGGCCGGCAGCGCGTCGAGCCGCGCCAGCGCATCGGGCGCATAGCTCGTCGCACGATAAATCGCCAGCGCGCGCAGCACGCGACCGCGCTGTTCGGCGTCGAGGCGGAAACGCGTCTCGAGCTTTGCCCACTGCGCTTCGGCAAGCTCGCTGTTGCGGCGCGCGAGACGCTCGAGCGCCAGTGCGACTGCCTCGCGCGTGCGGGGCGTATCGATCCACGCCGCTGCATCGTCGAGCGCCCTTGCCGGTTCGCCGGTCGCCAGCGCGATGCGCTCGGCCGCGCTGCGTTCGGCGCCATCGAGCATCGCCGCGAGCGCGCTGACGAGTCCGGCCGTACCGGCGCGCGCGGCCAGATCGATGCGCTTCCAGATCAACTCGGCCGACAGCTTGCCGTGATCTCTGGCCCAGTGCACGGCTGCATCGCAGGCGCCCGGCAACGCGACCGGTGTCAGCCAGAGCGGTTCGATGTCACGCTTGAAATCCAGTGGCTGCCCCAGCGCCAGACGTGCCTGCAGTGCATCGCACTGCAATTCCCGGCCGGGTGCGGCCGGCGGGAGCAGGGCGAGGAAATCCTTCCAGTCGTTGCGCTTGGCCAGCTCGAGCAGGAACGCTTCGCGCAGCGTCTGCGCGGGCAGGCTGTCTGGCCACGCGGCCAGGAATTTGTCGACTTCGGGACGCTTGACGTCGGCGATGCGCCGCTGCAGCGCGGCCAGTTCCAGATACGGGAACAACGGGTAGCTTTCCAGGCCGGTCGCGAGCCGGCGCCAGCCATCGTCCGGCAGGTGGCGCGCGGCTTCCCAGACCAGCGGGAACTGTTCGCGTTGCCGGGCAAGTTCGCTCGGGTCAGGCGCGGTCGCGGCGGCAACCCGGCCAGCCATCAGGGTGGCGGCAAAAATCATCAGGCGAAACAGGCGGATGGACATCACGATGAACGCGAGAAGGTCATCACAGTGTAACTGATGCCAGCGCTGTTCTGGGCGCTCGAGGTAGCGCGGGATATGGCCAAACGGTCCGTCTTTATGTAATTATCGTGACACATGTTTACAAATTATTTACGCTAGCCGTTCAGGGAGCGATCGCAAGAAGGGCGTGCGTCTGGTTTCCTGGACTCCGGAAAATTCCCCCGTTTGAAGGTTTCAGGATGGTCCTCTCGCTTCGCTGGGGTATTGCGATCGGCATACCGCTCGCCGCCAACCGCGAACCTAAGTTGCGATTCCCGTCGAGAATCGCTTGTCGCTACTGCCGCCACTATCGTTGGGAGTGATCATGCATAGCAAACAAAATTCCTTGTCTTTTGCAGTGCGCCTGGCCCTCTCGGTCGGACTCGCATCCGCTGCAACCTTGATCCACGCGCAAAGCGCCACCCCGGACAGCGAGGCCCCACCGCCGAAAGACACCAAGACCTTGGAAGCCATCGAGGTCACCGGATCGCTGCTCCGCCGCGTCGACACCGAAACCGCCAACCCGGTCGTGACGCTCGACCGCCAAACGCTGGAGAACAACGGCAATCCGACCCTCGGCAACGTGTTGCAGGCTTTGCCGAGTTTCTCCGGCTATGCCACCAACCCGCAGAACAACAGCAACGGCGGCGGCGTCGCCAGTCCGACGCTGGAAGGCGGTGACGGTGCCTCGCGCATCTCGTTGCGCGGCATGGGCACACAACGCACGCTGATGCTCGTCGACGGCCATCGCCTGGCCAACCCCGACATCAACATGCTGTCCTTCAACATGATCGAGCGCATCGAGGTGCTGGCCCAGGGCGCCACCACCGCCTACGGCTCGGACGCAATCGGTGGCGTGGCCAACTTCATACTGCGCAAGGATTTCAAAGGTATCGAAGTGAGCGCCGACGAAGGCATCTCCGGCCAGAGCGACGGCCATCGCCACGGCATCTCGCTTACCGTGGGCGACAACGGAGAGCGCGGCAATATTGTCGGCGGCCTGAACTACAACAAGTACGACCCGGTGCTCGCCACCGCACGCGACTATTCGAGCTACCAGTACTACCTGTACGCTTCCGGACCGTCCAGGCAGGGTTCAAGCCAGACGCCGCAGGGTACGGTCGTGCTGCCCGCGGGCAGCCCGTTGCTGGCTCCTTATGGTTGCGGCAGCGGCGCCAGAGTCATCAGGAACTCGGGCGATGGAACCCAACTCAGCGACTACCGCTGCTACCACGGTTCCACGGACGCGTTCAACTACAATGCGTACAACTACATCCAGACCGCGCAGGAGCGCACCAACGGCTTCGTGCTCGGCAACTACAAGATCAACGACGCGCTGACCTATTACGCCGACTTCTTCTACAACCATACGCACTCGTCCGGTCAGGACGGCCCGGCGCCGACCAATCCGGGCGATGGCTGGTACATCCCGGCCAACGATCCGATCAACCCGTTCGGCATCACCTTCTGCTCGCTGGTTTGCCCGCCGGGGACGCTGCCGACGGACCCGATCGGCTCGCTGCGTCTGCGCCTGACCGGCGCCGGCACGCGCCTGCACACCTTCGACACCACCAATCTCGACCTGATCACGGGCCTGAAGGGCGTGCTCGGCTCGAGCTCCTGGATCTGGGACCTGAGCCTCAATTACGGCCATGCCAACCGCAACCAGACAGACTTCCACGAGATCAATATCGCCGGCTTTCAGGCGGCCATCAACGCGGGCGGCAACCCGTTCGCGCAGGAAACCCTGCCGATCACCATCACCGACAATCCGGAATACCGCAAGACGAACACCAGCAAGGAAGCGGCATTCAACGTCTCCGGCGATCTGTTCCAGCTGCCCGCCGGCACGGCGCTGTTGTCGGCCGGCGCGCTGTACCGCAAGCTCGAAATGGACTACCAGGTCACCAGCGACGCGGTCCTCGACCTGACCAACTTCACCTGCGGCATTCTCGCCGAAGGTTGTGGTTCGCCGGCGCACGGCACCACCAGCGTGAAGGAATTCTATGCCGAATCGCTGTTCCCGCTGTTGGCGGATGCGCCATTCGCCAAGACGCTGAACATCGATGTCGGAGTGCGCGCTTCCGACTACGATGTCAGCGGCACGCGGACCAACTGGAAGCTCGCGGTCGAATGGAAGCCGATCGAGGATCTGCTCGTGCGTGGCACTGCCTCGCAGGTGTTCCGCGCACCGAACCCGGATGAACTCTACGACGGTCCGACCGCGACCAATCCGACGGTCATCGATCCCTGCCTCAACCAGCCGGCGAGCTACCTCGCTTCGCACAAGCAGCTGTGTCAGTTCGTACCGGTCAACTGGAACCCCTCGGGTTATGGCCAGATCACCGGTCTGTACGAAGGCGGCTCGGTGGCCGGCCTGAACCTGCGTCCGGAACACGGCAAATCGTTCGACTTCGGCTTCGTCTATTCGCCGTCATGGTTGGAAGGACTGTCCGGCTCGCTCGACTTCTGGCACATCACGCTGAAAGACCTGCTCACTCCGTTGGCACCACAGACGGTGCTCGACAACTGTGCGAGCAACGACTCCAGCCCGTACTGCGGGCTCATCCATCGCTACGTCGGCGGCGTCGATCCGGGGAGCATCTATTACATTTCCGCTTCGGAAACGAACCTTGGCCAGCTCAGTACCAGCGGCGTCGATTTCAATGTCTCTTACCGGCTGCCGGAGTTCTTTGTGCCGGGCAGGTTCGCGGTGGCGTTCAACAGCACCTACACGGGAACCTACAAGGTAAATATTCCCGGCGGAACCAGCGCGAACTATGCCGGCAGCTATACCCAGCAATACGGCAACCTCGCTCGCGTGCGTGCTTCCGTCACGTTGAACTGGAACCTGGACAACTGGTCGGCGCAGTGGCAGACGCGCTACATCGACCACTTCAACGAGTTGAATGCCTACATCGATCCGATCAACCTGCCACCGGGCGTTTCCAGTACCTTGCCGCGGAATTCCGTCACGTACCACGCGGCCAAGATCGGTTACGTCATCCCGGCGTGGCATACCTCGTTCGACATCGGCGTCGACAACATCACCGATCGCACTCCACCGATCATTTACCAGAACGGCCTTAACTACAACGTCGATACGGCGACGTACGACACACTGGGCCGCTACTACTGGGGGCGCGTGACCGTGAAGTTCTGATCGCCGGTTGCAAGCGTAGTCAAGAAAGGCGAAAAGCGGGGCAGGTCCCCGCTTTTTGTCGCATGGGCTACAGTGCTTTTCATGAGCGAACAGGTTACGGCGGGCATAGCCCAGGCTTTCCGGTCGGGAGACATGGCGCAGGTCGTCGCGCTCGTCGAGAGGCTGCCTGCACGCGCGCTCGATGGCAACGAAACCGCCCTGCTCGCCTACGGCCTGGCGCTCCATTCCCTGCGCCGCAACCGCGAAGCCGTGGCAGTGCTGCGACGACTCGTGCGGCTCAAGCCGAACGTGCCCGAATACTGGAATAACCTCGGCATCACCGCGCAGCAGGCCGGCGAATTCGCCGAGGCCGAACACGCACTGCGGCGCTCCATCGCACTCGCGCCAAACGAGGCGCAACTCCATTACCACCTTGGCTTGTTGCATGCGCAACAACAACACTGGCAGGAAGCGCGCGCCAGCCAGTTCGAAGCGGTGCGACTGGCGCCCGGTTACGTCGACGCGCGAGTGCAAGGCGCGCTGGCGTGTCACGCCTGCGGCGACGTGCCCGGCGAGGACGCCATGCTGCAAGGCGACGCGCCCTGGCCGCCGCAAGCGCTGGATCAGGCGTTGGCGCTGGCCAACGTCTTGTCCACCCGCGGCGAGCAGGCCAGATCCTTCGCCGTGCTCGATCAGGCCATCCTGCCGAGCGATGCACCGTCTGCCGCGATCGCAGCCTGGCGCCTTGCCGCGCAGCGCTGCCTGCTGTTTGAACGCAGCAACCAGCTCGACAAGGCCGATGCCGAGCTCGCGAAGATTCCTTTCGATGCCATTGCCTCGCCGTCCGATGCATCTGGCGAGTTGCACCACGATGTCTGGCACGCGCGCGCGCAACTATGCGTGCGCCACGGCGACCATGCCGCCGCGGCGCAGTGGTGGCAGGCAATGCTCGACCGTGCAGACTCTCCCGCGCAGCGTGCCGCCGCCGCGTTCGGCCTGGGCGCCGCGCTCGACAAACTCAAGCGTCCCGAACAAGCCTTGGCCGCCATCCGGCTGGCGCACGCGGAGCAACTCGAGTCGCTACGTTACATCGCGCCGAAACTGGTCGACGCGAACGCCCAGTCCCTGCCGATGGTCGAGCAGCGCGTCTCGCATCGCGAGCATGTCGCCTGGACCACGCTGCCACCGCCGGCCGAGCAAGGCCCCGTGTTCGTGGTCGGCTTTCCGCGCTCGGGAACGACCTTGCTCGAACAGATGCTCGACGCCCATCCGGACTTCCGCTCGATGGACGAGCGTGCTTTCATCTACGACCTGCTCGAGCGCATGGAGCACGCCGGCCAGCCGTACCCTGCGGCGCTGGCGGGCCTGACCGCCGAGGAAGCGGGCATGCTGCGCCAGGTCTACGACGGCCTGGTCGCGAAGGTGGTGCCCGACCTCGGCGTCAAACGCCTGGTCGACAAGAACCCGCTCAACATGCTCGCGTTGCCCATGATCATGCGGCTGTATCCCGAGGCGCACATCATCCTGTGCCTGCGTCATCCCTGCGACGTGCTGTTGAGCTGCTATTTCCTGCCGTTCCGCTCGCCCTCGTTCGCGACTCTGTGTTCGACCCTGCCGCGGCTGGCACGCGGCTACGTGCAGGTCTTCGAGCAATGGTTCGCGAATGCCGAGGTGTTCGCGCCGCGCGTGCTCGAGTGGCGCTACGAGTCGGTCGTCGAGCACTTCGACGAGCATGTCGCGCGGCTTGCCCATTTCCTCGGCATCGAGGATGCCGAACCGCTGAAGCGCTACGCGGAGCACGCGCGCGGCAAGGGCTTCATCAGCACGCCGAGCTACGTGCAAGTGACGCAGGGCGTCAATCGCAATGCGGTGAACCGCTGGCATGCGTATCGCGAGGCCTTCGAGCCGGTGTTGCCGATTCTGCGACCGATGCTGGAGCGATTCGGCTACGAGGCTTGAGTGTTTCGTGGACGCCATGCACATGCCGGGCAGTACGCGCCCGATGATGGCGGGCGTATCGCTGAACTTCGGAAAATCCGCCTTGATCGGCGCAATCGGCGTTCCAACGCTCTTCGCCTCGACCCGAGCACGCCTCCACGCCATGCGGGTTGTTCAATCAGCCGCGCGGCGCGATCTCGAGCGGCACGCTGACGCGCGCGGCGAGCGGCAGGTGGTCGGAGACCGGATGCGGCAATGTCCACAGCGCTTCCACGCGCACGCTCGGCGTCGTCAGGATGTGGTCGATCGCGCGGCGCGGGCGCCAGCTCGGAAACGTCGACGGCGGCGTCTCGGCCGGCGGTGCCAGCGAGGTCTTGCCGAACAGCGATTTCAGCTCGTCGCTGTGCACCGTGCAGTTGAGGTCGCCCATCAGCACGACATGCGGTTGCTTGCCGATCAGTTCGGCCAGGAACGCAAACTGTCGCTTGCGCGCGGCCGGCCCGAGCGACAAGTGCGCGACCACGAACACGAGCTTCGTGTCACCCTCGCCGAAGCGCACCCAGAGCGCGCCGCGGCCCGGGATCCGGCCGGGCAACGGATAGTCGAGCACTTCGGTCGGCTTGATCCGCGTCAACAGCCCGTTGGCCGATGCGGCAAACTGCGCGATCTTGCGATTGGGCTGGTGGCTCCAGTAGGCAAAGCCGGCAGCCTCGGCCAGATACTGCGTCTGGTTGACGAAGCCCGAACGCAGGGATCCGGCATCGGCTTCCTGCAGGCCGACGATGTCGAAGTCGGCGAGCAGCCCGGCGAAATTGTCGAGGTTGCCGCGCTTGCTGCGTGACGGCAGCATCTGCTTCAGGCTCTGCGTCACGTAGTGGCGATAGCGGCCGACGCTGCCGCCGGCGAGGATGTTGCAGCTGAGCAGCTGCAATTGCGCCGTGGCCTTGGCGGATTCGGTGCGCGCGGCGGGTTTCATCGTCCGAGCCTACGGCCGCGCCGCGCCCGCCGCAAGCCCGCGGCGGCCGGCGCTGCAACCGTGCCGGCGCTTTTTTCGACGCGGATTACGCGCAAGAACGCGGATAGAGCAGAAACGAATCGGGCAGACCTTTCCTGATCCGCGAAATCCGCGTTGATCCGCGTCCCGGCTCTTGCAATGGATTTCGCGTCGATACGCTGGGAGAACGGTGTCAGTGCTTGGCGGCGCCGGCCTTCGCTTCCTGCTGCACCAGATACAGCGCGATCTGGACCATCTCGGCAAAGCCGATGTTGTGCTGCGAGTTCGCGCCGATGCGATACTTGCCGTTGACCACGAGCGTGGGCGTGGCTTCGATGCCGTAGCTGCGCAGCAGGTCCGCGCTGCGCGACATCTTCGCGTCGATCACGAACGAGTTCGCGGTCGACAGGAAATTTCCGCTCGTCGCGCCGTAGCCGGCGTAGAAGTTCGCCAGCGCCTCGAGCGAACCGAGCGGCAGGTGGTCGCGGTGCAGTGCGTCGAACAGCGCCTGGTGGGTCTTGTCGACCAGGCCGAGCGCCTGCGCGGTGTAGAACGCACGCGCGAACGGTTCCCAGGACGGATTGAACACGGCGGGAATCAGCACGAATTGCGCATTCGCCGGCAGTTTGCTCTTCAGCTCGTCCGCGTACGGCTGGAAGTGCGCGCAGTGCGGACAGGCATACGAGAACACCTCGACGACTTCGATCTTGTCGCCGGTCGAGGTCGGCTGTGGCGGTTCGATCAGCGCGTAGTCGGTGCCGGCGACCCAGGTCCTGGCGGCGGTCGTCCCGGCGCTCGTGGTGTCGGCGCTGCACGCGGCCGTGGCGAGCAGGCCAAGGAGCAGCAGGAGCAGGCTGGGCAGTCGCTTGAGCATCAGGTTACCTCGCAGGAAATGTCCACGGCCGCAGGCCGCGATTCTGTTGCGTCACCCGCACCGCGGGAACGGTGGCCGAAGGCCGGAAGGCCGTGTCCGCGGGAGGCCGGGACGGAAAGGACGTCACTTGCCGGCGGCTTCTTTCTGGATCAGGTAGTGGATCAGTTGTTCGAGCAGGTTCCAGTCGCCGCCGGCCGACACGAACGTCAGGCGATACTTGCCGGCGACGATGATCGTCGGCGTGCTGTCGGTACCGGTCGCGCGCACGAACGCGTCGGCCTGTTTCATCTTGGTGCTGATCGTGAAGGAATTGGCGGTGCCGACGAAATCCTCGGCCTTGACGCCGAATTTCGCGTAGAACTTCGCCGCATCCTCGATCGTCGGCAGCGGGCTCTTCAGCGTGCGCTGGTCGGCGTTCATGATCGCCAGCGGCGCATCCGGCTTCCATACGGCATCGAACATCGCGCCGTGCGCCTTGTCGGCGATGCCGAGACTGAGCGCGGTCAGGTAGGCACGCTGGAACATCGGCCAGTCCTCGTTCGGCTTGAACGAGGCCGGCACATAGGTCATGACGGCGTTGGCCGGCAGGCCCCTGGCGATCTTGTCGATGAAGGTGTGCGCGAAATTGCAGGCCGGGCAGCCGTAGGAGAACACTTCCGTCACTTCGATCTTGCCGCCGCCATCGCTGCGCTGCGGCGGATCGATCACGAAGTAGTGCTTGCCGGCTTCCCATGGCGCGGGAACGTCGGCGGCTTGAACCGCCGCAGCAAGCGTCAGACCGAACAGCACCGCAAGTGCGCGCACCAGCATCAGATCACCTCGTCAGGAATTTCGCCGCACCCTTCAGACCGGCGTCGTGGCGTCCGGTTCCCCGCAGGGACAATTTTACTTTGCAGCCGTGGCGTTGCCGGCGTCGGCAGCGTGCAGGCCTTCGATGTAGCTGGCGAGCGCCGCGATGTCGCCGTCGCTCAGGCCCTTGACCACGGCCGGCATGATCTGGGCGTGATCGTCATCGCCCCAGGACTTGCCGTCGTGCCAGTCCTTCAGCTTCAGCGTGACGTAGTCGGCATACTGGCCGGCAAGCTGCGGATAGCCGGCGCCGGGATTGCCGCGGCCATCCGGGCCGTGGCAGGCCATGCAGGCGGGTGTGCCGCTGGCAGAGTCGCCGCCACGATACAACGCTTCGCCGCGCGCGACGAGCTTGCTGTCGGCAACGCCGGGCAGCGATGTCTTGCTGGCGAAATAGGCGCCGATGTCGTGCATGTCCTGGTCGCCGAGCGGCATCGCGAAGCCCATCATGATCGGGCTGTCGCGCTTGTGCGACTTGAACAGGCCGACCTGGCGCACGATGTAGGTCTCGTGCTGGCCGGCGAGCTTGGGATACTGCGAGGAGGCCGGGTTGCCGTCGATTCCGTGGCAGGCTGCGCAGACGCCGGCCTTGGCCTGACCTGCCGTCGCATCGCCGGGCTTGACCGCGGCAGCGGACGCTTGGGCAGGTGCATCGGCGGGCGTCACTCCCGGCGCCGGTGCCGGTGCCGCGGCTTCGGCAGGCTTGTCAGCGGGAGCCTGTGCAAACAGGCCGGCCGAGACGAGCAAAGCAAATACCGCCACCACGTGCCGAAAACTCATACACTGCGCTCCGAGAAAGATGTCGATCCTGCGAGCCGGCCACCCGGGCGGCCAAATCGCGGCACAAGCGCAGAATTATCCCAGCCGCCCCGAACACGGTCAATCAAACCGGCACCCATCGCAAGCCATGTCTGCAGCGCGTCACAACCCGTTCCGCCAGGCCCGGTTCGTCCTGAGCGCACCCCAGCTGCGGCAGCTGCCGGCCGACGACGGGGCGGAGATCGCTTTTGCCGGCCGCTCCAACGCCGGCAAGTCGAGTGCGCTGAACGCGATCTGCGACCAGACGGGCCTGGCGCGCACGTCCAAGACCCCGGGTCGAACGCAACAATTCGTCGTCTTCGACGTCGGCACGGGCAAGCGCCTGATCGACCTGCCGGGTTACGGCTACGCCAAAGTGCCCGAGGCGATGCGTGCGCACTGGCGCAAGGTCATCGACGCCTACCTGCGCGAACGGCAATCGTTGCGCGGCGTCGTGCTGATCATCGACAGCCGTCATCCACTTAAGGATTTCGACCGGCAGATGCTCGACTATTGCCGCGAGATCGGGCTGGGTTGCCACGTGCTGCTGACCAAGGCAGACAAACTGTCACGCAATCAGGGCAGCTCGGCGCTGGCCGGCGTGCAGCGCGAATGCAAGGCGCAGGGCTGGCCGGCGAGCGTGCAGCTGTTCTCGTCGCTGGCAAAAACCGGCCTCGACGAGGCGCGCATGACTTTGTACGCATTGTTGACCCGGCCGGCTGCTGTCATGCTGGCGGCGACAGGGGCCGCGCCGGACTGACTGTGCGCGCGCCGCATGCCATGGCGCACCGCCTTTTGTTCGCCGCGGCCGCCCCCAGATCGGGTAATCCTTTTCAGTTCGAGCCAGCCATGTCCGGACCCAGCGCCGTCAAGGAAACGCCGATCGAGCATCGCCAACAGCTCGTCGATTATCTCGTGTCCGGCACGCGCGAAGTGGAAAAGTGGAAAATTGGAACCGAGCACGAGAAGTTCGGCTTCCGCCTCGACGACCTGCGCCCGCCGACCTACGAGGGCGAGCGCGGCATCGGTGCGATGCTCAAGGGCCTGACGCGCTTTGGCTGGCAGCCGGTCGAGGAGAACGGCAACGTCATCGCGCTGACGCGCGGCGACGGTTCGATCACGCTCGAACCGGCCGGCCAGCTCGAGTTGTCCGGCGGCCAGGTCGACACGATCCACGACACCTGCCGCGAAGTGACCTGCCACCTCAAGGAGGTCAGGACCGTCGCCGACGAGCTGCAGCTCGGCTTCTTCGGCATGGGCTTCCAGCCGAAGTGGAAGCGCGAGGAAATGCCGTGGATGCCGAAAGGGCGCTACGCGATCATGCGCCGCTACATGCCGCTGAAGGGCAACCTCGGCCTCGACATGATGACGCGCACCTGCACGGTGCAGGTCAACCTCGACGTCTCCGACGAAGCCGACATGGTCAGGAAATTCCGCGTCGCGCTCGCGCTGCAGCCGGTGGCGACCGCGCTGTTCGCCGATTCGCCGTTCACCGAAGGCAAGCCGAACGGCTACCTTTCCTACCGTTCGCACATCTGGACCGACACCGATCCGGATCGCACCGGCATGCTCGACTTCGTGTTCGAGGACGGCTTCGGCTTCGAGCGCTACGCCGATTATCTGCTCGACGTGCCGATGTATTTCAGTTATCGCGACGGCAGGTATATCGACCTTGCCGGCAGGTCGTTCCGCGATTTTCTCGCCGGCAAGCTGCCGGAGCTGCCCGGCGAGTTGCCCACGCTGAAGGACTGGGCCGACCATACGACCACGGCTTTCCCGGAAGTACGCCTGAAGAAGTACCTGGAGATGCGTGGCGCCGACGGCGGCCGCTGGAGCCGGCTGTGCGCGTTGCCCGCATTCTGGGTCGGCCTGCTGTACGACTCGACCTCGCTCGACGCGGCCTGGGACCTGGTCAAGGATTTCAGCATGGCCGAACGCCATGCGCTGCGTGACGGCGTGCCGAAGTACGCACTGAAGCTGCCGTTCCGTGGCGCGAGCGTGCGCGAGCTGGCGATCGAGGCATTGAAGATCGCCGGCGCCGGCCTGGCGCGGCGCAACCGCCTCAGCAGCAAGGGCGTCAGCGAAGCGTCGTTCCTCGAACCGCTGATCGAATACGCCGACGCAAACCAGACCCCGGCCGAACGCAAGCTGGACCTCTTCCACAATGCGTGGAAGGGCAACATCGATCCGTTGTTCAAGGAATTTGCCTACTGAGCGGAGCGCAATGGATTGCGCGCCTCCTTTCTGCCGTCATCCCCGCGACTGCGCGCGCCGGAGCGCGCGAACGGCGAAAGCGGGCCAGGCCGGCACTATTTCTTCGCCGCTTTCGCGACCTTCAATCCGCGCTCGATCAGCAGCGGCTCGACGCTCGGGTCGCGGCCGCGGAACGCGCGGTACATGGCGTCGGTGTCCTGGCTGTTGCCGCGCGACAGCACCATGTCGCGGAAACGCTGGCCGTTCGCGCGCGTCATGCCGCCGTGGTCCTTGAACCAGTAGAACGCGTCGTCACGCAGCACCGCGGTCCACAGGTACGAGTAGTAGCCCGCCGAGTAGCCGTTGGCCCAGATGTGCGCGAAGTAGCTCGAGCGGTAGCGCGGCGGCACCAGCGCGTAGTCGACATGGTATTGCGCCAGCGCCTTTGCCTCGAACGCATCGACGTCCTGCTTCGGGGCGTCGGCCGGCAGCAGGTGCCAGGCCTGGTCGAGCAGCGCCGCGCCGAGGTATTCGGTCGTCGCGAAGCCCTGGCCGTAGGTGCCGGCCTTGCGGATCTTTGCGACCAGCGCCGCCGGCATCGGCGCGCCGGTCTTGTAGTGCCTGGCGTAGTTCGCGAACACGCTCGGCTCGTCGGCCCAGTGTTCGTTGAACTGCGACGGGAACTCGACGAAGTCGCGCGGCACCGCGGTGCCGGTCAGGTACGGGTATTTCACGTTCGAGAACATGCCGTGCAGCGCATGGCCGAACTCGTGGAACATCGTGATCACGTCGTCGCGGCTGATCAGGGCCGGCTGGCCCGGCGCCGGCTTGGTGAAATTGCAGACGTTGAACGCGACCGGCCGGGTGCCGAACAGTTTCGACTGGTCGACGAACGTGCTCATCCACGCGCCGCCATTCTTGTTGTCGCGCTTGAAGTAGTCGGCGTACCACAGCGCCATCGGCGTGCCGTCGGCGTCGAACACCTCGAACACGCGCACATCGCTCTGGTATACCGGGATGTCGTGGCGTTCCTTGAACGTGATGCCGTACAGCTTGTTCGCGGCGAAGAACACGCCGTCCTGCAGCACGCGGTCGAGCTCGAAGTACTGCTTGACCTCGTCGGCATCGAGCTTGAACGTGTCTTTCCTGACCTGTTCGGAATAGAACTGCCAGTCCCACGGCGCGAGCTTGAACTTGCCGTGCTGCCGCTTCACCAGCGCCTGCATCCCGGCCGCTTCGCCCCTGGCCTTGGCAACGGCGGCCGGCGCCATGTCGGTCATCAGCCTGATCGCGCGCGCGGGCGTCTTCGCCATCTGGTCTTCGAGGTAGTAGGCGGCGTAATCCGGATAGCCGAGCAGCTTTGCCTTCTGTGCGCGCAGTTCGGCCAGGCGCGCGATGATCTGTCGCGTGTCGTTGTCGTCGCCGTGCTCGGTACGGTCGATCGAGGCCTTGAACAGCTTTTCGCGCGTTGCGCGATTGCTCAGCGAATCCTGCGCCGGCTGCTGGGTCGTGTTCTGCAGCGCGATGACGTACTTGCCGTCGAGCTTGCGCGCCCTGGCCGCTTCCGCCGCGGCCGCGAGGTCCGCTTCGCCGAGCCCGGACAGTTCCGCCGGATCGTCGACGACCAGTGCGCCGGCTTTCGTGCCGGCGAGCAGCTTGTCGCGGAACGCCGTGCTGAGCGTCGACTGCTCCTTGTTCAACTCCCTGAGCTTGGTCTGGTCGGCCGCGGACAGTTGCGCGCCAGCGCGCACGAACGCACGGTAATAGCGCTCGACCAGGCGTGCCGATTCGGCATCCAGGCCGAGCGTCGCGCGCCGGTCGTACAGGGTCTTCACGCGCGCGAACAGTTTCGCGTCGAGGTAGATCGCGTCGCGGTGCGCGGCGAGCTTCGGCGCTTCCTCGCGCTGGACCTTCTGCAGCGTGTCGTTCGTGTTTGCTCCGGTCAGCGCCGAGAATACCTTGCTGACCCGCGTCAGCAGCGTGCCGGTGCGCTCCATCGCCACGATCGTGTTGTCGAATGTAGGCGCGTCGGGCTGGCCCGCGATCCTGTCGACTTCGGCGATCTGCCGGCGCATGCCTTCCTCGATCGCCGGCTGGAAGTCGCTGTCCTTGATCCGGTCGAACGGCGGTGCCTGGTACGGCAGCGTGCTCGCGGCGAAGAACGGGTTTTCGGCTGCAGCCGCCGCCGTGGTGGTTGCGGCAGCGGCCGGCTCTTGCGTTTCGCCCTTCGGTGCGGTCGGGGCGCAGGCGGCAATTGCGAGGGAGAAGGCAACGGTCAGCAGAATCGGGCGGAATCTCGGCATTGGTTTTCCGGAAGGTCTTTCAAAGGTGTGCGGGGCAGCTTGTCATTCCTGCTGTCGCGTGAGGCGGCGTCACTTGTAATAACTCGTAAATTCGCCAAGCCCCAACGCAAAGAGCCGACCACGTCGGGTCGGCTCCTTGCTGCGACGCATCGGTACCGAAGTCCTATTTCGCCGCCGGCGTCTCGGCCTTGAGTCCGCGCGTTTCGAGCAGCGGCTCGACGCTCGGATCGCGGCCGCGGAACGCGCGGTACATCTCGTCCATCTCCATCGTGCTGCCCTTCGACAGCACCATGTCGCGGAAGCGCTGGCCGTTCGCGCGCGTCATGCCGCCGTGTTCCTTGAACCAGTAGAACGCGTCGTCGCGCAACACCGCGCTCCACAGGTAGGCGTAGTAGCCGGCCGAGTAGCCGCCGCCCCAGATGTGGGCGAAGTAGCTCGAGCGGTAGCGCGGCGGCACCAGCGCGTAGTCGACGTTGTATTTCTTCAGCGCGTCGGCTTCGAACTTGTCGACGTCCTGCTTTTCGGCATCGGCCGGCAGCGTGTGCCAGGCCTGGTCGAGCAGCGCGGCGGCGATGTATTCCTCGGTCGCGTAGCCCTGGCCGTAGGTGCCAGAATCCTTGATCGCCTTGACCATCGCCGCCGGCATCGGCGCACCGGTCTTGTAATGCCTGGCGTAGTTGGCGAACACGCTTGGCTCCTGCGCCCAGTGCTCGTTGAACTGCGACGGAAACTCGACGAAGTCGCGCGGTGTGTTCGCGCCGGCAACCGACGGGAACTTCACGTTCGAGAACATGCCGTGCAGCGCGTGGCCGAACTCGTGGAACATCGTGGTCACGTCGTCGAACGTCAGCAGCGCCGGCTGGCCCGCCACCGGCTTGGTGAAATTGCAGACGTTGAATACGACCGGATGCGTGCCGAGCAGGCCGCTCTGGTCGACGAAGCTGTCCATCCAGGCGCCGCCGGCCTTGTTGTCGCGCTTGTAGTAGTCCGCGTACCACAGCGCCAGCGACTTGCCGTCGGCGTCGAACACCTCGAACACGCGCACGTCCGGCTGGTAGACCGGCAGGTCGTGGCGCTCCTTGAAGGTGATGCCGTACAGCTTGTTGGCGGCGTAGAACACGCCGTCGTGCAGCACGCGGTCGAGCTCGAAGTACTGCTTGACCTCGCTCTCGTCGAGCTTGAACTTCTTCTGCTTGACCTGCTCGGAATAGAACTGCCAGTCCCACGGCGCCAGCTTGAAGCCGCCCTTCTGCGCGTCGACCTGCTCCTGCATCTGCGCCGCTTCGTCTTCGGTCTTGGCGCGCACCGCCGGGACCATGTCGGTCATCAGCTTGATCGCGTGCTCGGGAGTCTTGGCCATCTGGTCTTCGAGGCTGTACGCGGCATAGGTCGGGTAGCCGAGCAGCTTGGCTTTCTGCGCACGCAGCTGGGCCAGGCGCGCAACGGTCGCCCGCTCGTCGTTGGCATCGTTGTGCTCGCTGCGCTGGGTCGAGGCGTTGAACAGCCGCTCGCGCGTGGCGCGGTTGGTCAGCTCGGCCTGGGCCGGCTGCTGCGTCGTGTTCTGCAGGGTCAGCAGCCACTCGCCGTCGAGCTTGCGCTCCTTGGCGGCGGCGGCGGCAGCGGCCAGTTCACCGTCCGACAGCCCGGCGAACTCGGCCTTGTTGGCGGTCGAGATTGCGCCGGCCTTGGTCGCAGCCAGCAACTTGTTCTGGAACGCCGTCTGCAGCGTCGATTCCTCCTTGTTCAGTTCGCGCAGCGTCGCCTTGTCCGCCTCGGACAGCTTGGCGCCGGCACGCACGAACTGGCGGTGGTAGCGCTCGATCAGGAATTTTTCGTCGGCCGGGAGCTTGTCGCGCGCGGCGTAGATCGCCTCGATGCGCGCGAACAGCTTGGGATTGAGGAAGATCGCGTCCTGGTGCGCCGCGAGTTTCGGCGCCTCGTCGCGCTGCACCTGCTGCAGCGTATCGTTCGTGTTGGCCTGGGCCAGCGCGTAGAACACCTTGCCGACGCGTGTCAGCAGCGCGCCGCTGCGTTCCATCGCCTCGACCGTATTGGCGAAAGTCGGCGCCGCGGACTGGCCGGCGATCTTTTCGATCTCGGCCAGCTGCTGCTTCATGCCTTCCTCGATCGCCGGCTGGAAGTCCGCGTCGCCGATCTTGTCGAACGGCGGGGCCTGGTATTGCAGCGTGCTGGCCTTGAAGAACGGGTTGGCGGCGCTGGCGGTGGCCGCGGTCGCTGCCGCGGACGCGCCGGCAGGTTTGGACTGGGCTTGCGCCGAAGCAGAAATTGCGACGGTCATGGCGACGAGCAGCAGGCGTTGACGAAACATGGAATGGACTCCGCGATACAGAAACATGGAATTGTGGACAAATATTCGACAGCGACCGGCATGGTATTCACGGCGTGTTCCCGCGCCGTCAGGCGCCCTTGACGTCGCGCAGCGTCCAGCCCGCGCCGATGAGCAGGTTCAGACGATGGCGCAGGATCGAATGCGGCAGGCGCGTCGTGACGATCACGTCGGTGTGCAGGTCCTGCTGCTTCGCCGACACCGTCGCTGTGGCGTCGGTTGCGCCGAGGCCCGGGTCGACCGCGTCAGGGTCCGGCTGCAGCCGGCGCCAGCGCTCGAACAGGGCAGGTTCGCGCAGTGCCGCCTGCAGCGCCGCGGCGAAGCTGTCCGCCGAATCGCCATCGAACGACAGCGCCGCGTTCGTGCCGCGCGCACGCGCAAGGTCGTCGATGCCGATGAAGAAACGCTGCGCTGCAGCCATGGTCGAATCCGCAAGGGGGCGGCAGTCTAGCAGGTGGCGCGCGCCTTGGCAGTCATGACTTTCCACCCTGCTCGGCGCGCGTTCAGCTGCGTAGAATGCGCACGTTTTTCTGCCCGGGACTTTCCATGACGTTTCGCCACTGCCTGCTGCGCTGGTTCGCCGCGCTCGCCGCCATTGCCGCTGCCCCGCTGGCCTCGGCGGAAACGCGTCTGCTGCGCTTCCCCGACATCTGCAACGACCGCGTCGTGTTCACCTACGGCGGCGACTTGTGGACCGTGTCGTCGCAGGGCGGAACGGCGGTCCGCTTGACCGCGGGCCCCGGGTTGCAGCAGTCGGCGAGGTTTTCGCCGGACTGCAGGCAGATCGCGTTCACCGGCGAATACAGCGGCGAAGACCAGGTCTACACGATGCCCGCCAGCGGTGGCGTACCGACCCAGTTGACCTGGTATCCGTCGCTCGGCCCGTTGCCGCAGCGCTGGGGATTCGACAACCAGGTGTATGGCTGGACGCCGGACGGCAGCCGCGTGCTGTTTCGTTCCTACATCGATACCTTTGCGCTGGCACAACCGCGCCTGTACACGGTGTCGACCGGCGGCGGGCTGCCCGAGGCGCTGCCGATGACGTTCGCCGGTGTCGGCGCCTATTCGCCGGACGGCAGGCAACTGGTCTACTCGCCACTGTTCCGTGATTTCCGCACCTGGAACCGCTACCAGGGCGGCTGGGCGACGGATCTGTATATCTTCGACCTGGCGACCCAGCAGGGCCGCAACATCACCAACAATCCACGCACGGACCGCGACCCGATCTGGGCGAACAGCAACACGATCTATTTCGTCTCCGACCGCGACGACGTTCTGAACCTGTACCGCTACGACATCGCGGCGGGAACCACCACGCAGCTGACCAAACACCGCGCCTTCGACGTGCGCTGGGCGTCGGGCGACCGCGCCGGCCACATCGTCTACGAACTCGGCGGCGCGCTGCGCGTCTACGACGCGAACAGCAACACCGATCGCGCGCTGGTGATCGACGTGCCGACCGACGGGGTTCACACGCGACCCGAGCACGTCACGGTCGGCGACCACATCGAGCAGTTCGGCCTCAGCCCGCACGGCGAGCGCGCCGTCGTCGTCGCGCGCGGCGACCTGTTCAGCGTGCCGGTCGACAAGGGCATCACGCGCAATCTCACGCACACGTCCGACGCGCACGAGCGCGAAGCCGCCTGGTCGCCGGACGGCAAACGCATCGCCTACATCTCCGATGCCAGCGGCGAAGAAGCGGTCTGGACGCGCGACGCCGACGGCGACTCTGCCAGGCAACTCACGCACGCCGCGCTCGGCCGCCTGTATGCGCCGCGCTGGTCATCCGACGGCCGGCACATTGCATTCAGCGACAGCGCGAACCGCGTGCAGGTCGTCGATGTGGCCGGCGGCAAGGTCAGCGAAATCGCAAGGGACCCGTTCGGGCTGACGCGCGACTACGTGTGGTCGGCCAAGGGCGGCTATCTGGCCTACACGTTGAACGAGGACAATGCGCAGGGTTCGATCTTCGTCTGGAGCGTGGCTACCGGCAAGAGCGTGCGTGTGACCGATTCGCTGTTCGGCGAGCAGAGCCCGGCGTTTTCGCCGGACGGCAAGTTCCTGTACTTCCTCGGCGCACGCGAGTGGGCGCCGCAGATCAGCGCGATCGAATGGAACTTCGCGGCGAACCGCAACATCGGCGTCTATGCGCTGACCCTGCAGAAGGACGGTCCGAATCCGTTCCCGCTCCAGAACGACGAACCCAAACTCAAGGACGACGGCGACAAGGACAAGGATGACGGCGACAGGAAGAAGGACAGGGACAAGGAAAAATCCGTCGCCGAGCGCATCGATTTCGACGGCCTGGCCGCGCGCCTGACGCGCGCGCCGATCGAGGCCGACAACATCGGCAATCTCGCGGTGACCGAAAAGGTGCTGGTCTACACGCTCAACGACGGCTTCTACTATGGCCGCGACGGCCGCTTCAAGACCCAGGTGCACGTCTACAACCTGAAGGAGCGCAAGGACAAGACGCTGGCCGAGGACGTCGACAATGCCGCGCTGTCCGACGACGGCAACAAGCTGCTCGTGCAGAGCGGCAGCGCGTTCAAGGTCTATGACGTCAACGGCGATCCGAAGGATGCCAAGGCGGTCAACACGTCGGGCCTGGAGATGACGCGCGATCCGCGCCAGGAATTCGCCGAGATCTTCCGCGAAGTGTGGCGCCGCTATCGCGATTACTTCTACGTGGCCAACATGAACGGCTACGACTGGAACGCGCTGCGCGCCAAGTACGAAACGCAGCTCAAGGACATCGGCGACCGGTCGGACCTCAACTACCTGCTCGGCCAGATGGTCGGCGAGCTGAGCAACTCGCATTCGTACGTCAGCGGCGGCGACCTGAAGTTGCCGAAGAAGCCGAATGTCGGCCTGCTCGGCGCGCGCTTCGAGCTCGACAAGGCCGCCGGCCGCTACCGCATCAAGGGCATCATGGCCGGGGAGAACGACGAGGAACGCTACCGCTCGCCGCTGACCGAGGTCGGCGTCGACGTGCATGTCGGCGACTACATCCTGTCGATCAACGGCCAGGAACTGCACGCTCAGGACAATCCGTACCGTCTGCTGCAGATCGCGCCGGGCCAGCCGGTCGAACTGCGCGTCAGCGCAAAGGCCGAGGGCGCCGCGCTGCGCACCGTGCTGGTCAAGCCGATCGCGAGCGAGTCCCAGCTGCTGTACCTGGCCTGGGTCGAGGCCAATCGCCGTTATGTCGACGAGAAGTCCGGCGGCAAGATCGGCTATGTCTACATTCCCGACATGGGCGGCGACGGCATCCGCGAGTTCATCAAGTGGTTCTTCCCGCAGCTGCGCAAGCAGGGCCTGGTGATCGACGCGCGCGACAACGGCGGCGGCAATGTCTCGTCGATGATCATCGAGCGCCTGTCGCGCAAGCTGCTCGGCGTCGGCTTCGACCGCAACGCGTCGGCGACCGGCACCTATCCGCCGCAGGCGTTCTACGGCTACATGGCCGCGCTGATCAGCGAGTCGACCGCGTCCGACGGCGACATCTTCGCCTACATGTTCAAGCAGGCGCAGCTCGGTCCGACGATCGGCAAGCGCACCTGGGGCGGCGTGGTCGGCATCAACGACTACGGCCCGGTCATCGACGGCGGCCAGGTCGAGGTGCCGCAGTTCATCGCGATCGCCGATCTCAACGGCAACTACAAGGTCGAAGGCGAGGGCGTCAGTCCCGACATCGAAGTCGACAACGACGTTTTCTCGACGATCCACGGCAAGGATCCGCAGCTCGATCGCGGCATCGCCGAAGTGATGGCCAGGATCAAAGCCCATCCGCTGGTGCTGCCGACGCGCCAGGCCGAGCCGGTCAAGGCACCGGCGGACATGCGCGCGAAGCCGTAAGGCGGGAGACGAGAGACGGGAGACGGGAGACGGGAGACGGGAGACGAAGCGTGACGCGCGCCGGCGCTGCGTCTTCAGATCGCGGCAAGCAACGGCAACACCGCGTCGACGTGACGTGCCAGCGCATCGGGACGCGGCGGGGCGGCAAACGGCAACACGCCGAGGACGGTAGACGGGAGACGAAGCGTGACGCGCGCCTGCGCTGCGTCTTCAGATCGCGGCAAGCAACGGCAACACCGCGTCGACGTGACGTGCCAGCGCATCGGGACGCGGCGAGGCAGCAAACGGCAACACGCCGAGACATGGGGCGGGCAGCCGCTCGCCCAGCGTGGCGATGTTCTCGTCCACCCACGCCATGGCCGGATCGATGCGATTGCCGATCCAGCCGATCAGCGCGCAGCCGTCGGCGGCGATGGCCCGCGCGCTGAGCAGCGCGTGGTTGATGCAACCCAGGCGCAAGCCGACCACGAGCACGACCGGCAGCCGCAGCGCGCGCACCAGGTCGGCCTGCATCAGCGCCGGCGACAGCGGCACGGCCCAGCCGCCGACGCCTTCCACCACGACGCAATCTGCACTTGTGGACAATGCGGCAAAGCCGGCGAGAATCGGAGCAAGGCGGACTTCCACGCCGGCCGCGGCGGCGGCCAGGTGCGGCGCGATCGCCTCGGGCAGCGCATACGGGTTGACCGTGCGATAGTCCGGCGTGCCGGCGCTGTACGCGAGCAGCAGCTCGGCGTCGGCGTTGCGCAGGCCTTCCGCCGCGGGTCGACAGCCGCTGGCAACCGGCTTCATGCCGGCGGCGCGCCGTCCGCTGCGGTTCAGCGCCGCAAGCAGCGTGGCGGACACGACGCTCTTGCCGATGCCGGTATCGGTGCCCGCCACGAACACGCCGCGGCTCATCGCGCGGCCTCGAGCGTGGCCAATCGGTGCGCAAAATGGCGCTTGATCGCAGTTGCGATGACGCCGGACAGCGCGTAAACAAGGCCCGGTACCATGAACAGCAACGGCTGGTCATCGCGGAACAGCAGCAGCGCCGCGCTGAGCGCCGACAGGATCGCCAGGCCGACAAACGCGCTCCAGATCGTCATCTGCATCCGCGTTGCAATCCGTTCGCCGGCATCAAGGCCGATCTCGGCGGCCCGCGCCAGCGCATGCCGGTAGAGCAGCGCGAACAGCAGCGAGATCGCACCGAAGGCGATGCCGTACACCTCGAACGCAATGCGCAACTCCTCGACGCTGTGCAGGCCGACCGGCTGGTCGACCAGGTAACCGTGGCTGACCCAGGCGAAGAACAGCGAGAACAGCAGGCGCAGCGGGTAGACAAAGACCAGCACCACGAACACCAGCAGCAGGCTCAGGTTCAACGCGGTTGCGTCCTCCAGGTCGTAGCAGCGGCTCCAGTCCCGGTGCGCTTTCCAGATGCGCGCTATCGCCAGGAAGCACAGCGCGAACGCCGGCAGGCCGCGCAGGGCCTGCAGCATCTCGTCGACCGAGGCAGGCACGTGGCCGATCGAGATCGCCAGCAGCGTGACGGCAAACGCAAACGACGCGTCGACGAATCCTTCGAGCCGGGTGGGACTGTGACGACGGCTGCGCAGGACATCGGTGACGCGCACGGCAGAGTTCATGGGCCCGGCGCCTCGTTGGAAAACCCGCGCCAGCATATTGCAAGCGCGCGCCGTTCAGAAGACTCGCCTCGCGCAGTCTCGGCTTGCGCTTGCGATCGGACCTCGCCGCGCAGGCGCGGCACCGACAACGCGGTACGGACACGCTACAATGCGCATTCGACCTTCCTGCCAGGGACATCCGTGTTCGAGACCGCGCCGCTGCAAGCCGCCGACAAGCCCGGGCTGTACCTCGAACTCGCGCACCAGGCACGCGGGCTGCTGCACGGCGAGCGCGACCGGATCGCGAACGCGGCGAATTTCGCCGCGCTGGTCTACCACACGCTGCCGGACCTCAATTGGGCCGGCTTCTATTTTTTCGACGGCAACGAACTGGTCGTCGGCCCGTTCCAGGGCAAGCCGGCGTGCATTCGCATCGCGCTCGGCAAGGGCGTCTGCGGCACCGCCGCGGCGACGCGCCAGACCCAGGTCGTGGCGGACGTCGATGCGTTTCCGGGACATATCCCGTGCGATTCGGCGTCGCGCTCGGAAATCGTGATTCCGCTGTATGAAGGCGAGCGCCTGATCGGCGTGTGGGACGTCGACAGCCCGAAGCTCGCGCGTTTCGATGCCGACGACCGTGCCGGCATGGAACGTCTTGCCGGTATATTTGTGGATTCGCTGCGCGTGGCGTGAGCCGCCGCGCCGCCCTGGAGAACTCGAAGATGGCGGGCAAAGACGACAGCAACAAGATCCGCAATGTCGGGCCGAAATCGGCGGCGTGGCTGCGCCAGGTCGGCGTGCGCACGCAGGACGACCTCAATCGGCTCGGGCCGGTCGACGCGTTCATGAAGGTCAAGCGCGCCGGCTTCCGGCCGAGCCTGAACCTGCTCTACGCGCTGGCCGGCGCGATCGAGGATTGCCACTGGGCCGACCTGCCCGATGAGCGCAAGAAGGCGCTGGTGGCCGCGGTCGAGTCGAACGAGACAGCCAATCCGATCAAGACGCGCTGGCAGAAACAGGTCGAGCGCAGCGAACGCGGCGCGCCGTCGGAGCAGGCGCCGCACCACGAAGATTCCGCGCCTGCATCCGACGGGTTCCTCGACGATCCGGACGGCGGCAGCGAACCCGCGCACGAGGAGTAGCCTCGCGCCGACACGAACCGCATCGCCTTCGTTCAAAAAGCATTTTGAACGCGGATTACGGATCAAAGCGGATTACGCGGATGAAACAGGTAAAATTGTTTCCTTGCTGTCCGCGTTGATTGCCCGGTCATCCGCGTAATCCGCGTTCACGGCTCTACCCCTCAGCGCACGACGGCGTAATCACGCGCATCCTCGCGCCATTTCGGCGTTGCACGGATACGGGGAAGCACTTCCTCCGGCATGTCGACCAGCGACCACATCGCGGCGTGCTCGGCATTCATGAAGCGCTCGCCGATCACCTGCTGCATGAAGGTCTGCAACGGCGTGTAGAAATTCTTCGTATTGAGCAGCACGATCGGATTGAAGTACAACCCGAGCCGCTTCAGCGTGATCGCCTCGAACAATTCTTCGAGCGTGCCGCAGCCGCCGGGCAGCGCGACGACGGCGTCCGAACCGGTCAGCAGCTTGTGCTTGCGCTCGCGCATGTCCCCGACCAGCTCGAGCTTGGTCAGGCCCGGGTGGCCCCACTCCAGGTCGGCCATGAAGCGCGGCAGGATGCCGATCACTTCGCCGCCGCCGGCCAGCGCGCCGTTCGCGATCGCGCCCATCGATCCGGCCGATCCGCCGCCGTAGACGACGCTGCAGCCGGCCGTGGCCAGCTGCTTGCCGAGCGCGAAGGCGGCGTCGCGGTAGATCGTGTCGGTCTGCTGGCTGGAGGCGGCGTAAACGCAGATGCGCATGAGAGTGGTGCAATGGACGAAAGTGTGATTTTAACCACACTGTCGCGGGACGGCGATTAACGAGATTCCAACGACCCCTTTGCTACGTTGCCCCCCGTCGGACGCAATGGGAGTGCGCCGGCGCTGCCCAAGTCTTGAGTCGAGTTCGAGGGGAATCCTCCGCATGACCTTCAACCGCACATCCGCGGCCATCCTGCTTGCTGCCGCGAGTATCCCGGCGCTGGCTTCGGCGCCGCTCGAGCCGACCCCGAGTTGCGTCGAGGTCGTCCAGCAGGCGCTGTATTCGCTCATGCTGCCGGGCGAAGCGGAATTGTCGTTCGTCAATCCTGCAGCACCCCGTACGACGGCCGAAAACACGACGGATCCGGTCACGCCGGTCATGACCGGGCCGGAGTTTGCCGGCCACGCCGAACCTGCGTTTGCGCCGCGGCCGCGCCAGTCGCTGGCCGCCTTCGCCATGACCCTGCGCGACATCCGCTATCGGCGCGGCGGGCGTGCGCCGACGACCGGCTTCGATTGCAGCGGTTTCGTGCAGTATGTGTTCGCGCACGCGCTCGGCATCGACCTGCCGGACAATTCGATCAGCCAGTTCCGTGCCGGCATGCAGGTTGCGCGCAACGAATTGCAGACCGGAGACCTCGTGTTCTTCCATACGCGCGGCAAGAACGTGTCGCACGTCGGTATCTATCTCGACAACGGCCGCTTCATCCATTCGCCGTCGACCGGCAAGCGCGTGCGCATCGATGAACTGAGCGACAGCTACTGGGCGCGGCGCTACGTCGGCGCCAAGCGGCCCAATACGCTGACCTGATCGATCCGCGCGGCGGCTGCCGCGCGCGGGCGCCATGGCGTATCCTTCGCCGGATATGTCCTCACGATCGGCAAACCGCTGGATCAGCGCCGGCGACCTCAACGGCTTTCTCGCCCTGGTCATCGACAACCTGTCGGTGCTGGCGTTCCTGTCCGCCGCGCTCGTCGGCATCTTCCATTTTCCGGCCGCATTCCTGGCCACGCACATGCTGCCGGGCACGGCGCTCGGCGTGCTGGTCGGCGACGCGATCTACACCTGGATGGCACGGCGCCAGGGCCGGCCCGGCGCCACCGCGATGCCGCTCGGCGTCGACGCGCCGACGACGATCGGCCTCGCCCTGCTCGTGCTGGGACCCGCGTTCGTCGGATTCAGGCAGCAGGGCATGGACGAAGATGCGGCCGCGACCGCGACCTGGCAGCTCGGCATGGCGGCGATGATCGAGATGGGCGTGCTGAAGTTCGTGCTGTCGTTTTTCGGCGCGGCGGTGCAGCGCCACGTGCCGCGTGCCGGCCTGCTCGGTTCGATCGCCGGCATCGCGCTGGTGCTGATGGGGTTCTTCCCGCTGGTCGAGATCCTGCGCATCCCGCTGATCGGCTTTGCCGGCCTCGGTATCGTGCTGTATGCGCTGGTTGCGCGCGGCGCGGTGCCGTGGCGCATGCCCGACGTGCTGTTCGCCGTCGTCGTTGCGACGCTGCTGTACTACACGCTCGGTCCGGCCGGGCTGCTCGGCTCCGGATTCCAGGCGCCGGCCGCGCCGCAGTGGCACGTCGGGCTGCCGTGGCCAACACTCGGTTTCGTCGAAGGCCTTGGCTACACGTTGCCGTACCTGTCGCTGATCCTGCCATTCGGATTGCTGATGGTCGTCGGCGGCATCAACGTGACCGAGAGCGCGCGCGCCGCCGGCGACGACTACCCGGTGCGCGACATCCTGCTGACCGAGGCGGTCGCGACACTGGTCGCCGGAGTCTTCGGCGGCGTCGCCCAGACCACGCCATACATCGGCCAGCCGGCCTACAAGGCGATGGGCGGGCGCACCGGGTATACATTGTTGACCGGCCTGTTCATCGGACTCGGCGGCGTGTTCGGCTGGCTGGCGAACCTCATCGACTGGATCCCGCTGGCCGTGCTCGCGCCGATCCTGATCTTCGTTGCGATCAACATCACGATGCAGGCGTTCGAGACGACACCGCAGAAGTATTTCGCGGCGGTCGTCATGGCGTTCTTTCCGCCAATCGCACGCATGCTCGCGATCAAGCTCGGCGATCCGGGCATCGTCGCGCCGGACCGCTTCGCGCAGCTGTTCGCCGACGCGAGCCACGGCGTATCGGAACTGGCCGTGATCGTCATGCTCGGCAACGGCTTCATCATCACGTCGATGGTCTGGGCCAGCTTCGTCGTCGCGCTGATCGACCTCAAGCCGGCGCGAGCGGCGGCGATCCTGCTGCTCGGCGCGCTGCTGACCGGGTTCGGCATCATTCATTCGGTCGAACCGGCCGGCGGCATCTACCTGCCGTGGCAGATCGACGCGCCGGCGCGCGCGCTCGTCGCGCAATTTGCCGGCGCCTATCTCGTGCTGGCGGCGATCCTGCTGCTGCTCGCCTGGTACCGACCCGCGGCATCGTATGCGGCCGGGCGCGAAGGCTCGGCCTGATCTCCCGGGCCGACCATCGGCTGCCTGCCACCGGCAAACGTTTCTCCTCACCGACCAAATCGATCCGGGTTTCGCGCGATCTATAAAAAGGCATCGGCCCGGCGACAGCGCTCGTCGAGCCCCGGTCCCGCTCCTGGAGTTTCAGGCCTCAACCCGTTCCAGCGCGAGCGCGAGGCCCTGACCGACGCCGACGCACAGGCTCACGATCGCGCGCCGCTCGCCGTGGCGCCGCAGCGCCAGTGCCGCCGTGGCCGCGAGCCGCGCGCCGCTCGCGCCGAGCGGATGGCCGAGTGCGATCGCGCCGCCATTGGCGTTGACGCGCGCGTCGTCGTCGGCCAGGCCGAGCGCGCGCGTGCAGGCCAGGACCTGTGCGGCGAACGCTTCGTTGATTTCGATGCGCTCGCAAGCGGCGAGCGACCAGCCGATCCGCGCGAGCAGCTTGCCGATCGCCGGAACCGGTCCGATGCCCATCGTGCGCGGCTCGACGCCGGCCGAGGCCATGCCGCGCACGCGTGCGATCGGCGCCAGCGCGTGCCGGGCCACTGCCGCTTTCGACGCCAGCAGCACGGCGCAGGCGCCATCGTTGAGGCCGGACGCGTTGCCAGCCGTGATCGTCGTGCCGGGTCCGAGCAGGGGCGCCAGGGTTGCCAGTTTTTCCGGCGTGCTGTCTGCGCGCGGGTTTTCGTCGGCGCCGATCGTTCGTGCTTGCCTGCCGTCGTGCACGTCGACCGCAACGATCTCGTCGGCGAACTCGCCGGTGTCGCGCGCATGCAGTGCACGGCGATGGCTGCGCGCCGCCCAGGCGTCCTGGTCGACGCGATCGATGCCATGTTCGCGCGCGAGGTTCTGCGCCGTCTGCGCCATCGAGTCGACGCCGTATTGCTGCTGCATGCGCGGATTGACCAGGCGCCAGCCGAGCGTCGTGTCCTCGAGTTTCTGCTCGCGGCCCAGCGCCGCCTGCGCCTTGGCCATCACGTACGGCGCGCGCGACATGCTTTCGACGCCGCCGGCAATCGCCAGGTCGATGTCGCCGAGCGCGATCGCACGCGCGGCCTGGCCGATCGCTTCCAGACCCGATGCGCACAGGCGGTTTACCGTCACGGCCGGCACGCTCAGCGGCAAGCCGGCCAGCAGCGTGGCCATGCGCGCAACATTGCGGTTGTCCTCGCCGGCCTGGTTGGCGCAGCCGAGCATCACTTCATCGAGCGCCGCCCAGTCCAGGCGCGGGTGGCGTTCCATCAAGGCGCGGAGCGGCAGCGCCGCGAGGTCGTCGGTGCGGATCGTCGACAGCGCGCCGCCGTAGCGGCCGAAAGGCGTGCGCAGCGCGGCGCACAGGAAGACGTCGTTGTGCGCCGACATCCTGACCCTCAGCCGCGCGCGTCCACCGGCGGCATCCAGCCGCTGCTGACGATCGCGCGTTCGATCGCGCCCTGCGCCACGCGCAGGGCCGGCAGCAGCGTGCGCACGGCGAACTGCCGGCCGCTGTCGGTGTACGGCATGCTGACGTTGAGGCCGGCGATGGCGCGGCCGTTGATGCCGCGCACCGGCACCGCGATCGACAGCAGGCCGAGCTCGAGTTCCTGTGCGACCAGTGCGTAGCCCTGCTGGCGCACGCGCGCCAGTTCGTCGCGCAGCGCCGCCGCATTCGACTTCGTGTGAGCGGTGATGGCCTGCGGCTGGAAGCCGGCGAGCCAGCGTTCGAGGTTTTCTTCGCTCAGATCGGCCAGCACGACACGCCCCATCGACGTGGCGAACGCCGGCAGGCGCGCGCCGACATTGAGCGCGATGCTCATGACACGTCGCGCCGGCACGCGCACCACGTAGACGATGTCGTGCGCATCGAGCACGGCCATCGAACACGATTGTCCGGTCTGGCGCGACAGATCCTCCATCGATCGCTGCGCCAGGTCGGTCAGGTCGAGCGACGACAGGTAGCTGTAGCCCAGCTCGAGCACGCGCGGCAGCAGGAAGAAGGTGCGCCCGCGTACGCCGACGTAGCCCAGGTGCTGCAGCGTCAGCAGACAGCGCCGCGCGGCCGCGCGCGCAAGGCCGACGCGCAGCGCGACTTCCGACAGCGTCAGCGCCGTGTGCTCGCGATCGAACGCGCGCACGATGCTCAGGCCGCGCGCGAGCGACTGCACGAAGTCGGGGCTGTCCTCGAACGCGGCGTCGCGGGCCAGTCTTGCGGCATCGTCGCTGCGTGGCGCAGCGACGACGACGGCGGCGAGATCAGGGCGGGATTTTGCACTCACGGGTATCGGCCTGCGGCGTAGCGGACGGACTTTGCTGCAAGATGCAGGCGTCGCATCGTCGTTGCGCTGCCGACAACGCTGCCATGTCCGCAGCGAAGCGGATGCACGCGGTTGCCGTCGTTGCGCGGCCTGCCTTGACAGCGCAGCCTAAAGGCTCTGCAATATGTTCGCAATAAGAATTTCCGTTCGGTAATCGCACGGGTTTGGATCCATCGCGACCCGAAGGGTGCCGCGTGCGCCGCGTCGTTTTCGTCGCAATCGGTCCACGCGAAACAATGGCTCACGCGGCGACGCGCAGCGATGAAGTCGAAGACCCGACGACGGCGCCTGGACTTCGCCTGCCGGCGCAAGCGCAGCCTGTCCGGCGTCCGTCGAAGGTTCGGCGCGAACGGTTGCGCGAAAATTCGAGGCAGCCGGAGGATTGCCGGAATTGCTGTGCGGTATTCGTGGACGCGCCGGGGAGAGGGGTAGTCGTGAATGTGTGTCGGCTGAGCGGGAACGCCGCAGGTGATTGACGAGCGCAGCGACGTGCTGCACAGCTGGTGCGTGCAGGCGCAGTGGGATGCGCCGACCATCGTCGGCGGCCGTGGCGCGCATCTTTTCGATGGCGGCGGCAACGACTATCTCGACATGAGCAGCCTGGCCGAGTGCAGCAACCTCGGCCATCAGCATCCTGGTCTGGTGCGCGCGATTCGCGACCAGGCCGAGCGCCTGTGCTTCGTCACCAGCGCGTGGGGCGCGCAGCCGCGCGCGCAACTGGCGCGCGCATTGCTCGACAAGTCCGGCTTCGACGGCGGGCGCGTGTTCTTCACGCTCGGCGGGGCCGATGCCAACGAACACGCGGTCAAGTTCGCGCGCCAGGCGCGCGGCATCGACGACGGGCTGGTCGTGTCGCGCGACCGCTCCTATCACGGCGCGACATACGCGTGCATGGCGTGGTCCGGAGACGCGCGCGCCCGTTCCGGCTTCGCCGACGTGCGCGGCGTGGCCAAGGTGCCACCGCCGTATGCTTATCGCTGCCCGTTCGGCAGCAACGACGCCGACGAATGCGGGCGCCGCGCCGCGCAAGCGGTCGCGCACGCGCTCGATGCGCACGGTGTCGAGCGCTGCGCTGCCGTGCTGATGGAACCCAATGCCGGCACCAACGGCATTGTCGCGCCGGACAGTTACTGGCCCGCCCTGCGCGAGGCGACGCGCGCCCGCGGCGTGTATCTGATCGCCGACGAAATCATGAGCGGCTTCGGTCGTTGCGGCGAGTGGTTCGCCTGGCAGCGCCATGGCGAGGCGGGGCGCCCGGACCTGATGACCCTGGCCAAGGGACTGACCGGCGCGCATGTTCCGCTCGGCGCGGTCGTGGTGAGCGCCGGCGTCGCGCAGCGACTCGAAAGCCAGATGCTCAATACCGGACTGACCTACTGCGGGCATCCGCTCGCCTGTGCGGCCGGTCTTGCCGCCATGTCCGCGTACGAAGACGAAGGCCTGATCGAACGGTCGCGCCGGCTTGGCCGCCAGATGCTGACATCGGTGCAGGCGATGCAGGCACGCGTGCCGTGCATCGGCGACGTGCGTGGCGGCCACGGCCTGTTCGTCGTGATCGAACTGGTGCGCGACCGCGCGACGCGCGAGCCGCTGGCGGACTGGCCGCTGGCTGCGCCGGCATTGAAGAACCTCGTCAGGCGCGGGCTCGATGCCGGCGTATCGTTTGCGACGCGCGGCAACCTGATCCTGCTGGCGCCGCCGCTGGTGATCGAGGAGAACGAATTGGCCGACGCGCTGGCGCTGCTCGAACGCCTGCTGGTCGAACTCGACGGCAGGATCTAGGTGCCGGCAACCGGCGTGCAGAAAGGTACGGCTGGTCATTCCCGCGAAGGCGGGACTGGACCGGCAGGATGGCGAAACGGACGTCCGCGAAAGCCAATGGCCCGGATGGCAAGCCGCTGACGCGGCGGTCACCCAGCCGCCGGTACGCGCGGTGACAACAGAAGAAAGACCAGACAACGAGAATCGCCGATGAGTTTCAAGCTGACCTACGCAACGATGTTCAACCCGCCCGAAGACATGCACGCGCGCTTCGAGTCGGCGCTCACCGATGTCGGCGCCGGCCTCGGTGCGACGCACGCGTTCCATATCGACGGCAAGGACGTTGCGGCGGCGCAGACCGAAGCGCGCTTCAGCCCGATCGACCGGCGCCATCTGCTCGGCCACTTTCCGGTCGCGAGCGAAAGCGAAGCGCGCCTGGCGCTGGCCGCCGCGCACGATGCCTTTCCGGGCTGGCGCGCGTTGCCGGCCGCGGAGCGCGTGCGCCTGTCGCGCCGTGCCGCGCAGCTGATCGAACAACGCGTCTACCAGATCGCGGCCGCGCTGACGCTCGAGGTCGGCAAGAACCGCATGGAAGCGCTCGGCGAAGTGCAGGAGACGGCGGATTTCTTCGCGATCTACGCCGACGACTACGAACGCCAGAACCATTTCGACCGTGCGTTGCCGGATGACCCGCTGCCGGATTTCCGCTCGCACAACCGCAGCGTCATGAAGCCGTATGGCGCGTGGCTCGTGATCGCGCCGTTCAACTTCCCGTTCGCGCTGTCCGGCGGACCGGTCGCGGCGGCGCTCGTGACGGGCAACACCGTGGTGCTGAAGGGTGCCGGCGACACGCCGTGGGCCGGCCGCCTGCTGGCGGACTGCCTGCGCGATGCGGGCTTTCCGCCCGGCGTGTTCAATTACGTCAACGGCAACGGCAGCGCTGCCGGCGCCGCGCTGGTCGACGATCCGCGCACGGCCGGCGTCACGTTCACCGGGTCGTACGCGGTCGGCATGCACATCATGCGCTCGCTCGCCGCGCGCAGCTATCCGCGGCCGTGCATCGCCGAGATGGGCGGCAAGAACGCCTGCATCGTCACGGCGAACGCCGATCTGGAGCGTGCGGCCAACGGCATCGTGCGCTCGGCATTCGGACTGACCGGCCAGAAATGCTCGGCGCTGTCGCGCCTGTACGTCGAGGATGTCTGCGCGGACCCGCTGCTCGAAATCCTGCAGCAGAAGATCGCCGCGCTGAAGGTGGGCGACACGACGCGCCGCGAAAACTGGATGGGCCCGCTGACCACGCCGCAGGGTTACGTGAAGTTCACGAAATATTGCGACCGGCTCAGGCAGGACGGATCGCGCATTCTTGCCGGCGGCAAGCTCATGACCGGTGGCGGTTACGCCAACGGCTATTTCGTCGAACCGACGCTGGCCGAAGCGCCGAGCACGCATCCGCTGTTCGCTGAGGAGATGTTCGCGCCGATCGTCATGCTGAGCCGCGTGGCCAATCGCGAGGAAGCGATGCAGCTGACCAACGACTCGCCGCTCGGCCTGACGGCCGGCTGCTACGGCGACGACGACGACCTTGCCTATTTCTTCGATCACGTCGAAGCCGGCGTGACCTACGCCAACCGGCCGCAGGGCGCGACCACCGGCGCGTGGCCCGGCTATCAGCCGTTCGGCGGCTGGAAAGGCTCGGGCTCGACCGGCAAGGCGATCGCCTCGTTCTACTACCTCGCGCTGTATCAGCGCGAGCAGTCGCAGACGCGGGTCGAGTAGGAGGCCGGCATGCGCTTCGGCAGCCTGCGCGAAGTCGTCGACGGCTTCATCCACGATGGCCAGTCCATCGCGATGGAGGGCTTCACGCACCTGATCCCGTTCGCCGCCGCGCACGAGATCATCCGCCAGCGGCGTCGTGACCTGCACCTGATCCGCATGACGCCGGACCTGATCTACGATCAGCTGATCGGCATGGGTTGCGCGCGCGCACTGACGTTTTCGTGGGGCGGCAATCCCGGTGCCGGCTCGCTCTATCGCCTGCGCGACGCGGTCGAGCATGGCTGGCCGCATCCGCTCGAGCTGCACGAGCACTCGCATGCCGGCATGGCCGCGGCCTACACCGCCGGCGCCGCGCGCCTGCCGTTCGGCGTGTTGCGCGGCTACGTCGGCACCGAGCTGCCGCGCGTCAATGCGCAGATCCGTTCGGTCGGCTGCCCGTACACCGGCGAGCAGCTCGCGACCGTGCCGGCGCTGAATCCCGACGTGACGATCCTGCATGCCCAGACCGCGGACCGCCAGGGCAACGTGCTGATCGAAGGCATCATCGGCGCGCAGAAGGAAGCGGCGCTCGCGGCGCGCACGCTGATCGTCACGGTCGAGGGCATGGTCGACAACATCGGCGCGGCCATGAATGCGATCGTGCTGCCGCACTGGATCATCACCGCCATCGCGGTCGTGCCGCGCGGCGCCTATCCGTCATACGCGCACGGCATGTATTCACGCGACAACGCGTTCTACCTCAACTGGGACCGGATCGCACGCGATCGCGACACATTCGCGCGCTGGATGGAGCAGCACGTGTTGAACTGCCGCGATCACGCCGAATTCCTGCAGACCCTGGAGGCGACGGCATGAACGACGCGGCTGCGACCGGCTACACGCCCGACGAGATGATGACCATCGCCGCGGCGCGCCTGCTGTGGCCCGGCTGCGTCTGTTTCGTCGGTATCGGCGTGCCGTCCGCGGCGGCGAATCTCGCGCGCCTGACACACGCGCCTGACGTCGTGCTGATCTACGAATCCGGCACGATCGGCACGAAGCCCGAAGTGCTGCCGCTGTCGATCGGCGACGGCGAACTGGCCGAGACGGCGACGGTCGTCGTATCCCTGCCGGAGATATTCAGTTTCTGGCTGCAGGCCGGCCGCATCGACGTGGGCTTCCTCGGCGCCGCACAGATCGACCGTTTCGGCAATCTGAACACCACGGTGATCGGCGACTACGGGCATCCGCGCACGCGCATGCCGGGCGCCGGCGGCGCGCCCGAGATCGCCTGCCACGCGCGCAGCACGTTCGTCGTGCTCAAGCAGTCGCCGCGCAGTTTCGTCGCGCAACTCGACTTCCGCTCGACTGCCGGGTTCCTTGGCGGCGGCAACGAGCGGGCGATCCTGGGCGTGGCCGGCGCGGGGCCGCGGGTCGTCATTACCGACCTTGGCGTGCTGAAGCCCGATGCCGAAACGCGCGAACTGACGCTCGTCGCGCGCTACGCCGGCATCGACGTCGAACAGATCGTCGCCGCCACCGGCTGGCCGCTGCGCGTCGCGGCGACGGTCGACGTCATGCCGGCGCCGACCGCCGAGGAACTGGCCGTGCTGCGCGACCTCAACGAGCGCACGCGCAGCGCGCATGCGCGTACGCCCGTCGGAGCAAGAGCTTGAGCCGCTAAGAACACGAAGAACACGAAGGATGCGGAAGAAGAGCGGAGCAGGGTTGAGGCAGAAGGCAACGCCAGGAGCTGACCTGCGGAGAACAAGGAAGGAAAACGCAAAACAGGATCGGTGATGTGGAAGTACGGTCGGTGGACCGGATGCCGGCACACGCTAGGCATCAAGTTTTCTATTCTTGCCTTCTTCGTGTTCTCCGTGTTCTCCGTGTTCTCCGTGGTTCAATCTCTACCCGTCTACCTTCTTCGTGTTCTTCGTGGTTCAATTTTTTTGATGCTGCTCGGAAGTAGGACATGAATGCCCAAAACCTGAAGATCGGTGATGCGTCAGGCCCGCGCATCCGCACCGAGCTGCCCGGACCGAAGGCGCGCGCGCTGATCGCACGCGATGCGGCGGTCGTGTCGCCGTCGTATCCGCGCGACTATCCGTTCGTGATGGACCACGGCCGCGGCGCCGAAGTGTGGGACGTCGACGGCAATCGCTTTCTCGACTTTGCCGCCGGCATCGCCGTGTGTTCGACCGGCCACAGCCATCCGGAAGTCGTCGCGGCCGTGCAGGACGCCGCGGCAAAGTTCCTGCACATCTCGTCGGACTACTGGCACGAAGGCCAGGTCGCGCTGGGCGAAAAGATCGCCGCGCTCGCGCCGATGCGCGAGCCGGTCATGAGCTTCTTCTGCCAGTCGGGCACCGAAAGCGTCGAGGCCGCGCTGAAACTTGCGCGCTACGTCACCGGGCGTTCGCGCTTCATCGGGTTTCTCGGCGGCTTTCACGGCCGCACGATGGGCTCGCTCGCGTTCACGTCGAGCAAGTACACCCAGCAGAAGGGCTTCTTTCCGGCGATGCCGGGCGTCACGCACGTGCCGTATCCGAATCCGTACCGGCCGCTGCTGGCGGGTGCCGACCAGGGCACGGCGGTGCTCGACTATATCGAAAAGGTCCTCTTCGCGAGCAACGTGCCGGCGAGCGAGGTCGCGGCGATCCTGGTCGAGCCCATCCAGGGCGAGGGCGGCTACCTGGTGCCGCCGGACGGATTCCTGCCCGGATTGCGTGCGCTGTGCGACCGTCATGGCATCCTGCTGATCGCCGACGAAGTGCAGTCCGGCATCGGCCGTACCGGCAAGATGTTCGCCTGCGAGCACTGGGGCGTCGCGCCGGACATCATCACGCTGGCCAAGGGCCTGGGTTCCGGCCTGCCGATCGGCATGACCGTGGCAAAACGCAGCATAATGGAAAAGTGGAAACGCGGTGCGCACGGCAACACCTACGGCGGCAATCCGGTCTGCTGCGCGGCTGCGCTCAAGACGATCGAACTGGTCGGGGGCGGCTATCTGGCCAATGCGGCAAGGGTCGGCGCGTATTTCGGCGGTCGCCTGCGCGAACTCCAGGCGCGCCACGCGGCAATCGGCGAGGTGCGCGGCAAGGGCCTGATGATCGGCATGGAACTGGTCGACCCGGAAACGCGTGAACCGGCGCGCGAGTTGTGCGACGCGGTCATCACGCGCGCCTACCACCACGGTTTGCTGCTGCTGTCGTGCGGCCAGAGCACGGTGCGTTTCATGCCGCCGCTGATGATCGGCCAGGGCGATGTCGACGAGGCGATGACGCTGCTCGAAGCCGCGCTCCGCGAAGCGATTGCCAAGTCGTGACGCGCATTCGCCGCAGCGTTCGTGGATTGGTGCTTCTGCCTTGCGGCCGGAGCACGGTACGCCCGCGTCCGGAAATCGATGCCCCGACAGATCCGGGGCGCATTGGCTTGGATTGCGCCCATCCGCCTTCGGCGGTAGCCGGAAGGGGGCGATCGGAGCGGGCAGCTCCAGCTTGCTCGTTCGCGCTTTCGATCGCCATCGCGATTTGCATCGTTTTCGCATGGTCTGTGCAGGCGCGCGCCGAACGCGCCACGGTCCTCGCGCAGATCGATCTGCCGCACAACTACTACTTCCGCGAGATGTATCTGCCGCAGCTGACGACCGGGCCGTCGGCGGTCGCGTTTTCACCGGATGGCAGGGAACTGGTCTACTCGATGGCCGGCTCGCTGTGGCGGCAGAAGATCGGCAGCGGCAGCGCGACCGAGATCACGCACGGCGGCGGCTACGACTACCAGCCGGACTGGTCCGCGGACGGCCGCCACGTCGCTTTCGCACGCTACCAGGACGACGCGATCGAGCTGTGGCAGCTCGACTTGAAGAATGGGCGTGAAACCCCGCTCACCAGCGGCGGCGCCGTCAATCTCGAGCCGCGCTATGCGCCGGACGGCAGGCGAATCGCGTTCGTGTCGACCCGCGCCAGCGGGCACTTCAACCTGTTCGTGGCGGACGTGAGCGGCGACCGGCTCGGTGCGCCGCGACAACTGGTCGCATCGCGCAAGAGCGCCATCGCGCGCTACTACTACTCGGCATGGGATCACGCATTGAGTCCGTCGTGGACGCCGGACGGCAGGCAGATCGTGTTCGTCGGCAACCGCGAGGTCGCTTACGGCACCGGCGGGCTCTGGAAGGTCGATGTCGACAAGCCCGGCGAGCCGACCCTGATCCTCGGCGAAGAAACCGCGTGGCGCGCGAAGCCGCAGGTCGCGCCGGACGGCAGGCGGATCCTGTTCGCCAGCTACCACGGCCGCCAGTGGCACCAGTTGTGGATGACGACGCTCGACGGCGCGCAGCCGTTGCCGCTGACGTTCGGCGAGTTCGACCGCACCGATGCGCGCATTTCGCCGGACGGCACGCGCATGGCCTACATCAGCAACGCCGACGGCAACACCGCCCTGTGGCTGCGCGACTTCGTCGGAGGAGCGACCCGGCCGGTCGTCGCCGACGATCGCCACTACAAGGTGCCGATGGGACAGCTTACGATTTCCGTCCGCGACGTTCCGCTGCCCCGGCCCGCCGCGCCCGCCTCCGCGGCGACGGCCGCGCGCATCAGCGTGACCGGAGCGGACGGACGCGCCTACGCACCGGCCGGCCGCTGGATGCATGCCGATGACGGCTTCGACCGCGCCGAACAGAAATTCGAGAACCACTACTTCCACTGTGCGGGATCCTGCACGCTGGACGTGCCGCGCGGCACGGCCCGGATCACCGCCACGCGCGGCCTGGACTTTGCCATCGCCGGAAGCAGCGTCAGCGTGGGCGCCGCACCCGCGGCCAGCGAGGTCGCGCTGCGCAGCATCGCGTTGCCGGAGCGCTACGGCGCCTGGACGCAGGCCGACCTGCACGTGCACATGAATTACGGCGGCCATTACCGCAACACGCTCGATTCGCTCGCCGACCAGATGCACGCCGAGCACCTCGACGTGATCCACCAGCTCGTGGTCAACAAGGAAGAGCGCGTGCCGGACATCGCCGGCTTCTCGACACATCCGTACCGCGACGCCGGCGCGCTGATCGTGCAGGGCCAGGAATTCCACACCAGCTACTGGGGCCACCTCGGCATCCTCGCACCGGACGATCACCTGCTCGAACCGGGCTTTGCGGCCTACGCATTCAGCGCGCTGGCCAGTGCGTACCCGTACAACGGCGTGATCGCCGATCTTGCCCACCGGCAGCACGCACTGGTCGGCTATGTCCATCCGTTCGACGAACGCGTCGATCCGGACAGTCCGGCGCCGCTGACCAATGCGCTGCCGGCCGATGTCGCGCACGGCAAGGTCGACTATTACGAGGTGGTCGGTTTTTCCGACCACAGGGAATCGGCCGCGGTGTGGTACCGGTTGCTGAACCTTGGATTCCACCTGCCGACCGGCGCCGGCACCGATGCGATGGCGAACTACGCGTCGCTGCGCGGCCCGGTCGGCATGAATCGCGTGTTCGTCAATGTCGCGCCATCGCCATCGCCGGCACCCCACCTGCAGGCGTTGAAGGACGGTCGCACGTTCGCGACCAACTCCGCGCTGCTCGGGTTCGAGGTTGCGAAGGTCGGCGCCGGCAACGCGCCGGGTACGTCGAACGGTGCTCCGGCAGCCGCGAGCGGCACGGCCGGCCGGCCCGGCGACGCACTGGACCTCGCGCGTGGCCAGGAATTGTCCTATCACGCGAGCCTGCGTTCGATCGTGCCGATGGATCATTTCGAGATCGTGCACAATGGCCGCGTCGTTGCGGCGCTGAAGCTGGACGGCACGCGTACCTCCGCCGATGTCGAAGGCACGCTTGCCCCCGACGCGAGCGGCTGGATCGTGCTGCGCGCCTGGAACGACCATGCCGATCCGCACGTGCAGGACATCTATCCGTATGCGACCACGAGCCCGGTGTATCTGAGGATCGACGGCGCGGCGCCGAAGTCGCCGGGCGATGCGACCTTCTTCGTGCGCTGGCTCGACCGCACGCTCGAATCGGCGTCGGCACGCACCGACTACAACAGCGAGCGAGAGAAAACCGATACGCTCGAGTACCTGCGCGCCGCGCGGGCAAAGTTCGAGGCAATGCAGTGAGAAAGGTCTTGCGCAAATGCGAAGTGGCAAGGCTCCTCGCCTCGGCAATGCCGCTTGATCCGTTCGCACCGAGCACAGGCGCGCGGGGACGAGGTCCGGGGGCTGAAGCGCTTCGACGGCGTCCGTTGCGCTTGCCACGCTCGCGAGCGGCAACTGGACCGGCACACGACTGGGTGGGAAGAATCAGATGAGCGCAACGAATGGCCGCAAGCTCGGTTTCTGGATGTGCGCGGCGCTGGTCGTCGGCAACATGATCGGCTCCGGCATTTTCCTGCTGCCGGCGTCGCTGGCGCCGTACGGGCTGAACAGCGTCGTTGCCTGGGGCTTCACCGCGACCGGGGCGATGATCATTGCCGTGATCTTCGCCACGCTCGGGCGCGCTTTCCCGACCGCATGCGGCCCGTACGACTACACGCGCATCGCGTTCGGCGAAATGGCCGGCTTCATCGTGGCCTGGGGCTACTGGATATCGATCTGGGTCGGCAATGCGGCGATCGCCACCGGTTCGGTCAGCTATCTCAGCGCGCTGTTTCCGCAGGTCGGCACGCAGCCGACGTCAGCCATCGTCACGATTGCCGCCGTGTGGCTGCTGACCGGCGTCAACGCGCTCGGCGCACGGGCGGCCGGCTCGGTGCAGGTGGTCACGACGATCCTCAAGGTGCTGCCCTTGCTCGCGATCGCGGGACTCGGGGTATATCTCTTCGCCACCGGCAATGCAGCGCTGTCACAGGAGACGCGCGTGCCGACCACGTTCAGCATCGATGCGGTAACCGCTGCTGCCGCGCTGACGCTGTGGGGGCTGCTCGGTCTGGAGTCGGCGTCGGTCCCGGCCGGCAAGGTGCACGATCCGGAGCGCACGATTCCGCGCGCGACGCTGCTTGGCACCGCGATCACGGCGGTGGTCTACGTGCTCGCCTGCACCAGCGTGCTGCTGCTGATCCCGGCGGCGACCCTGGCGCAATCGCAGGCGCCGTTCGCCGATGCCGCGGCGATGTTCTGGGGCGCCGGTGCCGGCAAGTGGATCGCGCTGTTCGCCGCGATCAGCGGGTTCGGCGCGCTGAACGGCTGGATCCTGCTGCAGGGCGAATTGCCGTTTCAGATGGCGCGGCAGAACGTGTTTCCGCGCCTGTTCGCGCAGGAATCGCGCCGCCACGCGCCGGTCGCGTCGCTGTGCATCAGCAGCGCGCTGCTGAGCGTGCTGATCCTGATGAACTCGGCCAAATCGCTGGTCGAAGTCTTCAGCTTCATCGTCCTGCTGGCCACGGCCGCGACCTTGACGCTGTACCTGATGTGCGCGCTGGCCGTGCTCAAACTTCTGCGCAGCGGCGAACTGCCTGCCGCAAGCGGTAGACTACGCTGGCTGGCGTTGGCGGGAGTCGCTGGCGCGCTATATTCGCTCTGGGCGATCTATGGCGCGGGGCTCAGCACCGATGCGAAACAGTGCGGCGGACAGCTGATCTGCTGGGCGCCGTGGCTATCCAACCCGGCGATTCTCAATTTTGTGCTGCTGGGGCTCGGTGTGCCGGTGTTCTATCTGATGCGCCGAACCAGGGCGGCAGCGACATCGCCTGCGTAACGGATGCAGTGGAACATTTCTCCGGCTGGCGGGAGGTCGGCGCGCATGGCGTGCCGGAGGTGGCGGTTGGAAATGCGGGCTTGCAGTCGGATGCGCCACCCTCATCCGTCTCGGCGAACTCTCCTGCCAGCAGGAGAAGGCAACGCGCAGCGCAAGTCGGCGTTTTTGTGCGAAGCGGCCAGGAAGTGCGCTCGATAACTGTCGAAAAGAAGTAAGGCGATGTCCAATCCAAGCACTCCCCGACAACTCGAACTCAAGCGCACGCCGTTCCACGAGCGCACCTCGAAGCTGTGCCTGCCGCAGAACTGGCGGCGCTGGGCCGGCTACATCGCGGCCGGATCGTACGACCTGGTGCTCGACCGCGAGTATTGGGCGATTCGCGATGCGGCCGCGCTGATCGACATCACGCCGCTGATGAAATACATCATCGAGGGTCCCGATGCGGCAAAGCTGCTGCATCGCATGACGCCGCGCGACATCCACAAGATGACGGCCGGCCAGGTCGCCTACACCGGCTGGTGCGACGACGACGGCCGCATGCTCGATGACGGCACGATCTCGCGCCTGGCCGACGACAGGTTCCGCCTGACGTCCGCCGAACCGTCGCTGCGCTGGCTGTCGATGAACGCGATCGGCATGGACGTGACGATCACCGAGGTCACCGACAAAGTCGCCGCGCTGAGCCTGCAGGGGCCCAAGTCGCGCGCGATTCTCAACCGCGTGTGCAAGAAACCGCTCGACAAGCTCAAGTACTTCCGCCTGATGGAAAACACGCTGGCTGGCGTGCCGGTGACGATTTCGCGCACCGGCTACACCGGCGATCTGGGCTTCGAGATCTGGATGGAAGCCGGCGCCGCGCTGACCGTGTGGGACGCACTGATCGCGGCAGGCAACGACTACGGCATCGTGCCGTGCGGCATCCTGGCGATGGACATGGCGCGCGTCGAGGCGGGCCTGTTCATGCTCGACGTGGACTACACCGCAACGAACCACGCCTGGATTGCCGGACAGAAATCGACGCCGTTCGAACTGGGTCTCGGTTGGGCCGTCAACCTCGACAAGGCCGGCTACTTCGTCGGCCGCAAGGCGCTCGAACGCGAGCACAAGGAAGGCTCGGCGTGGAAGATGGTCGGTTTGGAAATCGACTGGGTGGGCCTGGAAAAACTCTACGCGGCCGTCGGCCTGCCGCCGCAGATTCCGGCGATGGCGATGCGCGGCAGCCTGCCGATCATGAAGGGCGGCCAGCAGGTCGGCTATGCCTCGACGAGCACGTGGTCGCCGGTGCTGAAGAAATACATCGCGCTGGCCCACGTGCAGCGGCCGCACTACGAGCCTGGCACGCAGCTGTCGATGGAAGTCACCGTCGAACACCACCGCCGCCACGCGCCGGCAACCGTCGTCAAGCTGCCGTTCTACGAACCGGAGTGGAAAAAAAAATAGACCCCGAGCAAAGCAAGAGTTTGAACCACGGAGAACACGGAGAACACGGAGAATAGCAGGACGAAGTTTGGCGAGAGTGCGCGGTCCGAGCCATGCGACGGGAAGAACCGGCCGCGGATTCGTGTTCCCTTCGAGTCTCCCGCGGGGAAGGTCCGGATGCACGAGACCATCGAGCGAACGTCGATTGTTTCGCCCTGGCTTTCTCCGTGTTCTCCGTGATTCAGTCTTTCGCAGTTGATTTACGAGACGACGAATGAGCAGCAATCAATACGACGCGATCGTCATCGGTGCGGGCCACAACGGCCTGATCGCCGCTTCGTACCTGGCGCGCGCGGGCAAGAAGGTCGTCGTGCTCGAGCGGCGCGAGGTCGTTGGCGGCGCAGCCATGACCGAGGAAATTTTTCCCGGCTACCGTTTCACCGAATTTTCGTACGTCGTCAGCCTGCTGCGCCCCGAGATCATCCGCGATCTCGAACTGCCGAAGCACGGCCTGAAAATCCTGCCGTTGCCGAGCACGGTCACGCCGTTCGAGAACGGCGACTACCTGGGAAGCTGGGACGATCACGACCTGACGCGCCAGGAGGTCTACCGCCACTCGCCGAAGGACGCCGAAGCGTACGACGAATACTCGCGCGTCATGGCGCGCGCGGCGAAGGCAATCAAGCCGATCATTTCGATGGTGCCGCCGGATCCGTCCAGCTTGAGTCCGCGTGACCTGCTCGGCCTGCTCAAGCTCGGCAAGTACGCAAAAAGCCTGACCGAGAAAGAGCTTTACCGCATCGCCAAGCTCGTCACGCAGTCGTCCGCCGATCTGCTCGACGAGTGGTTCGAGTTCGATCCGCTCAAGGGCACAAAGTCGGCGAGCGGCATCATCGGCACGTTCCTCGGGCCGCGCTCGCCGGGCACCGCCTACGTGCTGCTGCATCACTACATGGGCGAGATCGACGGCGCGTTCCGCGCCTGGGGCTTTGCCAAGAACGGCACCGGCGGCGTGTCGGCGGCAATCGCGCGCTCGGCGCAGGCGCTCGGGGTCGAAGTGCGCACGAATGCAACCGTGCAGCAGGTCATCGTCAAGGGCGGGCGCGCAGCCGGCGTCGCGCTCGCGAACGGCGACGAGCTGCACGCGCAGACGGTGATGTCGGCGGCTGATCCGAAGCGTACGTTCCTGCAATTCGTCGAGGAGAAGCATCTTCCGGGCGAGTTCACGCAGGCGATCAGGAATTTCCGCGTGCGCGGTTCGTCCGGCAAGGTCAATATCGCGCTCAATGCGCTGCCGGACTTCACCTGCCTGCCAGGCGAAGGCCCGCTGCATCGCGGCGCGATTTCGATCAGTCCGAGCATCGACTACATCGAGCGCGCCTACGACGAGGCCAAGTACGGTGCGTTCTCGAAGAACCCGTACATCGACATGATCATACCGTCGATGATCGACCGCGATATGGCGCCGCCGGGGCATCACGTGATGTCGTGCTTCGTGCAGTACGCGCCGTACGACATCGATGGGGGCTGGGACGATGCCAGGCGCGATGCGTTCGGCGAAACCGTGATCTCGACGATCGAGAAGTACGCGCCGAACATCCGCCAGTGCATCGTCGGCAAGCAGGTCATCACGCCGAAGGACATCGAGCGCATCGCCGGCATCACCGGCGGCAACATCTTCCACGGCGAGCTGCTGCTGCACCAGCTGTTCTTCTTCCGCCCCGCGCCGCAGTGGGCCGACTTCCGCACGCCGCTGCCGGGCTACTATTTCGGCGCCTCCGGCGCGCATCCGGGCGGGGGCGTGATGGGCGCGGCCGGCAAGCTCGCGGCCGAAGCCGTGCTCAAGGACGGAGCGTGAAATGAAGAGCAGGAGCTTGAACCACGGAGAACGCGGAGAACACGGAGAGAAGATGAAGCGTTGCGCGGGCGTCATACGCATCGGCGCTATCAGCAAACCATCGCCAGCATTCCCAAAGACGCTGTTGCTTTCTCCGTGTTCTCCGTGTTCTCCGTGGTTCAATCTTTCCGCTCTTGTAACCAACCAATCAAAAAGCAAGATGGCCAATGGGTAGCAGCACGAACTACGACGCAATCGTCATCGGCGCGGGCCACAACGGCCTCGTCACCGCGAATTACCTGGCCAAGGCCGGCAGGAAGGTGCTCGTGCTCGAGCGCCGCGACATCGCCGGCGGCCAGCTGGCAAGCGAGTCGTTCGGCGACGGCTTCGTCGCCGACAGCCTGCACGCGAGCGGACGGTTGCGGCCGGACATCGTGCGCGACCTGGGCCTTTCCGGACCGGCGTTCGCCGACGATCCGCCGGGCCTGCCGTACACGTCGCTGCTCGGCGATGGCGCGAAGCTTGAATTGTATACAAGTACTCGAGGCGGCTCGGCAGGCGCGGCCAAGCGGTCCGCCATGATCGACGTCGAGTCGATTCGCCGCCATTCGGCGGCCGACGCCGGGCGCTGGCCCGAATTCGTCGAGTTCATGGATCGCGCGGCCGCATTCCTCGACGCCGCCTACCGCACGCCGATGCCGCGCCTGCCGCATTTCTCGTTCGGCGAAGGCGTGCCGCTGGCGAAGCTGCTGTGGAAGCTGCGGCGCCTGGGCGGCAGGGCCATGTTCCGTGTCGTGCGTGCGATGTCGATGTCGGTCGAGGAACTCACCGACAACTGGTTCGAGTCCGAGGCGGTGCGCGCCGCCGTGTCGGCACTCGCGATCCACGGCGTCACGCTCGGCCCGATGTCGGCCGGCACCGGCTACACGCTGATGCACAACTGGCTCAATCGCGGCGGACTGGCGCATCGCCCGGTCGCGGGCGGTGTCGGCGCGATCACCGGCGCGCTGGTCGCGTCGCTGCGGCAGCGCTGCGGCGAACTGCGCACGTCCGCCGGCGTACAGCAGATCATCATCGACCGGCAGCGCGCGCAGGGCGTGCGCCTCGCCGGCGGCGAGGAAATTTCCGCCGGCATCGTGCTCAGCGCCGCCGATCCGCGCCACACGCTGCTGACGCTGGTCGGCGCCGCGGAATTGCCGCCCGAGTTCGCCTGGCAGGTGCAGTCGATCAAGCTGCGCGGCAGCGTCGCCAAGGTGCATGTTCAGACCGATGGCCGCCACGGCCTGCCGGCCGGCACGCTGGTCATCGCGCCGGCGATCAGGTACCTCGAGCGTGCCTACGACGCGGCGAAGTACGGCGAAATTTCGGCGCAGCCGTATCTCGAAGTCACGACGTCATCGGCAACCCAGGCCGGTTCGATCGTCTCGATCCATTTCCAGTTCGCGCCGCATGCCTTGCGCCATGCCGACTGGAACGATGCCACTGCGATCGCGCAGCAACGAGCGATCGACACCCTCGATCGATATGCGCCGGGCTTCAAGTCGTCGGTCAGGCGCATCCACACGATCACGCCGCGCGATCTCGAGGCAACTTACGGCCTGAGCGAGGGCGACCTCAGCCACGGCCAGCTGATCCTCGACCAGATGTTCTTCATGCGCCCGCTGCCGGGCTGGTCGAATCACAAGACGCCGATCGATGGCCTCTATTTGTGCGGCAGCGGCGTGCATGGTGGCGGCGGTATCAGCGGCGCGAGCGGAAGAAACGCTGCCGGCGTCGCGTTGCAGCAGAAGTAGCCGCGGTCCAGGCGTTGCCGGTTTTACGGGAAGCCTTGCCGGGGGTATGGCAGAATCACGAGCCTGCCACCATCCAGGGAGATCTCCAATGAAGCTGTACATGCACCCGGTATCGACCGCCGCCCGCCCGGTGCGGTTGCTGATCGCCGAGAACGGCATCGCTTGCGAAGAAGAACTCGTCGACATCACCACCGGCGCGCATCACCGCGAACCGTACTCGTCGCTCAATCCCTGCCGCCTCGTGCCGATGCTCGATGACGACGGCTTCCGCCTGACCGAAAGTTCGGCGATCCTGAAATATCTGGCGGAAAAATACGACCTGCCGAGCTATCCGAAGGATCTGAAGCAGCGCGCACGCGTCAACGAAGTGATGGACTGGCTCAACACGCAGCTGTATCGAGACCTCGGCTACGGCGTGGTGTATCCGCAGCTGTTTCCGCACCACAAGCGCCGCAGCGACGAGGCGCATGCCGGCGCGGTCGAGTGGGGACAGCACGGCGCGCGCAAATGGCTGCAGGTTCTCAACGATCACTTCATCGGGCCGCACCATGCGTACCTGTGCGGCAATGACCTCACGATCGCCGACTATTTCGGCTCGGGCATCGTGTCGATCGGCGAACTGATCGGCTGCGACTTCGCCGCCTATCCGAACGTCCGGCGCTGGCTCGGCAACATGCGCAAGCTCAAGTCCTGGGACAAGGTCAACGAAATGTTCAACGGCTTCGCCGGCATGAACAAGGGCAAGGAATTCGCGCGCGTGTAGGCTTGCGGGGAGCGGGAGCGCACCGGTCCGCAATGCGAACCGGTGCGAATCGGGCGGACAAGTCCTCGTTGCGATCAGGCGACTGCCGCGGTCCCGATCGTGCGCTTGCGGCGCAGCGCATCGATGCTGATCGGTCCGGCACCGTGCGCAGCCAGCGTCAGGAAACCGCCGGCAATGGCGATGTTCTTGAACAGGTGGATGAACTGGTTCTGGTCGGCGAGGTTCGCGTGGAACAGGAAGCCGGCGGCGAGCGTAAACAGCGCCAGCGCGACGGCGCTCGCGCGCGTGAACGCGCCGGCGAGGATCAGCAATCCGCCGCCCACCTCGACCAGGATGACCAGCGGCAGCAGGAAGCCGGGCACCCCGGCGCTGGCCATGTACTGCTGCGTGCCGTCGTAGGCAGCGATTTTCCCGAAACCCGAGATGATGAAGATCATCGAAAGGCCGATGCGGCCGAATAGCGAATTGTAGGCGTGCATGGAACAACTCCTGTTTCAGTAGGGGTGGCAGAAAGAAGCGAATGGCCTCCCCCGCAATCTGCGCGCGAATTGGCTGCCGATAAAGCGGGTCCGCGGGAACTGGACGTTCCATCCTCAGAACGATGAGCGATCAGCGCACGCAGGCGCCGGGCGAACCAGGCCGGCCCCTGTCACGCTCGTGGAGTTATCATGCGGAGGCAGAGGTCGTTGGCCGACGGGAGCAGGACACGATGGAAAAAAAACGTGCGGCAGGTTCCCCCGCGCGAAACCGCCAGGACCGACTGTCGGAACGTCTGGTCGGCACCTGGCAATTGCGTTCGCGCATCGACATGACCGCGACCGGCGAGCGCTGTCCGGAACCGACGCTAGGCGAAGACCCGGTCGCGCTGGTGTTCTTCGACCGCGCCGGAAACTTCGCGGCGCAGTTCATGCGGCGCGATGGTTCCACGCCGGCGCCGGCCGCGGCGGCGAGCGGCACCAACAATACGCGTGCCGTCGGCGGCTACGACGCCTATTTCGGCACGTACACGGTGGATGAGCAGCGCGGCCTCGTCACGACGACGCTGACCGGCGCCATCGCGCGCGAGCATGTCGGCGCCGTATTGACGCGCACGATGCGCGTGGACGGCGACATCCTGACGATCACGCTCGATACATCCACGCTGGACGGCCGCCCGGTCACGCGCACGCTGACGTGGTCGCGCGTGGGTTGAGCGAGCCGCTCGCCTTTGACGGTTGCCGGGAGCACGCGGCGGCGGAACGTACATTCGGGCGATCGGCGTCACCTCACGCGGCGCGCGCCGTGCGCCGGCTGCGTCCGTCGGCGGGAGAAACGACGCAGCCCGTCAATGGCACCACTGGTCCTCGCAAGGTATCCCGTCGCCGTCGCCGTCCATGCTTGCACCGGGACAGTGCTGCAGAAAAAACGTGGCTTCGTCACACGACGTCATCTGCGAACACCGCGTTCGACCGTCGCAGTTGAATGTCACGCCGCCTGTCGCCGCAGCCGTCGTCGCGTTGTCCCGCACGGGCGGGCTTGCGCGCGTTGCCGACGAAAAGTGCGGTGCAAACGTTGCGTAGCCGCAGATGCCGATCGCAGCCACGGCCAGCAATCCGAGCAGCGAAACCCGATGCGCAGGACGGCCGGCCGATGCCTCGCGGCTGCGCCGCACGATCCTGCTTCCAGGCCGCATGACGCGAACGGCGCGCTTTCTTCCAGCCTCGCCGGCTTCGATGTCGAAAGAAACCAGCTCGCCGACCCGCGGTCGCGTGCCGTCGCGCGGAAACGCCGAGACATGCACGAAAACCTCGGCGCCGGCCTGGGCCGGCGTGATGAAACCAAAGCCCCGCTCTTCATTCCAGCGAGTCAGCGTGCCATGAATTCGCATGGTTCCCGGTGAATTCGATTTCGGATCGGCATTGTATGCCGCTGACCGGAAGCCGGACGACCGGTCAGTCGAGCCCGGCGGCTTGATCGAGACGGCGCTGGGCGCGCGCGAGCCATGCACCGGTCGCCGCCCAGGCCAGAGCAATGGCTGCGCCGACAATCGCCGCTACCGCCGGTTGCTGGGCGAGCAGGTCGGTGACGGTCTTGAGCCAGCCGCTCACCGCATCGGCGCCGCGATAGACCACGGTATCGATGAAGTTCTTGGCCTTGTACTTGGCTTCGGCCGGCACGACGGTAAACAGCATCTCGCGCCCCGGTCGAACCAGCGCGTACTCGCCGGCGCGGCGCGCGATCATGACGGCGGCCAGTACCGCGAAGGTCGGCGCGAACGCCAGCCAGACGAAGCCGCCGGCGACGAGCAGCGGCACCGCGACCAGCAACACGCCGACGCCGAGGCGTTGCGCGATGCGGCCGGTGAAGAACAGCTGCGTCACGACGGCGAGCGACTGGACGATCATGTCGATGGTGCCGAACACGCGCGTCTGGTCGATCCGGTTCGGAAACGCGGCCTGCACGAGGTGCGCCTGCTCGAAATACAGGAATGTGGTCGAGGCGGCGAGCAGCAGCACGAATACCGCGCAGCCGAGCAGGAACGGCGAACGCAGCACCTGCGCGGCGCCGGCGAACGGACTGCCGCCGAGCGGACGGCCACGAGCCAGCGTTTCGGCCGGAGCGAGCGGATGACGGTCGCGCCAGGACTGCAGGCGCCGTGCCGCGAAGATCGTGCCGGCGAGCAGCGCCGCCGACAGCAGCAGCAGCCCGGCGTGTCCGATCGAGCCGACCAGCGCGACGCCGAGCAGCGGACCGGCGAGTCCGCCGACGCTCGCACCGACGGCCACGAGCGCGAACAGGCGCTTGGCTTCGATGATGCGGAAAAGGTCCGCCATCACGCTCCAGCACACCGAGACCGCGATCAGGTTGAACACCGACAACCAGATGTAGAACGTGCGTGCGATCCACGCGTTGTCGGGATTCACTTTGAAAGCCAGCGCGAACAGCACGAGGTTCGTCGCAAAAAAACCGAGCGTCCAGGTTGCCACGCGGCGCCGCATCGCGCGTCCGGCGAGCCAGCCGAACAGCGGCATCGCCGCGAGCGTGGCGACAAACGTGCCGGTGAAGAGCCATTGCAGGTTGTTCACGCCGCCGGCGATGCCCATCGTCTCGCGCACCGGCCGCAGCATGAAGTAGCCGGCGAACAGCAGGAAGAACATCGCAAGGCCATGTGCGACCGGCTCGACTTCGTGCAGTTCGATCTTGAGCGTGCGCGCGAGCAATTTGCGCCAGGCTCCCGGCTCGCTGCCCATGGTGCTCGTGCCAGACATCATCTTTGACCTTGATTGCGATTTTCGCCGACGAGCAGGGTCGTTTTTGCAAACATTCGGAAGAATCCGGGATTTTGCAAGGGCGCAACGTTCGTGCAGTGTCGTGTCAGGACGGGCTGTCGTCTACCACGCGGATGACCACCTTGCCTCGCGCATGGCCCTTCTCCAGGTAGCGCAAGGCTTCCGGTACTTCATCCAGCCTGTAGGTCCGGTCGATGACCGGCGTTATCTTTCCCGCCTGCATCAGGTCGCGCAGGGTCGTCAGATCCGCGGGGTTGAGCTCGGCGAGCATCATGCCGACGTTCTGGGTGATGAACGGCGCCAGCATTTTCGCGTAGACCACGCTGCCCAGAATCCCGAGCAGCCAGTTGTCGACGTTTCCGCCGACGAGGACGAGGGTGCCCTGCGCAGTCAGCACACGCCTGTAATCCAGCAGCGAATGCGTGCCGACCGTGTCCACGATCAAGTCGTAATGCTTTCCACCCTGCGTGAAGTCTTCCTTCGTGTAGTCGATGACGCGGTCCGCACCGATCCTGCGAACCATGTCCAGATTCTTCGTGCTGCACACGCCGGTGACCTCGGCGCCGAACGCCTTGGCGATCTGCACCGCGAACGTGCCGACGCCGCCCGACGCGCCGTTGATCAGGACTTTCTGTCCTTCCCGGACGTGCCCGTTGTCGCGCAGCGCCTGCAGCGCGGTGATTGCGGCGACCGGGACGGCGGCCGCCTGCTCGAACGTCATGTTGGCCGGCTTCGATACGATCGAGCGATCCTCGCGAACGGTGACGTACTCGCCGAACGCGCCGTTCCTGCCGCCGAACACTTCATCGCCGGGCTTGAACTTCCTCACGTTCTTGCCGACCGCCTCGACCGTGCCGGCGAAGTCGACGCCGAGCCGGGGGTTCTTCGGCGTACCGATGCCGGAGTCCAGACGCATGGGGTACGGAGTGCCGTGCATGTAGTGGAAGTCGAGCGGGTTGACCGCCGCCGCATGCACCTTGACCAGCACCTGGTCGTCGTCGGCGACCGGCTTTTCGATGTTCTCGAGCCTGAGCACCTCGGGCGAGCCGTAGCAGCGATAGGCAACGCCCTTCATCAACGTTGCATCGGCGCGCAGCGGCGGCGCCGCGCTGCAGGCCGAATCGTGGCTCAGGACCAGTGCCAGCGGCACGCCCACGACGAGCAGGAGAAGACCGATGACGAGTGCGCCATAGCGCAGTACTTTGCGGAATCGAGCCATGATTCTCACCCTTGCGGCATGCGTTCGGAGCGACAGGATCGCCGGACTCTTCGCCGATGCGCGCCCGATGATGTAGCGTGGCCGGTCGCGTGTCACGGTCTGGAAGTCATCGACGAGCGGACTGTGGACCCGCATCCCTCCGCTGCAAACCCCTCTTGCGACGGACGACGGTTTGCCGCGCTCAAGCGACGGCCCGGGCGGGCGGATGCCGAGCCTGCTAGCTGCCGCGCATGGCTTCGAGCCGCGCCGCCTGGCCACTCAGGTAATTGCGCTCCGGAATGCTCGACGTGCGCGCCGCCGCAGCCAGGTAGTGGGCGACGGCGGCGGAACGATTCCCGCCCATCTCGTGCAGGTGCGCGCGCACCGCATCGAGCCGGTAATGGCCGGCCACGCGTTCGTCGCGATCGAGCCCGGCCAGGAGGTCGAGTCCGGCCTGCGGTCCATCCACCATCGCGGTCGCGATCGCGTGGCTGAGCGCGGCCATCGGGTTGTCGCTCATGCGCAGCAACAGGCTGTAGAGCGCGACGATCTGCGGCCAGTCGGTGTCTTCGTGGCGGAGCGCTTCGTCATGCACGGCGGCGATCGCGGCCTGCAGCTGGTACGGCCCGACTGCGCCGCGCGCCAGCGCGGCGCTGATCAGCGCCACGCCTTCTGCGATGAGCCGATGATTCCAGCGCGAGCGATCCTGTTGCTCCAGCGGGATCAACTCGCCGTCGACGCCGGTGCGCGCCGGGCGGCGCGCATCGGTCAGCAGCATCAACGCAAGCAGGCCGGCGACCTCGGCGTCCTTCGGCAGCAGTCCGTGCACGGCACGCGCCAGGCGGATCGCCTCGTTGGCCAGATCGCTGCGCTGCAGTTCGGCACCGACGCTGCTCGCGTAACCTTCGTTGAAGATCAGGTACAGCACATGCAGGACGGAGTCGAGGCGTTCGCCGCGTTCGCGCTCGCCGGGCATTTCGAACGCGACACCCGATTCCCTGATGCGCTGCTTGGCCCGGCTGATCCGCTGCGCCATCGTTGCCTCCGGCACCAGGAATGCGTTGGCGATCTCGGCCGTGGTCAGGCCACCGACCGCGCGCAGCGTCAGCGCGATCGCGGACGCCGGCGTCAGCGCCGGATGGCAACACATGAACAGCAGCAGCAGCGAATCGTCGGGGTCGCTGCCCGGCGCGGTCGAGGGTTCGTCCGGCATCGCCGGCGCGACGACGAAGTCGGTCTCGGCGGCAAGGACGCCTTCGCGATGGCGCCGGGCGATCTCGCTGCGCACGTGATCGGTCATGCGCCGTTGCGCGACCTGGATCAGCCACGCACGCGGGTTGTCCGGCACGCCGTCGCGCGGCCAGCTCAGCGCGGCGGCCAGCAGTGCTTCCTGCACCGCGTCCTCGGACGCGCCGAAATCGTGGAAGCGACGGCACACGATCGCCAGCACCTGCGGCGCGAGGTCGCGCAGCAGGTGCTCGGCGCGCACGTCGAGCGTCATTGCCGGTTCCGTGTCACCTGGTCACTTCGGATCCGGCGGCGCGCTCATGACCTCGCGCACCTCGATTCCCATGTTCAGCGGTGCGCCGCCGACGCCGGGCGCGGCCGAGGCTTCCGCCGCGATCTGGTAGGCGCGCTCGGCGCTGTCGACCTGCACGATCCAGTAGCCGGCGAGGAATTCCTTGGTTTCGGGAAACACCCCGTCGGTCACCGGGGCTCCGTCCTTGCCGGCGCGAACCAGCTTGGCCTGCGACGGCATTGCCAGGCCTTCGGCACCGGCCAGTTCGCCGGCCGCGCCGAGCTTGCGGGCGAAACCGATCATGAAGGCGATATGCGCGTCGATATCCTGCTTCGGCCAGGTCATGATCTGGTATTCACCGCCACGCGGCGTATTCATCATCAGCATGTATTTCATGATTTCTCCAGTCGGTGGGTGTTGCGGCGCCGCCGCGCGGCGCCTTCATTGGCGGAGTCGGAGCGGGTACGGGATTCTCGACATGCCGGCCGCGTCGATCAGCGCGCTCGCCTATATCTCTCCGCTCATCGAACTCATCATCACCGGATGCACCTCGATCGGCATGTTCAGCGGCGCGCCGCCGGGACCCGGCGCGGCCGACGCACGCGCCGCGATTGCCCAGGCGCGCTGCGGGCTTTCGACGTCGATGATCCAGTAGCCGGCCAGCACTTCCTTCGATTCCGGAAATGGGCCGTCGGTGATCGCCGGCGTTCCATCATTTCCAGAGTGCACGATTTTCATCTGCTCCGGGCCGCCCAACCCCTCCGTGCGCACGAACTCGCCTGCCTCGACGAGCTCGCGATTGAAGCGGCGCAGGAACTCCAGATGCGCCTTGGCATCCTGCGGCGGCCACAGCTCGAGGCGCCGGGTTTTCCAGTCGGCGAGCGGAAACTGCATCATCAATATGTATTTCATCGGTCTTCCTCCGGTTGGGGTCGCGCCGGCTTCGGCGCTCACGGAAGAGTCGGAGCGGCGAGCCGATTCTCGACACGCAGGCGCGAACCCGGCGTCAATCGTCGTGAAAAATACCACTGCGCGACGCTCCGGGCAGGCCCGGCGCGGGCATTCGGGCCACGCAACAACGGCGCGAGAGCCGGCGGCGCCTGTGCCGGGCAGGAGCCGCGGCCTGCCGCAGCGCCTGCGAAACCATGCACTACGTGGCGCCGCCCGCCCCGAAGCGCGACAGCTTGAGAAAGCTCTCATGCTGATAGCGGCTCATGCGCAGCTCCTTGCCGGTCGTCAGCACGATCATGTGGTAGCCGTTGAACCACGGGTGGATCGCCTTGATGCGATCGATGTTGACGATCGCCGAGCGGTGCACGCGCGCGAACCGGCGCGGATTGAGGCGCCCCTCGAGCGTCGTCATCGTCTCGCGCAACTCGTAGACGTCCTTGCCGGCGTGCAGGCGCACGTGGTTGCGGCTGGCTTCGATCCAGTCGATCGCATCGACGTCGAGCAGCGTGATGTGCTCGTCGACCGGCACCGGGATGCGCTGCACGTAGTCCTGCTCCTTGCGCAGTTCGGCCAGCGCGCGCAGTACCTGCGCCGGCGTGGCCAGTGTCGAGGCCGCTTCGGCCGACAGCCGGTGCTTGACCCGCCGCAGGGTCAGCTCGAAGCGCTCGCGGCTGAACGGCTTGACGAGGTAGTCGACCGCGTTGGCCTCGAACGCGCGCACGGCATAGCGTTCGTACGCGGTCACGAACACCGTCGCCGGCATGCCGGCGCCGATGCTGGCGGCCACTTCGATACCGCTCATCTCCGGCATCTGGATGTCGAGAAAGACCAGGTCCGGCGCCAGCTGCCGGATCGCATCGAGCGCACTGGCGCCATCGCCGTATTCGCCGACCAGCTCGACGTCCGGGTCGCCGCGCAGCAGACGCGTGATGCTGTGGCGCGCGATCGGCTCATCGTCGACGACGAGCGTGCGGATGCTCACGCGGCTCGCGCCTCGACGCGGTCGGGGGCTGTCGCCGCGACGGCCCGGAACGGCAACCGGATGCGGCAGGCCACGCCGTGCGGAACCAGCGCATCGATATGGATCGAGGCGGCCGTGCCGTACAGCTCCTTCAGGCGCAGGCGCGAGTTCGACAAGCCGATGCCGGAGGAAAACGCGGCGTCCGGTGCGACATCGAGCGTGCTGTTGCGGTTGCGCACCTCCAGATAGACGGATTCGTCGTCGCGAAAGGCCGCGATCTCGACGCAGTCGTTGCCGGCGTGCTTGCCGATGCCGTGGTTGATCGCGTTCTCGACCAGCGGCTGCAGGATCAGGCTCGGCACGGCTGCATCGAGGGTCGAGCGCGTCGCGTCGATGCGTATGGTCAGGCGGTCGCGGAACCGGATGCCCTGGATTCCCAGGTAGAGGCCGAGCAACTCGAGCTCGCGTGCCAGCGCGATTTCCTGGCGATCGTTGTCGAGGTATGCCCGCAGCAGTTCGCTCAGGCGCAGCAGCATGTCCTCGGCCAGCGCGGCCTCCTCGCGGATCAGCGTCGCGATCGCATGCAGCGTGTTGAACAGGAAATGCGGGTGCAGCTGCATCTTCAGGACCTGCAGGCGCGACTGGGCGAGTTGCGACTGCAGCTGGACTGTCTGCAGCGCACGCCGGTTCTTCTCGCGGAAGAAGTGCCGTGCCTGCTGGATCGTGACCAGCACCCAGTAGGTGATCATGGCCGTCGCCACGTGCTTGCTGAGAAACTGCGACAGCTGCTGCGAAAAATCGCTGGACTCGGTGAAGCTCGAGACCAACGCGCCGATAAGCACCGCAGCGGCGGCGAACGCGAAGCTCGCGACGATGTGCAGCGGCAGGTACAGCAGTCGCCGCGGCGGTTCGATCGGGAAGCGCACGGTCAGCCTAAACACCGCCGGCGCGAGGCAGGCCAGCGTATACCACTCGATGATCGACCAGCGCAGGTAATCGCCGGGTTCCCAGGTGAAGCCGCGGATCGCGTCGGTCGCATGCCATTGCAGCGCGAACACGAACACCAGGATCGTCCAGGGAATCATGTAGCGCAAGAATCGCATGGACACCTCATCCGGCAGCGTTGGCAGCATGATCGGCGCGCGCACGATCGATGTCGCGTGCCGATCATCCTACGCAACACAGGAGCGCGCGAGAAGGCATGGTTTGCCGCGGCTACGATTCGTCCGCGCGAGCCTACGATTCGTCCCGCCGGGCTTTGCCGGCGCGCGCGCGGGTGCCTCAATCGGCGCACGCCGCGGCGTTTCGCGGCGTTCCCTTCGAAATGTGAGGAAATGCCATGCGCTCTGCACTGCTTGCCTTGATCGTCGCGATGCCGTCTGTCGCCGCTGCCGGATCGCATTATCTGGACATCCACAACACCGCGCCGGACCGTATCGTCGCGATCGCCGTCGCTGCGGCCGGCAGCGGCGAATTTCGCGATGTCGCACTCGGCGGCAAGCCGTTGCTCGGCGGCGGCGACTCGACCACGATCGCGCTGCAGGCGGACGGCGGTTGCCTGCGCGACCTGCGCCTGTCGTTCGCCGACGGCCGTGTGCTCGAGCAGAAGGACTTCAACGTGTGCCGCTATCGTACCTATCACACGGGGCGCTACTGGCACGCGGCCGAAACCGATCCGAAGCTCACGGCGCAGCGCTGAGCGGCGACGGCGAACGAAGGCGAAGCGTCCGAGTGCGGCCTTCGCCCGGGCAGTGCGGGTCGGCCGGTCTGGCCGACGTGCGCTGATGCTCTTGTCCAACGCCTCGTGCGTGGCGCACGCGATAACCGTGCCTGCTCCACGCGGCGGCTGCGCGACGTGGCGCCATGACATAAGATCGTTCCATGGTGGACGACACCGCCACGATCATCGTTGGCGCCGGCCCGGCCGGCCTCGCGGTCGCCGCGGCGCTGCGCAGGCGCAACGCGCCGTTCGAAATCCTCGAACGTCACGACACCGTCGCCTCGTCGTGGCGCGGCCACTACGAGCGCCTGCACCTGCACACGCCGAAGAACCATTCGGCGTTGCCGTTCGTGGCGTTTCCGAAGTCGTACCCGCGCTATCCGTCGCGCGAGCAGGTGATCGAATACCTGGATGCCTATGCGCGTGGCTTCGGGCTGCGCCCGCAATTCGGGATCGACGTCCGGCGCTGCGCAAGGAGTGCGGACGGAACCTGGCAAGTGCAGACGAATCGCGACACGCGTCGTACGCGCCGCCTGGTCATCGCCTCGGGCTTCTGCCGGACGGCCCATCGCCCGTGCTGGCCCGGGCTGGAGTCGTTCGGCGGTGCGGTCCTGCACAGCAGCCAATACCGCAGCGGCCGTGATTTTTCAGGCCGGACCGTGCTGGTTGTCGGTCTCGGCAACTCGGGCGCGGAAATTGCGCTGGATCTGGTCGAGTGCGGAGCGCACTGCGAGGTTGCCGTGCGCGGTCCGGTCAACATCGTCCCGCGCGACCTTCTGGGCATTCCGGTGATCCGGCTTGCGCTGGCCGCGCGCTTCCTGCCTGCGCGCATCGCCGACGGGATCAACGCGCTGGCAATGCGTCTGACGATCGGAGACCTGTCGCGTTTCGCGATTCGCAAACGCCCCGATGGCCCCACCGTGCAAATCCTGAGGGGCCGCCAGGTACCGGTCGTCGACGTCGGCACGGTAGCGGCGATTCGCCGCGGCGCGATCCGCGTGCGGCCGGCGATCGCGTCGTTCGCGGCGGACGAAGTGCGCTTTGTCGACGGCACGAACGGCAGGTTCGATGCCGTGATCCTTGCCACCGGCTACGACACCGGCCTGCGCGCGCTGATCGCCGACGAGCCCGGCCTGCTCGATGACGCCGGGCGCCCGCGCGCCAGCGGTCGCGAGGCGGCGCCGGGACTTTACTTCTGCGGCTTCAATCTCGTGCCGACCGGCTTGCTGCGCGAGATCGCGATCGAAGCCGGGCGCATCGGCAGGCAGATCGCTTCGTAGGTCCGGCAGCGGCGGCTCAGACGCCCAGCCGCCACAGGAACGGTCGCCACACAAATGCATAAGCGGAATAGATTCCGAACGCCATGATCGCGGAGAGCACGAGCAAGCCGGCCGCCATCATGTAGCGGCCGCGCGGTCCGGCCCGTTCCTTGACGCGCAGGTACAACTCGAGCGTCGCGAGCGGCAGCAGGTAGCAACCGAATGCCCACGACAGGTCGAACCAGCCGTCGAAGTGGCGCGTCATGCCGACCGCGACGTTGTGGTTGAAGATCGTCCAGCCGAAGATGCCGACACGCTGGAACCAGACGCCACTGGCGACGACGTACGTGCGCAGCGCCCAGCGGCGGTGCGTGCGAATGTCGCGCGCCAGCGCGGCGCGCCAGGCGAGCACGGCGAACGCGATGATCAGCAGTGCGTCGAGGCTGGTGGCCAGCCCGGCGATCACGTTCGCGCGGCTGCCGCGCACCCAGATCATGTAAAGACCGCTCACGGCGCCGGCGATCGCGGTCAGCACGAACAGGCGCCCGTTCCAGCGGTGGAACGGATGCAGGCGGGTGCGTGCCTGCGAAATCAGCTGCAGCGCGCCGCCGAATGTCACGATGCTCGCCAGCAGCACGTGCATCGCGAACGCGACGTTGCCGGAGGTGTCGCCGGCAACGTAGCCCTTGAGCAGATACGTGTTCTTGCTCCATGCGGCGATGTCGCCGCGCAGCGTCGCGGCATCGTAGAAGGCGGCGATGTAATAGAGGAAGGTCCACTGGCCGGCCAGCGCCGTGACCAACCAGAGCCGGGCCGCCCCGGCCAGGACTGCGTCCGGACCGGCGCCGCGCCGCGGCAGCGCGTCATCGGTGCCGGTGATTCGTGGAATCGCGATCGTCATTCGCAGCTGCGCCCTTGTCCGCGACGCGTACCAGTCTAGCGTCACGCCAGCCATGTTGGTTCCGCTTCGGCGGCCGACAGTTCAGATGCCGAACGTTATTCGACGTACAATCGGCGCAGTCGTGATCCGGGGAGTCCGCCGATGGTTCTGGTCAGGCGTTTGGCGTTTCCGCTCGTTGTCGTGCTGCTTGCGTGTTCGCCGGTCCGCGGCCATGCCGAGGCGGGCTATGACCTGGTCCTGCGCAATGGACACCTCATCGACGGCACCGGTTCGCCATGGTATGCGGCCGACGTGGCCGTCAAGGACGGCCGCATTGCCGCGATCGGCAATCTGGCCGATGCGAAAGCCACGCGTTCGATCGACGTGCATGGCATGGTCGTGGCGCCGGGCTTCATCGACATGCTCGGACAATCCGAGATCACGCTGCTGGTCGACCCGCGCGCGCCCTCCAAGATCTTCCAGGGCATCACGACCGAGATCACCGGCGAGGGCCAGTCCGTCGCGCCGTTGAACGACGCGATGATCAAGGAGAACCAGCCGGGCCTGGACCACTATCACCTGAAGGCCGACTGGCGCACGCTCGCGCAATATTTCGCGCGCATCGAGAAGCAGGGCATCGGCATCAACATGGGCACCTATGTCGGCGCGGCATCCGTGCGCGCGATGGTGATCGGCTACGGCAATCGCGCGCCGACGGCCGATGAACTGACGCAGATGGAAGCGCTGGTCGAGCAGGGCATGCAGCAGGGCGCGCTGGGACTTTCCACCGCGCTGCAGTATCCGCCGGCGCCTTATGCGAGCACCGAAGAGCTGATCGCGCTGGCCAAGGTGGCGTCGCGCCACGGCGGCATCTACGCCACGCACATGCGCAGCGAAGGCAACGCCGAAGACGCGGCGCTCGACGAGACGTTCCGCATCGGCCGCGAGGCGAACATCGGGGTCGAGATCTTTCACCTGAAGACGTCCGGCCGCGAAAACTGGGGCAAGATGCCGCACGTCATCGAGCGCATCGAAAAGGCGCGCGCCGAAGGCATCGACGTGGCCGCCGACACCTACGCCTATACGGCGTGGAACAACGACATGGCGGCATTCACGCCGCCGTGGGCGAATGACGGCGGCAGCGAAAAGCTGGTCGAGCGGCTCAAGGATCCGGCCATGCGTGCGCGCATGCGCAAGGACATGACGACGCCGACCGGCGACTGGGACAACGAATGGCTCGCGATCCAGGGTCCGCAGGACATCCTGATCTGCTCGGTCAACAACCCGGAGCTCGTCAAGTACCAGGGCAAGCGCGTCAGCCAGATCGCGGCGGCGTGGAAGGAAGACGCCATCGACACGATCTTCGACTTCCTGATCAAGGACAAGGCCGGCACCTACGTCACCGTGTTCGGCATGGACGAGCCCGACGTCGCGCTGGCGCTGCAGCAGCCATGGGTATCGATCGACAACGACGCGTCCGGCACTTCGCCGGAAGGGCTGCTCGGCAAGGACCATCCGCATCCGCGCGCCTACGGCACGTTTCCGCGCATCCTCGCCAAATACGTGCGCGACGAACACAAGCTCACGCTGGCCGACGCGATCCGCAAGTTCACCTCGCTCGCGGCGCAGCGCGCACGCCTGGTCGACCGCGGCGTGATCAAGCAGGGCATGTGGGCCGACCTTGTCGTGTTCGATCCGGCGAACGTGCACGACGTGGCTACCTACCAGGATCCGAACCGGTACTCGGTCGGCATGCAGCACGTGATCGTGAACGGCGTCGCGGTGATCGAGGACGGCAAGATGACCGGCAAGCTGCCCGGCAAGGTGCTGCGCGGTCCGGGTTACACCGGCCACTGAGCAGGCAGGTGGGCGGAAGCCAACGCCATGGCGCGAAGCCGGATGCCGTTCTGCGTCGCTCCGGCGAGGCGTGAGGCTGCGCGCGGCAGCAGCCTTGCTCGCCGCGGTCGAATAGGTCCGTCGGTTCAGCTTGGCTGACATATGCTGGCTGGCAAAGCGGCCATGCCGGATGTTCCGGTCTGGGTCGTCCCGGGCGATCAACGCATGAAGCGATCAACCACGATCCTGCTGATAGAAGACGATCCTTCGGTCGGGCCGGCCACACTGGAAGTGCTCGCCGCCGAGGGCCATGCCGCCGTGCTGGCCACCTCGTTCGACGAGGCGTTCGAGATCCTGCTGGCACCGCACCGCATCCAGGTATTGCTGCTGGATCTGCAACTCGGGTTGAGACGCGGCGACGAATTGATCGAGTCGCTGCGCGCGCGCGGCGCGACGATTCCGCCGATCGTGATTTTTTCCGCCCGGCCGATCGACGAACTCGTCCATGCGGCAAAGATGATGGGAGCCGAAGCCTTCCTGCAGAAACCCTGCTCCGGCATCCGCCTGGCCGAAGCCATCGAGCTTGCGACCGCGCAGCGTCCGACCTGACCGCGCCGCCAGCGTTCCAATGCCGACAGCGGCGTCGGCAATTCATTTCGCCTAACAGCCAGCCACGCGCTGCGCAAATTGCCCGCGCCTGCGCGCAGCAGCCCGGTTCTTTGCACGATCGACCAGAACGCAAACGGCGTCGCAGCGCCATTTCCTCGCGTTCAGGCACTGGCATGCCGATTGCGACATTCAGGGACTGGACGCGTGCGCTTCCACGCAGGCATCCGGATTCACATACGAACGAGAGGAGTATCTGGTATGGACATGAAATATCGCGCACTGACCGCCCTGCTGTGGGGATCCGTCGCTTCGGCGAGCGTGCTCGCGTTTGCACAACAGGCGCCGACAGGTTCGCCGGCCGGGCCGGCGCCAATGGCCGACAACACCAAGGTCAACGTACGCGACAAGAGCCACGACGGGCTCACCGCATTCGACCAGCCGAACGACGCCGCCGATCTCAAGCTTGCCGCGGACGCGCGCAAGGCGATCGTCGACGACAAGTCGCTGTCGACCATGGCGCACAACGTAAAGCTCGTGGCGGTGAACGGTGCCGTCACCCTGCGCGGCCCGGTACACAGCGACGCCGAGAAGGCGAAAGTCGGGCAGATCGTCGCGAAGGTCGGCGGCGTTGCCAAGGTCGACAACCAGATCGACGTGAAAAATCAGTAAGACACCGACAGCCAACCAGATTCGAAGAACCAGTCCATCATCAGGAGCATGAAAAATGAAAGCATCCGTCTATTGCACGACCAGGACCGTCGCCCAGGCCGAGAACATCATTGCCGGGCTGAAGTCCGCCGGCTTCTCGAACAATGATATTTCGGCACTTCTTCCGGACAAGCGCGGCACGAGGGACTTCGCGCACGAGCACAACACGAAGACACCCGAGGGTGCCGCCACCGGCGGCGTGGCCGGTCTGGGCGTCGGCGCCGGCATCGGCTGGCTGGCCGGCATCGGCGCACTGGCCATTCCGGGCGTCGGCCCGTTCATCGCGGCCGGCCCGATCATGGCAGCGCTCGGCGGCGCGGCAGTCGGCTCGGCCGCCGGCGGCGTGATCGGCGCGCTGGTCGGCATGGGCATCCCGGAGTTCGAGGCCAAGCGCTACGACACGAAGATCCGCGAGGGCAACATCCTGATCTCCGTGCACACCGAAGACGGCGATCAGCGCGACGTGGCCAAGGAAATCTTCAAGCGCAACGATGCCGACGACATCTCGACCGGCTCGGAAGCGACACCGGGCAAGAAACACGCAGCCTGACGGTGCGCGCGCGGGGCCGAAACGGTCCCGCGCGCCATCCTTGTTGTATCCGGTGCCTGTCGTTCCAGACGACGCAGCCAGTCCCCAGGCGGCGAGGCGGAGCGCGGTTACCCAGTCGCGCGCGATGGACTTCCGCGCGCAGGACGACGACGGCACGTGCGCCTACGCCGCTGGCCGGCCGCTTCGGCTCGGTGCGACAGGTCTACGGCTGCGCCTGCATGATGCGCAGCACGGCTCGGTGACCAACATCCCGCAAGGGAAAGAAGACCTCGTGCATCGCCGGGTCCACCGCCACGACGTGCGCATTGGCACCGATGAAGCCTTCGCCGAGCCGTGACACGGTATCGGCCCCGGCCTGGAACAGCGAGACCACGCCGGCTTCGCCGGCGACGTAGAGGCGGTGAAGTTGCGGATCGTACGCGAGCACGTCCGGATCCTCGCCGACCTTGAACGTCTGGACGATCTTGCGTGTTGCCAGGTCGAGCACCAGCAAGCGCTGGTTGTCCTCGCACGCAATGAACGCGCGGCGTTGCTGCGCGTCGATCAGCAGTCCATGATTTCCCCGTGCCCCCGGCAGCTCGATGCGCGCGATGATCTGGTCCGTCGCCGGATCGATTTCGACCAGTTGCGCGCGTGTCTGCACGTTGACGAAGATGTGTTTCGAACTCTCGTCGTATTGCGTGTTGCCGACATCGCCGCCCAGCGCAATCGTGGCGATGCGCTGGTTGCGCGTCGTGTCGATGACGGTTTCGCTGGCGCCATGCTCATCCGAGACGTACAGCTTGCGCGCTTCCGGCGCGTAGGCCATGCCGTCGGGATAAATGCCGCCCGGCATGCGCGCGCTGACCTGGAGGGATGCCTCGTCGATCGCGACGACTTCGTTGTCGCCGGTCGCCGACGCGTACACCCGGGCCAGGGAAGGGATAGCCAGCACCCCGTGCACCTTGTTCACGCCGCCGATACGCGACACCACGCGCCGGCTGCGCGTATCGAAGACGATGACGGCGCTGTCGCCCAGATGGGCGATGAACAGCAAATGCCGATCCGCGTCGAGACTGGCGTAGTCCAGGCGGGTGGTGTTGCCGCCCAGCGGCACGTCGGCGACCAGCTGCAAGCGCAGATCAGCCGCCGGCGCGGCGCCTTGGGAAAGGGCCAGGGCGACGATCGCCGGCAAGCCGAAAATCATCCGGTTCGTCTCAAGCCGGGTGAACCGGCGACCGGAACAGCCGCGTGATGCACGCCTGCAATTGGGCCCGCTGCGCGTCGTGCCACGCTCGATCGCGCAAGGCACAGGCATCGAGCCAGGCGCGCAGCTTCGCGAACTCGGCACCGAGGTCGGCCGGAACCGGCTCGCGGAAGAACGAACGCGAGACCAGCGACGCGGTCGCGCCGAGCCGCGGCAGTTGCGCCGACACCAGATCCGCGGGAACCGGCAGGTCATTGTCGCCGGCGCGGCCGATGCCGCCGACGCCGAGGCGCAGCCCGGCGGCCAGCACCGTATCGCAGATCCGCACCAGGAAATCGGAAACCAGCACGTGGAAATGGCTCGGCCAGCCGAGCGACAGGCGCATGTCATTCAGGCCGATGTGGATTTCCGCGACGCCCGGGACGCGGCACAGATCGGCGATGACCGCGGCGGCCTCGGCGGTTTCGACCAGCAGCACCGGATGCGCGCGCTCGTCGACGAGGCGGATGAAGGTCTCCGCGTCGGCGCTCGTCTTGAAGTACGGCAGCATGATCACGCGCGCGCCGGCAGCGATCAGGCGGTCGATTTCGGCGCGCGACCCGGCATGCACCGGATTGCAGCGCGCGAACAGCGCGGCGCGCTGAAGAGCCGGCCTGACCAGGGCAAGGTCGTTTTCGGCGTGATCGGAGATCCATGTCGCCAGGTGGCCCTGCCGGACGCCCTTGCCGATCTGTTCCATGTCGATGCCGATACGGTCGACGCCGGCGCGGTCGGTGGCCGATGCGAGCGCCGGATCGTTCGTGAACAAGGTCAGGACGAAATCGCTGCCGTAGCTCATCGATGCGACACCAGGCGCGCCAGGTCGACGACGGCTTCGAGCGGCGCACCGGCCAGGTGGCGCTGCAACTGCGCCTCGGCGAAAGCCTCGAACTTCTGCTGCATCTGCGGATGATACGCGGCGACCTTCGGCGTGATCAGCAGGTTCGGCGTCGTCCACAGCGGATCTTTGGCAGCCGGAACAGGATCGAGCACATCGAGCGCCGCGCCGCCGAGGCGCCCGCCGCGCAACGCTTCGAGCAGCGCCGGCCGATCGATCAGGCCATCGCGCGCAATGTTGACGAGGACTGCGTGCGGCGGCAACGCCGCCAGTTCGCGCGTCCCGATGCAGCCGCGCGTCGTCGCATCGAGCGGCAGCGCCAGCACCAGGAGATCGGTGGTGCCGAGCGCATCGCGCCAGCCGCCGGCGCCGATGAACTCGTCGCAGGCCTCGCGTTGCGCCGCGCTGCCCGAATGCGCGGCGCCGCGCACATGCAGCCCGAGGCCGCGCAGCAGCCTGGCGACCTGCCTGCCGATCGTACCGAGCCCGAGCACCAGCGCCGTGCGCGGCGGCGGCAGCATCGCCAGCGGCGTGGCCCAGCGGCCCTCGTGCTGCGCCAGCACCGCGGTCGGAATGCGGCGTTGCACTGCCCAGGCCAGCGCGACCGCGTGGTGCGCGATCGCATCGGAGTTGGCGCAGTTGCGCGACAGCACGATGCCGCGTGCTGCCAGCTCGCGCCATGGCAGCTGGTCGAAGCCGCCGGCCGTGGTCTGCACCCACCGCAGCTGCGGCGCGTGCGGCAACAATTGGCGCAGGTAGCGATGGCCGAACACGATCTGCGTCGCCGCCGCATGCCGCAGCGCGCCCGCCTCGCTGTCGGCGACCGCGACGCGAGCGTCGCCGGCGAGCGCTTCGAGCCGGCGCACGTGGTCCGCACTCGGCAGGAAATTGCTGTACATCAGCGTGATCATCGCAAATGCGCCGGCTTCATGCCCGCGCACCAGCGCTGCCACATTTCGCGCAGGCGCTGCTCGAGCGCGCGTGTCAGCTGCAGCGGCTGGCTGCGCGATTTTTCCTCCATGCGGCCGCGCAGCTCGCCGCGGATTCGCGCCAGTTCCGCCGGCTTGCCGGCCCAGGCGACTGCCAGGTCGACGTAGGCCGCATCCGATTCGGCGATGAATCCGTCGAGGCCGGCCGCGGCCATGCGTGTCGCGCCGAGGCGCTGCGTCATCGAATCGCCGGCGAACGTCAGCGTCGGCACGCCCATCCACAGCGCGAAGTTCGCCGTCGTGCCGCTGGAAAACGGCAGCGTGTCGAGCAGCAGGTCGACCTGGGAGTGCAGCGCGAGGTAGCCGGCCATCGCCAGGCGGGGCCGAAACATCAGGCGCGCCTCGTCGATGCCGCTTGCGCGAAAGCGTGCGCGGAATTCGTCTTCCACCTGCGCATTGGGCAGCGCGCCGATCAGCAGGCGCGCGGCGGGCAGGCGCTTGAGTACCTTCGACCACAGCGCCAGCGTCCGCTCGCCGAGCTTGTTGATCCGGTTGAAGCTGCCGAAGGTCAGCGGTTCGCCGCGCGACAGCGGTGATGACTGCACGTCGGGCAGTTCGTCCGGCCGGTCGAACACCGACATGAACGGCAGGTACGCCAGGTGTTCGGAGAACAGATAGTCGAACCGCTGCGGCGGCGCGACGACGGCATCGACGAAGCGGTAGTCCATCGTCGAAAGGCCGGTCGTGCCGGGATAGCCGATCCACGAGACCTGGATCGGCGCCGGCTTGCGCGCGAACAGGCCGAGCCGGTTGCGCGCCGTGTGCCCGGACAGGTCGAACAGGATATCGATGCCGTCGCGACGTACGTGCGCATCGAGCTGCGCCTCCGGCATCGACGCGGCGACGGTCCAGTGATCGGCGCGTTCGCGCAGGCGCAGCGCGATCGCATCATTGGCCGGTTGCGTGTCGTAGGCGAACAGTTCGAAGCGCCGCCGATCCAGTTCTCGCCACACCGGCTCGAGGAACCTTGCGACCGGATGATTGCGCAGGTCCGCCGACACGAAACCGAGCCGCAGGCGACGGTCGGGATCGCGGCTGTTCGCAGGTGCCTGCCAATGCGGCTTGCGCGCGGCCTCGAGCTGTTCGCCGAACTGCCGGTGCGCGGCTGACACCGCCTCGGCGGACTGGCGATCGTCGTGCAGCATGCAGAACAGTGCGCCGCTGCCGGCCGAGCTCAAGTCGGGTGCCAATTCCAGGGCGCGTCGATAGTGCGCAGCCGCAGTCGCGACATCGCCGAGCGTGTTGAGGTCGTGGGCGAGGTTGACGTGCGCGTCGGCGTAGTCGGGCTTGACCGCCAGCGCATGGCGCGTTACCTCGATCGCGTCGCTCGCCTGGCCGCGCTGGCTCAGCTCGCGTCCGAGGCTCAGCAGGGCCTGTGCGTAATCCGGCCGGATCGCCAGCGCCCGGCGAAACGCCGCCTCGGCTTCGCCGGACTGGCCGGTTGCGCTCAGCGCGTTGCCGGCATTCAGGTGTGCGGCAGCCAGGTTCGGCGCCAGCCGGATCGCTTCCCACGCCATCATCAAGGCAGCCGGCGCATCGCCGGATTCGAGCGCGTTGACCGATGCGTTGGACCACAGCCGCGGTTCGGCCGGCGCGCGCTCGAGTGCGGCGCGAAACGTCTGTGCCGCACCGGCGAAGTCGCCGGTGCGTTGCATGGCCAGCGCGAGATTGTCGGCGATCGACCAGTCCGCCGGTGCCAGAACGCTCGCCTTGCGCAGCGCGTCCAGCGCATCGCCCGCGCGCCCTGCGGCGAGCAGCGACGCGCCGAGCAGCTGCCAGGCCTTGCCGGACCGCGGATGATCGTCGACCAGCCCGCGCGCGAGGTGTTCGCAGTCACCCAGCGCGCCGCGGCGAAACAATGCCTGCCACTGCGCCAACAAGGCGGCCGGAAGCGCGGTGCTGCGTTGGTCGGCGGAGCCGGCGTCTGTCATGCCTGCGTTCAGGTGCTGCGCCGGTGCGGTAGCGGCGAGTGCGGCTATTGTCTCAGGTCTTGTCGTGCCGTTGACGTATCCGCGGGCAGGCGCGTTGCCGCGCATGGCAGGCGGTTGGCCGCCTCGCCGCGGATACGACAGCGCATGGGCGTGGGGCAGCACCGTGACCGCTGCGCGGATGCGCGCACCGTCGATCCACGCAGGCGCCTGCCATCGACGTCCGGCGCGTGCAGGCCGCACGGATGCAGGCCGCACGCATGCAGGCTGCATCGCTTGGTGCGCCTTGCGAACTATGGTTTTTGTCGCTGCGGCCGCCATTGACCGGCAACGAGGAATTCGCCGCGACAGCACGGCGCGTGGGTGCGTGGGTCGAATTTCGCGGGTCAGGTTGCCACGCGGCGCACCGGCGGCACCGGTGTGGCGCGAAAATCCGCTGCTGCGACGAAGCGTTTGGCCGGTTCGTTCGCGGCGCTTCCCGGCAGGGCCGGACCAGTCATTGCAGCGCTGGCGGCCGCGGGAAAGACCGCGACGGCCACGAAGGGAGCCAGACTCTGGCCGAGGACGATCCGCCTGTGCATGACTTGCCTCCTTGGACTCGGGCAAACAGGACCAGCATTTCGCGTGCCAAGCGCGACATCGCCGCTACCATCAGTTTGCGTCGCGATCATTGCCGATCAATGACAGCCCTTGTGGCCGCACTCGCAAACCGGTTCTTCGCGCGGCGGCCCGCTCGTTGCGGCATGCTCACAATACCTGCTGCACCACGACTGGCCTTGCGGAACCGTGCAGTTGCACGGCGTGTGCGCACATTTCTTCTGCTCGCCACTGGCCATGCCGGTTCTCCTTCCTGCCCGAACGTTGGTCACGCAGGTCTGGCGTTGCGCGGTGGAAGCTGTTCGACGCGATCGATGTCACTCAGCCAGACGAATACCTGCCAGACCGGAGCAGACGGATCGTCCAGACATACCACCGAGTTGATGCCCTGGTTGCCGGCCGGATCTTCAAACACCTGCGTCGCCGGCCGTTCGGTGACGATGCCCGATATCACGTCGCCGTTGCGCAGCGTGACGCGCACGTGCGACTGGCTCGGCAACGCAACGACCAGACCTTCGATGCGCTCGATGTCGCGCTGCTGCGTGAAAACCCGGGCCGCCGTCCTTGCCATCCGCCCATTTGACGCGCGGCCCTTTCAATACGCGCTGAACGGCGTGAACGAAAAAATCGCTCGTCAAGGCGTTTCGGAATTCCGCCGACGCGACTGGTGATCCGCGCCGCAGCGCAAGGGTAGCGGTGCAGGATCCGTGCAGCGCGCACCTGTGCTGCGCGCTGCGCGGCGATTCGCCCCGGTATTCACCTCAGTGGCGCTTCTGGCATTTCTGGTATTCCGCCTGACTGATCTTGCCATCCTTGTCGGTGTCGCAGCTGGCGAAGTTCTGCGCCAGCCAGCTGTTCGGCAGCGCATCGGTCTTGCTGATGTAGCCCTTGTCGTGGCCCTTGAGCATCGACCAGTCTTCCGGTCCGGATCCCTGCATGGCGGCCGGATCCTGCGAGCGCGCGGTCGGATCCGGATTTGCCGTCGGCGCGGTCGGATTGGTCGTGGGCATCGGAATGGTCGCCGGCGACGTCGCCGGATCGGGCGCCGGCGAATTGGCCTGCGCGAACGCGGTGCCGGCGAAGACGGCCAGCAGCAGTGCATACAGCGGTGAACGTTTCATGAGGTCTCTCCTTCGGAAAATTGGCGGAGCGGAAAACCTCCGACCCGCGCCCTTTTCGGCAGCCCTCCTTGTCGCATGCCGATCAGCCGCACATGCGGCGGGCAACTGGGTGCTGCAAGGTCCGTGCACGGCGGCACGACGTTAAGCGGGTGTTTGCTGCGGCGAAAATTTTGCGATCGACGCGCCGTCGCGGCGAGCCGGTGCCGATTCGTCCAAGGCGTTTTGCAGCGCGCGAAGCGGCCGCACAGGGGAAAATGCAATGCATGCCGCGCATGCCGGATGCGCCGAGGCGCAGGCGGGGCTGAAGTCACCCGGTCACTGATATCCCATTGCAGTGCGCTGGTGGATTGTTCCGGCGAGCGAACGGGATGCGGGTGCCCTTGCCGGAAGCCTTCCTGGGAAACGGGGTGCGCCTGAGCCAGTCCGGCGGTTCATTCGACCGTGACGCTCTTGGCCAGATTGCGCGGCTGGTCGACGTCGGTGCCCTTGAGCACGGCGACGTGATAGGCGAGCAGCTGCAACGGAATCGTGAACACGATCGGCGCGATCAGCTCGCCGCAGGGCGGCAACGCGAGCAGGTGGCCGTTGCCGTGCGGCACGTGCTGGGCCACGTCGGCGTCGGCGAGCACGTACAGTTCGCCTCCTCGCGCGCGTACCTCTTCCAGATTCGATTTCAGCTTTTCCAGCAGGTGATCGTTCGGTGCCACGGCGATCACCGGCATGTTCTCGTCGACCAGCGCCAGCGGACCGTGCTTGAGCTCGCCGGCCGGATACGCCTCGGCGTGGATATAGGAGATTTCCTTGAGCTTGAGCGCGCCTTCCATGGCGATCGGAAACTGCGTGCCGCGGCCAAGGAACAACGCGTGCTGCTTGTCGCCGAAGCGCTCGGCCAGCGTGCGGATGCGCGGATCGAGCGCCAGCGCGTCGCGCACGGCGCCGGGCAGCGTCTCGAGCTGGTGCACGAGCGCCTGGTAGCGCGTCGGATCCAAGCCATGTTGCCGCGCCAGTTCGAGCGCCAGCAGCGCCAGCGCCGTCAGCTGCGTCGTGAATGCCTTGGTCGAGGCGACGCCGATTTCCGGGCCGGCACGCGTCATCAGCGTCAGTTCCGATTCGCGCACGATCGAGGATTCGGGCACGTTGCAGATGCCGAGCGTGGCCAGGTAAGCGTGACCTTGCGAGGAAGCGCCATCGGCGCGCGTTTCGCGGCCGCGTGTCTTCGCCAGCTTCAATGCCGCCAGCGTGTCGGCGGTTTCACCGGACTGCGACACGGTGACGAACAGCGTGTCGGCCGGGACCACCGCGTCGCGATAGCGGTATTCCGAGGCGATCTCGACGTTGCACGGGATGCCGGCCAGGCTCTCGATCCAGTAACGCGCGACCAGTGCGGCGTGATAGCTCGAACCGCATGCGATCAGGTGCACGTTGCGCGTCCTGCCCAGCAGCGTGCGCGCGTCGACGCCGAAGATTTCGGTCAGGATGTGGCCGCCGCTGATGCGCCCCTCGAGCGTGTCGGCGATCGCCTGCGGCTGCTCGTGGATTTCCTTGAGCATGTAGTGGCGGTATTCGCCGCGTTCGACCGCGTCGGCGCCGAAGTGCGCCTGCTTGACCGGGCGCTCGACGCGCCTGCCGTGTTCGTCGTAGATCGCGATGCGGTCGATCGTCGCGTCGACGACGTCGCCTTCGGCGAGGTAAATGAAACGCCGCGTCACCGGCAGCAACGCATGGATGTCGGATGCGATGAACTGTTCGCCGTCGGCGAGACCGGCGACCATCGGGCTGCCGCGGCGCGCACCGATCACGCGGCCGGGATCGCGCCTGCTGAGCACGGCGATCGCATAGGCGCCGCGCAGCCGCGCGATCGTCATGCGCACGGCATCGAGCAGATCGGCGCCCTTGTCCTGGTGGTGCTCGATCAGGTGGGCGATGACCTCGGTATCGGTTTCGGTCGCAAATTCGTAGCCGAGCGCCTTGAGCTCGGTGCGCAACTCGTCGTGGTTCTCGATGATGCCGTTGTGCACGACGGCGACATTGCCGCGCGACGCGATCGGGTGCGCGTTGACGGTGTTCGGCGCGCCGTGCGTGGCCCAGCGCGTGTGCGCGATGCCGGTGCAACCGGCGATCGGCGCCGACGCCTGCAGCGCTTCGAGGTCCCTGACCTTGCCCTTCGTGCGCACGCGCTCGAGCCCGTGATCGGTCAGCAGCGCAATTCCGGCCGAATCGTAGCCGCGGTATTCCAGCGCCTTGAGGCCGCCGATCAGCGTTCCGACCACGTCACGGCGCGCAGCGGCGCCGACAATTCCACACATGACGATAACCCTCGAATCCGGCGGCTATTTTACCCCGTTATCGGCAGTGGCCGTATGCCATGCGATCAAGCCCGCCCGGATGCTGACGCAGCCGGCTGGGCGGAACCGGGCCAGGCCGTTTTTTCATCCCGCCTGCGATCGCGGTTGCGGCATTCGAGTATCGTCCAGACGCGTGTCGTCGATCAGGCCGATTTCGGGCAAATCGCGGGCGCCGCACGGCCGCTCCGCACTTCCGGCACGGGCCGGGTCTGCGACGGGGTGTTCTACAATGGGTCGACCACTTCAGGGAGAACACGATGCGAGCGATCTGGCTGCTGCCCTCATGCCTGTGCGCCATTGGCGTGGCCAGCGCGGCACCGCGCGAGGATACGATCCTGATCCAGGGCCTGGCCCAGGGCAAGCAGACGGTCACCGTCGTCGATGCCGCCACGACCACGGCCGAATATTCGTACAACGATCGCGGCCGCGGCGATCACATAACGGCGAGCTGGAAACTCGACGCGGCCGGCGTGCCGGTCGAGTACGCCGGCAGCGGCAACGACTACATGAAGGCCGCGGTCGACGAAAAATTCGCGATCGCGAACGGCAAGGCCACGTGGAGCAACCGCACGGAGCATGGCGAGAAAGCGGTCGCGGGCGAGGCTTTCTACGTTCCGTTGAACGGACCGCCGGAATTCTTCGGCGTGCTGGCCCGCGCGCTGCTCAAGGCGCCCGGCCACAAGCTCGCGTTGCTGCCGGCCGGCGAAGCGCGCATCGAGACGGCCGGCGACACCGAGGTGACGACGGCGGCCGGAAAGGCGAAGGTCACGCAATACCGCATCGTCGGCCTGAGTTTTTCGCCGGCGGCGATCTGGCTCGATCACGATGGCAATACGGCCGGCTCGCTGTCGACCTGGTTCTCGGTCGTCCCGCCGGCTTATGACAAGGCGGTCCAGCAGCTGCTCGAGGTGCAGGATGCCACCGACAGCGCCTGGTCCGCGCGCATCGCCAGGGAACTGACGCACGTGCCGGCGGGCGCACTGGTGGTGCGCAACGCGCGCTTGTTCGACCCGCGCGACCTGTCGGTGACGCCGGGCACGAGCGTCCTGATCGAAGGCGAGCACGTCGTGCGCATCGGCGCCGACGCTGCCATCAAGGCACCCGATAAGGCCGAGGTTGTCGATGCGCATGGCCGCTTCCTGATGCCGGGCCTGTGGGACAACCATCAGCACTTCGGCGACAACGACGGCGCGCTCGACCTCGCCACCGGCGTGACCAGCGCCCGCGACATGGCAAACGACACCGACGCCTTCCTCAAGCGCGTCGCGCGTTTCGATGACGGCACGGAACTCGGGCCGCGCGTCTTCAAGGCCGGCATCATCGACGGCACCGGCGAGCTCGCCGGACCGACCAAGATGCGCGTCGATACGGCCGAGGAAGCGATCAAGGACGTCGACTGGTACGCTGACCACGGCTACGGCCAGATCAAGATCTATTCGTCGGTCAAGCCGGAACTGATGCCGATCATCGCCGATCACGCACACGCGCGCGGGCTGCGCGTCAGCGGGCACGTGCCGGCGTTCATGTCGGCGCGCATGTTCGTCGACGGCGGCGCGGACGAGATCCAGCACCTGAACTTCATCGTGCTGAACTTCCTGTTCGACACGGTCAAGGAGACGCGCAATCGCGACCGCTTCATCAAGGTGGCTGAACATGCGCGCGAATTCACGCCGGACAAGCCGCAGGTCAGGGAATTCATAGCGTTCCTGAAGGCGCATCACACCGTGCTCGATCCGACCGTCGGCGTCTTCGAGGGTCTGCTCAGCGGCGATCCCGGGGCCGTGACGCCGGGCCTGGAGAAGATCGCGCCGCGCTTCCCGCCGCAGGTGCGCCGCAACATGCTGAGCGGTGCGCTCGAGCCGCCGCCCGACCAGAAGGCTGCCTATGCCGAGTCATTTCCGGCGATGCTGAAGCTGCTCAAGGCGCTGCACGACGCCGGTGTGACGATCATCCCGGGCACCGACGGGCTTTCCGGCTACATGCTGCACCATGAACTGGAGGACTACGTCCGCGCCGGCATCCCGGCGCCCGAGGTGCTGCGCATGGCGACGCTGACGTCGGCGCAGGTGATTGGCGTCGACGGCAGCCGCGGCGTGATCGCGCCGGGCAAGCTGGCCGACATGGTGCTGATCGACGGCGACCCGACCAGGGACATCGCCGACATCGAAAAGGTCGACACGACGATCAAGGGTGGAAAAGTATACGAGGCGGCCAGGCTCGAGCAGGCGCTCGGCATCCTGCCCCGCGCCGCACACTGACGAACAAGGAAGCATGCAACGCGGCTTGGACGGAAGGTATGCGTGGAACGCGAATTGCGCGGATAACCCACGAAGACTGGCGCGGAACGCGGATTGCGCCGGACCAGAGCCGGATGTACGTGGACAAAGCTCTTTGGGATTGCCTTTTCGAACTGCTGTACTTGATCCGCGTTCGTGGCCCCTGAGTCCGCGTAATCCGCGTTCATGGCGTTTGATCCGCCTTCAATGTTCGCGTCCGCGCTCAAAGTCCGCGTTCACGGTCTTTCCCGCTTTCCCTGCAAGCGTCAGGTTTTCTGCGGCCGCTTCCATCCCGCAATCGTGGTCTGCTTCGTGCGCGCGACGGTCAGTTCGCCGGGCGGCGCGCTCTTGCTGAGAGTCGAGCCGGCGCCGACCGTTGCGTCCCTGCCGATCGTGATCGGCGCCACCAGTGCGGTGTTCGAGCCGATGAAGGCACCGTCCTCGATCGTGGTGCGGTGCTTGTTCACGCCGTCGTAGTTGCAGGTGATCGTGCCGGCGCCGATGTTGACGCCGGCGCCGACGGTTGCGTCGCCGAGGTAGGTGAGGTGATTGGCCTTGGACTTCGCACCGATCGACACGTTCTTCACCTCGACGAAGTTGCCGACGTGCGCGCCGTCGGCGAGTTCGGTGCCCGGTCGCAGGCGCGCGAACGGACCGATGACGCAGGCGCCGTGCGTGACGACGCCGTCGAGATCGCAGTGCGCGCGAACTTCGGTGCCGGCGGCGAGGCGCGAATCGCGGATCCGGCAGAACGGGCCGATGTGTACCTCGTCGCCGAGCCGCACGTCGCCTTCGAACACGGCGTCGACGTCGATCTCGACGTCGACGCCGCAGGTCAGCCCGCCGCGCAAGTCGAAGCGCGCCGGATCGGCCAGGCGCACGCCCTGCGCGCAAAGCACCTGCGCGCGCAGCTGCTGGTAATGGCGTTCGAGCTGCGACAGCTGCCACGCGTCGTTGGCGCCGAACGCCTCGCGCGGATCGGCGCAGACGATGGCGGCCGCCGGGATGCCTTCACCGGCAGCGCTCGCGAATACGTCGGTGATCAGGTACTCGCGCTGCGCGTTGTCGTTGCGCAGCGCAGCCAGCCAGACGCGCAGGCGGCCCGCATCGGCGGCGATGATGCCGGTGTTGACGGTGGCAACCGCGCGCTGCGCGGCGTCGCAGTCCTTTTCCTCGACGATCGCGCGCACGCGGCCGTTGCCGTCGCGCAGCACGCGTCCGTAGCCGTGCGGGTCGGCAAGATCCGCGACGAGAACCGCCAGCGGCGCCGCGGCGGTGGCCAGCGGCTGCAGTGTCTCGGCGCGCACGAGCGGAACATCGCCGAGCAGGACCAGAACGCGCGTTGCATCGGGAATCCGCGCCATGGCCAGCTGCACGGCCTGTCCCGTGCCGCGCTGCTCGGGCTGGTGCACCCAGATGATGTCGTCCTGGCCGGCAAACGCCGCGCGCACCTGCTCGCCGCGGTGGCCGTGCACGATGTGGATGGCGTCCGGCGAGAGTGCGCGCGCCGCGGCGAGCACGTGCGCCAGCAGCGGGCGGCCGGCAAGCGGCAGCAGCACCTTGGCCCGCGCCGATTTCATGCGCTTGCCCTCGCCGGCGGCGAGAATGACGACGTGCAGGGCCGTCATCGCATGAGCGCCCGTTGGCGGTGCGTCAGCGGCACGTGACCGCAGAGCTGGTGGCGTACTCGCACACGATGTGACCCGTTCGTCTCCATCTGCCTAAGATAGCTCAGTATCGGCCCGCCATTCGAGCTTTTCGCGGCGCTTGCGGGGGCAATCTTGCGACCGCTCGCGCTCACGCGCAGGCCGGTGCCGCAGAAGGGCGTTGCCGTATCCTCTTTCGGGAGCGGCAGCGACTGGCCGCCGCGCGCTGCCGCGTGTGACAATCGCCGGACCTCCAGCGGGACGACGCGCATGCGCTCCAGTGCCTTACACCGGTTGTCTGCTCCTGCGGCGATGCCCGCGTTCCTGGCCGTCGTGCTGCTTGCCGCCGCCGCGACTCCCGTGCGGGGGAGCGCCGCCGATCTGCTCGTGCGCAACATCAACGGCTATACACTCGGCGGCGACGGCACCCTGCAGCGGTTTTCGTCGCTGCTCGTCGATGGCGGCAAGGTGGTCGCCACCGGCACGGATGCGGAGCGGGCCGCGCGCGCCGGTGCGTCGCGGGTCGTCGACGGCCACGGGCGCACGCTGCTGCCGGGCCTGATCGACGCGCACGGCCACGTCATGGAACTGGGCTTCGCCAGCACGCAGATCGACCTGGCAACGACCGCAACGCTCGGCGCGGCGCTCGCTGCGGTGAAGACGTATGCAAGGCAGCACGGACAGGCGCAGTGGATCCGTGGCCGCGGCTGGAACCAGGCGATCTGGAAACTCGGCCGCTTTCCCACGGCCAGGGAGCTGGATGCCGCCAGCGGCGATCGGCCGGCATGGCTCGAGCGCGTCGACGGCCATGCTGCCTGGGCCAACAGCGCCGCGATGCGCGCCGCCGGCATCGACAGTTCGACCGCCGACCCGCCCGGTGGCCGCATCGAGCGCGATCGCGACGGCAATCCGTCCGGTGTATTCGTCGACGGCGCGATGGATCTGGTCGGAAAGATCGTTCCTGCGCCGAGTGCCGACGAGGCCAGGACGGCGCTCGACGCGGCGCTTGCCCAGATGGCGCGCGTCGGCATGACCGGTGTCGGCGATGCCGGCATCGACGCGCAGACGTTCGCGCTGTACAAGGCATACGCTGACGAGCACAAGCTGACCGCTCGCATCGACGCGATGATCGGCGGCACCGGCGCCGATTTCGACGCGCTCGCCAGCGATGGCCCGCTTGCCGGTTACGGCGGCGATTTTCTGAGCCTGCGTGCCGTCAAGCTCTACGCGGACGGCGCGCTCGGCAGCCGCGGCGCCGCGTTGCTCGCTCCGTATGCGGACGATCCGGGCAACCGTGGCCTGCTGTTCCACGCGCAGGACGAGCTGACCGCGATGATCGCCAAGGCGCTGGGCAAGGGCTATCAGGTCTGCATCCACGCGATCGGCGATCGCGGCAATCGCGAGGCACTCGACGGGTTTGCGGCGGCCTACCGGCAGGCGGCCGGCGGCGCCGACCTGCGCAATCGCATCGAGCACGCGCAGGTCGTCGCGCTCGAGGACATTCCGCGTTTCGCCACGCTCAAGCTGATCGCCTCGATGCAGCCAACGCACGCAACGTCGGACATGAACATGGCCGAGTCCCGGATCGGGCCCGAGCGTATGAAAGGCGCCTACGCGTGGCGCACGTTTCTCGAGCAGGGTACGGTGATCGCCGGCGGCTCGGATTTTCCGGTCGAATCACCGAATCCGTTTTTCGGGCTGCACGCGGCCGTCACGCGCCAGGATCATCGGGATCGCCCGCCTGGCGGCTGGCATCCGGAGCAGAAGCTCACCTTGTCCGAAGCCTTCCGTGCATTTACGCTCGACGCAGCATTCGCCGCACATCACGAAAAGACCATCGGCACGCTCGTGCCGGGCAAGTGGGCGGACTTCATCCTGATCGACCGCGACATCTTTGCGGTCAAGCCGGAAAAGATCTGGTCGACACGCGTGCTGCAGACCTGGGTCGGCGGCAAGCAGGTATACGCGGCAGCAGGCCAATGAAGAGCGCGGAATGAGCGGAGCGGGTTCGCGTTCCCCACTTCGCCGCCGAACGCGGCGAACCGTTGTCAACCACTGCTCGCCGTTTTCAGAGCCGCGCCGGAAATTGCTCCTGCATTTCCGGCATGGCGGCCATCCATCGTCATAAAAAAACGCCGGCATGAACCGGCGTTTTTCGCGAGTGCATCGGCCCGGTCAATGTTTCATCTGCTTGCGCAGGCGTTCGATCGCCTGCAGCTGCGCGACGGCTTGTGCCAGTTCGGCCTGCGCCTGCGCGATCTCGACCGCGTCGGTGCGGTTGGCGAGCAGGCGCTCGGCCTCTTCCTTGGCGCGGTTTGCCGCATTTTCATCCAGATCCCTCGCGCGAATCGCAGTGTCGGCCAGCACGGTGACGACCTGCGGCTGCACTTCGATGATGCCGCCGGAAACGTAGAACGCCTGCTCCTCGCCGTTTTCGCCGATCACCCGGACCTGGCCGGGTTTCAGTCGCGTGATCAGCGGCGCGTGGCGCGGCGCAATGCCCAGTTCGCCGTCGTCGCCGGAAGCAACGACGAGCGTGGCCGTGCCGTGGAAGATTTCGGCTTCGGCGGAGACGATGTCGCAGCGGATGGTGGTGGCCATTTTCGAATCCTGACTTCAGATCAAAAGGATGAGGCGCGAGGCAAAGAGCGCGGGACCTTGCACGTCCCTCGCCCCTGCTCTCAGGCGGCTTTCTTCTCGCCCATCGTCTTGGCTTTCTCGAAGGCTTCCTCGATGCCGCCGACCATGTAGAACGCCTGCTCCGGCAGGTGGTCGCATTCGCCTTCGACGATCATCTTGAAGCCGCGGATCGTGTCCTTGAGCGACACGTACTTGCCGGGCGAGCCGGTGAACACCTCGGCGACGTGGAACGGCTGCGAGAAGAAGCGCTCGACCTTGCGCGCGCGCGACACGGTCGCCTTGTCTTCTTCGCTCAACTCGTCCATGCCGAGAATCGCAATGATGTCCTTCAGTTCCTTGTAGCGCTGCAGCGTCGCCTGAACCTTGCGCGCGGTGTCGTAGTGTTCCGTGCCGATCACGTTCGGATCGAGCTGACGGCTGGTGGAGTCGAGCGGATCGACCGCCGGATAGATGCCGAGCGAGGCGATGTTGCGCGACAGCACGACGGTCGCGTCCAGATGCGAGAACGTCGTCGCCGGCGACGGGTCGGTCAGGTCGTCCGCCGGCACGTAGATCGCCTGCACCGACGTGATCGAACCGGTCTTGGTCGAGGTGATGCGCTCCTGCAGCGTGCCCATTTCCTCGGCCAGCGTCGGCTGGTAGCCGACGGCCGACGGCATGCGTCCGAGCAGCGCCGACACTTCGGTGCCGGCCAGCGTGTAGCGGTAGATGTTGTCGACGAAGAACAGCACGTCGCGGCCCTTGCCGGACGCGTCTTTTTCGTCGCGGAAGTATTCGGCCATCGTCAGGCCGGTCAGCGCCACGCGCAGGCGGTTGCCGGGCGGCTCGTTCATTTGGCCGTAGACCATCGCGACCTTCGACTCGCCGATGTTGTCGAGCTTGATGACGCCGGCTTCGATCATCTCGTGATAGAAGTCGTTGCCTTCGCGCGTGCGCTCGCCGACGCCGGCGAACACCGACAGGCCGGCGTGCTGCGTCGCGATGTTGTTGATCAGTTCGAGCATGTTGACGGTCTTGCCGACGCCGGCGCCGCCGAACAGGCCGATCTTGCCGCCCTTGGCGAACGGGCAGACCAGGTCGATGACCTTGATGCCGGTTTCGAGCAGGTCGTTCGCGGCGGCCTGTTCGTCGTAGCTCGGCGCGGGGCGATGGATTTCCCAGCGTTCTTTCTCGCCGATCGGACCGGCTTCGTCGATCGGGTTGCCGAGCACGTCCATGATGCGGCCAAGCGTCTTGACGCCGACCGGCACCTTGATGCCGGCGCCGGTGTTCCTGGCGACGAGGTTGCGGCGCAGGCCGTCGGTCGAACCGAGCGCGATCGTGCGCACGACACCGTCGCCGAGCTGCTGCTGTACCTCGAGCGTGATCGGCGCCGCGGCGCCTTCGACGTTCAGCGCGTCGTACACCTTCGGCACCTGGTCGCGCGGGAATTCGACGTCGACGACGGCGCCGATGATTTGGACTACTTTGCCCTGGTTCATTGGAATTGCTCCACAGAATTTCTGAATTCGTTGGTGAGGCGAGAGCCGGGAGACGGAAGAGCGAAATCGCGCTCTGGCCTTTTACGCCTCTCGTCTCACGTCTCGCGTCTCACGTGCTTCAAACCGCCGCCGCGCCGCTGACGATCTCGCTGATCTCCTGCGTGATCGCCGCCTGGCGCGCCTTGTTGTATACCAGCGTCAAACTGTCGATCGCCTTGGTCGCATTGTCGCTCGCCGACTTCATCGCGACCATGCGCGCGGCGTGCTCGCTGGCGAGATTTTCCAGCGTCGCCTGGTAGACCAGCGACTCGACGTAGCGCGTCAGCACGTGATCGAGCACGGTCTGCGCGTCGGGTTCGTAGATGTAGTCCCAGTCGAACGCCGTGGTCAGCGACTCCGACGCCGGCAGCGGCAACAGCTGGTCGAGCGTTGCCTTCTGCGTCATCGTGTTGACGAAGTCGTTGTAGGCCAGCGTCAACCGGTCGATCCTGCCGGCGCTGTACGCGTCGAGCACGACCTTGACCACGCCGATCAGCTGCTCGATCTTCGGCTTCTCGCCCAGGTGCGTCGCGCTGCCGACCAGATTCACCTTGAGGCGCTTGAAGAACGCATTGGCCTTGGTGCCGATCGCGACGATGTCGACTTCGACCTTCTTGTCGTTCCAGGCGCGGATTTCGGCGAGCAGCTTGCGGAACAGGTTCGAGTTCAGGCCGCCGCACAGGCCGCGGTCGGTCGATACGACCACATAGCCCACACGCTTGATCTCGCTGCGCTCGATCAGGAACGGATGCTTGTACTCCGAGTGCGCCTTGGCCAGATGGCCGATGACCTGGCGCATCGCCTTGGCGTACGGACGCGAAGCGCGCATCAGGTCCTGCGCCTTGCGGATCTTCGAGGCCGAGACCATCTCGAGCGCGCGCGTCACCTTGCGCGTGTTCGCGACACTCTTGATCTTGGTTCGGATTTCTCTTGCGCCTGCCACGTTGGTCTGACCCTTCTGCCTTTGCCGTCGATCCCGCGAAAGCCGGAATCCAGTATTCAGCTCTTCAGCACCCTGCCTTCAAGACAAGCGCCGGATTCCGGCTTTCGCCGGAATGACGAGCCAGAGATTTACCAGCTACCGGTCTTCTTGAATTCCTCGATGCCCTTCTTCAACGTCGCTTCGATCGCGTCGTTCCAGTCGGACTTGTCGTTCGCCGCCTCGACCCAGTCGCCGTAGTTGCTGGCGAAGTGCGCCTGCAGGCCTTTTTCGAACGGCAGGATCTGCGCTACGGCCAAGTCGTCGAGAAAGCCTTTTTCGGCGGCGTACAGCGAGATCGCGAGCTGCGCGACCGAAAGCGGCGCGTACTGCTTCTGCTTCATCAGCTCGGTCACGCGCTGGCCGCGCTCGAGCTGCGCGCGCGTCGCCGCGTCCAGGTCGGAGGCGAACTGCGCGAATGCGGCAAGTTCACGATACTGCGCCAGCGCCAGCTTCACGCCGCCGGCCAGCTTCTTGATGATCTTGGTCTGCGCCGCGCCGCCGACGCGCGATACCGAGATGCCGGCATTCACGGCCGGGCGGATGCCGGCGTTGAACAGGTCGGTCTCGAGGAAGATCTGGCCGTCGGTGATCGAGATCACGTTGGTCGGCACGAACGCCGACACGTCGCCGGCCTGAGTTTCGATGATCGGCAGCGCCGTCAGCGAACCGGTCTTGCCCTTGACCGCGCCGTTGGTGGCTTTTTCCACATATTCCTCGTTGACGCGCGCGGCGCGCTCGAGCAGGCGGGAATGCAGATAGAACACGTCGCCCGGATACGCTTCGCGGCCGGGCGGCCGGCGCAGCAGCAGCGAAATCTGGCGGTAGGCCCAGGCCTGCTTGGTCAGGTCGTCGTAGATGATCAGCGCGTCTTCGCCGTTGTCGCGGAAGAACTCGCCCATCGAGCAGCCCGAATACGGGGCGATGTACTGCATCGCCGCCGACTCGGATGCCGACGCGGCGACGACGATCGTGTGCGCCAGCGCGCCGTTCTCCTCGAGCTTGCGCACGACGTTGGCGATCGAGCTCTGCTTCTGGCCGATTGCGACGTAGATGCACTTGATGCCGGTGCCCTTCTGGTTGATGACCGCGTCGATCGCCAGCGCGGTCTTGCCGGTCTGGCGGTCGCCGATGACCAGCTCGCGCTGGCCGCGGCCGATCGGGATCATCGCGTCGACCGACTTGTAGCCGGTCTGCACCGGCTGCGACACCGATTTGCGCCAGATCACGCCCGGTGCGACCTTCTCGATCGGCGAGGTGTGCTTCGCATTGAGCGGACCCTTGCCGTCGATCGGTTCGCCGAGCGCGTTGACGACGCGGCCGAGCAGCTCGCGGCCGGTCGGCACTTCCAGGATGCGTCCGGTGGTCTTGACCGTATCGCCTTCGCGCAGGTGCTCGTAGTCGCCGAGCACGACCGCGCCGACCGAGTCGCGCTCGAGATTCAGCGCCAGCGCGAACGCATTGCCCGGCAACTCGATCATTTCGCCGGCCATGACGTCGGCCAGCCCGTGGATGCGCACGATGCCGTCGGACACCGACACGATCGTGCCTTCGTTGCGTGCTTCGGCAGCGAGCTTGACCTTTTCGATGCGGTTGCGGATCAGTTCGCTGATTTCGGAGGGATTGAGTGTGGTGGCCATTGGGTATTCCTCTGCGTGCGTCGGCGAAGACGCGCTTGGATCATTGAATGTAAGGGGTCAGGAGTGAGGGGTGAGGCACAGCAAAAACGCTCGCACCGCAACCCGCATTCCTAAGACCTCACACTTCTGTTCTTTTCGTCATTCCCGCGAAAGCGGGAATCCATTTTGATTTTGTCTTCGCTTGCGCAATCCAGCGAAGATCAATATGGATTCCCGCTTTCGCGGGAATGACGGGTGAAAATTACTGCGTCAATGCACTTTCCAGGCGTGCCAGGCGCCCGCGCACCGATCCGTCGATCACCATGTCGCCGGCATCGATCACGGCGCCGCCGATCACGGAAGCGTCGATGCGCTGCTGCAGCTCGATGTCGCGGCCGAAGCGCTTCTTCAGCGCCGCGCGGATCGCGTCGGCCTGGCTGTCGGCGACCGGAACCGCCGAACGCAGCGTCACGCGCAGCACGCGCTCGGATTCGCGCTTGAGCTCTTCGAACAATGCGGCGATGTCCGGCAGCAAGGTCGCGCGCCGGTTCTCGACCAGCATCGCGACGAACTGCGTGAACGGCGTCTGGCTGGTCTCGCCCGGCGGCAGCAGCAACGCGGTCAGCAGGTTGTTGCCGACGCGCGGATCGCCGACCAGCGAATGCACGCGCGGGTCGGCCACGATCTGCGCGGCGACGCCGAGCTTGCCCGACCAGTCGGCCAGTGCGCCAGCGGCCTGTGCCGACGCGAACGCGGCACGCGCATACGGGCGGGCAAGAGTCAGTGTTTCGCTCATGACGTGATCAGATCTCGGTCAGCAACTGGTCCAGCAGCGCCTTGTGCGCGTCCGGATTGATTTCGCGCTGGATGATTTTCTGCGCGCCCTGCATCGCGAGCGACGCGACCTGGCCGCGCAGCTGTTCCTTCGCCTTGCCGACCATGCCGTCGATATCGGTCTGGGCCAGCGCCTTGACGCGGGCTGCCTCGAGCAGCGCGTCGGCCTTGGCCTTGTCGAGGATCTGGTTGGCCTGCTGCTGCGCCTTGTCGACGATCTCGGATGCCTGCGCGCGCGCCGCCTTGATTTCCTCGGCGACGCGGGCATCGGCATCCTTGAGCTCCGCCTTGGCGCGATCGGCCGCGGCCAGGCCCTCGGCGATGCGCTGCGCGCGTTCGTCCATGGCCGACAGAATCGGCGGCCAGATGTACCTCATCGTGACCCAGACCAGGATCCCGAAGACGATGATCTGGGCGATCAGTGTTGCATTGATGCTCACGGGTTAACCCTCGTTGCTGCGCCTTGCGGCACGCGTCTTAGTGGGCCGCGGGCAGACGCGCGACGATGTGACCGGCGAACGGATCGACGAACGTCAGGTACAGCGCGATGCCGACACCGATGATCGGAATCGCGTCGATCAGGCCGACGAGCAGGAACATCTTTCCCTGCAGCATCGGCACGAGTTCCGGCTGACGCGATGCGCCTTCGAGGAACTTTCCGCCCATCAGGCCCATGCCGATGGCGGCGCCGATGCCGGCGAGGCCGAAAATGAGGCCGGCCGCGATCGCGGTCATGCCTTCAACAGATGCCAGTGCGCTCAGGTCCATATGGTTCTCCAAACTTTGCGGTTGAATGAGGAAATTGACGAGAAATCGAAAATGACCGGAAACCGGTCAGTGATGATCGGCCGACATCGCCATGTAGACGACGGTCAGCACCATGAAAATGTAGGCCTGCAGCGAGATGATCAGGATGTGGAAGATGGTCCAGCCGGTCGCCAGGATTATCTGCGAGAACGCGCTGGTGCCGGCCGCGGGCAACACTCCGAAGAGGCCGAGCAGCGGAATGCCGACGAGCAGGCCGACGGCCCACAGCGCCTTGTTGTGCATGAACAAGTATACAGTCAGGATCGCGAAGCCGGCGAAAATGAAGAACGAACCGAGGTTGAGTGTCGTCGCCGCTTCCGGCGCGCCCAGACCGAGCGTGAAGCAGGCCAGCAGGATGAAGATGATCTCGCCGGCATACATGTTGCCGAACAGTCGCAGGCCCTGGCTGATCGGCTTGGCCAGTTCCTCGACGCACTTGAGCAGGAAATTGACCGGCATCAGCCATTTGCCGAACGGGTGGAACAGGAATTCGGCGCCGACGCCCCGGACGCCCTTGGCGACGAAGCTGTAGACGAACGCGGTCAGGAACACCGTGATCGACATCGCCATCGTGATGTTCGGATCGGCCGACGGCAGGAAGCGCAGATGTTCGACGCCGAACACGTCCAGCCCGACCATCGGCAGAAAGTCGACCGGCAGCATGTCCATGAAGTTCATCAGGAAGATCCACATGCCGACGGTCAGCGCCATCGGCGCGACGAACCTGGCGCCGTGGTGGTAGGCGTCCTTGACCTGGCTGTCGACGAAGCCGACGCACAGCTCGATGAAATTCTGGAACTTGCCCGGGACGCCGCTCGTCGCCTTGCGCGCGGCGACACGGAACAGGAAGAAATAGACGACCGCCAGCAGGATCGAAAAGAACACCGAATCAAGATTGATCACCCAGAAGCCCGTGGCGTTCTCGACGATCTGATGCGTCTGCAGGTCGTACTGCAGGAACGTCAGGTGGTGCAGGATGTAGCTGCCTGCGTCGTGTGTGCCTTCGGTCGCCATGATCTGAAGCAGTCCGGTCGATGAAATGAATTCAAACTCGTCTTGATTGCCTGCCGGGGCGCTCGGCGCTCCAGCCCTCGTGCAGCCCCAGCAGCTGCGGAACCAGCGCCGCGATCACCCCGCACATCACCGGCAACCCCGGCAAAGCAGCCTTTGCCAGCGCCAGGTACAGGCCGATCGCAATGACGCCCCACTTGAGCAGATTGCCGACGATCATCCGTGCAAACACGACTCCCGCCGCTGCCGGCCCCGTGCCGAACATGCGCAACGCCAGAACCCCGGTTGCCACGGCAACCACCGCGCCGCCGCACAGTGCCGCCAGTCCCGAGCGCCACCCCGCCAGAAGAAATCCGCCGGCTACCAGCACCGTGGCGCCGATCTGTGCGCAGACGACGCGAAAGGCGAGCCGCCGGCCGGCAGCAATGGAGTTTTGCATCGGAACGTACAGCCAAGGATTCGGCTCTGGCCCGCGATCAGTGCAAGCCCGCGCAAATCGGTCGACAAGGCCAATAATTATAGCAATCCGGCGATTATTGCTGCAATACAAAAAACCCGGAGAAGCGCCGTGTTTCGAGCCGGCGGCGCCGCGGCGGGGCAGAGATTCAGCCGACGGCGCGGGTTGCCCGCATCAGGGTGTCACGGCGTTGGGACACAGGTTGGTCCAGGTGCTGGCGAGCTGGTCAATCGTATAGGTGTGGCCGGCCACGAATACGTTGTAGAACAACGTCGCGTTCCTGACCCAGCCTTCGGCAAGAAACAGGTCACGGTCGCTCTTGGCGTAGGCGTAGTTGGGATCGCTGTTGCCGATGCGGATATCCACCGGAATCTTGCGTGGCAACTGCGCCAGCAGTTTGCCGCAATCGCCATCACTCAGGCCGTAGCAAGCCAGGGCGGCGAGGTCCGCACCGGTGACGGCGTAGGCCGCCATGGTCGTGGCATTGAAGGCGGCGCTGTGCTGGCTCACGCCCAGGTCGTGCATGACATGTCCGCCGGAAGAGAAACCCCAGCCATAGATGCGCGTGCGTTCGATGTTGTACGCACTCTCCATGTCGGCGCGCACCGCGGCGAACAGGTCATAATCGTCCGGACCGGCGCCCGCAGGCACCAGCCAGCTCTCGCAGGGCACGTTTTGCTGCCCGTTCCAGCATTGGTAGATCCCGTCGGGCACGGGCGCCGCAACGATGAATCCCGCGCCTTCCGCCACGCCCGACCAGTTGTCGCGCGTCCTCATCGCTTCGCCGTCATCGACCGTCGAGACCCCGTGCAACGCGAGCAGGAGCGGCCACGGGCGCGAAGGCTCGTAAGCCTGCGGCAGGTAGATGTAGTAGTTCTGTGTTCCGCTGCCGAGACCGGCGATGTGCAGCGTGCGCGTCAGGCTGCCGGGGTAGGCGCCGCCGACACCGAGCGACGGAATGCTCGGAACCGCCTGAACGGGCGCATCGAAGGTGCCGGCATAGATGGTATCGGGCTGCGTGCAGGTCCAGGCGGGCAGCGTGACGCTGGTTGCGGCTGCGGCAGAAGCGGCGAACAAGGGCAATGACAGCAGCAGAAGACGGGGCGCGAAGGGCATTGGCGGTTCAGCGGGTTGGGCGGCCACTCTAGCCGACGGCCCGCTTACAAAACGTAAACGCCGCGCGGGCCGGGCCGGCGGCCGACCCTCTATCTTTGGTTGCGGCAGCCGTGCGCGGCTCGGCATAATCGTTGGACTTGCGGCCGCGACCGCTGTTGGCCATTCCAGACAGTCATCGAATGAGCAACGCCAGGGATCCCTTTGTCGAATTTGCCGCCGGCGCCGTCGTGTTCACGGAAGGCGACAGCGGCATCGACATGTTCATCATCGAATCGGGCCAGGTCGACATCGTGCGCAAGACGCGCGGCGAAGAGCCGGTCGCGACGCTGGGCCCGGGCGATTTCTTCGGCGAAATGGCGATGCTCGAGGATCAGCCGCGCTTTGCCGGCGCCGTGGCGCGCTCCAGCGTGCGTGCACTGCGGGTCGAACGGGCGGCGTTCACCGACATGCTCAAGCAGAACGTCGAGATCGCCGTGCGCATCATGCGCAAGCTGGCCGCGCGCCAGCGCCGCGCCGAGCAGCGCGCGCAGGAGGCGATCAGCGAGCTGGAGCGGCTGAAGGCAGGCGCGCCGGGCGCCAAGCCGGCGCGCGAACCGGCCAAACCCGCCGCGGCGGAAATGCGGCAGCGCGAAAAATCGCCCGAGGCAGCGCCTCCCGCGGCGGCAGCGGCGCCACCGCCCGTGTCGCAGCAGCACTTGGCCCTTCGCCACGTCGCCAGCGGCCAGATCCTGCTGCTCGATACCGGGCGCGACGAATTGCTGGTCGGCAGGCCTGATCCGGTGACCGGCACGCAGCCGGAAATCAATCTCGGCCCGTTCGACGCCAATCGCACCCTGAGCCGGCGTCATGCCAAGATTCTCAGGCAAGGCGTCATATACTCGGTGCGCGAAGAAGTCGGAACGACCAATGGCACCTTCGTCAACGGCGAACGGATCAAGACCGGCGCGGCCGTGCCGCTCAAACCGCGCGACCGGTTGCGTTTCGGTTCGATCGAAGTCGAGCTGATCCCCGTCTAGCGGCATCCGACGCAATGGCGCCGGCAGGACACGACAGGAGGACGTATGGCGAACCCCGAAGACAATCAGTGGCAGACCGACTTGGGCGCGGTCGACCTGTCGGCAATCGAGTCCCTCAAGACGCTGAAGGTCGAACAGGACGTGCTCGACGGGCGTCTGAAGACGATGGAGGCGATGAAGACCGAGGTCGCATCCGCCGTCTATCTGCGTGTACGCAGCGACTATGAGAAACGCCAGCAGTCGCTGGACGAACAGTCGCGTCCGCTCAAGCAGGCCGCGCGCGAGCAGTATGCGCGTTTGCGCGCGCTGCTCGAGCGCTTCGAGGCCGACCACGAAGCGATCAAGCTCGACCAGCAGGAGCTCGAACTGCGCCACAAGCTTGGCGAGTACGACGACAAGGAATTCCAGCGCCGCGGCAGGGCGATCGAAAGCGCCGTCAAGGACAAGGCCGATGCGCGCACGCGCGCACTGGAATTGAAGGCGCGTTTTGTCGAGGCTTTCCGCGCCGAAAGCGAGCTCGATGCCGCCACGTCACCCGGCGGCAAGCGCGATTCGGCCTCGACCCAGCAGTTTTCCGTATTGTCGGCGGCCGACGCCGACGTTGCCGAAGCGCGCACGCACGAAGTGCCGGCAATTGCCGACGCCGACCTGCCGAATCAGACCCAGGGGCTGCCTCCTGTGGAAGTTCCGCCAGCGCCTGCCGCGACGGCCGGCTCGACGCAGGTCTTTCGCCCCGCGCGGCTGATTCCCCAGAACGCCGAGGCGGGCCGGCAGAATTGTCCGCTGACCTTGAAACCGCTGTCGATCGGCGCTGCATCGGGCAACGACGTGCGCCTGGGCGGCCCCGGCGTGGAAGCCAGACACGCGCAAATTTCGGCGACGATGAGCGGCTTCACGATCGTCGACTTGAACACCAAGCACGGCACGCGCGTGAATGCCGAAAAGATCCGCGAGCGCCCGTTGCGCAACGACGATGTGATCCAGATCGGTGCGGCGCGCTTCGTCTTCCGCGAGGGCTGATCCTTGCCGGCTGCGCGCATGATCCGCCTTCCGCTTCCCGCGTGACGGGCCGTCGATGTCGATAGAGATCCGCCAGGAGGAGCAGGGCGAGGTGCGCATCCTCGCGCTGTCGGGCCGACTCGACACCGAGACCTCGGCCGATCTCGAGCTGGCATTGCAGGATCTGCAGGCCGTCGGCGCGACGCAATTCGTGATCGATCTGGGCGAGATCGGTTATGTCAGCAGCGCCGGCCTGCGTGTGCTGCTGGCGCTCGCCAAGCAGCTCGACGGCGGTCGTGGCAGCCTGAAGCTGTGCGCATTGAACGAGGCGGTGAAGCAGGTGTTCGACATCGCCGGTTTCAGCAAGCTGTTTGCGATTTTTCCGGATCGCGCTGCGGCACTGGGTGCGATGGCTCCCGCTGGCCGGCCCGCGACCGCGGTACCCGCGCCGGCGCACGAACCGAGCCTGGCCAAGCGCGCCGCGGCCCTGCTCGGTGCCGGTGACCCGGGCGGCGCCGTCGATCCGGAGTCGGCGGCGCTTGCCGACTCGGCCGCGCGCCTGCTTGGCGCGGAGAAGGCGGCAGCGGACGTCGCCGAGGTGGCCAAGCCGAAGGCCGCGGCCAGGCCCATGATCCGGCCCGCGCCGCCGGCGGCAACGGCCGATCCGGCACCGGCCCCGCCCGGCGTGCTCGGCAAATTCCGCAATCTGTTCGGCAGCAAGAAATAGCGTGCCGGAGCATTGGCCCAACTAGCGGTCGCGCGTCATCACGATCAGGGTCAGGTCGTCGCTCTGTGCTTCGCCGGCGGTGAACCGGGCCAGGTCGGCCAGCAGCGAGTCGAGAACTTCCTGCGCCTCGCCGCTGTGCGCGAGCGCTTCGATCACGCGCGCCTTGCCGAACAGTTCCTGCTGCCCGTTGTGCGCTTCGTCAAGGCCGTCGGTGTAGAACAGCACGCATGAACCCGGCGGCAGGGTCGCCCTGTGTTCGGGAAACTGCGCGTCGTTCATCGCGCCCAGTGGCAGCGCACCGGGTGCGGCGAGTTCGGCGATCTTGCCGTCGGGCATGCGCAGCAGCGGCGACGGATGACCGGCGCAGGAAAATTCCAGCGTGCCGCTTTCCGGTTCCAGCGCCGCCGCCAGCATCGTGACGAACATGCCCGGTTCGAGTTCCTGGTAGAGCTTGCGATTCAGTTCGGACAGCAACTCGGTCGGGCCGCTCGTATGTCGCGCCAGTGTGCGCACCTGTATGCTCAGGCGCGCCATGTACAACGCACCCGACACCGCCTTGCCGGACACGTCGGCGATCACGATGCCGGCGCGGCCGTCGCGATAATTGAAGAAATCGAAATAATCCCCGCCGATGACGCGCGCGGCCGCGTAGCTCTCGGCGATGCGGAAGCCGCCGATGTCCGGTGGCGCTTGCGGCAGGAAGCGCTGCTGGATGCGGCGCGCCAGCGCAAGGTCGTGCAATTCGATCGCGCGTTCCGGCGAGCTGGCGCGCTGGGTGGCGATCAGCCAGGCGAGCTGGCCGGCGACGCCGGTGAACAGCTCGTGGTCGCCGGCACGCCAGGCGTGGGCCGACTGGGTACTGTCCAGATACAGCGCTCCGAGAATCTGGTTGCCGATGCGGATCGGCATGCCGAGCACGGCCGAGGGCAGGTCGGCGAGCTGCAGGCGCGCGGCCAGTGCCTCGCGGTTGGCCTCGTCGACGACGGCGATGCCGGCTTCGTGGCGCAGCGCCTCGTGCAGGAATGCATCGGCGTGGACCAGCTCGGGCAGCGGCTTCGCGCGGCAGCATTGCGCGATCGACGTCAGGTGTCCGCCGGCATCACTGGAATAGACCGCGGCGCAACGTGCGTGCGGAAATGCCGCGAGCAACGCATCCAGCGCGCGCACCAGCAGGTCGCGCAGCGGTTCTTCGCGCCGAGCCAATGCGCCGATGTCGCACAGCAGCTTCAGCCGTGCGAGCAGTTCGCGAAGTCCGGGTGCCTGTGCCGGTGGCGCAACGGAGGCGGCCGGCCGGCGCGGGCCGGCGGCGTCGGGTCGCACCGCCGCTTCCGTCCGCGCGACCTTTTCATCGGCCGCGTCGAGCGCCGGCAGCGAGAGCTGCGCACTGGCTACTGCATGAAAGGTCGCCTTGACTTCACCGAACTCGATTTCATCGCCGTCATGGATCAGCACCGGAGTGGCGATGCGTGTTCCGCGATGGCGCGTGCCGTTGGCACTGTCCTGATCGATCAGCTCGTAGTCATCGCCGACGCCGCGAATCAGCGCATGGCGGCGCGACACGGTGGCATCGTTGAGGCGGACGTCGGAGAACTGGCCGCGCCCGATGACGGCGCCATCGGAGAAACTGAACACCTGGCCGGCCAGCACGCCGGAAGTGACAATCAGGCTGGGCATGGCGTTGCTGCTGCCGCTGTCTCAAAGTGGCGTCGAGTTTGGCATAAAGCAGGCGGGGCGGCGATTGCGCAGCGCGCCGCGCGCTCGCTCAGTCACGCAATAAAAAGGCCGGGCGACTGACGTCGCCCGGCCAAACATACGCTGCGGAATTCAAGGGGAGGGAGAGTGCCGCAGCGCGATTCCTGTGGAAACCTTTGATCGATGCTTACTTGGCCGACTTCTTCGCGACGTTTACCTGCTTGGTGAAGGTCTCGTTGGCGTTCTCGATGCTGCCCTTGGCCAGCTGGCCAATCGCTTCACCGGTCTTGACGGCAACGTTGAGGACTTCCTGGCCGTTCGCATACAGCTTCTCGGTCGTTTCCTTGACCAGGTTGACGCCCTTCGGGAAGATCGTCTTGAAGCCGTCGAAATCGCGGATTTCCGCGGCTTCCGACCAGAACTCGACGGTCGCGGCAACGCGCGCTTCGAGGGCCTTGAGCTGCAGGCTGGTGATGCGCTCGAAACCTTCGACCGCCAGGCTGTTGGCCTTGAATGCGGTGTCGGCAAAAGTCTTGCTGAATGCCAGTGCCTGAGTGTTGATCTGCTCGTACATGGGATTAGCCTCATGGAGTGTGCGGGAGTGTGGAAGGCACTCTACCGCAATTTTTGTTGCAACGCAACATCCATCCCCGTTTTTTCACATGACGATAGGCATTAACAAATGCAAATCATGCACTTAATGCATTCTTAATACCGCAGATCGGATTTGGCGCACTGCGTCAAATCAGCGCCGGGAAGACGTTGCGGCTAGCCGGAATAGCTGCAGCCGGATGTGCAGGTCTCGTGGACGACGATCCGGTGCAGCAGCGGCACGGCGGGCTTGAGTGCGTGCCAGATCCATTCGGCCAGGCGCTCGCTGGTCGGATTCTCCAGGCCGGGAACATCGTTGAGATAACGATGATCGAGGCGATCGAACACCGGCTGGAATTCACGCTTGAGTTCGGCGAAATCCATGACCCAGCCCAAGGCCGGATCGAGCTCGCCGCGCAGGTGCACTTCGATCCGAAACGAATGGCCGTGCAGGCGCGCGCACTTGTGCCCGGCCGGGACGTTCGGCAGGCGGTGCGCGGCTTCGATGTGGAAGACCTTGAATATGTCCACTTGGCTTTGGTCGGGTGCGAAGGATTGTCCGAAGGCGAATTGCTGCGCGATTTTGCGGTGCGCGCCTGGTGTGTGCAATCGGAATGTGATGTCCGCAGAAGACGCGGCTGGCAACGTGGTGTTCGGATCGTACGGGTACACCCACTCGCGTCCCGAACTCAGACGGCCGTGCTCGCGCGCAGTGCCGCGACCAATGCGCGCACCTGCTCGATGTCTGTGCGCAGTTCGCCTTCTTCCATCCCGGCGGCGCACTCGCCCGCTCGCGCGCCGCGCGGGGGCAGCCGTCGCTTCGCCGACGCATGGAACTCGTGCGAATCGGTCCCCTGCCGGATGGCCGCAATGTTCGTGGCGTCGATCCCGGCACCCGGCATGACCGCGATGCGTCCGCTCGACTGCGCGATCAGTGCGCGAATCATCGCGACGCCGTCGAGCGCGCGCGCGCGCGCGCCGGACGTCAGCACGCGCCTGCAGCGCAGCGCAATGATGGCCTCCAGTGCGCCGCGCGGATCGCGGCTCACGTCGATTGCGCGATGAAACGTGACGTCGAGCTTGCCAGCCGCGCCGACCAGGGCGCTGCAGCGTGCGTCGACGCCGCCCTGCGCATCGAGCGCGCCGATGACGACGCCGTCGCAGCCGAGCGCGACGCAGGTCTGGATGTCGCGCTGCATCGTTTCGAACTCGAAGTCGGTGTAGACGAAGTCGCCGCCGCGCGGCCGGATCAGCACGTGGATCGGCAGGCGCACACGGTCGCGCGCCAGGGTGATCTGCGCATGTGTCGGTGTCAGGCCGCCGAGTTCGAGCGCGCTGCACAGTTCGATGCGATCGGCGCCGCCTTCCTGTGCGGCGAGCGCTGAAGCCAGCGAGTTGGTGGCGATTTCGAGCAGCGTGGAGCGCGCCGGCGCCATGTCAATAGATGCTGGCCACCGGCAGCAGCGCATCCTGCCTGCGCGCATCGCACGCGGCGTAGCTGAAACCTTTCTGCAGCGCCCACGCACCGGCCTCGCCGCGCCGGTTCATCGCGAGAAAGCCGACCTGGATTTCCTTCGCGGTTTTCGGCTTGCGCCGGGCAATGCGCCGTACCGCTTCGCGGCAGGCTTCCTGCGGCGAGCGACCCTGGCGCATCAGCTCGACGACGAGGAAGCTGCCGGCATTGCGGATCACTTCTTCGCCGACCCCGGTCGATGTGGCGGCACCGACTTCGTTGTCGACGTACAGGCCGGCGCCGACGATCGGGCTGTCGCCGACGCGGCCGCGCAGTTTCCAGGCAAGACCGCTGGTCGTGCACGCGCCGGCCATGTTGCCGTGCGCGTCGAGGGCGAGCATGCCGATCGTGTCATGGTTGCCCCTGCTGCCCGGCGCCGTGGACGGTTCATAGGCGCCCGTCGGCTTGTATTCGCCGGACTTCAGAAATTCGCGCCACGCGTGCTCGGATTCCGGCGTGAGCAATTCTTCCTTCGTGAAACCCTGCTCGAGCGCAAACTGCAGCGCGCCGGCTCCGACCAGCAGCACGTGCGGCGTCTTCTCCATGACGCGGCGCGCGACCGAAATCGGGTGGGCGATGTTTTCCAGGGCAGCGACGGCGCCGCAGCTGCCGTCGCCGTCCATGATGCTGGCGTCGAGCGAGACGTGGCCGTCGCGATCCGGATAGCCGGCGCGTCCGACGCTGTGATTCTTCAGGTCCGCTTCGGGCACCTTCGCACCGGCTTCGACCGCGTCGAGCGCGTTGCCGCCGGCGGCCAGGATGGTCCACGCCGCCTGGTTTGCCGCCACGCCGAACTCCCAGGTCGACACGACGCGTGCCCCGCGCGCCCTTGCACCGGGGTTCTCGCGGGCAGCGCCCAGCGCCATCGATGTCGCGCCAAGCAGCGTTGTACCCAGGAATGTCCTGCGATTGGTCATTGCGGCAGCTCCGGAATTTTCAGAGTCGAAATGCGTGCGATGGCGCGTATGCGTCCGTCGCGGAGCTCAAGACTAGCAGACGGAACCGGTCGGCTGGACCGGGAGAACTGCGGCGCGGCAGCCGATGCGGATCGAACCTTCGATCGACGGAACGCGAGGCGGAGCGCGTGAACCGGTTCGAGTGGTGGCTATGGGTGGACTCGAACCACCGACCCCAGCATTATGAGTGCTGTGCTCTAACCGGCTGAGCTACATAGCCATGCGCCGAGCGATATTGGCTCGCAAGGGGGCGTGATTGTTCGGATTGCGCGGCGCCGTGTCAAGCAAAACGTCGTTTTCAGCGGGTTGCCGATTGCCGTGGTGCCTTGCCCGCGGGGCGTGCCATGTGGAAAAATCCACGTCAATGGCTCTGGAGCATGGTTGTGATTGACCCGGATGGCTACCGGCCGAATGTGGGCATCATCCTGCTGCGCGCTGACGGGCGCGTGTTCTGGGCCCGCCGCGCCTTCCGCGACGGCTGGCAGTTTCCGCAGGGCGGCATGAACAGCGACGAGACGCCGCTCGAAGCGATGTATCGCGAACTGCGCGAGGAGACCGGGCTCGAACCGGAACATGTCGAGGTCGTCGGCGCGACGCCGGGCTGGCTGAAATACCGCCTGCCGCGCCGTTTCGTGCGCCGCAACGAGCGGCCGGTCTGCATCGGCCAGAAGCAGGTCTGGTTCCTGCTGCGTTTCCTGGGCGACGAATCGTTGCTGCGCCTTGACGCCACCGACACCCCGGAATTCGACCTGTGGCAGTGGGTCGACTTCTGGTATCCGGCCTCGCACGTGGTCGCGTTCAAGCGCGAGGTCTACGAGCGCGCGCTGCGCTATCTGGCGCCGCTCGCCAGCGGCCTGGCCGTCGCCGACCTCGACGAAGAAACCGCCGAAGTCGGCTGATCCGGCCGGCGTAGCTGCCGGTCTGAAACCATAAGACACTGATAAATCGGCGGAAATCCCATCGATCTGATGCGGCGTGCAGCCGTCCCGTCCACGTCCTGTCGACTCTATGAAAGTTGTTGACAATCATTCGCATTTGCAATCAAATAACGCCATCGACTTTGTCCGGTCCTTTGCCATGTACGTTTGCATCTGCAATGCCGTCACCGACAAGATGATTCGCGCCGCCGCGGCCGCGGGCGCCAGGAGCCTGGACGACCTGCAGCGCATGACCGGTTGTGCCGGCGGCTGCGGCAGCTGCGCGGAAATGGCCGAGCAAATGTTGACGGTCGCGCGCAAGCCGCAGCCACTTGCGCTGAACGTGCTCGCGCAGGCGGCCTGACCGACCGCGTTGCGATCGGCCGCACGCGCCTCGCCACCGTTTTGATTTCGCCCCCACAAGGGGCGCGCTATAGTCGTGTCGTGGACCAGCATGGAGACGGTGCATGAAGGGCGAGAGCAAGGTCATCGGCCATCTGAACAAGGTGCTGCTCAACGAGCTGACGGCGATCAACCAGTATTTCCTGCACGCGCGCATGTATGCCAACTGGGGCTACAAGGAACTGGCCGAACACGAGCACAAGGAATCGATCGACGAGATGAAGCACGCCGATCGGCTGATCGAGCGCATCCTTTTTCTCGAGGGCTTGCCGAACCTGCAGCAGCTCGGCAAGCTCTTGATCGGCGAAACGCCGCATGAGGCGCTGCGCTGCGACCTCAAGCTCGAACTGGCGGCACATCCGGACCTCAAGGCGGCGATCGCACACTCCGAAAAGGTCGGGGACTACGTCAGCCGCGAGCTGTTCGAGAGCATTCTTGCATCCGAGGAAGAACACATCGACTGGCTCGAAACGCAACTCGGCCTGATCGACCAGCTCGGCGAAGCAAGCTACCTGCAGACCAAGCTGCGCAGCTGACCGCGCGCAAGGCGCCGTCGGGCGCAGAGCACCCGGCTGGCTTGCAGACGCCGGCACCGGCGCGACTAGGCGCGCACCCTGGTGATCAGGTCATTCAGTGCGACGGAGACCTGCTGGTATTCGCGCTTGAGTTCGTTGACGAGCACGACCGGATCAACGCCGAGTTCGCCGCTGCGCGCGCCGTGTTCGAGCCGCTTGGCCAGTTCCGCCAGACGGATCGCGCCGAGATTCGCGCTGGTCGACTTGAGCGAATGCGACGGTGCAATGATGCCGTCACGCCGGCCCTGTGCGGCGGCCTGTTCGAGCAGCGCGACGGCCTTGGGCGTGTCTTCGAGGTAGATGCGCACCAGGTCGGTGAACTCGTCGCCCATCACGTCGATCAGGTCGCCGATGATGTTGGCATCGAGCGTGCCGTTCGGCGCCGGTGCCGATGAGGACGGGGTAATCGTGACTGGCGGTGTGGCCGGCGCAGTCGTGCGCACGGCTGCCGCAACCGCCGGCCTGGGTGCAGCCGCGGCGACAGCGGCTGCGGCGACCGGACCGCTGCTGCGATTCCTGCCGTCCAGCCACTTGCGCAATGTCTGTTCGAGGCGGGCGCGATTGAGCGGCTTGGACATGTAGTCGTCCATGCCGGCGTTGAGGCATTTCTCGCGGTCACCGGCCATGGCGTTGGCCGTCATGGCGATGATCGGAATGCGCGCCAGGCCGGCGCCGGCTTCCTTCTGGCGCCGCAGGCGCGTGGCCGTATAGCCGTCCATGATCGGCATCTGGCAGTCCATCAGCACGGCGTCGAAGGCGCCCTGGTCGAGCGCGTCCACCGCTTCCTGTCCGTTCTCGGCCACGCCGTAGGTGATGCCGCTGAGCGCGAGCAGCCGCTGCGCCACCTGGCGATTGACGGCGTTGTCCTCGACCAGCAATACGTGGCCCGACAGCGGCTGCAGTTCCACTTCGGGCGCGACGATCTGCACCTGCGGCGCCTCGCTCGCCGCCGGCAGGGCAAACGTCGCGGCATGTTCCATGCCGGGTTCGACGATGTCGAGCAGACGCTTGAGCGCCTCGAGCAGCTCGCGCTCGCTGTAGCGGCGCGGGATGGCCAGCGCACGCTTCTCTGCGGCGATCTCGGGCGGCGTGTCACGATCGACCAGCACGAACAGCACGCGCAGCGACTCGAGCGCCGCGTCACCGATGCTGCGCAACAAGGCCTGCGGGTTGCCGGGCACGGAGTTCATGTCGACCACCAGCACGTCGTAGGCCCAGCTTTCGCCCATGCCCGACGACGAGCGCAATTTCGACAAGGCGTCCGGCACGCTGGCGGTCGACAGGTGCACCATGTTCCAGGCGGTGAAGTAGCCGTTCAGGCGCTTGACGGTTGCGCCGTCGCCGCTGAGCACCAGCGCGCGTGCGCCGCGCAGGGTGCGGCGCACGTGCTCGAAGTCGCCGGGCGCCTTGAGGAACGGCACGCTGAACCAGAACACCGAGCCTTTGCCGAGTTCGGAGCGCACGCCGATCTTGCCGCCCATCAACTCGACCAGGCGCTTGCAGATCACCAGGCCCAGCCCGGTGCCGCCGTGGATGCGCGTCGTGGTCGCGTCGGCCTGGGAGAATGCCTGGAACAGCTTGGCCGCGGCCTCCGGCGCGATGCCGACGCCGGTGTCCTTGACGACGAACAATATTTCGCTGTGGCTGCGGGTGTCGCCGCGCTTGCTGATCTGCACGGCAACGGTGCCGCGCGGCGTGAACTTGATCGCGTTGCTGACCAGGTTGGTCAGCACCTGGCGCAGCCGCACCGGATCGCCGCGCACGGTCAAGCGCACGGCCGGATCGATGTTCACGCTGAAGCGGATGTGCTTGGCCTCGGCGTTGCGCTCGAACAGGCGCTTGACCGAGTCGGAGATCTCGCGCAGGTTGATCACGACCGACTCGAGCACGAGCTTGCTCGCCTCGATCTTCGAATAGTCGAGGATGTCGTCGACGATGCGCAGCAGTTCGCAGGCCGACTTGTACGCCGTCTGCAGGTAGTCGTGCTGGTCGGGCGCCAGCGGCGAGGACAGCAGGATGTCGAGCAGCGGGATGATGCCGTTCAGCGGCGTGCGGATTTCATGGCTCATGGTCGCCAGGAATTCGCTTTTCGACATCATCGCCGCTTCGGCCGCGTGCTTGGCCTGCACCAGTTCGGCCTGCATCGTGCGCAGCTTGTCGACCTCGGCGTTCAGGTCGCGCACGCGCGGATCGGTGACCTCGATGGCCGGATTGATGGGCGCAGGTTCGACGACCGGCGGCGCCGGTTCCACCGCGGAGCGCAGGCCGAACCACGTGCCCATTGCGCCTGCGATCAGCAGCGGCGCGATCCAGACGGCCTGTTCCGCCGGCAGCACGAGCAGCATCGACAGTCCGATCGCGACGACGAGGACGGTGCTGATCTGGGCGACCAGCGGCGCGGCCTCACGCCAGCGCGCCCGCCAGGACGGACCGGATCCGTGCGTGCTCATGCGGCGCGGACCGCGAGGGCCGCGTGCAATCGTTGCAGGCTAGTGGATCGACGCGGCATGGAAATCGAAACTGAGGTCTTGTCCGGCCTGCTGCACGAAATCCCCCTGGATGAAATCGACGCCGGCGGTCCACAGCAGCGCGGCGCTCTGGGCGTTTTCGATGCGCGGTGCAATGACTTCCATGCGCTTGGCGTGCGCATGCGTGACGATCTCGCGCAGTTCGTCGCGTATCGCCGGCGTGCGCAGTCCTTCTTCGGTGTAGCGCGGGCCGATCTTGACGAACGTCGCCGGAATCTGGTCGAGCAGCTGGAAGGCGACCGCGCTGGCTTCGAAGGCCGACAGCGCGACGTGCACGCCGAGCCCGCGCATTTCCCCGGCGAACTCGGCCAGGTCGTTGAGGTGCGCCTGGGCGTCGGCCATGCGGAACTCGATCACCAGCTGGTCGGCGTCGAGTCGGCGCGTTTCGAGCATCTGCCTGAGCCAGATTCGATGCTGGACGTCGCCGGCGGTCTCGATCGACTGGTTGACGAACAGCCGCACATTGCGCTGCTGGCGCGCCCGCTCGGCCAGCACCAGCAGGCAGCGCGACATCACCCAGCGGTCGACCTCGGCGATCAGGCCGTCGCGCTGCGCGATCGGCACGATCTCGGCCGCGGTATACAATTTTCCGTCGTTGCCGGCCAGGCGCAGCAGTGCCTGGAACTGCTCGACCTCGGCACCCTGCAATGCGACGATCGGCTGGAACAGCAGCTGGAAGCTGTCGGCTTTCAGCGCGCTGCGAATCTCCCCGCCGAGAGCCTGGAACGTGCCGGCCGGCGCGCTGGCCGTTTCCGAATGGAAGATGCCGACGTGACCGGCGCCGGGCCGACGCGCGTCGGCCATCGCACGTTCCGCCGCGTTCAGCATCGCGCCGACTTCGCCGAGGCGCGCGGCAAAGCTGCAGATGCCGAACGACAGGCTCAGCGTATAGCTGCGGCCGTCCTGGTCGAACGATTCGCGTGCCGTGCGATCGCGCAATCCGGTCGCCAGACGCACCAGCGCGGCCTCGTCGCCCTGCGGGCACAGCAGCAGGAAACTGGCGTCGCCGTAGCGCGTCGCCAGGTCGGCCGGCTCGACATGGGCCGCCAGGAATGCGCCGAGCTGCCCGAGCAGCGCGTCGAACGCGAGCATGCCGATGCGTTCGCGCGTGCGCGCGGCGGAATCGATCTCGATGTACATCAGGCCGCCGAGCGCCGCGCTGGCGTCGTCGCGGGTCAGCATCGCGTTGATCTGGTCGATCACATGCGCGCGCTGGTACAGCCCCGAGACCGGATCGCGCGGATTGATGCCGGCGCCGCGCCGTTCGAGCTGACGCGCGCGCCGCACGCGGTTGGTGACGGCCGAGATCAGGTGCTTGGGGCGGATCGGCTTGGCGAGAAAATCATCGCCGCCCGAGTCGAGCGCCTCGAAATGCTTTTCCTCGTTCTGCTCGCCGGACAGGAACACGATCGGCGTCGACACGAAGGCTTCGCGTTCGCGGATGATCGCGGTCAGCTCCATGCCGTCGCATGCCGGCATGTAAAGGTCCATCAGGATCAGTTCGGGCCGGAACGCGTCGAGCTGGTCGAGCGCCGCCAGCGGATCGGTGACCATGCAGGTCGTCATGCCGGCCTTGCGCAGGATCGACTCGGCGAAGATCGCCTGCGAGCGGTCGTCCTCGACGATCAGGATGCGGTACGGATCGGCGCTGTCCGCGGCGAGCAATTCGGCGATGCGGCCGGTGACTTCGTCGGCCTGCGCCGGCAGCGCGACGAACGCGTCGGCGCCGGCGCGCATCGCGCGCAGGCGTACCGGCAGTTCGCCGGAGGTCGAGAAGCTGAGCAGCGCCAGCCGGTGGCGCGCGCGTGCGCGCGTCGACTTGACCAGCGCACCGATCGATTCCAGCGCACTTTCGAACGCGGCGTCGACGATCACCAGGTGCGGCGGAAACGCACCGAGGATTTCGCGCAAGTGCTCGACATTGTCGAGTATCGTCAGCTCGTACAGTCCCGCCGAATCGAGCCTCTGGTCGATCTCGCCGGCCAGCGCATTGCCGTCGCTGAGATGGTAGACCTTGCGCTGCTCCGTCGTGCGCGGCGCCGCCGGAACGTGCGGCTCGGCTTTCGGCGGTACGCTTGCGCTCGCCGCCGCAGCGACTGGCGCGGGGTGTGCGACGGCCGCAGCTGGTGCGACGGCCGCCGGCGCTGCGGCGGCCGCGGGCGGCGGCGCTGTGGCCGAAGCTGGTGGCAGCACGACCGGCACCGGCTGCACCGCGGCGCCGGCGGACGTCGGTGGCGGAGCGGCACGTGGCTTGGCCGGAATCTTGGCCGGGGTCGCCGGCACGCGGGTCGATGCTGCCGGTGCCGGCGGTGGACGCGTGAAGCGGCGCCAATAATCCGCGGGCGGCGTCACCTGCAGCGGAAAGTCGACGCGCTCGCGCGCGACCGGCACGGGCGTGCTCGCTGCGGCGCCGCGCTCGCCTTCGCCCGGGCTGCCGCCCAGGCTGGCGATCAGCGGTTCCAGCGCGCGCAGGCGATGCGCAAACGCCTCGGTCTGCGCCGCGTCGGGCACCGACACCTGCGAGACGAACGGCGCGAGGAAGCGCTCGATCGAGAACAGCTGCTCGCCGATGTCGAGCAGGCCGTAACGCCCGCAGGCCCCTGCCAGCGGCTGGATTTCACGGAACAGCAGGGTCAGCGCGTTGATGTCCCAGCCGTGCCCGCACAGGCGCTGACCGCGTTTGCGCAGCATGTCCAGGCGCTTGGGCAGGTGACGCAGGAACGCCAGGCGGAGTTCCGCCGTCTGCTGGGTGTCTTCCTGCTGTTGCATCGTTCAGTGCTTCGTGCCCGGACTTGGCGATTTACTATACCAGCGGGCCTGTGCAGCCACCACCGCCGGCGGCCGGCCGGCGGCGGTACAAAGAGTACAAATATACAAGTAGAGGACTACCCGCCCGGGCCGCGCGGCTGCCATCGCGCCTCACGGCTTTACCACCACAAGGATGACGACGGCGACCAGCAGCAACGCCGGGATTTCGTTGAACACGCGCAGCCAGCGCGACGAACGGGTGCAGCGTCCGGCGGCAAGCTGGTTCTTCAGCCTGACCAGGAATGCGTGGTAGCCGATCAGGCAGGCAACCAGCAGCAGCTTCAGGTGCAGCCAGCCCTGCTGGAGGTAGGCCGCGTCGTGCCGTGCGAACCAGAGCAGCGTCGCAACGCCGAAGGCCAGCGCCAGCGCGCCGCCGATGTTGGTGATGCCGAGCAGGCGTCGCTGCATGATCTCCAGTTGCGCCCTGACCTCGGCCGAACCGGCCTCGACGTGGTAGACGAACAGGCGCGGCAGGTAGAACAACCCGGCAAACCAGGTGACGACGAAAATCACGTGCAGGGCCTTCAACCAGAGCATGGGACGATCGCGCGGCGAATGGGGCGCCGAGTATAAGCCCCGCAAAGCCCCGGGCAAGCCGGCGGCGCCATGTGCGCGCGCGCTGCCGGATGCGCCGGCGATCCCTCGTCCATGCACGGGTGCGCGGACCGAAGTGGCCGGCTGCGAGCCGATTGCCGTGGGCAGCCTCGATGTCGTTCGCTGCAGTCCGGCAACGTGATCCGGTTGCTTGACTGGTCCTTCCGGCGGGGCTATAAGGCCGCTCCCCTTGTCGAGAGCGCGGGCGATTCGCAGCATGGTTTATGTCCCGCCGCCGCCTCTCCTGGTCGTCCGCTCGCACGATCCTGCCGGGCGCTGGCGTGCGGTTGCATTTGCCGTTCTGGCCTGGCTCGTGTCGGTGGCGCTCGCCGCCGCCGCGGTGGTGATGCTGCGCGACCATTTCGCCGCGGCGGGCGATGCGGCAGCCGGCGCGCAGGTGAGCCGCGAAGGCACGAACCTGCTGCAGCGCATTGCCGTACTCGAGCGTTCCGAGCAGGTGGCGCGTGCCGCCAACGCCGACCTGCAGCAGATGCTGCGCGACCGCCAGGAACAGATTTCGGCGCTGCGTGCGGACCTGGGCTTCTACAGCCGGCTCACCGGCAGCAGCACGCGCCGCGAAGGCCTTGCCGTGCAGTCGGTGCACCTGGAGGCGGCGCCCCAGGCCAGAGTATATAATTTCACAATTACCCTGACGCAGAACCTCAAGGCCGGTCAGCTGGCCAGCGGGCGTGCACGTGTCGGCATCGTCGGCATCCAGGGCGGCAAACTGGCGACGCTGGCCTGGAACGAGCTGGCCTCAGACCAGGATCGCGAAGGCCTGGCGTTCTCGTTCAAGTATTTCCAGCAGCTCAAGGGCGCCGTGATGCTGCCCGAAGGCTTCATGCCGAACCGCATCCACGTCGATGCCGACGCGGGCGGCGACATGGGGCGTGCCGAGCAGGATTTCGCCTGGTCCGATGCATTGACCACCCCGGAGGTCACCGATGTTCAACAGTAGCAAGAGAGAGTCGCGCAATGGCAGCGGCAATTCCGACTGCACCTCGCTGATCGCGGCCGGCACCGAAATCCGCGGCGACGTCCAGTTCAGCGGGCGCCTGCACATCGACGGCAAGGTCGAGGGCAGCATCCGGGCCGACAGCGCCGATTCGGTCCTGACGCTTTCCAACCATGCGCAGATCGTCGGCGAGATCCATGCGCCGCACATCGTGATCAACGGGTCCGTCACCGGCGACGTGACCGCCGGCGAGCGGCTCGAGCTGGCCGGCAATGCGCGCGTCGAGGGCAACATCTACTACAAGGTGCTCGAGATGTCCGCCGGTGCCCAGATCAATGGCAAGATGATGCACCGCGCCGAGCCGCCACGGCAGCTGTCCGGTCCCGACGCCGAACCTGCGCGGGCTTGATTTCGCACGCAACGCCGCAAGATCGAAACACGGATGCCGGTCCGCCCGGACCCCTCGAGTCGACGATGAACCCCACACCGGACTACCAGACCGCGCTCGACAACCCGCTCGTCTTCACCGACGCGGCGGCGCGCAAGGTGCGCGAATTGATCACCGAGGAAAACAATCCGAACCTGAAGCTGCGCGTGTATATCTCCGGCGGCGGCTGCTCCGGCTTCCAGTACGGGTTCACGTTCGACGAACAGAGCGCGGACGATGACCTGGCGGTGGTCAACGCCGGCGTGACGCTGGTCGTCGATCCGCTCAGCCTGCAGTATTTGATGGGCGCCGAGATCGACTATTCCGAGAGCCTGCTCGGCGCACAGTTCGTGATCCGCAACCCGAACGCCAAGACCACCTGCGGCTGCGGCTCGTCGTTTGCCGTGTGACGCCGCCCGCGCGGCGCGCTTCAGGCACCGTCTGCCCGCTGCAAAAAGAGCGGCACCGATGAGATAATCGCGCATCGATGAGTTCCGACCTGCGTAGCCGCAACAACACCTTTGCCCAACTCGAGCTGGAACGCTACGGCGAACAGCGCGCAGATGCGGCGTGGCTCAATGCGCGCGTCTTCTCGGTGCTCGCGCGCTTCCTGGTATTGCGCGGCGACGGCCGCGTGCTGGTCACGCCCGACACCCGGACGCTGCGCGAACTGACGCTGGACGAGCGCACCCGGCTGGCCGGCGACAGCGACCCGACTTACCTGGGTCACGCCGACGGCGCCGACCGCTTCCTGCTGCGCCTGGATGCCGCGCACGCCGATGCCATCGCCGCCGAACTCGGCGCGCAATTCGCCAACCTGCGCCACGCCGGCCGCAGCTGGCCCGCGTTCGAGGCCGGCCTGTTCGCCTACGCGCTGGGCTTGGCCAACTGGCAGGCACGCACCCGTTTCTGTGCGAACTGCGCCGCGCCGCTGATGCTCGAAGCGGCCGGCCACCGGGCAAAGTGTACGAATCCACAATGCGGCATGGAACACTTCCCGCGCACCGATCCGGCGATCATCGTCATCGTCGAACATCGCGACGCCTGCCTGCTCGGCCGCGGTCCGCGCCTGCCGGCCGGCCGTTTCACGACGCTGGCCGGATTCGTCGAGCCGGGCGAGACGCTGGAGGACTGCGTCCGGCGCGAGGTGTTCGAGGAAGCCGGCGTGCGCGTCAGCACCTGCGATTACCACTCCTCGCAGCCGTGGCCGTATCCGGGCTCGATCATGCTCGGCTTTACCGCGCAAGCCGACGATCCGCGCATCGAGGTAGGCCCGGAGCTGGCCGAGGCACGCTGGTTCACCGCGGACCAGCTGATCGACGGCTTGCTTTCGCGCCGCCTGGTGGTGCCGCCGCGCGTCTCGGTTGCCTACCGCCTGATCGAGCACTGGCTCAGGCAGGCCGCCGGTGTGGCGCTCGACGACGTCAACAATGACGAACCGTTCGTGCCGGGACGCGATTAGTTTTTGAGCGTCATGGCTCACTGGGAGTTCCCTGGGGCACGCAATCCGTTCGCTCGAGTCTCGCGCGTGGCGAGCCAGGCCCACGGCGTGAGTGCCCTTCGGCTGCGGAACCGTGTCCGTGACGAACGGATCTCGAACGGGCTGCCGGTGTTTTTGCGACGGTCCTCGAAGCCGGGCGCCGCGCTGATACAATCGGTATCGAGCGCACGCACCACGAGCCGCACATGACCATCGCATTCATCGCCATATTGCTGGTGCTGCTGGTTGCCCACGGGGCGCCGGATCTCGCGCGCTGGCGCGATTTCGGCTGGCTGCGGCGCTGGCAGGAACAGGTTGGGCGCGTCGGCGGTGACGTGTTCGGGCTGTTGCTGTGCGTAGGCGCGCCGGTGCTGGCCTGCGCGCTGCTGCAATTGGCGTTGCGTGGCTGGGTGCTCGCGCTGCTGCGCCTGGCATTTGCCGTCGCCGTGCTGTTCTATTGCTGGGGCCCGCGCGACCTCGAGCGCGATGCCGAAGCCATCGACAAGGCGCCCGACGGCGACCAGCGACTCGCGGCCGCGCAAGCCTTGCGCCCGGACGAAGCGCAGCAGCCGGTGTCGTTCGCCGCCGCCGACCTGGTCGAAGCGACGTTTTTCTCGGCGCTGCGGCGCTGGTTCGGCGTGCTGTTCTGGTTTTCCGTGCTCGGGCCGGCCGGCGCGCTGCTCTACCGCCTGGTCCAGCTGCTGGCGTTTGCGCCGGCCTTCGCCGAAGGGCAGTCCGGCGCGCAGCACGGCCTGCTCGAGCGCGCCGCACGCCTGCTCGACTGGCTGCCGTCGCACCTGATGGCCCTGTGCCTGGCGCTTGTTTCGGATTTCGACGCCGTGTTCAAGACCTGGCGCGATTACCACGCCGCCAACGGCAAGGGTTACGCCTCGCTCGACCTGGGATTTCTGAGCGCGATCGCGCGTGCCAGTGTCGATGCCGATGTCGCGGCCGACAGCGATGGCGAGACCTCCGCGCGCAATCCTCGCGTCGCGCTCGACGATGCGATGGTGCTGGTGCGGCGCGTGTTGATCGTCTGGCTGACGATACTCGCGGTGGTCGTGCTGGCGGGATGGTTTGCCTGAAGCAAGGAAGAGGGGAGAGTAAAGCCAGGCGCTTCGTTGCTCGCGTTCGCATTCTCCCTTCTCCCTTCTTCCTTCTCCCGCTCTCTCCAACTAGGCCGCGTCGCCGCGCAGTTCGCGCACCTTGGCTTCCAGCGCTTCGGCGCTTGCCGCCGACGGCGGCAGCGCGGGTGCGGCGACCAGATCGATGCGTGACCACAGCCGGCGCGGCAGGCGCATGCGGCCGAGCGCCGAGTCGGCGCGGCTGAAGATGCTGCCCCACAGCCCGCGCAGCGCCAGCGGCACGACCGGCACGGGACGTTGCTCCAGGATGCGTTCGACGCCGGGCCGGAAGCGCTGGATCGCACCGTCGCGCGTGATGCCGCCTTCCGGAAAGATGCAGACGATATTGCCGTCCGCCAGTTCCTTGTCGACCTCGGCGAAGGCTCGCTCCATCAGCGCGGCATCTTCCTTCCTGCCGGCGATCGGAATCGCCTTGGCGGCCTTGAACACGTATTTGACGACCGGCGTTTCGAAGATCCTGTAGTACATGACGAAGCGCACCGGCCGCCGCACGCAGCCCATGATCACCAGCGGGTCCATGAAGCTGACGTGGTTGCAGACGAGCAGCGCCGGGCCATGCTCGGGAATCGCATCCAGCCCCTGCGTGCGGATCCGGTACAGCATGTTGATCAGCACCCAGTCGACGAAGCGCAGCAGGAATTCCGGCACCAGCGTATAGATGTAGATCGCGACGACGGCGTTGAGCAGTGCGGTTGCGAGCAGCAGGCCCGGGATGCTCAGGCCCGCCTTGTTCAGCAGGATGGCCGACAGCGCTGCCGCGACGACCATGAACAGCGCGTTCAGGATATTGTTCGCCGCGATCACGCGCGAGCGCCGCGCCGGATCGCTGCGCGCCTGCACCAGCGCGAACAGCGGAACGATGAAGAAACCGGAGAAGATCGCCATCAGGACCAGGTCGATCAGCACGCGCCAGACATGCGGCTGCCCGAGCAGGGCTGTCACGCCGAGGCCGAGCGGTCCGCTGCTCAGCGGGTGCGCGAAATACAGGTCGGCGCCGAAAATCGTCATGCCGATCGAGCCGAACGGCACCAGGCCGATTTCAACCTTGTGGCCCGACAGGCGTTCGCACAACATCGAGCCGACACCGATGCCGATCGAGAACAAGGTCAGGATCAGCGTGTAGACGCCGGGATCCCCGCCGAGCACTTCCTTGGTGTAATTCGGCAGCTGCGTGAAATAGATCGATCCGTAGAACCAGAACCACGAGATCCCCAGACAGGACAGGAACAGCGTGCGGTTGCCGCGGATGTAGCCCAGGTTGTTCCAGGTTTCACTGAACGGATTCCAGTTGATCTTCAGCTGCGGATCGATCGACGGCGCGCGCGGCATCGCCAGCGCGCAAAGCAGGCCGATGGCGGCAAAGGCGATCGTTGCGCCGCCTACCAGCCACGCGCCCCAGCCGTCGACGCGGATCAGCATCGACCCGAGAATCGTGCCGAGCAGGATCGCCAGAAACGTGCCCATCTCGATCAGGCCGTTGCCGCCGACCAGCTCGCGTTCACCGAGTACCTGCGGCAGCAGGCCGTACTTGAGCGGCCCGAACAGCGTCGAATGCAGGCCCATCATGAACAGCATCGCCATCAGCAGCGGGATGTTGCGCGTGACGAAGCCGGCGCAGGCGACCAGCATGATCGCGATCTCCAGCAGCTTCACCAGCTGCGCCAGGCGCGCCTTGTCGAACTTGTCGGACAGCTGGCCGCTGGTCGCCGAGAACAGCAGGAACGGCAGGATGAACAGCGCCGCCGCAAGATTGGTATAAAAGTTGACATCGGCCGCCGTCAGCCGGGCGGTGAGGAATGCGACCAGAATCACCAGGGCGTTCTTGAACACGTTGTCGTTGAAGGCGCCGAGCGCCTGGGTCAGGAAGAACGGCAGGAAGCGGCGTTCGCGCAGCAGCTGGAACTGATTGGTGCCTGACATGGTCTCTCCCCGGAGCGCTGATGCGAGATTAGCAAACCTGTGCCGCACGGGCGGGCAATCCCCGGCAGCGATCACGCAATTCGGCCGTGCGGCTGGTTGCAGACGCCCGGCGCGATTAAACTGGACAACCTGACATCACGCCGGCGCATGCCCCGGGCCGGCCCAGACTGCGAATCCCATGAACCTGAAACGATGCCTGTACGGCGCCCTGTGCGCCGGATTGCTGCTGTTGCCGGCGTTCGCCGCGGCCGACGCGCTGATCAAGCCGCTGCCGGTGCCGGACACCTCGAAACTGTCGGCGGGCCAGGTCACGGAGCTGACCACCACTCGCGCCCAGTTCGACAAGCTGAGCGCCGGGCTGGTCGGGCCGCCGCTGGCGCAGGCCTATGCCGACATCGGTGCGCTGTACGCGCGTGCCGGATTCAAGGACGTTGCCGCGATCGCGTTCTACGACGCCACCCTGGTCGATGCGCACGATGCGCGCTGGTTCTACCTGCGCGGCGTGATCGCGCGCGAGCAGAAGCAGGATGCCGAGGCGCGCGCGAATTTCGAGGCTGCGCTGGCGATCGACAATGTCTATCTGCCGATCAGCTATCGCCTGTCCGATACGCTGGTTGACCTGGGCGACCTGGATGCCGCGCGCCGCCTGCTCGAAGGCGTCGTTCGCGAACATCCCGAGCAGGCCGCGGCGGCGGCGATGCTCGGTCAGGTCGAGTTGCGGCAGAAACGCTATGCCGACGCGGCGAAACACCTCAGCGGCGCGCTGAAGCTCGAGCCGGCGGCCAATGCGTTGTACAAGCCGCTCGCCGAAGCCTACGCGGGCGTGGGCAATGCACAGGCCGCACAGGATGCACAGGCGAAGGCCGGCAACGTGACGCCGAGTCTCGCCGACCCGCTGGTCGTCGGTTTGTATGGCGGCGGCAACGCATCGAATGGCGGCACGCCGCTGCAGCAGGCGCAGCAGCTGGCTGTGTCGGGGCACCTGGATCAGGCACGCGCGAGACTCGGCGAGGTGTTGCGCGAACATCCGGACGACATCGACGCGCTCGCGTTGCAGGCGCGCATGGAGGCCTCGTCGGGCGACCCGCGCGTTGCGCGCGCGGCCGCCGACAAGGTGCTGAAGATTGCGCCCGATAGCGCGGTGGCACTGTTTGCCAACGGCCTGGTGCACGAATATGCCGGGCAGGACGACGCGGCCTATGCGTTCTACCAGCGGGCGGTACGTGCCGACGGCACGATGACGACCGCCCGCCTGCTGCTGGGCAACGCCGAGATGCGACGCGGCCGTTACGCGCAGGCCGCCGAACAGTATCGCCAGCTGGCGGTGCTGCAACCCGACGAGTCAAAGGCGCAGGCGCATCTGGTCGCGGCCGAGGTGGCAGCGGGGCAGTGCCTGCGCGCGCTCGCCGACATCAGCGCGATGCAGGCCCGCAATGCAAAGAATGGCGACCTGATGCAGACCTTCGTGCGGCTTGCCAGCACCTGCCCCGGCGCCAAGGCCGAGGAGCGGTACATGGCGCTGGACTACGCGCAGACCCTGTACGACCAGCGAGCGGCCGCCAGCGATTCCGCGGCACTGGCGCTGGCGCTGGCAGCGCACGGCAAGTTCAAGGAAGCGCAGCAATATCAGGCCGAGGCGATTTTCGACGCCGTGCGGCGCGGCGACAAGGACGCGGCGGACATGTATCGCTCGACGCAGGCGAGCTTCGTCGCCGGCAAGGTGCCGGATCGCCCGTGGCCGGCGCGGCATGCCTATTTCAAGCCGCCGATGCTGACGCCGGTGCAGCCCGCGCCCGCACCGGCCACGCCATAAGATCGGCGCATGCGCGCCGGCCGTGGATGGCCGGCCGCGGCGTTGCGCACGCACCGGTATTTCGCCACCATGCAACCATGGGGAAGCATGAGCGGAAAGCGGGCGACGCGCGGCGCGCGCAAGCGGGCGCGCCGGCGGCTTCCTGGCAATTCGTCATCGAGCGCGAACGCGCGGCCATTGGCCGATTCAACGCCGCCATGGAGCAGGCACTGAGGACATCCGCGCCTGAATCGGCGTTGCGTGCATTGCAGGTATCGCTCGACGAGCTGCTGACCAATGTCATCATGCACGCCGAGCAGGCGGCCGGTCCGATCCGGGTCGAGGTGGAGCGCGCCGCCGACGCGCTCGATACGACGATCCGCTACATCGCCCGCGAGTTCGACCCGACGGTGTGGAAACCCGTCGCGCGCAATACCTCGGTCGCGGCAACGCGCATCGGCGGCCTCGGCATCGCGCTGGTCCGTTCGCTGATGGACGATTTCCGCTATTCCTACGACGACGGATGCAACGTGGTCAGGTTGCGCAAGCGTTGTTGAGTTGGGAGCGGGGCCGACGCTGGGCCGAGTGCCCAGGAGCATGCTGCCGTTGCGCGCGTGTTCTCGATCTTCGGCCCAGCCCGGAACCAAAGTGCCGCCTTCGTACGCCGGGACTCAGCGTTGCCGCTGCAATGCCCGATACCCTATATCCCGCCGATAGAACATGCCGTCGAAATGGATGCGTTCGGCGACGCGATAGGCGCGCGCGCGCGCCTGCGCCAGGTCGCTGCCGAGCGCACACACGGTCAATACGCGACCACCGCTGCTCAACACCCGGCTGCCATCCAGCCGCGTTGCCGCATGGAACACCTTCGTGCCGGGTTCGCCGTCGACATCGAGCCCGTCAATCGCATCGCCAGTTCGTACCGTGCCCGGATAGCCATGCGCCGCCATCACGATGCCCAGTGCCGGCTCCGGGCTCCAGCGCGCGTGCGCCCGGTCCAGATTGCCGTCGAGCGCCGCCTCGATCAGGTCGACCAGGTCCGATTCCAGCCGCATCAGGATCGGCTGCGTCTCCGGATCGCCGAAGCGCACGTTGTATTCGAGCACGCGCGGCGCGCCGTCGCGACCGATCATCACGCCGGCATACAGAAAGCCGGTGAACGGCGCGCCCTCGGCGGCCATGCCGGCAAGCGTGGGTTCGATGACTTGGGCGAGGATGCGCTGTTCGACCGCGGCATCGACGACCGGCGCGGGCGAGTACGCTCCCATGCCGCCAGTGTTCGGCCCGAGATCGCCGTCGTCGCGGCGCTTGTGATCCTGGCTCGTGGCCATCGGCAGCGCGTGCTTCCCGTCGCAGATCGCGATATAGCTGGCTTCTTCGCCGTCGAGAAATTCCTCGACCACGACGCGCGCCGAGGCGGCGCCGAGCGACCGCGCGCCGAGCATGTCGTGCAGCGCCAGTTCGGCATCCGCCAGCGTCATCGCCACCACCACGCCCTTGCCGGCGGCCAGGCCATCGGCCTTGATCACGATCGGCGCACCGCGGCTGCGGTGCGCCTGCTCGCGCACGTAGGCCAGCGCCGGGTTGAGGTCGGTGAACACGGCGTAGTGCGCGGTCGGAATGTTGTGACGCGCCAGAAAATCCTTGGCGAACGCCTTGGAGCCTTCCAGTTGCGCGGCGATGCGGCGGGGACCGAAGCAACGCAGGCCGGCGGCGCGGAAGCGATCGACGATGCCGGCAACCAGCGGCGCTTCGGGACCGACCACGGTCAGCGCGATCTGCTCCCGCCGCGCCAGCGCCAGCAGGCCGTCCAGATCGGTTGCCGCGACATCGACGTTGCGCACACCCGGCTCGCGCGCCGTGCCGGCGTTGCCGGGCGCGACCAGTATCTCGCCGACGCGCGGCGATTGCCTGAGCTTCCAGGCCAGCGCGTGTTCGCGGCCGCCGCTGCCGATGACGAGGACTTTCATGAAGAGCGGGAGACGAGAGACGAGAGACGAGAGACGAGAAAGCGCGCCGACGCGAACCAGGCGTTCGCGGAATCATTTGCCGCAATGCCGCCGCTCTCTACGTCTCTCGTCTCTCGTCTCACGTCTCTCGCTCTCAGTGGCGGAAATGCCGCACGCCGGTAAACACCATCGCCATGCCGTTCTCGTCGGCCGCGGCAATGACTTCGGCGTCGCGCATCGATCCGCCCGGCTGGATCACGGCGCGAGTGCCGGCTGCGGCCGCGGCATCGATGCCGTCGCGGAACGGGAAGAACGCATCGGACGCCATGACACTGCCCTGGACCGCGAGGCCGGCCTCGGCTGCCTTCATCGCCGCGATCCGGGCGCTGACCACGCGGCTCATCTGTCCGGCGCCGATGCCGATCGTGCGCCCGCCGCGGGCGTACACGATCGCATTGGACTTGACGAACATCGCCACGTGCCATGCGAACAGCAGGTCGTGCAGTTCGGCCGCGTCCGGCACCCGCCTGCTGACCACCTTGAGATCGGTGAGCATCAGCGTGTCGCGATCGGATTCCTGCACCAGCAGGCCGCCGCTGATGCGCTTGAAGTCGAGTGTCGGTTCCGTCTGCTGGCTCCAGCGGCCGCAGGCCAGCAGGCGCACGTTCGGCTTTTTCGAAAAAAGGGAAAATGCAGCATCGTCGACTTCCGGCGCGATCACCACCTCGACGAACTGGCGTTCCAGGATTGCCGCGGCCGTCGCGCCGTCGAGCGCCTGGTTGAAGGCGATGATGCCGCCGTACGCCGACACCGGGTCGGTGGCGTAGGCGCGGTCGTATGCTTCCAGCGCGCTGCCGCCGAGCGCCACGCCGCACGGATTTGCGTGCTTGACGATCACGCAGGCCGGTGCCTTGTGGAACGCCTTGACGCATTCGAGGGCGGCATCGGCATCGGCGATGTTGTTGTACGACAGTTCCTTGCCGGCCAGCACGCGTGCCGTCGCAACGGTGCCTTCCGGCGGACGCGATTCCAGGTACAACGCCGCGGTCTGGTGCGGATTTTCGCCATAACGCAATTCGGCGCGCCGCGTGAAACTGAGCTGGAGCTGCGGCGGGAACGGGTTGGCGTGGTCGGTGTTCATGTGCGAGCCGAGCCAGTTCGCGATCAGGCCGTCATAACGGGCCGTATGCGCAAAGGCCTTGGCCGCCATGCGCCGGCGCAGGCCGGCGGTAGTGCCGTTGCGTTCGCTGAGCATCTGCAGCAGCTCGGCGTAGTCGGCCGGATCGACGACCACGGCGACGTAATCCTGGTTCTTCGCCGCGGCGCGCAGCATCGCCGGGCCGCCGATGTCGATGTTCTCGATCGCTTCCTCGAGGCTGCAGTCGGGCGCTGCCGTGATTGCCTCGAACGGATACAGATTGACGATGAGCAGATCGATCGGCTCGATGCCGTGTTCCTGCATGACCTTGGCATCGACCTCGCGGCGCCCGAGCAGGCCGCCGTGGATGCGCGGATGCAGCGTCTTGACGCGCCCGTCCATGATTTCGGGAAAACCGGTAACCTCGCTGACTTCGCTGACCTTGAGGCCGGCCTCGCGCAGCGTGCGCGCCGTGCCGCCGGTCGAGATCAGGCTGACACCGAGCGCGCCGAGCCCACGCGCGATATCGACCAGGCCGGTCTTGTCCGACACGCTGATCAGCGCGCGCCGCACGGGTTGCAGGTCGGAGTCGTCCATTGCCTTGGCTTGATCCGGTGGGGCCGCGGATTATACGCGCCGCGGACACGCGCGGCATCGATCGGTGCCGCAGCCGGCGCGGCGGCGCTGGTGCCGCCGCGACCCTTCAGCCGATGCCGTGCAGCCCGAGCTTCTTGCGCAGCGTCGCGCGATTGATGCCGAGCGCGGCGGCGGCCTTGCTCTGGTTGCCGCCGGACCAGGCCAGCACTTCGCGCAGCAGCGGCGTTTCGACCTCCTGCAATACCAGATCGTAGAGCCCGTCGGGCATCTGCGAATCCAGATCATGCAGATAGCGACGCACCGCGCGTGCCACGCATTCGCGCAGCGCGGGTTGCAAGGTCGACTCGGATACCTGTTCGGCACGCAGGGCAGCGGCATTCACGACGGCGGATTTCCCCGATGGGTTCTTACTTGCGTGATCCGCTGCCGGGGCTGGCTTGGCAAGCGGGCGGGAATTGTAGCGCCGCGCAATCGACTTGATAAGTGCTGTCGACGATGTTTCGGTGGTGCAACGCACAGACTCGAAGCAACGCATGCACTTGCGACGCGATGCTGGTGTTTCGCATTAACTGTGTCCGCGCACTGCCCGCGTGCTTTCGCCGTCGTGCGCATCCGTGCTGCCGCCCGCACGGACATCACCGCGCGTCATCGGGTCAATGGAACTTGAATTCGAACGCGACCGCGTTCTTGCCCGGATCGGCAACCTCGAACACCAGCGCGGTGGTCGATCCGGGCGTCATGCCGCCGGCGATCGTGCGCGCATCGCCGAGATACTCCTGCGGGTGAAAGCGACGCATCGCGATGCGGTTCTCGTCGAGGTCCGACAGGATGATGTCGACGTCGGGAAATGCCTGCGCGAATGCGGCGTCGTTGCGCAGGCTGGCCGAGATGATCAGCGCGTTGGCGACCGAAGGATGCGGGCGGATGTCGCGCGACAGCAGGGCCAGGTGCGCCGGATCGTGGCGCAACGGCAGGCGGCAGCCGAGCGTCGTGCAGGCGCGCTCGAGCCACGGGCGCGTACGCGCGTCATCGAGCAGCAGCCCGCGTTTGGCGTAGCCGATCTGGGCGAGCAGGCAGAACCCCAGCACGGTCGCGCCCAGCAGCCAGGGCCAGTTGCGCGCCGAATGGTAGGCCGTGGCCGATTCGCGCGCAAATGCCGGTGCGGACGGGCGCGAAGGCGCCGGCCGGCGCATGCGTTCGTCGGGATCGAACAGCAGCGCCTGCTGCGATCCGCCCGGACGCAGTGCCGGTACGACCAGTTGCGGCGGCACGTTTTCGACATTGTGCAGCGGCAGCAGATCGAACGATTCGACCGGCAGGCCATCGGCGAGCGAACGCAAGACGTCGAACGTCGCGGCACAATGTCCGCAGCGCGCGCTGCCGTGACCCTGGCCGATCAGGTCGGCCGCGATCTTGTAGATCGTCAGGCATTCGGGACATTGGGTGTACATGGCCCGATTTTAGCGCAAAGCGGTCGTCCTTCCGTTGCGCCCGGGCGACGCGTCACTCGAAACCGTTCGCAAATATGTGATCCGGATTGAGGCCGCAGAAGATCGAGGGCGCGGTCAGGAACGGGGCATAGTTGACATTGCTCGATGCCGCATTGCCGCTGCCGTTCGGCGCAGGCCCGTCCGCGGCGCCCCACCAGTTGCTGACGAAATCGGTCGACGCGACGGTTGGATTGGAGGCATCGTTGACGAGGACCCCGCCGATCGCATTGCCCTGCACGCAGTTGTCCGACGAGTCGAGCGTGGCGCCCTGGCTGCCGGCCGTGGTCTGGTTCAGGAATACCGGCGTCACGTCGAGCGAATTGGGCCCGAGGCGGATGCCGATGCCCGAATTTCCGGTCGTGATGTAGTTGCGCGCCACGAGCGTATCGGCGCCGAGCATGTCGATGCCGATGGTATTGACGTTGCCGGGGAACGCGGTCGTGCCATCGGCCGCCACGCCGATGAAGTTGCTCACGACTGCCGTGCTGTCGCTGCCTTCGAAGTTCTGGATGGCGATACCGCTGCCGTTGCTGATCAGGTTGCGGCAGTTGTCAGCGGCCGTGTTGCCGTCGCAGCCGATCAGCGTGCGAGTGCCCTTGAACACGACGACGGCGATACCGGATCCGATCGGGATCGCGGTCTGGCCGTCGCCCGCGACGCCGATGTAGTTGCCGGCGAGCACGTTGTCGATCGAGTTGACGAATTCGACGTCGACGGATGTGGTCGACGCAACGCTGGAAATGCCGATGATGTTGCGACGATGTTCGACCGGGCCGTCGCCGCCCGGATTTCCGATCTGCAGGCCGGCGACGCCGTTCGCATAGATGCCGAAGGTCGAGGGCAATGGTGTGACACCGCTGGCGTCGACGCCGATGTAGTTGCCCGATATCACGGTATCGGCGCCGCCGGCGTCGACATAGATGTTGGTCTTGCTGTTTCCGGAAATCAGATTGGGCAACCATGCAGTGGACGAGGCGACGCCGATGCTCGCGCTCTGGCCATTGATGTAGATGCCGTAGTAGTTCGGAGCCGCGCTCGTTGCCGAGGCATTGGTGCCCGAGATCATGCAGCTGACGGCAACGTCATTGGACGCGATCAGCAACCCCGCCTTCTGGGTCGAGGAGAAACCGGAAACGGCCAGTCCGCTGACACTGCTGAAATCCGAGCCGAAATCGAACGTCAGTCCGTCGATCGCCAGACCGGAGGGATTGGAGATCTGCACGCGCAGGTTCGGGATCGGTGTGCACGTCGCGCCGTTCTGCCCGGTCGCGTCGATGTTGATGAAGTGGCTGATCGCCGGCAGCGCGCTGTTCAGCGCGATCACGTGCGTCTCGCCGGCGCCCGGCGGAATCGCGAAGGAGACGGCCGACTCGCCGGTGTTGACGCTCGTGCATTCGTGATAGTTCGCCTGGGTGTTGACCGCAATGATCGCTTCGCGCAGGGAGCACACGCCATCGCTGCCGTCGTCCGCGTCACTGTCGGTGTTGACGATGAAGTCGGCGAAGGCAGGTACGGCTGCCAGCATCATCGCGGCGGCGACCGTACTTCGAAACAATTGCGAAACGAACATGTTGCGTCTCCCTAACGATAATTTTCGGCTGTGTGCATTGGCGCAATACAAAAACCCCTTGCGCGCCATACTACGAGACCAAGGTGAACCGCGGTCTTACAGCGAAAATCAGCTGGGATTCAGATTCGCGATGCGCTGATGCGCATCCACTCGTCGCGTCGCTCGACACGCAGATCGTGGAACCAGCGTGCGTAGTGCGACAACAACTCGGCTTCCTGACCGTGCAGGATGCCCGACAGGACCAGGCGCGCATTCGCAGGCAGGCACGCGGCGAATTTCTGCGCAAGTTCGTGCAGCGGGCCGGCGAGGATGTTGGCGAGCAGGATATCGACCTGCAGGGACGGTGCGGCATCGGGAAGATGCAGTTCCAGCCGATCGCTCACGCCGTTGCGTTCGGCATTCATGCGGCTTGCAACGAGTGCCTGCGCGTCGTTGTCGATGCCGATCACGCGGGCGGCACCGAGCCTGAGCGCGGCGATCGCGAGCACGCCGGAGCCGCAGCCGAAATCGATGACGGTCTTGCCGCCTACATCGGCCGCATCGAGCCATTCCAGACACAGCGCGGTCGTCGGATGGGTGCCGCTGCCGAACGCAAGGCCCGGATCCAGGCGCACGATGACCGCATCGGCGCGGTCGGCGGGGGGATCGATGTTCCACGGGTAGATCCACAGGCGCCGGCCAAACCGCATCGGCCGGAACTGGTCCATCCAGGCGCGTGTCCAGTCCTGCTCCGCCACTTCGCGAAACGAAACCTGCTCCGGTGCCAGTTGCGGGACCAGGTCGGCAAGGCCATGAAGCAGCCCGGCGCGATCGGATTGCGCGTCGAACAGCGCCTGCACCACGACACTGTTCCACAGCGGCGTTTCGCCGACGCCCGGTTCGAAAATCGCGCGCTCGTCCGGCGTCTCGGCGTCGGCATCCTGCAGCGTGATCGACAACGCGCCGAGATCTTCGAGCGCGGCTTCGACGCGCTGCTGGTGTTCCGCCTGCACGGTCAACGAAAGTTCGAGCCAGGACATGAGGCAGTCACGCAGTCAAAAGTCAAGCAAGGCGCCACGTGCGCTCATTGACCTTTGACCTTTGTCGGTTGAGCGGGGATGGCATCCGCGCGCGTTTCCTAACCCAGCGCCAATGCCGACTCGCGCGCCTCGGCGATGCGTTTTTCGAGGTAATGGATGTTCTGGCCGCCCTGGTGGAAGCCGACGTCGGCCAGGATGCGCTGCTGCAGCGGGATGTTCGTCTTCACGCCGTCGATGACCAGTTCGCCGAGCGCGATGCGCATGCGCGCGATCGCCGTGTCGCGGTCGCGGCCATGCACGATCAGCTTGCCGATCATCGAATCGTAGTTGGGTGGAATCCGGTAGCCGTCGTAGATGTGCGTGTCCACGCGCACGCCCGGTCCGCCGGCGGAATGGAAGCGCTTGACCAGCCCGGGCGAAGGCATGAACGTATTCGGATCCTCGGCGTTGATGCGGCATTCGATCGAATGGCCGGTCAGGCGGATGTCGGACTGGCGTATCGACAGCTTCTCGCCGGCCGCGATCATCAATTGTTCGCGCACGAGGTCGACGCCGGTGATCATTTCGGTCACGGGATGCTCGACCTGGATGCGCGTGTTCATTTCGATGAAGTAGAACTTGCCGTTCTCGTACAGGAACTCGAACGTGCCGGCGCCGCGATAGCCGATGCGCAGGCAGGCCTCGACGCAGACCTTGCCGATCGTTTCGCGCTGTTCGGCGGTGATGCCCGGCGCCGGCGCCTCCTCGACCACTTTCTGGTGGCGGCGCTGCATCGAGCAGTCGCGCTCACCGAGGTGGATCGCGTGGCCCTGTCCGTCGGCGAGCACCTGGATCTCGACATGGCGCGGGTTCTCGAGGAATTTCTCCATGTAGACCTGATCGTTGCCGAACGCAGCCTTTGCCTCGGACTTGGTCATCGACACGGCGTTGCTCAGGTGCGCCTCGGTATGCACGACGCGCATGCCGCGCCCGCCGCCGCCGCCGGCTGCCTTGACGATGATCGGATAGCCGATGTCGCGCGCGATGCGCGCGTTCTCGGCCGGTTCGTCGCCCAGCGGGCCGCCGGAGCCGGGCACGCACGGCACGCCGGCCGCCTTCATCGCGCGGATCGCCTCGACCTTGTCGCCCATCAGCCGGATCACGTTCGGGGTCGGGCCGATGAAGATGAAGCCGGATTGCTCGACGCGCTCGGCGAAGTCGGCGTTCTCGGACAGGAAGCCATAACCCGGGTGGATCGCCTGCGCGTCGGTGACCTCTGCCGCCGCGATGATTGCCGGCGTGTTGAGATAACTCTCCGACGCCGGCGCCGGGCCGATGCAGACCGATTCGTCGGCCAGGCCGACGTGCTTGAGGTTGCGGTCCACGGTCGAGTGCACGGCGACGGTCTTGATGCCGAGCGTGTGACAGGCACGCAGCACGCGCAGCGCGATTTCGCCGCGGTTGGCGATGACGACTTTGTCTAGCATAGGGGCGAGGGTCGATGGATGAGGGACGAGCGGGCGTTGCCGCGAACGCGAGCGGCGCAAGCCGGGCCAAGCGTCTGCACGCTCGTCCTTCGCTGCTCGCCCCGCGCCCCTGGCATCGGCTCAGCCGATGACGAACAGAGGTTCATCGAATTCCACCGGCTGGCCGTTGCTGGCGAGCACGGCGACGACCGTTCCGGAGATGTCGGCTTCGATCTGGTTGAACATCTTCATTGCCTCGATGATGCCGAGCGTGTCGCCGGCCTTCACGCTCTGGCCGACCTTGACGAACGGCGCGGAATCCGGATTCGGCGACAGGTAGAACGTGCCGACCATCGGCGAGCGCAGGACATGTCCGGCCGGCAGATCCTTGCCGCCGTGGGCAGCTGCCGCAGGCGCCCCGGGGACGTCGGCGACAGGCACCGCCGTGCCGCTCGTGCGTGGCGCTTCGGCGTGATGGACTTGCGCGGCCGGTGCGGTCGTCTGCGCGACCGCCACGCCCTTGGGCAGGCGGCTCAGGCGGACGGACTCCTCGCCCTCCTTGATCTCCAGTTCGGCCAGATTGGAATCTTCAAGAATATCGATGAGTTTTTTTATTTTGCGAAGGTCCATGGTGGCCCCTGTAGTGGGTCGGAGAGTGCGCTGCGAAAGGGTTGGAACAGGAAGTTCAGTCGGCGGTCTGCAAGCGCTGCATCGCTGCGCTCAGCGCCAGGCTGTAGCCGATCGGGCCGAGGCCGCAGACCATGCCGACGGCAAGGTCGGTGAAGTAGCTGTGCCGGCGAAACGATTCGCGGGCATGGATGTTCGACAGGTGCACCTCGATGAACGGTATGGCCGCCGCGGCCATCGCATCGCGCAGCGCCACCGACGTGTGGGTCAAGGCGCCGGCATTGAGCAGGATGAACGCGGTGCCGTCGGTCCGCGCGCGATGGACGCGATCGATCAGCTCATGCTCCGCATTGGACTGGAACGATTCGACCGCATGTCCGGCCGCGCTGCCGCGAGCGGCCAGGTCGGCGTCGATCTCGGCCAGCGTCGCGCGACCGTAGATCTGCGGCTCGCGCGTTCCGAGCAGATTGAGGTTCGGTCCGTGCAGGACAAGTATCTTCGCCACGGTGCGGAATGTCGCCGGATGGGACCGGCTGCCCGGTCAAGGCGCGCAAGTTTGCGCGCGGCGCCAGGTGATGTCCAGCACGATCGCGGCAATATCGCCGGCGTTTGTCGAAAATTGCAGTAAATCTGCCCACTTGCAAAAACGCTTCCGGCGTATCTACAGATGCGGCTTGAGCCAGTCCGCCAGCGTTTTCTCGGTGAACGAGCCCATGCGCTGGTCGATGAGCTTGCCGTCCCGGCCGATCAACACACTGTAGGGCAGTACACCGCGTGTATCGCCGAAGATGAGTGCAGGATCGACGCCGTTCGATGCATCCACGAGGATCGGGTATTGCACCGGGCTGTCTTTCAGGAAAGCCCGCACGGATTCGGTGTCGTCGATGGCGATCCCGACCACTTGCAGACCTTTTTCGGCCCAGGCGGTGCCGCTCCGGTCCAGCAATGGCATCTCGGTCCGGCACGGTCCGCACCAGGTCGCCCAGAAGTTGAGCAGAACGACGCGACCGTCCCACTCGCTGAGCCGGCGTGGCGTGCCGTCGGCGTCCGGCAGTTGAAGGTCGGTGCGCAAATCGCCCGGATGCAGCACGGTCACGCCGGGCGGCACGGCGAGTTGCGGGCCGCGCTGGTACCAGCCGCCGGCCAGCAGGCCGAGCATGGCCCCGACGATCGCGACAGCGACGATGAAAAGGTTTGAACGATTGAACATGGTCCGACCCGCTCGGGCGATTGCGGCCACCGCAAGAATCCGCGGCGGGGCGATTGGTCTGCCTGCTTCAGCCGGCAGCAGCCGCGACGCGCTTGAGGAACTTCGCGGCATCCTCCTCGCCGGTCAGTTTCAGTTCGCGCTTCTCGCTGCCGTTGGCGTCGAAGAACAGCGTGTCCGGCGGCGCGACAATGTTGAAGCGCTTCATGAGCGCCTTGTCGGTATCGTCGTTGGCGGTCACATCGGCCTGCAGCAGCACGAAAGCGGCCAGGGCCGACTTCACGTCCGTCCGTGAAAAAGTAAACTTTTCCATTTCCTTGCAGGCCACGCACCAGTCGGCGTAGAAGTCGAGCATCGCCGGTTTTCCGGCCGCTTTCGCCGCTGCCAGCTCGCGGTCGAAGTCGTCGGCCGACTTGATGCGCTTGAACGGCAGCGATTCGGCGGCGGCGGCCGCGTTGCCCGCGCCGCCAACGCCGATGCCGCGCAGCGGCTGCAGCAGGTCGTTCGAGCCGGCGGCGGCGCCGACCAGTTCGGCCGCGCCGGCGATCAGCAAAACGACGCCGAGCGCCTTCCACAGGCGGCGCCAGCCCGAGGTGTCGTCCGGCAGGCGCTCGAGTGCGCCGAGGTAGACCGCGCAGGCTACCGCGAGGACACCGGCCATCAGCATGATCCATAGCGGATCGAGGATGCGCGACAGCATCCAGATCGCCAGCGCCAGGAAGGTCACGCCGAACACGGCCTTGACCGCATCCATCCATGCGCCGGCCCGCGGCAGCAGCTTGCCAGCGCTCGCGCCGAACACGAGCAGCGGCGCGCCCATGCCGAGCGCGAGCGAGAACAGCGCCGCACCGCCGAATACCGGGTCGTGTTCCTGCGCGATGTAGATGACGGCCGCGGCCAGCGGCGGCGTGACACACGGCCCGACGATCAGCGCCGACAACGCGCCCATCACCGCGACGCCGGTCAGCGATCCGCCCGACTGCGTGTTGCTGACGTTGGCGATCCTCGATTGCCAGGCGCTTGGCAATTGCAGTTCGTAGAAGCCGAACATCGACAGGGCGAGCAGCACGAACAGGCCGGCGAAGCACCACAGCACCCAGGGCGTCTGGAACGCGGCCTGCAGGTTGTTGCCGGCCAGGCCGGCGATCACGCCGGCAATGGTGAAAATCGCGGCGTTGGCCAGCACGTAAACCAGCGAAAGTATCAAAGCGCGCTTTGTGGAAATGTTGTCGCCGGCGCCGGCGATGATGCCGGACAGGATCGGAATCAGCGGAAACACGCACGGCGTGAAGGCAAGGCCGAGGCCGAACACGAAAAACCAGAACAGTCCGGCCAGGCGCGAGCCATGCAGTGCGTTCTGCACGCTGCGCTCATCACTGCCGACGTCGCCCGTGGCGCCCGCCGCTGCGGCCCCTCCCACCGTGCCGGCGGGCAGTTCGACGCGCGCGGTCTGCACCGTCACCGGATAGCAGACGCTGCCTTCGAGGCAGCCCTGAAGATGCGTTTCGACGGTAACGGTCCTGGGCGACGGATCGGCACGCATGAGCGGCAGCGGAATCTCGACCTGGTCGAAGTACACGGTCGTCGCGCCGAAATTTTCGTCGGTGTGCCGTTTGCCGGCCGGCCAGCGCGGCGCGCCGAGCGTTGCGCCGGCGCCATCGGCGAGTGTGAAGCTGGTCTTGTCGCGATAAAGATAGTAACCCTTCGGCATCGTGAAGCGCGCGAGGATCTCGTTGCCGCCGGTCGCTATCGCCTCGAACACGAACGCCTTTTCGGCCGGCAGCGGCTCATTGCCGGCCAGCAGCGCGGTGCCGCCCGCGGACGACTTGCCGGGCGCGGCGGACGGGTCCGGCGCTGCAGCGGAAGCCGCCGCGGCGCCGGGCAGCGCGACATCGAGCTGCACCTTCTGCGGCGGAAAGCAGATCTTCGGGTCGACCTGATGGCAACCCTGGTAGCGCAGTTCGAGCGCAACCTTAGTCGCGGCCGCAGGTGCGGTCAGGTGCTGGGTCGCGACGAAGGCATGGTGATACACCTCGACGTCGCCGAGAAACTCGTCGTGCTTCTTCTCGCCGGCCGGCAGGTCGAGCGCGCCGAAGCTGATCGCCGCATCGGTGCTCTTCGTCTTGAGCCGTTCGCGATACAGGTAATAGTCGTCGGCAATCTTGAAGCTGATCCGGACCGTGGAGCGATCAAGTGCCTTGGCTTCGACCTGGAAGGCTTGTTCCACCGGCAGCAGGTTGTCCTCGTCGGCTGCGTGTCCGGCAAGCGCGAACGCCAGGGCGAGCAGGGCGCAAAGCGTGGCATTGAGTCGGGTCATCGGCAAATTGTCGCAGAGTTGAGGAGTGGGTGCTTCCGGCGCCGGCTGATCGCGATGCAGCCAACGCCCTCGATGACGCACGCTGGTTCGAGCCGCTGCGCGACCAGACCGGGCAGCCGAGCGCGAAATTGCAGTGAAAAAATGCTAGTCCCCGGTTTGAGCCCCGATCCACGCCAGATAGGGCGCATGTCCCAGCGCAATATCGACCGCGATCACTTCCGGGAGTTCATACGGATGCAGCTGGACGATACGTTCGCGCACGGCGTCGAAACGTTCACGCGTCGTCTTGATGATCAGCAGTTGTTCGCTCCCGCGACAGACGTTGCCCTGCCAGCGATAGGTCGACGCCACGTGCGGCAGGCGATTGACGCACGCCGCCAGGCGCGCTTCGACGAGCGCGGCAGCGATCCGCTCGGCCACCACGGCGTCCGGGCAGGTGCACAGGATCATGATCGAGTCCATCGGCGCGATTATCCGGGATGCGCACCGGCCGTGGTCAATCCAGGCGCGCGGCGAAAATCCAGTCGGCGTCGATCGTGCCGGCAGCGCAGGGCGCGCCTTGTGAGCGCGGTGCTACGTGTTGATCCGCCAGGTGGCGCTTCGCCGTCTAAGCCGCTGCACGGGCGGCGTCGATCACCGCTTGATGCGCCAAGTGGCCGATACGCCGGCTCCAGGCATCGAAAGGTCCAAACGACGCGACAGCAGCGCCGGCGCAGGCAAGAGAGCTCTTGATTCCCGCGGGTCCGCACCAATGTCTGCGCCATCCGCAGCGTTCGGCTTTGCAAGGAGGCCGGCGCGCGCTACAATTTGGCACTCACTTGGGTTGAGTGCTAACACCCAGAAAAATTTCCAGTTAGTTCAATAATTTGAGGAATACGACATGAAGCTTCGTCCGTTGCACGACCGCGTAATCATCAAGCGTCTGGAGGCCGAGACCAAGTCGGCCGGTGGCATCGTCATTCCCGATTCGGCCACTGAAAAACCGATCAAGGGCGAGGTCGTCGCCGTCGGCGCCGGCAAGATTCTCGAAGACGGCAAAGTCCGCGCCCTGGCCGTCAAGGCCGGCGACAAGGTGCTGTTCGGCAAGTACTCCGGCACCGAGGTCAAGGTCGACGGCGAGGAACTGCTCGTCATGCGCGAAGAAGATCTCGTCGCCATCATCGAAGGCTGATCGGCCCGCGTCGAACCGGAAGTATACAAATCCATATACCGTCATTCCGGTGCAGGCCGGAAATCCAGTTCTTCATCGACTAGAGCGAAAGTAGACACTGGATCCCGGCCCCCGCCGGGATGGCGATCAAAGAAACATACAGAATTCGAGGAATCAAAGTCATGGCAGCTAAAGAGATTCGTTTTTCCGAAGACGCGCGCGCGCGCATGGTGCGCGGCGTGAACGTGCTGGCGAACGCCGTCAAGGCGACGCTGGGTCCGAAGGGCCGCAACGTCGTGCTCGAAAAGAGCTTCGGCGCGCCGACGATCACCAAGGACGGCGTGTCCGTCGCCAAGGAGATCGAGCTGGCCGACAAGTTCGAGAACATGGGCGCGCAGATGGTCAAGGAAGTCGCCTCCAAGACGTCCGACGTTGCCGGCGACGGCACCACGACCGCCACCGTGCTGGCGCAGTCGCTGATTCGCGAAGGCATGAAGGCCGTCGCAGCCGGCATGAACCCGATGGACCTCAAGCGCGGCATCGACAAGGCCGTGCAGGGCGCGGTCGCCGAACTGAAGAACCTGTCCAAGCCGTGCTCGACCAGCAAGGAAATCGCGCAGGTCGGCTCGATCTCGGCCAACTCCGACGCCAACATCGGCGACCTGATCGCCAAGGCGATGGAGAAGGTCGGCAAGGAAGGCGTGATCACGGTCGAGGAAGGTTCCGGTCTGGACAATGAACTCGATGTCGTCGAGGGCATGCAGTTCGACCGCGGCTACCTGTCGCCGTACTTCATCAACAACCAGCAGTCGATGCAGGCGGAACTCGAAGATCCGTACATCCTGCTGCACGACAAGAAGATCGCGAACGTGCGCGAACTGCTGCCGGTGCTCGAGGGCGTGGCCAAGTCCGGCAAGCCGCTGCTGATCGTCGCGGAGGAAGTCGAAGGCGAAGCGCTGGCGACGCTCGTCGTCAACACGATCCGCGGCATCGTCAAGGTGTGCGCGGTCAAGGCGCCGGGCTTCGGTGATCGCCGCAAGGCGATGCTCGAGGACATGGCGATCCTGACCGGCGGCCAGGTCATCTCCGAGGAAGTCGGCCTGTCGCTCGAGAAGGCGACGATCAAGGACCTCGGCCGCGCAAAGAAGATCCAGGTCTCGAAGGAGAACTCGACGATCATCGACGGCGCGGGCGAGAGCAAGAACATCGAAGCGCGCATCAAGCAGATCAAGGCGCAGATCGAGGAGACCACCTCCGACTACGACCGCGAGAAGCTGCAGGAACGCGTGGCCAAGCTGGCCGGCGGCGTGGCGGTCATCAAGGTGGGCGCCTCGACCGAAGTCGAGATGAAGGAAAAGAAGGCGCGCGTCGAAGACGCCCTGCACGCCACGCGTGCGGCGGTCGAGGAAGGCGTGGTCCCGGGCGGCGGTGTTGCCCTGGTGCGCGCGCTCGACGCGATCAAGAAGCTCAAAGGCGACAACGAAGACCAGAACCACGGCATCGTCATCGCGCGCCGTGCGATGGAATCGCCGTTGCGCGAGATCGTCGTCAATGCCGGCGAAGAGCCGAGCGTCGTGCTGAACAAGGTCGCCGGCGGCAAGGCCAACTACGGCTACAACGCCCAGACCGGCGAGTACGGCGACATGGTCGAAATGGGCATTCTCGATCCGACCAAGGTCACGCGTACCGCGCTGCAGAATGCAGCGTCGATCGCGGGCCTCATGATCACGACCGAGGCGATGGTTGCCGAAGCGCCGAAGAAGGAAGCGGCCGGCGGCGGTGGTCACGACCACGGCGGTGGCGGCGGCATGGGCGGCATGGGCGGCATGGACTTCTGATCGGCCGCTTCAACGCAGCACGCAATACGAAAGCCCCGCAGCGATGCGGGGCTTTTTTCATTCGAAGCCGCTCATGAACAACGTGTCGCGGATCAGGTACACGGCATCGAAATAGCCGCCGAAACTGCCGCCGGCCGGCGTCTTCTGCACCAGCAGTTCGACCGCGATCGAGGCGTCGGGGTTGAGTGATTGCACCAGCAGTGGCGGGTTGAACGACGTGGTGGTCGCATACGCGGCCCAGGCGCCCAGGCCCGGTATTTCGAAACCGCCCAGCGTGCTGCAGCCACCGGAGCAATCGACATGGTGCAGGTCGACCGAGTAATTGCCGAGCAGTGCGCCTGCGCTCGCCTGTCCGGTCGGCGTGAAGGCGGAAACACCGAAGACATAGGCGCCGGTCTGCGTGACCGCAATGCACTGCTCGAGCACGGACAGGGTTGCGCCGGAAGCGGCCTGCGTGTTGACGAAATAGGCCGAGCCGGAACTCGCCGATCCGGCGACGTCGAACGCCGTCCAGGTCGGCGTGGCGTCGGGAAACTGCCAGCCGCTCAGGTCCGATGCGAATTGTCCGTTCGTGACGAGGTTCTGTGCCGCGACGTCGCGCGGCGCCGCGAGGCCGCCCGCCAGCAGGCTGGCAAGGCAGCAGATGGCGTATCGGGCCATGGTCGTCAGTTCCCTGGACCGTTGATCACTATGCCTCGAGTCCATCACGGCAAATCCGGTCGCGCCTACAGGGCATTGAGGAACGCGACGAGATCCTTCTTCTCCTGCGCCGTAAAGCCGATGTTGAAGCGCGTGTCGTAGAAGTCCACGGCGTCGCCCAGGCTTGCAGCCATGCCGTTGTGAAAGTAGGGCGGGCGCGCGGCCAGTCCGCGCAGGACCGGGCCCTTGAACTTGCCGATGTCGGCCCACTTGCCGGTGATCATCGCGCGCCCCGGGTCGGTCGTCTGCACGAGCGCGCCGGTCGCGATGTTGCGCAAGGTATACAAAGGCATGTCCGGCGTGCGCCGGCTCGCGTCGGCCGTGCCGATGTTGATCGGCAGCGCGACCGAATGGTTGCCGACGTTCGGAGAATCATGGCAGGTCGTGCAGGTGCCGGCGATGACCGGCAGGCCGAGCGCGTCGTTGAGGCCGCCGACACCGCTGATCGCGATCGGCTTGCTGTTGAACAGCTGCTCGCCACGTGCGATCGCGCTGCGCGGCGCCCCGCCGGCGTTGCCGCGCGCCGGCAGCCAGCCATCGAACAGGCGCATCGACGCCGGACTGAACGCCGCCAGGGTCGGGTCGGCGCCGAGGACGTCGTTGAGGCCGACGTGAAAATCCAGGCTGGCAAGAACGCGCGGACCGCCGATCGCGTCGTCGTCGCTGAGCGACCCGGCATTGCTGTCGCTGGCCTGTGCCGTGCTCAAGCCCAGCTCGAAGTCGATGATCTGCCGCAGCTGCGCGTCGCTCGGCGCCGCCGCGGCCTGCGCATGACCCAGCGTGGCGTTGGTCGCCTGGCTCTTGAAGCTGGCTACCAGATCGTCCATCGCCGCGCCCGCGTCCATCGGCGGATTGAATGGCGCGTGGGTTTCGCGCCCGTCCCACATGACCGCGGTGAGAAAGCGCAGGTTCGTCGCCGGCAACACGCGGCGGAACAGCGACAGCTCGCCGGCATTGGCGTAGCCGTACGGATCGTCGACCGCGTCGAGCGTGAATTCAAAGCCGGCACGGATCGGCAGTCCGACGCGGATCAGCGCCTTGTTCAACAGCATGCTGTAGGCGCGCCGGCGCGCCTCGACGGTCGAAACGTCCGCCTGCGGCGAAGTGGAGCCGTCATTGGTGCGGAACACCGGATCGGTGCCGGCGCTGGAATCGAAGCGCGCGCGCACGCTTGCCGGCGTGATCGACCATGCCGTTTCGGGCCGATGGCAGGTGAAGCACGAGCGCCCGTTCGTGCCGAGCACCTGGAAGAACGGATTGGTGGTGTCCAGATCGCCGCTTGCCGTGTAGGTCCTGATCGTGCCAGTCGCGTCGGCGGCAGTCAGTGGATCGGCATCGGGCTTGCCGGCGTGAGCGGGACCGGCGACAAGGGAAAGAATCGCCAGCCGAAGCGCGCAGCGTCGCGCGCGGGATTGCTGCGGAAAGTTCATCACGTGCTCCCTGGACGGCCCGACGCTTCGATACCCCGTCAGCGTGCGCGCAAAGCCCGAAAATCCCCTGCGACTTCCATGAACGTCGTATCGCAAGAAATTGCGACATTCCATTCCGGGCCGATCGAGCGCATGGTCTGCGCGCTCGCAGCACTTTGAGCGGGATTCGCGGCCGGTTATGCTGCATGGCTCTGCCGGGCGTCCTGCCTGATCGAAAGGGGTGGCACTTGAATCGCATCGTCGTCGCGGCGTCGCGTCGCAGCATCATCGGCATCGGCATCGCGCTGCTGGCATCCGTCGGGGTTCCCGGTGCAAGGCTGCATGCCGCGGAGCAATCCCGTTTCGGCCTCAGGCAGATCTTCGACCTGCAGTGGGCTGCCGATCCGCGCATTGCGCCAAATGGCAAGCGCGTGGTGTTCGTGCGCTCCGGCTACGACATCATGAACGACGACGATCGCCACAGCATCTGGATCGTCGGTACCGATGGCAGTGGTCTGCATGCGCTGACGCCGCCCGACGAGGTCGCTGCGTCGCCGCGCTTCTCGCCGGATGGCGCGCGGCTGATCTACGCGGTGACGTACGAAGACAAGGCCGGCCACAAGACCGGCGAAATCCGCATGCGCTGGATGGACAGCGGCGACACCGCGCGACTGGCTTCATTGCCGCATCCGGCGCGCGAGCTGACGTTCTCGCCCGACGGCAAACGCATCGCCTTCGCCATGTTCGTCGACGATCCGGCCGATGCGCCCCTGGCAAAGATGCCGGCGCCGCCGAAAGGCGCGAACTGGGGACCGGACATCAAGGTCATCGACCGCCTGGTTTATCGGTTCGACGGCCGCGGCTACCTCGCGCGCGGCCACGCGCACCTGTTCGTGATGACCGCCGACGGCGGCACGCCGCAGCAGGTGACCGAGGGCGACGTCGACGACGGCGGCAGCCTCGAGTGGACGCCCGACAGCCGATACCTGGTCTTCTCGGCCAACCGCCATGACGACGCGGACTACCATCCGCTGAACACGGAAGTCTACGAAGTGTCCGCCGATGGCGGCGCCGTGCGCGCGCTGACCGACCGCAACGGTCCGGACCAGTCCGCGGTCGTGGCGCCGGACGGCAAGCACATCGCCTACACCGGTTTCGACGATCGCCAGCAGGGCTACCAGGTCACGCGCTTGTACGTGATGGATCGCGACGGTGCGCACGCGCGCGTGGTCACGGCCGACCTCGACCGCGACGTCGGCGATCCGCAGTGGGACAGCGAGGGCCGCGGCGTTTATTTCCAGTACGACGACGAAGGTATCACGCGCATCGGCTACGTGAGTCTCGACGGCAAGGTGCGCTCGCTCGCCGGCGATGTCGGAGGGTTGGATCTCGGTCGACCGTATGCCGCCGGTCAATACTCGGTGGCGCCGAAGGCCGACGTGGTGGCTTTCACGCAGACCTCGGCGCAGCATCCGGCCGACATCGCGATCGTCGGCGCGCACGGCGGCGACGTACGGCGACTGACCGATCTCAACGCCGGCCTGTTCGCGCATACCGCGCTCGGCACGCTGGAGGAGATCCGCTTTCCGTCGAGCTTCGACCAGCTCCCGATCGAAGGCTGGATCCTCAAGCCGCCCGGCTTCGACCCGAAGCAGAGCTATCCGCTGCTGCTGGAAATCCATGGCGGGCCGTTCGCCAACTACGGTCCGCGCTTTTCGGCCGAGGATCAGCTTTATGCCGCCGCCGGCTACGTCGTGCTGTACATCAATCCGCGCGGCTCGACCAGCTATGGCGAGAAGTTCGGCAACCTGATCCACCACGATTATCCGAACCACGATTACGAAGACCTGCTCTCGGCCGTCGACAGCGTGGTCCGGCGCGGCTATGTCGATCCCAAGCGCCTGTACGTTACCGGCGGCAGCGGCGGCGGTGTTCTGACCGCGTGGATCGTCGGCCATACCGACCGCTTCGCCGCGGCTGTCGTCGCCAAGCCCGTTATCAACTGGTACAGCTGGGTGCTCACGGCCGACCTGCCGGCGTTCGGCACGCAGTACTGGTTCGCCGGCATGCCGTGGGACAACCAGGCCGATTACATGAAGCGCTCGCCGGTCACCTACGCCGGCAACGTCAGGACGCCGACGATGGTCATGACCGGCGAGGTCGACTACCGCACGCCGAGTTCCGACGCCGAGCAGTTCTACACGGCGCTGAAGCTGCGCAAGGTGCCGTCGGTGATGATCCGCGTGCCCGACGCCAGCCACGAGATCTCGGAAAAGCCGAGCAACATGATGGCCAAGGTCGCCTACATCCTCGGCTGGTTCGAGCGGTATGGCGGCAACCAGGCCTCTGCGCAGTAGAGTTGACCCCAGGAGTCGCGGGAATGATCAACCGGCCTGACGCGTCACCAGGAGTATTCGTAGCGTTGCAGAAGATCGAGTCGGACGTGCCGCACTGGAACATGTTCTGTCGTTCGTAGGCGCCGATATCGCGCGGGCCGAAGACGTTGGGGATTGGCGCAAGGTCGACGTCACGTGCGTTGCCGTCGAGGTCCTGGCCGCCGTTCGCCGGCGCGAAGTCGATCCCCGCTGAAGTCGGTCGCAGGTGATAGTCCTGGTTGCCGGCATCCACGTAGGACGGCTGACCCTGGATGATGTCCGGCGCGGACGGCAGCGTGCTCGTATCGGTCGCAAGCACATAACCGGCATTGAGGCCACCGCCGGGTCCGGCGTAGATCAGCGTATCGCTGCCCGATTGGTCGATGATGCTGTTGGTCAGCGTCAGCGCGTGCGCCGAATGGATCACCTGGCCACCCGGGTTGCCGTTGTTGACGATCGTGCATCCGTCGATCGTCGTGCCGCCTTCGCCGTTGCCGTCGTCCTCCACGCGGATGACCTGCTCGCTGAGTGTGTTGTCGGCAATCAGGCAGTTGGAGATACGTGGCAATCCGGTGTCTGGATCCGGTCCGAACCAACGGCGGTCCGCCTGCAGGTCGGCATCAGTCTGCGCGAGGATGGCCGAACCGGGGGTCGCCAGATTGCCGCTTTCCGCCACGTTGCCGCTGACCGTGTTGCACGCCGCGCCGGAGGTGCAGGTGGCGGAACCTAGCGTGCCGATCGTCTCGGGCGTGGAGCACTCGTTGTTGCTATCGCTGTTCAAGCGGATCGAGCCGCCGAGGAAGGCGTTGTTCAACGTGTCGTGGTCTGCGTCGGCATAGATCCCGGTTCCTTCCTGCGAGTTGTTGTTCTCGATGCGAAAGTCGAACGCGCACAGCGTCGTTCGGCCAAGGTAGCTGCTGCCGATGCACGGCTTGAGGTAGATTCCGCCGCCGTTGTGCGACGCCGTGTTGAAGTGGATCTGCGCCGGGTTATTGGCATCGGTCGTCAGCAGGCGCACGGTTGCCTGCGTCGCACCGTTGTCAATGTTGCCATCCACGGAAATGCCGCCGCCGTAAGATGGCACCATCCCCTTGCCGATGTACATTCACTGTCCAATGCCGGCCGCTGCGCGTTGGCTTCATCGAATGCTGCGGCAGACAGCCGCATGCGCTTGGCGTTGGTCCGCCATGAAAGGGTGCGGACTGGCCAGAATGCCGCAGCCTTGCGGCATCCGATGCCAGCGAGCGGCAACGTGCCGGACTACTGATAAGCGTCGAAGCCGTTGCAGTAGATCGTGTCCGGCGAACAGACGAACTGCAGCTCGTAGGCGCCGACATCGCGCGGCCCGAACATGTTCGGAACCTCGCTGAGGTCGACGTCGCGCGGCTTGCCGTCGAGATCCTGGCCGCCCTTCTTCGGCGCGAAATCTACGCCGAGCGAATCCGGCCGCAGATGATAGTCGCTGGTCCCCGCATTCACGTATGTCGGGTGGCCTTCGTAGAGACCCGGTCCGTCGGGCAACGTGAAGATATCGGTCGCCAGCACATAGCTGGCCGTGCGATCGGCCGCATCCGAAGAGTGCCACGTATCGATACCCGCTTCATCGACGATGGTGCGGTAGAGTGCCAGCGGTTGTCCGGAAAAAATCACGGGTGCGCCCTGGTTGCTGTTGTTGACGATCGTGCAGCCGTCGATGGAAGTGGAGCCTGCGCCATTGCCATCGTTGTCGATCCGGATCATTTCGGCGGTCAGCATATTGTCCGCAATCAAGCAATCGTCGATGAAAGCGATGCCCGTAGTAGGTAGTGGCCCGAAGGTCCGGATGACGTGGGCGCCCTGGTTGCTGCGCATGAACACCCTGCTCATCGCGAAGTCCGAGTGGGTTTGTGCCAGGACAGCCGCACCGGCGGTCGGAACACCGCTGTCGTTCTGCGCCGTATTTCCGTTAATCGTGTTGCAGGTGGTAGCGCCGGAGCAGGCCACCGCCCCCAGCGATGACATCGTTTCCGGCATGTTGCACTCATTGCCGGCATCGTTGTTGAGGTAAACGGAGGCGCCGAGATATGTTCCGTCGAAGCTGTTGTCCTCGTCGGCGTAAATCGCGGAACCTTCCTGCGCGATGTTGCTGTCGATACGAAAATCGCGCGCGCACAGCGTCGCGAATCCAAAGGTGCCGAACGGACCGCCGGTTACCTTCGGCTTCAGGTAGATGCCGCCGCCGGTATGCGAAGCCGAATTGCTGGAAACACCGACCGGGCTGCCGGGCACCGTCGTGAACAGGCGCACAGTGGTCATCTGGTCGACGTCCGCCGCGACGGCCGAAATGCCGCCGCCATATGCTGCACTGTTGAACTGCAGTACCGGACCGCCGTTGTATCCCGGCGAGCCGATATCGATGCGCGCCGGACTGAGCACGGCGATGCCGCCGCCATTGCCGCCAGCCTGGTTGTAGCCGATCAGCGTGTACGGCTGCAGCGCATAAAGCCGAGCCTGCCCGGTCAGGCGGATGCCGCCGCCGTCGTATCCTGCGACGTTGTTCAGCACCAGCGAGTTCGCGTCGAGGGTCAGCGTCGCCGCGCCGCCGTTGCCGTTGATGTTGATGCCGCCGCCGTAGCCGGCATAGTTGAGGCTGACCGTCGTCGTGTCGAGCGCGAGCGAACCGGTGCCGTCGAACTGGATGCCGCCGCCGGCCGCGCTGGAGTCGGCCGAACCGCGCGTGATGGTCAGGTCGCGCAGGGTCAGCGTGTCGTTGCCGGTGATCGTCAGCACACTGCCGGCGGTATTGCTGCCATCGATCGTGACCAAAGGTTGGGTCGTCGGGGCATGGCAATGAGTCAGATCTGTCACGGAGCAGTGCGCGATTTGATAACAGGTGACGCCATCGGCCTCGCCCTGCAGGGTCAGGGGCTTGGTGGTGCCAGCGAGGGTGAGGTGTTGCGTGGTATAGGTATGCTCGCGCGTGACGCGAATCGTGGTTGTGCAGGCGTAGGTGGCGCTGAGTGCTTCCTGGATCGAGTTGTAGGTGCAGGAGCTGTCGCTGGCCTTGTCGCCGACAAGGACCTGGAGGCCGCCGATCGGGCAGATCGCAGCAGCACCGACGCTTCCAAGCAGCAGCACGCTCGAGATAGCGATACGCAGATGCGTCAGCATGGGAGTACCCCTCTTTGATGTGCCTGCTGAGGTATAACGCCACCCACCGCTCGTTTGCGTCATGCGCCGGGCAGGCGGTCCACGCGCCGGCTTGCTCGACAGAAGCATGCGTACTCGGGGAGTAATTCGCGCTACCAGGAATAATCGTAGCCGTTGCAGAAGAGCGAGTCGGACGTGCCGCACTGGAACCTGTTCTGCCGCTCGTAGGCGCCGATATCGCGTGGCGTCGGGTTGCCCGGCACGCCGGACAGATTGACGTCGCGCGCGTTCAAGTCGAGGTCCTGGCCACCGCTGGCGGGGGCAAAGTCGATGCCGGTCGACGTCGGCTGCAGGTGGTAGTCGAAGTGCGCAGCGTCGACGTAGAGCGGTTCGCCCTGGTCGATGCCGGCCGCCGACGGCAGGGTGCTTATGTCGGTTGCCAGCACGTGGCTGACATTGAGACCGCCGCCGGGCCCGGCGTAGTTCAGCGTATTGATGCCCGCTTCGTCGATGATGTCGTTGATCAGCGTGAGCGCGTGCGCGGAATAGATGACCGGTGCACCCTCATTGCCGTTGTTGACGATCGTGCAGCCGTTGAACGTGGTTGCCACCGCCGGCGAGAGGCCGTCGTCGTCGATGCGGATCATCTCCGCGGTCAGCGTGTTGTCGGCGATCAGGCAATTGACGATGCTCCCGTAGTCGGTGCTGCCATAGGGCCCAAAGGTTCGTATCACGTGTGCACCGTGGTTGTTGCGCATGGTCAGCCGGTTGACGATCAGCCCGCCGGCGGTTTGCACCAGAATCGTGGAGCCCGCGGTCGGATTGCTGCTGCTGTCCTCAGCGACATTGCCGTTCACCGTGCTGCAGGTGACGCCGGGTGCGCAGCGCACGGCGCCGAGCGTGTCGATCGTCACCGGCTCGGTGCAGAAGGTCGAGATGTTCGTGTTGAGAAAGACGTTGCCGCCCGTGTAGTTGCCAGCATCGGAATCTTCGTCCGCGTAGATCGCCGAACCTTCCTGGGCCGAATTGTTGTCGATGCGAAAGTCGTACGCACACAAACTTGACATATAGACGCCATTGACATTCAGGTAGATTCCACCGCCGGCGTGTGAAGCGGAGTTGCTGGAGATTGCAACCGGACTCGTTGCGTCGGTCGTAAACAAGCGAATCAGCGCCGAATTGCCGTCGGTCGAATAGCCCGAGATACCGCCGCCGTATTCGGCATCGTTGCCGTAGACCGTGGCCAGGCCGTTGAATCCCGGGGACCCGATGTCGGCCTGGGCGGGTCCCTCCACTTGGATCCCGCCACCAAAGCCATTCGCCGCGTGGTTGAACGCGATTTCCGTGTCCGGTTGCGACGCGAGCATCCGGGCGAAGCCGTTGACGAGAATACCGCCGCCGTTGCCCGTAGCCGTATTCGACTCGACGAACGTGCCTGCTCCGAGCGTCAACGTGGCGCCGCCATAGCTGCCATTGAATTGGATTCCGCCACCATATGTTGCTGAGTTGCTGTCGACCTTCGCGTTGTCGACTTCCAGCGAGCCGGTTCCCGTGAAATAAACTCCGCCGCCATAAGTTGCCGTATTCGACTCGATGATTGAGCTTGCATCGACCGTGACCAGCTTCAGCGATGATCCCGTGCCGGTGAAATAGATGCCACCGCCGTTGCTGGCCGTGTTCGACTTGATGATCGTGCCTCCGCCGAGCGTCAGGGTCATCAAGGCGTCGCTGCCGCTGCCGGCGAATTGGATTCCACCGCCGTAAGTTGCCGTGTTGTTGTCGACCTTCGTGCTGACCAGCTCCACCGCTCCGGTGCTGCCAGTGAAATAAATCCCGCCGCCGTTGGTGCCGCCGCCTCCGGTCAACTCGATTGACTCCAGCGTGACGCTGCTGCCGCCGTGGATGTAGAAGACGCTACCCGAACCGTTGCCCTGAAGCCTGACGTTCGGCGATGCAGCGCCGCCGCCGCCACAACCGCCGACGGTCGGGTCGCAGGAGGGTGGCGGGTCGTTGCAGGTCGTGCCGGCGCCAAGCCCGACGATCGTCAGGTTCGTCTTACCGTTGATTTCAAGCGCCACGTTCCCGAGCGTTACGCCGCCGGCGATTGAAAGCACGGTGTTCGGGCAGGCGACGTTGTTGATCGCGGTCTGCAGGTCGGCGTACACGTAATTGCACCCGGTACCGGTCCCCGTAGCGGCGCCGACGTTGACGTAGTGAACCATCGGCAGGCAGAACGCGTTGGCGTTGCTTGCACCCAACAGCCAGATGGCGAACAGACACGCAAGGCGTGGAAGCGGGGACATCCTGGCTCGGCCCGGAAAGCACGAGTCTGCAATCCGGAGAAGCGTCGAAGGCCGATGGAAATCCGCCGCGGGGTCGGCCGGCGCACGGACGGCGACGAAAGACGTGAACAGGTGCTTGAACATGGGAGCATCCCCTTGTCGATGTACCTGTACTGTCCAACGCCGTCTGCCGCCGGTTTGCTTCATCGGCGAACGCCGTCGCGGCGTATTGCGCGGGGCCGCGCCCGCCAGTCCGCCGTTGGCTTGACTTTCACGCCAGCATCGTCGGCGGCCGCATTCTCCACTTTGGCCATGTGTCGCCGCGGACGGCGTCGCGTGGAAGGCGCCGTTGTCGTCCCGCACTACTCATCAGGGACGTGGCGAGCAGCGGATCCTGCGGCAACCTGGCAACCGCTCCGCGCCGCGCGGCCAGCCCATCGCCTTGTCACGGAAACAGATCGCGGCGTCCGGACAGCTCGCGCAACAGGTCCTTGGTTTTCGGCGTGAGTTCGGAAGGCGGCGCTCCGACCGCGGCCGCCTCCAGCGCCGTCTTTCGCGCGTCATCGCCGCGCTTGAGGTCGCGCTCGATCTGCGCCTTGAGCACCAGCATGGAGACGAGTCGCGCCTTGCCGGCCGGCTCGACGCGCTTCCAGTCCGCCAGTGCGTGTTCGATCTCGCGCAATGCGTCGTCGTTGCGGTCACCGTGCCAGAGCGCCGACGCATAGCTGTTGCGAATCATCGCGCCTTCGTAGGAACCGTCGCGACCACCGCGCTCGAGCACCGCCATGGCCTCCGCGGACAGCCGGATCGCTTCGGCCGAATCGTTCTGCTTGACCGCGACATTCGCCAGCGTCGACAGCGAATACGCCACGGTCGGGTGATTGTCGCCGAACAGCGCGCGACGCCCGTCCAGCGCCTGCAGCATCTCCACCTTGGCGTCATCGAGCCGGTCCTGCCGGTAGAGCAGCATGCCCAGGTTATTGTGTGCCCGCGGACATACTTCATCGCGCAGCCCGGTGCGCGCGCAGATCGCGATGGCTGAACGATAGGCGGCATCGGCTTCCGTGTAGCGGCGCTGTTCCGCCCACAGCGCGCCGAGGCCCGCGTACGTCGCGGCGATTTCCTGGTGATCATCGCCGAATACCTGACGCTCCATTGCCAGCGCCTGCTTGAGCAGGCTTTCGGCCTCTTCGAACTTTTCGGAGCGCGCGATGATCAGCGCGAGGTTGCGCATGGCCGTCGCGATCGCATCGTGCGGAGCCTTGTATATGCGCTGCATCAGGGCGAGCAGCTCGCGGTAGCGCGCTTCGCTGGCCAGATTGTCACCGACGCCATCGGTCGATGCTGCCAGACTCGTGAATGCGGCGACGTAGCGCTCGTCTTCCGGCGCGTGAATCGCGCGCCAACGTTCGATCAGCGGTTCCAGGGAAGCGCGCGCTTCCGGAAAGCGCTGCGCGGAGCTCAATACATTGCCGACCTGGAACGCCACGGCGATCGCTTCGACATTGTCTGCGCCGTAGATCGACTGTGCCGCTGCGGCTGCCTCGCGCTGGTGCGCGATTGCCGCATCCGGAGCGCCGGTCGCCAGCTCGGCCGCGGCCAGCACGGCGAGCGCGCGCAACAGCACCGGCGAGGGAGCAGTGCGCAGCGCCGCGAGCACCGGCTCGACCTCCTGTCGCGCTGCGGCGCTGTGGCCGGCGCGCTGCAGCGCATCGGCATGCAGCACGCGGGAGGCCCGTTCGGCTGCGGCGTCGGCCTGCGCCGCGGCAAGCGCTTGCGCCTGTTTGAACAGCTCGTCGGCGCCGTTGAAATCCGACAACGAAAGGCTGACCTCGCCGAGGCTGCGCAGCAGGTCGCCGCGCGTGGCCGCATCGAGGTTGCTGTTGCCGCCGAGCCGCCGCCGTGCCTGCTCGACCAGCGCCTCCGGTGTCGGCCGCTCGTCGCGTGGCAGCTGCGCCCGCGCCGCGTCGAACACGCCGATGAGAAAGTCACGCGCGAGATTGGCGCGCGCGGCTTCGCGCCGCGCGACGTCGGCCTGCCACAGCGCAAGTGCCAGTGCGACCAGCAGCGTCGCCACGACCAGCATCGATGCGAGCACGCCGACGCGATGGCGCAGCACGAATTTCCGAACGCGGTAGATGCGCGATGGCGGATGCGCCGCGACCGGGCGGCCGTCGAGCATTCGCTGCAGGTCGTCGGCGAGCGCGCCGGCCGACGCGTAGCGCCGCTCGGGCTCGAGCGCGATCGCCTTGAGCACGATATTGTCCAGATCGCCACGCAATGCCCGTCGCGTCAGCAGCGGCGGCGCCGGCAGCACGCCGGGGCCTTCTTCGCCGGTGATCTGCGATGACGGTGTGCGTCCGCTGCTGCCGCTGAGGCGCTGGCCGGTGACGAGTTCGCCGAGCAGCACGCCGAGCGCGTAGACGTCGGTTGCGGTCGTGGTCATGCCGCCGGTGCGTTGCTCCGGCGCGGCGTAGGCTGGCGTGAACGCCGCCATGCCGGTACGGGTCTCGTCGTCGCTGTCGAGCAGCTTGGCGATGCCGAAGTCGAGCAGCTTGACCTGGCCCTCGTCGGTCACCAGCACGTTCGAAGGCTTCAGGTCGCGGTGCACGATCAGCGCGCGGTGCGCGGCCTCGACGGCGCGGCAGACCTGCAGGAACAACTCGAGGCGTCCGCGCAGGTCAAGGCGCCGGTCGCGCGCGTATTCGACGATCGGCTTGCCCTCGACCAGGTCGAGTGCGATATAGGCGATCCCGTCGTTCGTGACGCCGCCGTCGATCAGGCGCGCGATGCCGGGATGCCGCAGTTGCGACAGCGCCTGGCGCTCGCGGCGGAACTGGCGCCGCGCCTCGGGCGAATACGGGCCGCGCCGCAAGACCTTCAGCGCAACCGGTTGCCGTACGCCCTCGGATTCACGCTGCGCGCGGTATACGGTCGAAGATCCGCCTTCGCCGAGGACCGCGCTCAACTCGAATGGCCCGATGCGGCTGCCCGGCGGCAGCGCGGCGGCAATGTCCGCATCGCCGATCGCCGCGACTGTCGCGCGCGCGCCGCCGGTGGGCAGCGCATCGGCTTGCTGGTCTGCCGCGAGCATCCGCTCGACGCGCGCGCGCAGCGCCGGATCGCGGCAATGCTCGTCGAGGTAGCCGGCGCGCGCGGGCGCCGGCATTTCGACTGCCGCGTCGAACAGTTCACGCAACGACTGCGCTGCTTGCATTGCGCGCGCCCCACTGCACCTGATTGGTTAAACGCCGTTAGGCCATGGACTGCGTCACTCGTCGATCTCGGTCTTCAGGAACACGCGTGCGAAGCGGCAATCACGATCGACCGTGCTGCGTGCGATCCCGAGCGTTTCGGCGATCTGCTCGGCCGTCAGGCCGGCGAAATAGTGCAGCTCGAGCACCTGCGCCGCGCGCGCATCGGCCGCTTCGAGACGTTGCAGTGCCTTGTCCAGGGCGATCGCCTGTTCGGCGCTGTCGATGGCAAGCTGCTGATCCGAACCGGTCAGCGTGATGCGCTGCCACTCGCCGCCGGCGCGCTGGCGCAGGCGATCGCGCGCGCGATCGGCGATCAGGTGGCGCATCGCCCTTGCGGCATAGCCGAAGAAGCGCGCGCGATGGCCGAAATTGAGCTCCCTGTTGTTCGACATGCGCAGGTACAACTCGTGCACCAGGGCGGTCGTTTCGAGCGTCGAGCCGCGCGGCGTCCGTGCGAGCTGGCGCGTGGCCATCGCCTTGAGCTGCGCGTAGACATCCGCGAACAGCGCATCGGTCGACTGCGGGGAGGCATTCCCGGGTGGTTCGGGCGTCTGGCTCATCGCTTGGCCCTCCGCGCCGATTGTAGCGGATGACGCGGCGCGGCTGCATTTGTTTCACGACCGGCTGATCGTGCGGATGGGCGAAGGATCGTCTGCCCGGAGCAGGACGACATCGCGCACGGGCGTGCCCGGTCAGTCGGACGCACCGGTGCAGACGCGATCCGTCACGCCACCGGCCCGAATCCCGCATCGGCCGAGGTCGGGCGGTCCGAACGCCCGGGTGACGTGGCCCGGGTCGACGCCGGGCGGGTCTTTGCACGGCCAGCGCGCAACGCTGCCCGCGCGAGCCGTTGGCACGAAATTACGGCGTCGTCGCGCAACCATGAGTGCGTGCCAGTGCGAGGTTTGCTTCCTGCAGCCAGGGATACTGGGCGGCAGCGTCGGCGGCGGCAACTTGCGCACGCGCCTGCACCGCATCGGCACAGTCATGCGCTGCGTCGAGCGCAACGACGCGCCAGACGACGGCGGCTCGCCGCAGCGGGTGGTCGCCCATCTCCGCAGGCATGCCGGCGATTGCCGCGTCGATCGTCGCACGTGCTTTGTTGGCGTCGCCGCGGTCGAGCTCGCGCCGCGCGAGAGCCAGGCGAGCGAACAGCATGCGCGGATGCGTGCTCGCCCGCGCAGCCTGCAGTTTCGCCGCGAACGTCGATTCAAGATCGGTCGGACACGCTGCCGCCGGCGCGCGCGCGCAAGCGAGCAGCGTCAAGCCATCGAGCGAGAGCAATGTCGGCATATCATTGACCGCGGCCATCATCGGACGTGCGGCGAGTGCATCATCGCGGGCGGCCCCGGTCTTCCCCTGCAGCCACTCGACCTCGGCGCGCGTGCGCAGCAAGGCGCCACGGCGTGAACGGCTCTCGGCGGAGTCGCCGTAAAGATCCCAGCCGCGCTGCGCGACCGCGAGCGCCTCGTCCAGCTTTCCGGTTTCCAGCAGGTGGGCGGCTTCCAGGCGCAGCGAATCGGCGTAGGTGGCATCCGCTTCGCCGGCGACCTGCGCCGAGACCGCCAGCATCCGCGCGCAATCACGGTCGGCGCCGGCAACGTCGACCAGCATGGTCTGGACCGCACACAGCTTCTGGGCGTTGAGCATGTTGACGAAGCGCGGCTTGCCGCCGATCTTGTCGAGGTCGGCCTGCGCGCGCGCGAGCAGCTCGGCGGCGTGGTGCAGGTGGCCGGCGCGCACCAGCGTCCAGCCCCAGTTGGACAGGCCGGTCAGCACGTCGTAGCTGTCGGGCTGGCGGTACTTCAGGTCGATCTCGTAGGCGCGCTGGTAGGCGGCGGCGGCTTCGTCGAAGCGGCCCGCGCCTTCGAGCCCGTAACCGAGATTGTTGTAGCCGCCGGCGATTTCGCGCGCGTCGGGGCCGAATGCGCGAATTCTTTCGTCAAGCGCCTGCTGTTCCAGCCCGAGTGCGGCGGCGGCATGGTCGCGGTCCATTTCGATGACCGCCAGGTCATCGAGCACGCTGACCAGCGACATGCCGCCGACGTGCGCCGCCTGCAGGCGCTCGCGCGCTTCGCGCAGGTCGGACTCGCCGGCTGCGTAGTCGCCGCTGTGGATGGCCAGGCTGCCACGCTGTTCGAGCACCTGGATCGCCAGCGGGTCGAGTCGATCGAGCGACTGCTCGGCAAGACGGCTCGCCGCGGCCGCCAGATCGCTGGCGCGGCCGCGATCGCCGATGTCGTCCATCAGGTGTGAGAACATGAGCGTCAAATCGATGCGCTCGGCCGGCTCGAGCTGCGCGTCTGCCGCAAGACGGTCGGCGCCGGCCGCGACCAGGTCGCGGATGCTGGGCAGCTTGCCTTCGGCGACGCCGTCGCGGACCGGATCGAAGATGCCCTGGACGAAATCACGCACGGTATTGGCACGCTCGGCCTCGCGGCGCGCGACCTGCGCCTGCCACAACGCCGCGCCGAGCGCCGCCAGCACGCCGAGCACGAACAGGCAGGTCAGCGCCACGCCGCCGCGATGACGTTGAACGAATTTCAGCGCGCGATACGCGCGTGACGGCGGGTGCGCGGCGACGGGCCGATGTTCCAGGTGGCGCTCGATGTCGTCCGCCAGCGCGCCGGCCGATGCATAGCGGCGCCCCGGTTCCGGGTCGAGCGCCTTGAGCAGGATGTTGTCCAGGTCGCCGCGCAGCTGCCTGCGCAGTTGCGCCGGTTCGAATGCGCGCGCAGCACGGTCGGCCTGCGCTGCGGCTTCGGCGCTGCGCGACGACGGCCGCCGCGTCGGGTTTCCCTGCGGACGCAGGCCGAGCAGCAGCTCATGCAGCAGCACGGCCAGCCCGTAGACATCGGTCGCGGTCGTGATCGCGCCGCCGCTGACCTGCTCGGGCGCGGCATATTCGGGCGTGTAGACGCCGACCGTGGCGCCGGCGTCGTCTTCGTCGATCAGCTTGGCGATGCCGAAGTCGAGCAGTTTCACGGTGCCGTCGGCCTCGACCAGGATGTTCGACGGCTTGATGTCGCGATGCACGATCAGGCTGCGGTGCGCCGCCTCGACCGTGCGGCACACGGCAAGGAACAGGCCGAGGCGCGCGCGCACGTCCATGGCGCGGTCGTCGGCATACTGGGTTATCGGCACGCCGTCGACGTGCTCCATCATCAGATACGGAATCCCGGCGTCGGTCACGCCGCCGTCGATCAGGTGCGCGATGTTGGGATGATCCAGCGTCGCCAGCACCTGGCGCTCGCGCTGGAACAGGCGCTGCTCGAGCTCGGAGTACAGGCCGCGGCGCAGCAGCTTGATCGCCACCTGCTGTTCGAAATCGACGCCGACGCGCTCGCCGAGGAACACCGCGGCCATGCCGCCGCGTCCCAGCGTGCGCAAGAGGCGGAACGCACCGATCCGCTGTCCGATCAGGCCTTCGGCCGCGACCTCGTCGGCGGCCATGCGCGCCGCTTGCTCGGTCGCCGGCGTATCGAGAAATCCGCTGCCGCCATCGGCGGCCAGCAGGCGCCGCAGGGCGCCGATCTCGTCCGCGCCGGTGGCATGCGCGTCGATCCAGGCGTCGCGATCCGCGGCAGGCACGTCGAGCGCGCGCTCGAACAGCTCGCGCAGGCGATTTTGCGTGTTGGCCGTCGGATCGATGTCAGGCTCCCGCGTACGCCCGGGTTGAACGCCGGATGCTCGAAGGTTGCGACATCAACCGAGCTGGTCGTGCAGGAAGGCGCGCGCAAACCGCCAGTCGCGGTCGATCGTGCGCCGTGTGAGGTCGAGGTTTTCGGCAACCTGTTCCAGCGACAAGCCGGCGAAGTAGCGCAGTTCGACGACCTGTGCCGCGCGCGCATCGGTCTGCGCCAGCCGTTCCAGCGCTTCGTCCAGGGCCAGCGCCTGCTCGGCGCTGGTGATCGCGATCGGATCGCTGCCGGTCAGCGTCATGCGCACCCAGCCGCCGCCGGCGCGCTGGCGCAGCCGGTCGCGCGCGCGATCGCGCAACAGGTGGCGCATGGCGCGCGCGGCGTACGCAAAAAACTGGGCCGGGTGTTCGAACGCAAGCTCGCGGTTTGCGCTGACGCGCAGGTAGAGTTCGTGAACCAGTGCGGTGGTATCCAGCGATGCCGGCGACGGTGCCTGCGCCAGTTGCCGGCCGGCCATGGCTTTCAGCCGCGTGTAGACGGCGTCGAAGAGAGCGTCGGCCGATTGTGCCACCGGGGCGGCGGCCGCCGACGTCGTGGGCGGGTCAGGATCCATCGCGAACCTCCGATGGTTCGATTGTACCCAACTGCGTTTGCCGCGGCGTTCAGGCCGGGCCTTTTGTTGCGCCGCGACGTGCGGCGCGGAATCGCTTGAAAGTATCCTGCACGAGAAAATCGAATAAGTGGGGAGGGCGGCCCGCCGCGAGCAATCGCGGTGGGTCTTTTTTTGCACGGCATCGATTTCCGCTCGACGCCGCACCGGCGCCGCACGCCGGGATTTCTCGATCGACCGGTTTCGTCGTTAAATGCGGCATGGATACTGCGCCGACGCTGGCCGAGTTCACCGACGAACGCTACACGCACCTGATCGCGCGCTGCCGCGAAGCCGGAGTCGTGCTGTACGACGACGCCGGCGTCGCCGAACACCTGCAGCGCGTGCTGCTCGCCAGCGACTTTGCCTACGAGAGTTTCCGGCGCGAACCGGCGCTGCTCGGGCGCCAGCTGGTCGAACTGATGGGTGATCCGCGTCCGGCCGATGCGCGCCGGCCGGCGTGGCCGGCCGAACTCGACGAAGCCGGCGCGATGCGCGAGCTGCGCTGCTTCCGCCGACGCGAGGCTTTGCGTCTGATCTGGCGCGACGTGAACGGCCTCGACACGGTGACGCAGACCCTGGCAGGATCGAGCGCGCTGGCCGAAGCCTGCCTCGATCTCGCGCTGCGCTTTGCCGAACGCAGCCTCGCGGCGCGCCATGGCGTTCCGCGCGATGCGACCGGCCAGGTCCAGCACCTGGTCGTGCTCGCGTTCGGCAAGCTCGGCGGCGCCGAGCTGAATTTTTCGTCCGACATCGACCTGGTTTTGGCGTTCGCCGAAAACGGCCAGACCGACGGCGTGCGGCCGCTCGCGAACGAGGCGTTCTTCGCGCGCGTCGCGCAGCAGCTGGTGAAGCTGCTGGCCGAGATCACGGTCGACGGCTACGTGTTCCGCGTCGACTTGCGCCTGCGTCCGTTCGGCAGCGCGGGCCGTGTCGCGCTGAGCTTCGCCGCGATGGAGCAGTACTACCAGCGCGAGGGCCGCGACTGGGAACGCTACGCCTGGATCAAGGCGCGCCCGGTGGCCGGCGACATGGCCGCCGGCAAGCGCCTGATCGAGACGCTGCGCCCATTTGTATACCGGCGCTACCTGGACTACACCGCGTTCGCCGGCCTGCGCGAGATGAAGGCGCTGATCGACGGAGAAGTCGCGCGCAAGGACCTGGCGCAGCACCTCAAGCTCGGGCCCGGCGGCATCCGCGAGATCGAATTCATCGTGCAGCTGCTGCAGCTGATCCGCGGCGGGCGCGAGCCGGGCCTGCGCGAGCGCGGCCTGTTGCCGGCCATGGCCGCGTGCGAGCGCATCGGCGCGCTCGGTGGGGACAGCGCCAGGCGCCTGCGCGCGGCCTACATCCTGCTGCGCCACCTCGAGAACCGCGTGCAGATGCTGCGCGACGAGCAGACCCACGAATTGCCGGACGATGCATTCACGCGGGCACGCATGGCGGCCGGTCTGGGCTACCGCGACTGGGCGGCGCTCGAATCGGCGCTGATGGCGGCGCGCAACGATGTGACCGAGGAATTCACCGCGCTGATCGCGCCGGCGCGCAGCGAGGCGCCGGCGGCCGAACGCAGCGCCGCCGTTGCGACGTACTGGCAGCGCCTGCTCGTGCGCGAAGCGCTGGCGTCCGAACTGGCTGCCTGCGGCTTCGCCGACGCCGAGGCGCTGCACGCGCAGCTGGCCACGCTGCTCGCCAGCCCGACGCTGCGCACGCTCGAGGCGCGCGCACGCGGCTGTTTCGAGCGGTTGCTGCCGTTGTTGATCGAGGAAGCCGCGCGCAGCGCGGCGCCCGACGTGTGCCTCGGGCGGCTGATCCGGCTCGTACATGGCGTGTTGCGGCGCTCGGCGTACCTGGCGCTGCTCGAGGAGCAGCCGACGGCGCGCGCCAGCCTGATCGCGCTGTTCGCCGGCAGCGCGCTGCTCGCCGAGCGCCTGATCGCGCATCCGCTGCTGCTCGACGACTTGTTCGACGCACGCATCGATACCAGCGCACCGAGCCGCGCCGAGCTCGACGCGGACCTCGACCGCCGGCTCGCACACATCGACGGAGCCGATCCGGAGGCCGAGGTCGAGGTGCTGCAGGAGGAAAAGCAGAGCGCCGGGTTCCGCATCGGTCTGGCGAGCAACCGCCATGCCGACGCGGCGGCAACGGCACGCGCCTTGAGCGACGTGGCCGATGCGATCGTCGCGCGCACGTTCGCGCTGGCCGAGCGCGACCTGGCACAGCGCCACGGCCGCCTGGCGCAGGGCAGCAGCCTGGCGGTGATCGGTTACGGCAGCCTCGGTGGCGCGGAACTGGGTTTTGCCTCGGACCTCGATCTGGTTTTCGTCTACGACGATGCGGCAGTGCACGGGGAAAGCGATGGCCCCCGGCCTCTCGACGGCGCGCGCTATGTCGCGCGCTTCGCGCAACGCGTCGTGCACTGGTTGACCGTGCAGTCGCGCGCGGGTCGCCTGTACGACGTCGACGTGCGCCTGCGGCCGGACGGCGGCAAGGGCCTGCTCGTCGTCAGCCTCGAGGCGTTCGCCGAATACCAGCGCGACCGCGCCTGGATCTGGGAGCAGCAGGCGCTGGTGCGCGCCCGTGCCGTAGCCGGCGACGCGGCCACCGCGGCGCGGTTCGCCGAGCGCCGCGCCGCCGTGCTGGCTCAGCCGCGCGATGCGGCGGTCGTGCGCGAGCAGGTCAGCTCGATGCGCGCGCGCTGGCGCGTGGAACGCGACCGCTCGACCACGGCCTTGCTCGACCTCAAGCAGGGCGCCGGCGCGCTGCTCGACATCGAGTTCCTGCTGCAGGCGCTGGTGCTGATGAATGCGCACGCGCATCCGCGCCTGCTCGACAGCGGCAATACGGCGGCGCTGATCGAATCAGTCGCGGCGGCGGGCGTTGTCACGGCGCAGCAGGCGCACGACCTTGCCGCCGCGCACACCGAGCTGCTCGCGCGCGCGCTGGCCTGCACGCTCGACGCGCGCCCGCGCCTGGTCGCGCGCGACGCGCTGCTGGCGCAGCACACTGCCGCGGTGCTGTCGGTCGCGGGGAATGCGGGATTGAGGTTTGTTTGAAGGAAAGGGCTGAGGCCGAGGGCTGAAAAAGCTGCCGGCGACGATGCTCTTGAGCTCGAGTACTCCGTCGGCCTGTCGCTGCAGCCGGCGACGACATTGATGTTCGATTCTCGGCCCTGTGCCTGCAGTCGGCGGCGCCGCCGCTACAGTTCTCAGCCTCGTCCCAGCAGCCGCGCGCCGACATCCGGACGTGTCGCCTCGATCGCATGCCAGATCTTGCTCGCCACCGCGGCGATTTCGCGCAACGGCCGCGGCTGCTGCAAAGTGGAAAAATCCACATCGCCGTCGTGCAGCCAGCCCTGGTCGCGCAGCTCGGCATGGAATGCGGCCAGCTTGGGCGGCGCGCCGGGCGGCAGCTGCGTGATCACCGGCACGCCCACCGCGCATGCCTCGCTGAGCATGTTGACCGAGTCCGGCGTGACGACCAGGCGGTCGGCGACGGCCAGATACGTGGCGTACGGGTTTGCGCCGTCCTCCGCGCCGCCCCAGAAGCAGGTGCAGCGGTCGCGGAACGCGCCGCGCAGGCGCTCGCGCCATGCCGCCGGCGTGCGCCGCGACGTCGTCACCAGCACGCTGCCGCCGTCCCGCCGGTGCCAGCCATCGACGCGCGCGATCAGTGCCTCGAGCCAGGCGTCGTCCAGCTTCAGGCCGCGGCGCGGGCCGCCGACGAGCAGCGCGGTGCGTGGCTGCGGCAGTTGCGCAAGCGCCGGAAACGACTGCGCCGCGTGCGCCAGCCACGCATCGTCGATCGGATTCAACGCGCCCAGCGTCTGGATGACGTTGGGCGCGCTCAACGCGTCGTGCCGCGGCGCGACGACCAGGTCGAAGTGCGCCGGCGCGATGCGCGGGTCGAGGATTTGCAGGACGAAGGTGGCACCGCCGCTGCGTTCGCGCAGGCTGCGCGTCAGCAGCGCGGCCTGGCGCCCGCAGCCGATGGCGAGCGCCGGCCACGGCGCGTTCAGCTCGCGGCGAAGGCTGCTCGGGAACGACCAGTGTGCCGCCGCAGTCAAGCGCGGCGCGAACCAGCGCCACGGCGGACGCGGCCGCACGGCGATGCTGCGCGCCTCCAGCTGCATCGCATCGGCCAGCGCACGCACCTGGCGCTCGTTGCCGGCGCGGCCATCACTGACCAGCCAGACCGGCGCCGGGGCGTCGGCGGCGGGATGATCGGAGCGCGCATTCACCGCGCCATTGTAAAGCCTGGCGCAACGCGGCGTTGCACGAATGAATGTTTCGCGGCACTTGTCCGGTCGCGTTGCTGCCCAATGTCTTGCAGGTCGATCGGCGAATCGCTTCACGCGGCCGCGACGGCAACGGATCGCCCGTTTGCAAGGCTGCCCTGCGAAAACGCGGCAACGCCTGTTCGAACGATCGATCCGCGGCCCCCTCTTTCCACGCCAGGAGCCCGACCCATGATTCGACGCATCGCTTTCTCATTGCTGCTTGCCGCCAGCCTGCCGGCCGTGGCCGCGCAGAAGTACGACATCGACCAGAACCATACGCAGGTGCGATTCAGCTGGAATCATCTGGGCTTTTCCAATCCCGGCGCGACGCTGGAAAAGTTCAGCGGAGACTTCGAGCTCGATACGGCCGATCTGACCAAGTCGTCGATTGCGGTGACATTTCCGCTCGAGGGTCTGCATACCGGCGTGGCAAAGCTCGACGAAGATCTGAAATCGCCGGGTTTTTTCGACGCGGCAAAATATCCGGAGATCACGTTCAAGAGCACGAAGGTCGAGAAAACCGGCGCCGACGGCCTCAAGATCACCGGCGACCTGACGGTTCACGGCGTGACGCGGCCGGTCGTGCTGAGCGGCAAGGTGAACAAGATGGGCGACAATCCGATGAGCAAGCGCCCGTCAGCCGGTTTCGACGCCGAAACCACGTTCAACCGTTCCGACTTCGGCGTCGGCAAGATGGTGCCGGCCGTCTCCGACGAGATCAAGGTGCATATCACGCTGGACTCGCACCTGGCGAAGTAGGCGGGCGCGCGCAGCAACCGGCGGTGGAAGACCGGTAGCCGGCAGGCGCAGGACGGACAGATCCGGCGCATTTTGCGCCGGGCTGCGGAAGTACGCCGCGCCGGACAGCGGCGCGTCTTGTCTTGCGCTACCGGCGAAGGCTCCTAGCCTGGCTCAACCTTTCTTTACGCCCTGGTTCTTCAGCGCTTCGAGCCCCGCAAGGTTCAGCCCGGCGATTGCGCTTTTCACCGCGTCGATGTTGGGCACGCCCGAGCCGTGTACCTCGACGACGAAACGGTCGGCAAGCACCACGGTGAATTCGCCGCTGCCGCCGTTGTCCCATTCCTCATGAACCATGCGTCCATCCTGGTGATAGGTCTTCTCGTAGCCGTGCTCGGTCTGCTTGTCCTGCTCCATGCCGGCAAATCCGGCCAGCGCCATCACGCCCTTGGCGCCGCCGGTATCGGTGATTTCGAGGCGCAATTCGGCGCCGCCCTGCGGGTTGCGGTAGGTCGCCTTGGCATTGGATACCTGGATGCCGATCGGCGCGTTGCGCTCGACCTCCAGGCTGGTGCGCGGCATGCCGCCGAGCGTGTCCGGCACGAACGGCTTGAGCGCGTCCGGCGCGAGTGCTTCGACCGAGTCGCCGCCACCGAGCACGGCGCCGAGGATCTGCCCGGCCGCTTCGCCGGCCGCCTTGCCTTGCGCCGTCGCGTCGCCCGACTGCTTGGCCGCATCCATCTTCTTGCCGGCTTCGGCCGCCTTCTGCCCGATCGCGGCGAGCGCACCCAGGGCGCTGTTCTTGTCCGGCGTATAGCTGCTCGAATGATCCGCGCCGCTGTAGGCGCCGCCCATCATCGCGTTGAGCCCGGTCACGCTGGCCATGACGAAAGCCAGCACGACGCTGAGCACGATCGCCAGGATGATCGTGACCGCGGCGTAGCCGCCGGCTTTGTCCTGCGGGCATTTCATCGTGTGCGGCAGCCCCAGGTACAGCAGATAGATGCCGTAGCAGCCGGCCGCCAGCAGAACGAGGAAGCCCAGCCCGCCGATCAGCGTCAGGACCGAGGCGACCCAGCTGGCCGTGTAGGCGTAGGCGATCGACTTGAGCGCCTGGGTCTGGTTCTTCTGACCGCCGAAACTCGGCGCGAGCGCATCGATGATCAGCATCATCAGGTAGGCCATGCCAAGGCCCACCACATAGGTGACGATCATCTGCGTGATGCCGGCGCCGATGCCGAGCTTGTAGGTGCCGCCGACGATCGGAATCGAAATGCCGAACACGCTGTAGCGCAGGAACGCGATCACGGCCGGGATCGCGGCAAGGATCACGATGTAGTTCCGGTACAGCCCGGCGATGGAGTCCGGTTCGGCTGCGATGACCGGCCATTCGGTCTTCGGCGTCAGCAGGATGTTCTTGATGCGAGCGATGAGCTTGTTGAAATCCACGAGCTTTACTCCCGAAGCGATGAATCGATGGCGATGATACCGAAGTCGCGCCCCGCTGCGCGCCGCACTTCGCGCGGCACTGGCCCGGCTCTCGGCGAAGCGGGCCGTGGCTTGCAAATTGCTTGCGTCTATACTGCGCATCCCTCCTGATCCGAGCACCCGGGCAGACTGTCATGTCAGAAACCCCCGCCACGCGCCACGACCCTGCGGCGCAGAAGGCCATTCCGGCAAATGCCGAGAATCGCTACACGGTCAGCCGCGCCGACCTGCCGCTGTCTTGCCCGATGCCGGGCATGTCGCTGTGGAATTCGCACCCGAAGGTCTATCTGCCGATCGAGGCCAGCGGCAGCGCCAGGTGTCCTTACTGCGGGGCGATGTACACCCTGTCGGATTGACGGCAGGCGCATGCAGGGACGACGGCTCACGGTAATCCAGCTGCTGCCGGCGCTGAACGCCGGCGGCGTCGAACGCGCGACGCTCGAGATCGGCCACGCGCTGGTGCTGGCCGGGCATCGCTCGATCGTGGTGTCCGCCGGCGGCCGATTGACGACGCGCCTGCTGGCCGAGCGCAGCGAACACATCACGCTGGACATCGGCCGCAAGTCGCTGGCGACGCTGCGCCACGTCTGGACGCTGCGGCGGTTGTTCTCGACGCTTCGGCCGGACATCGTGCACGCGCGCTCGCGCCTGCCGGCCTGGCTGGTGCGCCTGGCGCTGTCCGGCAAGCGTGCCACGCGGCCGCATTTCCTGACGACCGTGCACGGGCTCAATTCGCCGGGTTTCTACAGCTCGATCATGACCCGCGGCGAGCGCGTGATCTGCGTTTCCAACACGGTGCGCGACTATGTGCTGCGCCACTATCCGCGGGTCGACCCGGCGCGCCTGACGGTCATTCCGCGCGGCGTCGATCCGGCCGATTTCCCGTTCGGCTTCCAGCCGGGCGACGCCTGGCGCGATGCGTTCTTCGGGGAATTTCCGCAACTGCGGGGCGGCCTGCTGCTGACGTTGCCCGCACGCGGCACGCGCCTGAAAGGCCACGACAACGCGATCGAGTTGCTTGCCGGGCTGCGCGCGCGCGGACTCGACTGCCGCCTGCTGCTGCTGGGCGCACGCCAGCCCGGCCGCGAGACGTACGTCGCCGGGCTGGAGCAGCGCGCGCGCGAGCGCGCCGTCGCCCAATACCTTGCGATCAGCCCGCCGCGCAACGATGTGCGCGAGGTTTATGCAGTCAGCGCGCTCGTCTTGCAGCTGTCGCAGCAAGCCGAGGCGTTCGGCCGCACCGTGCTCGAAGCGTTGTCGCTGTGCCGGCCGGTGCTCGGCTACGCCCACGGCGGTGTCGGCGAACTGCTTTCCGAACTGTATCCGGAAGGCCGCGTGGCGCCGGGCGACATGACGCGCCTGGTCGAGCGCGCGGCCGAACTGCTGCGCGTCGCACCGCCGATTGCGCCGCTGACGCGCTACCGGCTGGTCGACATGCAGGCCTCGACGCTGGATCTGTACGAGCAGGTCGCGGCGGCCTGAATCCCTGGTTGCGCCAGCGCATCCGGCGCCCGCTCGCTACAATCGGCGTTTCTCAAGGTCACGGAAAATCCTGCGGTGGAGGCAACGTCGATCTCGCAACGCCTGCGCGGGCAGTGGCCGGCCATCGTCGTGCTTGCCGTCGTCGCGCTGCTGCCGGTCGGCGCGGCGTCCGAACTGCCGCTGCTGATTGGCGGGCTGGCAGGACTGGTGGCGGCCTGGAACGACCGCGTATCGCTGCGCTTCGATTCCGGCGTGCGCCTCGCCGTCACGCTGTTCGCCTGCTGCTGGCTCGCGGCGCTGGTTTCCGCGCCGGGTTCGGTCGCCACGCAAAAGAGCTGGAGCACCGTGGCCGGAATCCTGCGCTTCCTGCCATTCGCGCTGTTTGCCGTGCTGCGCCTGCGCGATGTCGGTTTGTGGCTGCAGATCGAATGCGCCGTCGCGATGATCGTCGTGCTCTGGCTGCTCGATGCCTGGGTGCAGATCTTCACCGGCAACAGCATTGCCGGTCCGATGGAAGCCGAACGCCTGAGCGGCATCTTCGGCGCCGGCAATCTCAAGCTCGGGCCGGTGCTGGCGGTGCTGTCGCCGTTCGTCCTGAACGCGGCGCGCACGCGCTTGGGCACGCGTGGCCTCATCGTCGCGATGGTTTTCATGCTGATGCCGATCCTGCTGGCCGGTTCGCGCGCGGCGTGGCTGATGTATGGGCTGGTCGTCACGGTGTTCGCCTGGCGCCAGACGCGCGCGCCGCAGCGCTTCGCGCTGTGGGCAGTTGCCGCGCTTGCAATCGCCGGCGTCGCCGCATCGACTGCCGACCACGATTCGCCGCAGTTTGCCGCGCGCGTGCAACGCACGTTGCTGGTGCTGCGCGGATCGCAGGCCGCCATCGACGAAGCCAGCGCGGGCCGGCTGCGCATCTGGGCAACGGCGCTGCGCATGACGGCCGCGCATCCGGTTGCCGGCGTCGGCGTGCGCGGTTTCCGCTACGCGTATCCGCAGTTTGCCGCCGCCGGGGACGCGTTCGTCGATGCCAAAACCGACGAGGGTGCGTTCCATGCGCACTCGCTCGTGCTCGAGCTGCTGAGCGAGACCGGCATCATCGGTCTGCTGTTGTGGAGCGCCGGCGCGTGGGTCGCGATCCGCGCCTGGCGTCGCGCCGACCCGGCGGCGCGCGCGCGCGCCTTCGCGCCGGGCCTCGGGCTGGCGGTGATGTGCTTTCCGTTGAACACGCAACTTTCGTTCTACGCGACCTCGGCGTGGAGCCTGCTGTTCTGGTTCTTGCTTGCGCTGTATTGCGCGGCGCTTGCGGCGGATCGCAGTCATGGCGCCCCATGAAAAACCGGCGGCCGAAGGCCGCCCGCCAGTGTCCCTCGCCCGCGAAGCCGGAGACCCTGGAGCTGTTCGCGCGAGCGGCGCGGCGAGTGCGCTCGAGCGTCAACCGCTGTCGATCGTCGTCACGACCTTCAACAACGCGGCGACGCTCGAGCGCTGTCTTGCCGGCGCGGCCTGGGCGGATGATCTTGTCGTGCTCGACTCGGGCAGCACCGATGCAACGCTCGACATAGCGGCCCGATTCGGCGCGCGCCTGTTCAGCGAATCGTTCCGCGACTACTCGACCCAGAAGCAGTCGGCAATCGACAAGGCCGCGTACGACTGGGTGCTGCTGCTCGACGCAGACGAAGCGCTGACCGGAACGGCGCGCGCCGCGATCGAAACGGCGCTGCGACAGCCGTCCGTGGCCGGATTTCGCCTGCCGCGCCGCGAGCAGATGTTCTGGACGTTCCAGCACACGGGCAGCTGGACCAACACGCACCTGCGCCTGTTCGACCGCCGTCGCGGTCGCATGAATACGGTGCCGGTGCATGCCGCGCCCGAAGTCGACGGCCCGGTGCGCACGCTGCGCGCCGCGGTCTTCCTGCACTTCGGCGAGCCGGACATCCGCACCAAGGTCGACAAGATCAACGCCTACTCGAGCGGCCTGGTCGCCGACAAGCTGCGCCGCGGCCAGGGCTTCCTCGGCGTGCGCATGCTGTTCTACCCGCCGGTGTTCTTCGTGCGCCAGTATGTCTTCAAGCGCTACTTCCTCAACGGCTGGGCCGGCTTCATCAGCGCCGCGACCGGTGCGTTCTATGTTTTCCTGAAGTATGCGAAGGTGTACGAAGCGAGGAGGAGCGGGAGAGGGGAGAAGGAAGAGGGGAGAGGGGAGAAGGGAGCGCAGAGAACGGAGAGAACGGAGCGCGAGGGTTGAACCGCGCGCGATCATCCGGTGGCTGCGTGTTGCCATGCATCGACGTTGCGTGAGAGCTAGCTTTCCCCTCCCCCTTCTTCCTTCTCCCCTTTCCCCGCCTTCAGCAGGCTCAACGCCAGGCCGCCGATCAGCGCTGCGGCGCCAACCAGCACGGCCCATAGCAGCCAGGTTTTCCAGTCACGCGGTTTTTCGACGACGGCGGCGACCAGCGCAGCGTCGCCTTTCAGGGTCGTGCGTGCGCCCAACGCGGCGAGTGGGGGCTGCCAGTCGCGGCCGTGGCTCGCGCGCAGCGAGGCCAGCGCCGCATCGACCGGATAGTCGCCGCGTCGCGCATTGGCGCTTCCGGCAACCAGGCGATACGGGCCTTCACCCTGCGCGAGGAACACGAAGCGGTCGGGCTGATAGCCGACGCTGAGCTTCGGCGCATGCTCGAGCGGTGTCGCCGATTCGATGCGCCAGTCGCGCGCACGCGCCGCCGGCGCGGTCGGCAATTCATCGTTGCCGATCACGCCGTCGTCCTGGCGCAGGCGGAACGCGACGAGACTGGCACGCTGCATCCACGCCGCGGGGTCATCCTCGTGCGGTCCGTGCCGGCTCAGCACGACGACCCGCGCGAGCGAATTGTCATCGGCCAGGTCGAGCCGCAGCGCATCGATCGCCAGCGGCGCCGGCAGCTGGTAACGCCACGCGACCACCTGTGTGCCATCGGCGCGGCCGAACGACACGTCGAGCCGATGCCTGTCCGGGCCGGTCGCTGCTGCTTCGAGCCATTGCCGCGCCGGGCCGGCCGTGCTCGAGGTGAGCGTGCGCAAGCGCGCGGTCAGGCCTTGCAGGTCCGCACCGTCGTCGAGGCGGCGCAGACGCAGGTAGGCGGCGCTGGCGTTGTTCAGGGCGATGTCGTGCCGGTCGAGGCGATTGCCGCTCTGCGTCAGGCGCAGCACGGTGGCGCGCGGCGCAAGTACGCGCCATGACTGCAGGTCGTCGCTGCCGTCGACCGCGAACTGTGCGCTGACGTCCGCGCCGCCTTCGGCCCAGTCGACGCGGACTGCCGCGAATGCCTGATGCACGCCGCTGGCGTCCAGCAGCAGATCGTGCCTTGTCAGATCCTGCCGCGTGCCGGCCGCGGGTGTTGCGGCACGGCCGAGATCGGCATCGACGCGACGCAGCGTGCCATCGGCGCCGCGTTCGATCTGCAGCCGGATCGCATCGCCCGACGCGCCGCTCGTGCCGGCGTCCGGGGCGTGCGGCAGCACGAATGTCGGCAGCGCGAGCAACTCCTCGTGCGTGGTCGGCTTGGCGCCGGGCATGCGGAAAACCGCGGCCGGAACGGCCTCGCCGGCGGCGTTGACGACGGCGACGTCGCGCAGGTCCGCGGTCGTGACCGCGGCGTATACCTCCGGGGTCAGTTCGACCTGCCAGGCCGAACCGCCGGCTTGCGCCTGCACCGGCCAGGCGTAAGCGTAGTCGTCGCTGGCCGCAGCCGCAACGGTCGATGTGCGCAAAAGTGTACAAAGCAAGAATGCACAAACCGCAGGATGCTTCATGGATTTTCCCCCGCCGGCACGGCCGGCGTCGCGCTGCGCGGCGGCACCGGCGCAAAGTAGCCGACCGCCACGAGCAGCACGCCGACCACGAGCACGCCGATGATCGCCGGCAGGTCATGCATGAACTGGCGATCGATCAGCAGCAACTTGACCAGCACCACGCCCATCAGGGCGGCGCCGCCGAACCAGACCGCGCGCGAGCCGCGGCGCTTGCCGAGCAGCATCGCGACGATGCCGGCCAGCGTCCACGTGATCGAAAGGGCGGCCTGCGCCAGCGGCGATGCCCGCAGCGCCTCGCCCCACGGCACGCCGCCGAGGAAGTGCGCGCCGCGCAGCGTGATCGCGGTCAGCAGCAGCACGCCGGCGATCGCGAGCGCCCGCGCACGCAGTTCGGTGCTCAGCATCGCGCCACCCTCGCGTTCACCCTGGCGGAACCACAGCAGCAACAGCAGCAGGTAGCCTAGTTGCGCCAATTCGAGCGGATTGAGCAGCGGCACGTACGGCAGCGGCGCCGGATCGCCTTCGTTGACCAGTCCGAGCACGGCACCGATGCCCATGACCCAGGCAAGGCTGGCGAGCAGCACGTGCCGGTGCACTTCGGCCTCGCTGCCGAGCGGCCAGCGCGCCGGCGGCAGGCGCCGCAACGCCAGCAGGAACAGGACGGCGAGCGGCGCGAACGCGGCCAGCGCGACCCAGATCGAATCGAGGCCGATATGCCGCTCGACCAGAGCGCCGGCTTCGGCGGAGAGCAGCAGCGCGACGGTCCACAGGAACACGACGTGCAGCATGCGCGCAAGGGCCGCCTCGCCCACGCGCAGGTCGGCGAGCGCGCGCGCGGCCGCGGCCAGCCACAGTCCCCACGCCAGCGCTGGCCAGCCTTCGAGCGGACCGTCATGTTCGTTCGTCGTCAGCACGATGAAGAACGGCGCGAGTACGAATGCCAGGGCGGCCGGGAAGCGGCAGTCGCGCCAGTCGATGCGCCGGTACAGTTCCGCTGCGAGCACGCCGCTCGCCGCGAACAGCGCGAGCCACCACGCGGCAAGCAAGGCGGCGACGTCTTCCTTGCGCTCGATTTCGTTGCCGAACGCGAACAACCACCACAGCAGCCCCCACAGGAACAGCACGGTCGTGATCGGCCGGCGTTGCGCGCGATCGAGCAGGCGCGCGCTGATCAAGCCCGACAGGGCGATCAGCAGGGCGCCGAGGAATTCGCCGTTGAGCAGCACCGGATCCAGCGACGAGCCGCGGAAACTCCACGCGAATGCCGCACCGGCGAACAGCTGCAGCGCATAACCGATCCAGCGCGGCAGCGCGCGCTGTTGGCGCAGGCCGAGCCAGACCAGCGCCGCGCCTTCGAGCGCCCAGGTGCACGATGTCGCCTGCGCCGACAGCGCCAGCGGCACCGCCAGCGTCGCGAAGCCGAGCGCCAGCAGCGCGTGCGATTCGCCGAGTAGCTTCAGGCCGAAGCGGCGCAGCTCGAGTGCGGCAAGCAGCGTGTAGATCGCCGCGGCGCCAAGCGCGCTGAACGCCAGCGGCATGCGTGCGCGCTCGAGCAATGCTACCTGCAGCGCGAACGCGACCAGCGGCGTGCCGAATACCAGCGTGCCGTCGATCAGCGGCTGCCCCGGACGCGATCCCGTGTCACGTCGATTCGATGCCTGACGGCCTTCGGCTTCCCGCACCCCGGCTGGTCGGCCTTCGGCCGCCGGATTGGCCATTGCGTAAAGCACGGGGATCAACAGGTAGAACGCGAAGAACAGCAGCAGGAACGGCTCGGTGCTGGCAAGGAACTCCGGCTTGTACTGCAACGCGCCCCACAGCGTGCCGATGCCGAACGTGAAGGCGAAGCCGACCAGGTTCAGCACACGCCACGGCCGCACCCAGGCAATCGCGAACACTGCCGCGTTGAGTATGGCGTAGTAGGTAAACAGCGCAACGTGATTGCCGTGCCCGGTCGAAATCAGGATCGGTGCGAGAAAGCCGCCGACGATCGCCAGCACGGCCAGCGCAATCGCGTCCTGCAGCACGGCGAGCATGGCGCCGCCGGCGACCACGACGACGAGCAACGCAAAGGCAAGGCCGGCCGGCAGCAGCGCGTACAGCTTGAACGCGGCGAAGATGGTCAGGATCAGCACGCCGATTGCACCGCCTTGCAGGCTCAGCGCGAAATTGCGATGCGATTCGCGCTTGCGCCAGGCGAACACGAGCGCAGCGAGTGCGGCGAGCGCGATGCCGGCAAGACGGAATTCCATCGGCACGCTGAGCCAGCCCTGGTCGGCGGCGTACTTGAGCAGCGCGGCCACGCCGAGAAACAGCACGATCACGCCGACCTTGACCGGCACGTTGCCTTCGGTGAACCAGCGCTTGATCGCGGCGATCGCGCGATCGCCGGCGGTCGGCGCGGCCGCGACGACTGGTGCCGAGGTGAACGGTTCGCTGCCTGTCGCGCGGGGTGGTTCCGCGGCGCGGGGTGCGACGGCCGGCGGCGATGCCGGCGATTCCGTCGCCGACGCGGTCGCATCCGATGCCGCGGCGCTGTCGATGTGGATCGAGGCGGCGGCGGGCTCCGGCACGGCGGCCGCAGTGGCCGGCAAGCGGATTTCTGCCGCGACCGCGGATGTGCTGCCGGGTGGTGCCGAAGTTGCGGCGGCGGTTTCACCGGCGCGCTGCGCCGCCTGTTCGAGCCTGGCGACACGCGCTCGCAGCGTTCGCAGTTGCCCGATCAGCAGGCCGACGATTGCGCCGAACACGGCGGCGGTCCAGCCGGTGCTCTCCTCGAACATGCCGGCGCACACGAAAGCACCCAAGGCGGCGCCGATCAGCATGAACAGCAAGGACATCGTCGTCTCCCCCGAGCCGCGCTGCAGCCAGTATAGCGGACCGGGAAAAGACGCCGTTGCGACGGCACAAGCCGGCGGCAAGCAGCAGGCGTGGCCGCAATGTCATCCTGGCGACGAAACGCACCGCGCGACAGGCTTCGCAGCGGTACGGCCCCGGCAGCGCGCACGCCGCCCTCCGCGAAAATCCGCCGCCATGGTTCTAACGTGCCGATCGCGCATGTAGACTTGCCGCAAGGGTCCGTCATGGCGCATAGCGAAGCCGAGAGCACCGACATCCGCGGCCAGCATCCTTTGTGGGACGAGCGCAACGCGTCCGGCCGGCGCGCTATGCTCACGGAAATCCTGGCGCAGGTGTCACACGAGGCGCTGCAGGGCGATACGCTCGAGTCGGTCTTGCAGGCGATCGTCGATTGCGCAACGCGACGGCTGCCGGTGACGATCGCCAGCATCATCCTGCTCAACGACGACGGTACGCATTTCGTGCAGGAGGTGTGGTCCGGGCGCCTCGACCTGCAGCTGCCCGGCGACCTGCCCTGGCCGGTGACGCTCGGCGTCGCCGGCCGCTGCGTGCGCAGCGGCCAGACGCAGTTGATCGCGGATGTGCAATCCGACGCCGACTACGTGCCGGGCAACCTCGAGGTGAGGTCCGAATACATCGTGCCGATCCGGCATCGCGGACGCCTGCACGGCGTGCTGAACCTGGAAAGCACGCGCCAGGATTTCTTCCTGCCCGAGGTCTGCACGGTGTTCGATGCGATCGCCGACCAGATTGCCGGCGCGATCCACGTCGCGCGCGTCGTGCGCGAGCTGGAGCAGGCCAACCACAAGCTGCAGCAGCTGTCGATGAGCGACGGCCTGACCGGCATCGCCAACCGCCGCTGCTTCGACCGGCGCCTGCACGAAGAGTGGCAGCGGCATGTGGTCGAGCAGCGGCCGCTCGCGCTGCTGCTGGTCGACGTCGATTGCTTCAAGGCGTTGAACGACGCGAGCGGGCACTTGTACGGCGACGAATGCCTGCGCGAGCTGGCCCGGCTTTGCGGCGCGGCATTGCGCGGCGGCGAGGATCTGGTCGCACGTTACGGCGGCGACGAGCTCGCACTGCTGCTTCCGCACTGTACCCTGGAGCAGGCGATGACCATCGCCGAAGACCTGCGCGAACAGGTGCAAGCCAGGGCGATGGCACACCCCTGTTCGCCGGTCGCGCCGTACGTGACCGTCAGTATCGGCATCAGCGCCGTGCATCCGCATGAGTCGCCTTCGGCCGACACCCTGATCGCGGCATCCGACGGCGCGCTTTATTCGGCCAAGCAGCAGGGACGCAATCGCGTGGACGGCCGCGCCGCTGGCGCTTGATCGTCGGGCCGCGTCAAGCCGCGCTTCAATAGACGTTCGGCGTTCCTGGCGGCCGCGTCTTGAAGCGCTTGTGGATCCAGAGGTATTGCGCCGGCGCGTCGCGCACCATGCGCTCGATGCAGGCATTGACGCGGGCGGTGTCGGCGCCGACGTCGGCGCCGGGAAAGTCGCTCAGTGGCGCCTCGAGGCGCAGCACGTAGCCGCCACCGGGTTTGCGTTTGTGGAAAAATGGAATCACCGCGGCACCGGACAGGCGCGCCAGGTGATGCGTCGCCGTGATCGTTGCGGCCGGCACGCCGAAGAACGGCGCGAACACGCTGTCCTTGCCGCGCATGTCCTGGTCCGGCGCATACCAGACCGTGCCGCCGGCGCGCATGTACTTGACGGTGCGGCGCAGGTCTTCCTTGACGAACATCGTGTCGGCGTAGCGCAGGCGGGCGCGCAGCACGGCGCGTTCGAACACCGCATCGTCCATGACGCGGTACATGCCGGCGATGCGGATGCGTTGCGAAACGAGCCGCGCGCACAGTTCCAGATGGGAAAAATGACCGCCGACAAGCAGCGCGCCGCGCCCGGCCCTGCGGCATGCTGCCAGATGTTCGAGCCCTTCGACCTCGCACGGAATTTTCGCCAGCGCGCGCTCCGAGCCGAACCAGGCCTGCGCGAATTCGACGAACATCATGCCCAGATCGCGCAGCGACGCACGCAGCAGATCGGCGCGTTCGGCCTCGCCAAGATGCGGCAGGCACAGCTCGAGATTCCGCTGCGCGACGCGGCGGCGCTCGCCCGGCAGCCGCACCGTCAGAGTACCGAGCGCGCGGCCGAGCGGCAGCAGCGCGCGATACGGCAGTCTGCCGATCAGCCAGACAATGCCCAGGCCAAGCCACGATGGCCAATGTCGCGGCGCGAGCAGACGCCGTGGCAGCGCGCGCAGCGGCTCAGCCATAGTGGCGCATCCCTCGCCACAGGGCCGGCCATGGTTCGCGCGGCTTGCGGCACAGATAGATGTCGGGGTGGTCGCGACTTTCCTCGTTGTCGACGCCGGCCGCATTGATCACCGTCGCGGCGAGGCTGCAGTCCTCGAACAGTTCTGCCAGCCGCTGCGGCGAATAGCCGAGCACGATCAGCTGTTGCGGTGGCGGCTCGCCATAGCCGCGCAGCCAGTACGAATTGACCGCGCTGATGACCGGCGGCAAATGGTATTGGTCGTGATAGAGGTTCAGGGCGCCGGCTTCACCGTAGTTCGCGGTCAATGCCGCGACACCGCCGTGCTGGTCGGCCGGAATCGATGCATAGACCTTGGCGACGGTCTGCGCCAGGTTCGGCCAGCCGATCTGCTCGCGGAAATTGTCGTGCACCCGGGCCGTGATCTGCCACAGGCGCGAGTGCAGCGGCGCGACCGGGAGGAACAGCAGCGAAAACGCCGTGCCGCAGGCGAGCAGCACGATCCAGCTCAGCACGGCCAGCGCACGCGCCGTGCCGAGGCGCAGGTGCGCAAGGCCACGCTGCCACATTACGCTGCCGGCGGCGATCAGCAGCGGGTAGGCCGGCGCGAAGTAGTAGGCGCGTCCGCGCAGCAACAGCAGCAGCACGAAGGTCGTGACGACCATCCAGCCGAGCAGCCGGTAGCGGCGCTCCGACGGCGCCAGCAGCAGGAAATACAGGCCGGCCAGCCAGACCGGCGCGGTGACAGGGTTCGCGCAGACAAGAAACTGGTCGCGGACGAAGCCGTCGGCGCGGCCGATGCGCACATCGCGTTCGTGGATGTGCGCGAGGAAATCCAGCGAAATGAAATCATGCTGCCACTGCCACCACAGGTTCGGCAGGAACAGCAGCAGGCAGAGCGCGACGCCGAGCCACAACCAGCGATTCGCCAGCCACGCGCGAGCCGGCGTCAGCAGCGTGCCGACGCCCAAGCCCGCGACCCACACCAGCACCGTGTACTTGGTCAGCAGGCCGAGTCCGATGATGCCGCCGATCGCGAGCCACCAGCGCGCGTCGCCGCAGTTCAGCAGCCGCACCACGCACCAGCTCAGCGCGACCCAGGCCAGGTAATCGAATGCCACGTACTGGTAGAGCGAACTGCCCAACAGCGCGACCGGTGCGAACGCCATGACGACGGCGGCGAAAAGCTGGGCCGCGCGCGATGCACCGAACTCGCGCGCCATGAGGCCGGTGAGCAGCATCGAGACGCCGAAGGCGAGCGCCGGGAACAACCGCAATCCGGCCAGCGAGGTGCCGAACAGGGCCAGCGACAGCCGGCCGAGCGCCGGCGTCAGCGGCGGATAGGCGACATAGCCCCAGGCCAGCGCACGCGCATCGTCGACCGTCGCCAGCTCGTCGCGATGGAAGCCGTATTGGCCGTTGCACAGGCAGTGGATGGCGACGACGCCGAGCGCCAGCGCGATCAACAGTGTCGTTGTCGGGCGATCCGCGCTCGGCGGAGCGCGGTCTGGCGCTGTCGTCATGGTGTCCGTCGGCCGTGTGGATGGCGCACGCACGCCGCATCCGCGCTGCGTAGCGGCGCGCCGGAATGGTAGCAGACGCGATCGCCGCGCCGCGGCCCCGGGCACCGCGGCGCGAGCCGCTATAATTTGCGCATGATCAACCTCATGCCGCTGCGGCGGTTCGTCTACACGCTGACCATGTACCTGCTGACGCCGGTGATCCTGTACCGGCTGATGGTGCGCGGGCTGCGTTACCGCGAATATTTCGCACGCTGGCGCGAGCGCTTCGGTTTTTTCCCCGACCCGCACATCCGCGACAGCATCTGGGTGCATGCCGTGTCGATGGGCGAGGTCAACGCGGCGCTGCCGCTGATCGACGCGCTGATGCGACGCTACCAGGACACCCCGTTCGTCATCACCACGGTGACGCCGACCGGATCGGAACGCGTCCGCCGTGTCTACGGCGACAGGGTGTTCAACGTCTACCTGCCGTACGACCTGCCGGCATCGATCCAGCGTTTCCTCGATCGGGTGCGGCCGCGCGTCGCCGTCGTGATGGAAACCGAGATCTGGCCGAACCTGTTCTTCGAGTGCCAGGCGCGCGACATCCCGGTCATCATTGCCAACGGCCGCCTGTCGGAGAAGAGCCTGCGCGGCTATGGCCCGATCCGGCCGCTTGCGCGCAGTGCGCTGGCCAGCACGCGCTACATTGCCGCGCAGTCGATCACCGACGCCGCGCGCCTGCACGACCTGGGCGCCGACCCGGACCGGCTCGGCGTGGTCGGCAACCTCAAGTACGACATGACCGTGCCGCCGCAGCTGTACGGCGAGGCGCAGACGCTGCGCGCCGCCTGGGGCGGTGCTCGCCCGGTCTGGATCGCGGCGAGCACGCATGACGGCGAGGAAATGCCGGTGCTCAAGGCGCATGCCGAAGTGCTGCGCCGCTTTCCCGATGCGCTGCTGCTGCTCGCGCCGCGCCATCCCGAGCGCTTCAAGCCGGTCGTGCTGGCCTGCCGCAGCTTCGGCTTTGCCACGCGCACGCGCAGCGAGGACGGCAGCGCCGAACAGGACACGCAATGCTTCGTCGTCGACACGCTCGGCGAATTGCTGCGCTTCTATGCGGCGGCGGATGTCGCCTTCGTCGGCGGCAGCCTCGTGCCGATCGGCGGACACAACGTGCTGGAGCCGGCCGCGCTGTCGGTGCCGGTCATCATCGGCCAGAAGATGTTCAACTTCGCCGAGATCACCGCCAGCCTGGTCGAAGCCGGCGCCGTGGTGCAGATCGCCGAGGGCGACGAGCTGGGCACCGCGGTCACGCGCCTGCTGACCCATCCGGACCTGCGCGAGACCATCGGTCGTGCCGGGCGCGCCGCATTCGAGCGTGAGCAGGGCGGCGTATTGCGCACGCTCGGCATCATCGGGCGCGTGCTCGATGGCGAGAGCGAGCCGCGCGATTCCGGCACCGCGGCCGCAAGACAGGGGGCCTGAGCGTCAAAGCCTTGGGAGCCGAACACCTTGAACGCGATTTCCGCACAGGTGCGCGGAATCAACGCGGATCATGACTTGCCGTATCCGCGCGATCCGCGTTGAAGCGCGTTCTTGCGCGCGGGCCTACTCGAGCAATGCGTTGACCGCCTCGATGTCCTTGCCGCTGATCGTGCCGGCAGCTTCCTTCAGTTGCAGTCCGCTCAGCACGAACTGATGGCGCGCCTGCGAGTAGGCGCTTTGTGCCTGGAACAGCTGTTCCTGGATCTGCAGCACTTCGACGATCGTGCGGGTGCCGACTTCGAAACCGGCCTGGGTCGCATCGAGCGAGCTCTGCGCCGAGACGACCGCCTGCTTGGTCGCTTCGACCTCGCTGATGCCGGCCAGCACCGCGCGGTATGAATTGCGCGTATTGGCGACGACCTGGCGGCGCTGCAGCTCGGCCTGGTCCTGCGCGGCATCGCGCAGGAACACCGCCTGGCGCACCTGCGAGGAAACCAGGCCGCCGGTGAAGATCGGCACATTCAGCGTGACGCCGATTACCGTGCTCCCCGTTATGTTGTTGCCGTGGAAAGGGCCGAAGGTATCTCCCGCGAAGGTTTGCGAGGAGGTTCCCCAGCCCGGGACGTCGGAGCGCACGATCGACGCGCTCAGCGTCGGATAGTGGCCGGAACGCGCCGTGCCGATGGCGTGCTCGGCCGCATCGACCAGATGGTTGGCCGAAGCCAGCGACGGATTTTCCTTCAGTGCGATGTCGACCCAGGCCTGCAACTGGGCCGGCTCCGGCTTGGTCAGCGGCAATGCCTCGCGCAGTTTCTTCAGGTCGCCGAAATCCTTGCCGATGATCTGGCTCAGCGTTTCGCGCGCATTCTCGACGGCGTTCTGCGACAGGATCACCTGCGCCACGGCCGAGTCGTGGTTGGCGCGCGCGTTGTGCACGTCGGTGATCGCCGACAGGCCGACCTCGAAGCGTTGTTCGGCCTGGTCGAGCTGGCGCGCCAGCGCTTTTTCGTTGGCCTGGGCGAAGGTCAGCGCGTCCTGCGCGGTCAGCACGCCGAAATAGGCGGTCGCCGTGCGCACGAACAAATCCTGCGATGCGGCGTCATAATTGCTGTCCGCGCTGGCGGCCTGGGCGCGCGCAGCGGCGAGGCGCGTCCAGTTGGTCCAGTTGAAGAGCGACTGGCTCAGCGTGGCCTGTGCCGGACGCGAACGATCGCGCGAAACGGTGTTGCTGGGCAGCAGCACGTAGTTGCCGGTGTTGAAATCCTGCACCGGGCCGATCGAATTGGTGGCGCTGTCGGTATGAGTGTAGCCCAGGCTCGCGCCGATCTGCGGCAACAGGGCCGAGCGCGCCTGCGGCACGTTTTCCTCCGTCGCATTCTTGTTCGCATCGGCCAGCGCCAGCGTCGGATCGGCGGAACGCGCGAGCGTGTAGATCTGCACCAGGTCCTCGGCGTGCGCAAGCAGCGGCGCGGCGCAGGCGACTGCCGCGGCCAGCAGGTTCAATCGGATACTTTTACGCATAGTGGAAAATTCCTTGGGATAGCGGTAATCGGTTGGGTCGCTGCGTCGTCACAGCACGAAGCGTGGCGTCGGCGCGGCGTTGGCGAGGTAAGGCAGATCGGTTTCGAACAGGCCGTCTTCGCTCCACTGGCCGTCGACGCCGCGGGTATACAGCGTGGCGCGCTGCACCGGCGACTCGCCGATGATCGCGAACAGACGTCCGCCCGGACGCACCCACTCGCGCCAGTGCGACGGCAGCGCGGACACGGCACCGGTCACGACCATGACGTCATATTGTTCGTGCGGCCGGAAAGCCCGTACCGCCTCGGCGACCTCGATCGTCGCGTTGCCGGTGCGCGCGCCGCGCAGGTTTGCAGAGGCAGTGGCGGCCAGGTCGGCGTGCAGTTCGATGCTGTGCACCGACGCCGCCAGGCGAGCCAGGCAGGCGGTGAGGAAACCCGAACCGGTACCGATCTCGAGCACGCTTTCGGCGCGCGTCGGCACGACCGCCTGCAGCACGCGACCCTCGACCACCGGCTTCATCATGAACTCGCCGTGCGCGAGCGGCAGGCCGAGGTCGGCGAAAGCCAGGTTGCGGTAGCCGGGCGGAACGAAGTCCTCGCGCCGGATCGCGGTCAGCGCTTCGAGCACGCGGCTGTCGAGCACTTCCCAGGGCCGTACCTGCTGCTCAACCATGTTGTGGCGGGCGAGTTCGATATTCAGCGACATGGGCGTGGGTTCCGACCGGAAAAAGACTGGAAAGCATAGGCGCTTGCGTGGCGTCCGGCAATTGTACGATCGCCCGCCGGGGCCATCGCTCCGAAGTGCCGGAAGTCATTCAAACCCCTGGGCTTGGATGCGCATCGCTGGTGAAGCGTTGCTTTCACTGGGGTGTCCGCATGCGTATTTCAACGTAGCGGGGGGACAACTTCGGGAATCGGCAACCGGAAAACGGAAAAGTGCACGCCGCAAAGCGCCGCTGGCGCAGCGACTGCGCGCGCACGAATTGCGCCTCGGCAACCGCCAATGCAGTTCCAACCAGTGGCCGGTCGGTCATGTTCCGACAATCCCGGCGCGGCGACCTGCGGCTGCGACCATGGCCGGTTCCCGACTGCCGATTGCCGGCTTCCTGACGCGAAACCAGGCCGCGTACAGCGCCGGCAGGAACAGCAGGGTCAACGCGGTCGCGACGAACAGGCCGCCCATGATCGCGACCGCCATCGGTCCGAAGAACGCGCTGCGCGTGAGCGGGATCATCGCCAGTATCGCGGCCAGTGCCGTCAGCACGATCGGGCGGAAGCGGCGCGTGGTCGCATCGACGATCGCGGTCCACGGTTCGTGGCCGGCGCCGATGTCCTGTTCGATCTGGTCGACGAGGATCACCGAATTGCGCATGATCATGCCCATCAGCGCGATCGTGCCGAGCATCGCGACGAAGCCGAACGGCACGTTGAACACGAGCAGGAACAGCGTGACGCCGATCAGGCCGAGCGGTGCTGTCAGCACGACCAAAAGCACCCGCGAGAAGCTGCGCAGCTGGATCATCAGCACGGTGAACACGACCAGCAGGAACAGCGGCATGCCGGCGTTGACGGAGCCCTGGCCCTTGGCGCTTTCCTCGACCGCGCCGCCGACCTGCAGCAGGTAACCCGGCGGCAGCTGCGCACGCAATTGGTCGAGCTGCGGATCGATCTGCGCCGTCACGGTAGCCGGGGTGACGCCGCCGTAGATGTCGCCGCGCACGGTCACGGTCGGCAGGCGGTTGCGGCGCCAGATGATGCCTTCCTCGAAGCCGTAGCTGACCGTCGCTATCTGCTTGAGCGGCACGCTCTGGCCCGACGGCGTCGGCACCGCGAGGCTTTCGAGCAGCGACAGGCGCGCGCGCTCGTCGGCCGGACCGCGCAGCGACACCTCGATCAGCTGGTCGCGTTCGCGGTAATAGGTCACCGGCACGCCGGACAGCGAGCTTTGCAGGAAGTTCGCCAGGTCCTGCGAGCTGACGCCGAGCACGCGCGCGCGCTCCTGGTCGATCGACAGGCGCACGACCTTGCTCGGCTCCTCCCAGTCCAGGTTTACATTGCGCATATGTGGATTTGTGCGCACGATGTCGGCAGCCTTGCGCGCCAGCGCGCGTACAGTCGGGATGTCGGCGCCGGAGATGCGGAACTGTACCGGATAGCCGACCGGCGGGCCGTTTTCCAGGCGCAGCACGCGCGCGCGCAGTTCGCTGAAGTCGTGCTCGAAAAGCATGATCAGGTCGGCGCGCAGCTGCTCGCGCTCGCGCGTGCCCTTCGTCAGCAGCACGAACTCGGCGAAACTGGCCTGCGGCAGCTGCTGGTCGAGCGGCAGGTAGAAGCGCGGCGCGCCGGAACCGACGTAGCTGACGTAGTTTTCAAGCTCAGGCCGTTTTGCCAGCCAGGCCTCGAGCTTCTTGACCTGGGTTTCGGTCGCGGTCAGCGACGAGCCTTCGGTGAGCTTGAAATCGACCAGCAGTTCCGGTCGTGTCGAATCCGGAAAGAACTGCTGCTGGACGAAGCCGAAGCCGGCGATCGACAGCACGAATGCCAGCACCGTCGCCGCGATCACGCTGCGGCGATGGCCGACGCACCAGTCGACCAGGGCGCGGAAACGGTTATAGAACGCGGTGTCGTACGGGTTGTGCTCACTTGCTGCCATGCCGGCGGATTTGCTCCCTCCCCCGTTTGCGGGGAAGGGTTGGGGTGGGGGCGAACCGGCGGCAACGTGTGCTCCCATCCCGACCTTCCCGCGCGAGCGGGGGAAGGGGAAAAAGCGCGCGCGCCAGTGCTGCAGCAGCGCCTCGAACTTGCTCGGCGGCGCGCCCTGCTCCGGCAGCAGCTTGTAGCCCAGGTACGGAATCAGCACCACGGCGGCGAGCCACGAGATCAGCAGCGCGAGCGCGACGACCTCGAAGATCGACCGCGTGTATTCGCCAGTGCCGGATTTCGCCGTCGCGATCGGCAGGAACCCCGCCGCGGTGACCAGCGTGCCGGTCAGCATCGGGAACGCGGTCGAACGGTAGGCGAAGGCGGCGGCTTCGATGCGCGACAGGCCCTGTTCCATCTTGATCGCCATCATCTCGACCGCGATGATCGCATCATCGACCAGGAGACCCAGCGCGAGCACGAGCGCGCCGAGCGAGATCTTGTGCAGGTCGATGCCGAAGTACTTCATCGCCGCGAACGTCATCGCCAGCACCAGCGGAATCGACAGCGCGACGACCAGGCCGGTGCGCATGCCGAGCGAGAAGAAGCTGACCAGCAGCACGATCGCCACCGCGATCGCCAGCGTGTCGACGAATTCGCCGACCGAGCGCGAAACGGCGCGCGGCTGGTCCGCGACGCGGTCGAGTTCGAGCCCGACCGGCAGGCTCTTCTGCAGGCGCGCACCGGCCGCGTCGAGATCGCGGCCGAGTTGCAGGATGTCGCCGCCGGCGCGCATCGATACGGCCAGGCCGAGTGCGTTCCTGCCGTTGTAGCGCATGCGCGGCTGCGGCGGATCGACGAAGCCGCGGCGGATCTCGGCAACGTCGCCGAGGCGGAACAGGTGGCCGTTGGCGCGGATCGAGATGTTGCGGATCGCGTCGACCGAATCGAAGGCGCCGCTCGGACGCAGATAGATGCGGTCGCTGTCGGTCTCGAAGCTGCCGGCCGGCGTGATCGCGTTCTGCGCCTGCAGCGTCTGTTGCACCTGGTCGAAGCTGACGCCCAGAGTAGCGAGTTTCGCGTTCGACACCTCGATGTATATTTTCTCGTCCTGCAGGCCGATCAGGCTGACCTTGGCGACGTTCGGCACGCGCAGCAATTCGAGCTTCAGGCGCTCGGCGTAGTCGCGCAACTGCGCGTCGCTGTAGCCGTCGCCGGTCAGCGCATAGATGTTGCCGAACGTGTCGCCGAATTCGTCGTTGAAGAACGGGCCCAGCGCGCCGGCCGGCAAGGTGTAGCGGATGTCGCCGATCTTCTTGCGCACCTGATAGAACACGTCGGGCACGCGCTCGGCCGGAATCGAATCCTTGACCACGACGAACACCTGCGACTCGCCCGGACGCGAGTAGCTGCGCAGGTAGTCGAGTTCCGGGATTTCCTGCAGCTTCTTCTCGACCTTTTCGGTCACCTGCTCGGTGATCTCCGCCGCGGTCGCGCCTGGCCATTGCGTCTGCACGACCATGACCTTGAACGTGAACGGCGGATCTTCCGACTGGCCCAGGCCGAGGTACGACCACACGCCGAGCACGGCCAGCACGACGATGAAGTAGCGCAACAGCGGCTGGTTGCGCAGCGCCCATTCGGAAAGGTTGAAGCGGTTCATGCGGAGATTTCCGAGGCGGTGGCGACGCCGGCCGGCCGTGCGCGGCCGATGCGTCCGAGATGGGTAAAGCCGAAGCCGGCCGAATATTTCAGTCCGTAGCCGAGCGCGCGGTCAAAGCCGATGTGCGCGCACCAGATCAGCCCGGCGACCTCGAGCGCCGGCGCGGCCAGCACGAGGCCGGCGCTGAAGCAGGCGAGCGCGCCGATATAGGAGTGTGCCGCGTTGTAGGTGAAGGCGCCGACGCGGTTGCCGAGCAGGTAGCCGGCGAACGACAGGTCCGGCGCGAGAAAGAACAATGCGAACGTGCTCCAGCCAAAGCCGGACTTGCCGTACATGATCGTGGCGGCTGCCAGCATGGCCAGCCCTTCGATGCGCAAAATCGCGCGGACGCCGCCGCTGACTTCACTGCTCATGGTCACACCTCGTCGCGATTGGGCGGCGCCGTGCTTGCGCACGCATCCGCCCGCCCCGTTGAATCAGAAGGTGCCGCGCTGCGCCGCCCGCACAAGCCGGGGAGGGGGCCGGACGGGCGACGCGCGCAGCAAAACGTGAAACGGTTACGTGAAACGGTTAAAGGATCACCGGCCGGTTTGCCGCATCGACCGGCGCGATCGTGTCGCCATCGCGCAACTTGTGCACGCCGGCCGTCACGATCCACTGCGTCGGCTCGACGCCGGCGCTGACCACGACGCCCTGCTCCTGATAGGCAGCGACATCGACCGGCGTCAGGTGCACCTGGTGCGTGCGTGCGTCGACCACCCAGACGGCGGCCTGGCCGGTGCGCTCGTACAAGGCGGACAGCGGGATGATCTGCTGGCCGGCTGCATCGGCCGAGGCAAAGTAGACGCGTGCGGTCTGGCCGAGTTTCAGATCCGGCGCCTGGCCGTCGAGGCTCACGCGCACGCGGTAGGTGCGCGTCACGCGATCGGCCTCGGGTGCGATCTCGCGCAGGTGACCGCTCATGTGCTTGCCGGCATCGGCCCAGGCTTCGAGCACCGCCGGTGCGCCGACACGGTAGTCGCCGACGCGGTTTTCCGGCACGGCGATCTCGACCTCGATCGCGCCGTCGCGCGCGAGCATGGCGACGTTCTGGCCGGCGCTGACGACCTGGCCGGTCTCGGCGCTGAGCGAGGTGATGATGCCGGCGTGATCGGCGCGCAACGTGGTGTATTCGGCCTGATTGCGCGCGACGGCGAGGGCCGCCTGCGCCAGCGCAACCTGCGCCTGTGCCGCCTTGAGCGTGTTGACCTGCGTGTCGAACTGGGTCTGGCTGATGAAATGCTTGTCGAGCAGTGCGTGGTAGCGGTCGTGTTCCGACTGCGCCAGGTCGCGCGCCGCCTGCGCGGAACTCACCGTTGCCTGGGCACTGGCGACCTGCAGCTTCAGGTCGAGCGGATCGAGTTCGGCCAGCGCCTGTCCGGCTTCGACGTGGTTGCCGACATCGACCAGGCGCGCACGAATCTTGCCGGCGACGCGGAAGCCAAGCTGGCTTTCGTAACGCGCATGCACGTCGCCGGAGTAGACTTCCGCATGTGTCGCATCGGCCCCTTGCGGATGCGCGACCAGCGCGAAGCGGGGCGTCTCGGGCGCCGCCGCGTGGGTATTGCAGCCGGACAGGTTGAATGCCGTGGCCACAAGCAACGCGGCGGCGGCGAGCTTCGCGATGTGAACGGTAGCTGACATTGTTACAATCCTTTTGGTCGCGGCAGCGACAATTTAATGAACCCTGTGGTATAGTAACTTTACTAAACTGTACTGTCCAGTATTACTTTGGACCTATCCTTCGGTTGCCACGGTCATGATGTCGCTAGCCATTGCCAAAACCTGCGGCCCCGGCCGCCCCAAGGACCTCGAGAAGCGCGCAGCGATCCTGCAGGCCGCCAAGCGCCTGTTCGTGACGCAAGGCTTCGACGGCACCAGCATGGACGCGATTGCCACCGCCGCCGGCGTGTCGAAGCTGACCGTCTACAGCCACTATCAGGACAAGGAACGCCTGTTCATCGCCGCGGTCGAGTGCGTTTGCCAGGAGCAGATGCCTTCGGAGATCTTTCGCGCCGACCTGAAAGGTCCCCTGCGCAAGCAGCTGATGACGATCGCGCGCGCCTTCTTCGCGCTGGTCACCAGTGAGGAAGCCGTGGCCGTGCATCGCACGATCGTGGCCAATGCACAGCAGTCGCCGAAGCTCGGCCAGTTGTTCTGGGAAGCCGGCCCGAAGCGCACGCAGGAAGCGTTCGAATCGTTCCTGCGCGACGAAGTCGCCGGCGGCAAGCTCGACATCGCCGACACGCATCGTGCCGCGACGCAGTTCTTCTGCCTGCTCAAGGGGGAACTGCACGCGCGCCGGGAATTCGGCTGTGGCGAGGCGTTCTCGCAGCGCGAGATCGACGAGCACATCAACGCAACGGTCGATCTGTTCCTGCGCGCCTACCTGCCGCGCTGACGGCGCGGAAGCGCCGCTTCGCTGGGCGTCATCACGCGCGACCCGAGCACGGCAGCATCGGTGCGGACTGCGTCCCGGCGCGATTCCGGCCTGTTTCGACGATGGTCAGCCGGACTTCTTCGCGCGCCTGAACTCGCGCGCCAGCCACTCGTCGATCATGCGCTTGTCGTAACGCAGCGGATCGGTCGTGCTCGTGACGGCACGCTGCAGGTACGAGCTGTCGCGCAGCGTCGCATCGTCCTCGCGGATCGTCGTGCCGTCGGCGCCGCTCAACTTGTAGTGCAGCTTCATGCTCGGCGGATAGATGTCCTTCATGATGCGGATGTCCTCCGCGCCGGGCCGATGCCACGGTTCGAACGAGCCGGCCAGCTTGACGTCGTCGATGTGCACATCCAGGCGTTGACCAGGCGGCAGAATCCGGTCGGCGCGCTTGCGCAGATGATCGCCCAGCGCCTTCATCCATTCGTTCGGCCGCATCCAGCCGCGATTGATCGGGTTGTCCTTGACCTCGCTCAGCTGGTCGGCCGGCGCCCAGCTCACCTGGACGCGGTCCGGCAGCTTGTTTTCGGCGGCCGCGGCAGCGGTCGCGGCCGTGGCCAGCAGCGCAGCAAGCAGGAATTTTCGCAGGCCGGATGTTTCCGGCAGCCGGGCATTCATGCAAATCACCTCCGTGGCGACAAGACGGCTTCGTCTGATGAGACAGACAGATTAGCGCGGAATTCCGTCGCAACAGGACGGATCATCGGCTGGCCGCTCGCCATCACCCGCGCTTCGTGCTTCAATGTCGGTCGAAGCGGGGGTGCCCGCCTCATGAACCCTCTCGCAGCCGTATGTTCCCGCCGCGCTGCGGGCAGGTTCATGAAGCCGGGCTGAGAAAGACCCTTCGTACCTGATCCGGGTGATGCCGGCGTAGGGAGTCTTCGCCACGTAAGCCGCTGGCGCCGTCGCTTCGAGAAATCTTCTTGAGGATGTCGCCATGAATGCTTTGCTCTCCGACCTTATCCGCGAAACCAGCGCGCTGTCCGACAGCGTCACGCGGCCGATCCCCGGTTCGCGGAAAATCCATGTCGCGGGCAGTCGTGCAGACCTTCGCGTGCCGATGCGCGAGGTCGCGCAATCGGACACCCCGCTGGCCTTCGGCGCCGAAAAGAATCCCGCGCTTGCGCTGTACGACACGTCCGGCCCGTACACCGATCCGGAAGCGCGCATCGACCTGACCGCCGGGCTGGAACCGTTGCGTGCGCGCTGGATCGGCCAGCGCGGCGACTGCGCATCGTTGTCCGGATTGTCGTCCGAGTTCGGCCGGCGCCGCGCGTCCGACCCGAAGCTCGATGCCGTGCGGTTCCCGCGCGCACGCAATCCGCTGCGGGCGATCGCCGGCGCCAACGTCACGCAGATGCACTACGCGCGGCGCGGCATCGTCACGCCCGAGATGGAGTTCATAGCGATTCGGGAGAACCAGCAGATCGAGGGGCTGCGCGCGGCCGGCCTGCTGGCGCAGCATCCCGGCGAAAGCTTCGGTGCGGCGATCCCGAAAGTCATCACGCCGGAATTCGTGCGCAGCGAAGTCGCGCGCGGCCGCGCCATCATCCCGTGCAACATCAATCATCCGGAAAGCGAGCCGATGATCATCGGCCGCAACTTCCTGACCAAGATCAACGCGAATATCGGCAACTCGGCCGTGACGAGCTCGATCGCCGAGGAAGTCGAGAAGATGGTCTGGGCGATCCGCTGGGGCGGCGACACGGTCATGGACCTGTCGACCGGCAAGAACATCCACGAGACGCGCGAGTGGATCCTGCGCAACTCGCCGGTGCCGATCGGCACCGTGCCGATCTACCAGGCGCTGGAAAAAGTCGACGGGCGCGCCGAGGAGCTCACGTGGGAGATTTTCCGCGACACGCTGGTCGAGCAGGCCGAGCAGGGCGTCGACTACTTCACGATCCACGCCGGCGTGTTGCTGCGCTACATCCCGCTGACCGCCAGGCGCGTGACCGGCATCGTGTCGCGCGGCGGTTCGATCATGGCGAAGTGGTGCCTCGCACATCACCGCGAATCGTTCCTGTACACGCATTTCGAGGACATCTGCCAGATCATGAAGGCGTACGACGTGTCGTTCTCGCTCGGCGACGGCCTGCGTCCCGGCTCGATCGCCGATGCCAACGATGCGGCGCAATTCGCCGAACTCGACACGCTCGGCGAGCTGACGCAGGTCGCCTGGAAGCACGACGTGCAGACCATGATCGAAGGCCCCGGCCACGTGCCGATGCAGCTGATCAGGGAAAACATGGAGCGCCAGCTGCGCGTCTGCCACGAGGCCCCTTTTTATACATTGGGACCGCTGACCACGGACATCGCGCCCGGCTACGACCACATCACGAGCGCAATCGGCGCGGCGCTGATCGGCTGGTTCGGCACGGCGATGCTGTGCTACGTCACGCCGAAGGAGCACCTCGGCCTGCCGAACAAGCAGGATGTGCGCGACGGCATCATCGCCTACAAGATCGCCGCGCATGCCTCCGACCTTGCCAAGGGGCATCCGGCCGCGCAGGCGCGCGACAACGCGTTGTCCAAGGCGCGCTTCGAATTCCGCTGGCAGGACCAGTTCAACCTGGGCCTCGATCCGGAGAAGGCGCAGGAATTCCACGACGAGACGCTGCCGAAGGACGCCGCCAAGCACGCGCATTTCTGCTCGATGTGCGGCCCGCATTTCTGCTCGATGAAGATCACGCAGGACGTGCGCGACTACGCCAAGGAGCACGGCGTCGATGAAGTCGTCGCGCTCGATGCCGGCATGGCGGAAAAGGCGGCGGAGTTCCGCGCGGGCGGGGCGGAGATCTATCGTGCCGAATAGCACTCCGGGCGCGAACCGCCTGGCGCTCGACGCATGAAGCTCGCGGCGCCCTTCATCCAGTTGCCGCTGCGTTTCGACGCGCCGGCGCTCGCTGCGGAGATCGCGCGGCTCGACGAGTCGGCATGGGCGCCGCATCCGCAGGGCTTCGCCGGCAACTCGGCGCTGCCGCTGATCGCCGTCAACGGCGACGTCGACGAAGACGGTGTCGAAGGTCCGATGCGGGCGACGCCGCTGCTGGCGCGCCTGCCGTACCTGCGCCGGGTACTCGGCAGCCTCGGCGCGGTGCTCGGACGCACGCGCCTGATGCGCCTGTCCGGCAACGCCGAGGTCAAGCCGCATATCGACCAGGGTTATTACTGGGCCGAGCGCATGCGCGTGCACGTGCCGGTCGTGACGACGCCGGGCGTGCGCTTCCACTGCGGCGGCGCGCAGATCCACATGGCCGCGGGCGAATGCTGGATCTTCGACACGTGGCGCCTGCACCGCGTGCACAACGACGGCGAGCAGGCGCGCATCCACCTGGTCGTCGACACGGTCGGTGGCGACGGCCTGTGGGACCTGCTTGCGCGCGGGCGGCCGCATCAGGCGCCGACCGCCGGCTGGCCGGTGCAGACCGTATCCGCCGACGAGGCGGCCGAACCGGCGCTCGAATTCGAGTCGCTCAACCTGCCGAAGGTGATGAGTCCGTGGGAACTGCGCTCGCACATCGGCTTCCTGTTCACCGAGTGCCAGCCGCATGCCGACCTGCCGGTGCTGCAGCAGTCGGCGCTGCGCTTCCTGCGCCGCTGGCAGGCGCAGTGGACAGCACACGGCGAAGCCGACGCCGCGCGCCCGCGCTACCAGGCGATTCTCGACGAATTCGTCGCCGACGTGCGCCGCCTCGGCCGCAACATCGGCCTGCGCAACGAGGTGACGCTGTCCGATGCGATGCAGGCGATGGTGACGAAGGCGGCGTTGTCCGGCGGCCGCTTCGCGCCGCGCTCGAAGAGCGCCGCAACACGCAGCGCTGCCTCGACGCACATGGGCCGCGACGAGGAGTTCGATCGTCCGGTCTTCATCGTGTCGTCGCCGCGGTCGGGATCCACGCTGCTGTTCGAGACGCTGGCGCGTGCGCGCAACGTCTGCACGATCGGCGGCGAAAGCCACGGCCTGATCGAAACGCTCGGCGGACTGCACCCGGCCGCGCGCGGCTACGATTCGAACCGGCTCGATGCCGATGCCGCCACGGCCGAAGTTGCGCTGGCATTGCGCGCGCGCTTTCTCGCCGCGCTGCGCGACCGCAGCGGCGCGGCGCCGGCGCGGTTTCCGCTGCGCATGCTCGAGAAGACACCGAAGAATTCGTTGCGCGTGCCGTTCCTGGCGCGCGTGTTCCCCGAGGCGCATTTCATCTATCTGTATCGCGATCCGCGCGAGACGCTGGCGAGCATGATGGAAGCCTGGCAGTCGGGCACGTTCCGCACCTATCCCGACCTGCCGGGATGGAGCGGCCCGCCGTGGTCGCTGCTGCTGACGCCGGGATGGCGCGAGCTGAGCGGTCGGTCGCTGGTCGAGATCGTCACCGCGCAATGGGAAGCCGCTTCGCGCATCCTGCTCGGCGATCTGGAGGCGTTGCCGCCGGATCGCTGGAGCGCCGTGCGCTACGACGCCCTGCTGCGCGATCCGCCCGGCGAAGTCGCGCGCCTGTGCGCGGCCGTGGATTTCGAATCGGACGGCGCCGTCGGCCAGGATCTGCCGCTGTCGCGCTACACCGTCTCGAAGCCCGACGCGCAGAAATGGCGGCGCCACGCCGACGTGATCGAGCCGGCGCTGGCCGCGGTTGCGGCGACCATCGCGCGCGCCGAACTTGCGGCGGCTTGAGATCCAGTCGGCGCGTCGGCAGCGGCGACGCCGGGCACGCACGGGATCGCCCGCTTCCAGCATGTATACTTGTGCCGCCTGCGGTCGCTGCGACGGCGGTCCGCGCGTGCCTTCTTTTTTGTTCCGCGCCAGAGGGTAGTCCATGGCCATCATCAGCCGTTTCCACGAGTCGCGCACACGCTGGCTGTTGCGCGCTGGCGGCGTGCTGGTTGCGCTGTATCTCGTTATCGTGCTGGCGTTGATGTGGTGGTGGAGCTACGAACCGGAGCAGTTCGATGTCGCCAGGGTCGCGCAGCAACGCGCGGCGGCGCACCAGCAGGCGCTGGTCGCGGGCTCGGTCGTCACCAGCACGCTGATGGGTTGCGCCGAAACGTTGCTCGACAAGCGCGGCGGCTACATCTCGAACGACCTGTTCCCGCCAGGCGTGCTGATGGACAACGTGCCGAACTGGGAATTCGGCGTGCTGACCGCGACGCGCGACCTGGCGCGCGAACTGCGCAACAAGTTTTCGCGCTCGCAATCCCAGTCCGAGGAAGACGTCGACCTCAAGGAAGCCGACCCGCTGTTCTCCAGTCCGAACGACCGCTGGCTGCTGCCGAGCTCGGAAGGGCAGTACCGCAAGGCGATCGCCCACATCGACGGCTACTTCGTGCGTATCGGCAAGAACGACCCGAACGGCGCGCAGTTCTATGCGCGCGCGGACAACCTCGCCGATTACTTCGACCTGGTATCGACGCGGCTCGGCAGCCTGTCGCAGCGCCTGTCGGCAAGCGTCGGCCAGCTGCGCCTGGAAGGCGACGCGCCGGTCGATCCCGGTGCGCCGAAGAACGCCAGCGGCCAGCAGATCGTCAAGACGCCGTGGTCGAAGATCGACGACGTGTTCTACGAATCGCGTGGCTACACCTGGGCGCTGCTGGAACAGCTCAAGGCGGTCGAGGTCGATTTTGCGCCGATCCTGCAGCGCAAGAACGCCGTCGTCGGACTCAAGCAGGTCATCCGCGAGCTCGAGGAATCGCAGAAGACGGTGTGGAGTCCGCTGATCCTCAACGGCAGTCCGTTCGGTTTCTTCGCCAATCACTCGCTGGTCATGGCGAACTACGTTTCGCGCGCGAACGCGGCGATGATCGACCTGAAGTCGCTGCTGGATCGCGGGTGATCCTTGGTGCGAGCAGAATCCGTCGTCGTTCCTCGACCCGCACGGCGCCTTGAGCCCTCCCTTCAACGAAAGGGTTGGGCAGGGATGGCGTCAGCCAGGTGTCCCCGGAAACGGACCCGATCCCGGCCCGTCCCGTGCTGCCTTCATGCAGCCGAACTGAACATCGGCCGCAACGGATGGTCTGCGCCAACCCGAGTTTGAAATTCCCATGAAGAAACTTCTCACCGATTGGCGTCTGGCCTGGCTGCTGCTGCTGCTGCCGGTCGCGTTGTTCCTGCCGGCGATGCCGATCGACGAAACACGCTATCTCTCGGTTGCCTGGGAAATGCGCGCCAGCGGCGATTTCCTGCTGCTGCACCTCAACGGCGCGCCGTATACCGACAAGGGGCCGCTGCTGTTCTGGCTGGTCAATGCGGCCTGGAGCGTCGCCGGGCTGAACGTCTGGATCGTCCGCCTCGGCGTGCTGGCCGTGTCGCTGGCCTCGCTGCTGCTGTTCGAACGCCTGGTGCGCCGCCTCGGAACGGACAGCAGCGACGGCAACGCCGCATTGGCGCGCCGCGCGACGCTGATGCTCGCGGGGATTGTATACATTGCGCTTTTCTCCAGCGCGATCATGTTCGACGTGCTGCTGACCGCATGCGTCCTTGTCGCGATGCACGGCGTACTTGACCTGGATGCCCGGCGCTGGCGTCGCGGTGTCGTGCTGTTTGCGGTCGGGCTCGGGACCGGCTTGCTCGTCAAGGGGCCGGTCGTGCTGCTCGATGCCGGCATGGTCGCGCTGGTCGCGGCGTGGTGGAGCGCCACGGCACGCGAGGAAAAGGCGAAATGGCATGGCTGCGTCGTGCTCGGCATGCTCGGCGGCGTGGCAATCGCGCTGGCATGGGCGCTGTCCGCTTACGGCCTGCAGGGATTCTGGGACGCCGTCGTCCTGCGCCAGACGATAGGCCGCGTCGCCAAGAGCTTCGCCCACCAGCGGCCGCTATGGTGGTACTTCATGGTGCTGCCGCTCATGTTGCTGCCATGGACGCTTGCCTTGCGGGCGCCGTGGGCGGCGTGGCGCGGGGCCTTGCTCGCACCGTCCAGGGCGCTGCGCTTCGCCATGGCCTGGTTCATTCCGGCTTTCGTCGCCTTTTGCATCGTCAGCGGCAAGCAGCCGCATTATTTGTTGCCGCTGCTGCCTGCGGTGGCGCTGTACCTGGCGCAGGTGCTCGGCTCGGAAGGGGGCCGCCTGCGCAATCGCCTGTTTGCCGCATTGGTTCTCGTCGCGGGCTTCGCATTGGCGGCAGTACCGTATCTTGCCGCGCGTGCCGGCGACATCGCCTGGATCGGGCGCCTGGTCAAGGCCGGGACGCTGACCGAATCGTCGCTGCACGTGTTTGCCGGCATCTGGCCGCTTTGGGGCGTGCTGGCGCTCGCGCTCGGCATCTGGCTGCTGCGCAAGCGCGACGGTACCGCGGTCGAACTGACGCTTGCCAGTGCTGCGGTCGCGATGATCGGCATGTTGACGCTGGCGCAGGGGGTCGGTCCGTACGTCGACGTGACCGCGGCGGCGATGCGCATCAAGGACTTCCAGACCCGCGGCCAGCCGATCGCACACCTGGCCTGGCATCATGGCCTGTTCGAATTCCCCGGCCGCCTCACGCAGCCGCTGGAAAAGGTCAACTACTCCGACCTGCGTGCCTGGTGCGAAGCGCATCCCGACGGAGAAATTGTATCGTTCTACACAAAGTATCCGATCACGGCGAAACCCGATGTCGAGATGCCCTATCGCTTCGGCCGCATCCGCTTCTGGCACGCGGCCGACATCCTGACGATGCCGCCGCCGGGTGCGCCGCCCAAGGCGGACGACGAGGACGATACGCCCGAGGATTGACAGGGCGCTGGCGCTGACTTGCTCCGATCGTCATTCCGGCGCAAGGCCGAAATCGATCCTTGGCCCTGCTCTTCAAAGTGGGGGCGGGTGGCGAGCAGGGCGCTTCTTCTCGCACGTGTTCCTTCTTTCTTCATTCCGGCCAAAGCCGGACTGCGCGGAACAGCGCGCGCCGCAGGTCAGAACGCCGGCTTTTCCGGGCAGTCCTGGTAGCGCGCGATCGAGGCGAGGATTTCCTTCTTCGCGGCGGCGGCGTCGTCCCAGCCGTCCACTTTTACCCATTTGCCTTTTTCCAGGTCCTTGTAGTGCTCGAAGAAATGGCCGATGCGGTCGCGCCAGTGCTGGGCAACATCCTTCAGGTCGTTGATGTGGTCATAGTGCGAGAACACCCTGATCGCCGGCGCGGCGACGATCTTGGTGTCCTCGCCGGACTCGTCGGTCATGCGCAGCATCGCAACCGGGCGGCAGCGGATCACGGCGCCCGGGATCAGCGGCAGCGGTATCAGCACCAGCACGTCGACCGGATCGCCGTCGCCGCAGAGCGTGTGCGGCACGTAGCCGTAGTTGCACGGATAGCGCATCGGCGTCGCCAGCACGCGGTCGACGAAGATCGCCCCGGTGCTCTTGTCGACTTCGTATTTGACCGGCTCGGCGTCCTTGGGAATCTCGATGACGACATTGATTTCGTTCGGCACGTCGCGGCCGGCGGGGACGAGGTTCAACGCCATGGCTTGCTCTCTCATGAAACCGTTTCGCGGGGGCCGCGAAGGATACGCGAAAGCCGGTCCGCGCGCATGCGCGCGGCCGCGGCCCGGCAGGGTGTTCCGATGGCTCCGCCTACGACTGCGGCCCGATGTTTCCGGCGCGATCGTCAACCCGCTTCAGCGCAGGTTGCCAAGGGCGGTCCGAGAATATCGGCTTTACATGCCGGAAAGGAGAGGTCATGGCACACGCACAGCCAAAAGCGCACGCGAAGGCGGCCGAGGAAGTCCGCGAGCCGGTCAAGAAGACACCAGCCGACCACGTGAGCGACGCGCTTGCACAGCTCAAGGAAATGCGCCACTACTCCAAGACCAATGTGGAGCACCTGACCTCGATCTGGATGTTGTTCGACGGCGAGCTCTCCAGGCTCAAGCGCACCGAAAAGATCGAGGATCTGATGAACCGGCAGAGCCAGTTGCACGACGCGCTCGAAGCGATGATCGGCGACCTGGATGGCGTGCTGAAGGAAATGCAGCCGGCGGCGGCGGAATGACTTGCCGCTTGGCTCGCCGCGCTTGGAGAAACGGCACGAGACGGTGACATCGCCAATTGCGGGTTGCGGTGATCGCCTTCACCCGCGCCCAAGCCAGTGGGAACGGCGCCGTCGGCTACGTCGGACACGCGTCGTCTTCGCGGGGTTCACCCTCACCCCGCTGCGCTCTCAGGCTCGGCAATCCCGCGTCCCCGAGAGACCCGGCCTTGGCCGGGGGTGGTCAGCCGTTCGCAGGCGCGAGATGCGATGACCCGAGACATCCCTGTCGCGCCGGCATTCCTGCCGGCGCAGTCAACGCATCTCGCCAGAGCCCCTGCTCACCCCTGCCAGCTGAGTCGGTGCCGTGCGGGCCGGCTTCGAAAGGGGCCGCACGGCAACCGATGGCGTCGAGGTTAGAGAAGCGGGATGAGCAGCAGGGCGACGATGTTGATGATCTTGATCAGCGGATTGACTGCCGGACCCGCCGTGTCCTTGTACGGATCGCCGACGGTGTCGCCGGTCACGGCCGCCTTGTGCGCATCCGAGCCCTTGCCGCCGAAGTTGCCGTCCTCGATATACTTTTTCGCATTGTCCCAGGCGCCGCCGCCCGTGGTCATCGAGATCGCGACGAACAGGCCCGTGACGATCGTGCCGACCAGCACGCCGCCGAGTGCCTTGGCGCCCTCGACGCTGGAACCGGTGATGAACTTCGCGCCGAACGCGACGACGATCGGCACGAGCACCGGCAGCAGCGACGGGATCAGCATTTCCTTGATCGCCGACTTGGTCAGCATGTCGACGGCCTTGGAATAGTCCGGCTTGCCGCTGCCGTCCATGATGCCCTTGATCTCGCGGAACTGGCGGCGCACTTCCTCCACCACCGACCCGGCCGCTCGGCCGACGGCCTCCATCGCCATCGACGCGAACAGGTACGGGATAAGGCCGCCGATGAACAGGCCGATGATGACCATGTGGTCGGACAGGTCGAAGGTGAAGATCTTGTCCGGGTTGGCTATCGAGAGGTTGTGTGTGTAGTCGGCGAACAGCACGAGTGCCGCCAGGCCGGCCGAACCGATCGCGTAGCCCTTGGTCACGGCCTTGGTCGTATTGCCGACCGCGTCGAGCGGGTCGGTGATTTCGCGGATTTCCTTCGGCAGGCCGGCCATCTCGGCGATGCCGCCGGCGTTGTCGGTGATCGGGCCATACGCGTCGAGCGCGACGATCATGCCGGTCATCGACAGCATGGCGGTGGCGGCGATCGCGATGCCGTACAGGCCGGCGAAGTAATGCGCGAGCCAGATCGCCGCGCAGATCGCGATCACCGGGTAGGCGGTCGATTTCATCGACACGCCGATGCCGGCGATGATGTTGGTCGCGTGGCCGGTCGTCGAGGCCTGCGCAACGTGGCGCACCGGTGCGTATTCGGTTGCGGTGTAGTACTCGGTGATGACGACCATCGCCACGGTCAGCAGGATGCCGATCACGGCGCAGAAGTAGACGTTCCAGACGCCGAACTTGGAGCCGGCCATGAACGCCTGGGTCACCGGCACGAATGCGATCAGCGCGAGCACGGCCGACACGCCGACGCCGACGTAGAGCGCATTCATGATCTTGCCGCCGGCCCTGGCCTTGACGAAGAACGTGCCGATGATCGAGGCGAGGATCGACACGCCGCCGAGCACGAGCGGATACAGGATGCCGTTGTGACCGCCGACATCGGCGCCGAGCACGCCGCCGAGCAGCATCGTCGCGATCAGCGTGACCGCGTAGGTTTCGAACAGGTCGGCGGCCATGCCGGCGCAGTCGCCGACGTTGTCGCCGACGTTGTCGGCGATCACGGCCGGGTTGCGCGGGTCGTCCTCCGGAATGCCGGCTTCGACCTTGCCGACCAGGTCCGCGCCCACGTCGGCGCCCTTGGTGAAGATGCCGCCGCCCAGGCGCGCGAAGATCGAGATCAGCGACGAGCCGAACGCCAGGCCGATCAGCGCGTGCAGCGCTTCGTCATCGGTCTTGCCCATGTGCAGCAGGAATACGTAGTAGCCGGCCACGCCGAGCAGGCCGAGGCCGACCACCAGCATGCCGGTGATCGCACCGCCGCGGAACGCTATCTGCAGCGCCGCGTTCATGCCGTTGCGCGCCGCTTCGGCCGTGCGCACGTTCGCCTGCACCGAGATGTTCATGCCGATGAAGCCGGTCAGGCCCGACAGCAGCGCACCGATCGCAAAACCGAATGCCGCATACCAGCCGAGCTTGGTCAGGCCGATGATGACGAACAGCACCACGCCGACGATCGCGATCGTGCGGTATTGGCGGTTGAGGTAGGCGCGTGCGCCCTCCTGGATCGCCAGTGCGATCTCCTGCATGCGTGCGTTGCCGGCAGGCTTGGCCAGAATCCAGCTGCGCGACCAGACGCCGTAGATGATCGCAACCAGGGCGCAGCCCAGCGCGATCCAGAGACCGTATTCCTGCAACATTGAACCCTCCCGGGAATTTAAGGCAGTGAAAATCAGGCAAAGCGGATTTAATCCCGAAGTATAGCGGCGCGGCGCCGGAACGCCAGTCAGCCAGGGTTGCAGGACTTTCCCATTGTCGATTTGGCGGTGAACAGGCGGGACTGCGCGCCGTGTCGCTGTGTCAATACGCCCTCGCGGCACATGCTATAAGACGTTCCCGCCGGACGTTCGAATCAGGCAAGACATGCCGCCCAGCCCGTCATCGTATCTGCCCAACCTGACCGGTGTGCGTGGCTTGGCAGCCGTATGGGTGCTCGGCCAGCATTCGTGGAATTACGCCAACAGTCCGCCGCTGGTCGTGCCGTCCCTGCACCTGGACTTCACGCCGCTGCTCAAGTGCGGTTACGTGGGCGTCGACCTGTTCTTTGTGCTTTCGGGTTTCCTGCTCAGCATGCCGTTTCATCGCGCCGCGCTCGAGTGCAGGGCAACACCTTCGTTGAAGGAATTCTGGATTCACCGCTGCCGGCGCGTGTTGCCGGCCTATTGGCTTCAACTAGCCATTCTCGCGACAGTCTTCTTCGTCCTCGGAATTCATCCCGACCAGATCGCGCCGCGCAATCTTGCCGCGCACGCCCTGCTGATTTTCAACATCGTGCCATGGCCGGTGCCGCTCATGAACGTGGTCTACTGGTCGATGCCGGTAGAGTGGGATTTTTACGTCGTATTGCCGCTGCTCGCCTGGCTCGTCACGCGCACCCGCTGGCCGCTGGCGTGGCTTTTGGCCGTGACGTTCGCAGTGGCTTTTCGCGTGCTCTGCTACTGGTCACTGACCGACGTGCACCTGGCGCGGTTTGTCGCCTATGGCGAAATCCAGCAGCTGCCCGCGCGCATCGACCAGTTCTTCGTCGGCATCTGCGTGGCCTGGATCGCGGCAAGCAGGCCGCTATCGCAGCGAGGATCGAACGCATGCCTGGTCGCCGGCATGGTCGGAATCCTCATCATGCTTTACCTCGCTGCACCGCGCGACGATTTTCTGGTGCGCGCCGATGCGCCATATATTTTTTACCATCACAGCCTGACCGCCTTGGCGTTCGGCTTGCTCGTGCTCGGTGCCGCGGGCAGGACGCGCCTCGGCACGCTGCTGTTCGCCAACCGGCCGATGACGTTTCTCGGTTTGATCAGCTACAGCCTGTACCTGTGGCACCACCCGTTGCTGGGCATCCTCCTGGTCAACGGCTATACATCAGGCGCGATCGCGCCGGCGTGGCAAGTCGTGATGCTCGCACTGCCTGGGGTGCTCATCGTTTCCTGGCTGTCGTACCGTTTCGTCGAGACACCGTTCTTGCGCGCCACGGTCGTTCCAAAGCGGGTGCAAGCTGAGGCGGCCTAGCTGTTCGGCTTACTTGTCGGCGATCGAATAGGGCGGCAGCTTCTTCCGGACCAGCACGCGCCTGAGCCGGGCGTATTTTGGCAGGCCGGTCGTTGCATCGTAAGGCGGCTTGTCTTCGCCGCGGATCAATGGCTCGAAATAGGTACGCGCCGCCGCGGTGATGCCGAAGCCGTCCTTGCGGATGTAGTTCGACGGCAGCTTCTTTTCGATGTTCGCGACCTTGGTGATCGGCGCCGGCACGATCTGCCACTTGAACGGCTTGTTCGACACGCGCCGGATCACCGGCATCACGGCGTTTTTCCCGGCGAGTGCGTACTCGACCGCGGCCTTGCCGACGGCATACGCCTGTTCGGCATCGGTCTTCGACGCCAGGTGCCGCGCCGAGCGCTGCAGATAATCCGGCACGGCCCAGTGGTACTTGTAGCCAAGTTTGGCTTTTACCAATTGCGCGATCAGCGGACCGACGCCGCCGAGCTGGGTGTGGCCGAACGCATCGGTCGTGCCCGCTTCCGCGAGGAACTTGCCGTCGCTGTTCTTCAGTCCTTCCGACACGACCACGGAACAATAGCCGACGCGTTCGACCGTGCTCTTCACCTTCGCCAGAAATGCCTCTTCATGGAACGGGATCTCCGGAAACAGGATGATGTGCGGCGGATCGTCGGCACCCTTGCCGGCCAGCCCGGCCGAGGCGGCAATCCAGCCGGCGTGGCGGCCCATGACTTCCATGACGAACACCTTGGTCGACGACTCGCTCATCGAGGCGACGTCGAGGCTTGCTTCCAGAATCGACACGGCGGTGTATTTCGCGACCGAGCCGAAACCGGGGCAGCTGTCGGTCACCGGCAGGTCGTTGTCGACCGTCTTGGGCACGCCGATGACCTGCAGCGGATAGCCGAGCTCGGCACCGATCGCCGAGATCTTCAGTGAGGTATCGGCCGAATCGTTGCCGCCGTTGTAGAGGAAATAGCGGATGTCGTGCGCGCGCAGCACGTCGATCAGGCGCTCGTAGCGCGCACGGTCGACTTCGAGCGACTTCAGCTTGAAGCGGCACGAGCCGAACGCACCTCCCGGCGTATGGCGCAGCGCGGCAATCGCGGCGCGCTGCTCCTTGCCCAGGTCGAACAGTTCTTCGCGCAGTGCGCCGATGATGCCGTTGCGCGCGGCATAGGCCTTGATGCGGTGCTTGCGGCACGCCTCGATGACCGCGCAGGCGGTCGCATTGATCACGGCGGTCACCCCGCCGGACTGCGCATACAGCAGATTGCCCTGACTCATGCTGAAAAGCCCTGAAAGTTTGACTCTAATGGCTGCTGCCGCTAGCTTACCCGATAGCGATGCCGGGGTGCCGGGGATACCGTCGCCGCGTTGCGACGGCTCATTACGAAGGGAACAAGAACATAACCATGCGCATCGTTTTCTTCGGCCCGAACGGATCGGGCAAAGGCACGCAGGCCGCCCTGCTCAAAGCCGAACTGAAGGTGCCGCATATTTCCACGGGCGACCTGCTGCGCGCCGCCGTCAAGGCCGGCACGCCGCTCGGCGTCAAGGCCAAGGCCGTGATGGAAGCCGGGCAACTGGTTTCCGATGAAATCGTGCTCGGCATGCTCGAAGAGCGCCTGGCCGAGCCCGATGTGCGTTCCGGCTTCATCCTGGACGGCTATCCGCGCAATCTCGCCCAGTGCGCCGCGCTGGAAACGCTGCTCGACCGGCTCGGCCAGCCGCTCGATGTCGCGATCAAGCTCGACGTGCCGGACAGCGCGATCCTCGGCCGTTGCGAGATCCGCTTCGCCGCCGAGCACCGCAGGGACGACGACCCGGCGATCGTGCGCAAGCGTCTGGACGTCTATCGCGCGCAAACCGAACCGGTCGCCGAGCATTTTGCCCAGCTGGGCAAACTCCAGACTGTCGATGGCGTCGGCAGCGTCGAACAGGTCTTCGCGCGCATACTGGGCGCGCTGCCCCGCTAGCGCCACCTTCGCGCGACGCTTGTCCGCTCCGTGCGCGCGGGCGACAATCGCTGGCCGCTGCGCCATTCCCACCGAGGTTTCATGCCGTCGTTTTTCAGCTTGATCCGCGATATCTGCCTGCTGCGCCGCGGGCCGCAAGACCTGCCGTATTCGGTGCCCCTGCTGGTCATGGTCGCGATCGCGTTCGTCGTGCTGCGGCTCGGCCTTGCAATCGCCACCGGCGTGTCGCTCGGGATGATGCTGGCCGGGGCACTGCTGTGGCTGCTCTACACGCTCGGCACGCTGAACCTGATCCTGAGCCTGCGCGGCCTGCGCAACCGTTTCGTGCAGGCGGCAACCGCGCTGCTCGGCTGCACGCTCGCGTTCGACGTGCTGAGCGCGCCGCTGGCGCTGCTGCTGGGCGACCTGCCGAAGGTGCCGACCGAGCTGACCGGCGTGCAGTCGGCCGTGATCCTGATTTCCGCACCGCTGGGCATCTGGAACATCGTCGTGGTCGCCCACGTGTTCCGCAACAGCTTCGGCATTCCGTTCCTGAGCGCCGGGCTGTTTGCGCTGCTGTGGATCGTCTCGGCCGCGGTGCTGGTCGCTGCTGCCGGCGCGCCTGCGGCCGGCTGAGCGGTCGTACGGCGGTGAAGCTGCATATCCTGGGCATCTGCGGCACGTTCATGGGCGGCGTCGCCGCGCTGGCGCGCGAGCTCGGCCATACGGTCGAAGGATCCGACCAGAACATCTATCCGCCGATGAGCGAGCAGCTGGCCGCGCTCGGCATCACGCTGAAGCAGGGTTACCGTGCCGAGCATCTGGGTTCCGCCGATCCGGCGCAGGCGCCGGACCTCGTCGTCGTCGGCAACGCGATGTCACGCGGCAACGCGGCCGTCGAGTACCTGCTGAACGCGCGCCTGCCGTACGTTTCCGGCCCGCAATGGATCGGCGAGAACGTGCTCGCGTCGCGCCGCGTGTTCGCCGTTGCCGGGACGCACGGCAAGACCACCACGACCGCGATGCTCGCCTGGATGCTCGAAGCCGCGGGCCGTGCGCCGGGGTTCCTCGTCGGCGGCGTGCCGGAGAACTTCGGCGTGTCGGCAAGACTTGGAGGCGCACCGCTGCACGAATCCGGTTGGAGCGCGCATCCGTCCCTGGGGCGTCTTCCCATCGGCGTCCCTGCCTCAGCCTCGGTTGCTGCTCGCGATGCCATTCAAGGCAGCGCGAAAGCGCAGCAACTTCGACCTGCAGATTTCGTCATTGAGGCGGACGAATACGACACCGCATTCTTCGACAAGCGTTCGAAATTCGTGCACTACCGCGCGCAAATCGCGATCCTCAACAACCTCGAGTTCGATCACGCCGACATCTTTCCGGATATCGCGGCGATCCAGCGCCAGTTCCATCATCTGGTGCGCACCGTGCCGGGCAACGGCCGGCTGATCGTCAATGCCGAAGACGCGCGCCTGGCCGAGGTGCTGGCGATGGGCGCATGGTCGCCGGTCACGACCTTCGGCATCGAGCGCGGCGACTGGCGCGCACGGCTGCTCGCGGCCGACGGCTCGCGATTCGTGGTGCTGCATGACGGGCGCGAGATCGGCGAAGTGCGCTGGGACCTGCTCGGCCGGCACAACGTCATGAATGCGCTCGCCGCACTCGCGGCTGCCGACGCCGGCGGCGTCGATGCGGCGGCGGCGCTCGCGGCGCTCGCGAAATTCCGCAGCGCCAGGCGCCGGCTCGAACTGGTCGGCGAGCGCGGCGGCATCCGCGTCTACGACGACTTCGCGCATCACCCGACTGCGATCGCGACGACGCTGGCCGGGCTGCGTGCCCGCGTTGGCGATGCGCGCATCCTGGTCGGCATGGAGCCGCGCTCGAACTCGATGCGCGCCGGCGCACACGCAGCAGAACTCGCACCGAGCCTGCGCGACGCCGATGCGGTCGTGTTCCTGAAAAAAGCCGGGCTCGAGTGGGATGCCAGCCAGGTCAGCGATGCGCTCGGCGGCCGTGGCGAAACGGCGGAATCGGTCGATGCGCTGCTCACCGCGCTCGCCGGACGCGCCCGCGCGGGCGACCATGTGGTGTTCATGTCCAACGGCAGCTTCGAAAACGCGCCGCGACGCTTCCTCGAACTTGCCGAATGATGCTTCCGCTGCGGCTGATCCGGGCCTAAACTGGCCGGCGATGGGCTCTGCAGCCGCGCTCGACATTCCGCTGTTTCCGCTCAATACGGTGCTGTTTCCGGGCGGGCTGCTCAACCTGCGCGTATTCGAGCGCCGCTATCTGGACATGGTGCGCGATTGCGCGCGCACCGGTGCCGGCTTCGGCGTGTGCCTGATCCTGCATGGGCGCGAAGTCGGTGAACCCGCAGTACCGGCGGCGGTCGGCACGCTCGCGCATATTGTGGATTTCTATACGCAGCCCGACGGCCTGCTCGGCATCTGCGTCAACGGCGGCCGCCGCTTCCACGTCGACCGCTCGCGCGTGCGCGACAACGGTCTCGCGCACGGCGAGGTGCGCCTGCTGCCGGAAGACTCCTCCGTTCCGGTGCCGCCCGAGTTCCAGCTGCTGGCGACGATCCTCGAACGGCTGCTCGAAAAATCGCGCGATGCGCACGGCAAGGCGCCGCGCCAGAACTACGACGATGCGGGCTGGGTCGGCTTTCGCCTTGCCGAAGCGCTGCCGATCGACAACCGCGAACGGCAGCACCTGCTCCAGGTCGGCGATCCGCTCGAGCGCCTCGGACAATTGATGCACTATCTACCGCGATTCCAGAACGCGTGATGACGTTTGATCCGACCCGAGCAGATCAAGAGATTGAACCACGGAGAACACGGAGAACACGGAGTAAGAGAAGAAGGAGAATGAGGGACCGAAACGACGCTTCGCCGGCGCATTCGTTTTCCTGCAGGTTCCACAAGCAGGTCCATCGAAAGTTGCCAAGCCCGTTTCCTCAGATTGTTTTGCTTTTTCCGTGTTCTCTGTGTTCTCCGTGGTTCAATCTTTCGCTCTTACAGCGCCCCGCCAGGTCAAGACATGAATTCACTGCAAGGCAAGACCCTGTTCATCAGTGGCGCTTCGCGCGGCATTGGCCTGGCGATCGCGTTGCGCGCAGCTCGTGACGGCGCGAACATCGCGATTGCGGCGAAATCCGACGTGCCAAATCCGAAGCTGCCGGGCACGATCCACAGCGCCGCGGCGGCGGTCGCGGCGGCCGGCGGACAGGCGCTGCCGATCAAGTGCGACATCCGCGAAGAGGAGCAGGTGCGCGCGGCGATCGAGCAGACCGCGCAGCGTTTCGGCGGCATCGACATCCTGGTCAACAATGCCAGCGCGATATGGCTGCGCGGCACGCTCGACACGCCGATGAAGCGCTTCGACCTGATGCAGCAGGTCAACGCGCGCGGCACGTTCCTGTGTTCACAGGCGTGCCTGCCTTACCTGCTGAAGGCCGCCAATCCGCATATCCTGACGCTGGCGCCGCCACCGTCGCTCGAGCCGAAATGGTGGTCACCGCATACCGGCTACACGCTCGCCAAGATGGGCATGAGCCTGGTCACGCTCGGCCTGGCCGGCGAATTCGGGCCGCGCGGCGTCGCGGTCAACGCGTTGTGGCCGCGTACGCTGATCGCGACCGACGCACTGAACCTGATTCCCGGCGTCAGCGCGGCGAACGGCCGCAAGCCCGAGATCATGGCAGACGCCGCACATGCGGTCCTGACGCGTCCGGCGCAAGGCTTCAGCGGCAGGTTCCTGATCGACGACGACGTGCTGCGCGACGCCGGCGTGACCGATCTGGGCCACTATGCGATGGATCCGTCGGCAAGGCTGTTGCCGGACCTGTTCCTGTGATGAAAGGTCTGTCGGCGCGGATCAGAGGTCTGCAATTGCGATCGGCGTTGATCCACGTCAAAAGGCTCTGTCTTTGGCCGGCGAATTTTCCGAAAGCGGTGTGCTGCATTTTGTAATTGTGGAGTAGTGGAGGTGGTCCGATGCGTTATCTGCACAGCATGGTCAGGATCCGCGACGTCGCGGCGTCGCTGCGCTTCTATTGCGATGGCCTCGGCCTGCGCGAGATGCGCCGCGTGGAGAACGAAAAGGGCCGGTTCACGCTGATCTTCCTCGCCGCCCCGGAAACGCCGGAGGCCGAGGTCGAGCTGACCTACAACTGGCCGGCCGACGGCGCGACGCCGGAAGACTACGGCAGCGCGCGCAACTTCGGCCATCTGGCTTTTCGCGTGGAGAATATCTACGACACCTGCGCGCGCCTGCAGTCGATGGGCTACACCATCAACCGCCCGCCGCGTGACGGCCACATGGCGTTCGCGCGCTCGCCGGACCTGATCTCGATCGAACTGCTGCAGGACGGTCACCTGCCGCCGCAGGAGCCGTGGGTGTCGATGCCGAATACCGGCGTGTGGTAGCGACGCACGGGAGCGCCATTGCCGGCGGTGTTCGAGCGTCCCGCGTGGGATGTGCCGGCGCCGCGGATTGACGCGTGCTTCAGCAGTGCCAGTCGATCAGCCGAGCGCCTGACGCAGGTCGTCGAGCAGGTCGTCGGCGTGTTCGAGCCCGATCGACAGGCGCAGCAGGTTTTGCGGTGAGACCGGGCGTTCGCCCTCGACCGATGCGCGGTGCTCGACCAGCGACTCGCAGCCGCCGAGCGACGTCGCGTTGGTGAACAGGCGCAGTTTTCCGGCGAACGCCAGCGCCGCTTCGCGGCCGCCGCGAACCTGCATGCTGAGCATGCCGCCGAAATCGCGCATCTGGCGCGCCGCAATGGCGTGATTCGGATGCGACGGCAGACCCGGCCACTTGACCTGCTCGACGCGCGCATGGGCCGCGAGGAATTCCGCCACGAGCCGGGCATTGCCGCAATGCATCGCCATGCGCGCCGGCAGTGAGCGCAGCCCGCGCAGGGTCATCCAGCTGTTGAACGGCGCCGGCACCGCGCCGGTGATATGGCGCCGGTGCGCGACCGCGTCGAACAGCGCATCGCGCCGGGCGAAGGCTAGCGCGCCGCCGAGCACGTCGCTGTGGCCGCCGAAATACTTGGTCGTCGAATGCATGACGATGTCGGCGCCAAGCACCAGCGGCTGCTGCAGCAATGGCGTCGCAAAAGTGTTGTCGCAGGCGACCAGCGCGCCGCGCGTGCGGGCGAGGTCCGACAACGCGGCGATGTCGCAGATGCGCAATTGCGGGTTCGATGGCGTTTCGAGCCAGAGCAGGCGCGTCTGTGGCGTCAGCGCCGCGCGCACCGCCTCGACATCGCCGACATCGACCGCCGTGGCCGAAACGCCGCGCTGCGGCAGGAACTCCGTGACCAGAACGCGCAGGCCCGAGTAGCAATCCTGCGGGTAGACCAGGTGTGCGCCGGACGGCAGGCTGTCGAGCAGCGCCGCGATCGCCGCCATGCCCGATGAAAATGCCAGTGCCGCCGCGCCGCGCTCGAGCGTCGCCAGGGCGCTTTCGAGCTGGCTCTGGTTCGGGTTGCCCTCGCGCACATATTCGAACCCGGCGACGCGCTCGCCGGCCGGGCCATGCCGATAGGTCGTGGCCAGGTGCAGCGGCGGAACCACGGCGCCGGTAGCGGGATCCGGCGTGGCGCCGGCGTGGACGAACAGGGTTTCAGGACGCACGGCGGCTCCAATCAATACATGGAATGCCGGCAGTCTCGGATCAGACGCGGCAGCACGCAAGAGCCACTCGTGCGGCGGCGCATGGGCCGACTTGATCCGGCGCCGCGCACGTGCCGAAAGGACCTTGAACGCGGATCAACGCGGATCAACGCAGATAAGACACGGATCAGGATGAAAAACGTTCTATCCGCCGGAATCCGCGTCCACCTGCTTGTATCCGCGTTCAAAGTCCTCTGTTGGCGCGAAACGCCTCGCGCGCTGCCTGCAGCGTGTCGGCGATGTCCTGTTCGCTGTGCGCGCTCGACATGAAGCCGGCTTCGAACGCCGATGGCGCGAGATAGACGCCGCGCTCGAGCACCGCGTGGAAGAAGCGGTTGAATGCCGGCACGTCGCAGGCGGTGGCCTGCGTATAGGTTTCCACTTTTTCCGCCGTGAAGAACAGGCCGAACATGCCGCAGACCTGGTTGACGCTGAACGGTACGCCGGCATCGATTGCGACCGCGAGCATGCCGTCGGCCAGCAACCTCGTCTTGCGTTCGAGATCCGCATGGAAGCCGGGCGCCTGGATCAGCTCGAGCATCGCCAGGCCCGCCGCCATCGCGACCGGATTGCCGGACAGCGTGCCGGCCTGGTAGATCGGCCCGGACGGTGCGACCTGCTCCATGATGTCGCGCCGGCCACCGTACGCGCCGACCGGCATGCCGCCGCCGATCACCTTGCCGAACGTCGACAGGTCGGGCGTGATGCCGTACAGCTGCTGCGCGCCGCCGAGCGCGACACGGAAGCCGGTCATGACCTCGTCGAAGATCAGCAGCGCGCCGTATTGCGTGCACAGGTCGCGCAAACCCTGCAGGTAGCCGGCGCGCGGCAGGATGCAGTTCATGTTGCCGGCAACCGGTTCGATGATCACGCCGGCGATACGTTCGCCGGCGCGGCCGAACAATTCGCGCGCGGCGTCGAGATCGTTGTACGGCAGCGTCAGGGTCAGGTCGGCCAGCGCCTTGGGCACACCCGGCGAGGTCGGTACGCCGAACGTCAGCGCGCCGGAGCCGGCCTTGACCAGGAATGCGTCGCCATGGCCGTGGTAGCAGCCCTCGAACTTGACGATCGTGTCGCGGCCGGTGAAGCCGCGCGCGACGCGGATCGCCGCCATCGTCGCCTCGGTGCCGGAGTTGACCATGCGCAGCATCTGCATCGACGGCACCAGCCGCGTGATCGTTTCGGCCATCGTGACTTCGGCCGGGCACGGCGTGCCGAACGACAGCCCGGCGCGCGCGGCTTCCTGCACGGCGATGCGCACGCTCGGATGATTGTGCCCGGCGATCATCGGGCCCCACGAGCCGACGTAGTCGACGTAACGCCTGCCCTCGACGTCCCACAGATACGCGCCGTCGGCGTGGTCGGTGAAGAACGGCTCGCCGCCGACCGACTTGAACGCGCGTACCGGCGAATTGACGCCGCCGGGCAACAGCTTCGATGCACGCTGGAACAGTTCGTGATTCGTGGTCATGGGATGTGATGTCCAGGGAAGGAATTTCGGGGCGCAGGACGCCGATGATCGCGGATAAACCCGGATTGATCAAAGCCGGACAAGTGGGCGGGGTGCAGGCTCGTACCCGGGATGATCCGCCCTCTCGGGCATTTGTATTTCATCCGCGCCGATCCGCGTCGCTGCGCGACGGGAAGCACTTTGCATATTCGCGGGCGGCGGCTGCCGGATCCGCGTCGGCGAACACGCCGGAGATCGCCGCGACGAAATCAGCGCCGGCATCGATCAGTTCGCGCGCGTTGCCCGGCGTTATTCCGCCGATTGCCACCAGTGGCAGGCCGAGCGGGCGGGCCTCGTGCAGCAGCTGGATGTTCGCGCGGGCGGCGTGCGGCTTGGTCGGTGAAGGGAAAAAGGCGCCGAATGCCAGATAGGCAGCACCCGCCGCAGCCGCCGCGCGCGCTCGCGCGATCGAGGCATAGCACGAGACGCCGATGATCGCCTCGGCGCCAAGCCGCGCGCGGGCCTGCGCGACGGAAACGTCGCCCTCGCCCAGATGAACGCCGTGGGCGCCGACCGCCGCGGCCAGTTCGATATCGTCATTGACGATGAGAGGGACGCCGCCGCGCCGGCACAGTTCGAGCAGCGCGGTTGCTTCGGCAACGCGGCGAGCCGCGCCGGCGGTCTTGTCGCGGTACTGCAGCATGGCGGCTCCGCCGCGCAAGGCGGCCGCGGCGGCCGCGACCAGGTCCGCTCGCGGCCCGTCGGTGATGGCATACAGCCCGAAGCCGGGCAGCGTCGACTTTTGAACGGTTGCAGGCATATGCCCCCAGTGTAAGGGCATCGCGCCGGCGGATCATGTCGGTTGCTCGTGCGTCCGGCGGATTTTCACGCCTCGCCGTGTGCGTACGCGCGGGAGCCGCCCGTTAGACTTGCACGGTGTTCAAGATAGAATGCAGTCTGTTTTTCATCGCAGCGAACATGAGTACAGCCGCAGCCAACGTCGTCGAGGTCCCCTACCGCACGTTCATGTGCGTCGTCTGCGGCTTCATCTACAACGAGGCGGAAGGCTGGCCGGGCGACGGCATCGCGCCGGGTACGCGCTGGGAGGATGTTCCGGAAACCTGGACCTGTCCCGACTGCGGCGTCACCAAGTCCGATTTCGAGATGGTGGAAATCGGCTGAGCAAGTCGCAGCGGACCCACGTCAGTTGATTCGTGGCAGGTCCGTGCCGAGTTCGGCCAGCTCCGAGCCGATGCTGTCGGCGTCGTCTGCCTGCGGCACCAGCGCCAGGTAGCGGCGCAGGTCGTCGCGCGCCGCGCGGCGATGGCCGAGCTTGAGATAAAGCTGACCGCGATCGCGGTATTCGGTGGGTTGGTGCGAATCCACGGTCAGCAGGCGATCGCAGCAGCGCAGCGCCTTGTCCCATTGCTCGCGCTCGCAGTACACGGCCTTGAGGTTGCGCAGCATGCGCGACAGGATCGCGCGGTGGCTGGCCGGCTCGAGCATGCGCGCCAGGCGCTGGTCGTCGATATCCTGTGTCTCCAGGTGCGTGCGTGCACGGCGGCGCAACTCGGCCGCATCGAGCGAGCGGCCTTTCTGGAAAGGATCCAGCACGACGATGCCTTCGTCGAGCGGCAGCCGCACGAGGAAGTGGCCCGGGAACGATACGCCTTGCAGCGGCACGCCGAGGCGGCGCGCCAGCTCCATCTGCACGACCGCGAGCGAAATCGGATTGCCCAGGCGACGGTCGAGCACGTCGTTCAGGTAGCTGTTGCGCGGATCGTAGTAATCCTGATCGTCGCCACTGAAGCCGAGCTCGTCGAACAGGAAATTGTTGAGCGAACGCAACTGCGTTGCCGGCGTATCGTCGCGATTGACCACCTTGCGCAGGCGGCGGCCGTACTGGCGCAGGCGCGCCTCGTAGTCGGCATCCGCAAGCTGCGGGTATTCGTCTCTGGCGATCAACAGTGCTGAAGCAAACAGCGGTATTTCGTCATCCCTCGCGCTACGCAGATGCAGCCAAGGATCGTTCATGCCTGTTCCTTCATGGGCAGTGGCGCCATGTGCCCAAGATAGTACGCGAAACGCGATGAATTGTGGCGAACCGGCGTCATGTCAGCAATTCGCCCGAAGCGTGTCATAGGCGTTCCATCTGGCCCTGCTTGACTGGCCTCCCCGCAGGCCGATGGAGAAACGCAGTGAGGCAGTTCGTACCGATGAACGATGAGATGCTCGATCGTCTCGAATCGTTGCCGGGACCGCTTGTTCCGTACCAGTGCGGCGTACCGTGCTGGCATCAGATGCAGGTCGACGCAACGCCGGCGCGCGATCCCGCGCGGCAGCCGGCGCCTCCGCTCGACGACGTTCGCAAAACGGCCGCTGTCACTGCCTGACGGTCAGCATGTCGCCGGGCTTCACGCCGAGTCTGTCGGCGGTGCCGGAGTTGAGTTCGAGCACGTACCTGGCCGGTCCCGTCGACGGGTACTGGGCGCAGGGATCGCTGCGGCACGGCGGCACGCGTTGCTGCACGCTCACCAGCTTGTAGTCGCGGTCAAAGTATAGAATGTCGAGCGGGATGTGGGTGTCCTTCATCCAGAACACGCGTGGCTGCTCGTCGTCGAACAGAAACAGCATGCCATGGTCGGCGGGCATTTCGTCGCGGAACATCAGCCCGCGCGCGCGCGCCTCGTTGCTCGTGGCCAGTTCGACATCGAAGCGATGTCCCTTGAGCTCGACCGTCGGGCCGGCATAGGCTGAACAGGCGCCGAGCGCGGTCAGCGCGCAGGCGGTCGTCGCGAGGGTGCATTGGCGTAGGGTCATGGAGGATTTGGACAGTCGAGGAGAAATGTTTGCGCCCCGGTACACGAAGCCGCGCCCGGTGCAACTGGCGTCTGAGTCTGCCAACGCCCCCGGCGGGTGTCCAGCCATGCGACGCGCGCCGGGAAACTGGTCGTCCGCCGGCCGGTTCTGCCTTCAAGCCCTTGTGTGACGCCATTCCGGAGAGAGCGTTTCGGAATCCGTTGACGAAGCAAAGGTGAGATGTATAATACGCGGCTCCCTCGGGCGAAAGGCTCTTGGGAAGCCGGAGGTTGATCTGGCGCGGATTTGAGATCTTTGACAGTGTGCGCAGGTGACTTGTGTGGGCGCCTTGGGATGGAGGAACAAGTCCATCGAATCAAGAGCGTCCCAAGCCTCGAAACCGGATCCTTAACGGGATTTGGAATCGTAATTT
>Ga0157369_10000020_pt1 | contig 241679 bp, 227 predicted proteins | sample C25metaG_FD_113461 | JGI IMG/M metagenome (GOLD analysis project Ga0157369, IMG submission 113461) | Corn rhizosphere microbial communities from Kellogg Biological Station, Michigan, USA - C2-5 metaG | ecosystem: Host-associated > Plants > Roots > Rhizosphere > Soil | place: USA: Michigan... | reverse complement strand
GAGCGTCGACCTCGACCTGGTCAAGGAGCAGCTGCCGCAGGTCAAAGAGCACCTGGCGAAGTTCGGCGAGAAGCTGCCAGCTGCGGTCAGCGCCCAGCTCGAGGCGCTTGAAAAGCGGCTGAGCTGATCGGAAAGCCTGCGCACGGCGCCCCCGCCTGGGGGGCGCCGTGCATTTGTCCGCAGGGCTCAAAGCGGCGCATCTCCGAACCGTAAGATCGCCCGGGTGCCGCCGCGAACCAAGCCGCAGCCGCAAGCCCCTGGGGTTTCTCGATCGACGCCCGCGCGGGAGACCTGGGATCTCGGCCAGATCCCCCTGCTGACCCTGGTCGCCAGCCTTGGCGTCCTCCTCTGCACGGCGGCCAACCTGCTCGAGCGCGGGACCCATTCGCCGCCGACGATCATCTACTGGGTCGGCTTGCTGATCATCGGGGTGCCGATCTTCGCCCGCCTGCTCTCCGAGAAGCCGGGCTACCGGGAGCGGCTCGGGCTGGTCGTCCTCTTCGGCGTGGCGCTCTTCTGCGTCAAGGTCGCCCACGACTCGCCGATGTTCATCTTCCCGGACGAGTTCGCGCACTCGTTCAACGCGAACCAGATCGTCCACCACCACGAACTCTTTCGCTTCAACCCGCTGCTGCGGGTGACGCCGGACTACCCGGGCCTCGAGGGGGTGGCGTCGTCGCTGATGTCGCTGACCGGCGTCTCGGTCTTCACCGCCGGGACGATCGTGATCGGCGCCGCGCGGCTGATGATGATGTTGGCCCTGTTCCTGCTCTTCGCCCGGGTCAGCCGCTCGGCGCGGATCGCCGGGATCGGCGTTGCCGCCTTCGCCGGCAGCTCCAACTTCCTCTTCTGGAGCGCCCAGTTCTCCTACGAGTCGCTCTCGCTGCCGCTGATGGTCGTCGCCCTGCTCGCCTTCTTTGAGTGGGATTCGGCCGAGCCGGAGGCGCGCCGGCCCTGGAGCGTCCTCGTCGTCTTTCTGCTGGCGGCGATCGTCGTCACCCATCACCTCACTTCCTACGCGACGATCATCATCTTCTCGGTCCTGTCCGTGGCGTATGTCCTGCTGCGGGTCGACCGCCCGAACCCCTGGCGCTTCGCCGCCGCGGCGGCGGCGATGGTTGCCTTTTGGCTCCTCGTTGTCGCCGGGGCGACGAAGGACTACCTCTGGCCGGTGCTGAGCAACGCCTTCGAAGGCGCCTTCAACACGGCCTCGGGGGAGTCGAACGCCCGAACCCCCTTCGCCGGCGGCAGCGGTGGTAGTGGTGGCAGCGACATCGGGGTGACGCCGCTGCTGCCGCGGGCGATCGCGCTGCTCGCCGTCGCCCTGCTCGGGCTGGGGATGCTGTACGGGCTGCGCGTGATCTGGCGCCGTTACCGGCTGCAGCCGCTGCCGCTCCTCCTCGTCCTCGGCTCGTTCGGTTTCTTCGCGGCGCTGCTGCTGCGGTTCGTCCCCTCGGCCTGGGAGACGGGCAACCGCGCCGGCGGCTTCTTCTTCATCGGCCTCGCCTTCGTCTTCGGGCACGCGGCGATCCAGCTGCTGCGCGGCGAGCGGAGGTTGCGCCTGCGCTACGCCGGCCTAACCGCGGCCCTTGCCGTGATTCTCCTCGGCGGCGCGATCTCCGGCTGGCCCTGGGATGCCCAGCTCACCCCGCCGCTGCGGGCGAGCGCAGAAGGGCACGAGATCAGCTCCGAACCGGTGGCCCTGGCCGAGTGGGTGCAGCGGGAACTTCCCGGCGAACGTTTCGGCGCTCCCGAGGCCGACGCGCGGCTGCTGCTCAGCCCCGGCGAAGCGATCGCCTACGCCGGTGACAGCCCCGACGTCAAGGACATCGTCACCACCCCGACCCTGGAATCGTGGCAGTTGCCGCTACTGGAAGACGAAAACATCAGGTACCTCGTCGGCGACCGGCGCGACGTCTCCGGAGACAACGTCCGCGGCTACTTCTTCCGGGTGTTCGGCCAAGGCAACGAGTCGCTGCTCGAAAAGGGCGTTGTCGACAAGTTCTCGGGCATCCCCGTCGCCCGCCTGTACGACAGCGGGCGGATCTCCGTCTTCGATCTGGAGAACAGGCCGTGAGGGGGCACCTGGACCTGAAGAGGGTGCTCGTCGCTACCTTCGTCTGCGCGGCGGTGGCCCTCTTCGTCCCCTGGGACCTGGTCCAGGTGGTGGCCGCGGTGCCGCTCTGCCTGCTCCTGCCGGGCTACGCGATCGTCTCCCTGCTCTTCTCCGGCCGCGAGCTCTCGCGGGCGCAGCTCCTCGTCTTCAGCCTCGCCTGCAGCTTTGCGGCGCTGGTGCTCGGCGTCCTCCTCCTCAACTACATGCCGGGCGGGATCCGCAAGGTCACCTGGGCCATCTACCTGGTCCTCCTGATCTGCGCCTGCTGCCGCGGCGCCGCCCTGCGGCGGCCGCGCCCCTCACGGCGCCGCGGTCCCGAGGGCCCGCGGCTGCGCTTGCGGCGACGGGATCTGGCGCTGATGACGAGCGGGCTGCTGATCGGCGCGGTCGCGATCGCCCTCGCCCAGATGGCCGTGCCGGCCGAGAAGGCCGAAGGCTTCACCGCGCTCTGGATGAGCCCGGCGAAGGACGCCGACGGTTCGCTGCGCGTCGGGGTTCTCAGCTCCGAACAGAAGGAAGAGGACTTCGCGCTGCGGGTCGTCGGCCTGAGTGAGCGGCCCCTCGACCGGCGCTTCCGGCTCGAGCCGGGCGAGGAAAGGGTGTTCCGGGTGCCGGTGAAGGTCGGGCGGCCACGCGGGCGCGTCACCGCTTCGCTCTACAAAGCGGCGCAACCGGAAAAGCTCTACCGCCGCGTCACCGCTTGGGTGGAAGGCTGAACGGGGTGAGCTCGCAGGCGGGGTCCGACCTCGGCGTCGACGTCGTCATCACCAACCACGACTACGGCAGGTTCCTAGCCGACGCGATCGAGAGCGCCCTGGCCCAGACCCACCCGAAGCTCGCGGTGGTGGTCGTCGACGACGGCTCCAGCGACGACTCGCGCGAGGTCCTGCGTCGGTTCGAGGACCGGGTCGAGGTGGTGTTGAAGGAGCAGGGAGGACAGGCCTCTGCCCTGAACGCCGGTTTCGAGCGCTGCCGGGGCGAGGTTCTCCTCGCCCTCGACGCCGACGATCGCCTGCGGCCGGAGGCCGCCGCCCGGGTCGCGGCCGCCTTCGCCGCCGATCCCTCCCTGGTCAAGGTGCAGTTCCCGATGGTCGTCGTCGATGCCGGCGGGCGGCCGACGGGCGCGGTCAAACCGCCCGGGCACCTGAACGCGCCGGTGGGGGACGTGCGGCAGGCGGAGCTCCGCTTTCCCTTCGACCTGCCATGGCTGCCGGGCGGCGGCACCGCCTTCCGCCGCGAGGCGCTGGAGCGGATCATGCCGATTCCCGAGGGCGACTATCCGCGCTACGGCGCCGACTGGTACCTCGTCCACCTGACCGGCCTGCTCGGTGAGGCCGGCCTGCTCGACGTGCCCTGCGCCGAGTACCGCGTCCACGGCGCCAACGCCTACGAGCAGGACCGTCCCGACCTCGACCTCGACCACATCCGCGACTCGATCCGCTTCGCCCGCGTCACCACGGCTTCGCTGGAACGGCTGGCAGACGAGCTGGGGCTCGAGCGGCCGCGGCCGATCCTCTCCACCGCCGACCTGGCGAACCGGCTCGTCTCGCTGCGCTTGGAGCCGCGGGCGCACCCGCTGCCCGACGATCGCCGCAGCCGTCTCGTCGCCGACGCGATGCGGGCGCTGCGCCGGCGCTCTGACGTCGGGGCGGCGATGAAGCTCCTCTTCGCGCTCTGGTTTGCCCTGGAGGCGGTATTGCCGCGGCCCTTGGCGGCTACATCGGCACGCTCCTTCCTCTTCCCGGAGCGGCGGGTCGCTTTCAACCGGGTGCTGGCATCCCTCCGTACCGACAGCCGCGGCTGAGAGAGTTCAGGACGTGCGAATCCTGATCGTCACCGACCACTATCCGCCGTTCATCGGCGGCGCCCACCGGCAGGCGCGGCTGCTGGCGGGAGGGATGGCCAAGCGCGGCCACGACGTCGCCGTCGCCACCACCTGGCACGGCGGCCTGCCGCCGCTCGACTGGGAAGAGCACGTCACCGTCCACCGGCTGCGGCAGATGCGGACCCTGGCCCGCTCGCTGATCCGCGACGAGACACAGCGCCACCAGCCGCCGTTCCCGGACCCGGTGACCGTAGCCGGCCTGCGGCGGCTGATCTCCGGCTTCCGGCCCGACGTGATCCACGCCTACGGCTGGCTCGCCTTCTCGGTTGCCGCGGCGCTCGGGCGGCGGCGGATCCCGATGCTGGTCTCCGCCCGCGACTACGGCTACTTCTGCGCCAACCGCACCCTGCTGCGCAAGGGCGAGCCCTGCGCCGGGCCGGCGCCGCTGAAGTGCGCCAGCTGCGCCAGCGACTACTACAGCGGCGTCCCCAAGGGGCTAGCGGCGACCGCGGGCGTCTACGCCTGCCGGCCGCTGCTGGCGCGGAAGATGACCGGCCTGCACAGCGTCAGCAGCTTCGTCGACGACGTCACGATCCGCTACCTGTTCGGTCCCGGCGGCCCGCCCGAGGACCTTCTGCGGGTGGTGATCCCGAGCTTCCAGGACGTCGCCCCCGACGAACCGGTCGACAGCTCCGACGGCGAGGTCGGCGCCTACCTGGCGCGGCTGCCGCAGGAGCCGTTCATCCTCTACGTCGGCGCCTTCCGCAAAGTCAAGGGCTTGGAAACCCTGTTCGACGCTTACAACCGGCTGCAGGCGCCGCCGCCGCTGGTCTTGATGGGGACCTACGAGCGCGATTCGCCGACCAACTTCCCCGAGGAAGCGGTCGTCCTCTCAGACGTCCCGCACCAAGCGGTGATGGCCGCTTGGGACCGGGCGATGTTTGGGGTGATGCCGTCGCTGTGGCCGGAGCCGTTCGGCGCCACCGTTGCCGAGGCGATGAACCGCGGCCGGCCGGTGATCGGGACCACGCTCGGCGGCCACGTCGACATGGTCGGCGAGAACGAGGCCGGGTTGCTGGTGCCGCAGGGTGACGTCGGGGCGCTGGAGGAGGCGATGAAGGAGCTGATCGGCGACCCCGAGCGGCGCGACCAGTTCGGCAAAGCGGCGAGCCAGCGCGCCCGCTCCTTCGCCGCGACCTCGGTGATCCCGCGCTTCGAGCAGGCCTACCGCGACGTGCTTGCGGCGGGATGAGGATCCTCCTCGTCGTCCCGATGCCGCCGGCGGCGGAGGGTGGCGGGGCGATCCCGGTCCTGCTCCATGCCGAGTTGCTGGGGCTGCAGCAACGCCATGAGCTGACCCTGGTGACGGCGGTCGGCGACGAGCCCGGCGAAGCGGAGGCGGTGGCGCGGCTCGGCGGCGAGGTCGAGGTCCACGCGGCGGATCGCCGCCGGCCGCCGCCGGGGATGGCGAGGCGCCGGCGGCAGCTGCGGATGGCGGGCGCCTGGGCGCGCGGCCGCTGGCCCTGGCGGACGGTCTGGTTTGCCGACCCGGGGATCCAGCGGATCCTCGACCGGCTCGGCGGCGAGCGCAGCTTCGACGTCGTCGCGGTCGAGGACAGCGCGATGTCGGTCTTCCGCTACCCCGCCGGCGTCCCGAAGGTCTTCACCCATCACGAGGTGCTGCGGTCGCGGCCGGTCGACTGGCAACCAGGCCGGCCCGGGAACTGGCCGGGCTGGGCTTTCGGCGAGCTCGACTGGCGCCGCTGGGTGGGATTCCAGCGATGGGCGTGGGGTCAGTTCGATCTGGTCCAGGTGTTCAGCCGGCGTGACGCCGAGCAGGTGGCCGAGCTGGCTCCCGAGCTGGCGCCGCGGGTGCGGGTCGATCCCTTCGGCCTGGTCCTGCCGCCGCCGATGGACCCGGCGCGGGAGCAGGCGGGGACGATCCTCTTCGTCGGCGCCTTCCACCATCCGCCCAACCGCGACGCGGCGATTTGGTTGGCGGGGGAGATCCTGCCGGCGGTGCAGGCCCGCCATCCGGGGGCGCGGCTGCGGATCGTCGGCAGCGGGCCGACGGCCGAGGTGCGGGCGCTGGCCGGCCCAAGCGTCGAAGTGGTCGCCGACGCGCCGAGCGTGCTCCCGCACCTGGAGGAGGCGGCGGTGGTGATGGCACCGGTGCGGACCGGCGGCGGGATGCGGATGAAGGTGCTGCAGGCGATGGCCGCTGGCAAGGCGGTGGTGACGACCGCCCGTGGCACCGAGGGCTATACGGGCTTCGGCGAGGAGCCGCCGCTGGCGGTCGCGGAGAGCGAGGCGGAGATCGCCGCGGCGACGGCCGAGCTGCTCGCCGACGACGAGCGGCGGCGCCGGCTGGGCGAGCGGGCGCGGCAGTTCGCCGAGCGCCACCACAGCCCCGAGGCGTGGGCAGAGCGGCAGACCACCGTCTTCGAAGAAGCGATTGCGGCGCGGGAGGCGAGCCATGGCTGAGGCCCCCGCGGTCAGCGTGCTGATCCCGACCCACCAGCGCCGCGAGGCGCTGCGGGCGGCGCTGGAGTCGCTCGGGCGGCAGACGGTCGAGCCTGGCTCCTACGAGGTCGTCGTCGCCACCGACGCCTGCAGCGACGGCACCCAGGCGATGATCGACGCGCTCGCGGTTCCCTACGTGCTGCGGCGGGTCGAGCCGCGGGGGCGGGGACGGGCGGCCGCCGTCAACGCCGCCCTGGCGGAGGCGCGCGGCGAGGTCGCGATCGTCCTTGACGACGACATGCGCGTCGTCCCCGAGTTCGTCGCGCGCCACCGCGCCCACCACCCGCCCGGCTCGCGCCGCTGCGTCCTCGGCGCCGTCCCGGTCGAGTTGGACTCGGGGAGCACGCACGCGGCCCGCTACGTCAAGGCGAAGTTCGACCTCCACCTCTCGCGCCTCTCCGAGCCGGCGCATCTCGCCCTGCCGCGCTCCTTCTTCACCGGGAACGCTTCCCTGCGGCTGGGGGTTCTGAACGAAGTCGGCGGCTTCGACGAGTCCTTCGGCATCTACGGCAACGAGGACGTCGAGCTCTCGCTGCGGCTGCGCAAGGCGGGGGTCGAGCTCGACTACGACCCCGAGGCGAAGGCGATCCAGGAATACGGCAAGGACCTCGGCGGCCTCCAGCGCGACACCCTGGAGAAAGGGCGGACGACGGTGCTGCTGGCCCGCAGCCATCCCGAGTTCTTCGGCGACCTGCGCCTCGCCGACCCCGATGACGCTTCGCGCCCATGGCTGGCGATGCGGGCACTGCTGCTCTGGCTGACCCGGCGGCTGCCGGCTATCACCGGCGTTGTTTTCGCGCTCTTCTCGCTGCTCGAGCGCGCCGGCTTCTGGCGTTTCCCGCTCTTCTACCGGCCGGTCCTCGATTACGCCTTCTGGGCAGGGGTGGACGCGGCGCTGCGCGAATCAAACGATGAGGGCAATCTGTCGAACCTTGCTCGAGAGCTCCGGCGTGGCCCGATCGATCTTCTTCTACAGCGATAGCTGCCTTCTCGGCGGTGCCGAGAAGGCGATGTTCATGCTGCTCGGTTCGCTTGACCGGGTCGAATGGCGACCGACCCTGCTGCTCGACGATCGGCCGGGGGCGGAGGTGTTGGCCGAGCAGGCGGCGGCACTGGGGGTGCCGGTGCGGCTGGTCGGGCCGCTGCCGCTGGGTTTGGGTGGGGCCCGCGGGGTGCCGGCGCTTGTGCGGCTGCTGCGCCGCGAGCGGCCCGAGGTCTTCCACGCCCACATGAGCTCGCCGGTGGCTTGCAAGTGGGGCCTGGCGGCAGCGGTGGCGGCGCGGGTGCCGGCGGTGCTGGGGACCGTTCAGGTCGGCGGCTACGAGCCGCCCGACCGCTCCGCCTACCTGCAGCTGCGGGCGCTGGCGCGCGGGGTCGATCGCTACCTCGCGGTCTCGCGGGAGATTGCGGACGAGCTGGTCGAGCAGCTCGGCTGGCCAGGGGAGAAGATCGAGGTCGTCTACAACGCCGTCGACGTGGTGCGGGTGGCGGTCGAGGCCCCGCCCGGCCTGCGCCAGCAGCTCGGCGGCGGCGAGGATCGGCCACTCGTCCTGACGCCGGCGCGGCTCGACGCGCAGAAGGGCCACCGGGTCCTCTTCGAGGCGATTCCGCAGGTCCCTGAGGCGACCTTCCTGCTGGCCGGCGAGGGCCCCGAGCGCGAGCCGCTGGAAGCGCTGGCGGCGCGGCTTGGGATCGTCGACCGGGTCCGCTTCTTAGGGCGCCGCGAGAACGTGCCGGAGCTGCTGGCCGCCTGCGACGTCTTCGCCCTCCCTTCGCTCTACGAGGGCTCTTCGCTGGCGGTGCTGGAGGCGATGGCGGCCGGAATCCCGATCGTCAGCTCGGCCATCGGCGGCACCGAGGAGCTGATCGAGGACGGCCGCAGCGGTCTGCTGGCGGCGCCGGGCGACGCCGAGGGGCTGGCGGCGGCGCTGCGGCGCGTGCTCGGCGACCGCGAGCTCGGCGAGAGCCTGGCCGCCCGCGCCCGCGAGCGGGTCGAGGCGGGGCTTACCCGCGAGGGGATGGCGGCGCGGGTCAGCGCCGTCTACCGCGAGCTGCTGGGGGAGTCGCGGAGCGACGAGGAGGCGCTGCCCGAGGCTCGGCGCAACCCGGCGCTGCGACAGCGGGACTGGCGCTTCGCGCTGCCCGACGCGGAGCTGGTCGAGAGCTGGAAGCTGCCCTGGCCTGGGCGGGCGGCGCGGGCGCGCCGGCGGGCCGAGGCGGCCGGGTTCGAGGAGGTACGGGTGCTTTGGCCCGGCCCGCTGCCGCGGCGGCTGCCGCAGTTCTGGCTGCCGCTGGAGTCCGAGGAGGCGGCCGCGCACCTGCTGGCTAGCCGCGACGCCCATTCCCTCGCTGAGAAGGCGCTCCAGGCCGCTTGGCGCCTGGTCCGGCGGGCAGGCCTGCTGGCGCCGATCTACGTCGTCGGCCGCCATCGCGGGGCCGGGGAGGGGGGAGACGTCGAGCTGCCGCCGTCGGCCTCGCTGCTGCTGCTCACCGGCGGCCATCGCAGCATCAACAAGGTCGTCGGTCTTGCCTTCGAGGCGGGGGAAGCGAAGCCAGCGGCGGCGGTGAAATTTGCCCGCGTGCCGGAGGCCGAGCCCGGGCTGGAGCGCGAGGCGCGGGCGCTGCGGCGACTGCGGGAGGAGCGCCCCGACCTCGCGGGTGTGCCCCACCTGCGCGGGGAGGGCCACCGCGCCGGCCGCCTGGCCGTGGTCGAGGACGCGGTCGAAGGCCGCACCCTGCTCGACCAGCTGACTCCGGCGAACTTCGAACCCGTGGCGCTCCAGGTCACCCGTCTCCTAATCGACCTCGCCCAGGTCGGCGGAAGGCAGCCGGCGGGTTTGGTGGAGGAGACGGTTGCGGAGTTCGAGACGCAGTTCGGCGCGGTGGTCGGCGAGGCAGTCATCGCCTCGATCCGCGATCAGCTGGCGGGGCTGGGAGAGCTGCCGGCGGTTCCCGAGCACCGGGACTGCTCCCCCTGGAACGTCGTGATCACGCCCGCGGGCGACCCGGTCCTGCTCGACTGGGAGTCGGCCGAGCCGGACGGGCTGCCCGGCCTCGACCTCTTCTACTTCCTCGCCAACTGCGCCTTCGTCCTCGACGGCGCCCTGGAGAGCGGGCGCACCCGCGAGTCCTACGCCCGCCTGCTCGACCCGAGCAGCGAGTACGGCGGCATCGCGGCGCGCGCGGTGGGGGAGTACGCGGCCGCGCTCGATCTCACCCCTGAGGACCTGCGCCGCCTGCGCCTGCTCTGCTGGGTCGTCCACAGCCGCAGCGACTACCGCCACCTCCAGCTCGAGACCGGCGGCGCGCCGCGACCGCAGGACCTGCGCGAAGGGATGTTCCTCGGCTTGGTCGAAGAGGAGCTGCGATGAACCTGCGGGCGATCCTCGAGGAGCGGCTGGCACTGATGGCGCCGGCGCGGCGGCTGCGGCTGGCGCTGGCCGAAGGCGCGGTCGCCGCCCGCCTCGGCGACGCCAGCCGGCTGCGAGTGCTCGACGCCGGCTGCGGCGACGGCCTGCTCTCGCTGGCGATGGCCAAGCGCCACCCAGCCTGGGCGCTGGTCGGGGTCGACCTGCGCGAGGACCTGCTCGACGGCGCCCGCAAACGCGCCGTCGCCCGCGGCCTCCCGAACGCTCGCTTCGTCCCCGGCAACCTCGAACAGCCGCTGCCCGAGCGCGATCGCGACGCGGTGACGGCGGTCGAGTGCCTGAGTGAGATCCCCGACGACCGCCAGGCGCTGCAGATGATGCGGGAGGCGCTGCGCCCCGGCGGCCTGATCGTCGTCCAGGTCCCAGAGTGCGACTGGCAGCCGGTGCTCCCCGGCAGCCCCGGCACCTGGCGCGAGCAGGTCCGCCAGGGCTACACCGCCGAACAGCTGCAGGCCCTGCTCGAGGAAGCCGGCTTCACCGAGGTCGAGGTGCGCCCCACCTACCGCAGCCTCGCCGCCGCCGCCCAAGAGATCCGCGACCGGATCAAGGACCGCGGCCTCCTCCTCCGCCTCCTCGCCTTTCCGTTCCTGGCAGGCGCGGTGCGGCTGGAGCGGATGGGACTGACCTGGGGCCGGGGCAACGCGCTGTTGGCGAGCGGCCGCCGGGAGGGATAGCGGCCGTGGTCCGGTTCCGCAGCCTGGCTCCCGCCCTCGTCGTGCTGGCGATAGCCGCGCTGGCCTCGCTGCACGCCTGGATCGAGCCGGTCGAATGGAGCGATCCCGACGGGCTCTATTACCAGGCGAAGACGCTCAGCTTTCGCGGCGAGGACGAGAGCGAAGCCCTTCACCGCGCCTTCCACAGCCCGATCGCCGACGAAGTGCTGGCAGGGGAACGGGAAGCGCTGCGCAGCGATCCCAAGCTCGAACGCCAGTTCACCGACCCGAGCTGGATCGACTACACCTCCCGCTTCTTCGAACGCCGGCTGGCGGTCTCGGCGATGGCCGCCGCCATCTATCCCGTCTTCGAGCTGCGCAGCGTGCTCACGGTCTCGCTGGTTGGGTACCTGCTGCTCTCGCTGGCGCTCTTCGCCTTCCTGCGGCGGCGGTTCTCACCCTGGCTCAGCGCCGGGGTCGCCTCCCTCTGCATCCTCGCGCCGGCCGTCCGCCACGCCAGCTTCGTGCCGATGACCGATAGCTGGGGACTGCTGCTGGAGACCTGCGCCCTGCTCGCGGCCGCCCTCGTCTACGACCGCTCCGAGCGCTGGCTCTGGGGGTGGGTGGGGGCGCTGGCCCTGCTCTCGATCACCCGCGACGACACGGTCGTGCCGCTGGTCGCCGTCGGCTTGCTGCTGTTGCACCAGCGCGATCGCCGCAGCCTGCTGCTGGTCGGCAGCGGCGTCGCCGCGGTGCTGCCGGCGATCCTGGTCTTCGGCAACACCTCCATCCGCGAGAACCTCGCCTACGTCTTCAGCGGCTTCAACCCGCCCTACGAAGAAACCTGGAAGTTCGTCCTCCACTACTACCCGCCGAACCTCGAACGCCTGTTCAGCTCCGACTTCAGCTACGGGACCCACCTGGGGTGGGAAGGGCCGTTCTGGTACCTCGGCCTGGCGATCGCCGCGGTCGGGATCGTCCTGCTCGTCATCCGCCTGCGCGACCCCGATCCGTTCTTCCGGCTGGCGACCTACGCCCTTCCCGGCGCCGCCCTCTACGTGCTGCTGTTCGGCGCCTACTCCGGCATGCGGCAGGAGATCGTCTTCGTGCCGCCGCTTGCCGTCGCCCTGGCGCTGGCCCTCGAACGCGCCGCCGCCGCTATCCGCGCGCGTAGCGCTCGAGCGCCTCTTCCCAGGCCCGGGCAGGGTCGTCAACCGCAACCACCCCGTCCAGCGTCCCCTCGTCCGTCGCCTTGAACCGGGTCGCGTAGAAGTTGTGGTAGACGAGGTCGCCGAAGACGGTGCCGACGTCGCCGGGCCCGCGCTGGCTCGTCACCTCGAAGAAGTGGACGTTGGGCGCCTCGGCGGCGCTGATTTCCTCGCCGACGTCGCCGGAGGCGTCGCGGCCCTCTTCGCGGGGGCGGTAGCGGGAGCGAAACGAGTGTCCCTGGTCGACGAAGCGGGCCGTCTTCATCGCCCAGCAGCAGGGGTGGACGTACTCGCGGTTCAGCCGCGCGCCGGAGACCTGGGCGCCGCGGTCGAGCGGTCCCAGTAGCTCCTCGAGCCAGCGGTCGTGGAGCGGGAAGGCGTCGACGTCGAGGGCGACGACGTACTCGGTCTCGCAGAGCAGGACCCCCATGTCCATCGCCAGGTCATGGCCCATGTTCACCGGCAGCAGCAGGTGGCGCACATCCGAGCGGGCGCGCAGCTGCTGGCGCGACTTGTCCTCAGAGGCGTTGTCGACGACGAGGATCTCGGTGCCGGCGGGGCTGCGCCGCTGGACCAAGTCGATCAGGACGGCGCAGTGCTCCCAGGAGTTCCAGTTGACGGTGACGATCGTCGCCGCGCCGGGCCGGAGGGCTCCGAGGCGGCGCTTTGCCCGCGCCCGGAGCAGCGGCACCGCCGCCCGCCAGCCGATGCCGCGGGCCAGCCATTGCGCGCCGGGGAGACTGCTGAGGCCGTTTTGCATCCCGCGGCTGACTCTATTGTTTCCCCACCTTGGAACCGGAGCTGAGCGTCATCGTCGCGACGCACAACCGTCGCGAGCTACTGGTTCGCTGCATCGAGTCGCTGAGCGGCCAAGAGGCCGATCCCGGGAGCTTCGAGGTGATCGTCGCCGACGACGGCTCGAGCGACGGGACGGCAGAGGCGGTGGAGCAGCTGCAGACGCCGTTTTCGCTCCGCTGCCTGCGCTTGGAGAAGGGGGGGCAGGCCGCCGCCCAGAACGCGGCGATCGCCGTCGCGGCGGGACGGGCGGCGCTGATCCTCGACGACGACGTTATCGCCGGCCCGCGCCTGGTCGCCGCGCACCTGGCGGCGCAAGAGCCGGACCGGCGGGTGATCGGCGTCGGCCATCTCGAACAGGCGCCGCCGCGGCGCCGCGACTACTACGCGGCGATGTTCGCTCGCACCTGGAACCGCCACTACGCCGAGCTGCCGGGCCGGGAGATCGACTGGACCGCCTGTTTCGGCGCCAACCTCTCGGCGCCGCTCGAGGCTCTACGGGAGGTCGGCGGCTTCGCCATCGACCTCCCGGTCGGCGAGGACATGGAGCTCGCCTACCGGCTCGAAGGCGCCGGCTGCAAAGCCCTCTTCCTGCCGGAGGCGACGGCGATCCACGATGACGAGAAGGGCTGGCGACGGCTGCTCGAGGACTCCCGGCGCCAGGGATCGGGCCAGGTCGCGCTCGCCGACCGCCACCCGGAGATGAACGCGATGCTCTTCGGCTGGTTCGGCTCCACCAGCCGGCGCGAAGTCGCGGTCCGTCGCCTGTTGCTGGCGCTGCGGGTGCCGCCACGGCTGCTGGCGCCACTCGGCGGCCTGCTGCCCGGCGAGGGACGGAAGGAGATCTGGTTTCACTTCGTCTCCCGGCTCGCCTTCTGGCGGGCGGCGAGGGAGGCGATGGACGCCGAGCGCTGGGAGCGGACCACCCGGGGCGTGCCGGTGTTGATGTACCACGCCTTCTCTGAGCGGGACGAGGGCGACCGTTACGTCGTCTCGCGCCGCGCCTTTTCGCGTCAGCTGCGCTTGCTGGCGCTGCTCGGCTACCGCGGCGTCGAGTTCGCCGAGGTGGCACGCTGCCTGCGCGAGCGGGAGCTGCCGCCGCGGCGGGCGGTGGCGATCACGATCGACGACGGCTACCGCGACAACCTCGAGGTCGCCGCGCCGCTCCTGCGGCAGCGAGGATTCCCCGCCACGGTCTTCCTCGTCAGCGGCAAGCTCGGCGGCGTCAACGACTGGACCACGGAGGGGGCGCTGGCCAACCGCCCCCTGTTGAGCCCCGAGCAGGTGGACGAGCTGCGTGAGCGCGGGATCACGATCGGCGCCCACACCCGTCGCCATCCCGAGTTGCCCGAGGAGGGCGACGAAGCCGTCGAGGAGGAGGTCGGCGGATCACGCGAGGACCTGCGGCCGCGTTTCGGCGAGGTCGCGACCTTTGCCTATCCCTTCGGCCTCTTCGACGAGCGAGCGGTGGCGGCTGCCGCTGATGCCGGCTTCGAAGGGGCCTGCACGGTTGAGCCGCGACTGGTCTCGCTGCTCGACGATCCCCTGCGGGTGCCGCGGGTCGAGGTTAGGGCGGGAGAATCTCTGCCGCGGTTCCTGCTCAACGTCTGGCTCGGGGCGCGTTGAGCACTGGGATGCCGAGCTTCGCGGTCGTCATTCCCGCCTACGAAGCGGCGGCGACGATCGGCGCCGCGATCGAGTCGCTGCGCGCTCAGACCTCGCCGCCGGCCGAGATCATCGTCTGCGACGACGGCTCCAACGACGATCTCGAGGGGGCGCTGGAGCCCTACCGCGACATCGTCACTCTGGTCGCCGGGGAGCACCGCGGCGTGGCGGCCGCCCGCAACGAGCTGCTGCGAGCCGCCAGCGCCGAGTTCATCGTCCCCCTCGATGCCGACGACGTCTACGCGCCGACGCGGCTGCAGCGGCTCGGCGAGCTCGCCGCCGCGCAGCCCGGGCTCGATCTTCTTTCCACCGATGCCGTCTTCGTCAGCGAAGGTCGGCCCAACGGCCGTTTCAACGAGAAGACGCCCTTCGCCTTCGAGGATCAGGAGGAGGCGATCCTCGACCGCTGTTTTCTCATCTGCCCGGCGATGCGGCGAGAGCGGTTGCTGGAGATCGGGGGCTACGACGAGCGACTGCGGACGGCCGAGGACTGGGACGTCTGCATCCGCCTCATCCTTTCGGGGTCCGCCGCCGGTCTGGTCGACGAGCCGCTGCTCGAGTACCGCCTGGGAAGAAGAAGCCTGACGGCAAGTCGGGTCGCGACGTTGCAGGAACGCGTGTACATGTTGGAAAAGGTCCTCACCACCCCGGACATCGCACCGTCCCTGCGCAATTCCGCTGCCCGCGCCGTTTCCTACCACCGCGCGCGTGCCCTCGAACAGGCCGCCCGCGAGGCGGTCGCCGAGGGCCGGGCCGATGCCCGGCGACAGCTCCTCGACGTCGCTCGCTCGGGCGACGTCGCCTGGCGGGGCCGTCTGGCCGCCGCCGTCTCCAGCCTTGCGCCGCTGCGTGCTCGTCGCCTGATCGAGGCGACGCTGTCCGGGTCTACGGCCCGGCCGGATGCGTGACGCGCTACTAGCCGAAAAGCGCGGTCCGAGCCCGGGGGAGACGCTGGTCGCCGCCGCTCTCTTCGCCCTGCTGGCGCTCGCCGCCTACGGCACCTATGTCGCCCACGGCGGCTTCTACTCCGACGACTGGTCCCACGCCGCCAACTACAGCTTCGCCGACTCGCCGCGGTACTTCAACAGCGTCTCCCAGCTCGAGGAATTCCTCGGCGGCAGGCCGCTGAGCGCGCTGTTGATGCCGCTCCCGCAGGCGCTATTCGGGCCCCACCCGGCTCCGCATCTCGCTCTCGCCGCACTCGTCGGCGTCCTCACCTCGCTTTGCTTCTTCCTCTTCCTCCGCACTATGGCGATGGCGCCGCTGCATGCCTGGCTGATCGGCGCGCTGGCCCTGCTTTTTCCCTGGGCCGACTCCTCGCGGCTGTGGGCGACCGCGAGCGTCAACAGCCTCTCCGTCTGCTTCTTCCTGCTCGGGCTGGTCGTCGCCCTGCGCGGCTTCGACCATCGCGGCAGGCGCGGGACGCTGATGCACGCGGGCGCCGCGCTGCTCTACCTGCTCAGCATCCTCACCTACGAGGTGACCGCCGCCGCGGCGCTCTACGCCGGCTTCCTCTACCTCGGCCGGGCTCCGCGCCGGCGCGCCCTGCGCAGTTGGGCCGCCGACGTCGCGGTCGTCTTCGCCGGGCTCCTCTACTCGCTGCTGACCACCGCCTCCGCCCGCCCGGTGGCGACGATCGCCGAGCGGGTCGAAGACGTCCCCGATTTCATCCGCGACTCCCTCCTCCTGCTGGCCTCGGCGCTGCAGCCGTTCGGCGTCATGGGGCGGCCCCTGCAGGCCCTGGTTCTCCTCGCGGCCGGCGGGGTGGTTGCTGCCGCGATCCTGCGCCTGCGGCGGACGCAGGACGCTGCTCTGCGCCGTTGGCTGGGTTGGGCGCTGATCGGTTTTGTCGCCGCGGCCGCCGCCTACTTCATGTTTCTCGGCAGCCATTTGTATCCGCGGGATCCGGGGATCGACAACCGGATCAACGTCTTCGCCAGCCTGGCGATCTGCCTCGTCGTCTACGCCGTTGTCGCCTGCGCCTGCCGCCTTTTTCTCGAGGCGAGGAGCGCAGCCCTGGCTACCGCGGCGCTCGTCCTCGTCATCGGCGTGGGCTACGCGATCGCTCTGGCCGGCGATCGCGGCGACTGGGTGGACGCCGCCGAGCGCCAGGAAGCGATCCTCGACAAAGCCGACCGCGCGCTCCTGCCCTTGCCCCAGGGGAGCACCGTGATCGGGTTCGGCTTCCCTTCGCAGACGGCTCCGGAGGTCCCGGTCTTCAATCGGCCCTGGGACCTGCACGGGGCGCTGCAGCTGCGCTCGGACGACATGGTCACCCGCGCCTACCCGGTCTACGAGGGCATCGAAGTCGCCTGCGGTCCCCGCTTCCTGGTCGATGGCGGCGCTGGCTACGGAAGCTTCCAGCTTCCCTACAACCGGCTCTACTTCTACGACGCTGACGGCCGGGCCGAGGCGGTCGGGTCCCGGGCGCAGTGCAGTCGGATGATCAGCGAATACCGTCCGGGAGCGCTCGAAGCCTAAGAGCCCCGGCTCAAGGCGGCAGGCGCCAGAGGTGGGGGAAGACGACGTCGCCGTCGCTGCCGGTAGCGGGGGTCGGCCGGCCGTGCACCACGCCCGGCTGGACCTCGAAGAAGCCGGCTGCCTGCAGGCCATCCTGGATCTGGCGTTTGGCTTTCAGCAGGATGTCGATCCGGTAGCGCCCGGGCATCAGCGGAAAGGCTTCGACCTCGCACTCGATCCGCGCCCCCAGCTCGGGATCGCGAACGTCGGTGGAAGCCGAGATCTCGCTGTCGAAGGTGGTCACCGGCTGCCCCAGCCCGTCGACGATCGTGATCCGGCACTCCATCGTCGGCAGCATCTCGGTCAACTCGACCCCGATCGTCCCGGGCTCGCCGGCGACGATCACGTCCGGGGGCCCGTCGCCGCGGCCGCGCACCTCCACCCGCTTGATCCGGGTGTCGTAGTAGCCGCGGCGGTCGCGGTCGGTCCGGTCGAGCAGGTCCTCGGAGGCGGAGCGCTCGAGCGACCCCAGGTACTGGTCGATCGTCGCTTTGACCGGGCCGTCGGCGACGGCTTCGCCGCGTTCCATCAGCACCCCGCGCTCGCAGAGCGCCTGGATGATCGCCAGGTTGTGGGAGACGAAGATGACGGTCCGGCCCTGGCTGGCGACCTCGGTCATCTTGCCCAGCGACTTGCGCTGGAAAGCGGCGTCGCCGACTGCCAGCACCTCGTCGACGAGCAGGATCTCCGGCTCCAGGTGGGCCGCGACGGCGAAGGCGAGCCGGACCGACATGCCGCTCGAGTAGCGCTTCACCGGCGTCTCGAGGAAGCGCTCGATCTCGGCGAACTCGACGATTTCGTCAAAGCGGGCCCGGATCTCGGCTTTTCGCATGCCGAGGATCGAACCGTTGAGGTAGATGTTCTCGCGCCCGGTCAGCTCCGGATGGAAGCCGGTCCCCACCTCGAGCAGGGAGCCGACGCGGCCGGTGACGTCGACATAGCCGGCGGTTGGCTCGGTGATCCGGGAGAGAACCTTCAGCAGCGTGCTCTTGCCGGCGCCGTTGTGGCCGATCAGGCCGACGACCTCGCCCGGCTCGACCGTCATCGTCAGGTCTTTCAGCGCCCAGAGATAGTCAGGCCCATCGTAGTCGGATTCGTCTGGCCCCTTCCTGCGGATGACTTCGGCCAGCGACTCCCGCAAGGTGCCGTACCCCCGCTTGTACAGCCCCAGCTGGTAGCGCTTGCCCAGCTCATGCGTCTTGATCGCGCTCATCTAGACGTAGTCGGCGAAGCGTCGCTCGACGCGGTCGAAGTACGCGAGGCCGGCGAACAGGAGGACGACCGCCGAGACCGCCGAGATCCCGATTAGGTCCCAGGGGGCGTCTCCCTGTCCGAGGGTGGCCCAGCGGAAGCCTTCGACCGCCCCGACCATCGGGTTGATCGCCGAGATCGTCCGCCAGGGCTCGTCGAGAAGGCTGCTGGGGTAGACGACCGGAGACGCGAACAGCCAGAGCTGGATCGCGAAGGGGACGATGTAGCGGACATCGCGGAAGCGGACGTTGACCGCCGAGAGGAAGGTGCTCGTCCCCAGCGCCGCTGCGGCGGCGATCGCGATCAGCAGCGGCAGCGAGAGGATCGCCAGCGAGGGCGTCAGGCCCCAGATCAGGACGATCGCGATCAGGATCACGAGCGAGATCGCCAAGTCGACGAAGCCGGCGACCAGGATCCCCGCCGGCATGAAGATCCGCGGGAAGTAGATCTTCGAGACCAGAGCTGAGTTGGCGACGAGGCTGTCGGAGCCGAGCAGCAGCGCGTTGGCGAAAAAGGTCCAGGGGACCAGGGCGGCGAGGCTGAAGAGGGGGTACGGAAGGCCGTTCGAGGCAACTCCAGCGAGATTGCCGAAGAAGAGCGAGAAGACGACCATGAACCCGATCGGCTGCAGCACCGCCCAGGCGCCGCCCAGCAACGTCTGCCGGTACCGCACGGTGATGTCGCGCAGGGCGATCTGCCCGGCCAGGTCGCGGTAGCGCCAGAGTTCGTGCGGGGCGAGCACGCGGCTGAAGCCCTTGGTGGGCTGGAGGCGGATCGTCTCCGGGGCGGAAGTTTCCATCGGCGGGAGTTTCACCAGTCCAGCGGCGGATCAAGTACTTTCGCTTCGGTGAGCGTGGCAGAGGACCTTCGGGAAGCGGTTCGGGCGGAGGAGAGCACAGTCGCGGCGCAGGCTGCGGGCCGGGTCAAACTCCTCTCCTACGTGTTGCTGAAGTTAGGTGTGCAGGCGGTGATGTTGTATCGGCTCTCGCGCTGGTGCCTGGAGCACAGGCTGCGGCTTTTCGCCTATCTGATCGCCCTGGTCTCCAACTATCTGACCGGCGCTGACCTGCCGCCGACGGCGCAGTTTGGCCCCGGCTTGATGGTGCTTCACCCGACCGGGGTGGTCGTCTCCGGCGGGGTCAAGGCCGGCGCCAGGCTGCGGCTGCATACCGGCGTCGTCCTGGGATTCCAGACCGCCGGCCGCAACGAGCGCGGGGTGCCGATGCTGGGCGATGACGTGATGATCGGCGTTGGGGCCAAGGTCCTCGGCCCGGTCCGAATCGGTGACCGGGTCAAGATCGGCGCCAACGCGGTCGTCCTCGACGACGTTCCCGACGACACCTCCGTCGTCGGCGTGCCGGCGCGGGCAGTCGATTCGCTGACCGCCTGACGAGCGTCCTGGCGGCTCAGCGCCAGAGCCGGCGCCGCCAGCGGTAGCGCCAGCGGCCCAGGAACAGCCGCCGGCCCGCCTTCGAATAGAGCGCGTCGGTCGGGGCTTTGCCGCCGAAGGGGTGGAGGTGCTCGACGACCGAGTCGGGGGCATGGACGAAGGCGCCGCGCTTCTTCGCCGTCTCGATGAACTCGTCGTCGACGTACTCGTGCGGGTAGCCCTCGTGCAGGACCTTGGTCGGGTCGTCGATCGTGCCCAGCTTCGTGTACTCGCGGGTGATCAGCGCGTGGGTCGCGTGTTCGCCGGCCATCACCCGTTTCGAGAGCAGGTCGTTGGTGCCGACCACGCCGATGCCGTCGGTGATCTTTGCCTTTGCCGCCTCCAGCCAGCCGGGATAGAAGCGGAGGTCGTCGGCGCCCTGGAAGATCAGCGGCTCGTCGGTGGCGGCGATCCCGCGATTGATCTTCATCGCGTAGTTGCCGTCGACGATCAGCATCTCCTCGCCGGCTGCCGCGATCGCTTTGTGCTCCTCGTAGTCGTCTGAGTTGGCGATGAAGAGGACGCGTCCGGTCGGCGTCGTCTCGCGGATCGACTGCAGCAGCGGCTCGACGTTCTGGGGCCGGCCGAGGACCGGGACCAGGATCACGACCTCGGCGCTCATGCCGCCGGCCTTTCGGCGATCGGGGTGGCGGGGACGCCGCCGAGGATCTGCCACTCGCCGAAGGTCTTGGTGACGACTGCGCCGGCGCCGATCACCGAGTGGGGGGCGACATCGGCGCTGACCACCGCGCCGACCCCGATCCAGACGTCGCGCCCGATCGTCACCCGCTCGTAGCGCGTCGGCTGCAGCCGGATCGGCAGGTCGCGCCGTTCGAATCCGTGCGGGCGGCTGCCGCTGATGATCGAGACGTTGTTCGCCGACATGAAGTCGTCGCCGATCTCGACCAGCCCGATGCGGTTGTTCTCACCGATGTAGCAGTTGTCGCCGACCCGGGCCTCGGGTTTGTGGATCACCGAGCCGAACTCGACCGTCAGCTGCTCGCCGCAGGACCCCAGCGTCAGCCGGTACCAACCGCGCCGGATCAGCATCCCGACATCGCCTGGGATCAGGCTGAGGAGCTGGCCAGCCGTGTAGTAGGTGAAGAGGCGCAGCCGCCAGCCCGCCAGGACGGGGAGGGCGAGCAGGAGCCCGGCCGGCTCCGCGAGCTTGAGAACGAGTCGGCGCACCCGCGTCAGGCTAGCTGCTGCTCGCGCCGCCGCCTCCGGTCGGGCGCTTGCGCACCGCGAATGCCAGATAGGGGGTGAAGGAGATGCCGGTCACTTTCTTGAGGCCGCGGAAGGCGGAGCGCAGTTTGGTCTTGAAGCCCGGCATCTCGTTGACGTGCGAGATCTCAAACCAGAGGTCGAACTCGTCGCGCAGGCCCTGCTTGGTCGGCCGCTCGATCTCGGCGTCGTCGTAGCCGGCCCGCTTCAGGTAGCGGAGGAATTCCTTCTCGGTGCCGCCCCGCATCCCCCGCCGCAGCAGCTGCTCCCAGGTGGCGGTCTCCTCGATCCGCGGCGAGAACCGCTTCGCCGCCCGCAGCGTCAGCGACGGCGGCAGGTAGTTGACCAGCGGCAGCCCGCCGGTGGTGTGGATCTCCACCGGCGTGTAGCGGTGGGGGGTCTCGCCGAGGAAGAGCAGCCCGCCCGGCTTCAACCGTCCCCAGAGGGCGGGGATGACGCTCTTTCGCTCCTCCGGCAGCAGGTGCTCGAGCAGGGCGCTAAAGACGATGTAGTCGAACTCGCCGATCTCCGCCGGCACGCCGGTGGGCTCGTCGGAGAGCCGGAACTCAACCCGGTCGACGCCGTAGAAGCGGCGCCGCCCCTCGGCGATCCGGTTGGCCTCGCTGTCGATGTCGAGGCGAGGAAGGTCGCCTCGGGGAACATCCGCGAGAGGATCATCGTCGAGGCACCGCTGCCGCAGCCGAAGTCGAGGATGCGGGCGGAGCCGATCTCCTCGGGGTCGACGTGGGCCCGCAGCGTCCACCAGAGGACGTGCTGGAGGTACTTCGGGTCCTCCTCGCGCCGGATCTCGTCGCCGACCGAGCGCAGCCCCTTCACATCGAGGATCGTTTCGATCAGGTCGAGGGGGTAGGCGGTCTCCCAGCTGCGGCAGCCGACGAAGGCGTCGGGATCGTCGGTGAAGGTCTCCACCCGACGGCGGCCCTCGCCGATCTCCTCGACCGTGACGTAGCCGCCCGGTCGCTCGAGCCGCGTCGTCTGCTCGGTGCTTGCCACGCGCCGCAGCCTAACGTGGACCGGGGCGCCGAGCCGATGGGCAGACTATGGCCCCCTTGCCGCCTCCTCTCTTCAGCGTCGTCGTCACCACCTACAACCGCGAAGACATCGTCCGCCGCTGCGTCGACAGCTGCCTGGCGCAGACCCTGGACGACCTCGAGGTGGTGGTCGTCGACGATGCCTCCAGCGATGAGACCGTCGCCGTGCTCGAACGCTACGAGGACCCACGGGTGCGGGTCGTCGCCCACGAGGTCAACCGTGGCATCAGCAGCGGCCGCCGCACCGGCGCCAGCGCCGCCAAGGGCGAGTGGGTGGTCGTGGTCGACAGCGACTGGGAGCTCTACCCGCACACGCTCGCGCGGCTGCGCGAGCTGATCGAGACCCGCCCAGCCGGCGTCCGGGTGATCCGCAGCCAGCTGCAATGGGACGACGGCCGCGTTACCCCGCACTTCATGCCGAGCGAGCCGATCGGCTACGAGGGCAGGATCAGCTGGGTCGAGAAGGAGGGCGGCTGGGACGCGGGCCGCTGCTTCAAGCGCGAGGTCTTCGAGCGCACTCCCTACTTTGCCGACCGCCGCGGCGCCATGGAGGCCCTCTGGGAGCTCGATCTCGCCCGCCTCGAGACAACCCTCTGCGTCGAAGAGGTGTTGGGGATGGAGCACGACGACGCTGCCAACAGCTACCTGCGCAGCGTCGACCCGAGCCTGATCCCGCGCCTCTACTCAGAAGCGCCCGACATGCTCTGGATGGCCGAGACCGCACTCGCCCGCCACGGCGAGGCGCTGCGCCGCTGGGGTCCGCGCCAGTACGCGATCTTCTCCCGGTTCGGTGCTTCCTCGGCCTTCCTGCTGGGGCGCCGGCTGCTTGGGCTGCGGCTGGCGCTGCACTCGCTGCGCGTGCGCCCGCTCGACCCGATGATGTGGGCGACGGTCGCGGTCGGCGTCTGGGGACGGCGCGCGGCCGCCCGCGGCGCCCTCGCCTTCCGGCGCCTCAACGCCTGGCGCAGCGCCCGCGGCTAGCCAGCTGCCGCGCCCCGGCCGGCGAAGCGCTCGGGCAGCAGCAGCGGCCGCAGGATCGTCGCCAGCATCACCGCCGCGATCAGCGCCTGGCTGCCGGTCCAGGTGATCCCAACCGCAACGATGCCGAGGCTCGGCAGGAGGACGGCGCTGAGCGCGATCACGATCACCGCATGCGCCGCCTGGGGGACGATCACCGCCCAGCCGCGGTGCTCGATCCGGGCGACGCTGACGCCGAGGGCGACGATCACGTTCGGCAACGCCCCGATCGCCAGCCAGCGCAGCAGCGGCGTACCCGCGTCCGCGTAGTCCTGGCCGAAGATCAGCAGGCCCCACGGCGCCACGATCACCGTCAGGAGGACGAGCGGCGCCACCAGCCGCATCGAGTGCAGCAGGGTCCGTTGCACCAGCCGCCGCATCGCCGCCATGTCGAGGGCGGCCTCGACGGTCAGCGAGGTCATCATGTTCACCGCCACCAGCTGCAGCGAGAGCGAGAACAGCCAGGGGACGTAGAAGTAGGCGGCGTCGGAGGGGCTGGTCAGGTTGGCGACGAGGACCGGCAGGTAGAGCGTCCCGGCGAGGGCGAAGAGGTTGCCGCCGTAGTTCCCGGCCGCCATCTTGATCACGGTGGGGCGGTGGAGCGCGCCGACCGACTCGTCGGCGGGGATCAGGCGGCGGTAGATCAGGTAGTTGATGATGATGATCGCCGGCAGGAGCGGCGCGTTCCAGGCGACGAACGGCCCGGAGAAGGGGAGGGCGGCGGCGAGCGCCAGCAGCAGCGCCAGCTTGCCGCCGGCGTAGAGGGAGTTCTCCAGCGGGATCCATTTCGCCGTCCGCAGACCGGTGAGGACGCTGTCCTGGAGGGTGAAGATGGTGTTGGCCGCGGTGGCCAGGGTGAAGCCGATCAGCCAGCCACCGCTCGCCAGGAAGGAGAGGCTGGGCGACCAGATCTCGCTGGTCAGGGCGACGAGCGCTCCGAAGAGGAGCGAGAGCGAGGCGGTGAGCCCGTAGCTGGCGCTGATCAGCCGTTTGGTCGCGGTGCCGGCGATCGGCAAGTAGCGGACCAGGACCGAGGAGAGCCCGAGCGAGCAGACCCCGGAGACGAGGGTCATGGCGGAGATCGCGGCGGCGTTGAGGCCCACCTGGTGGGCGGGGTAGGAGTGGGCGGCCAGGGCCCAGAAGGCGACCCCGAGCAGGCTCGTCATCCCGGTGCCGATGATCAGGTAGTAGCCGTTGCGGTAGAGCTGGTCGTTGAGATGGCCGCGCAGGCGGCCGACGCCGCGGGCCGCGGGCGGCGAGGAGGTCGAGCTCTCCATCGCTACCGCGCTCCGCGCCCGGTCGCCTGCCAGAGGACCTGATCCCGTCCCCGATCGCTCCAGATCGCCCGTGCTCGGGGATGGCTGCCGCCCCAGTCTTCGCCGCTGAGGACGAAGCGGGCGCGGGCGGGCTGTCGGTTGCCGTGGAACAAGGTCAGGTCAGTCTTCGGCAGGAACCACTGGATCGTGTAGAGCCCGATCGTGTCGTAATGGTCGAGGTCGTAGGCGATCGTCTTCGCCCCCGCATCTGCGACCACCGGCTCAGGGCTTTCCCAACCTTCAGGGTAGACGGCCCGCTGGGAGCTGCGGACGGGGTTCCAGGCCCCGTAGGCGACCACCGGGAGGAAGAGGGCAAGGGCTAGCAGCGCGGGCACCCGCCGTCCCCGGCCGCGCGCCCACAGCAGCAGGCCAGCGCCGGCGACGGCGACGAGCGCCGCCCCGAGCAGCACCGCCGGTCCGAGCTGGACGGTGACGAACGGCAGCGCCGAGATATTCCAGCGGTTGGGGGCATCCGGATCCGAAGCGGTGGCGCGGATCGCCAGCACGACCGCGGTCAGCGCCGCAAACCCAACCGCAGGCCAGAGCAGCCGCCGCCACGGCGAAGTACCCCGCGCGCGGCTGAGCGCAACGAGGCCGAAGGCGACCAGCGCCGGCGCGACCACCTCCGTGTAGCGCCCGTAGATCAACATGTCCGGCCGCGTCCGTTCCGGAAACGCACTAGCCGAGATCACCAGCAGCAACCCAGTCAGCGCCAGCAGCACCCCCAGCACCGGCACCGGCACCGGCGCCTCATCCCGAACTGCATCAAATTCTCCATCTACTGGGTGGAAAATTTGATGCAGTTCGCTGGTGTTGCGCCGGAGGAAGTCCCAGGCTGCGGCGGCGGCGAGACCGAAGGTGGCGACCAGGAGGTACCAGGTCTGGCCGATCAGGTTGGCCAGCGCCGTCCGCAGGCCGCCGAACTGGAAGAGGCTGTCCATCCGTTCGCTGAGTTCGTCGGGGGCTGAGCCGGCGTAGTTGTGGTCGATCAGGTAGTTGTCGAGGAAGTGGACGCCGAGGAAGGCGAGCGCGATCACCGCCAGGCCCGCGACCAGCGCCGCCGGGCGCAGACGCCGCCGCCAGGCCAGCCAGACGAGCCCAAGGACCGCCAGCGCGACCGCGACGATCATTCGGTTGTGGATCGCCCAGAGGGCGCCCGTCGCCGCGCCCAGCCCGGCCGCCCAGGCGACTTCGCGGCCCCCGGGCCGGACCGCAAGCAGGCCGCCGAAGGCGATCAGCCAAACGACTACCAGCGGGAAGAGCGCGTTCTCCGACATCGCCACCTGCGAGAGCACCGTCAGTGCCGGGTAGGCCGCGCCGGCCAGCGCCGCCCAGAACGCCAGCTCCGCCCGCACACCCCCGAACCGGGTCAGCAGGAGGTAGAGCAGAGGGAAGACCGAGGCCGCCAGCGCCGCGTTAAGGACCAGGACCAGGTGGTAGGTGAAGGTCGGGCTGGCGCCGAGCTCGACCAGCGGCGCGATCAGCAGCGAGTAGCCGCCGCGGTAGAAAGGCGCCTGTTCGAGCTGGCCGGGGAGGCCGCCGGCGAGGACGCGGGCGTTGGTCAGGTAGCCGATCTCGTCGGCGACCAGCACCGGCCCGCTGCGGATCAGGGAGAGCAACAGGCGGGCCGCGAACAGCACGAAGGTGCCCGCCCACAGGCGGCGGCTGATCGTCCAGTTCATCTGGCGGAATGTTTCGCCAGCGCCACCTCGTATGCCTGCTCGAACTGCGGCACGACGGCTGCCGGGCTGAAGCCGCCCGCCCGCTGGCGAGCGGCCGCCCCAAGCCGCTCCCGCAGCTGCGCGTCGCCGGCCAGTCGCTGCAGAGCGGCGGCGAGCGCCTCCCGGTCTTCCGCCGGCACCAGAAGGCCGGTCTCACCGTCGACGACGATGTCCCGGAGGCCGCCCATCGCGGTCGCGACGATCGGCTTCCCCGCCGCCGCCGCCTCCAGCGCGACCAGCCCGAACGGCTCCGGCCAGACCGAGGGGGCGACGCTGAACAGCGAGCGCCGCAGCGCCTCGATCGCCACCTCGTGGGGCCAGGCCCCCATCACGTGCACGCCCGGCCGCTGGGCCAGTTCGTCGATGTAGCAGCGGCCGATCAGGACCAGGGGGGGAGGATCCTGCAGGGTCCCGTAAGCCTCGACCAGCTCCCAGACCCCCTTGTCCTCGGTGACGTCACCGAAGTAGAGGATGAAAGGCTCGTCCGGCAGCTCGGCGAGCCGAGGGTCGTCGAGGGGCGCCGGCGGCAGCTCGCCGATGAAGTTGGGAATCACCCGCGAGGTCTCCTCCTCGCGGATCCGGCAGAGCTCTTCGACGGTCGAACTGACCGGGAGGAAGACGTCGACGTGGCGACGCAGCCGCGACTCCTGCGAGCGGGTGCCGAATGCCGCCACCAGCCCTTTCGTCACCCCGTAGTGCTCGGCGGCGCACAGCTGGCACTTAAACGGCGCCGGGCCCGAGCAGACTTTGTTTTTCCGCCGCAGGCGCCTGGTCGCGCAGATCAGCCCGTAGTCGTGGAGCGAAAGGGCGAGGGCGCTGTGGGAGCTCCGCGCCAGCGGCAGATAGGAGTGAACGATCCAGTTGTGGGCGTGGACGATCTGCGGGCGCTCGCGGCGCAGGACCCGGCTGAGGTCGAGGACCGTCTCGGGATCGGGCACCGGCGGGGCGTGGCGGCGCTCGGTGTCGCCGCGCCCGCGCACCACCCGGTAGCTGCTGCTGCGCAAAGGGTGGATCGGCGCACCCGCCACCTCGGCTGCCGTCACGTCGCCCGGCTGCTGCAGGGTTGCGACCGAGACCTCGTGCCCGCGGGCGCTCAGCTCACGGGTCAGGTCCTCGACCACGCGCTCTTCGCCGCCGACGATCGGGGCAAAGGACTGGGCGAGCATCATGATTCGCATGGGAAGAGACTGTCAGGGTGCGGGCGGTGGGCGTGCCAGAATCTCGCCGGTGCCGAGCGAGCCGCCCACCATCTCGGTCGTCATCTGCGCCTTTACGCGCGACCGTCTAGAGGTTCTAAGCGAATCGGTCGAGTCCTTGCGGGCGCAAACGACTCCCGCGCACGAGATCGTGTTGGTGATCGACCACGCGCCGGAGCTGCTTGAGGAGGTGCGGGAGCTCTGGCCGGACCTGAAGATCGTCGAGAACCGCGAGCGCCGCGGGCTCTCCGGGGCCCGCAACAGCGGCGTCGCCGAGGCGACGGGGGAGGTCGTCGCCTTCCTCGACGACGACGCGATTGCCGAACCCGACTGGCTCGAGCGCCTCTCCGCCGCCTACGCAGACCCGAACGTGCTCGGGGTGGGGGGGACGGTGCGGCCGCGCTGGGTCGAGGGCAAGCCGAGCTGGTTTCCCCCCGAGTTCGACTGGGTCGTCGGCTGCACCCACTCGGGGATGCCGCAGCAACTGGAGCCGGTCCGCAACCTGGTCGGCGCCAACATGTCCTTCCGCCGTCAACCACTGCTTGACGTTGGCGGCTTCAGCCACGACCTCGGCCGGGTCGGGACGCTGCCGGTCGGCTGCGAGGAGACCGACCTCAGCATCCGCGTGCACCAGCGCTGGCCCGAGGCCGAGATCCTCTACGACCCCGCCGCCGCGGTCGAACACGTGGTGCCGCCGGCCCGCGGCAGGGTTCGCTACTTCCTCGACCGCTGCCGCGCCGAGGGCCGCTCGAAGGCGGTCCTCAGCGGCATGGTGGGGACCGAGGACGGGCTCTCCTCCGAGCGCTCCTACGTGCGGCGGACGCTGCCGCTCGGCGTCCTCCGCGACCTCGGCGCCGTCTTCAAGGGCGACTTCAGCGGTCCCAGCCGGGCAGCGATGATCTTCGTCGGCCTCGCCGCGACCACGGTCGACTACCTGCGGGTCCGCACCGGCGTCGCCAAGCCCGACGAGACCGAAGCCGCCCACCCGAGCGCCAACGGCGCCGCTCCCCGGGTCCTGATGGTCACCCCCCGCAGCCCCCTGACCCAGGGCGGGGTGGAGCGCCACGTGCTCGAGGTGAGCACGCGGATGGCCGCCGCCGGCGTCCACGTCGAGGTGATCTGCACCGACCTCGACGCCGACCAGGCCGGCGAACAGACCTACGAGGGCGTCCGCATCCGCACCCTGCGCGCTTGGCCGCGCGGCCGCGACTGGCACCTGGCGCCGGGGATCTGGCGGGCGATGAGCGCCGAGAAGTGGGATCTCGTCCACGTCCAGAGCTACCACACCCTCGTTGCGCCGCTGGCGATGTTGCGGGCGCTCACCTTGCGGATTCCCTACGTCGTCACCTTCCACGGCGGCGGCCACTCGCTCGAGCACCGAAACCAGGCCCGCGGCCTGCAGATGTGGCTGCTGGCGCCGCTGCTGCGGCGAGCGGCGCGTCTGGTCGCGATCGCCCGCTTCGAGATCGAGCGCTACGGGGCGCTGCTCGGGGTGCCGCCGGAGCGCTTCGCCTTCATCCCCAACGGCACCGATCTCAGCTTCTCCGAGGGAGACGTCGCCGCCGCCGAGCCGGCGACGCCGACCCTCGCCTCGATCGGCCGCCTCGAGCGCTACAAGGGCCACCACCGCGTGCTCGAGGCCTTCCCCTTCGTGCTCGAGCGCGAGCCCGATGCGCGGCTGCTGATCGTCGGCAAGGGACCCGTCGAAGACGAGCTGCGGCGCCGGGCGCAGGAGCTCGGCCTCGGCGACCGGGTTGAGGTGACGAGCGTCCCGCCCGGCGACCCGCAGGGGATGGCGGCCCTCCTCGGCGGCGTCTCCCTGGTTGTCCTGATGAGCGAGTTCGAGAGCCACCCGCTGGTTGCCCTCGAGGCCGCCGCCGCCCGCCGCCGCCTCCTGGTCGCCAACGCCGGCGGCCTCTCCGAGATCGCCGCCGACGGCTTCGGCCGCGCGATCCCCCTCGACTCGAGCCCGCAGCAGATCGCCGCCGCCGCCCTCGAGGAGCTGGCAAAGCCGCCGCCCGAGCGCTCTCCCAGCCTCACCTCGTGGGACGAATGCGCCGCCGCCCTGCTCGGTCTCTATGGCTCGGTACTCAATAGTGAGGTGCCGATTGCCGACGTAACGTCCAGTCAGCGGTCTGCCGCCCGCGGACGAACGTCCAGTTCTCGCCAGCGGCAGTGAACCGGGAGGGGGGTGAGTCGATGAGAGCCGGGCGATGGCTTCGACTCGACTCCTCACCAAGACCCTCACCGCCCTCTTCCTTCTCGCGGCGCTGTTCGCACCGAGCGCCCTGGCTGCCGAAAGCATCTCCCCGGCGAAGCCGCTCGGCGGCGAAAAGACGAAGACCACCACGGCCACCAGCGGCTCGACCAGAACCAGCGGCACCAGCAAGGAAGTCCTCTCGGTCTCCACGCTCAAGCCAGGTAACGGCCAGACCGTCTCCGGCAGCGTTGCCTGGGAAGTCGCGGTCGGGGCCGGTTCCCCCACCAAGGTTGAATTCGCCGTCGATGGCGCGGTCATTTTCACCGACACCACTGCTCCCTACGGCGGCAGCCTCGACACCACCAAGCTCGCCAACGGCAAGCACACCCTCACCGCCACCGCTTCGGGCTCGCGGGGTGTGAAGGCGACGACGCAGGTCAGCGTGAAGGTGGAAAACGCCCCCCCGGCGCCCCAGCCCGAACCGGAACCCGAACCGATGCCGGAAACCGGCAGCGGCCAGCCGCTCTACTGGGGGGCGACGATCGGCTCCCAGCTGACCGGCGGCCAGGCTCCCTGGGACATGACCGCGGTGACCAAGTTCGAGGAAGAGACCAACAAGAAGGTGTCGCTGGTGCAGTTCTTCATGCCCTTCGCCAACTGCGCCTCGAACCCCTGCAGCTACTACCCGTTCCCGAAGACGCCGCTGGAAAACGTGCGGCTGCACGGGGCGCTCCCGGTCCTCAGCTGGAGCTCGGCCTCGATTCCCTCCAGCATCAACGAGTCGAACTACCAGCTCAGCGACGTCATCAACGGCACCTACGACTCCTACATCCGCAGCTTCGCCACCGCCGCCAAGGCCTGGGGCCACCCGTTCTTCCTCCGCTTCAACTGGGAGATGAACGGCAACTGGTTCTCCTGGTCGGAGGGTGTCAACGGCAACCGGGCCGGCGAGTACGTCGCCGCCTGGCGCCATGTCCACGACATCTTCACCGAAGTCGGCGCCACCAACGCGACCTGGGTCTGGTGCCCGAACGTCGATCCGACCAACGGTCTCCAGAACCTCACCTCGCTCTACCCCGGCAACGCCTACGTCGACTGGACGGCCCTCGACGGTTACAACTGGGGCACCAACCCGGTCAAGCCGGGCGGCTGGAAGACCTTCGATCAGACCTACAAGTCCACCTACAGCAACATCGTCTCCAATATCGCCCCCTCGAAGCCGATGCTGATCGGCGAGGTGGCCTCCAGCGAGTACGGCGGCTCGAAGGCGGCCTGGATTAAGGAAATGCTCTACAAGCTGCCGCGGGACTACCCGGCAATCCGCGGCCTGCTCTGGTTCGACCACTTCTCCGACAACATGGACTGGCCGATCGAGACCAGCTCGAGCAGCATCGCCGCCTTCGCCGAAGGGATCCAGGATCCCCATTACGTCGGCAACAGCTTCACCTCGCTTGCCGCAAGCACGATCCAGCCGCTGAGCTGATCTGCCCCCCGCCTGGACGCAATTGGACATTTGTCCAGGCTGGTCCCGCAGGCTGAATCGGCAGCCTCAGCGGCCGATGGCCTTGTATGGCCACCGCTCGGAAACGGTTCCTCCAAACTGCCGCCTTCGCCCTGATCCTCGTCCTGCTCTGTGGGGGGGTCGCCGGCGCCAAGTCGGGCCGCGCGCAGGCAGGGCATCCGCGGGCGAAGGTGGCCAAGGCCAAAGCCCTCGGCGTCGCTTCCCGCTGCGCCGTTGCCGCCCGTTACAAGCGCGTCACGGGATCACGACGCCGCAAGCAATGCGGCCGCCCTGCCGGTGAGAGCGCCGCCCCCGCGCAGCCGCTCTACTGGGGCGCCACGATCGGCTCTCAGCTGACCGGCGAACAGGCTCCCTGGGACATGAGCGCGGTCTCCAAGTTCGAGGGGATGGCGGGTAAGCCCGTCTCCCTGATCCAGTTCTTCCAACCGTTCTCCAACTGCGGCTCGAGCGGCTGCAAGCCCTATCCCTTCCCCGAAGAGCCGATGGAGAGCATCCGCGCCCACGGCTCGATCCCGGTCCTCAGCTGGAGCTCGGCCGCGATCCCCTCCAGCCTCGACCAGCCCGACTTCCAGCTCTCCGACGTGATCGAAGGTCACTTCGACTCCTACCTGACCGAATTCGCCGAAGAAGCCAAGGCCTGGAACCACCCGTTCTTCCTCCGCTTCAACTGGGAGATGAACGCGGACTGGATGCCGTGGTCTGAGCAAGTCAACGGCAACGCTCCCGGCCAGTACGTCGCCGCCTGGCGCCACGTCCACGACATCTTCACCGCCGTCGGCGCCACCAACGCGACCTGGACCTGGTGCCCGTACGTCGACCCCGGCGGCTCGATGCAGGACCTGAGCTCGCTCTACCCGGGCGGCGAATACGTCGACTGGACCTGTCTCGACGGCTACAACTGGGGCACCAACCCGACCTCGCCGAAGGGCTGGCGCAGCTTCGACCAGGTCTTCTCGGCCAGCTACGACGAGATCGTCGAAAAGGTCGCCCCCGACAAGCCGATGATGATCGGCGAGATGGGCTCGAGCGAGTTCGGCGGCTCCAAGTCCGCCTGGATCGCCGAAGCGCTGGAAAAGATCCCCACCGACTACCCGCGCATCCGGGCGGCGCTCTGGTTCGACACGGGGGCCGACGGGATGGACTGGCCGATTGAGACCTCAAGCGATGCCACCGGCGCTTTTGCCCACGGCATCCAGAATCCGGCGTTTACCCAGAACTCCTACGCCGACCTGCCGGCGACGGCGATTCAGCCCCCAAGTTGACGTTCCCTAAACTGAACGGGCCATCCTGGGGTTACCGATGAAGCGCCGTATCTCGACTTCCCTGACGGGCAGGCTCGCCGTCACGCTCGCCGCATGCATCTGCGCGGTGGCCATCGCCGTGCCCGCCTCGGCGGCCTCAGCGAGCCCGCCGCAGGCTCACCAGTCGGCAACGCCGAAACCGCTCTACTGGGGCATGTGGATCGGCAACCAGCTGACGCCGCCCAACGCCCCGCCCTACGACATGAACGCGGTCAACATCCTTACCTCGGCACTCGGCAAGGGGATGTCGCTGATCGAGTTCTCGTCGTCGTTCTCCGACTGCGACCCCACTCCCTGCAGCTTCTACCGCTTCCCGGCCAAACCGATGGACGCGATTCGCTCCTACGGAGCAATCCCGTTCTTCAGCTGGGCGGCGGAATCGAACCCTCGCAAGACCGAAAACGACCCCGAATTCCAGCTGGCTGACCTGATTGAAGGCCGCTACGACGCCTACATCGCCCAGTTCGCCGAGGAAGCCAAGACCTGGGGCCACCCGTTCTTCCTCCGCTTCAACTGGGAGATGAACGGGAAATGGTTCTCCTGGGCCCAGAGCACCAACGGCAACAAGCCTGGGCAGTACGTCGCCGCCTGGCGCCACGTGCACGACATCTTCAGCGCCGTCGGCGCCACCAACGCGACCTGGGTCTGGTGCCCATACGCCGACCCCAGGGGCCACTTCAGCAAGCTGAAACCGCTGTATCCGGGCAACGCCTACGTCGACTGGTCCTGCATGGACGGCTACAACTGGGGCCGTAACCCCGTCAGCTCGAAACCGTGGCGCAGCTTCGATGAAATCTTCGCCGGCACCTACAAACAGATCACCAAGGAAGTGGCGCCGAGCAAGCCGATGTTGCTGGCGGAGTTCGGGACCAGCTCGAAGGGGGGGAGCAAGCCGCGGTGGATCCGCGAAATGCTCGCGACGATCCCCAAGAAGTACCCCCGCATCCGCGGCCTGATCTACCTCGACGGCCACGATCGCGGCATCGACTGGACGATCGAGAGCTCTGCCCCCGCACTCGCCGCGTTTGCCCGCGGGATCGCCCGACCGCTCTTCTTGCCGAACCAGTACGGAGCGCTGGACACCGGTCCGATTCCGCCCCCCTGATCCTTTTTCGCCCGCCGGCCGTACTTCTATTTGCAGGGGGTATGGACTCCCTTGGCGAAGCGTTTAGGCGATTTAGGGGTTAAAAACAGCAGCGATGATCAGTCAACGGAAAATTCGCAGCAGGACGGCCGCGACGGCAGCGGCATCGCTCTGCCTGCTCGGCCTCGGCCTGGGCGCCACCAGCAGCGCCGCTGCCCGGGCGCCGGCCTCGCTTTACTGGGGGGCGCAGATCGGGACCGAAGGCGCGCCCTGGGAGATGAGCGGCGTCTACAAGTTCCAGCACCGGGTCGACAAGGGCCTCTCGCTGATCGAGTTCTCCTCGCCGTTCGCCGATTGCAGCAGCGGTAGCTGCAAGCTGATTCCGTTTCCAGGCTTACCGCTGGAAAACATCCACAACTACGGCGCCATCCCCGTCTTCAGCTGGAGCTCCGCCTCCAGCCCCGCTGCCCGCGAACAGCCCGATTTCCAGCTCAGCGACGTGATCAGCGGCCGCTACGACGCCTTCATCCACAAATTCGCCCTCGCCGCGAAGACCTGGGGCCATCCCTTCTTCCTCCGCTTCGACTGGGAGATGAACGGCTTCTGGTTCCCCTGGAACGAGGGCGTCAACGGCAACCGGCCGGGCGAATACGTCGCCGCCTGGCGCCACGTCCACGACATCTTCACCCAGGTCGGCGCCAACAACGTCAGCTGGGTCTGGTGCCCGAACGTCGATCTCAACAACGCCCTGATCCCGCTTGGGACCGTCTACCCCGGCGATAAGTACGTCGACTGGACCGCGATCGACGGCTTCAACTGGGGCAACCGCCGCGGTTCCCCCGGCTGGCAGAGCTTCGACGAAGTCTTCCACCGCACCTACAAGCGGATCATCCGCAAGGTCGCTCCCCACAAGCCGATGATGCTGGCCGAGGTCGCCTCCAGCGACCGCGGCGGCTCGAAGTCGGCCTGGATCAAGAACATGCTGAACAGGGTCCGCCACAGCTACCGGAAGATCCGCGCGGTGATCTGGTACGAGACCGAGGATCGCGGTGCCCACTGGCCGCTGGGCAGCGGCAACAAGTCGGTCCGCGCCTTCCGCACCGGCATTGCCCCCGGCGCCTTCAAGGAGAACGTCTACGGCGACATGAACGCCGCCGTCGGCGCTCCCGTCGGCGGCGCGATCCCGCCACCGCCCCGCGGGCGCTGAGCCGCTCCTGCGGCTACTCCGCCTCGACCCGCGCCAGCAGGTCTGGCAGCGGCACCTCGAGGGCGGAGGCGATGCGGCGCAGGTCGCCCCAGGTCGGTTCGAGCTCGCCCGTCTCCAGGGCGGCGATCTCCCGCTCCTGCAGCTCCGCCCGTTCCGCCAGCTCGGCCTGGGTCAGGCTTGCCTGCTGGCGCAGGTCGGCGACCGTCGCTCCCAGCAGCTCGTTGGCTTCCCGGTCGGGGTCCGCTCGAGGCTCTCCGTTGCTCATCTTCCGCGAGGCTAACGGGGAGGGCGGGGGAGAGAGCGTTGCTTTGCGCTCGATTACCGGTTAGGACTCAGGCAGCGGCACGGGCGCGCTGCCCGTCGGACGCTTGTGCTGCGGAGGTCTCGGGATGCGGACGCAGGCTGCGGCGGCGGCGGGCCTCGCGGAAGATCGTGCCGAGGACGCGGAAGCCGTCGCGGAAGGTGTTGAGGTTGCTCTCGCCGTGGATGCGCTCTTTCTCGTAGCTCGGCACCTCGACGATCTTCATCCCCGCGGAGGCCATCCGCAGGTTGATCAGCGTCTCGACCTCGAAGCCGGGGACGTCGAGCGAGATGAAGGGGAGGCAGCGGGCCCAGAAGGCGTTGTAGCCGTAGCAGAGGTCGGTGAACTCAGTCCCGTGCAGCATGTTGGCGGTGCCGCTGAGGACGGAGTTGCCGAGCTTGCGCAGCCTGGTGATGTCGTCGCTGCCGCCGCCGTCCATGTAGCGGGAGCCCTTGGCGAAGTCGGCGCCGGCCTCGAGTGCATCGACGAAGCGGACGATCTCGGCCGGGTCGGCGGAGCCGTCGGCGTCGAGCATGACGACGAGGTTGCCGGTGACGGCGGCGAAGCCGGTGCGGAAGGCGTCACCCTTGCCGCGGCCGCTCTGGCTGGTCACCCGGATCTCCGGGCAGGCCTGGCGGGCGGCCTCGATCGTGTTGTCCTTCGAGTTGCCGTCGACCAGGATCACCTCGTGGAGGCCGTCGGGCAGTTCGGAGAGGACCTGGCCGATGTTCTTCTCCTCGTTCATCGCCGGCACGACGACGCTGATCTTGGTGTTGCGGGTGCGGCGCCGGTCGGGGCCTTTGTAGGGGCGGGAGCTGCGGCCGAGGGCCTCGACGCCGATCAGCGGCACGCCGCCGACCCGGCTAGTGGTCACCGACTGGGCCTCGAGCAGGTCGAGTGGGCGCGGCAGCAGGCTGACCGGGACACCGATCGATTTGAAGGCGCGAACGAGCTCCAGCAGGCCTTCGTCATCGGCGTGGGAGCTGGAGATGACGACGCGGTCGGCGTGGTAGCGCTCGACCACCTCGAGGGCGGCGACGCGGCCCGCGGTGCCCGGGTCTTTCTCTGCGGGGGGGACGGTGCCGACTACGTTGGCGTATTTCTTCAGCGGGGCGTAGGCGCGAAGGCGGTCGGCGGTGTCCTCGTCCCCGACCAGGACCCAGCGCTCCTGCGGGTTGTGGCGCTCCAGGAAGGGCGTGAGGACCGAGCGCAGGGCCGTGTCCAGGGCGATGAAGCCGAGCCAGAGGCCGAGCTGCTCGATCCCGCCGAGGGGCGTCAGCAGCGAGGCCGACCAGGCGAAGATGGCGGCGACGAGGAAGCGGATCGTCGGCCAGCCCCGGGCTCCCTCCTCGGCCCGCGCCGAGGAGCCGCCGTAGACGCCGAGCACGGCGTAGACGAGAACCAGCACCAGCGGGGCGATCGGGAAGGCGGGGACGAAGGCGACGCTGGCGAGGGCTGCAACTACCGCCAGGGCGACGGCGGAAGAGAAGAAGTCGGCGAGCGGGAGCAGCCAGAGGCCCGGCCCGCGCTTGCCCATCGGCATCGCCCCCAGCGTCGGACGATCCTGGACCAGCGCTTCGGTCGAAGGAGGCGGTGCCTGGAAGGCCCGATCTAGGGGGACGTCAGTGGAAGAGTGCATTGGCGGAGGAAAGTGGGACTGGGCTGTTCTCTAGTAAGTCGGGAACGCGGCGAGGGTTGCGGTTGTCAACGCAAACTCCGTATCGGCAGCCGCTGCGGATGACATGAGCAGCTGCAAAAAGCAGATCGCCTTCCGCAGATTACGGGAAAGCCCCTTGGAAAAATTCGCTTTCCCAAATAATGGGGATGCGCCCGCCACGCCTATCGATTACGAGGCGCGGCGGCGATTGGATGTGGGGTAACCGAACGTCTACCGATAAGCCTCGGCGAGCTCCGGATCCTTCTCCGCGAGCATCTCCGCTAGCTCCACCATCACCTTGCACTGCTTCCAGGTGGCGTCGTCCTGCATCTTGCCGTCGATCATGTGGACGCCGCGGCCGTCGGGGATCGCCTCGATCACTTTCTTGGCGAACTTGACCTCGTCTGGCGGCGGGCTGAAGACTTTCTTCGCGATCCCGATCTGGACCGTGTGCAGGCTCCAGGCGCCGACGCAGCCCATCAGGAAGGCGGCGCGGAACTGGGTCTCGCAGCCGGCCGTGTCCTTGATGTCGCCGAAGGGCCCGTAGAAGGGGAGGATGCCGGCGGAGGTGCAGGCGTCGACCATGCGGGCGATCGAATAGTGCCAGAGGTCCTGCTGGGCGGAGACGCGGTCGGCCTCGGGGTTCTCCGGGTCGGCCGGGTCCTCCATCACCCGGTAGCCGGGGTGGCCGCCGCCGACGCGGGTCGTCTTCATCCGGCGGGCCGCGGCGAGGTCGGCCGGGCCGAAGCTCATGCCCTGCATCCGCGGGCTGGCGTTGGCGATCTCCTCCAGGTTGACCACGCCCTGCGGGGTCTCGAGGATCGCGTGGACGAGGATCGGCTTCGAAAGCCCCGCCTTCGCCTCGAGCTGGGCGAGCAGGCGGTCGACGTAGTGGATGTCGTGGGCGCCCTCGACCTTCGGCACCATGATCGTCTCCAGCTGCTCGCCGATCTCGCCGACCAGCTGGGTGAAGTCGTCGAGCACCCAGGGGCTCTCCAGCGAGTTGACCCGGGTCCAGAGCGAGGTCGCCCCGAAGTCGTTCTCCTTCGCGGCGCGGATCAGTCCCTCGCGCGCGGCCTCCTTGCGGTCGACCGGGACTGCGTCCTCGAGGTTGCCGAGCAGGATGTCCGTTTTCTCGGCGATCGCGCCGGCCTTGGCGACCATCTTCTCGTTCGAGAAGTCGAGGAAGTGGATCATCCGCGAGGGCTTGACGGGGAACTCGCGGAGGGGCTCGGGGGCGCCGATCGCCTGCGGCAGGAAGAAGTCGCGTGGGTGTCTCAAGGGGCTCCTCGGGTCTCGTTTCGGGGAAGAACGCGCGTAAATCTAGTCAGAGGCCGGATTTTCCGCCTTCCCCGATCGTAAATTGCCTGCATCGAGGGGTCTGAGAGAGACATCACGAACGACTGGGTGATTCCGCGGGGCACCGTTCCGACGCTGAATCAGCTCGAGGTGCGGATCGACGAGGCGCGGGTTATTGCGCGGGCTTCGGAGGACGGGGTGCGCGAGGTCGGTGAGATGGCGCTCGATGCGGCTCGGCAGGCGCGGCGGGCGGCTGAGGCGGCGGAGAAGAGCGCGAGGGCTGCTGTGGAGGCGAGGGACCAAGTCCGCCAGCCGGCGGGTCCTGTCGCCGCAGGGGATCCACCACCTCCTGCAACTGCGCAGGAGGTGGTCCCCCCTACGACGCCACCCACCGGAGAAGCCGCACAGAAAGGACCTTCCCCGAAGTTCGAGGTGCGGTTTCGCAGCTTCAACGAGAGAGCTGACCGGCTCTCGGCGCGTCTGCGGCGGCTCCAGGTGCAGTCGGGGCACGCAAGCCCCAGCGTTGGCGCAACGCGGCTTCGAGGCGACGGCTGAGCTGACCGCAGCCCGGTAGTTCCTCGCCGTCTAGAGACAGAGCTGGCTCGATTCCGCGGATCGAGCCGGTGAGGAAGGTCTCGTCCGCGGTGAGGAGGTCTTTGGGGTGGAGGGGTGCCTCGCTGCTCTCGATGTTGTGCGTTGCAGCTAGCTGCAAGACGGCGGCTCGGGTGGTGCCGGGGAGGAGGCGGCCGTCTAGGGGGGGTGTGAAGAGGGTGCCGCCGCGGACGGCGAAGACGTTGGCCCAGCCAGCCTCGAGAACTTCGCCCTCATCGACGATCAGGGCGCCGGCCTCTCCGGGGGCCGGGCGATTGATGCCTTTGCGGTCGACCCACTTGTGGGATCCGAGGCCTCCGAGGATCGGGTGACTGCGGAGGTGCACCCCGCGCTCGGGGAAGACGGCCTCCAACTCGACCCCACCAGCAAGTAGGTCGAGTTGGAGGCCGTCTTCTACGGGAGCGAGGGTGCAGCGCAGGCGGCCAAGGGGGATGTCTGCTGCTGCCTCTCGCATCTTCTCCTCAAGCTGCGGCAGCAGCTCTTGGGAGTAGACGGCTTCGAGACTGTGCCCGAGGCGATGGAGGTGGGCGTCGAGCTCAACGGGTTCGCCCTCGACCACGAGCAACGTCTCGAACACCCCGCGCGAGCGGTCGGGCTGCCAGCGATCGGCCATTGGCGGGATATCTTGCCCGTCGAGGAAGCGGCGTGTCGCTTTAGGTGCCCAGGGGTCCAAAAGTCGACACGTCTCCTCAGCGGATGCGCACCCTGCTGATCGACAACTACGACTCGTTCACCTTCAACCTCTTCCAGCTACTGGCGGAGGTGACCGGTGCGGAGCCACTCGTAGTGCGGAACGACGAGGCGTCATGGGAGGAGCTGGAGCGCCTGGAGTTCGACAACGTCGTCATCTCTCCGGGGCCAGGGCGCCCGGAGGTGCCGGGTGACTTCGGCGTCTGCGCCGAGGCGATCCGGCACTGCGAGAAGCCGCTGCTCGGGGTTTGCCTAGGCCTCCAAGGCCTCGGCTGGGTCGAGGGGGGAGAGGTGGCGCAGGCGCCGGAGCCGATGCACGGCCGCGTCGTAGAGATCGAGCACGACGGCTCCCCGCTCTTCGCCGGCATCCCCAGCCCCTTCCAAGCCACCCGCTACCACTCGCTGTCCCTGGCACACCCGCTCCCCCCATCGCTCCGCGAGACAGCCAGCGCCGACGGCGTCCCCATGGCCATAGAACATCGCCACCGCCCCCAATGGGGCGTCCAATTCCACCCCGAGTCGATCGCCACCCCCCAAGGCAAGCGCCTCCTCGAAAACTTCCGCGCCCTAACTCCCGCCCGTCACTTGCGTGGTTCCTTTGTCGGCTCCCACACGACAAAGGAACCACGCAACTCGAGAACCTCTTTGGCGTCGCGGCGGCTCGATGCGCTTTCGGATCCTGAGGCCGCTTTCGTCGCTCTCTACGGCGAGAGCGAGAGCGCGTTTTGGCTCGATAGCTCCCGGCCTGGGGCGCGAGCCCGCTTCTCCTTCATGGGCGATGCCTCTGGACCCCTCGCCGAGGTCATCACCTACGACCGAAACAGTCACAACTTCGAGGAGTCGATTTTTGACTACCTCAAATTTAGATGCGATGAACTGCGACCCACTGACCTCCCGAACCTCCCCTTCGAGTTCGACTGCGGCTTCGTCGGCTACCTCGGCTACGAGCTCAAGGCCGAGTGCGGCTACGAATCCCCCCACGCCTCCGAGCATCCTGACGCCGCCTTCCTCCTCGCCGACCGCGTCATCGCCTTCGACCACGAGGCCCGCTGCACCTACCTGCTCTGCCTCCACTGCCTCGGAGAAACCGACGCAGCAGACGCTTGGCTCGACGCGACCGCCCGTCGCCTCACCGCGCTGCGTGCGGGAGGGGAGTCGGGAGGAGGACCCCACTTGCAAGTAGGACCTCCTCCCGATTCCCCTCCCAGCACGCTCGCGCTGTCCCGCTCCCACCCCCAGTACTTGGATGACGTCGAGACCTCCCTCGACCACCTCCGCGCCGGCGACAGCTACGAGATCTGCTTGACAAACCAGCTCTCGTTCGACTGCGACGCCGATCCCCTCGACCTCTACCGCCGCCTCCGCCGCGCCAACCCCGCCCCGTTCTCCGCCTACCTGCGCTTCGGCGACATCGCCGTCCTCAGCTCCTCCCCCGAGCGCTTCCTCTGCGTCAACCGCGAGGGAGAAGCCGAAGCCCGCCCGATCAAGGGCACCAGTCGCCGCGGCGCCACCGCCGCCGAAGACGCTCAGCTCGCTGCCGCCCTCGCCGCCGACGAGAAGAACCGGGCGGAGAACCTGATGATCGTCGACCTGCTGCGCAACGACCTCGGCGTGGTCTGCGAGGTCGGCTCGGTCGCGGTGCCGCAGATGATGGCGGTGGAGACCTACGAGACCGTCCACCAGCTTGTCTCTGAGGTCCGCGGTTGCCTCCGTCCCGGCGCCTCGACCCTCGACGCCGTCCGCTCCTGCTTCCCGCCCGGCTCGATGACCGGGGCGCCGAAGAAGCGCACGACCGAAATCCTCGACCAGCTCGAGGGCGCATCCCGCGGCGTCTACTCGGGCGCGATTGGCTGGTTCGGCCTCGGCGGTGCCGCTGACCTCGCGGTCGCGATCCGCACCGTCGTCTGCGCCGACGGCCGCGCCACGATCGGCGCCGGCGGCGCCATCGTCCTGCAGTCCGATCCCGAGCGCGAGTGGGAGGAGATGCTGCTGAAGGCGGCAGCGCCGCTGCGGGCTTTCGACCCCGGGGCAGACCCCGCGTCTATATCCTTGGCTCTCCAGGGCGCCGCAGCCGCGTCGCCGCCCTGACGTCAGTCCAGACCCCCAACTTCAGAGCAGGAGCCATGGCCGTAGACACCGCCGCGTATCGCGAAATGACCGACGAGCAGGAAGCCATCGTCGAAATGGTCCGCCAGTTCGCCGACGAGCAGATCATCCCCAACGCCGAGCACTACGACCACGAGGACTCCTTCCCGGAGCCGATCGTCGAGCAGATGAAAGAGCTCGGCCTCTTCGGGGTGACGATCCCCGAGGAGTACGGCGGCATGGGGCTCGATCTCGCCACCTACGCGCTGATCGTCGAGGAGCTCTCACGCGGCTGGATCTCGATCTCCGGTGTCGTCAACACCCACTTCATCGGCTCCTACCTGCTGATGAAGTTCGGCACCGACGAGCAGAAGGAGTACTTCCTGCCGAAGATGGCGACCGGCGAGATCCGCGCCGCCTTCTCCCTCTCCGAGCCCGAGGTCGGCTCCGACGTCCAGGGCATCAAGGCCACCGCCAAGAAGGGCGAGGACGGCAACTGGGAGCTGAATGGCCAGAAGATGTGGGTCACCAACGGCCTCGGCTCCAGCGTCGTCTTCGTCTTGATGAAGACCGACACCCAGGCCGACCCGCCGTACAAGGGGATGACCTGCTTCATCACCGAGAAGGAGGCCTGGAAGGAAACCAACGAGGGCGACTTCAAAGGCCTCAATGTGCCGCCCAAGATCAAGAAGATGGGCTACAAGGGCGTCGAGTCGACCGAGCTCGTCTACGACGGCTACGAGTGCCCACCTGAGCGCGTGCTCGGCGGCGAGGACGCCGGTGTCGGCCAGGGCTTCGTGCAGATGATGGACGCGCTCGAGGTCGGCCGCGTCAACGTCGCCGCCCGCGGCGTCGGCATCGCCCAGCGCGCGCTGGAGCTGGCCCTCCGTTACAGCCAGGAACGCAAAACCTTCGGTAAGACGATCTCCAACCACCAGGCGATCCAGTTCAAGCTCGCCGACATGGCGACCCAGCTCGAGGCCGCCCGCCTCGTCACCCGCAAAGCGGCGCGGATGAAGGACGCCGGCGAGCGCTCCGACCTCGAGGCCGGGATGGCCAAGCTCCTCGCCTCGGAGTGCGGCAAGTACTGCGTCGAAGAAAGCTTCCGCATCCACGGCGGCTACGGCTACTCGAAGGAGTACGAGATCGAGCGCCTCTACCGCGACGCGCCGTTGCTGCTGATCGGCGAGGGAACGAGTGAGATCCAGCGCATGGTTATCGGCAAGAAGCTGCTGCAGAGGAACAAGATTTGAGCAGGGCGGGCATCTGAAGATGGCCTCGACTTCGGACCTGATCCGCACCGCGATCGAGCGGTTTCAGGCCGAAGTCCCCTCGCTGCAGAACCTGAAACTGGTGTTCGGCCTGCAGCTGAAAGCCAAACACGACATCCAGCTCTACCGGGTCGAGCTGCCGGGGCCGAAGATCGCCAAGGACCTCCAGCAGGACGAGCGGATCCTGGTCGAGATCGACCGCCCCCAGTTCAACGAGCTGGCCGAGAAAGGGACGCTGAAAAGCTACCGCCGCGCCGTCGAGACCGGCCACATCAAGGCCACCGGCGATTCCAACGTGGTCAAGCTGATCGCCCAGGTCGTGGAAAAACAAGAGGCGCGCAACCGCCTCAAAAAAGTGCACTAGAGCCGGACGAGGTTCTCCGCTTCGATCTCGCGGGTGACGCCGCGGAAGTCGACGGTCAGCGGCGCCGCGGCGACGACCGCCTTGTAGTCGACGTCCGGGTGGGCGGTGACGATCGCGGCGAGGTCGCACTCGCGCAGCGCCGCCTCCAGCTCGACCGAGGCGAGCCCGTGACCGGGCAGTTCGGGGACGAAGGAGTCGTGGTAGGTCACCTCGGCGCCGAGATCCTGGAGGCGGCCGATGATCTTCAGCGCCGGCGATTCGCGGACGTCGCCGACCCCACCCTTGTAGCTGACGCCGAGGATCAGGACCCGGGAACCGTTGACCGGCTTGCGCACTCCGTTCAGCGCCCGCTCGATCCGTTCGACGCAGAAGCCCGGCTGCGCCTGGTTCACTTTCCCCGCCAGCTCGATGAACTCGGGGTAGAAGTCGAGCTGGCGGGCCCGGAAGGCGAGGTAGAAGGGGTCGACCGGCAGGCAGTGGCCGCCCATCCCCGGCCCCGGGTCGAAACGCATGAACCCGAAGGGCTTGCTGGAGGCGGCCTCGATCACCTCCCAGACGTCGATCCCGAGTCGGTCGCAGAGTTGGGAGAGCTCGTTGACGAGGGCGATGTTGACCGAGCGGAAGATGTTCTCCAGCAGCTTCGAGAGCTCCGCGGCCTCGGGGCTCGAGAGGACGATGACGGTGTCGCAGATCTCGCTGTAGAGGTCGCGGGCCCGCTCGGTCGAGGCCTCGGTGACGCCGCCGACCAGCTTCGGCGTGGTCTTCACGGTGTAGTCGGTGCGGCCGGGGTCGATCCGCTCCGGCGAGAAGGCGAGGTGGAAGTCGCTGCCGGCGGTGAGGCCGGAGGTCTCAAGGATCGGGAGGAGGCGGTCGCGCGTCGTCCCCGGGTAGGTGGTCGACTCCAGCACCACCAGCTGCCCGGAACGCAGCACCTGCGCCAGCGCCCGCGCCGAGGCCTCCAGCGGCCCCAGGTCCGGCTCGCGCGAGTCGCTGAGCGGGGTCGGCACGCAGAGGATCACCGCGTCGCACCCGGCCAGCTCCGCGTAGTCGCCCGTCGCCCGCAGCTTCTCTGTCAGCGGCGCCAGCGCCTCGCTCGGCACGTCCTCTATGTAGCTGCGGCCGGCGTTCAGCGCCTCGACCTTTGCCCCGTCGACGTCCAGCCCCACAACTTCGCAACCAGCTTCGGCGAAGGCGACGGCAAGCGGTAGGCCTACGTAGCCTAGGCCGATGATCCCGATCTGCATCGCGGGCAGTCTAGGCGGATAATCGGTTGTCCTTGCAGGGCGCGTGGGCAAAAAGGCTGCTGCTGACCGTGGGCACGCTTACCGCGGCGATGCTGCTGGCTGCCTCCGTGGCGGCTGCGATGACCCTGCCGCCGGGCTTCCAGGCGCGGACGCTGCCGCTGCCGAAAGCAACCTCGCCGACCTATGCGAACGGGCTGCAGAAACCGACCACGCTCGAGTTCGCCCCCGACGGCAAAATCTTCGTCGCCGAGCGCAACGGCCGGGTGATGGAGTTCGACTCGCTCGAAGACCAGACTCCGACCCTCGTCCTCAGCATCCTCGACAAGGTGATGGCCAAAGGCGACCGGGGGCTCCTCGGGATGAAGCTCGACCCCGAATACCCGGCGAAGCCCTTCATGTACCTCAGCTACACCTACGACGCCCCGATCGGCGGCGACTCCTCCGCCTCCACCCACACCCACCTCGCCGACGGCGCCGACGACTGCGAAGAAGCCAACAACGCCATCGACTGCCTGGTCAGTGGCCGCCTGGCGCGGGTCGAAATCGACCCCCTCACCAGCGTCGCCGTCGGCGGTCCCGAAGACCCCACCTCCGAACAGGTGCTGATCAACAGCTGGTGTCAGCAGGCGACCAGCCACTCGATCGGCGACATCGAGTTCGACAGCGACGGGGCGCTGCTGATGAGCGGCGGCGAAGGCGCCAGCTGGGGCTCGATCGACTTCGGTCAGCAGGGCAACCCCTGTAACGACCCGCCCTTCGAAGGAGGCTCCCTGCGGGCGCAGGACCTTCGCACCCCGGCGACCCCCGGCGATCCCACCGACTACAGCGGCTCGATCATCCGGGTGAACCGGGAAACGGGCGCGGCGATGGCCGACAACCCGCTCGCGATTGCGCCGCTCTTCGGCGGCGGCGTCGAAGACGTGGCGGCGCGACGGATCCTCGCCGAGGGTCTGCGCAATCCCTACCGCTTCACCCTGCAGCCGGGGACCGGAGAGCTCTACGTCGGCGACGTCGGCCAGGACCTCTGGGAGGAGATCAACCACTTCGCGCCGCCGGCGGAGACCACCGGTCAAGGTCTGACCAACTTCGGCTGGCCTTGCTACGAGGGCGGTCCCGTCGGGAACGTCCGCCAGCCGCGCTGGGAAGCGGCTGAAAAAGAAACCCACAAACCGCTCTGCGAAGTGCTCTACGCGAACCCGAGCAAAGTCACCGCGCCGCTGTTCGCCTACCCGCACGCGAAAACCCCCGGCTACGACGGCCACCTCTTCAGCGGCGACGCCTGCAGCCCGGCGCCGGGATCGGCAGTGGCCGGCCTCGCCTTCTACGACCCCACCGGCGTCCCGGCCGAGAACGCATTCGCCTCCGAATACGACGGCGCCCTCTTCTTCTCCGACGCGGCTCGCGGCTGCATCTGGACGATGCTGAAAGGGCTGAACGGCGCCCCCGACCCGGCGACGATCGCCAACTTCGCGATCAAGAGCAACGGCGAATCTTTCACCCCGGTCGACATCGTCGAGGGGCCTGACGGGGTGCTCTACGTCCCCAACTTCTACGGCGACAGCATCACCGAAATCCGCTACTTCCCCGGCAACCAGGCGCCGACGGCGGAGCTGGACGCCGACAAGACCTACGGCCCGGCGCCGCTGACGGTCAACTTCGACGCCTCCGGTTCCACTGATCCCGACCTTGGTGACGGCGACAGCATCCACTACGCCTGGGACCTCGACGGCGACGGCGAATTCGACGACGGGACCGGGGTGGCGGCGCAGCGCGAATACACCGACCCCGTCAACGTCACCGCGAAGCTGCGGGTCAGCGACGACTTCGGCCACGTCGACGTCGCCGAAGTGAAGCTCTATCCAGGCGACGAAGGCCCGCCCCAGGTGACGATCGAGGCGCCCTCGGAAAGCCTCGAATGGGAAATCGGCGAAACGGTGAACTACGAAGCGACGGCGACCGACCCCGACGGCGAGACCTTCGGCGCCGGCCTCAACTCCCACTGGGAGTTCCTCCTGGAGCACTGCCCGGCCGGTTGCCACGAGCACCCGATCACCAGCGCCGACGCCCCCGGCGGCAGCTTCGTGGCGCCGGCTCACGAGTTCCCGTCCCACCTCAAACTGGTCTTCACCGCGACCGACTCGCGGGGGATGAGCGACAGCAAGGAGGTCGAGATCTATCCGCGGCTGGTCGAAGTGGGGGTCTCCTCCGATCCTGCTGGGGTCCCGTTGGGAATCGAGGGCGTGATCTCGGCCGAACCGGCCTCGGCGACGATGATGGCCGGCGGAACCGTCACCGTCAGCGCCCCGCTGACGGCCACCCTCGAAGGCCAGGACTACGAATTCTCAAGCTGGTCGGACGATGGGGCCGCGGTGCACGAAGTGACCAGCGGCCAGGACGTTGATCTCGTCGCCCACTACACCGTCAAACCGCCCGAAGAACCCGGTGGTGAAGAACCGGGTGGAGAAGAACCAGGTGGAGAAGAGCCCGAAGCCGAAAAACCCGGAGATCAAGGGCCACCGAGCAATGGCGGTGGCGATACCGGCGGCGGCCCGCTCGTGCTGCCGCCTCCGATCACGCCACCCGCCCCGACCAAGGCCCGCGTGCAGCTCGCTTCGAAGCCGCCTGGGGTGCGGCTGCGGGTCGGGGCGCTGCGCGTGCTCGCACCCTCGGCGCTGGAATTCGAGATCGGGACCGAGACCTTCCTCGCCGCGCCGGCGCAGATCCGCAAGCACGGCAGGCTGCTGCGCTTCCGGCGCTGGGTCGCGGGCAGCCGCAACCTCGGCGCGGCGCGGCGTCGCGAGCTGACGATCCAGGGCAGCAGCAAGTACCTGGCGGTCTACGCCGCGGCCGCGCAGGGCTCTACCGGCTCCAGATAGCATCCCGCGCCGCCAAGACTTCCCAAGGAGACGACACCTACAGATGACTGACCAGACGTACGAGCTGACCACCGACCAGGCCGAGCGCGAGGCAACCGGCGCCCACAGCTACGGCCGCTACCTCGAGGAGTTCGAGGTCGGCGCCGTCTACAAACACTGGCCGGCGAAGACGGTGACCGAGTCCGACGACCACCTCTTCTGCCTGATCACGATGAACCACCACCCGCTGCACCTCAACGACGTCTACGCCAGCGGTTCCCAGCAGGGCAAAAACGTCGTCGTCGGCCCGCTCGTCTACTCGCTCGCCCTCGGCATGTCGGTTTCCGACATCTCCGGCAAGGCGATCGCCAACCTGGCAACCGAGGAGCTCAGCCACCCGAACCCGGTCTTCCACGGCGACACCCTCTTCTGCGAGACCGAGGTCCTCGACGTCAAGCCCTCGAAATCGAAGCCCGACCGCGGCATCGTCAAGGTCCACACCCGCGTCCTCAACCAGGACGGCACCCTCGTCGCCGAGTTCAAGCGCCTGGTCCTGGTCCCGAAGAAGAACCCCGGCGAGAGCCCGGAAGTCGCCGCCGACAACGTCGACTGAGCCGATCGCCCGCAAGGCCCAGCCGCTGGCAGCGGTCGCTGCGATCGCGGCTGGGCTCTGGCTCCTCTTCCCCGTCGGAGCGCCCAACTACGACACGCTTTACGCGCTCCTCTGGGGTGAAGAACTGGCTCACGGCGGTGGCCCCGCCTACGGGGTGCGGACGCCGACGCCGCATCCGCTGGCCGACCTCTGGGGAGTCCTCGTCACTCCCTTCGGAGCGGTAGGCGCGACGACGGCAACCACCGTCCTCGCCTACCTGGCGCTGGCCACCGTGGCCTATCTGGTCTACCGGCTGGGGGCGCAGTGGTTCGACCGCGCGATCGGCATCCTCGCCGCCCTCCTCGTCCTCACCAGGGTGCCGTTCCTCAGCAACGGCCTGCGGGCGTTCGTCGACCTGCCCTACCTTGCCCTCGTCCTCGGGGCGCTGCTGGTCGAGAGCCGCCGCCCGCGAGCCGGCTGGCCGGTCCTGGCGCTGCTGGCGGCGGCCGGCCTCCTGCGCCCGGAGGCGTGGCTCTTCTCCTTCGCCTATCTCGCCTACTTGTTGTTGGGGCCCGGCCCCGACCGGCGGCGCCTCGTCCTCTGGACGGCTCTCGCACTCGCCGGCCCGCTGCTCTGGGCGATCTTCGACCTCGGCACGACCGGGGAACCGCTCTACTCGTTCACCGCCACCCGCGACACCGTCGAGATCCTCGGCCGCCATACCGGTCTGGTCGAACTCTTCACCTACTCACCGCACCAGCTCGTGCAGACGATGGGGGAGGCCGGCCTGCTGGCGGCGGCCGCCGGGATCTGCCTCGCCGTCGCCTTCCTCTGGCGCCGCTCCCTGGTCGCCCTCGCCGCCCTGGCCGCCGCAGCGGTGGCTTTCGCCGTCCTCGCCAGCGCCGGCCTGGCGATCATCTCGCGCTACATGATGCTCGGGGGCGCGATCCTCTGTGTCTTCTGCGCGGTGGCGCTGCTCGGCTGGCGGCTCCTGGGTCCTGAGCAGCGGGTCTGGCGCCGCCGCTGGCAGGCGGTCGCGGTGCTGCTCCTGCTCGTATTCCTTGTCTCGGTGCCCCGCCAGAAGAACGACCTCGCACAGGTGGTCGACGTCCTGCGGGAAGAACAGGAGATCGAATCCGATCTGCACGACTTGGCCGACGAAGGCCGTTTCGACATCTCCTGCCAGCCGATCTCAGTGCCCGGCGTCCAGGCCGTCCCCAGGCTCGGCCGCTGGTTGGGCCTAGGGCCGGAAGAGTTCGTCCTCGTCGACGAAGCCGACCCCACCCCGCGCGGCTACTTCTTCGCCCCCGCGAGCGCAGGGGCGGAAGTGCACTACGGGGCGGCGCAGCGGCCGCCGCCTGGCTTCGAGCGCGTCGCTCAGAACCCCTCCTGGCGCCTTTACCGCCGCTGCTAGTGAGCCTCGCCCGAGGCGTGCGCCGGGGGGCGGGACTCCTCGGCCAGCGAGGTGATCTCGAGCTGGCCTTGGGCGGCCTCTTCGAGGACCTCGGTCGCCTCCTGGGCGGAGCGGGCGTAGAGCTCGACCAGGAGGTGGATGACGATCTGCTCGTCGTCGTGCTTGTGGAAGCGGACGTGGGTGAAGAACTCGCGCACGCCGGCGTCGCCGAAGGCGCCATAGGTGAGGAACTCGATCGCCTCCGGGCCCGAGCAGCTCTCGACCCGGTCCTGGTCGACCTGGACGGTGCAGGAGGCGACCCAGGGAGTGCCGGCGACCATCCGCTCCCAGCGGTCTTCGATCGGCACCACGCGGTCGCCTTCAAAGGTGAGGTGCGGCTGATCGTGCATGCAGTCGAGGCACTGGACGACCGATTCCTGGACCTCATCGATCCCATCGGCCAACGACCCCGACTCGGGATCGACCCGCCGGATCGCGTCGTAGTGGATCTGGATCTCGAGGTTCTGGGACCAGCAGCGGTAGCACCGCAGCCAGGCTCCCCGCTCCCCGTTCAGCTCGCTCATCCGACTCATTGTTGCGCAGGCGACGGCGCGGGGGCGGATAGAGCAACCATGACAGTTTGCTATCTAGATATGAATATTTCGCTATCTTCCTATGCATGGCCGCAACTGGAAGGCACAAGACCTCGTTCGAGATCGACGTTCAGAAGGTCGCCGCGGCGAAGGAGGTGCTGGGTACCAAGACGCTGACCGAGACCGTCGACGCTGCCTTGGCCGAAGTGGTGAAGCTGCGACAGCGCCGGCAACTGGTCGAGCTGCTGTTCCGACCGGGAGCGCTGGCCTTGGACGACGCCGAGACGATGCGCGGGGCTTGGCGCTGATCCCCGGTTTTGTCGGTGCCATCCTTCCTCGCCGACAAGAGCGCGCTGACGCGCCGGGAGACGCGGCCGCAGGTGCGCGAGGTGCTGGAGCCGCTGCTTGTTGCCGGCGAGATCGCGACCTGCGGGATCGTCGATCTCGAGCTTCTCTACAGCGCCCGTGACCGCGCCACCTACCGCTCGCTAGTCGAGGCATTGCGAGGGATGCCGCGGGTGCCGGTCGACGAAGCGGTTATGGACCGGGCGCTGGCCGTGCAGGCAATGCTGGCCGAGCGGTCTCAGCACCGGTCGGTCCCGCTGCCCGACCTGCTTGTTGCCGCCTGCGCCGAGAATGCCGGGCTCGCGGTTCTGCACTACGACGGCGACTTCGAGCGCATCGCCGAGCTCACCGGCCAGCCGACCCAGTGGATCGTCCCTCGGGGCAGCGTCTCGTAGACGTCGTCAGCTGAGGATCAGGCGGCCGCGCCGGCGCCGGCGCGCTGGCCGACGAGCTCGACGATCTCGCCCATGATCTTGTTGACGTCGAAGTCCTTTGGCGTGTAGACCCCGGCGACGCCGGCCTTGCGCAGGCGCTCGGCGTCGGCGACGGGGATGATCCCGCCGACCACCACCGGTACCTCCACGCCCTCGTCCCTGAGCAGGCGGACGACCTCGGGGATCAGCTCCAGGTGGGAGCCGGAGAGGATCGAGAGGCCGACCACGTCGACGTCCTCCTGCAGGGCCGACTCGGCGATCTCCTCGGGGGTCAGGCGGATCCCCTGGTAGATCACCTCCATGCCGACGTCGCGGGCCCGCAGCGCCACCTGCTCGGCGCCGTTGGAGTGGCCGTCGAGGCCCGGCTTGCCGACCAGGATCTTGATCCGGTGGCCGATCTGCTCGGAGGTCGCGTCGACCGCGCGGCGGATCTCGTCGAGCTGATCGCGCTCGCCCGGGGCCGAGGCGCCGTCGACGCCGGTCGGCGCCCGATAGGGGCCGAAGACCTCGCGCATCGTTTCCGCCCACTCGCCGGTGGTCGCGCCCGCCTTGGCGGCGGCGATCGTCGCCGGCATGATGTTGACGCTGTCGTCGGCCGCGGCCTCGGCGAGGTCGGCGAGGGCGGCCTTGACCGCGGCCTCGTCGCGCTCGGCCTTCCACTCGGCCAGCGCCTCGACCCGTTCGCGCTCGACCTCGGGGTCGGGGGTGAGGATGCCGCCGTCGGCGCCTGCGGTCAGCGGCGAGTCCTCGGTCTCGGTGTAGCTGTTCTGGCCGATCACCTTCTGCTCGCCGGCCTCGATCCGCGCCACCCGCTCGCGGTGGCTCTCGACCAGGCGCGCCTTCATGTAGGGGACGGCGTTGACAGCGCCGCCGTGCTCCTCGACCACGGCCATCTCCGCGCGCGCCCCCTCGGTCAGCTCGGCGACCAGGCCCTCCATCACGACCGAGCCCTCGAAGATGTCGGGGTACTCGAGCAGGTCGGTCTCGTTTGCCAGCACCTGCTGGATCCGCAGGCTCCACTGCTGGTCCCAGGGGCGGGGGAGGCCCATCGCCTCGTTCCAGGCCGGCAGCTGGATCGCCCGCGCCCGGGCGTCGCGGCTGAGCGTCACCGCCAGCGCCTCCAGCACGATCCGCTGGATGTTGTTCTCCGGCTGTGCCTCGGTCAGGCCGAGCGAGTTGACCTGGACGCCGTAGCGGAAGCGCAGCATCTTCTCGTCGGTAACGCCGTAGCGCTCGCGCCCGATCTGCTGCCAGAGCGCGCTCATCGTCCGCAGCTTCGCGATCTCCTCGACCAGGCGGATGCCGGCGTTGACGAAGAAGGAGATGCGGCCGAAGACCTTGGGGAAGTCCGCCTCGGCGACTTGGCCGCGGGCTTTCACCTCGTCGAGGACGGCGATCCCGGTCGAGAGCGCGTAGGCGATCTCCTGCACCGGCGTCGCCCCGGCCTCCTGCAGGTGGTAGCTGCAGATGTTGGTCGGGTTCCATTTCGGCACGTCGTTGACGCTGAAGGCGACCATGTCGGCGATCAAACGCATCGAGGGCTCCGGCGGGAAGGCGTAGGTGCCGCGCGAGAGGTACTCCTTGATGATGTCGTTCTGGGTCGTGCCTTTGAGCAGCGCCCGGTCGACCCCGTTCTCCTCCGCAACCGTCACATAGAGCCCGAGTAGCCAGGCGGCGGTGGCGTTGATCGTCATCGAGGTGTTCATCTCGTCGAGCGGGATCCCGTCGAACAGCTGATGCATGTCGCCTTTGTGGGCGACCGAGACGCCGACCTTGCCGACCTCGCCGCGGGCGAGGACGTGGTCGGGGTCGTAGCCCGTCTGCGTCGGCAGGTCGAAGGCCACCGAGAGCCCCGTCTGGCCCTTGGCCAGGTTCTTGCGGTAGAGCTCGTTGGAGCGGCGGGCGTCGGAGTGGCCGGCGTAGGTGCGCATGACCCACGGGCGGTCGGGCTGGGGAAGTCGGTGGTCGCTCATGCGCTGAATGATATTTGGGATGGGAAGGGGCCGACAGTGACCGAAATCCGCCGCCCAGGCCGGCCCGGGGCGCATCTTTCGGCCTTGCCTGTGTTTAGGCTCCCGACTCGATGAAGCTTCGCTTTCCCACCGCCTTCCTGGCCGCGCTGGCTGCGAGCCTGCTTGTCTGCGCCGTCGCCGGCGCGGCGATGATCGGCATCTACCGCAACGGCATGGAGTCGCTTGCCCAGCGCAGTCAGCTGGTCAAGCTCTCCGGCAAGACCTGCGCCCGCGCCGGATCGGGCGGGGCGATGCGGATCACGATCGGCAAGGCGACCAGCTCCTGCTCCTACCGCACCCCGGTGCTCGGCCGCGACCTCGAGATCGCCGCCACCGAGCGCCTGCTCAGCGGCACTCCGACGGCGCTGCAGCGCAAGGCCTACCTCGGCCTGATGCTTCGCGCCGGCGGCGGCGCCAAGTACGCGCTGCTGGTCTTCCCGCGGCAGAAAAAGGCGCAGCTGATCAAGGTGACCAAGGAAGGGACCAAATACCTGGCGATCGCCAAGAACGAGAAAGCGGTCGTCGGCATCAACGAAGCGAACAAGCTGCGGCTGCGGGCGGTCAACGTCACCAACGGCCCGGAAAAGGGCCAGGCCAAGCTCTTTGCCTACGTCGGCAGCAAACTCGTCGGTGAAGCCAACGACGCGGGAGCAGGCGACCTCAGCGGCCGCGCCTCCGCTGTCGTCGTCGGCACGGTCAAGAACGGCAACGGCATCGTCGCCAGCGTCGACGACGTCGTCGTCCGCGTGCCGAGCCCCTTCTAGTCCGCTTTTCCTCCAGCGTTACCCGGGGCATAATCCAGCGATGTCGACCAGCACGATCGAGCGCCCGCGCACGGCCGGCCCCGACTCGGGCCTCGGCGGCAACTGGCGGGTGATCGTCCGCAACGACAACCACAACACCTTCGATCACGTCGCCCAAACCCTCTCGCGGGTGCTGCCCGGGGTCAGCCTCGAGCAGGGGCACCGGATCGCCGACCAGATCCACAACGGCGGGCAAGCAATTGTCTGGACCGGCCCGCGCGAGCCAGCCGAGCACTACTGGGAGCAGCTCGAGGGTGCCGGGCTGACGATGGCGCCGCTGGAGCGCTGCTAGAGACGGCCCTGGTGTCGCCTTTGCACGGCTATGCCGAACAAAAGCGACACAGTCATTCCGCCGCGAGCAGGGTGTGCCAGGCGGGCAGCAGAGGGATCACGTAGAGGTCGATGACCGAGGCCCGGGCGTGGGCGATCTCGTCGGAGAACCAATAGCGTTCGAAGTCGGCGCGGCTCTCCCAGACCATCGTCTGGCGGATCGCCAGCGGGTCGTCGGTCGAGCGGGTCAGCGACCAGCTCTTGGCGCCGTAGGCGGGGGCCTTCGCCGCCATCGGTTCCCAGAGGTCGAGGAAGCGGTCGGCCCGCAGCGGGACGATGTGCCAGTCGAGCGTGCAGACCTCCATCAGGCACCCACCTCCGCGCGGATCGCGCCGGGCCCGTCCTCGTACTGGCCGTCCTGCTCGTTCTCGGCGCCGACGAGGATCGCGATCTTGCCCAGGTGCTTGTTTTCGTGCATCAGCTGGTGGGCAGTAGGGACGCCCTCGAAGCCCATCGTTTCCGAGAGCACCGGCCGCACCTTGCCCTCGGCCATCAGCTGGTTCGCCTTCATGCACTCGTAGGCGTTGGCGAAGTGGGAGCCGATGATCTGCTTCTGCTTCATCCACAGGTAGCGGACGTCGAAGTCGAGCTGGTAGCCCGAGGTGGCGCCGCAGATGACGACCTTGCCGAACGGCTTGACGGTGAAGACCGAGGTCGGGAAGGTTGCCCGGCCGACGTGCTCGAAGACGATGTCGGGGGCGTCGCCGAGGATCTCTTTGACCCGCTTGGCGAAGGCGCGCGAGCCCTTGAAGCGCTCCTTGTCAGCAGCCGGGTCGGTGAGGTTGTCGTCGGTCCGCATCATCTCGCGGAACTCGTTGCGGTTGACGTAGTCGACGGCGCCGAGTTTCTTGATCAGCTCGCCCTTCTCGTCGGAGGAGACGACGCCGACCGCGTTGGCGCCGGCGGCTTTGCAGAGCTGGACGGCGAAGACGCCGAGGCCGCCGGCCGCACCCCAGATGAGGACGTTGTGGCCGGCCTGCAGGTTGCACTGGTCCATCAGCATCCGGTAGGCGGTGAAGTAGGTGAGGCCGTAGGAGGAGGAGTCGACCCAGGAGAGATTGCGCGGCTTCGGCAGCAGCTGCTGCGCCTGCACTTTGGTGAACTGGGCGAAGGAGCCCCAGGTCGTCTCGTAGCCCCAGATCCGCTGACTCGGCGCCGCCATCGGGTCGAGCCCGTGGACCTCGACGTCCTCGTAGGAGGCCTGGTTGCAGTGGATCACGACCTCGTCGCCGACTTTCCAGCGGGTGACGCCCTCACCGACTTTCCAGACGATGCCGGAGGCGTCGGAGCCGCCGATGTGGTGGCCGAACTCGGGGTGGTCGCCGTAGCCGAAGATCGAGACCGGCTCGCCGAGTGAAGCCCAGACGTTGTTGAAGTTGACGCCAGCCGCCATCACCCGCACGATCACCTCGAAGGCGCCGGGCTCGGGGACCTCGATCTGCTCGAGCTGGAAGGCGTCTTTCGGCTCGCCCTCGCGCTCCTGGCGGATCACCCACGCCGCCATCGTCTCCGGCAGCGTGCCGGGCTCTACGTCCAACTTCGCAATCGCACTGGTGTCAACGGCCAAAACCGGCTCCTCCGCGGTCGTGTGTCGGGCGCCGAATCCTAGTTAAGCGCCCGGGAAGCCGTCTCTAGGCTGCTTCGGCCTCGGGCGGCTGGGCGGCTGCCTCGCGCAGCTCCGGGGCGGTGATCTCGCGCACCGTCGCCTCGATCGGCTCGGGCGCCTCGATCTCTTTGCCCGGCGCGACGCCGAGGCCCTCGACCTTGCGCAGCTGCGGCAGCAGGCGGCCCTCCATCGAGCCGACCGCCGAGTTGTAAGCCTTCGTCGCCGAGGAGAGTCGGTTGCCGACCGTGTCGAAATCGCTGAGGAACTTCGAGAAGCGGGCGTGCAGGGTGCCAGCGGCGCTGGCGATCTCAGCCGCCTCGGCGACCATCCGCTCCTGACGCCAGCCGAGCTCCATCGTCCGCAGCAGCCCGATCAGCGAGGTGGGGGAGACGAGCAGCACGTTGCGCTCGAGCGCGTAGTCGAAGAGTTCGGGGTCGGCGGCGAAGGCGGCGTGCAGGGCTGGCTCGTTGGGGATGAAGCAGATCACCAGGTCTGGCGTCTCGCCTGGGTTGAACTGCCCCTGGTAGTCCTTCGAGCTGAGGCTGCGGACGTGCTCGCGCGCCTGCCGCGCGTGCCGCTCCAGGTGCGTGCGGCGCTCCGATTCCACCTCGGACTCCTGGGCGTCGAGGAAGGCGTCGAGTGGCACCTTCGAGTCGGCGACGAAGCTGCGCCCCTCTGGCAGCAGGAAGCGCGCGTCGGGCCGCAGCCGACCCTCTTCGGTCCGCAGGGTCGTCTGCAGCTCGAAGTCGACGTGCTCGGTCATGCCGGCGATCTCGACGCAGCGCCGCAACTGCAGCTCGCCCCACTGGCCGCGGGTCTGCGGTTGGCGCAGCGCCTTCTTCAGACCAGCGGTCTCGCTGTTGAGGTTGCCGATCGTCTGCCCCATCTGTTCGAGCAGGGTTTTCGTCTGCAGGTCGGCTTCGCCGCGGCTGCGAACCTGCGCCTCGATCCGTTCCTGCCCCTTGGCAATCCGCTCGGCGAGGCTGCGGATCTCCGCCTGCCGCTTGTCGAGCGTCTCGCTTGCGGTCTCGGCCTCCCGTTTGCGCAGCTCCTCGTTCATCTTCAGCAGGTTGTCCATCGCCCGCGAGGTGGCTTCGTGCGCGGCCTCCTGGATCGCCGGAGCGAGGTCGGGCTGCTCCTGCGGCTCGGTCTCTCGGGTCGCCAGCAGATAGGCGAGGACGGCGATTACGAGAACGGCAAGTACAAGTGCGATCGTCATGCCATTCAGGCTGACGCGCCGCCCAGACGGAACAGCCGTCCTGAAACGCCGCTTGCAGCGGACTCGCACGAGACGCAACTTAAACAAATACCCAAAGAAATTTGTGTAAAACGCTTGAACCCTTTAAAACTTGATGATTCCCATCTGGGAACTCACAAGTTCAAGGGAAGGAAGAATCGATGACTCGTCTACTCAAGGCGCTCAGCGTCGCGATCAGCGCGGCGGCAGTGCTCGCCGTCATGGCTTCGGCCGCACACGCCGAAACAGGGGCGCTGACAGCCGCGGAATACCCGGCGTTCGTCACAGGCCAGCAGGGCCCCGGCGCCACCTTCGACATCGGCGCCCGCAACGTCGAATGCGGCACATCGGACCTGAACGGCACAATCATGGGCCCGACCGACCCGGTCACACTGAAGCCGATCTATGCCAACTGCATTTCGCAGCCTGGCGCGCTGCCGGTGACAATCACAACCAACGGCTGCGACTACCTGTTCGGGGTCAGCAAACCGACAACCACAGGGATCCAGATGCCGACCACAGGGCGGATGCAGGCATGGCTGAACTGCCCGGCGGGCCAGCAGCTGGAAATCCACATCTACGAAAACGCCGCCAAACACGCGGCCAACGTCTCGACATGCACATACGACGTCGGTCCGCAGGGCCCGGTGCCGGCCGGCATCTACCACAACACACCTGGCGTTGCTCCTCCCGACATCCTCGCGACAGTCAACGCGACGTTCAACGGGTTGAGCACAATCGGTCCGGCGGCGTTCTGCGGCGCGAACGCGTTCGAATCGATCCCGGTCACGCACACAGGCAACTACACACTGAAGGGCTTCCAGGACTTCGGATTCGTCGAGGGAGCCCAGATCCCGCTCTGGATCGACTAGCGCCGCGCTGACTGCCAGCTAAGGCAGCAGGACGGCGTTTTGCGAGGAGGCGCGGTAGCTGCCCACCGTCAGGTGGGCGGGCCGCGCCTCCGGCATGCCGACGGCGGTGATCGTGTAGTCGCCGGCGGGGAGGTTGAAGCCGAAGGTGCCGGGGCTGTGGGCGTAGATCGTGTCCGATTCGCCGTTCTTGGTGCCGGTGATCTTCAGCTTCGTGTCCTTGGCCGTCTGGTTGGCGGCGACGACCGTCAGGTCGAGCGGCGCCTTGGTCTTGATCGGTGGCGCCGGGTGGTCCTCGTTCTGAGGGATTTCCTGGGTCCGCACCGCTTCGACCCCGACCTTCGTCGGCTGCACGATCAGTGCGTGCGGGTTGATCGTGATGCTGACCCTGGTCGAGACCTGGGGCCGCTGCTCGTTGGCGTGGCGCGATTCGCCGCAGCCGACGACGAGGGCGGCGCCGACCAGGGCGGCGACCGCGAATGCTCTAGCTCTCCCGGGCCCCATCGGCGCTGAATCTAACCGAAGGGGAGGGCGGTTACTTCAGCCGTAACGCCATCTTCACCTACGGTGACGGTGGCGCCCGGCTCGGCCTCGCGCCGCAAAATCGCCAGGCCGATCGGCCCGAAGGCGGGGGAGACCCCGGCGCTGCCGAGCCTGCCGACCTCTTTCTCGCCGAGCAGAACCGGGTCGCCGGGCCGCGCTGCCGCCCCGCTCAGCTTCAGCCCCCGCAGGTGGCGGTTCGGCTTGCCCTTGTAGTGGAGGCGGGCGACCGTCTCCTGGCCGATGTAGCAGCCCTTGGTGAAGCTGACCGCTTGCTCGACGATCCCGGCCTCGGCGGGCATCGTCTCGGTCCCCATCTCGGCGCCGAAGCGGGGGCGGCCGGCCTCGATCCGCAGGATCTCGACCGCCTCGGGGGAGACCTCGGCGGCGCCGGCGGCGAGCAGCGCCGCGGTGACCTGCTCGCCCGCCTCGGCCGCGAAGAGCAGGTCGATCCCGGTGGCGGTGCCGACTGCGAGCACCGGCGCCCCGGCGATCGTCACCTCCTCGCAGAAGTTCTCCGGCAGCGCCGGCGATCCCGCGATCTCGACCGCACGCGGGCCGATCAGCGAGAGCAGCGCCCGCTCGGTGGTGACGTCGACGACGTCGACCTCGCGGCCGATCTTGTACATGGCCAGGTGCCGCCGCACCGCCTCGAGCGCCTCGGGCTCGGTGTCGAGCAGGAGGTCGGGCCCATCACCCGGCCGCAGCACCCGCATGTCCCCCTGCATGTGCCCCTTACGGTCGAGCAGTGCCGCGTAGCCGCCCTCGCCGGGGCCGATCGCCTCGACGTCGTTGGTCAGCTGCCCCTGCAGATAGTCGGCCGCCTCGGCGCCGCTGACCAGCTGCTTGCCCCGCTCGGAGCGGTCGAGCAGGCCGCACTCCTCGCGCAGCTGGCGGTACTGCCCATCGAGCTCAACCATTACGGCCATCTACCTTGATCTTAGGGCGGGTCGGGGATCTGTCTTTTAGATATGTCAAACTCCCGATTTAGACGTGTCTAACTCTCAGGCGATAGAGGACTATGCGAAGACGATCTACGCGATCTCGCAGGAGCGCGACGGGCTCGTCTTGAACGGCGAGGTCGCGCAGCGGCTGGAAGTCACGCCGGCTACCGCGACCTCGATGTTGAAGAAGCTCGCCGAGCTCGGCCTCGTCGACTACCTGCCCTACAAGGGCGTCAGTCTGACCCCGGCAGGGGAGAAGGTCGCGCTGGAGGTGATCCGCCACCACCGCCTGATCGAGGCCTACCTCTCCGAGGCGCTCGGCATGCCCGAGGATCGCGTCCACGAGGAGGCCGAGATCCTCGAGCACTACATCTCCGAGGAGCTCGAGGCGCTGATCGCGGCGAAGCTCGGCGAACCTCGCCATGACCCGCACGGGACCCCGATCCCCGGCCCCGACCTGGTGCCGCCGACCTGGGGCAGCGCGTGAAGCCGGCGCCGCCACCGGGCGAGGCGGTCGTCGAGGAGCTACGGGCGCGGGGGGTCGGACCCGAGAACGTCCTCCCCGGCGAGGCGGCGGTCGCCGCCGCTGCCTACCGCTCCCTCGACGGGCACCACCGCGGCGTCCGCCGCCTCTGGCCCTTCCTCGGCCCCGCCTTCATCGCCGCCGTCGCCTACATCGACCCCGGCAACTTCGCCACCAACATCGCCGGCGGCGCCAAGTTCGGCTACCTGCTGCTCTGGGTCGTGCTCTCAGCCAACCTGATCGCGATGCTGGTCCAGACCCAGTCGGCGAAGCTGGGAATCGCCACCGGCAAGAACCTCGCCGAGCTCTGTCGCGAGCGCTTCAGCCGCCGCACCTCGATCGGCCTCTGGCTGCAGGCTGAGTTGGTGGCGATGGCAACCGACATCGCCGAGGTCGTCGGTGCCGCCCTCGGCCTCAACCTGCTCTTCGGGATCCCCCTCTTCCCGGCCGGGATCATCGCCGGGATCGGCGCCTTCACGATCCTCGGCCTGCAGCAGATGGGCTACCGCCGGCTCGAGGCGGGGATCACCGTCCTCGTCGGCGTCGTCGTCGCCTCCTTCGTTTTCGAGCTCTTCGACTCCGGTCCCGACGGCGGCGAAATCGCCAAGCACCTCGTCGTCCCCGGCTTCGCCGGTACCGAGAGCCTGCTGCTCGCCACCGGGATCATCGGCGCGACGGTGATGCCGCACGTCGTCTACCTGCACTCGGCCCTGACCCAGCGGCGGATCGTCGGCCGCAACAGCGCCGAGCGCAAGCGCATCCTCGGCTTCGAGAAAGTCGATGTGGTGATCGCCCTCTCGCTCGCCGGCCTCGTCAACCTCTCGATGATGATCGTCGCCGCCGCGCTCTTCCACACCAGCGGCCTGACCGGCGTCGACTCGATCGACGGCGCTTACGAAGGTCTGCAGCAGCTGGTTTCCGACCGCGCCGCGATGGTCTTCGGGATCGCCCTGCTCGCCTCCGGCTTCGCCTCCTCCTCGGTCGGGACGATGGCGGGACAGGTGGTGATGCAGGGCTTCATCGAGCGCCAGATCCCGCTCTTCCTGCGCCGGGCGATCACCCTGGCGCCGGCCCTCTTCGTCCTCGCGATCGGCCTCGACCCGACCGATGCCCTGGTCGGCAGCCAGGTCGTCCTCTCCTTCGGCATCCCCTTCGCCCTGGTGCCGCTGCTGGTGATCGCGGCGAACAAGGAAGTGATGGGGGACATGGTCAACCCGCGCTGGCTGAGCGCGCTGGCAGGGGTGCTGGCGAGCCTGATCATCGCCCTCAACGTCTTCCTGCTGTTTCAGGTCTTCTTCGGCTAGAGCCGCGCCAGCTAGGCTTCCCGCGATGGCCCTCGCCGTTGACTTCCAGCGCATCCTCGACACCCTGCCCCCCGACTGGACCGACCTTGAGGTCGACATGCGGATCGAGGACGCCTCGCAGTACGTCGATACCGCGGTCGCGGTGAGTCAGGTCAACGCGCAGGTCTACCAGCACCCGCAGGAGGGCTGGCAGTGGCGCCTCCTCGTCGCCCACAGCTTCGGCCACGCCGCCGCGGCGGAGACCGTCGCCGCCGTGCTCGAGCGGCTCGACGCGGCGGGAGTGCGGGGCGAGCTGCGGGTCGCCGAGGTCCGCGAGGGGCGCTCGGAGGTCGTGCAGATGTGGGGCCGGCCGGAGAGCGTCCGCGAAGAGTTCCGCCAGCGCCGCTCGCTCTAGCGCCGGCTGGGTAGAGAAGGCCCATGGCGCGCGTCCTCAGCATCTCCACCGACTTGATGCTCGGCTCCAAGGTCGAGGCGCAACTGAGCGCGGCCGGGCACGAGGTGACGACCGCTCCGGCGATCGAGGAAACGACCTGGGACGGCAAAGACCTGATCGTCGCCGACCTCGACGTCGAGAATCCCGAGGCGCTGGTTGGGCTGGGGATGCCGGTGCTCGGCTACTACTCACACGTCGACGTCGCGACCAAGGAAGCGGCCGAAGCGGCCGGCGTCGACCTGGTCGTGCCGCGCTCGCGGATGGCGCGCGAACTGCCGGACCTCGCGGCGAAGCTGCTCAGCCCGTAGCGAACGCCGTTTCGACGTCGAGCGGTTCTTCCAGCAGGTGGTGCTGGAGATCCCAGGCAGCCCATTCGTCGAGGACCTTCGTGTTGAAGGGCGCGGGGTGGAGCGCCGGCAGCAGCACCTTCAGCTGGGCCTGTTGTTCGGCCCGGTCGAGGCCGAGGCTCTTGTTGGCCGCGAGGAGGTCGGTGAGGGCCTCCTCGGGGTGTTCCTCGGTCAGCGCGTAGCCGCGGCGGGTCGCTGAGACCACCGCGTCGACCAGGTCGGGGTCGCTCTGCAGCAGCTTCTCCGAGGTGCAGAGGACGAGCTCGGGGTAGGGCGGGGCGCCGAACTGGTCGACTTTGAAGACGCGGATCGGGACGCCCTGTTCGCGCAGCGCCACCGCCTCGGCGTTCCAGAAGCCGGTGGCGGCGTCGACCTTGCCCGCTGCCAGCGAGGGGACGGCGGTGAAGCCGATCGTCACCTCGTCGACCGCGGCCGGGTCGCCGCCGTCGGCTTCGACCTCGGAGTCGACGACGGCTTCGTCGGAGGGCAGGCCGGAGACGCCGACCCGCCGGCCCTCGAGCTCGCGGGGGCTGCCGATCCCGGCCTCGCCGCGGGCGATCACGGCGGCGAGCGGCCGCTGCACGATCGGCATCACGCCGACGAGGGGGATGCCCTTCTCGCGAGCGATCCCGAGGTCGTGGATGTCGAGGATCGCGAACTCGACCTTGCCGGCGCCGAGCAGCTTCGGGGCGTCGGTCGATTCGCCGGGCGGCTGCACTTTGAGGTCAACGCCGGCCTCGCGGTAGAAGCCTCTGGCCGCGGCGGCGTAGATGCCGCTGTGGACCGCGTTGGGGACGAAATCGAGCACGAGCGTCGCGCCTTTCGGCGCGCCCGGTTCCGCGCCGCTTCCCCCGCAGCCGGCGACGCCGGCGAGCGCGAGAGCGGCCGCCAGCAGCGCGACAGCCCTTCTCATGCGAGCGGGGAAGCTATTTCATCCAGCGATTGTGAGTACACTGCCGCCGCTTACCTGATCCACGGGAATCGAGGAGGAAAAGTGCAGGAACGAGGTCTAGCCGCATATCTGGCTGAGTTGATCGGCACGCTGCTGCTGGTCTTCTTCATCTGCAGCGTCGTCATCCTTTACGTCTCGACCGGCGGTCAAGCCCAGTTCGGCTCCGACTTCGCCGTCGTCGGCCTCGTCCACGCATTTCTGCTCTTCGGCCTGATCGTCATGTTCGGCGTCGTCAGCGGCGGGCACTTCAACCCCGCGGTAACGCTGGCAGCGCTGGTGATCCGCCGCATTCGCCCGCTCGACGGGGTGATCTACATGCTGGCCCAGCTCTCCGGTGGCGTCCTCGGCGCCTTGCTGGCGAAGGGGCTGCTGCTCGACGAGGGTCGCGCCACCCATTACGGCGCGCTCGAAGTGAGCGCCTTGCTCGGCAGCAACTTCCGCGGCTCGATCGTCGAGATGATCGGGACCTTCGTCCTCGTCCTCGTCATCCTCACCGCGGTCTACTCAGAGAAGAGCTTCAAGGAGTGGGCGCCGCTGGCGATCGGCACCACCCTGGGCTTCATCGTCATGGTCGGCGGCCCGCTGACCGGCGCCGGCTTCAACCCGGCCCGCTGGTTCGGCCCGGCGCTCGTCGGCAACACCTGGGGCGACGTCTGGCCTTTCCTCGTCGGCCCGATCGTCGGTTCGCTGCTGGCCGCGGCCGTCTATCGCTTCGTCCTCGAGCCGGGCGGCCTGCCGCCGACCGAACCGCCGGAGCACGTGCGGCCGCCGGTCCCCAAACGGGCGACCCCGACCAGCGACAAACCCGCCGACTGAGGCAGGACCAGCTAGACCTTCAAAAGCGCCGCCCCTCCGGGCGGCGCTTTTGCTTTCAGGGTGAGTTGTCCCGCTAGGCGTGCCCGCAGGGCCGGTGCAGTAGCTTGGGCGGCGTGCGCCGGGTCACCTTCTCCCGCAACTACACCCTCTCCCTCTCCCGGACCTGCCAGTGCTACTGCAAGTACTGCGCCTTCGCCACCCACCAGGCCCACATCCACGCGCCCGAGGACGTCGAACGCCAGCTCGACGAGGCGCTGAAACGGAACGCCAAGGAGCTGCTGGTGCTCACCGGCGAGCGTCCGGAGGTCAACCCGGTGGTCGCCGAACGCCTGAAGACCTGGGGCCACGAGGACTTCACCAGCTACGTCGTCTGGGCCTGCGAACGGGCGATGGAGCGCGGGATGCTGCCCCACACGAACCTTGGCGTCCTCTCGAAGGAGGACCTGGCGCGCCTGCGCGAGGTCACCGCCTCCCAGGGCTTGATGCTGGAGTCGGTCGACGAGCGCCTGATGGAGACCGTCCACGCTGGCTCCCCGACCAAGCATCCGGCCCCGCGGCTGGCGACGATCGAGGCAGCCGGGGAGCTGAAGATCCCCTTCACGAGCGGCATCCTCGTCGGCATCGGCGAGAGCGAGGAGTCACGCGTCGAATCCCTGGAAGCGCTCGCCGCCAGCCACAGCCGCCACGGGCATCTGCAAGAGGTGATCCTCCAGAACTTCGTTCCTCACCCGCGCTACTACGGCGCCGAGGTGGCGGAGATCGCCAGTCGGAACTCAGAGATCCGATGGCAGGGAGGAGAGGCCTCCGCTACTCCTGCATCCATTCCGGACTGGGCGAACCCGGTGTCGATCGAGGAGATCAAGCGCCTGATCGGAGAGTGCAAACGCTTGATGCCCGACGTTGGTGTCCAGGTGCCGCCCAACCTCTCGGACTGGTGGCCGGAGCTGGTGGAGGCGGGCGCAACCGACCTCGGCGGTCTCAGCGCTAACGGCGATCACATCTCGCCCGAGGAGCCGTTCCCCTCGCCGCATCAGGTGCGCAAGGAGTTGGCGCCGCGCGGCTACGCCTTGACCGAGCGCCTCTGCGTCTACCCGCAGTACATGGACCCCGAGTGGATGGAGCAGGGGGTCCTCGACGTGATCAAGCTGAAGTACTGGTCGTTCATCCCGCGCAAAGGCTCGGGCCGGAAGTCCGAAGAGTCACTCTCGCCAGACCTGGCGGGGAAGGCGATCGCGAAGGGGCGCGAGGGCAAGGAGCTCTCCGAGGACGAGCTGACGGCGCTGTTTGCCGAGACCCGGCCCGAGGTGATCGAGGAGATGCGGGCAGCCGCCGACGAGCTGCGCGAGGAGCTGGCGGGGGATCGCGTCACCTTCGTCGTCAACCGCAACATCAACTTCACCAACATCTGCGTCGTCGGCTGCGCCTTCTGCGGGTTCGGGCAGGGGAAGCGGTCGCCCGACGCCTACGAAGTCTCCGAGGGGGACTTCGCGGCGCGGGTGGAAGAAGCCGTGGCCTTCGGCGCCACCGAGCTCTGCATGCAGGGCGGCATCCATCCCGACCTGACCCTGGAGGAGTACGGGCGCTGGCTGCGGCTGGCCAAGGAGACGGCGCCGCAGCTGCACCTGCACGCCTACTCGCCGATGGAGATCAACTGGGCCTGCGAGCGCTCCGGCAAGCAGCCGCTGGAGGTCTTCGAGTACCTGCTCGAGTGCGGGCTCGGCTCGACGCCGGGGACTGCGGCCGAGGTGCTCGACGACGGGGTGCGGCAGCGGATCTCGCCGAACAAGCTCCCCGCCGACCGCTGGGTCGAGATCATCGAAGCCTCCCACCGCGCCGGCCTGCGTTCGACTTCGACGGTGATGTTCGGCCACATCGAGGAGCCCCGCGAGCTTGCCCGCCACATGCGGGTGATCCGCGCCCTGCAGGAGCGGACCGGCGGGATTACCGAGTTCGTCCCGCTCTCCTTCATCCCTTTCAACACGATGCTTGGGCGGACGCACGGGATCGAGGAGATCTCGATCGCCGAGAACCTCAAGCACACCGCCGCCTTCCGCCTCGCCCTCGGCCGCAGCGTCACCAACATGCAGGCGAGCTGGGTGAAGATGGGGCTGGAGGGGGCGACCGAGGCGCTGCGTTGGGGCGTTAACGACCTCGGCGGGACGCTGATGGAGGAGAACATCTCGCGGATGGCTGGCTCCCAACACGGGGTGCGGCTGGAGCCCGCGCAGCTGATCGAGGCGGCGAGGGCGGCGGGGCGCGAACCGGCGCAGCGGACGACTCTGTACGAGATCATCGAGACCTACGAGCCCACCCCCGCGGCTGCTTGAGACGCGATGCGGGCGATGGTGCTGGAGAGGCAGGGTGAGCCGCTCCGGCCAGCCGAGCTGCCCGAGCCGAGTGCCGGTCCCGGTCAGGTCCTGCTCGACGTGCGCGCCTGTGGCGTCTGCCGCACCGACCTCCATATCCTCGACGGCGAGCTCACCGAGCCGAAGCTACCGCTGGTGCCGGGTCACCAGATCGTCGGCGTGGTCCGCGAGCTGGGGGAGGGGGTGGAGCGGTTCGGGACTGGCGACCGCGTCGGCGTCCCCTGGCTCGGCTGGACCGACGGCGAGTGCCGCTACTGCCACAGCGGCCGCGAGAACCTCTGCGACCACGCCAAGTTCACCGGCTACGACATCGACGGCGGCTACGCCGAGGTGGCCGCGGCCGACGCCCGTTACTGCTTCCCGATTCCGGATGGCTACCCGGACCTGCAGGCGGCGCCGCTGCTCTGCGCTGGCCTGATCGGCTACCGGGCGCTGCGGCTGGTGGGAGAGGCGGAGCGGATCGGCTTCTACGGCTTCGGCGCCGCCGCCCACATCCTCTGCCAGGTCGCGGTCCACGAAGGCCGGCGCGTCTTCGCCTTCACCCGCGATGGCGATGCGGAGACGCAGGCGTTCGCGCGCGGCCTCGGCGCCGAGTGGGCGGGCGGCTCGGAGGAGCGGCCGCCGGAAGAGCTCGACGGCGCGATCGTCTTCGCCCCCGTCGGGGCGCTGATGACGGCGGCGCTGCGGGCCAGCGCCAAGGGCGCGCGGATCATCAGCGCCGGCATCCACATGAGCGACCTCCCGTCCTTCCCCTATGCCGACCTCTGGGAGGAGCGCACGCTCGGCTCCGTCGCCAACCTCACCCGAGATGACGGCAACCAGTTCATCGCCCTGGCCCCAAAGGTCCCAGTCCAGACCGAGGTCACCGTCTACCCCCTGTCCCAGGCCAACGAGGCGCTAGAGGACCTCCGCGCCGGCGCCTTCCGAGGCGCCGCCGTCCTCCAAATCTGAACTGCATCAAATTCTCCTTCCAGCAGGTGGAAAATTTGATGCAGTTCGCTCCTGGGCGGGTTCGGGTAGCGGAGTGGCAACCACGTAAGCCACGGGAGGAACGTATGAGCGACGACATTCGCAACAAGGACGACGCCAAGGGGCGCCTGAAGGAAGCGGCCGGAGACCTGACGGGCGACGACGACCTCAAGCGCGAAGGCAAGGTCGACAAGGCCTCGGGTGCCGTCAAGGACGGTCTCGACAAGGTGTCCGACAAGGCCAAGGACGCCGTCGGCAAGGACCGCGACTAGCGGAACAAGTCTTCGCCGGGAGGGCGGCGGAGGGCGGCGGCGCCGGGACCGTCCTCCGCGCCGACGTAGCGGCCAAGACCGCGCACCACCACTACCGGCACCCCCTCGTTCTTCTCCCGAACGAGATCCGCGGCAGCTGCAACCTCATCTGCGATCGCGATCACCGTTGCACTCAGCTCCCGGCCGCTCGCGTCCCGTCGCCCGCGCCAATCGTCAAGCGGCTGCAGCCCGGCGCAGCCAATCGCGACCTCCGCCTGACCTAAGCGCCAGGCCCGCCCGAAGCTGTCGGCGATCACGACTGCAGCTCCTCCTAGTTCAGCTCTGATCTTCCGCGCCGAGGCATCCGGGTCTTCAGGCAGCAGGCAGAACGTCCCGTCCTCCACCAGGTTCGACGTGTCGATCCCGGCGTTCGCACAGACGAACCCATGCCTCGTTTCCGTGATCAGCACCCGCTCCTCCCGCAGCACCTCGCGGCTCTCGGAGAGCACCAGCTCCACGAGCTCCGCCTCCCTACTCAGCCTCTCCGCGATCTCGCGCGCCCGCTGCGACGGGGTCACCGAATCCAGCCGCACCACTCGCCCCTCCGCCTTCGAGACGATCTTCTGCGAGACCACGACCACGTCGCCCTCCCGCAGCTCCACCCGCTCGGCGATCAGCTCGCCCACCCGATCCCCCTCGTGCACCTCGGGCATGCCCGCGACGGGCAGCACCCGAAGTTCCCGGCTCATATCCCCAGCGCCTTCGCCGTCCGCTTCGCCCGCCCCGGCTGCTTCGCCAGCTCGCGGGTCAGCGCGATCACGTCGGCGGGGGTGTCGAGGTCGAGTTCGATCGAGGGCAGCTCCTCGACCCCGAAGGGGACGCCGGCCTGGCGCGCGGCCTCGACGTGGCGCGCGCGGCTGCCCTCGCCGAAGGCGGGGACGATCGCGCTCGGTGGGCTGAGCAGGAGCGCGTTGGTACCAGTGCCGTGGCGGTCGGGGACGACGCCGACGTAGCTGCCGGGGACGCCGGTCAGCAGGCGGTCGAGCTCGCGCGGGTCGAGCAGCGGGCAGTCGCCGGCCAGCAGGACCACCCGATCGGCCCCGTCGGCTTCGGCGCGGGCGATCCCCGCCAACGCCGCCTGCACGTGGCCGCCGTCTTCGGGGTCGGGCACTACCTCGGCGCCTGCCGCGGCCGCCAGCTCCTGGGCGATCCGGTCGCCGGTGACGACGATCGTCCGCTCGATCGCCCGGGCGCGGCCGATCGCCTCCAGCACGTCGGCGACCATCGCCTCGGCGAGGTCGCGCCGCTGGCCGCCCGTGATCCCGGCAGCCATGCGCTGCTTCGCCGCGCTGAAGCGCTTCACCGGCAGGACCGCGATCGCGTTCAAGAGGCGAGCGTAGCGGCGTAGTCGAGCACGATTCGCGCCAGCCGCACCCGGGCCGCGGGGCTGTCCATCAGCGTCGGTGCCATCAGGGTTGGGATCTCCGCCGGGGGCGGATCGGGGTCGCCCTCGTCGACCACCATCGCGTCGATCAGCCCCGCGTACAGAGAGGCGACGCCGGCCGCGGTGGTCGGGCGGCCGAGGCCTTCCATGAAGCGGTCGGTCGGGCCCTTGACGACGGCGCCGGCGACGTAGGGGCTGACGGCGACGACGGGGGCGGGGGAGGCGGCGATCGCCTCGCGCAGGCCGGGGACGGCGAGGATCGGGCCGATGCTGATCACCGGGTTGGACGGGCCGATGACGATCACCTCGGCGTCGCGCAGCGCTTCCAGTACCTCCGGCGTCGGCTCCGCCGCCTCGATCCCCTCCAGCTGGACGCCGAGGACCTGCGGCTGGCCGCCGTCGAGGATCAGGTACTCCTGCAGCCCGCGCTGCCCGGCCGGCGTCATCACCTGCGTGCGGACCGGCGTGTCGCACATCGGCAGCACTCGCGCCTCGACCCCGAGGCCGCGGGCGATCTGGGCCTGGGCGTCGGTTGGGCGGCCGCCGTCGTCGAGGAACTGGCGCCGATAGAGGCAGGCGGCGAGGTCGCGATCGGAGAGGCCGAACCAGCTCGGGGCGCCGAGCTGCTTGAGGCGGTTGAAGACGACGAAGTCGTCGCTCTGGATCCCCCAGCCGCGCTCGGCGTCGATTTCGCCGCTGAGCCAGTAGGTGACGAGATCGGGGTCGGGGGAGACATGGACGCCGAGCACCTCGACGTCGTCGCCGGTGTTGGCGATCACCGCCAGGTCGGGACCGAGCTCCTCCTGCATCCCGGCCGCGAGTTTGGCACCGCCGGTGCCGCCGGCCAGAAGAGCAACCTTCACTAAGGGAGCTCCCGCATCGGAGCTCTCACTTGCCGAGGCGCCAAAGGTGGAGCCGTCACGACCAGTGGTCGCCCTCGGGCAGGCCGGTGAGACGGATTCCCGCGTGGACCTTGTAGCGGGTGTTGACCGAGATCAGCATCGGGGTGAGCTGCTCGACGATCCGCGCCATCTCCAGCGCGCCCGCGTTGACCGCGCGCAGGCCGGGGATCTGTTCGATCAGCCGCGCCACCCGTGCCTTGTCGGCCTTCTTGTCGCCGCAGATGAGGATGTCCTCGCCGAGCTCGGCGTGGAGGTCGGCGAGGGTGGGGGCGCCCACGGTGTGCAGGGCAGAGACGACGGTTACGCCCTCGGGCACCATCTCCTGCGCCTGCTGGGCGGCCGATCCCTGCCAGACGCCCAGCGAGCGGGTCGCTTTGCCGCTGACCGCGGCGGCAAGGGGGACGGTGCAGTCGACGAGGATCTGCCCGGGCCGCAGCGCCTCCCGCAGGTTGTTGAGGTTCTCCGACTGGGCGCGGAAGGGGACGGTGAGGAAGACGATCTCACCCTTGGTCGCTGCCTGCTCGTTCTGAAGGCCGGTGACGTCGGTGTCCGGGACCGCCTCACGCACCTTGGCCGCCGCCTCCTCGGCCCGCCCGGCATCACGGGAACCGAGCACGACCGCCGCACCCGCCTGCGCCCAGCGCCGCGCCAGGCCGGCGCCGAGGGCGCCGGTGCCGCCAATGATCGGGATCGGTTCGCTTGAGGGCATCAAAAATCTGAGGTAGTCAACTATTGGGGATCAGGGAGGTTGGGTCGCGCAGTCTATGCTCCCGCGGCAATGAGGCTTGAGGGCAAAAGGGCGCTGGTCACTGGCGGCGCCAGCGGGATCGGCGCCGCGACCGCCGCTCGGCTCGCAGCCGAGGGCGCCGAGGTCTGGGTCGGCGACCTCAACCTCGAGGGCGCGGAGAAGGTGGCGGGGGAGATCGCCGGTCACGCGGTCGAGCTCGATGTCACCGACCTCGAAACGGCTCGCCGCGCGGTCGCAGCCGTAGGCGACCTCCACGTCCTCGTCAACAACGCCGGTATGGACAACTTCGGCTTCTTCGTCTACGTCACCCCCGAGCAGTGGGGGCAGACGCTCGACGTCAACCTCGGCGGGGTCATGAACTGCACCCACGCGGCGCTGCCGGGGATGCAAGAGCGCGGCTACGGCCGCATCGTCAACATCGCCTCCGAGGCCGGCCGCGTCGGCTCCAAGGGCTCGGCCGCCTACAGCGCCGCCAAGGCCGGCGTGATCGGCTTCACCAAGGCGATCGCCCGCGAGGCCGCCCGCTACAACGTCACCGCCAACGCAATCGCCCCCGGCCCGATCGAGACCCCCCTGCTAATGGGCGCCAAGGAGTTCGGCGAGATCGGCGAGAAAGTCATCGAGACGATGAAAAGCAGCACCCAGATGGGCCGCCTAGGCCAGCCCGAGGAGGTCGCCGCAGCCGTGGCGTTCTTCGCAAGCGACGACGCCTCGTACGTGACCGGGGAGACCCTGGGCGTAAGCGGCGGCCTCGGCATGGTCTAGCCGCACCGAGCTACAAAAACAGGCTGGGTAGGGGGCGAGTCACGGACACTTGGTGACTTAGCCTTGCCATGGCAAGGTCAACTCACCAATCGTCGGATGAGCGACGGAGGGAACGGGTTCGGATGGCGCGAGAGGCCTGGGCGTTGGCCGAAAACCAGCACGGGGTCCTGGCGCGCCACCAGCTGATCGGGGTGGGGTACACGCGCGAAGCGATCGACCACCGCATCAGGAAGGGACGCCTGCACCCTCTTCATCGCGGCGTGTACGTGGTCGGTAGGCCGTATGCCACTGACCATGGGCGATGGATGGCGGCGGTCCTCGCCTGCGGCGACGGCGCCGTGATCAGTCACTCCAGCGCAGCGGCTCTCTGGCGCATTGGGAAGGAGCAGCGCGATCTCGTGGAGCTCTCCCTACCCAGCTCTTCTCGTCGGAGCCACCCAGGACTTCGGATCCACCGCCGCCCTTCGCTCAACCCCCAGCGCGACCTTACCCACGAGTACGGGATTCCGGTCACCACCCCCGTGCAAACCCTCATCGACATGTCCCTCCGCCTCGACCGTCCCGGCGTGGAGCGGATGATCAACGAGGCGGACAAATACAACCTCGCCCACCCGCCGCAGCTGCGAGAGGCGCTCGACGAACGCGCCGGCGAGAAAGGCGCCGCCAAGCTCCGCTTCATCCTCGACCGGCGCACCTTCCGTCTCACCAAGGAGGAGCTGGAACGCCGCTTCCTCCCGCTCGCCCGCGAGGCAGGTCTACCGACCCCGCTCACCGGCCGGTTCGTCAACGGATTCGAAGTCGACTTCTGTTGGCCGGACTTGGGCCTCGTCGTCGAGACCGACGGCCTTCGCTACCACCGCACGCCCGCAGAGCAGGCGCGGGACCGCTTGCGCGATCAGGCCCACACGGCTGCTGGCCTCACCCCGCTGCGCTTCACCCACGAGCAGGTCCGCTACGAGCCCGAGCACGTGCTGGAGGTGCTGCGAGCGACGGCGAGGGTGCTTGTGGAGCGCCTACCTCAGCTGTCGGCCGAGGCGCTCGGCACGCCCAACCGCCCGGCCATCGTGACGAAGTAGTCGAGCGCGGCCGGGTTCGCCAGCGAATCGCGGCTCGCCGCCTTCTCCGGCGGCGTTCCCATCAGGATCCGCTTCACCGGCACCTCCAGCACCTTGCCGCTCAGCGTCCGCGGCACCTCGTCAATCTGGAAGACCTCGTCGGGGACGTGGCGTGGCGAGCACTGCTCGCGCACTCGGCGGGCGATCTCCCGCGGCAGCTCCTCGTCGAGCTGCGCCCCCTCGCGCAGGACCACGAACAGCGGCATCCAGCCGTCGGTCCCGGGCCGCGGCACGTCGACCACGAGCGCGTCGACGATCGCGTCGATCCCCAGCACCGCCCGGTAGATCTCGCTCGTCCCCATCCGGATGCCGCCGCGGTTGATCGTCGAGTCCGAGCGCCCGTAGATGACCGCAGTGCCGCGCCGGGTCAGTTCGAGCCAGTCGCCGTGGCGCCAGACCCCGGGGAACATCTCGAAGTAGCTCTCGCGGTAGCGGCTGCCGTCCTCATCGCCCCAGAGGTAGAGCGGCATCGAGGGCATCGGCTCGGTGACGACGAGCTCGCCGACCTCCTCGACCACCGGCTCGCCCGCTTCGTCCCAGGCCTCGACCGCCGCCCCCAGCGCCCGCGCCTGCAGCTCGCCCCGGTAGACGGGCAACGTCGCGACGCCGCCGACAAAGGCGGTGCAGAGGTCGGTGCCGCCGCTGGTCGAGAAGAGCCAGGTATCTGCGCCGAGGTGCTCGTAGATCCAGTCGAAGCCCTCGGGCGAGAGCGGCGAGCCGGTCGAGCCGACCGCCTTCAGGGCGCCGAGGTCGCGGCCGCTCCCCGGCTCGACCCCGGCCTTCATGCAGGCGGCGATATAGGCGGCGCTGGTCCCGAACATCGTCACCCCGGCGCGCTCCGCCAAATCCCAGAGCACGCCCATGTCGGGATGCCCGGGGTTGCCGTCGTAGAGGACGATCGCCGCCTCGGTCAGCAGGCCGGAGACGATGAAGTTCCACATCATCCAACCGGTGGTCGTGAACCAGAAGAGCCGGTCGCCGGGACGGGCGTCGACGTGGAGGTGGAGCTTCTTCAGATGCTCGAGCAGGATCCCGCCCTGGCCCTGGACGATCGCCTTCGGCAGTCCGGTGGTCCCGGAGGAGTAGAGGACCCAGAGCGGGTGGTCGAAGGGGACGCGGTCGAAGCGCAGCTCGGCGCCCGCGCCGGCGGCGAGCAGCTCCTCCCAGCGCATCGCGTCGCGGAGCGGCGCCAGGTCGGGCTCGGGGTCGAGGTAGGGGAGGACGACGGTCCGCTCGAGCGTCGGCATCTCCTCCTGCAGGCGCGCCACCACCTCGCGGCGGTCGAAGTCCTTGCCGCCGTAGCGGTAGCCGTCGACCGCAAAGAGGACCTTCGGCTCGATCTGGGCGAAGCGGTCGACGACGCTGGCGGGGCCGAAGTCCGGCGAGCAGCTCGACCAGACGGCGCCGATCGAGGCGGTGGCGAGGAAGGCGACGATCCCCTCCGGGATGTTCGGCATGTAGGCGACGACGCGATCGCCGCGCCCGACTCCGAGCTCCCGCAGCCCCGCCGCCACCGCCGCGACCTGCGCCCGCAACTCGCCCCAGCGCAGCTCCTCGAGCTCCCGCAGCTCGGAGGCGTGGAGGATCGCCACCTCCTCGTCGCGCTTGCCGGCGAAGACGTGCTCTGCGTAGTTCAGCGAGGTGTTCGGGAACCAGCGGGCGCCCGGCATCTCGCGCGAGGCGAGGACGGGGGACGGGCCGCCGTCAGCCCGCACGTCGAAGAACTCCCAGATCGCCGACCAGAACCCGTCGAGGTCGTCGACCGACCACTGCCAGAGCTCGTGGTAGCCGGCAAAGGAGAGGCCGCGCTCGGCCTCCAGCCAGCGCATGAACTCGCGCAGCCGCGAGCGCTCGACCAGCTCGGCCGAGGGCTCCCAGAGCAGCTCGCCGTCAGCCGCGCTCACGATGCCGGAGGTGGGATTCGAACCCACAAGCCCGCAAGGGCAATCGATTTTGAGTCGATCGCGTATGCCAATTCCGCCACTCCGGCGCAGGGTGAACGATAGAGCCGATCAGGCCGGCTGCGGGTGGCCGGAGGCGCCGGCGCCGTAATCCTCGCCGGATCCGATCGGCCGCTCCTCCTCGACGTGCCACTCCTGGTTGAAGGCGTAGAGGGCGGCGGCGATGAGGACGATCTGCAGCAGGCCGAGGATGACGACCAGCAGCCCGATCACCGAAGAGCTGAAGGCGGCTTCGTCGAAGCCGGCGCGGTCGCGGTTGAACCAGCTTTCGGCGCCGACCGCGCAGAAGATCGCCAGGATCATCGAGAGCGCCGCCGCCACCGGCAGCACGCCGCGGTTCCAGCGGGCGACGATGATCGCGAAGAAGGCGTAGAGGATCGCGTAGGTCGCGCAGACGATTCCCATCCCGCTGCCGCCCTTCAAGAGCGACCAACCGCCGATCGTAATCAGCCCCGCGATCACCGCCGTCGCGACCAGCAGCAGCACGACGACGAACTTGGTCGTAACCGAGCTCCCTTTTTCCCGATTTGGCCGCCACAGTTCGTAGCCGGGCCTGACCTCTCCTACCGCCACGCCACGATCATAGAATCCAGAAGCGACGCGCCGCCGTTGGCCGCGCGTTAAGGGCCGAACGGCCCAGCCACGCGGGCGTGGCGGAATTTGGCAGACGCGCCAGGTTTAGGTCCTGGTGATCGAGAGATCGTGGGGGTTCAAGTCCCTCCGCCCGCACTTCGGCCGGTAGGATTCGCCCCCTGGGGCACTGGCCAAACTGGCTAAGGCACCGGTCTCCAAAACCGGCGATTCTAGGTTCGAGTCCTAGGTGCCCCGTCACCGAGAAGGTCCGAGGGTTTCCTCAAAAAGTCTTCGGGTAATAGGTCCCTGGCAGAGCGTGGAGAAGGGCTCTTGCTACCAGTCGGATCACCACCCGAGAGGACGACGCGTGTCTTATCCAGTCGGTCAGCGTCCCCGCTTTTCTCTCCGCTTGGCTTTGCTCGCCGGTGTCCTCGTCGGGGCGCTGGGCTTTTCGGCGGTCGGCCATAGCTCCTCGGTTGCGGCTGCATCTGACTCCAGCCGGGCGGTGAAAGGAACTCCCGGCGACGACCTGATCATCGCCGACCCCGCGGCAGAAACGATCGAAGGTAGAGGTGGGGACGACGTGATCTACGTCGATGCTGGGGCCAGGAGGGTCGATGCCGGTCCCGGCGATGACGTCATCTACGGAGGGCCGAAAGCCTTCGGGCCTACGGGCACCGAGCTTCGCGGCCTCAATGCCTCGAGTACGAGCTTTGGCTCTCGAGGGGGCAGCGTTTCTCGCAACCTTTTCCTCCTCACGCCGATCACCTGCTCGGCGAATCCATGTCTCGGCGGCAACGGCGGCCAGCTGCTGAAAGGGGGGACCGGGAATGACCAGATCTTCGCCCAGCGGGGAGATGACGAACTCCTCGGCGAAGGCGGGGAAGACGCCCTGTTCGGTGGCACCGGCAACGACGCGATGCACGGCGGAACCGGCAACGACTTCCTCTTTGGCGGCCCTGGGATCGACACGATCTACGGGGACGCGAACAACGACCTCGTCCGCGGCGACGGCACGATCGACTTCATGTACGGGGGCGAAGGAAACGACACGGTGAGCTTCTCGACCGGCGTCACCCCAGGCAACGAATCCGCCTACCCGACGTCCGTCAAACACGTTGAAGGCTTCCCCGAAGCGACGAGCGGAGACGGCCGCGGCGTCTACGTCCGCATCGACGGTGCCGCCACTACGTGCGGCGGACCGCCCTACTCGGCCTGCGATTCGGGTGCGGCCGTCGGCGGCGGCAGCGACTACATCGCCACCTCTGAGTTCGAGAACATCATCGGCTCCGCCTTCCCCGACATCATCGTCGGAGCTTCCGGTGCGAACAAGCTCTACGGCGGCGGCGGTGGTGACGTGATCGTTGGCGGCGGCGGTGCCGACACCATCTATGGCGGTGGAGACGGCGACTACATAGAAGGCAGCAGCTCCGCGATGGCATATGGAGGGAAGGGGTCGAACAACTGCGTCGGCGTCACCGTGGTCAAACAGTGCACCGGCACCAGTGCCAAAACGGTTCAGCCCCCGGCGGCCAAACTGGTCGCGGGCGTGCTGATGACCGAATCCCCGCTCGGCGGCTACGACGCCGCCTACCTCCTCGGCAGCGAAAGTGCCGACGAAGTGACCGCAGCCGTTTCGGGAAGCGTGGTCAAATTCACCAGCAAAGGGACCACCAGGTTCGCGACGGAATCGGAAGGTTGTCTAATCGAACTGGAAGCGACGGTGGCGAGCTGCACTCTTCCGACCGGCGCCAAACTCGACGCGGTCGTTCTCGCGGGCTTGAAAGGCAACGACAACCTCTCGATCGCCAACGGCGGTTTCGGCCTCGCCACCGCACCGATCCTGCTCGGCGGTGAAGGCGGGGACGTCCTCACCGGTGGCAACGGGACCGAAGATGCGCTAGTTGACGGCAACGGGACCGGCGCGGACAAACTGAACGCGCTCGGCGGCGATGACTGGCTGGCCAACAACCAGGGACTCGACCTGCTGGAAGGCGGTCGGGACAACGACACCTTCCTTTCCGTCACCACCTGCGACGGAGACACCATCTTCGGGGCGGAAGACGAAGCTGCCGACGGCTTCGCCCGCAACGAGGCGTCGTGGGAGAAATTACCGGCAGCCCTGGGCGGTGTGACCGCCTACCTCGAAACCCAGAGCGCGGGCAGCTATTACGACAGTGTCTTGGAAGAACCGGCTTGCGCCTCTGGAACGCCCACCACCCTGATCGGGCTCGATGATCTCAAGGGGTCATTCCAGGCCGACAATCTCCATGGCGGCGCCGGGGCGAACTTGATCTCCGGGGAGACGGCGAAAGACTCGCTGTTCGGAGAAGCCGGCAACGACGAAATCGCCGCGAAGGACACCTACAACCTCTCGCCTCAACCTGAAAAGGACGTGGTCGGCGGCGGCGAAGGCCAGGATCGCTGTGCGGTCGACAGCGCTCTCGACGAATGGACGGGCTGCGAGTTCGTCGAATGAACCGGAGAAGAAGATGAACTCACGCGCAATCCCCAGATATCACGGCCGCTTCGCCTTTCTCTTCCTTGCCGTGCTGATCGCCTCGATCTCTTACGCGGTTGGAACGTCCTACACCAGCCCTGCCAAGGGCCGAATCGTCGGGACCAAGGTCGGGCTCTCAACAGGAGAAGGGTTTGATTCCTGTACGGCCTATGTGTCGAACACGTTGCAGGCAATGTGGCCGAACACGCACTACGCATACATTGGGGTGTACATCGGCGGAATCACGGCGCTGAAAGAATCGTCCTGCAACACCCCGGATCGGAAATACCTATCGAACGTGCACTCCCAAGGATGGGATTTCCTGCCGATCTTCGACGGCAAGCAAGCCCCATGCGGTGAAGGGTACGACTACAAGTTCAGCGCCGACCCGACGGATGCATTCAGCCAGGCGAGAACCGAAGCAGCCGTCGAAGCGGACAATGCCGCAGGCGCGCTCCAGAAACGCGGCTTCATCGTCAAGCCGGGGACGATCGTCTACTACGACCTCGAGAACTTCAATCAGGAAGGCGCGCCGAACTGCAAGAGCGCTACGGAAGCCTTCATCAACAACTGGGTGAGGGTGCTGCACGAGCAGTACGGAGTGACGGCGGGTCTGTATGGATCCGCCAATGCCTCTCACCTCGCCCAGTTCTGGGGCATCGCCAATCCGCCTGACGACATCTGGATTGGTGATGCGGTCATGTACGGAAGCGGCGAAACGCCGGAGAAGTCCGTCTACAAAGTCAACAGCTCGATCCCAAGTACCTCATGGCCGAACCGCAGGCTCAGGCAATATGAAACGGAACGGATCCAAACCGTCAACGTAAGCGGGACGAACGTGCAGATCACGATCGACCGCGATTGCGCCCACGGGCTCGTGGCGGGCACGGGCGGGAAGAAGGAAGAGCCGGAATGCTTCGCAAAATAAGCAAACAACCGAAGCTCTGGATGGGCGCAATCGCCCTACTGGCGATCGGCCTGGCCGCTTTCGCTATCGGCGCTAACTCCGGCGACGGCGGGGCGAACGCCGCATCCGGGGAAAGCCCCTCGCAGTTGCCCAGCACCGCTCCCGCGCAGCCCGGGGGCGGTAAGGACGTAATCGCAAACGCGGAAATGATCGGCCCGAGCGAAGCCTGGGCGGCTACCGGCAAGAGACTTGCCCTGACCGCTGACGCGGGTGGGCAATGGAAGACGATCACGCCCAAGGGAATCCGAGCGGAATCAATCAGGGCGACTTTCTTCAGCGACGCCACGCATGGTTGGATCGTGGTCTGCCCGAACCCGTACGTGACTCATCCACAGCTGTCGGTCCTTGCGACCAGCGACGGCGGCGACAACTGGAGCAGCAGCGAAATAGTCGATCCCAGCCTGATGTCGATCGTCGGGGTTCAGATTTCCTTCGTCGGCGAAAGTGGCTGGGTGTCGGTCGACGAACAGAGTCCCGGCGGGAGCAATGCAATCTCCCGTCTCTATTCCTCGGTGGATTCCGGGAGGACGTGGTCCACTCTCCCGCGGCCCCCGGTCCCCGGTGAACTGAAGTTCACCTCCACCAGCGAAGGCTGGTTGGCTGGTGGCGTAGGGGTGCAGTCGCTGTGGCGGACCCTCGACGGAGGCCAGACGTGGTCACCAGTGAAGCTGGAGCTTCCGGCCGGGGTGGAAGAAGAGATGGTCAGCTATCGAACTCCGGAAGTAGCGGAAGACGGCTCGGCGTTACTACCGGTCACTTTCTCGAAGCCGGAATACGAAACCGAAGTCGGCGTCTACACGAGCAGCGACGGTGGCGACAGCTGGACCCTCGGAACCGTAACCCCGATGGCCGGCGCTACCGAACCCGGGTTGGCCGTCGAAGTCACCTATCCGGATCCGGAAACGGTCGCAATGGTCGACCCCGAATCCAGCGCCCTCGCGATCGTCTCCGAGGAACCGCCTGGGGGGCCAGGGGAAACGGGTCGCTCGCCTTCCTCCTCTCTGTCCCGGAGGGTGGTGGACACGAGCGGCCTGCCGACGTCGGCCTTGGTGGATCTCGTGGACGATCGGGCCGGACTCGCCTTGGCGAACAGCGCCAGCTGTCCTGGCTGCAGCGAAGAAGGAGTGCTCTACTTCACCGAAGACGGCGGGCAGAGTTGGAAGCCGTCTCCGTCGAGGCCCTGAGCAGTCTGGGCGGGGGTTCGCTCAGACGAGGAGCAGGCCGATCAGGAGCAGGACGACGCCTGCGGTGGCCGCCGCGCCCGCGGCGCCGAGGAGCCAGCGGCGGCGGGCGATGATCGAGATCGAGGCGAGGACGATGCCGACCTCGAAGGCGACCTCGGCGAGCTCGAAGTCGAAGTGCTTGGTGTTGGCGTGGTCGACCTCGTGGCGGTGGGCAGCGATCTCCTCGCCGAGGTGGTGATCGGTGGGGCTGAGGTGCTCGAACACACGCTTCTCGTGCTCGCGCGCTTTGGCAGCGGCGACATGGCGGGCGGGGATGCCGGCGCCGAGAACGCGCAGCAGCGAGGCATTGCCTTTGGCAATGTCGATTTTCACCTGGTTGGTCTCGAGGCGGGCGGAGGCGGTGCCGCCGTGGGTCTCGCCGGTGATCACCTCTTTCAGCGCCTCGTTGGAAAGGAAGGTCGCGATCGCGAGGAGGCAGGCGATCACCGCGACCGTCACCGCCGCCAGCTGGGCGTGATGTGGGAGCTCGCCGCCGCTTGCGACGTGGTGACCCTGCTCGAAGCGCTCGTATGACCGGTGGGCCTCCATGCGGCGAGCCTTCTAACAGGCGGGCCGGTCGTGGTCCCCTTCCGCCGGACGGGCCGCGTCGTACCCCCACCTGTCCCACCGCCGCCCCCTCGGGTTGGACTTTTCGTCACTTGCTTCTGGGGCGGGCCTCTGCCACTCTGGCGCTGATGGGGGGGAGGACTCCACTAGCCAGGAGACTGGGGGAAGCCGCGGCAGTCGCTGCGCGCGAAGCCTCTGCCGAGGAGGCTCTCGCCGATCCCAGTCCCGGCATGCGGCGGCGCGAGCTGCTGGCCGGCGGCGCCGGCCTTGCCGCGGCGGCGATGCTCAGCGGCCCGGTCTCGCGGGCGCTGGCGGCATCGGCGCCGCGGGTCGTCGTGGTCGGCGGCGGCCTGGCGGGCCTCACCTGCGCCTACCGCCTCAAGCAGAGCGGTCTCAACGCTCAGCTTTATGAGGCCTCCGACCGGCTCGGCGGCCGCTGCTGGACCCGGCGCGGCGACTTCGCCGAAGGCCAGATCGCCGAGCACGGCGGCGAGCTGATCGACCAGGGGCATACGGAAATTCGCAAACTCTCGAAAGAGCTGGGTCTGGAACTCGACAACCTGCTCGCGGCCGAGGCCAACGGGACCGAGGCCTTCTACTACTTCGACGGCAAGCCCTACACGTTCGAAGAAGCGACGAGCGACCTCAAGGGGATCTGGCAGCAGATCCACAAGGACGTCTCCGCCGCCAGCTACCCGACCCTCTACAACCTCTCGACCGAACGCGGCCGCGAACTCGACGCGATGTCGATCGCCGACTGGATCAAGGCTTACGTGCCGGGCGGGCTGAAATCGAAGCTGGGGCAGCTGCTCGACGTCGCCTACAACATCGAGTACGGCGCCGAGACCAGCGTCCAGAGCTCGCTCAACATGCTCTACCTGCTCGGTTACTCGGGGCAGGGCCAGCTGCGGATCTTCGGCCCCTCGAACGAGAAGTACCACGTGCGGGGCGGCAACGACCAGATCCCGAAGCTGCTCGCCGCGCAGCTGAAAGGGCAGATCAGCAAGGAACGGGCGCTGACCTCGATCAGCCGCAACGCCGACGGCAGCTACCGACTCGCCTTCGCCTCCGGTCTCAGCACCGAAACCGTCGTCGCTGACCACGTGGTCCTGGCGCTGCCGTTCTCGATCCTGCGCACGCTCGACTACAGCGGCGCCGGCTTCTCCTCACTGAAGGAAACGGCGATCGAGGAGATGGGGATGGGGACCAACTCCAAGCTCCACCTGCAGTTCAAAGACCGGCTCTGGAACAGCCTCGACTGCAACGGCGAGACCTACGCCGACACCGGCTACCAGAACACCTGGGAGGTGACGCGGGCGCAGCCCGGCGCCGCCGGGATTCTGGTCGACTACACCGGCGGCAAGATTGGCGCCAGCTTCGGCACCGGCACGCCGACTGAACGGGCAACCCAGTTCCTCAAACAGATCGAGCCGGTGCTGCCTGGCATCTCCTCGCGCTGGAATGGCCGGGCGACGATCGACTACTGGACCGGCTATCAGTGGACCAAGGGCTCCTACTCCTACTGGAAGGTCGGCCAGTACACGAAGTTCTCGGGAATCGAGCGCGAACCGGAAGGCAACTGCCACTTCGCCGGCGAGCACACCTCGATCGACTTCCAGGGCTATCTCAACGGCGCCGTCGAATCCGGCGAACGCGCCGCCGGCGAGATCCTCGCCGGCCTCAAGTAGGCGCGGCGCCCGGTTCTGGCCGGACTCTCGTTCTAAAACCCTTGCGGCGGTCCGACGGCGCGGCTAGGTTTGCGCTTACGGACTTGATCGAGCAGAAGGGGAGACGGATGACTCGGAGTTGGCGTATTTCGATGGCGGCGACGATGGCGGCGTTGCTGGTGGCGGCGATGGTGGCCGCGCCGAGCGGAGCGGCGACCGGCGCTGCCGGCGTGTCGGCCGGCTGCACGCCGAAGACGAACATCGAGGCGATCGTCGACGACTCGGGATCGATGGCCATTACCGACGAAAATCGACTGCGTGTGCAGGCGATGGGACTGCTGATCAACACGCTGCCGGCGAAGACTCTGCTCGGCGCAGTCGAGTTCGGCTCGGCGGGCTTCGAAACCCCAGCCGCCAGCACCGTCTTCCCGCCCGAGCCGGTGGGGCCGAACGGCGTCGCGATGAAGACCGCGCTCGAAGCGGTCATCAACGCCGACAGTGGCGCCACCGACTACAACTCGGCCTTCGCCAAGGCCGACGCCGACGACCCCGGCGCGCAGGCGCGGATCTTCCTCACCGACGGCGGCCACAACGAAGGCACCTACAACGAAGCGCACCTTGCGCACAACGTGCCGACCTACGTGATCGGCTTCGGCACCGGCCTAACGCTTGAAGAAGACCAGGCGCGGCTGCAGAAAATCGCCACCGACACCGGCGGTCAGGTCTTCCAGCTCGAAGACAACACCCAGCTGCAGCCGGTGATGAACAAAATCGGCGCTGCTCTCACCTGCCAGACGCCGCCGCGGGAATTCAAGGACCTGCTGAAGCAGGGCCAGTCGAAGACCCACGTGATCGCCGTTGGCGCCAAGACCAAAGTGCTGCAGATCGCGCTCAGCTGGGCGAGCCCGAGTGACATCTTCAAGCTCGGTCACCTGAAGCTGATCGTCAAAAACAAAGTCGTCGCCGCCGGCCGGCCGAAGATCGCCAAGCTGAAGGTGAAGAAGACCAGCAGCGCCACCTTCGCCGTCGCCAAGGTCTCGGGGCTCCGCAAGGGCACGCTGCGCTTCTCGGTCAAGGCGACCCAGATCGGTTCCGGCGAACCGAAAGTGCAGCTGACGACGCAGGTGGGTCCCGGCTCCGGGAAGTGACCGGGCCCGCCTGCCGGGTCGAAGAGCTGACGGTCGAGGAAGTCGACCGGGTCGCCCACCTCTTCCAGGAGCTGGTCGAGTTTCACGGCGAGGTGGTGGAGGGCGCCTGGCCGGTGCGCCGCCGGGAGGATGCCTGGGCGCTCCGGCGGGGGCAGTACCTCGAGTGGCTGGGCGAGGGGAGCGCGCGGATGTTCGCCGCCGTTCCTCCTGAGGGCGATGAGGCGCTCGGCTACGCGGTCCTCAGCGTCAAGCCTTCGATGGCGAGCTGGGACGTAGGCCCGCGGGTGGGGGAGCTGGAGACGCTCGCCGTCGCCGCGGCCGCCCGCGGCCAGGGCATCGGCACGATGCTGATCGAGGCCTGCCGCGAGCGCCTCCGCGCCGAGGGCGTCAGCCACTGGGCGGTTGGCGTGGTCGAGGCGAACGAGGGGGCGACGAGGCTCTACGAGCGCGCCGGGTTCAGGCCCTTCTACCGCGAGCTGCTCGGCCGCGTCTAGTTCTCGGCCGAGGCCCCAGCCGGGGCGCCGGGGCTGATCTCGAGGCCGTCGGCGAGGGCGAAGAAGGCGCGGGCGAAGGGGCTCGCGGCGGTGCGCTCGCGCAGCTGCTCCCAGTCGATCTGCTCGCGCAGGGAGCGGGTGATCAGGATCAGGTCGCGGTAGTCGGCGCTGTGCTCGTCGAGCGCGAGCAGCTTGGTGACGAGGAGGTCCTCAAGGTCCATGACCCGGATCTGCATCGCCTCAACGCTCATCTCCTCGCCGCGGGCGATCACCTCGTCGTCGATGGTCAGCCCGGACGGTTCGTAGATCAGGTCGATGAGGATGTCGCCGTCCCAGGCCTTGCGCAGCCACTGCTCGGGCGGCGTCTCCGGCCGCATCCCGGCTTCGGCCAGCGCTTCCTGGGCGCGCTCGGCGTCCTCGGGCTTCAGCATTAGGTCGATGTCGTTGGAGGAGGGCGGGCCGCCGCGGGCCCAACAGCCGAGCCCGCCGCCCAGCACGTAGGGGATTTCCTGGCGCTCCAGCGCCGCGATCGAGCGCTTGAGGCTGTCGGTCAGCTCGGCGGCGACCTCGTTCTTGCCCAGTCCCTCGGCCATCTTCTTCCTTTCCGTGCCCCGGCGCCCCCGTGCCTAAACGCCCCTTTTTGCCGCCAGCGGAGGCGGGTAGGGAGGCGACGATGGCTTCGAGCAACGGTGACGGACGGCTGTCCGGCGGCGAAGGGCGGCTGCGGGTAGCGGCGACCGGCGACATCCACTGCCGCGAGTCCAATCGCGAGGCGATCGTCGACTCCTTCGCGCAGCTAGGCGACGACGTCGACCTGGTCCTCGTCGCCGGTGACCTGACCAGCCACGGCCGCCTCGAGGAGGCAGAAATCCTCTGCGAAGCCGCGGCGGCGACCGCGGCGCCCGTGTACGCCGTGCTCGGCAACCACGACTGGCACGCCGACGAAGCCGAGGCGATCCTCGAGCGCCTGCAGGCCGGCGGGGTGGAGATGCTCGACCGCCGCGCCGCCGTCTGCGAGGTCGGCGAGGTCGAGGTCGGGATCGTCGGCGTCAAGGGTTTCGTCGGCGGCTTCGCGCCGCGCCACCTGCCGGACTTCGGCGAGCCCTCGCTGCGGGCGGTCTACCGCGAGGCGACCGAAGAAGTGGAAGCGCTCGACGCGGGGCTGCGGGAGGTGGCGCTCTGCCCGCTGCGGATCGTCCTCCTCCACTACGCGCCAATCGAGGCGACGCTGGAAGGGGAGCCGCGGGAGATCTGGGTCTTCCTCGGAAGCGACCGACTGGCGGCGCCGATCCTCGAGCACGGTCCCGACCTCGTCCTCCACGGCCACGCCCACGCCGGCTCGCCCGACGGGACGATCGGCGAGACGCCGGTCCACAACGTCGCCCAGCCGCTGCTCGGCACCGACTTCCGCCTCTTTGACCTCGAGGCCAGCCGGGCGCAGAGCCAGATCCGCTGATCAGGCGCGCGGGCAGAAGCCCGCGCTAACGCGGTTCGAGGCCGATCAGGTCGTAGTAGCCGACCAGGAAGAGGCGCTTGCCGTCAGAGACCATCGGCGTGTAGCCGGCCTGCTTGATGTGGAAGACGCGCTTGCCGGTGCGGGCGTCGAGGCCGGTCGTCTCCTGGGTCTTGAAGCTGGAGGTGTAGACGGTGCCGCCGATCACCGTGGCGGTGCCGGGGATCGGGCCGCCGACGTCATAGCGCCAGCGCGGCTTGCCGGTGTGGGCGTCGAGGGCGAAGAAGTGGCCGTTTTCGGCGCCGATGTAGATGCTCGGCGGGGTGCCCGGGACTTGGGCGACGGCGGGCGAGCCGTAGACGTAGCCGCCGGCGTCGAACGACCACTCGACCTTGCCGGTCTTCTCGTCGAAGGCGTAGACGGTGCCGTCGTCGCGGGCGGCGTAGACGCGGCCGAAGCCGATTGCGGGGGAGGAGAAGAAGCCGCCGTGGCCGTAGGGCGGCACCTTGCTCGTGTTGGTCCGCCAGACCGGCTTGCCCGTCTTCGCGTCGAGCGCGAACATCGAGCTCTGGTAATCGGCGACGAAGACGTTGCCGTCGTCGTAGCTGGGGCTGGCTTTGATCGCGCCGGGGGCGTTGAAGCTCCAGCGCGTCTTGCCGTCGGAGGCGCGCAGGGCGACCACGTTGGTCGTATCGGTGCCTAGATACAGCGTCCCGTTGACCGCGAGCGGCGAGGATTCCAAGTGCCCGTTCAGGTGCCGGACCCAGAGCTTCTTGCCGGTCTTGGCGTCGCCGGCGGCGAGATTGCCAGTGAGGAAGGCCCCGTAGACGGCGCCGCGGTAGTAGACGGGCCCGGTGACGAAGTTCGGCTTCCCCTTGTCGCTCGGTCGCACGTTCAGTTCCCACAAGACCTTCCGGTCCCGCAGCCGCAGCGCTTTCCCGTTCCCGTACTTGTTGATCACGTAAGCGACGCCGCCATGAATCGCCGGCGGGAACTCGATCAGCGCATGCGTATTGATCGACCAAGCCTGTTTCAGCGGCGGATCGAGCGCCCGGCTCTGGTCCGGCAGATAGTGCGTCCGCTGCGGCACCCGCCCGAAGTAGGGCCAGTCGACGAAGCCGGCGGCGGGGGACCCTGAGCCGCCCGCTGAGGCGGTGGCGCCCGAGTCGCTCGAGCCGCAGCCGGCGAGGGCAAAGAGGAGCAGGGCCCCACCCCCGGCAGTTAAGAGTCGTGAAATCGCAGCGCGCATCCGCTTCCTCATCGGCAACACGAGGCGCCATCTCAACGCCCCGCGAAGCCGTTCATCTAGGCCTAAAGAAAGAGAGCGGCGGACGGGACTCGAACCCGCGTCATCGCCTTGGAAGGGCGAGGCTCTACCGTTGAGCTACCGCCGCGCGGCGGAAGCCGCCCCGCTTTGCGGTGCGGCGTCGATGACAGTTTGCACAAACGACCTCGCACTTTGCAATCTCGTCGAGCACGTCCTGCCATCGCCGACTTTGGAGGCCGTCCGAGATTCCGAACTTCTTGTCTCTCAAGTGGTCGAACTCGAGCACGACGGGGTCGCTCTCCCCGCAGTCGACGCAAGGGTGCTCCCGCAGAAAGTCAACCATGTACTGCGTTCGTTCTCCGAGCAGGGCTATCTTCCGTTGTCGCGCGGAGGCGATATAGCGAGCTTTGTTAGCGGCGTAATGCTCCTGCTTATAGGCGGCGCGGCACGTTCGGCAATACGTATCTCGCTGACCGAGCCTCCTCCGGCGCCAGGCAAATTGCTCGTGGGACTTCTCCTCTTTGCAGCGCGAACAGTTCGCCATGAAAGACAGCATACGAAGGCGAACAGACGTTCCCATAGGCATCCGATCCGCCGATCCGTCAAAATGAAAAACCCCACGGGGAGTGGCGCAGTCTGGTAGCGCACTCGGCTGGGGGCCGAGCGGTCGCAGGTTCAAATCCTGTCTCCCCGATCATCTGGACGGTAGTGTCAGTAGCGATGGATGTCCGGCTTTTTTCAATGCCCGGCTCGCACGCCGCGACGACCGGGGAGCTGCTGTTTCAGCAGAAGGGGATCGCTTATAAGCGGACTGATCTTCTGCCGGTTGTCTCTTGGGTGGTGCTGAAGGCTCTTCGGTTTCCTGGGGTGACGGTGCCGGCGGCGAAGATCGATGGTAAGCGGGTGCAGGGGACGCGGGAGATTGCCCGGGCGCTGGAGGCCCGCCAGCCGGAGCCGCCGCTGTATCCCGAGGATGCGGAGCGGCGGCGGGCGGTGGAGGAGGCGGAGCGCTTCGGCGACGAGGTGCTCCAGCAACGGGTTCGAGAGATCTTCCTCTGGTCGGCGCGCAAGGATCACAGCGGCCTCGTCGGCTATCTCGAGGGGTCGAAGATCGGGATGCCGCACCGGCTCGCGGCGATGACCGCGGGCCCCTTCATCGCCCTGGATGCCCGCTCCCGCGGGGCCACCGACGAGAACGTCCGCGCCGCGATCGCCGCCCTCCCCGAGTTGCTGCAACGGGTCGACGACTGGATCGCGGAGGGGGTTCTCGGGGGCGAGCAGCTGAACGCGGCCGATCTGCAGATCGCCCCCAGCCTGCGCTTGGCAATGAGCCTCGATGATCTTCGACCGGCTTTCGAGGGCCGTCCGGCAGGGCTCCTCGCGACCCGCGTCGTCAAGCACTTTCCCGGCCGAACCCCGCCGGTGCTGCCGCCGGAGTGGCTTGTCGATTTCCGCTCCGCTCATTCGTCGCCTAGCTAGATCGCAAATCTCTACGCGAGGAGAACGACATGAGCGCCACGTACACCTTTGACGTCTTTTCCAGTCTCGACGGCTTCGGCTCGGTCAGTGCCGACTGGAGCGGCTACTGGGGGAAGCAGGGACCGGAGTTGCTGGACCATCGGCTCGCCATCCACAGCGAGGAGCAGCGGATGGTCTTTGGGGCCAACACCTATCGGTTGTTCGAGCGGATGCTCGCCGAAAGCACGGAGGAGTCCGAGGTCCGCGATCCGTGGGTCGACCGGATGCGGAACCTGCCGGCGACGGTGGTGTCGACGACCTTGGAGGAGCCGCTCGACTGGCCGGACGCGACGGTGGCGAACGGGGATGCGATCGATGTCGTCGCTCGGCTGAAGGAGGAGTCCGCGGTGCCGTTGCGCTCGCACGGCAGCCTCGCGATGAACCGGGCGCTGATGGCTGCCGGCCTGGTCGACCTGGTGCAGGTCACCCTCTTTCCCGTGATCACCGGCAAGACCGGAATCGACCCGATCTTCGAGGGTGCGGCGGACTTCGACTTGGAGTTGGTCGACCAGCGGACGCTCGACGGCCATATCCAGGAGCTCACCTACCGGCCCAGCCTCCACTGAGAGGACAGCCCGGCCGGTCGGTTGGCGGCCAGGTTGGGACGGCATATGCTCGCTCCCGTGCCCACCTGGCTGAGGCGGCTCACCGACCTCGGCAGCCTGCCGACCGACAGCGCGGAGCTGCGGCTTCGCAAGTCGGTGCTGGTGCTGTCGGCGAGCCTGATGCCGACGCTGGCGTTCGCCTGGGTCGGGACCTATGCGGTGCTGGGGCTGTGGCTCTCGGCGGCGATCCCCTTCGCCTACCAGCTGGCCTCGGCGGCCAGTCTCTACACCTTCGCCCGCACCCGCCGCTACCGGCTCTTCCGGACCAGCCAGCTGCTGATGAGCCTGCTGCTGCCGTTTGCCCTGCAGTGGAGCCTGGGCGGCTTCGCGGCCTCCTCGGCGGTCGGGCTCTGGGCCTTCACCTGCCCGATCGGGGCGCTGCTGTTCGTCGGCGCCCGCCAGGCGGTGCCGTGGTTCCTCGCCTTCACCGCCCTGGTCGCCTTCTCCGGCGCGATCGACCCCGCCCTCGCCGCCCAGGCGCCGGACATCCCCCAGGGCGTCCAGGTCTCGTTCTTCGTCCTCAACGTACTCGGCGTCTGCGTCACCGCCTACGTCCTCCTGCAGTACTTCGTCCGCGCTCGCGAGCGGGCGCTGGCCGAACTCGGGGTCGAGCGGGCGAAATCCGAGCGCCTGCTCCTCAACGTCCTGCCCGGGTCGATCGCCGCCCGGCTGAAGGAGTCAGACGAGGTGATCGCCGAGGGCTTCGAGTCGGCGACCGTCCTCTTCGCCGACATCGTCGGCTTCACCCCGCTCGCCCAGGAGCTCGAGCCGGCCGCCACCGTCGCCCTGCTCGACCGGGTCTTCGCCCGCTGGGACGGCCTCGCCGAGAGCCAGGGCCTGGAGAAGATCAAGACGATCGGGGACGCCTACATGGTCGCCGGCGGGCTGCCGCAGCCGCGCCCCGACCACGCGGAGGCGATCGCCGAGATGGCACTGGCAATGGGCGCCGAGGTCGAGCGCGGCGCGGCGAAAGCCGGCTTACCGCTGCAGGTGCGGATCGGCATCGACAGCGGTCCCGTGGTCGCCGGGGTGATCGGCCGGGCGAAGTTCTCCTACGACCTCTGGGGCGACACCGTCAACACCGCGAGCCGGATGGAGTCCCACGGCCTACCGGGGGAGGTACAGGTGACCGAGCGGGTCTACCAGCGGCTGCGCGAGCGCTATGAGCTGCGCCAACGGGGGACGATCGAGGTCAAGGGCAAAGGGCCAATGACCACCTATCTGCTCCTCGGCCGCCGCTCCTGATCGGCGGAGCTCGCCGGGACGTATAGCTACCTTAGAAAGGTGTTTCGTCCAGCCGACATGCTCTCGCTCGTCCCCGGGGTGGCGCCGGTGCAGACGCGTCGAGCTGAGGAAGTTGATGGTTTCTTCGCTGCCGACTCGATGGTGCGGCGGCTGCACCGGGAGCGGCTGGTCCTCTTCTCCGGCGTGCGGGCGCTGTTGATGCAGGCCTGCGACCCGCTAGCGGTGGTCGGCTTCCAGCGCCACTCGATCATCTTCGACGACCCGCAGCTGCGGCTGGCGCGGACCGACGAGCGAATGTCGCGGATCTACTTCGGCAGCCGCGAGGAGGCGGAGGAGACCGGGCGGATCGTGGAGGCGATGCACCAGCGCGTGCGGGGGAAGACGCCCGCCGACTACGGCCCGATCCCCAAGGGGACCGCTTACGCCGCCTCCGATCCAAAGCTCGGACTCTGGGTGCTGGCGACGCTGGCCGACTCCGCCGTCGTCTACTACGAGCGCATCTTCGGCACGCTCGCGGTAGAGGAGCGGGAGCGCTACTGGAGCGAATACCGCCGCGTCGGCGAGCTGCTGGGGCTGCCGTCGGAGTCGATGCCGGCAACCTTCGAGGGCCTGCGCGAGTACATGGCCGGGCGGCTCGGCGACGGCAGCCTCTGGATCTCCGACGATCGCCGCGAGCAGGCGGAGCGGATGATCCTCGAGCCGCCCTTCTCGGGCTGGCTTCGCACCGCCGCGATCCCCCTGACCGAGACGATCAGGCTGATCTCGGTCGGCCTGCTGCCGCCGGAGATTCGCCGCCTCTTCGGCTTCGGCTGGGACCCTGCCCGCGAGGCGCTGCTGCGCTCGGCCCTCCTGCAGCTGCGGGTCGGCAGCCGCTTCTGGCTCGACGCGGTGCGGCTCCATCCCGCGGCGCGGATGCCGGCGGGCGAGCGTTATGGCTCCCTTGCCGGTTAACGGGTAGAGGGAAGGGAGATGGAGCGCGCAGGCGACACCATGCGGTTCAAGCTGGCGCTGGCCGCCGCGCTCGCCCTCGGGCTTTTCGCCGCCGGGTTCACCGGCGCGTCACCGCGGGCGCTTGCCGCGCAGGCGCCGCGGCTGACGCTCACGGTTCCGGCAGAAGTCACCCAGGCGACGCCGGCGATCGCCAAGGGGAAGGTCCTGCCGGCGCAGCGGGGTCGGGTATCGCTCCGCGTCTGGCGGGCGGGCGCCTGGCGGGCCGTAGCGGCGGGGACGGTCCGCGGGGGCCGCTTCCGGATCTCCTTCGCCTTCCAGCAGGCGACGCCCAGCGAGCTGCGGCTGCGGGCGACGCTGGTACGGCGAGGGCAGGCGCTGGGCAGCTCGCCCGTGCGCAAGATCCAGCTGCGAGCCGCCACCGCCGCGCCCGGACCCACTCCCAGCAGCCCGAGCGCGCCGGCCGCCGCTCCCCGCCCGGCCGCCTCCGGCAGCGCGCCCCCGCCGGCCGAAGGGCCGTCAACCGGCGGTGAAGAACCTCCGGGAGAAGAAGAACCGCCCGGCGAAGAAGAACCGCCGGTCCCGCCGCCACCGCCGGGCAACGCCTATTGGGGCGCCTGGATCGGCCCGCAGCTGACCGGCGAAGCGGCGCCCTGGGACATGAACGCGGTGACCGAGTTCGAGGGGATGGTGGGGAAGCCGCTGTCACTGCTCGAGTTCAGCTCGCCCTGGGCCGACTGCTCGAAAGCCCCCTGCACCTTCTTCAACTTCCCCTGGACCCCGTTCGAATCGATTCGCGCCCACGGGGCGATCCCGTTCTTCAGCTGGGCCTCGCAGTCGATCCCCGGCAGCCCGAACCAGCCGAACTTCCAGCTCGCCGACATCATCGCCGGCACCTACGACAGCTACATCACCAGCTGGGCCACCCGCGCCGCCGAATGGGGGCACCCGTTCTTCCTCCGCTTCGACTGGGAGATGAACGGCGACTGGTTCTCCTGGGGCGAAGGCGCGAACGAAAACCAGCCCGGCGAATTCGCCCTCGCCTGGCGCCACGTGCACGACCTCTTCGTCAAAGCGGGGGCGACCAACGCGACCTGGACCTGGTGCCCCTACATCAACCACCTCAGCCTCCTCAACGGGCTCTACCCAGGCGACGCCTACGTCGATTGGACCTGCCTCGACGGCTACAACTGGGGCACCAACCCGGCCGCTCCATACGGCTGGAAGACCTTCGACACCCTCTACGGCCCCGCCTACACCAAGGTGGCGGAAAAACTGGCGCCGTCGAAGCCGCTGGCGATCGGCGAGATCGCGGCGACCGAGTACGGCGGCTCGAAGGCGACCTGGATCGAGGAAATGTTCGAAGCGATGGCCTTGCGCTATCCGAAGATCGACGCCCTCGTCTATTTCGAGAACCTCGGCAACGGCATGGACTGGCCGCTTGAGAGCTCGGAATCGGCAGAAGACGCTTTTGCCGCCGGGATTAGCGACAGCCGCTTCCTCGGCAACGTCTTCGGCGCCTTCAACACCAGTCCAATTCCCTCGCCATAACGCGCCTGGCGCTGCCAGCCGCCAGTTAGGGATGTTTGTCTTTCTGCGACCCGGGAACCCGGCCAGTGGGACTACTGGAACGCGAAGGAGGGATCGATGCCCGACGTAAGCGACATCACCAGCACCGCTGTGCAGCTGGCGCGGAAGAAAGGCAAAGCGCCCGCCGCGCAGCAGCTGAAAGATCCGAAGAAAATGGCCGCAGCCGGGGCCGCCCTGATGGCGCTGCCGTTTGCGGCGGAGGGGATCGCAAAGCTCGCGGGGGGCGGCTCGCCCAAGGAGGCAGCCAAAGACGCCGGCAAGAAAGCGAAAGGCAAAGCCGCCGAAGGGGCAAAGAAAGTCGCGAGCGAGGTTGCCGACGAAAAGCTCGGCGCCAGCAAGCTCTCTGGGCTAAAAGACCTCTTCGGGGGCAGCAGCAACGGCGACGGCTCCGACTCCGAGGAGGCGGGGACGGAGGCGCATGGCAGCGGCCGGCGGATGCCGATCCAGCAGTCGGTTGACGTCGCGGTGCCGATCGGCGACGCCTACGACCAGTGGACGCGGTTCGAAGACTGGCCGAAATTCATGCACCGGGTCGACAGCGCCAATCAGCTCGACGACTCGACCGTCGAGTTCTCGACCAAGGTCTGGGGCGTGACCAAGCAGTTCGAGGCCGAGATCGACGAGAAAAAGCGCGACGAGCGGATCGAGTGGCACACCGATGAGGGCTTGGCCCATAGCGGCGTCGTCACCTTCCACAAACTGGCGCCGCGGCTGACCCGGATCGAGGTGAGCATGGACGTGAAGCCGGACTCGCTGCTGGAGAAAGCCGGACGCGGGATGCGCTTCACCAAGCGCGCCGTGCGCGGCGACCTGCACCGGTTCAAGGCGTTCGTGGAGATGGAAGAGGACGGAGCGAAGGGGAGCTAGGGGCACCCGAACGCGGGCTCGATTCTCACCAGAGCCCGCATTTCATCGCTTGCTTCAGGTCGAGCTGCTCCTCCTGTTCGAGGAAGGTGGAGAGGGCAGGCTCGTCCTTCTCCCACGTTGTTTTCAGCAGCTCGGCTGGGTCGTCAGCCCGGCGCCCCTCCGCCTGCAGCCAGTGAACGACCTGCGGCCATCGCGCGGCGAGCACGGTCCAGCCGGCTATGAGTTCCGGATCGGCGGCTTCGAGGTCGGACGAGGACGCCTCCCGCGCCCAGGCGACGAACCGGTAGAAGCGGTAGAGGTTGACCGCGCGCTTGATCGTCCGCGGATTATCCGAGAGGTGGGACAGCCGGCGCCGCAGCGCGTTCACGGCTTCGGGATCCGAGTCGGAGAAGTCGCGCGCGCCCAGAGCGATGACGTCTTCGGCGATCTTGCGGACCTCCGCAGCGTCAGGCCCGCCGGGATCGGCGCCGAGCTGTCCTACCTGCTTCGCCGCATCCTCGGCCTTCAACTGTCCGGAGGCGAGCCTGCGACGGATGGACTCGGCTTCCTCGCGAAGGTCACGATCTCCCTCGTAGATCTCGACCCGTGGGCCGTTGTCTGAGCCGATCAGCGAGCTGAGGTAAGCGGCCTGTTGTTGCTCGCTCAGCCGCGGCATCACAAACGACAGCTGGATGAACTTGTCGAGGAAGCGCCAGCCGAGGTTTCCCTTCAGGTCGTCCTTCGCGCCCTCATCCTGGCCCAGCGCCTGGCGGTGCACGGTCTCCATCGCCGAGGCAACGACCTGGGCATCGATGCCGAGGACGAAGATGCAGTTCGGGTACTCGCCGGAGAGGAAGAGGTTGATCGCCTCGAGGACTTCACTGATCTTCGTTGCGCTGCATCGATCGAGGTCGTCGATGAAGATCACGGTCGGCCGATCCGCCGGCGCGAGGAGGCGCAGGGCGCCGCGGACGTCCTCCTCGACGTGATGCAGGTAGCCGAGCTTCTCGGCGTAGTCCGGTTGCCTCACGTAGCGGAGGTAGTTGCCCTCGAGCTTGCGGTCGAGCGCCCGCTTGCTGACCGTGAGCCAGGCGGCCGCCCCGATCCCGGCTCCGCTGAGAAGGCCTCCGAGTGCCCCCACCGCAGCCCCCGCACCAGCCACGAGGAGAACCAGGGCGACCGCCACGGCGACCGCCACGGCTCCGATCAACCACGGCACCAGGCGGTCGAAGATCAGCCGGTGGATGTCGCGCCGCACGGCAGCGGCGTCGATGCGCTGAAGCTGCAACCTCAGCCAGAAGAGCTCCCGCTCGGCTCGCGATAGCCGCGCCGGAAGCTGGGTCAGGATCGCATGGGCGAGGCCCGCCCAGAGCGCTTCGCTGCTCTGGTACTTCCACGGGTTGAACCAGACCGACCTGATCTCCGCCGACTCGGTGGCGTCGATCTTGATGTCGCCGTCGAGGGAATCGCGCAGGCTCCTGAAAGTCATCTGGCTGGGCCCCTCGAGCTGGGGGAGTTGCTGCGCCTGGTGGGCCAGGAGATCCGGGTGACCGCTGTCGAGGCGGCTCTGCGCAATGCGCATCAGGCTGGTCTTCCCCTGACCCCATGGCCCTTGCAGGCCGATCACCAGCGGCGGTCGGGTGTCGGGGTGTTCGACGAACTCTTTGATGGCGCGGCCGTAGAGGCCGTAATCGAGCTGATCGTCGATGGTCCAGCTGTCGTCGTGGATGCGGGCGGACGGCGGCATGATCGCGGCGGACCGTGCCGGTTTGCCTGCCAGTTCCCGCAACATCGCAATCGGGAGCAGACGCCAGCGGCCCTCGCCGACGTGGACGGCGATTCCGAGGTAGCGCCCGTCGGCGAGATCCAGCACCGCGGACCCGTTTTCCTGTGGCTCTTCGCTCGCGAGAGAGAGGTCGAACGAGCCGTTCGGCAAGCGCCTGCCGACGGTCGCCAGGGCGGGGTGCTGATTGACCGTTCCCCAGAGCTGGACGCTGTCGCCGCGGCCGGGGTCGCCGATCGGAAGGGAAGGCGTCAGGTCCAGGACCGAGTTCAGCCGCAGGAGGCTGAAGCTCCCGAGCTCCTCCCTGACCGCCGACGGCCAGGCGGCGACGAGCGCCTGCGTCTCACCGGCATCGCTGCGTATCTCCAGTTCCTGCGGCGTCGTATCCCCGCCGGTGCGCAGAATCGCCAGGTCGTCCCCCAACAGCCATCCCCGCCGGCCGAGATCGGTCTCGATGAAGCCGGCGCGGCGGAGAACGTCCTGCGCTCGGGCAGGCATCGAGAGGGCTTCAGCGGCGGGATCGACCGGATCGTCCAGCAGCTTCTGGATCCGTGCGACCGCCTGGACCCACGACTCCGCTTCGAAATCTCGGGTCTCGTAGATGGAGCGGTCCAAGAGGACGCCCTGCCTCGCCGCCATCAGCGGTGAGAGTCCGGCGAGCAGGTCTCGTCCGAAGAAAATCGGGATGACGCTCGGCGGGCGCCGGAAGGATTCCATCATCCCTTCGAAGGCATCGGCCATGAAGCCGAGACCGCTCGAGCGGATCGAGAGCGGGGTGACGAGCACGATCATGGCTCGTGCCTGAGGGACTACTTCTGGCGGGGCCAGCTCCTCGGGTCGATAGTGAGATTGGACCCATATTCCCTCGACACCGAGCTGCGCGAGGTCGGATCGCAGACGCTCGGCCCAGATCGCATCCTCCGCCACGCAGGCGATGAGGACGCCGGACTCTGGATCCGGCGAGGATGACACGGGAGCTTCCGCCACGGCGGGCAGAGTCAATCAGAATGCTCGAAATCTCCTTGCGAAAGAGCGTGAAATCCTCTGCGCATGTGGATGCAGCGGACGATTCGGATCGCCCCCCGCCCGCGCGGATTCCACCTCATCACGGACGAGATGCTCGAGGCGCTGCCGGAGGTGTCGAACGTCGCGGTCGGCCTCCTCCACCTGCTGATCCAGCACACCTCCGCCTCGCTGGCGCTGAACGAGAACGCTTCGCCGGACGTGCGGCGGGACTTCGAGAGCTGGTTCGACCGCGCGGTGCCCGAAGGGGCGCCCTACTGGACCCACACCCTGGAGGGCGACGACGACATGCCCGCGCACGTCAAGGCGGCGCTGCTCGGCCCCTCGCTGACGCTGCCGATCCGCGAGGGGCGATTGGCGCTCGGCACCTGGCAGGGGATCTATCTCTGCGAGCACCGCGACCACGCCGGCCCGCGCTCGCTGGTGGCGACCGTCTGGGGCCAGAGCAGCGCCGTCGAGGCATAGGGTTGTCGCATGGACGACGCGATCGCTATCTACGCCTCGGCCTCGGAGCGCAATGACGTCGAGGCGATGATGAGCGCCTGCGCGCCCGACGTCGAGCTCGTCTCGCCGATCTCCGGCCGCATGGTCTTCCGCGGAGCCGACGACGTCCGCCACCTGCTCACCGCCGTCTACGGCAGCCTCAAAGGCCTGCGCTGGACCCAGACCCTCGGCGAGGGCAAGGACCGGGTCGCGATCGGCGAAGCCCGCCTCCTCGGCGTCCGCCTCACCGACGCGATGGTCTTCGAGCTCGCCCCCGACGGCCGCATCCGTCGCATCGGCCCCCACCTGCGCCCCTGGCTGGCGCTGACGCTTTTCGCCCTTGTCCTCGGCCCGAAGGTGGGGCGGAGGCCAGGGATGATCTGGCGGGCGCTGCGCTCGTAGGGGCCGAGCGCCGCTGATCCTAGGTGCAGTCGACCGCCCGCCAGTCGACGAGGCTGAACCGTTCACGGTAGGCGATGCAGCGACCCTTCCTGGTGACGTCGAGAGCGAGATGGGTCTCGTGATCGGCCTCTAGCTTGTTCCCTAGGGCGTTTGCCCCCCCGGCGAAGAGCCCGCCGCAGGCGACCTTCATCCCGGCGGCGAGTGCTCGGTAGGTGTAAAGGCCGACCGCGACCGCGCCTGGGCCGGTCTCGGACGTTGCCCCGGCAGCGACGATCCCAGCAGCACCGGCGAAGGTGTCGCCGAAGTAGCCGCAGGCCTTGCCAGCAGCAGCACCCAGCCAGTTGCCGGTTCGGAAGGCTTCGGCATAGCCGAGGATGTTGCATGCCTTGTCTGCGCTGAAGCTGAGCGGAGGTCCGCCGAAGGTCGCCGCCGCGGCGACGAGTGCGCACTTCATCTCTGGAGAGAAGTTGAGTCCCTCGGGAGCGCCGAAGCCGGCGCAGACGTTGTAGAGGCTGGCGGCGCGGTCGTAAATCTCTTCATGGCCACCGAAGATCTTCTTGCTCGAGGTCTGGATGTGAGGGTAGGCGGTGATACATGGATCGAGGTAGCGACCCGCTGCCGGGGGCGGTGGAGCCGGCACGTCCAGTGCCTTTTTGAAGACGTTGATGCTCACATTTACGTCGTTGACGTTGCCTTGGTTGGCGGTGACGATCAGATTCCAGTCTCCGATCAGCGGGTTGACCCCGGTCAGAAGGGAGTAGGTCTTTTCGTTGACGAAGGTCTCCCCTGGATTCAGGGTTCCCGGAGTCATCGAGGTAGCGTCGGGGCGCTGCGCGGTGACAGTGACGTTCTCGGAGCTCCACGTCGCCAGCGCTCGAAATTCACGGTCGTCGGAGGCGACGGGGAACGGGATGGTGCGCGAGGCACCGGGTGCGAGGGTGAAGCTTTCGGTCACGACCTGGGCGTTGCAGGTCAGGGTTGCGAGGATTTGGCCGAAGATCCCCTGCAGCTGCGATGCGGTTTGCGCTTCGTAGAACTGGCCACCCGATCCGGTTGCGATGTGGGTGAGTACCGAGGCGGCTTCCGCTCCTTCGGTGCCGAGTCCAATCGTGTAGACGGGAGCGCCTCCGACATCGACGGGTACTTCCGGATTGAAGCCATCCGTGGGCACGCCGTCGGAGAGGAAGACAACCGCCTTACTGTTGGCGCCGCTCATTTTCCCCAACTGCTCCCTGGCACCGGCAAATGCTTCTTCATATTCGGTCAGGCCGTAGTCGTAGAGGTTTTCGGCTGCCTGCTTCAGGCTCGGTCGGGTGGAGGGAGAAACGGGGGTTACACCGAACAGCTCGGTGGAGTAGTCCGAGAAGGCCGTTGCTGAGGCCAGTGAGCCGTCGGGAAGCTGATCGAGGCCGACAGCGATCGCCTGGGACCGCAGATGCGACGGGTCGCTTTCTTCCATCGATCCCGAGTCATCGGTGACGAAAACCACTCCCAGGGTCTGACCGGTGGTGCAGGTGTTCGCAGCGACGGCGACCGGGTTCGGACGGCGGTGGGACTTCCGGCGCTTCCCCTGCTTGTGTCGGGGCGTCGTGAGGTCCACCTTGAACCCATGGGTTGCGAGGAAGGAATTTCCCCCCGCCGCGCTTGCGCGCACCTTTACCGGCTTACCTTTGGAGGCCCGTTTCGAGCGAATGTGGAAGCGCAGGGCAACCGAATGGTGCGGCTTGATGTGTCGAATGATCCAGCAGGCGCCGCTGTTCTTGAACCGGATCGCGCCGCCGTCGCTTACCCCGACCACCTTTGCCTTGGTTGGAGTGACTCTGGCGCAGGCAGAGACCGAAGTCGCGGTCCACTTGCGGATGTTGCGCACCCGGAGGGTGTAAGGCTTTCCGGGGTCATGGGGAGCGGGCTTCGCGCTCCTCACCGACAACGAGAAGTCAGCGGGTTGCTTAGACCGGGCCGCGGCGCTTGAAGTCAGAGGCACGGAGATCACGACAAGGGCAAGGCACGCACAGGTCACAACTCGCAGAAAAGCCACACTCTCTCCCAGTGTTGAAGAACAATTGAGCGGGGACGCTATCAGTATCTATTGGCTAGAACGCGCGCACGATCAGGTTCAGCAGGACCGTGAGGATGATCGAGGCGAGGAGCGAGAAGACGAGGCAGCCGGGGAAAAAGTGGACTTGGGTGTGGACGTTGCTGCCGCCGAAGGTCATCGGGCCGCTGCTGGTGCGGAGGCGTTCGGGCTCGGTGCGCTGGCGGTACTTGCGGACCGCGTAGACGATGCCCATGGTGCAGACGATCGAGAGGAGCAGGCCGGGGCCGGTGTTGCGGTCGAAGACGTAGTAGGCGATCAGGCCGGCGATCAGGGAGCCGCCGATCCCGGCGAGCATCGTCTCGAGGAGGCTCATCGGGTCGGGGCCGATCAGCAGCAGGCGGGCGAGGGCGCCGATGACGAGGCCGCTCAGGGCCAGCAGGATGATGTAGCCGATTACCTCGATCTCGGCTCGTTACCCCGCCAACTGGGTAGAGGAACCCCGTGGCCGCCACGATCGCCAGCGGGGAACTGCTGAAGGAGCGCTACCGGCTCGAGCGCACGCTCGGGCGCGGCGGCATGGCCGCGGTCTGGCTCGGGCACGACGAGGTGCTCGATCGGCCGGTGGCGGTGAAGGTGCTCTCGGACACGATTGCCACCGATCCAGGCTTCGTCGCCCGCTTCCGCCGCGAGGCGCGGACGGCGGCCTCGCTCTCGCATCCCAACCTGGTCGGCGTCTACGACTACTCCGACGAGGGCGAGCGGCCCTACCTGGTGATGCAGTTCGTCCCCGGCGAGAATCTGGCGGCGCTGCTGGAGCGGGGGGAGGGGGTCGACTGCGACCGGCTGGCGCGGGAACTGCTACAGGCGCTCGACCACATCCACTCGGTCGGGATCCTCCACCGCGACATCAAGCCGGCCAACATCGTCGTCGAACCTGATCGGACGGCGAAGCTGATCGACTTCGGGATCGCCCTGCCGGCGGACGCGACCGCCCTCACCAATCCCGGCCTGATCCTCGGCACCGAGCGCTACGCGGCGCCGGAGGTGATGGCGGGGGAGCAGGCGACCGAGCGCTCCGACCTCTACTCCGCCGGCGTCGTTCTGCGGGCCTGCGAAGGGCAGTGCTCGCGCGTGCTCGGGGCGTTGATCGAGTGGATGACGAGCAAGGACCCGGGCGCGCGGCCCTCGTCGGCGCGACAGGCGCTGGAGCGGCTGGAACGGGCGGAGAGGATCGGCGAGCCGACTCAGCTTTACGAGCCGACCTTCGAGCGGGAACGGCGCGAGGCGGAGCCCGTGGCACCGCCGCCGCCCCGCGAACCGACGCCGACCTACGCCAAGACCAGCTCCCACCGCAGCCGCTGGGGCGCCGTCGCGGCGATCCTCGGCGTCATCGCGGCGCTGATCGTTGGAGCGATCGTCCTCCTCGGCGGGGACGAAGGAGGCGACGGGAAGGGGAGCGGCAAGCCCACCGCGGCGAAGGCGAAGAAGGCGAAGTCGAAGTCCGCGAAGCAGGCGGCCGGGGGCGGTTCGGCAGCGGCAGCGGCTGAAGCCGAGGAAGCGTCCGCCGCCGAAACGGCGGCAACGAGCGGCGGCGGCGAAGAACCCGAAGCCGCCGAAACCAGCGAAGCCGAACCGCCGCCCGCCGCCGAAGGCAGCTCCGAATCCGGCGCCGCCCTCAACGAACAGGGCTACGCGATGATCCAGGCGGGCGAATACGAAGCCGCGGTGCCGGTGCTCGAAGAAGCGGTCGCCTCCTACCCGGAAGGCAGCGAAGACCTCGGCTACGCCTACGCGCTCTTCAATCTCGGCAACGCCCTGCGCCTCAGCGGCCGCCCCGACGAGGCGATCCCGATCCTCGAACAACGGCTGCAGATCCCGAACCAGACCTCGACGGTCGAACAAGAGCTGGAAGCCGCCCGCGCCGAAGCCGGCGAATAGCCGGCGGACGCCTCATTTTTCAATGTCGGGGCAGAAAAGCCCTTTACACTCTTGCGCGTCTATGCGAACATACGTTCGTGTTAGATGCCGCGCACCGACGACCCCCAGATCGGCCTCGCCAAAGCCATTCGGCAGCTCCGCCGTGAGTGCCAGTTGAGCCAGGAAGCCCTCGGGCTGACAGCCGACATCCACCCGACCTGGATCTCGCACGTGGAGTCGGGACGGGTCAACCCCACCTGGGGGAACGTCCGCCGGATCGCCAAGGGGCTGCAGGTGCCGCTGCCGGTCCTGGCCGCTCTCGCCGAGGATCTCGAGCTCCAACATAGGACTGCCCCCCAGCCAGGGCAGGCAGCCGGGGGGCAGTAGGACCCCTGCTTCGGGGTGGCTGAGCCGAACTCTAGTACTCAGCCATTCCTAAAGGGTTTTTGTGTACCCGTCGATTCCTGCAAGAGGAGGATCGGCAGCTTCGGCCGAGGTTGCCGGTCCTCTTTCCTCGCCGCTGGTGAAGACGGTAGGGTTTCGCATCCTCTCGGTTCCGCCACCCCGATGAAGAGACTCTCGCTGACGCTCCTCCTGCTCGCCGCGCTTTACGTGCTCGGCTGCGGCAGCTCGGATGACTCGAGCTCGAGCACCAGCGCCAGCGGCGGCGCAAGCTGCAAGCAAGGGCAGCTGGCGACCGAGAAGCAGGGTGTGCTGACCATCGCCACCGACAAGCCGGCCTACCCGCCCTACTTCGAAGACGACGACCCGACCAACGGCGAAGGGTTCGAGAGCGCCGTCGCCTACGCGATCGCCAAGCAGCTCGGCTATCCACCGGCAAAGGTGGAGTGGACCGTCGAGGGGTTCAACGCCTCGTTCGCGCCGGGGCCGAAAGACTTCGACTTCGACGTCAACCAGATCACGATCACGCCGCCGCGCGAAAAAGCGGTCGATTTCTCGGCGCCCTACTACAAGGCCAACCAGGCGGTGGTGGCGCTGAAGGATTCCGACGCAGCGCAGGCGAAATCGCTTGCCGACCTGCAGGACGCGAAGCTCGGCGTGCAGATCGGGACCAGCAGCCTCGATGAAGCCGAAACCGAGATCGATCCGAGCAGCCGGCCGGAAGTCTTCAACACCTCCAACGACGTCGTCCAAGCGCTGAAAAACGGGCAGATCGAAGCGATCGTCGTCGACCTGCCGACCGCGCTCTACCTGACCGCGGTGCAGGTTCCCGAAGCGACCGTGGTCGGCCAGTTCGGCGCCGGCAGCGGCGAAGCCTGGGGGGCGCTGCTCGAAAAGGACTCGCAGCTGACGGGTTGCGTCTCCGCAGCGATCGAAGAGCTCGAAAACTCGGGCGAACTCGAAAAGATCACCCAGCGCTGGATGAGCCAGGCCGCTGGCGCCCCTGAATTGCACTGATGCCGAGTGACCGTCGCCTCGAACGGGAGGCGGCGAAGCGCCGCCGTCACCGCCGCGGCCAAGCGATCGCGGCGCTCTCCAGCCTGATCGTCCTCGGTGGGCTGGCGACGCTGATCCTGACCAGTCCCGGCTGGCCGGAGGTGCGGGAAACCTTCTTCAACTGGGACGTCTTCAAGGACTCCTTCCCCGACGTCGCCAAGGCCTTCTGGCTCGACGTGAAGATCTTCATCGTCGCCGAGCTGGCGATCCTCGTCGTCGGCCTGGTCGTCGCGCTGGTGCGGATCGCCCGCTCGCCGGCGATGTTCCCGCTGCGACTGCTTTCGGTCGTCTACGTCGACGTCTTCCGGGGGGTCCCGACGATCCTGCTCGTCTTCCTGGTCGGCTTCGGGGTCCCGGCGCTGCGGCTGGAAGGGGTGCCGAGCGATCCGATCGTGCTTGGCGGTATCGCCCTCGCTCTCTCCTACAGCGCCTACGTCGCCGAGGTCTATCGGGCCGGGATCAACTCCGTCCATCGCGGGCAGCGCGACGCGGCGCTCGCGGTCGGGCTGACCGAGACCCAGGCGCTGCGGCACGTGATCCTGCCGCAGGCGGTGCGGCGGGTGGCGCCGCCGCTGCTGAACGACTTCGTCGCCCTGCAGAAGGACGTCGCTCTGATCTCGATCCTCGGGCCGCTGGAGGCGTTCCGCGAAGCGCAGATCATCGAGGCGCAGCTGTTCAACTTCACGCCGCTGGTCGCGGCGGCGCTGCTCTACCTGGCGGTGACGATCCCGACCGCGCGGATCGTCGACCGGCTCGGCGGTCCGGAGGGGGCGGTGCGGTGATCGCACCCGGGGCCCCCGTACTCGAGCTGCGCGAAGTGACCAAGGCCTTCGGCGAGCGCGAGGTCCTGCGGGGGATCGACCTGACCGTCCGCGAACACGAAGCGGTGGCGCTGATCGGCGCCTCGGGCTCGGGCAAGTCGACCCTGCTGCGCTGCATCGACCTGCTGGCGGAGATCGACGACGGTGACGTCTTCCTCGACGGCGAGGTGATCACCGATCCCGCGGTTGACCCGGTCGGGGTCCGCCGCCGCCTCGGCCTCGTCTTCCAGGCCTACAACCTCTTCCCGCACATGACCGCGCTGGAGAACGTGGTCCTGGGGGAGAGGCGGGCGCACGGCGCCGGCAAAGCCGAGGCGGAGGAGCGCGGCCGCGCCCTCCTCGCCCGCTTCGGCCTCGCCGGCCGCGAGGACGACCGTCCCGACAACCTCTCCGGCGGCCAGCAGCAGCGGGTCGCAATCGCCCGCGCCTTCGCCGGCCGCCCCCGGGCGCTCCTCCTCGACGAGGTCACCAGCGCCCTCGACCCCGAGCTGGTCGGCGAGGTCCTGGCGGCGGTCAGGGACCTCAAGGACGAGGGCATGACCATGGTGATCGCCACCCACGAGATGAGCTTCGCCCGCGAGGTCGCCGACCAGGTCGCCTTCCTCCATGAAGGCCGCATCCTCGAGCAGGGCCCGCCGTCCCAAGTACTCGTCGCTCCCCAGGCCGAGGAGACCCGCCGCTTCCTCAAACGCCTGCTCGAGGCCGGCCGCGCCTAGGCGTGTCGCTTTTGTGGCCTATGTGGCCACTAAAGCGACACGGCGCTTCGGATACGCCGGTTCCCCGCGTTTTCCAGGGCATTGATCAAATAATTTGACTCGCGCAGGGATCGTGGTTATGCTGCCGCGGCAATTGAGCAATCAGGGAATGTGCTCAAGGCAGGGAACGACATAGCTAGCACCTGTGCCTTAATCGGTTAAAGGGTCGGCGTTGTAAGCCGAAGATCCGGGTTCGAGCCCCGGCGGGTGCATTTCGAACAACTCGAAGGCAAGGCACGTTCGGAACACCAGCTATGGGCGAGAACATCTTCACCACTTTCGACAGGGTCGCCGCCGGCGAGGGCGGCAAGGCGCTCTGGGCGGCGCGGGCGCCGTACCGTCCGGAGCCCGAGTTCGATCTGATGCTGATCCCGCGGCTGCCGAAGGGCGCCGACTGGCGGGAGGATGCGGAGGCGAAGGCGGCGCTCGACCGGCTTGAGGCCGAGCCCTGGGTCGCGGCGCTCGACCGCGAGGGCAAGCAGCCGACGATCAAGCTCGCCGACGAGTGGATCGAGGCGCAGGGCGAGGAGATCCGCTCCGGCTCCTTCGGCAACGGCGCCTTTGCCGACATGGCCGCCGGCAACCGCTACGCCGTCTACTTCTGGGGCGCCAACACGACCAAGGCGCTGCACATCGGCCACCTCCGCAACCTCGCGGTCGGCAACGCGATCGCCGGGGCGCTGAAGCAGGCCGGCGCCCGGGTCGAGAACCGCAGCCTGATCTGCGACGTCGGCCGCAGCATGGGGGAGGCGATGGCCGGCGTCGCCACCCGCGCCGGCGAGGACGCCGGCCCCGACGCGAACGAGAAGTCAGACCACTTCGTCGGCTTCTGTTACGCCGACTACGTCACCGCCAGCCGCAACGGCGGCGCCGGCGACGACGGTGCCGAGGACTCGGTCGCCCGTGAGTCGACCCAGTACGACGACAAGGCCGACGAGATGATGATGCGGGTCCTCGACGGCGACCAGAAGGCACTCGAACTGTGGTCGCGGACCCGCTCCTGGGTCGTCTCCGGCCAGCGCAAGACGCTCGCCCGACTCGGGATCGCCTTCGACAAGGTGATCTACGAGTCCGACTACCTGCCCGAGGTCGCCGAGTTCATGAACAAGGGCCTCGCCGAGGGGACGCTGACCAAACGCTGGGGTGACGACATGGTCATGTACGAGACCGAACGCGAGGAGCTGGAAGAGATGCCGCTGGTCCGCTCCGACGGCCTTCCGACGCAGCACATGCGGGCGCTCGCCTACTGGGCCGCCGCCGACGAACTCGACGACGTGATCTCGATGCAGGTCTGCGGCAACGAGTGGGTCGCCCACGTCACCTGTCGCCGCAAGCTGATCGACGAGATGGGGCTGCAAAACGGCAACGGCAACGGCTCGGCCCGCGGGGGAGGGCCGCCGACCTACGACATCTTCCACGGCATGGTCGCCCGCGAGAACGAATCGATCAGCTCCTCGAAGAAAGGGGCGCTGCTGATCGACGAGCTGGTCGAGTGGCTGGAGGGAGAGCTGGCACGGAACCCGGAGCTGGCGCCGGAGATGGCGCGCCACCCGCGCCCCGAGGCGGTGCCGGCCCAGGTCGCGCTCGGCTACTTCCTCCTACAGCCGACGACCAAGCAGGTCAAGTTCGGCAAAGAGAAGCTTCTGGTCGAAGGAAAAGGGAGCCTTGGCTGGGACCTGGCGCGCGCGCAGGCCCACCACGCCTCGGCCGTGATCGAGGGCGAGCGTCCGGCGCAGGACCCGGACTACCGCTTCGCCGTGGTCCAGTCCGAGCACTACCGAGTGCACCTGCGCAGCGCCGTCGACGAGTTCGACGTCGCTCCGCTCTCCAAGTACCTCTCCCATTTCGCGCGCTGGTACAGCGAAGACGAGCGCGCACCGGAGGTCGAGGCGGTCGTGCAGCCGGTGCTCGAGGAGGGCCTGCGGGGCCTGGGACTAGAGGGAGCTTGACGTGAAAACGCTGCTGGTCGACAACCACGATTCCTACACCTACAACGTCTTCCACCTGCTGGCCGCGGCCTCGGGCGAGGAGCCGATGGTGGTCAACAACGACGCGGTCAGCTGGCGGGTGCTGACAAGGATGGACTTCGACGCGATCGTGCTCTCGCCGGGTCCGGGCCACCCGAGCCGCTGGCACGACTTCGGCGTCTGCAGCGACATCCTTCGCAAGAGCGAAGTCCCGGTCTTCGGGATCTGCCTCGGCCACCAGGGGATCGGCAACCTGCTGGAGGGCACGGTCAACCGGGCGCCGATGGCGATGCACGGGCGCCTCAGCAGGGTGATGCACGAAGGCAAGGGTCTGTTCAAAGACGTGCCGCAGGGTTTCTCGGTCGTCCGCTACCACTCGCTGGCGATCACCAGCCCGCCCGGCCCGGAAGGCAGCATCTGCGCCTGGTCTGACGACGGCGTCGTGATGGGCGTCGAGCACACCAAACGGCCGATCTGGGGCGTCCAGTTCCACCCCGAGTCGATCTCGACCGAGTACGGGTTGAAGATCGCCCAGAACTTCTTCGAGCTGGCGGCGCAGCACCGGCGCGCCGAGCGCCCCGCCGGCCGGGCGACGATCGCTCCGCGCAGTGCCCGTCGCGCCCCGGCGCCGGCGAGCGCCGCCGGCGGCGAGCTGGAGCTGCGTATGCGGACGATCGAGGGCCAGGCGCCGACCGAGTACGTCTACGAACGCCTTTTCGCCGACGCCGAGACTTCCTTTTGGCTCGACAGCGCCGACGCCCCGACCTGGCTCGCCCAGTGCTCCTACATGGGCACGACCGCCGGCGCCGACCGCTGCTTCGTCACTTATGACGTCGACAGCGGCGAGCTCGCCGTCGACCGCGCCGGGGCGCAGACGGTCGAGCACAAGTCGATCTTCGACTACCTCGACCGCGAGCTGAAGCGGATCGCGGTCGAGCCGCCGGAGGGGGTCGATCGCGGCCTCGTCGGCGGCTATGTCGGCTACCTCGGCTACGAGCTGAAGGCCGACTGCGGCTCGACCAACGTCCACAGCTCCGACATGCCCGACGCGGCGATGATGCTCGCCAACCGGGTCGTCGCTGTCGACCACACCAAGGATGTGACTTACGTCTTCGCCCTCTGCCGCGGTGAGGACCCCGAGGCGGAGCTGTGGCTGGAGGTGACGCGGGACCTGGTCGAGGACGCGATCGCCAACCCGCCCACCGAGCGGCCGCTGGCGCCGCCGACCGAGCCCGGTGGCCACGTCTCCTTCCAGTCGGGCCGCGGCCGCGCCCGCTACCTCGCGGATATCGCTAAATCTCAAGCCGAACTGCTGGCCGGCGAGTCCTACGAGGTCTGCCTCACCGACCAGTTCTCCACCGCCGCCAGCCCGGAGCCGTTCGACCTCTACCGGCAGCTGCGCCGCAGCAACCCCTCCCCGTTTGCCGCCTTCCTGCGCTTCGGCGAATACGCGGTCGTCAGCTCCTCCCCGGAGCGTTTCCTCTCGGTCGACCGCCAGCGTCAGGTGATGGCGCGCCCGATCAAGGGGACGATCTCCCGGGTCGAGGACCCGGCCGAGGACGCCGCCCGCCGCCAGGAGCTGGAAGGCGACGAGAAGACCTACGCCGAGCACCTGATGATCGTCGACCTGCTGCGCAACGACCTCGGAGTTGTCTGCGACGTCGACAGCGTCGCCGTGCCGGACCTGATGGTGGTCGAGCCTTACGCGACCGTGCACCAGATGGTCTCGACGATCGTCGGCCGGCTCGAGGACGGCCGCAGCCCGGTCGACTGCGTTCGCGCCACCTTCCCCGGCGGCTCGATGACCGGGGCCCCGAAGGAGCGGACGATGGAGATCATCGACGACCTCGAGGAGGAGGCGCGCGGCGTCTACTCGGGCTCGATCGGCTACTTCGGCGCCGACGGGAGCACGGACCTCAACATCGTCATCCGCACGATCGTGATGCGGCCGGGCCGGACGACGATCGGCGCCGGCGGCGCGATCGTCATGCAGTCCGACCCGCAGGACGAGTTCGACGAGATCCTGCTGAAGGCGAGAGCGCCGATGGCGGCGATCGCCCGCACCGTCACCGGCAGCGAGGATCCCGGCGCCTGGAGCGTCGAGCTCGAGCCCGCCGCCCGCCAGGCGGAGGCCGCGTGAGCGATCCGGCGACGCAGCAGGCAACCGTCCGCGAGGCGGGCGCCGGAGACGTCGGGGGGGTCGCGGCCGCGGTCGCCAGCCTGCTCGCCGAGCTCGGCGGCCGCATGCCCTCGCCGGCGCAGATGGAGGCGGAGGCACAAGCTTTGCTCGACGACCCGCAGGGCGGGTCGGTGCTGATCGCGGAGGCCGACGGGAAGATCGTCGGCGTCCTCACCGCGAGCTGGCAGCGGGCGATACACGTTCCCGGCGTCTACGCGACGGTCCAGGACCTCTGGGTCGATGAGGGCTGGCGCAGCCGCGGAGTCGGGGCGGAACTGGTCGAGGCGATCGCGTCCCAGGCGCGAAGCCGCGGTGTCAGCCGGCTTGAGGTCGGCCTGCCGCGGGAGACCTTTGCGGCGATCGCTTCGACCGAGTCCTTCTATAAGCGCAACGGGTTCGAGCACCTCGGGCCGCGGATGCGCCGGCTGCTGGGTGATGAAAGTGGAGCGCGGTGAGATGCCCGAGCTGTTGATGGTCGAGCAGCGACAGGGCCGCGACGACGCTGCCTTCTGGGTGCGGGAAGGCGAGCACCGGATCGAGGGCCAGGACAGCAACCAGCGCCTGGTCGAGCTGCGGGCGGGCCTGGTCCGCCACTCGCGGGTACGTCCCGTCGCCGCCGACGCCGCCGACGAGGAGGTCGAGCGGACGCTGGCCGAGCTACACGAGGCCACCTACCTGCAGGCGCTGGAGGAACTGCGGACGAACGAGCCGGTGGTGATGCCGGACTTTGCCCCGCCGGGGCTTGAGCCCGACATTCCGGTCAACGCCAACCTCGTCGCCGCCGCCCGCGAGGGCATCCGCACCGCGATCACCGCCGCCGAGCGGCTGCTCGGGGGCGCCCGCTTCACCTACGCGGTCTGCCGCCCGCCCGGCCACCACGCCGGCCCCGCCTTCCACGCCGGCTACTGCTACCTCAACAACGCCGCCGCAGCGGCTCGCCGCCTCTCCGACGGCGGCCTGAAGCCGGTCGGGATCATCGACCTCGATCTCCACTACCCGAACGGGACCTCGGCGCTGGTCGAGCGGATGGGCCCGTTCGTCGCCCTGCACTCGCTGCATGCGGCGCCGGTGACGAACCTGCCGCCGGGGACGCTGCTGCCGCAGATGGCCGGCGAACGCGCCGTCGCCTTCCGCGAGAGTCCGGCCGAAGACACCTACCTGGAGGAGGTCGCGCACTCGATCCACGACCTCTCGGAGATTGCCCGGGCGCTGGTCGTCTCGCTCGGCTACGACACCGTCAAGGGGGATCCCCACGGTGGCTGGAGCTTCCGGCCGGAGATCTTCGCCGCGATCGGGCGCCTGCTCGCCCGCTCGGGTCTGCCGATCTGCGTGATCCAGGAGGGCGGCTACGCGCTCGCGGAGCTGGCCGCCTGCAGCCACGCCTTCGCCACCGGCCTGTTGGGGGAGGAGGACCGGTGAACGCCGAACCCGCCGCCAGCAACAGCGGCGAGGGTCTGGAGCCGTTCCGCCGCCGCCTCGACCAGATCGACGAGCAAATCGCAAAGCTGCTCGGCGAGCGCCTCGACATCTGCCGCGACGTCGCCGTCTATAAGAGCGAGCACGAGATCCCGATGATGCAGCCCGACCGGGTGAAGCTGGTGCGTGAGCGCTACCTCGCCCGCGGCGCCGAAGTCGGGCTGCCGGCCGAGTTCACCTCGGCGCTCTTCGAGCTGCTGATCGCCACCACCTGCCGGCTCGAGGACGAGCTGATGGACGAACTCGCCGAACGGCGGAGCGCCGCATGAGCTCCCGCATAACCAACATGCCTCCCGGTCCCCGGATGCCGCGCGCTCTGCAGGCGGTGGGCTGGACGCAGCGGCCGCTGCCCTGGCTGGAGAAGTGCCATCGCCGCTACGGCGACACCTTCACCCTTCGGATCCGCCATTACGGCGACTGGGTCCTGCTCGCCGATCCCGACGATGTCAAAAAGGTCTTCACCGCCGGCCGCGCCGTCGGCGTCGCCACCGCCAACCCGTTGCTGGGGCCGCTGCTCGGCCCGCGCTCGGTGATGCTGCTGGAAGAACCCGAACACCTGTCCCGGCGCAAAATGATGCTGCCCTCCTTCCACGGGCAGGCGGTGCAGGCGGACGCGGAGATGATGGCCCAGGTGGCGCGGCAGGAGATCTCCCGTTGGCCGCAAGGGGAGCCGTTCGCGCTCTGGCCGCGGATGCAGGACATCACCCTCGACGTGGTGATGCGCGCGGTCTTCGGCCCCGACTCCGAATCGGAGCGCCTGCAGCCGCTACGCGAGCGCCTACGCGGGCTGACGACCTGGATGAACGAACCGCGCAACCTGGCGATGCTCGCGGCCTTCGGCCCCGGCTGGGTGATCCGCAGCAAGGGCTACCGCGAGGCGATGGGCGCGGTCGAGGCGGAGGTGATGGCGGAGGTGCGGCGGCGCAAGGCCCTACCTGATGGGGGCGAGCTCGGGGTCGTTTCGATGCTGGTCGGCGCCAGATACGAGGACGGCTCGCCGCTGTCCGATCAGGACCTGCGCGACGAACTGGTGACCCTGCTCTCCGACGGCCCGACCTCGAGCACCCTCGCCTGGACCTTCGAGCGGCTGCTGCGCAACCCCGCCAAGCTCGAGCTGCTGCGCGACGATGTCCTCAGCGGCGACGGCACCTACCTCGACGCCGTGGTCAAGGAGACGCTGCGGCTGCGGCCGCCGGTCCCGGTGGTCGTCCGCACTCTGCTGGAGCCGATGACCCTCGGCGGCTACGACCTGCCGGCGGGGACCACGGTGGCACCCTGCATCCACCTGATTCACCGCGACCCGCGCTGGTACGAGCAGCCGCTGCGCTTCCTGCCGGAGCGCTTCGTCGGCAAGCAGCCGGGCACCTACACCTGGATTCCCTTCGGCGGCGGCGTCCGCCGCTGCCTCGCCGCCAGCTACGCGGAAATGGAGATGAAGCGGGTGCTGCGGATCGTCCTCGAGTCGACCGAGCTGCGCGCGGTCGAGGACGACGGCGAGCGCGCCCGCAAAAGCGCGATCGCCTTCGCTCCCGATCAGAAGGGGCTGGTGATCGCCGAACCGAGAGAGACCGAGGCCGCCGGGGGCAGAGCCTTGGCGCCGGTCTAGGGAGGAGAGGCTGATGAGCTCCGTTGAAGAGAGCGACATCCTCGTCGTCGGCGCCGGCGCCAAGGCGGCCGCGCTCGCCGCCAAGGTGCACACGATCAACACCCTCGGCCTCGCCGAGATCTCGATGACGGTGGTTGAGAAAACCGAGCCGGCCGCCTCCTGGCTGGGGCGCAACGGGATGACCTCGGGCGAGGAGCCGCTGGCGATCCCGCCGATCAAGGACGTCGGCTTCCCGTACCAGAGCTCGCGCCAGTTCGGCGAGCGCGGCGACGAAATCGACGCGGCGCTGCTGCCGCTGACCTGGCAGCGCTTCGCGATGGAGCGCCACGAATACGCCGCCTGGGTCAACTCGGGCTCGCCCTCGGTGATGCACAAGGACTACGGCGAGTACCTCGGCTGGGTGCTGGAGCGGGCGACCGAGGGCGTCACCATCTACGACGGGCGGGTGACCGAGGTTTCGCTGGCGGAGGAGCGCGGCAGCTGGCAGGTCGAGGTAGCCGAGCGCGGCCGGTCGGAGGACCCCGAGCGCCACTGCGGTCGCTCCCTCGTCCTCACCGGCCCCGGCGTCCACCGCCACTTCCCACACGATCCCGAGGTCGAGTCCCGCGTCTTCCACTGCGACAGCCGGCGCGAGGAGTTCGCCCGCGTGCCCGAGGAAGAGGCGGTGGAGATCGCGATCATCGGCGGTGGCGAGAGTGCCCTCAGCGCCCTTGTCTTCCTCCGCGCCCTGCGCCCGGCGGCGCACCTGACCGTTTACACGCCGACCCTGCCGCTGAGCCGCGGCGAGAGCTTCCTCGAGAACCGGGTCTTCGCCGATCCCGACAACGTCGACTGGGAACACCTCGACATTCAGACCCGGCGCGACTTCGTCAAGCACTGCGACCGCGGCGTCTTCGACATGACGGTGCTAGAGCGGATCGCCGATGACGACCACCTCTCCTTCCTCTGCGGCCGCGCCCTGCACGTCTCGCTTGCCGAGGGGGGCGAGGCCGCCCTGCTCGAATTCGAGAGCCCGTCTGAGGGTCTCTGCTCGCAGCGCTACGACTTCGTCATCAACTGCACCGGCTTCGACCTCCTGCGCCAGCTGCGCGGGCTCTTCCCCGACGCCGTCCGCGACCAGGTCGAAGAACAGTGCGGCCCGCTCTGGGACGCGCCGCCGCAGACCGAGATTCCGATCGGCCGCGGCCTCGAACTGGAGGGCGTGCGTCCCCGCCTGCACATGCCCGGCCTCGGCGGTCTCCGCCAGGGTCCCGGCTTCGCCAACCTCGGCAGCCTCGGCCTCCTCGCCAACCGCGTCTTGCAGCCGCTTCTAAACGAACTGGATCCCGCCTTTGCAGGGATCTCTGAAACGATGGAAGACAAATCCTTATTACTCGATTAGGGAGAGGAGTTGGATGTCGATGGTGTCCAAGTTGAAGGGGTTGCCGCTGCTTTTGCTGGCGCTCGCGATCGGAGCGTTGGTGGTGGTGGGCTGCGGGTCCTCGTCCTCATCCTCCTCGTCGAGTGACCACAACTTCACCGGTGACGGTCCTCCGAACATCGATCTTGCCGGCAGCCGCAACGCCAAAAGCGAGATCAACAGCGGCAATGTCAGCCAGCTGAAAGAAGCCTGGTCGATTCCTGTCGAAGGGCAGGGGATCTACGGCAGTTACGCCTCGACCCCGGTGATCGTTAACGGCGTTATCTACTCCCAGGACCTCGAATCGAACGTCTCGGCGATCGACCTCGAAAGCGGCGACGTCCTCTGGAGCACCAAATTCGAATCTCCGAGCCACGGCCCCAACGGTCTCGCGGTGGCCGAAGGCCACGTCTACGGGGCAACCAACTCGGGAGCCTTCGCCCTTGACCAGAAGACCGGCAAGGAACTCTGGCTGACGCAGCTGGGCGGCCCTGTCGACATGGCCCCGGGCGCGCATGACGGCAAGGTCTACGTCTCGACGGTGCCCGAGAACACCAGCGCCGAATACGAAGCCGGCGCGGTCGGCACCCTCTGGGCGATGGACGGCAAAACCGGCAAGAAACTGTGGCACTTCGACACCGTCCCGAAAGACCTCTGGGGTGAACCGAACGTCAACTCCGGCGGCGGCCTCTGGTACCCGCCCTCCTTCGACAAGCAGGGCAACATCTACGCCGGCACCGGCAACCCGGCGCCGCTGCCGGGGACGCCGAACCATCCCTGGGGATCGAGCCGGCCGGGCGACAACCGCTATGCCGACTCGCTGGTGAAACTCGACCCGAACACCGGCAAGCTCGACTGGTACTACCAGGAGACCCCGCACAACATCTACGACTGGGACTTCCAGAACTCGCCGATCATCACCGAGTCGAAAGGCAAGGAAGTCGCGATCGGCTCCGGCAAGTCCGGCTTCGTCGTCGCTGTTGACGTGAAAAGCGGCAAGGTCGTCTGGAGGACCCGAGTCGGCGAACACAACGGCCACGACAACGATCCGCTCTACGCGATGCGCGGCGAATACAACAAGATCAAGACCGGTGAAGTTTTCCCGGGCACGCTCGGCGGGGTGATCTCGGCGATGGCCAGCGACGGCGAGCGCCTCTACGTGCCGATCATCAACCACTCGATGACCGTGCGCAACGGCTACGAAGTGAGCGAAGAAAGCACCGCTACCGGCGAAGTCGAGGCAATCGACCTGCGGACCGGCAAAGTCGTCTGGGAGGCGCAGTTCCCGGGCCCGGCGTACGGCTCGCTCGTGGTCAGCAACGACGTCGTCTTCGCGACCTCGGCCGAAGGCACGATCCATGCCCTGAGTGCCAACAGCGGTGGCGAAATCTGGCAGGCGGCGTTGCCGTCGGGGACCAACGCCGGCGTCATGGTCACCGGCGACATGCTCGTGACCGGCGCCGGTCTGCCGACCGTCGAAGGGCAGACGCCGAAACTGGTCGCCTACAAACTCGGCGGATAGGCACGGCGGCTTCGCCGCGCAGCCGCGGCCATCGGCTTGAGTCGGTATGACTCGGGTCGATGGCCGCCAAGCACAGCGCCGGCATCCTCCTCTTCCGCCGCCACGGCGGCACGGTCGAGTTCCTGCTCGTCCATCCCGGCGGGCCCTTCTGGGCGAAGAAAGACGCCGGTGCCTGGTCGATCCCGAAGGGGCAGGTCGAAGATGACGAGGAACCGCGTGCCTGCGCGATCCGAGAGCTCGAAGAGGAGCTGGGGCAGGCCCCCGAGCTCGACCGCGAGCAGCTGATCGAGCTCGGCTCGATCCGCCAGCGGGCGGGGAAAGTGGTCGAGGCCTGGGCCGCCGAGGCCGACTTCGACCCCGCCGTGCTTGCCAGCAACACCTTTGCGATGGAGTGGCCGCCCCGCAGCGGCAAGCAGCAGGAGTTCCCCGAGGTCGACCGGGCCGAGTGGTTTGGCCTGGAGGCGGCGCGGGAGAAGATCCTGCCCGCGCAGGCGGAGTTGCTCGACCGCTTGGCGCAGCGGTTAGAGTCGGAAGATGGAGAACGGAGCGTCCCAGAACGGTAGGGCTCCGATCCCGGCGCGGCTGCTCGGCGTCGGCGTCCGCGGCGCCCGCACCGTCACCAAAGCGACCGGCATCGACCGGGCGGTGGAAAACGCCGCTGAGGAGGCGATTGTCGCCGCGGTCGAAAGCGGCGCCGTCGAGCGGGCGATGGCGCGGGTGCTGGAAGGCCCTGTAGTCGGTGAGGCGGTCGAGGGCGCGCTCGAGAGCGACGCGGTCAAGCGCGCCCTCCTGGAGGCGATGGACAGCGAGCTTGTCGACGAGGTCTGGCGCCGGCTACTGGCCAGCGAGGAGGCCCAGCAGCTGGTCGAGCGGATCGCCGAGGCGCCGGAGGTGCGGGCGGCGATCAGCGCCCAGGGAGTCGGGCTGATCGGCGACATCGCCCGCACGATCGGGAACCTGGTCAGGCGACTCGACGACCGCTTCGAGCGGATCGCGCGCCGGATCTTCTTTCGCAAGCCGCGGGAGCTGCCGACCGACCGCGCCGGTGCGATCAGCCGCGGTCTGGCGATGGCGATCGACGGCGTTTTCGTCAACCTGGCCTTTACGGCCTTCGTCGCCCTGATCACCCTGGTCGCGAATGCCTTTGGCGGCAGCGGCGAAGGCGGCAGCAGCCTCGCGATCGCCGTCGGCTCCACCGCCTGGCTCTCCTTCGGGGCGATCTACCTGGTCGGCTTCTGGTCGCTTGCCGGACAGACGCCAGGGATGCGGTTCGCCGGCATCCGGCTGGAGGAGCGGCTCTCGTTGCGGCGCAGCCTCAAGCGCCTGATCGGGCTCGGCCTGGCGGTGCTCGCCTTCGGCCTCGGCTTCCTCGGCATCGTCTTTGGCGCCCAGCGCCGGGCCTGGGACGATCGCCTCTGCGGCACTGGCGTCGTCTATGACGAGCGGCAGCCGGAGCCGGCGCCGTGGTCGGGCGCTAGATCGGTGCCCCTGAGCGATTCGGCAGCCATCGCTGAATCAGCAGGGTGAGGGTGCCCGAGACGATCAGCAGCGAGACGTTGATGGCGAGGACTGCCGCCGCCCCCAGCGCGTGCTCGATGCCGCCGCCGCCGATCGCGACGCCGAGGTAGGCGGAGGCGGGGATCGTCGTCACCGAGATCGCGACGCCGACCGCGGCGCTCGCTTTGGTCTCGAAGGAGAGCATCGCCGCGACGCCGGCCGCGAGGGCGATCAGCACGGTCGAGTAGTCGGTGTGGGCGAGGTTGGTGAGGCTGCTGTTCTCGACCGCGAAGCCGTCGGGGAGGAGGCCGGTGATCTTGAGCAGGAAGCTGAGCACGGCGGCCGTCACGACCACCAATCCGAGGCCGAGGGTGAGGGTGATGAAGGCCCGGCGGGCGAGCACGTAGCGGCGGGCGACGAGCCCGACGCAGGTGGCGCAGATCGGCAGCAGGTCGGGGCTCACCGCCATCGCGCCGACGATCAAAATCGAGCTGCTGGTGATGACGCCGAGGGCGGCGATCACCGCGGCGACGTTGATCAGCGCCAGGTAGCGGGCGAGGAGCCGCGAGTTCGCTCGCGCCTGACCGATCACCTCGATCCAGGAGTAGCCGTCGACGCCGCCTTCGCCAAGGTGGTGGCGGTGCTGGGGGGCGACCACTTCGATCCGGGTGAGGACGTAGTCCTCGGCCTCGATGCCGAACTCGCCGACCGCCTCGACCAGACGGTCGGCGGCGACGGGCTCGACGTCGGCGACGAAGACGTAGGCCCCCGAGGCGGCCTCGTCGGCCTGCTGGACAACCCGCCGCACCCCGTCGAGCTCACGCAGCAGCGAGCCGAACTCCTCGGCGCGGCTGTGGTGGACGGAGGAGCGGAGCCTCAGCATCCGCCCATTCTCCCGGCCGCCTCGGCGGCGCCTATGAGACGAGCTTTAGGACCTTGAAGGCGCGGTCGCCTTTGGGCGTCTCGACCTTGACCGTCGAACCGACCCGCGCGTCCATCAGCGCCCGCCCGATCGGCGACTCGGCCGAGAGCCGCCCTTCGGCCAGGTTGGCCTCGGTCGAGCCGACCAGGGTCCAGGCGTTGGTCTCGCCTTTGGATTCGTCGAGCACTTCGGCGGTACGGCCGAAGGAGAAGACGTCTGAGTCGAGCTCGGAGACCTCGACGACGACGGCGTTGCGAAGCCGTTCCTGCAGTCGCTTGATCCGCGTCTCCATATGCGCCTGGTCCTCTTTGGCGACGTGATACTCGGCGTTCTCCTTGAGGTCGCCCTCCTCGCGGGCGACCTTGATCCGCTCCGCCATCTTTTGGCGGGCCGGGCCTTCGAGCTCGGCGAGTTCGGCTTTCAGCTCTTCGAGTCCGGCCTGCGTAATCGGCTCGCCGGTCTGCTCCTGGGCGCTCATGCCCGAGAGCGTGGCAGATATCAGTCTCCGGCTGCGGTTTCGCTGGCGATGAAGGCGGAGGCGAAGGAGTGGACTTTCTTGCCTTCGGCGGCGCCGAGTGGGGCAAGGCCGAAGAGCTCGTCGATCGAGCGCAGCAGTGAGTAGGGCGTGTAGGCGGCGCCGTCGGTGCCGTTGGGGGTCAGCAGCGGGGAGACGAGCAGTGCCCCGACTTTAAGCGGATCGGCGCCTTCGGCCGCCACGGCTTCTGCTGCGGCTGGGTCGACGGCGCCGAAGCTGACGATCAGCAGGCCGTCCTGCTTGTAGGCAGCCGAGGCGAGGACTTCTTTCGTCGTCTTTTCCAGCCAGGCGTCGGCGGCGGCCGGCCCGTCGGCGGTCCCTTCCGGGCATTCGCCGCGGAAGCCGGCGTTGCAGCGGCTCGGCGCCAGGTAGCTGAAGCTGGCGGTCTTCTCTGCTTTCGCCAGATCCTTTGGCAGCTCGGTCGCGGGGACGTCGTTGGCGGCGCAGTCGCCGAGGTCGAGCAGGGAATGGAAGTAGACGAAGGGGTTGGAGGTCGCCGAATAGGCGCCCGGTGCCGCCGCTTCGGCGCCGTCGGGTTCGGGGTGCACGCAGTTGGCCGGGTTGCCTTCCGGGTCGGCCATGCCTTCGACGTAGGCGCGCCAGCTGAGCTGGGCGGTGCCGAGCTGGTCGGCGAGGGTCAGCGTTTCGACCGGGAAGAGGCACTTTTCGTACTCGGGGCAGTCGGCCTTGGAGGCGGCGGTAGGGGCCTGGCCACTGATCGCCGCGAAGCCGTTGGCCAGCGGCGTCTGCTCGAGCAGCGAGTAGTCGGTGAGCAGGACGCCCTGCTGGCGCAGCGCTCCGGAGAGGTAGGGCATCTGCGAACTGGTGCCGAAGGCGGCTTCGTATCCGGGGCTCGCCAGCGAGATCAGGAAGACGTGCTTGACCGGGCCGGCTTGCGGCGCTTCCGGTTCGCTCGGCGCCGGCGCCGGCGCTTCCGGTTCGGAGCTGGGCAGGGATTCCGATTCCGGAGATGGCGCCGATGCGGGAAGCGGTTGGGGGGAGGCCGCTCCCGCGCTCGGCGCCGGTTGGGGGGAGGAAGGTGGCGTGAAGGGTTCTTCCGGGGCGGCGGCGGGAGGGGCGGCCGTCGTCACCGCCGCGGGCTGATCGTCGAGCAGCCCGGCCATCGCGGCGGCCGCCACCGGGCCGACGCCACCCTGGCCGGTCAGAGCCGAGGCGACGATGCCGCTGGTGGCGATCAGCGAGGAGGCGACGAGGAGGCCGAATTTCTTGCCGGTGACCGTCGCCGCCGCGGCGATCGCCTTCTGCAGGTAGGCGTAGAAGGCCAGCTTCATCAGGCGGTCACCACCAGCGAGCTGCCGCACTGGGGGCAGAAGCGGTCGGCGCGGCCGAAGGGGGCGTTGCAGGTGGGGCAGTGGCCGGCGGCGTCGGTGCGTTCGAGCTCGAGCTGGCGTTCTGCCGCCAGCAGCTCGGCGTCGACCCGTTGCAGCTCGGCCGCCTTGCGGGTGAGGACGTCGAGCCGCACGTGGTCGCGGATCGCCATCTCATAGAAAGCGCCGCCGAGGTCGGCCTGCATCACCGTGAACTTCTCCAGCAGCCGGTCGCGCTGGGCAACCAGCTCCTTGTTCTCGGCGGGCTGCGTCGGGGCTTTGGGCTCCTCTTTACGCGGCAGCCTGATCACGGTTCCACCCCCGAAGGTGCAGGCGCCGCCCCGCCTTCGCCGCCGACGACGATCACGTCGGGCAGGTTCTGCTGCGCCTTGATGTAGTTCTCGCCGGTCTGTTCGGGGTTTTCTTCGACCAGCTGGGTGTCTTCGGCTTCCTTCTCCTCGGAGGCCTTGAAGTGGGTGACTTCATGGACGTCGCCGTTATCGGTGTGGGCGACGACTTTTTCCTCCGGCTTGGCTTTGGATTTGCCGGCCTTCGCCGCTTTTTTCTGCGCTTTGCCGGCGGCCGCGGTGGCGGCGGCGCCCGTCGTCGTGCCGCCGGCGGTGCTCGCCGCCAGCGCCTGCCGTTCCTGCAGCGCCTTCAGCAGCGCCTCGTTTTCGCCGTCGCCGGAGTTGTTGTGGCCGATCGCGACCCCGATCGCGACGGCCACCGGCAGCAGGGCGAAGAAGCCGACCGCGGCGGCGCGGCTGATCGGGCTCTGCTTGGGCGGCGGTGGCCCCAGCGGCCGTCGGGAGCGCTTGCTCATCGCCGCGAAGTAGCGCGAGGAGGGGTTGGCGCCGTTACCGCGCCGCGCCGCACAGTTGACGCAGTAGCGCTGCTGCGGGTCCATCGCCGCCCCGCACTCCTCGCAGGGCTCGTAGGCCTGCGGCCTGCGAACGTTCTCCAGCTGCGTGGTCATCCCTCCCCCTTCTGCCCTTGACGGGCCGATTGGTCGTCCTCTAGATGCCGACGGGCCGATTTGTCCTTCTGGGTTCGACTATTCGTCCCGTCGGCGGGTGAAGTGCGACTTTTCGGCCCGTGGTTGCGCTGCGCCTGGCGCTTGGCGCGGGCCTCGAGGATGCGTTCGGATTCCGCCCGCTGGGCGGCGGCCTTTTCCTGGGTCGTCTCGCAGCCCGTGAGGGCTCCGGCGCCGAGGACTCCGCAGAGGACGAGGACCGCGATCTGAGATCTCCGCCTAGCCGAAGGCACCGCTGACGTACTCCCGGGTCCGTTGCTCGCGGGGCGAGCCGAAGAGGGCGGTGGCGCTGTTGTACTCGACCAGGTCACCGAGGTACATGAAGGCGACGTGGTCGGCGATCCGGTAGGCCTGCTGCAGGTTGTGGGTGACGATCACGACTGCAACCTGGTCGCGCAGCTTCACGATCAGGTCCTCGATCACCTGGGTCGATTTCGGGTCGAGCGCCGAGCAGGGCTCGTCGAGCAGCAGCACCTCCGGCTCGGCCGCTAAGGCGCGGGCGATGCAGAGCCGCTGCTGTTGGCCGCCGGAGAGCTTCAGCGCCGGGTGGTCGAGGTTGTCTTTGACCTCCTCGAAGAGGCCGGCGCGGTCGAGCGCGCTGTGGACGGCCGGCTCCAGAGTCTTTTTGCGCGCCCGCCGCGAGCCCTGCTCGCGCAGGACGTAGGCGATGTTGTCGAAGACGCTCATCGGGAACGGGTTCGGCTGCTGGAAGACCATCGTCACCCGCCGCCGCAGCAGGGTCGGCTCGATCTGGGTGATGTCGACGTCGTCGAGCAGGATGCGGCCGGTGAGGCGGGCGCTGGTGGTCAGCTCGGTGAGGCGGTTGAGCGAGCGCAGCAGCGTCGTCTTGCCGCAACCGGAGGGGCCGATCAGGGACAGCACCTCGCCCTGGCGGACCGGCAGGGAGACTCGTTTGACCGCTTCTTTGGGCCCGTAATGAACCGAGACGTCGTCGATCTCCATCCGCCGGATCGAGAACTGCGGCGCCTTGATCGAGCGCCTGGCGGCGGTGAAGCCGCTGCCCTGCGGCGCCTGGCCGTTGCCGTTGCCGTTCTGGACGGGCGGCAAGGCCTCCGTCGCGGGCTCCGGATTGTCGGTGCGCAGGCGCCGGATCGGCGGCGGCGTGGTCAGTGGGGAGTTCAGTGGCTCCACGTTCCAACCTTTCTGGCGCGGCGGTGGACGACGTCGACGGCCGCGTTCAGGGCCAGGACCATCAGCAGCAGGACGAAAGCCGCCGCGTAGGCTTTCTGCGGCTGGTTGAGGTTCCCGGTGGGGGAGGCCTCGTAGACGAAGTTGGTCAGGGTGGTGCCGGCCCCGCGCAGGTAGTTGAACGGGAAGGCGGCGCCTTCGACCGGGGCGAAGTTCTGGGTGGCGCCGAGGAGGACGACGATGATCGCGGTGTCGCCGATGATCCGGCCGAGGCCGAGCATCGCGCCGGTCGCGACCTGGGGCCGGCAGGTCGGCAGCAGGATCCGCCGCGTCGTCGCCGCTTTCGTCTTGCCGACCGCGTAGGAGGCCTCGCGGACGTGACGCGGGATCGAGTTCAGCCCCTCGCGGACGCTGGCGACAATCAGCGGCAGGGCGACCAGCGAGAGCATCGCCGCGGCGGCGAAGAAGGAGCGGCCGAAGACGACGCCTTCGGAGCTGCGGCTGAGGAAGCCGAGGGCGGTAGAAGAGAAGATCACCGTGCCGAAGAGGGCGAGGACGATCGAGGGGATGCCGGCGATCGCCTCGATCGTCGATTCGGTGACCCGCGCCAGCGCCGTCGGGCGCCCATACTCGACCAGCCAGACCGCGATCGCGATCCCGGTCGGCAGCGCGATCGCGATCCCCATCGCGGCGACGATCATCGTCCCGAAGAGGGCGTCGGAGAAGCCGCCGGTTTCGGTCTCGTCGAAGCCGGCTGCGGCCGGCGTCCATAGCATCTCCGGGCGGAGGAACTTGATCCCCTGGACCAGGAGGTAGACGACGATCGCCACCGCGATCGCGCAAAAGAGCAGGCCGAGCGCCCAGCAGATCGCCAGGCCGATGCGGTCAGTGAGGCTCCAGGTGGCGCTGCCCTCGACTGCGCCCTTGCGCTGATGAGCGCCCGGCGGATCCGATTGGTCCGGCGGCGGGACGGGCGGAACCGTCAGCGTCTGGTTTTGCGTCGAAGACTCCATCAGGGCATCAGGTACTTCCGCATCGAGCGCCGTGCCAGCCAGCCGGCGAGGGAGAACATCGCCGCCGAGAAGAGCAGGACCGCGGCGATCGAGAACAGGGTCGCGTTGAAGGGGGGAGAGCTGAGCTGGTCGATGTTCTTGACGATCGTCGGGCCCAGCGGCCGCGAGGGCTCGTAGATGAAGATCAGCCCGTCGGCGGGGTTCGGCGCGAAGGCGACCGAGCCGGAGATCATCGCCAGCATCACCGCCTCGCCGATCGCCCGGGCGACGGCGAGGACCGTCCCGGCGACGATCGCCGGACGGGCGCTGCGGACGCCGATCTTCCAGGTCGTCCGCCAGCGGTTGATGCCGAGGCCGAGCGAGCCCTCGATCCAGCCCGGTTTGACCGCCCTCAGGCCGTCGCTGAAGATCGAGACCATGATCGGCGCGATCATCACCGTCAACACGAGGATCGCCGCCAGCAGGCTGTAGCCGGTCAGCGAGATCACCCCCGCGACCGAGGCCTTCTGCTCCTCGGTCACTAGGTGATTGCCGATGAAGGGGACGAGGACAAGGACCCCGAGCAGGCCGTAGATGACCGAGGGGACGCTGGCCAGGAATCGAATGACCGGCTGGAGGATGTTGCTCATCCACTCCGGCGCGAACTCGACGATGAAAACGGCGACGAAGAGGGCTGAGACGAGGGCGATGAGGACGGCGCCGCCGGTGATCAGCAGGGTGCTCCAGATCAGCGGCCAGGCGTGGAAGGTGTAGACGTATTCGCCGCTGGTCTGGGCGGAGAGCGAGATCGCGTTGAGCTGCTCTTCGACGTCGCCGCCGGCGCTAAACCAGGCGAGGCCGTTGTGGGCGAACGAAGGCCAGGCGTGGACGAAGACGGTGACGATCAGCGCCAGCAGCAGCGCGACGACGCCGCAGACCAGCGCGCCGAGCATCCGCTCGACGCGCTGGTCAGACCACTTCGGCCCGTACTCCTGGGGGAGGTCCTCGTTCAACTGCCTACTTCTTGTTGAACGCGGGGACGCCGCCGGCCTGGGCGATTACGGATCCGGCGAGCGGGCTGCGCCGCGCCCAGTCGACGAACTTGAGCAGGCCTTTCGGGCTCGAGCTTCCGTCGCCCGGGAGGACGAGGAAGAGGTAGCGCGAGAGCGGGTACTTCAGCGGCTCGACGCTGATCTTGCCCGGGGCGCAGGGAATGCCGTTCACCTTTAGCGGCTTCAGGCCCTTCTTCTGCCAGGCGAGACCGGCGTAGCCGATCGCGTTCGGGTCCTGCTTGACCGCGTTGACGACGAGGCCGTCGGCGGTGAGCGCGTTGACGTTGGACGCCGGCGGTTCGTTGTTCAGCACCGCCTGGAGGAAGAAGTTGTAGGTCCCTCCGTTGGTGTCGCGGCCGACCGGGTCGATCGTCGTGGTCAGGTTCGAACCGCCGACCTGAGTCCAGTTGGTCAGCAGCCCGCGGTAGATGTCGTGGGCCTGCTGAATCGAGATGTTGCTGATGCTGTTCTTCGGGTTGACGTCAAGGCAGAGCCCGTCGAGGAACATCTTGATGTAGGTCGTACCCGCGTCGCTGGGGAGGGGGGTACGAGCCTGCCCGGCGAACTGGCTGGTCCCGTTCTGGACGTCTTTGACGCCGGCGTTGCCGCCGTTGGCGGTGTAGACGAAATGGACCTTCGGATTGACCTTCTTCGTGTAGGTCGCGAAGAGGGCCTGCAGCACGGGCTGCGCGGCCACGGAGCCTGACCCGATGTAGGTCACGGCGCCGGCCGACGCCGGCGCAGCGAGCCCCAGGAGGGAGATCGCCGCTATGGCGAGGGTCTTGATTCTCATTGCGAGGTTAAGTCCTTTCCTGCCGGGTAGAACACTTTGTTGACCAACTTGATCGCGAAACCGTAGCAGCTTCTGTAGTTTATTGACCTTCTAAGTAAAGAATGGCCTGCCCAGAGGGACCGGCAACCGCGGCGGGCCGCAGACATGGAGGATCAATTGCTGAAGAAGAGACTGTCCACCCCTCGAGCCGCGACGGTGGTCGTGCTGGCGGCGGCGGTTGCCGTCTCGGTGACGGTGGTGCCCTCGGTCGCCCAGTCGTTCCTGACCAGCCAGAAGGCGGCGAAGGTCTACGTCAGTAACAAGAAGGCGTCCCAGCTCTACCTGAAGAAAAAGGCCGCTTCGAACCTGTACGTGACCAAGGCGACGGCGCCGAAGCCGCCGGTCGTCGGGATCGCCGCCGGCTCGGCGGAGTTCGACGCCGCCTCGACCACGCCCGGGTACATCCCGACCGCGTTCACCGCGTTCGCAACCAAGGCCGAAGTCAGCTCGGTTGTGATCTCGTTCTCCGGCCAGGCGACCTGCACCGCCGCCAAACCGGGCCCCGACCAGGCCTGCCCGATCCAGATCCTGGTCGACGGCCAGGCGACCGGGAAAGTCAACTTCGCGCCCTCGACGGCGTCGAGCCCGACCCCGGTGCCGGTTGTCCACACCGTGGTCCAGACCGCGGTGCTGACCAAAGGCGGCCACACCGTCGCCGTCCAGTACGCGGGCGCGAAAAACGTGACCTTCGCGCTCAAAGGCTGGAACCTGGCCGTCCAGGCCTACCCCCAGCCCGACGAACCGCTGCAGCTGGAAGAAGCGCCCAAAGGCGGCAGCTCCAAGTAGTGAAAGAGCCCGGACCTCGTCAGGCGGGGTCCGGGCTCAGGTTTCACAGCCGGGAGAGTCAGCGCCTTCGCCGTTCACGGCTCAGCGCTGGGGGCGGGGGAGGGAGTCCCCGAGGATCAGGCGGGCGCGGTAGAAGAGCGCCTCGTCGGCTCCCCGCAGCTCCGACTCTCGATTGTCGGTCTGGGTGGTCCGGTTCTGCCCGATCCCGGCGGGGGTCTCGTCCCGTACCAGCCCGGCCAGTCGACCCCGCGATCGGAACTGCGTCTGCTCTACTCGTCTGGTCACGATGTCTCCTTTCCGTATTTGTTGATCATCTAACTCAAGAATAGCAAGAGCGCGGAGAATAGGCAGACGAGACGCCGGGGTGGGGGAGAGTTCGAGCGCGCTCAGTCCTTAGGGGTAGCGTGAGTAATGACCTGCTCTACAAAGTCGCCTATGACGAGGCAATGCGTGCCCTGTCGGAGCAGCAGGCGGTCATCGACAGTTTTCGCAACAGAGCCGGTCTTCTCCTCTCATCTGCTGCCATCGCTGCATCCTTTCTGGGATCGCAGGCTCTACGAGGCGGCAGACCAAACGCTGCTTCGTGGCTGGCGCTACTTTGCTTCGTCGCCGTCGCTGCCGCCTCTTTGGCCATTTTGTGGCCACGGCGGTGGGAGGGCAAGGCAAACCCGCGCGATTTGATCGCGACCTATATCGAGTCACCGCATCCTGCCCCGATCGAGAATCTTCACCGAGATCTCGCGATCCACATGCACAACAGCTACTCAGAGAACCGCGGGGGATTGGAGCAGTTCTTCTACCTGCTTCAACTCGCCAGTGGGTTTCTGACTTTGGAGGTCATCCTCTGGATGATCGCTCTTGTCATCACGTTTTAAATTTCTCTCATGCCAAAACAGTCGAAACCAACTTCTACCCCACAGCCGGAACGCCCGAGTCCGATGATGGTCGAGCACGAGCTGTCTCTCAGGCGAGCAATCGAGCTGTCGACGCCGCGCTGGGCGAGACGCTTTTTCCGGCGAGGAGTCGCTGGTCGCTCCTGAGCTAGGCGGCGAGTTGGGGCGGGGCGTCACCCGGCAAGAAGACGCCCCACCCCGTCGCCTCTTCAAACGGCTGCAGGTATCTCTGCGTCGCCGCCGTCGTTGGAGCCGTGGGGAGTCGAGGCCCCATGGCCTGACGGCGACGAACCGTTGAAGCTTTTGGCCTGGATCGGGCGCAAGTAGGCGATCTGCCCCTCGCGCAGCTCGAGCCGCTGCAGTTCCGCCCGGGTCAGCTGCGCCCAGACCTCGGTCCCGTCGGAGAGGACGAGCTCGACCCGGATCTCGAAGCCGAGGGAGACGATCCGCTGCACCAGGCCCTCCTGGGTGCGGTCGTCGGGGTCGAGGACGATCTCCATGTCGTGCGGGCGGACGAAGTGCTCGCCGAGCTGGTTGACCTCGCCGACGAAGCTCATCACGAACTCGTTGGCGGGGTGCTCGTAGAGGTCGTCGGCGGTGCCGGACTGCTCGACCCGTCCCTCGTTCATCACCACCAGCTGGCCGGCGACGTCCATCGCCTCCTCCTGGTCGTGGGTGACGAAGATCGTCGTCACGTGCATCTCCTCGTGGAGGCGGCGCAACCAGGTCCGCAGGTCCTTGCGGACCTTGGCATCGAGGGCGCCGAAGGGCTCGTCGAGAAGCAGCACCTTGGGCTCAACCGCGAGCGCCCGGGCCAGCGCCATCCGCTGGCGCTGTCCGCCGGAGAGCTGGGAGGGGAAGCGGCCGGCGAGGCCGTCGAGCTGGACCAGCTGTAGGAGCTCGTGGACGCGCTTCGAGGTCTCGGGCTTCTTCCACTTGCGGATCTTCAGCCCGAAGGCGACGTTGTCGTACACCGTCATGTGCTTGAAGGCGGCGTAGTGCTGGAAGACGAAGCCGACGCCGCGCTTTTGCGCCGGCTTCCCGGTCGCGTCCTCGCCGTTGATCGTCACCTGCCCCGAATCCAGGTCCTCGAGCCCGGCGATCGCCCGCAGCAGGGTCGACTTGCCGGAGCCGCTCGGCCCCAGGAGTGCGGTCAGGGACCCGTCCGGGACCTCGATGGATACGTCGTCGAGCGCCTGAAAGTCACCGAAGCGCTTGTTTGCTCCCTCGACTGAGATTCCCATCAGGCGTCCTCCTTTCGTTTCAGCAGGTTCATTGCGAACAAGGTGATGAGCGCCAGGAGCGCCAGCACCAGGGAGGCGCCATAAGCGCCGGTTTGGTTGAAGTTTTGGTATTGCTTCTCGACGAAGAGCGGCAGGGTTTGGGTCTGGCCGCTGATCGAGCCGGAGACGATCGTCACCGCCCCGAACTCGCCCAGCACTCGGGCGGTGGTGAGGACGACGCCGTAGGCGACTCCCCAGCGGATCGACGGCAGGGTGACTTTCCAGAAGGTCTGCCAGCCGTTGGCGCCGAGCGTCGAGGCCGCCTGCTCCTGGTCGGTGCCGATCTCCTGCAGCACCGGCACCGTCTCCCGGACCACGAACGGCAGCGAGACGAAGATGCTGGCCAGGACCATGCCCGGGACCGCGAAGAGGATCTTGAACCCTTCTTCGCTGATGAAGGCGAACCAGCCGCCGATCCCGTAGAGGAGGAAGAGCGAGAGGCCGATCACCACCGGCGAGACTGCAAACGGGAGGTTGATGACCGCGTCGATCACCGGGTTGAACCGCGACTTACGGCGGACCAGCAGCAGGGCGCAGCCGATCCCGAAGATCGTGTTCAGCGGCACCGCGATCACGACCATCAGCAGACTCAGCTTCAGCGCGTGCAGGCCGTCGGGAGAGGTGACGGCGTCGAGCGGCGGGCCGATCCCGTCTTCGAAGGTCTTGTAGAAGATCATCACCAGCGGGATCAGCAGCAGCAGCGTCAGGTAGCCGAGCCCGAGGAAGCGCAGGCCCCAGCGACTGGCAGGATTGGCGCTCATCAGCCCTTACCTCCGTCGCCGCCACCGTCGTTGGCAAGGGTGGGGATGAACTCGCTCGAGCTGCGGTCGTGGCGGATCGCCCAGCGCTGGATCAGCGAGACGCAGCCGAGCAGCACCAGCGAGGCGGCGAGCAGGACCATCGAGACGGCCGAGGCCCCGACCAGGTTGTTGGACTCGACCTGGTTGCGGATGAAGACCGAGGTCACCGTCGTGTCGGGCAGCCCGCCGGCGAAGAGCAGGACCGAGCCGAACTCGCCGAGCGCGCGGGCGAAGGCCAGGGCGACGCCGGCGCCGAGACCGGGGAGGAGGTTGGGGAAGATGATGCGGCGGAAGATCGTGAAGTTGCCCGCCCCCAGCGAGGCCGCCGCGGCCTCCATCTCGCGGTCCATCTCCAGCAGCAGCGGCTGCACAGCGCGGACGACGAAGGGCAGGGTGACGAACATCAGCGCCACCACCACGGCGGCCCGGGTCGAGGCGAGGTGGATGCCGAGGGGGCTGTCGTTGCCGTAGAGCGTCAGCAGGACGAGGCTGGCGACGATCGTCGGCAGCGCGAAGGGCAGGTCGATCACCGCGTTGATCAGGCTCTTGCCGGGGAAGTTGTCACGGACGAGCAGCCAGGCGAGGATCGTGCCGAAGATCCCGTTGAGGACGACGACGATCAGCGAGCAGATCACGGTCAGCTCGAGCGACTTCTTCGCCAGCGGGGAGGTGACCTGTTCCCAGAAATGGCCGAGGCCGAGGGAGAAGGCTTCGCTGGCGACGGCGGCCAGCGGCAACAGCACGATGATGCTCAGGTAGAGCATCACCATGCCGCCGCCGACGCCGGTGCCGATCCCGGGCAGGCGCAGGCCTGCCCGGGATGCAGTCGGAGCGGGGAGGTTTGCCGGGTGTGCCTCCATCAGCCGCTCGTCGAGACTCCGAGTTCTTTCTCGATCTCGGCGACCGAGCCGCTTTCGTCATCGAAGAACTCGTCGTTGACTTTGCCCCAGCCGCCGAATTTGCTGATCTCGAAGAGGTCCTTCGGGGTCGGGAACTGCTGCGGGTCGACCAGCTTCGGGTTGACCGGCCGGTAGCCGTTTTCGGCCCACAGCTTCTGGCCCGCGTCCGACCAGAGCCAGTTGACGAAGTCTTCCGCCGCCGGCTCGGGCGCGTCTTTGGTCACGGCGATCGGAGTTTCGATCTGGATCGTCGCCGGCGGGATCACGTATTCGACGTCTTCGCCTTCCTTTTCGGCCTTGATCGCTTCGTTCTCATAAGTGAGGAGAACGTCGCCCTGGCCCTGGGCGAAGGCAGAGAACGCGTCGCGGCCGCTGCCCGGCTGGGCGACGGTCTTTTCCAGCACCGTCTTCACAGCTGCGAGCGCCTGCTCGGGCGAGTCGCCTTCTTCGATCGCTGACCCGTAGATGGCCATGATGTTCCAGCGAGCCGAGCCGGAGCTGAACGGGTTCGGGGTGACGACGTCGACGTCCTTGTCCTCGATGTCTTTGAAGGACTTGATCCCCTCGGGGTTGCCCGAGCGGGTGAGGATGACGACGACCGAGTCGGTGGCGATGCCCTTGTACTTGTTGGCTTCCCAGTCTTTGGCGACGATTTCGCCTTCTTCGACGAGCCTTTCCATGTCGCCGCCCTGGGAGAAGTGGACTACCGATGCGGGCTGACCCGCGACGACGGCCCGGCTCTGATCACCGGAGGCGCCGAAGGAGTTGCTGAAGCTGACGCCGCTGCCCTGCGAGGTCTTCTCGAAGGCGGGCTCGAGCGTTTCGGCGTAGACGGATTCCGGGGTGGAGTAGCCGACCACGTCGAGCTTTGCCCCTCCGGAGGAGCTGGAGCCGGTCTCCGAACCGGTGGCGCTGCTGTCGCTGCCTCCGCAGCCGGCGGCGACGATTGCGACCAGCAGGGTGAGGGCGGCGAGGAGGCCGGCCGTCACGCTGCGCCGCCGGGTAGTGCGAGCGTTCCGCATCAAGTTAATTCCTTCCTATTTCGACTTACTTACTTTCTTGAGCGTCTTACTGCTCAATCAGTGGCGCGGCAGCCTAGCACAAAGTCGATCGGGAAAGTCTGGAATCCGGATCGGGATTCCCGGGATTGAAGTCAACAATCACCTCTTGCACTGATCTGGGGCATAGGATGCGCCGATGAGCGTTCACGCAGTGCGCACGCCGGAGGAGCGGCTCGAGGGGCTGCCGGACTACCCGTTCGAGTCCCGCTACCGCGAGCTCGACGGCCTGCGGCTGGCGCACCTCGACGAGGGGGAGGGTAAGCCGGTCGTCTTCTTCCACGGTGAGCCGACCTGGTCGTTCCTCTGGCGCAAGGTGATCCCGCCGGTTCGCGACGCCGGCTACCGCTGCATCGCCCCCGACTACGCCGGCTTCGGCCGCTCCGACAAGCCCACCGACCTCGGCTGGTACACCTACGACCGCCACGTCGAGCTGATGGCGGGGCTGCTGGAGGAACTCGACCTGCGCGACGCGACCGCGGTCGTCCACGACTGGGGTGGGCCGATCGGGCTGCGGCTGGCGGTCGAGCACCCCGACCGCATCTCCCGGATCGTGATCATGGAGACCGGGCCGTTCACCGGCCGCCAGAAGATGAGCGACGCCTGGTTCGCCTTCCGCGACTTCGTCCGTGACACCGAGGACGTTCCGGTCGGGTTCCTGATCAAAGGCGGCTGCAAGAACGACCCGGGCGACGAGGTGGTCGCCGCCTACGACGCTCCTTATATAGACGGCGCCTCGAAGGCCGGCGTCCGCGCCTTCCCGCTGATCCTGCCGACGACCCCCGACGCGGTCGGCGCCGCTGAGGGCAAACGGGTTGCCGACTCGCTACGCGAGGACGACCGCCCCGCGCTGATCCTCTGGGCCGACTCAGACCCGATCCTCCCCTTCTCGGTCGGCGAGCGGGTCTCCAGCGAGCTCAACTTCCCGCCGCCCCGCCCGATCCAGAACGCCTCCCACTTCCTCCAGGAGGACGCCGGTCCCGAGATCGGCAGCGTCATCGCCGACTGGCTGAGCTGACCAGCTCCAACATCTCCGCGTGGGGGCGGTCTAGAAGCAGCTGAACTCTGCGCGGCGGCGCGTCGTCCTCGATCCAGGTGACGGTCCCGGGCCAATACGGGCTCGGAGGGCGGCCGGGGTGGTGGAAGGCGGTGGCGAAGACCCAGCTGCCGGTGTTGTGGAGACGGCCGCCGCGCGGCAGCTCCCATTCCGGTTCGTCGGGCAGCGGGCCGCCGCGGTGGGTGTGACCGGTGATCACGTGGACGTCGTCGATCCCGAGGCGCGTCGCCAGCTCGATCGTTCCCTCGACCCCGCTGCGGAAGATCGCGGCAGGGGAGACGTCCGGCGTGAAGTCCGAGCGCAGGGCCTTGTTGAGACCGCGGATCGCCGGCGGGAAGCCGGCGCGGCCGGCGCGGGCACGCCAGCTGAGCTCCTCGGCTTCGCCGGAGAGCACCTCCCACCAGCGCTCGAAGGGACCGTTGCGGCGGCGGCTGGTGGGCAGCACCTGCGCCAGTCCGTAGGCGAAGCCGTAGAGGGGCCGCAGGACTCGCTCGTAATCGTCCGGCGTGGCATCTGGGGGCGGCGGCTTCAGCAGCCGCATCATCAGCGCCGCGGCGACGCACTCCGCCCGCGGCAACTTCAGGTGGACGTCGGCGTAATGGCCGTGGATGGCGTAGACGTCCTCGCGGAGCCAGACTCCGGGATAGGCCGGCTGCAGCCGCGCCGGCCCGAGCCACCCGTCGATCATCGCCAGCGGGCCGGGAGCTGGGATGTAGAGGTGCTCGAGGCCCAGGGCGGGCTCACCGGCGATCGAAAGCCCGTCGAGCAGCGGCTCGGAGAGGCGGGCGTCGTGGTTGCCGGGGACGAATAAGACCTCGGTGTCGCCGATCGCCTCCCCGAGCTCTTCGAAGAACATCCGGCTGCGCTCGAGCGAGGGTCCGAGCGGGAGGTTCCGCAGCTCGACCACGTCGCCGAGCATGACCAGGCGGTCGGCGCCGGCGATCTCCTCGAAGAGGACGCGGCGGATCTCGGCGTCGCGGAGCACATCCTCGTCGCTGGCGACGCCGAGGTGGAGGTCGGAAATGATCGCCGTCCGCACCCGACCGTTCTACCGGAACCGCTGCGGCGTTCGTCCTTTTACCCCCTATAGGCCATGAAAGGACGAACGCCGGTTTGGCTGCGCAGCCAGGGTGGGTAATCTCTGCGGATGGACAAGTTTTCCGCGGAAACGATGGCGCCCGTCAACGGCATCGAGCTCTGCTACCAGGAGATGGGCGACCCCGACGGCGAGCCGCTGCTCCTGATCATGGGGCTGGCGACGCAGATGATCGCCTGGGACGAGACGTTCTGCGGGATGCTGGCCGAGCGCGGCTACCGCGTCGTCCGCTTCGACAACCGTGACATCGGCCGCTCGACCAAGCTCCGCTCCCAGGGCACTCCGAACGTCCTAGACCTCCTCGTCGGCCGTGGCAAGCCGGAGTACCGGCTGCGCGACATGGCCGCCGACACGGTCGGGCTGATGGACCACCTCGGGATCGAGGCCGCCCACCTGGTTGGCGCCTCGATGGGCGGGATGATCGCCCAGTGCACGGCGATCGGCCACCCCGAGCGGGTGCGCTCGCTCTGCTCGATCATGTCGACGACCGGCAGCCGCCGCGTCGGCCACCCCAGCTACAAGACCTTCGGCCTCCTGCTCGGCAAACCGCCGCGGGAGCGCGAGGCGGCGATCGAGCGCGTGGTCAAGACCTTCAAGACGATCGGCTCGCCCGGCTACCCCTTCGAGGAGGAGCGAATCCGCGAGATCGCCGGCCGCTCCTTCGACCGCGGCCACAGCCAGGCCGGGATCGCCCGCCAGCTGCACGCGATCACCGCCTCCGGCGACCGCACCCACCAGCTGCGCAAGCTCGATCTCCCGGCCCTCGTCATCCACGGCCGCAACGACGTCCTCGTCAACCCCTCCGGCGGCCGCGCCACCGCCCGTGCCATCCCCAACGCCCGCCTGAAGATGATCGACGGCATGGGCCACGACCTGCCGCGGGCCCTCTGGCCCACCTTCGTCGAAGAGATCTCCTGCAATGCCGCCCGGGCGCCGCAAGAGAAGCCGGCCGCCCAAGCGGTCTAAGTGCGGCTGAGAGGAGTCGAACCTCCACGGGCTCTCGCCCACACGGACCTGAACCGTGCGCGTCTACCAGTTCCGCCACAGCCGCGCGGAGCAGGCAATTTACCGCTTACGAGCCTCCCGCCCCCCGCCGCCCCAGAAGTCCTTCCTGTGACCCACGTCTCGCGCCCCCGCCCGGCGGCTCGCTAAAATGCCCCGCATCCTCGCCGCTATCGTCTAGGGGACTAGGACGCCGGATTCTCAGTCCGGAAACCGGGGTTCGAATCCCCGTAGCGGTATGGCCCTATCGGAGAGAGCAGCGCTTCCCGCTCCTCCTATATCCCCTAAGTCCTTGGCGCTGTCGAATGCGCTGGACACCAGGGCGCGCAAATGAACTCGCCCAGCGTTGCGGTCGATCTCGACCCGCAGGCGGAAGGCCTCGAAGACCGCCCGCTGCAGCTCGGGGTCGGCGTCGGCCAGCTCAGCGGCGAGGTCGGGAAGCGAAGCCAGAACCGTGCGCGCGTCGTCGGGGTCGACGGCGGTGCTGTCGCGTCGGGCTTGATCGAGCTGCTGGAGAACCGCCTGCGCTTCCTCGCGCTCGCCTTTGAGGCTGCGGATGCGCTCGCCGACGACGACCGGATCGACCCCTGCCTCGATCGCGGCGAGCTGACGCTCGATCTTCTGGTCGATTTCGCCGAGCTGGCGTGCAACTCGCTTCCGCGTGCCATCGCTCCGAGTGTCCAGGGAGCTGGCAAGGGCTGAGCTTTGGGCCTGGAAGTGCCCCAGCGCCTTCGGGCCGAAGATCCTGGTGGCGAAGAAGCTGTCGATCAGGTGGGTCAGCTTGTCCTCGCGCACGTATTGCCATTTACCATGACCGACTGCCTCGGCCGCGCGGTCGCCGTAGGTCGCCCGGTAGCCGCAGGTGTAATAGGTCGGCTCGCCTTTTCGCCCGCGCCCCTGCATCCGCAGGGGGTTGTGCCCGGTCGCGCAGTGGACGATTCCGCGCAGGAGGTAGAAGCGTTTTTGGGAGCGCCGCCGCCGATTGCCGTGGCCGGTTGAGCGCCGTTTCATCTCTGCCTGCGCACGCTCGAACTGCTCCTCGGTGATCAGCGGCTCGTGCTGTTCGTCGGCCTCGATCCATTCCTCGCGGCTGCGGCGGGTGACGGGACCGACGCCCTGCTTGTGGGCGCGGGAGTCGAGCCGGTTCCAGTAGAGGTGGCCGGTGTAGACCGGGTTTTCGAGCATCGCTTTAATCGTCGTCTTGGCCCATTTGCCCGAGGCGTTGCGCCTCTTGTCGACGTGGCTCGGTGGCGGCGGGCCGCCCGGCCGGTTGAGGTGGTTGGCGATCTCCTTGTAGCCGGCGCCGGAGAGGAAGCGCTCGAAGATCTCGGCGATCACGGGCGCCTGGTCCCGCTCGACCACCAGGCGCGACTTCGTATCGCCGGCCTTGGCCCGCGCCGGGTCGGGATGCGGCTCGTGCTTCAGTCGGTAGCCGTAGGGAGCGCGGCCGCCGTTTCGATAGCCCTGGCGGGTGTTCTGCGTCTGGCCGCGCCGGACTTCGCGCCCGAGCTTCTCCACCTCGAACTGGTCGAGCGCCTGGAACATGTGGCGGATCAGCCATCCCTCCGGGCTGGTCTGATCCCCGGCCGTGAGGGCGTAGAAGACCTCAACTCCCGCGCGGGTCATCTCGCGCTCGTAGGTCAGCGCGTGGAATAGGTCGCGCGAGAGCCTCGAGGTCGCGTAGATGACGACCGCGTCGAAGCGGCGTGCGTCCCGCTCCTTGGCCTCCCGCAACAGTTCGGCCCAACCAGCTCGGTCATCCCGCCGCCCCGCCTCCTGGTCGGTGAAGTCGCAGACGATCTCCCCGCCCAGCTCGGCTGCTTTCGTGGCGCAGGCCTCGCGCTGCGAGGGGAAGGAGAGCGTCGGGTCTTGCTTGTCCTTGGTCGAGAGTCGTCCGTACCAGGCAAAGCGCCGCATCATCGGCTCCTTTCCTCGGATTGACGCGGGATCGGTCGGTACGCTTGAACCGTGACCGCGAAGGAGAAGCTGCTGCGTGAGGTGCTGGACCTCGATGAGGCCAAGGCGGCCCGTGCGCGGATCGTCATCCCCGACGAGCCGGTCGATGAGCCGGAGATGGCTCCGCTGCCGGCAGGCTGGGGCGAGACCCTGACCGGTGAGCCGATGCCCAACGTCGCGGCTGCCGTGCGGCGCTCCCGCGAGTCCCACTGAGCGTGCTGGTCGTAGACGCGAGCTTGGCGGTCGAGCTGTCGCTCGATCGGGCCGGGGAGCAGGCAAGCGCCGCCCTTGATGACGGAGGCCAGCTGATCGCGCCGCCGCTGCTGTGGAGCGAGGTCCCCTCGGTGCTCCACGAGATGGCCTTTCGAGGCGACATCTCCAACGCCCTCGCCGAGCTGGCCTTGCAGCGGTTCCTCGCCGGGAAGCTTTTGATCAGCGAGCAGCGGCCGGACGGGCTGGCGATGGCCGCCTGGGAAGTCGCCGAGGAATTCGGTTGGGCGAAGACCTACGACGCCGAGTACGTCGCGCTTGCGAAGCTGAGCGATTGCCGCCTGGTCACCGTCGACGGCAGGCTGCGCCGTGGCGCAGAGCGGCTCGGCTTCGTCGTCACGCCGGCCGAGCTTTAGGGACCGCGCCGCGCCGGTCATCGGCGACTGCCTTTCCGGCGTCGGGCGGCCAGCAGATCGAAGATCGCCTTGGCCTGTTCGCGGCGAAGCTGCTCGTCCAGCGCTGATCCGGGTTCGGTGCGTTCAATCGACATGGTGGGCTTGAGGTCGCTGATCGGGGTTGCTTTGCGCTGCCTGCCTTCGTGATCGCGGCGGCGCCGGGCTGCGATCCGCCCACCAGGTCTAGCTCCGTCGCGCCCGGATCTCAAGTCGACTCGACCCCCTCGCTCGGAAGCTCCTTCAGCACCCCGGACCCGCAGAAATGGCAGTAGGCGGCAACGTCGCGCCGAGCGGGACCGTGCCTGCGGTCGGGGTCGGGGTAGACGATCTCCTCGCAGCGTGAGCAGAACCGAAGCGCCTCCCGGTCGACCTCGGCGAGGAAGCCGTCGCGGCCGATGCGGCGTCGGGCGATGAAGCCGTGCCGTTTGCCGAGCCGCGTCGCCCTGGCCTCGCGCCAGCGCAGGTATCTCTCCCGCAGGCGCGCCTGCTCGGCGGCGTTCTCGTGATCCTGCTCGGCATCGCGATCCATTTCATCTAGTGATTCGGTGCCGAGGAGGCCGCCGTCTTTAAGGCAGCAGCGGCGCCAGCGCAGCTTCGGTCCTTCGCCGAACCGCCGCACCGCTTCCTCCAAGCGGTCGAGTTGGCACGCTTGGTGGTGGGCGACCAACGCCGCCAGGGCTTCGCGCTCGGAAGGCGTCGGCTCGCGGTCGGCTAGGCGGAGCGCGAGCGGTTCGGCCAGCATCCCGCCGACCGCTTCCAGCGCTCGGCGCTCGATCTCGTTTAGCCCGCCCTCGCCTTCGACGGAGAGCAGCAGGGCATCGGTTGCCTCTCGGCCGAAGCGGTCGCCTCCCCAGCCCCGACGTAGCTCATTCCGCAGGCGCTCGGCGAGCGCCTCGGGGTCGGTGCGCAGCCGCTCGCGCTCTTCTTCCTCCTCGCGCCGTTTGGCCGCCTGGCGTTCCTTCGCTTCGTCAAACGGCCGCCGCGCCTCCGTCAGCGCACCGAGGAGGTCGGTCATCCGGTCGCCTTCGTCATCGAGGAGCCAGCGCCGGTCGACCGCGCAGCGCTCCAACTTCCGAGCCAGGTCACACGCGCAAGTCAGGAGCAATGACCTGCGCCCCACCTCCTTGCGCATGGCAGCGAGAAACGAGCGGGCGCGGCTCTCGGTCGTGGTGATGAAGAGGAGCGCGGGACAGAAGGAGTGCCGCTGCCGCCACGCCTTGGCGCGCGCATAGTCCGCGTAGCCGGCCGCCTTTCGCGTCAGGCGACGGTGGGACATAGATCCCATGTCCAGCTCAACGAAGGCGGAGAGCGGTTGCCCGTCCTGGTCGGCGATCTCGATGAAGAGGTCGGGGGCGATGGCGCGCTTGTCTCGTGAGGCCAGGACCGTGAACTCCTCCCGTGCTTCACCCTCGCGCTCGCAGCGAGCGAGCCTGACCTCGCCAGGGAGCGTTCGCTCCAGCGCGACGAAGATCTCGCTGAGTCCAGCGGCATGGGCGAGGAAGAGCGGATTCGGCTCGCTGCGATCTCCTCCCCTTGGCGGCGGTCCTCCCTTGACCACCGCCTCGCCCTTGCGGGTGGGCCACAGGTGGAAGGGGGCAGACCCCCTTTCGCGATACGGCCGAGTGCGGCCCGCGAGTCCGTTCTCGGCCAGTCGGGCGCAGCGGTAGCGAAGCGTCCTCGCCGGCGTCTTCGGATTGATCGAGGCGAGCTGGTTCTGCGTCAGCACCCGGTGATGTGAGAGGAGATCGAGGATGCGCAGATCGAGATCGGAGAGAGGTGGCGTGCGATTGGCGGCGGATGAGGATCGGCTCACCGGCGGCGAACCTCCGGCCCGGTCGTAAGAGCTTCGCCGCCGCCATCAAGGGCGGCGAGGTAATCGCGCCGGTACGGCGCTGAGCCGCTGCGTCCAGCGCGGAGGAGAGGGGCCGCTGAGTCGCCAGCGCCGAGGCGATCGCGGTCGCGCCGAGTGCGATCGGAGCAGCCGAGGGTGCGAGCGAGCGCCGCATAGCCAGCGCCGAGGCGACGACCAGGAATGCCCGAGGATGATCCGCGACCCGCCTGCGATGACTCATTGACGGAGTGGGAAGAGACTCGGGCGCGGGGGAGGGGCCGCGATCCCGCAGCATCATGCGGAACTGCCGCCGTGGCTGCTTGCCAGTCGCACCTTGACCGACTGGCAAGGTCGCAGCGGAGTCCAAAGCGAGCCAGCTCTTGCCCCGCCGTCGGTATCTCGGTTTTGGATGCCTGAAAGAAGATCACGACGACGACGTAAGCTCCGCTCGGCGCAGAAGTCAAGTCGAATGAGAAGGGATATACGGGGATGCGCGCCGATGTACGTCGATTCCGGCCAATCCCGCACTTTCGGTTGGCTAGGGTCGTCTCTCGATGATCGTCGTTCTCGACAGCACGACTCTTCACAGCGACGTTTACGCCGAGCGAGCGTTGACCCAGGCGCTCCTGGCTGCAGCGGGCGAGCGCTACCACGTTTGGGTCCCGTCAGTGGTAATTGCCGAGATCGTCCACCAGCTCCCTGAAAGGGTCGAGGAAACCGGGAAGCTCGTCGGCGATGCTCGCCATGACCTACAGGCGCTTGGCCTCGACGTTCCGGTCCTTCCCGACGAAGAGGAGGTCGCACGCCAACGCCAGCGCTTGCTCGACAACCTCGACGAAGAGGGCGTGGAGGTGGCGCCGCCGCCCGAGGACGCCGGCAAGATCGCCGAGTGGGTGGCGGAACGGCGCGAGCCGATCCCCGGCGACGGTGAGGGGACGGTGGATGCCCAGGTTTGGCTAACTGCGGTGCAGGCAGCCGTGGAGGGAGACGGGGGGCCTGTTTACCTAATCACCGACAACGTCTCCGACTTTGCCGATCCGCGAGACAAGAAGCGGCTGCATCCGACCTTGCGCGCCGACCTCAAGGAGCGTGGCCTCGAGGACGACGCCGTCATTCGCCTCGGGCATGTGTTCGAGTTCATCAAGGACCACGTCGAGGCCGACGAGGAGGCGACCGGCAAAGCCCGAGCGCTGCTCGCCCACGAGCAGCGAAGCACCAAACTCGCCAAGGAGATCGAAGCTGCGATCCCTTGGTTTCCCCTCGACCTCGAAGAGGAGTGGGCGCGCGCCTTCGAGGCGGAAATGGACGAAGGCAGTCTCGCCGCCTTCGATGTCGAGAGCATGCATCTGATTCGCGCGGATGCGGGGGGCAAGGGTCCGGTGGCGACGATCGAGGCCTACGGCGATGCGACCCTCGACCTCGGGTTGTTCAAGTACGAAGCGAGCGGACTCGAGGAAGGCGGCGATGTCGACATCGAGCAGTTCGATTGGAACGAGTCGATGTCACGGGCGAGCGCCGTGCGACCGGCCCGCCTCATTGTCGAGGTCCTGATGGACAAAGGCGGTCCGGCTGTTTCCGTCGAGGATGTCCAGCCGATCCTCGATGAAGATGTCTGTGAGCTGCTTGAGCAGTGGGCGGGTGAGTCCTCTCAGGAGGCGCTCGAGCTCGTCGCCGCTGAGTTCGACATCGGCGGCGAGCAGGAGGCGACCCATGTCTGGCCGCGGAGCGTCGAGAAGTTTGAGCTCAGGGGCGATGCCATCTTCGCTCGGGTCGAATTCGGGGTCGATTACGCCAACCCGGTCGATGAGTCAGACACCGAACTCTCGGCTGAAAACGTTGCAGAGACGGTGATCGACGTGAAGATTGAAGATGTCGATTTCGAGCGGGATTCGGTCGGCGAAATTAGCGCCACCTCCAACTTCTTTCCCAATTAGCAAGGCTCGACTGGGTTGTCGCATGGTTGGCGTGATCCCGGGTGCCTAATGCCGTCGCCACGCCGGCTGTTGCAGAGCGAATGTGCCAACCGGACGTTTGATGGCTCATGGGACCCGCCGAGGGATATCGGGACGATGTGGTCGAGAGTTGCGTCACCTACCGCGACCGGCTCTCCGCAAATCCCGCAAAGCCAGCCGTCTCGTTCGAAGATTGCCTCTCGATTGATTGGCGCTCGCTTTGCGTTTCTGAGTCGCTCCGCGCGGCGCCGCTTCGGTGCTTGCAAGACATCGGCCGGGTCTTGGTCGTAGTGGCTGGTGCCGGGTGGCCTCTCGGTGCCATGCCGCTTGCGCCAGATGGCGTCGGCGCGAGCACGGCCACTCTCATAGATCGCAGAGCGCGCAGTCGCATAGCAGGACTTGCAGAAGCCGATTCGGTCTCCCTCGGAGCGCGAGAACTCGATGAGCGACTTGCTCTCGCCGCAGCGTCGGCAGATCTTTTCGGTTTCCCTACAGCTCTGGCAGAACAGGGAGGGCGGCTGACGTGTGGCAGGAGACAAGAACGCCTCGATTGACTGCCGACGCCGGCACTTCGGGCATTGCTTCTCCCGTCGTTTCATTACGAAGAGCTCTGTTATCGACTGGTAGCCGATGGTGGGCCGACTCGCACGTATTCCCTGGCTGCCTCCATGAACGCGACGTATCTTTGCGAAGACGCGGCAAGGGCCCCGGCGGCCGACTGCAGGGTCTCCCGGCTGGGTGACTCCGCGTCAATAAGGTCGATCGCCTCGTCGAGGCTCGCCTCGAAGGCGGAGTACAGCTCCGGGATCTCGTGCCCCCGACCGAATCGAACCTCAAATCGCTCGATGAATCCCCGCATGGCAGCCACCTGCTTCGTCGCTGCTTCTCGCTCCGTCCCCGAGAGGCGGGGAAGCCTCCCCGAGGAGTCATGTAAGGCTTCACGGCCCTCATCGCGATAGGCGCCCACGGATCTCGCGGCTGCGAGCCCACACGCCGCGGCGTCGTCGACCAACTGGCGTAGCTCGTCCAGCTCGCGCATCCAACGATCGTGTGCGAGCTGCTTGTCAAGCCGCTTAGCCTCTGCCGCGAGTTGCTTGTCGATGCGCCGATTAGCGGTCCAGGCGGCGACGGCGGCAGCGAACACAGCCGCGCCGGCGAGCAGAACCCCGTCCAAGGTTGGGCAGTCCACGACTGCATTCTGTCGCGCTGGTCGAATCGTGGTTCAGCAGTCAGCAAGCGTGAGCGGCCAGGAGCTTCAGGCATCGAGCCGGTTCACGATGGCTGCGGCCACCGCTGCTGTGCCAAGCGCGAACCTGTCGCGTTCCCGTTTATGGCAGGGTTCTCCTCCTCAGTGAGCCTGACCTGCTCAGAGATTGCGGAGGCATTTCCGGAGTACTACTTCGTCAAGGAGTTGGGCGATGGAACCTTCAAGGTTGCTTGCCTGGTTGAGGAGAACGGCGAGCAGAAAGTCCTGAAGGTCAGCAAGGCCTCCGTTAAAGGCCCAGACGCGAACCTGCCAGAGCGCCTGCGCCGTGAGATCGAGGCAATGAAGCAGGTCGATTGCGAGAACATCGCTCAGGTCCTCGATGGTCCCGGCGTAAGGGAGATCGGTGGCGAAGAACGCGTCTTCTACATCGAGAGGTTTTATCCGGGCGAGACCTTGGACAAGCGCCTCGGTTCGCCATGGGCGGCAGAGGACACGTCTGCGCTCCTGCGAGGTCTCCTAACTGCCGTCAAGGCACTCGAAGAAGCAGGAATCGTCCACCGCGATATCAAGCCCGAAAACATCGTCTTCGATGAGGACGGGAAGCCGGTTCTCCTTGACCTCGGCATCGCCTACTACAAAGACCTCTCCTCGATTACGGAGCCATTCGGACCGTCTCCAAAGACGCCTCGGTGGGCCGCTCCTGAGCTGTTCGCGATGCGTTCGACGGTCGTCATCGATTCGCGGACGGACCTGTTCGGGGTCGGCGTCCTTTGCTTCGAAGCTGCGACCGGAGGCGTTCATCCGTTCAATCCCGACGACCCGGAGCACTATATGGAGCGTCTGAACTCGGGGAAGATCGACGCGGAGGCTCTGAAGGACGCATCTGTGCCTGAGTCCCTCGCTGGTGTTCTCGTTCGGCTTCTGCAGGGAGCGCCGAACCGTCGCTTTCGCAAAGTGGACGCTGCCTTGAAGGCATCGGAGGCTTGCTGATGGCGTCTTTCTGGGTCCAGCAGGGTTACGGCAAGTCAGACAAGATCGAACGTCTCTACGACGCAGGCCTGCTCGGGGGCGTTCTTCTTAGCCCGGCAGATGAGGAGCCCCCAGCTCTACAGGCGACCCGGGAATCCACTCCTGACGTTGAGGTCTTGCTTGATCCGCAGACCTACGTCTATTCGATCCCTGGGGGAACGGCGCGGTGTCATGAAGCACATGGTTTGGCCGTCCCCAATCTGAACTGGGGGATGGCAGCGTCTGAGGTCGAGGCGGTTGTTAAAGCCGTGATCGACGCCAACGACCGCCTCGGCGTCACCAACCTGATCGCGCCAACCGTTGTGCAGCGATCCCTCAACGATGTCTGGACCTCGCTCGCCTTGCAGATGGCGAGAACGACCATCAGCGTTGTGGGTGAACAGCGCCGCGTCTATGTATCCGCGGTGATCGAGGAGCCGGCACTTGCCAACTGGGAAGACGTTGCGAACTGGCTCGATATAGCAACCGGCCTCGATGCAGACGGCTTCTATGTGGTCGTTGATCGCGTCACGCAGAGTTCCTATCCGGCGATGTGGAACCCCAGCCACTTGACCAACCTGCTCCGTCTCATCTACAGCCTGTCGCAGTTGAACGAATACGAGGTCCTTACGGGCTATTCGGATATCGAGGGGATCCTGCAGATTGCTGCTGGTGCATCAGGCAGCGCGGCGGGTTGGTTCTACTCGCTCCGCGCGTTCTCAGATGGAAAGTGGCAGCCGTCGAGCGGGGGTCGCCAGGCAACTCCTCGCGCCTTCTCGGTCGGATTGCTGACGCCTCTGCTCGCGGTGGGTGAGGGCGAGCAGGTAGCGCGTTCTGAACTCGCGGAAGAGGCATATCCGGATGAAGACGTGAGGACCGCGCTTGCCAACAACCCGGACGGCTGGTCCTTGGTGACCGCTGGTTCTCATCACCTGGGCTCACTCGCAACGGTGGTGAATGACGTGGCTCAGCAGGGTTCAATTCCTGCGCGTCTTGATGCTGTCGAAGGCCGCCTAGCCGATGCGCACGGCAGGTTGATCACTCTCGAACAGCAGGGCGTCCCCTTCTCGGGTGCCTATCGTCAGCGCTTGGAGACTTTCCGCCGGGCCTTGGCTGACTTCCGGGCGCTCGAGGGTGTCTGACTCCCTCGGCCTTCGGAAGCACGGATCGCCAACTCTCCAAGCCAGAGACGAGCAGCAGGAGAGACGGATCGCCTGGGAGCTTTCTTCTGCCATTTGATTCCTTCCTCTGGGTCAAAGAGGAGTAAGCCGACGTTGCCTTGCTTGAGTCTCTGACGCGTAACGAGTCGGTTGGCCGTCTGAGGTAAGAGCAGAGCGCTGCGTTGGGCCATGCGACGGGTGCGCGCCAACTGCGCCAGGCCGCCTTTCCAACTTGAGACCTTCGCCTCGATCAGGAGCGAATCTGCGACGAGGGGAAGCCTCCGTTTGGCCCTCGTGACCGTCCAGCCTCGTTCTCGAAGACGCTTCGTGACAGACGCCGCGTGCTGTCGAGAGACGCCGGTCATTTCGTTGCCAGTGAGCCACGATCCAAGGACGCGAGCCTCAACCCAGTTCTGCAGGCGCAGGTCATGCCTCGCTTGGGAACGGACCGCGCTGCTCGATGCGGCAAGGAACAGCAGGTCCGGTCGACCGATGCCGATCTCAACCTCGGATAAAAGAAACAGGGATCGGCCCGGGCCTGGAGGAAAGAGCCCTCCTGCCGCCTCAATGGCTGCATTCGTCAGCGCCGCCTCGGCCCCGGGAGTCCCGACGCCGAGAATCTTTCCCGCCTTCCCGTTCGCCATTGCCAAGGTTGGCGAATCAAATCAGACGATTGAGGCTGGGCTGTTTAGCGACCGTTCCAGAACCAGCTCCTCGGTGCAGCGAGTAGCGATGGGCAAAGCTGGAAGGGATAGCGCCTAGTCTTCGTCCAGGCTGTCAAGCACCTCGCCGTCCTCCTCGAGGACCTTCCTCAGTCGCTCTTTGAAGCCCTCGTCATTGCGCCGAGCGGTGATGTATTCCTCCAGCGCCTCGCGGAGAGCGTCCGCTAACGAGATGTTGCGGGCGTGGGCGATGGCGACGAGTTCCACCGTCATGGTTTCGGGCATCCGAAGGCTCGTCACTTTTGGATCAGGCATTGGACTCTCCTTAGCTCTTTTTGGGCTGGACCAGCTCGAATTCGTGCGGCTTCGGGTTCACCAGCCGCACCTTCTTCTGTTTCTCCTGGCGACCGAGGCAGTTGGCTACCGCTCCCGAGGAGCGCTTGATCGCCCTGGCGATCGCGCTCGCGGTGTGCGGCGCGTCCTTCTTGTGCCGGCGCATGTAGCCGAGGACGAGCTTGTCCAGCTCGCCAGGACCGAGGCGCTCGGTCTTTGCCTTTCGCTGATGCCTGCTTGTTCATGCTGCCCTCCTAGTAGCTCGATGCTGGTTTTGATCTCGATGCCGGCGGCAACCCAAGGACCGCCCGGCCCCAGGGCACCTCGTCAACGAGGGACGTTGCTTCGTAGAAGTGCTCGACTGCGCCACGCCGCTGCTGCGTGTCGACCAGCTCCACGGCGCCCTGCTCGGCGAGGACGCGGACGTGGTAGCCGACCTTGGAGAGGTCCCTGTTCGTGGGGATCGTCAGCTCCTTCGGGCTCAGATCTCCCTTCTCTTTGACGAAGAGCCGCAGCAGTTGCTTCTGCAGCGGGTGCTGGAGGCAGAACAGGAGGGTCTCTTCGGGGTTGGGTTTCTTCGCCTTCTTCGGCATGACCCGCTCCTCTCAGCCCCGAGGGTCGACCGCGAAGCTGCCCGGCCTCGTGGGAGTGGTGACGATCCATTCGATCCCCCGCAGCAGTTCATCGACCGCGATGGCGAGGGCGGAGGCGAGCTTGATCAGGTTGTCGGCGCGCGGCAGGCGTGTCCCCATCTCCATGTAGCCGATGTGGGTCCGGTGCAGCGAGGTGAGCCTGCCTAGCTCCTCCTGGGAGAAGCCCGCGCGGCGGCGTGCCTTCCGCAGGTTCCTGCCGAACCGCTCGGCGATCTCCCTGTCCCTGAGCCTGCTGTCCATCAGATCGCTTCGAAGAGGGCGTCGAAATGGACGGCCGGCTGAGTCGGCAGGACGAGGTCGCCCGCGCGGATGTGGAGGAGACCGCCCGCGACGAGATCCTGCAGTGCGCGCTCGAAGCGATCACGCTGCTGCCACTCAGGGGAGGCGACGGTCAGTTCGCGCACCAGCTCGTCCTTGGTGCGGATTTCGGGATTGACGTCGAGGACCTCGCGAAGGAGGCTCCACTGGTCGCGGATGTCCTCGTCGTTCCGGAGAGTGGCGGGACCAACGTCCGCGCCCATAGGCTTGTCTTGCATGGGAGCTGTTTCTCCTGTGCCGCGCCCCCGGCTGTTCCACCAGCGCGGGGGCACTTTGTTTTGAATTGGGCGGCGACCGTAGCTCTGCCGCCGTCAAAATCAAGTCGGCTTTTTCGGGATGTCCCTTCGGGGAATCCTGATCTGCTTGTAGGAAGAAGGCGGCTTTCTCGCCTGTAGAGCGAAATCCAGCGCCGCTTCTACGGGAACGATGATCACTCCGTTAGGAGCAGAACGCGGGTAGCGGTATGGCCATCGGCCCCCGTCCGTCACCGAAGTTGGTAGACCGATACCTGGCGCGGGCTGGTGTCTTCGAAAGGCTTGCCGGACCAGCTGGCGCGACGATCGGCGAGCTGGAATCCGGTCGCCTCCGCCAGCTCATCGAGCTCTTGGGGGGAAACGTAGATGTCGGCGGTTGGAATGACGCGCAGGCCTTGAGGCCGTATATGGATGAGGTTGCGCTCCAAGCGTCTGCTGGATGAGTCGAAGCGAAGAGCTTGGAGCTCGACGTGGTCTCGACCTACGTATCGCGGGCTGATCGACCATTGGCCATTTTGTTGTCGATCGCCGAGGACGAGCGTCTCAACCACGAAGAACCCTCCCGTGAGGAGGTGGCGAGCGGCGTTCCTGAATATCTCGAGTTGAGCCGCTCGTCCAGATGGGTGAAAGATCCCGTTGAAGACGAGAACGACTACGGCTGCAGTTTCGCCGATGCAGGTCGACCTGAAGTCCCCGATCCATACAGGGATCGATGCTCCTTGGGGTTTGCGCCGTAGCTGAGCGACCATCCTTTCTGAGCCGTCGATCCCACTGACGGCGAGACCGAGCCTGTGCAGGCCGAGGGCGATGCGTCCCGTGCCTATCCCGAACTCGATCGCCGACTTGCCTCCGTGAGCATGGGCCAAGGCGGCCAGTACCGTAACGGCGGTCTCCGTTTCGAACGCCTCGCTTGGGTACAGCAAGTCGTATTCGTCACCCACGGAGCTGTCATAAGCGGAAGGATCAAAGCCGCTCACTGCTTACCACTGATCGGCGAAATTTCCACGTCGGCATCGAAATGGATGTCACGATTCAGCTCATGTCTTACGGCTATGGTGCGCATACCTTGCGCTCGGGCCAGGGTAAGCATCCGCGCCGAATCCTCTACTAGGAGAACCTCTTGGTTTGCGACGCTCCATTCATCAGCCAGCCTCAATAGGAGGTCGGTCTTTGATGCTCTTGGTTCGGACCCGTCAACCGTGAAGATGTGGTCGAAGTACCCGCGCAAGCCCCAGGTCTCGAGCAGGTGGTCGATCGTGCTCTCGACGTTCGAGGAGAGGATGTGCACCTCGACCCCCCGGGCTCGCAGATCGGAAAGCAGAGAAACGATCATGGGATAGGGCTGCAATCCTGCCTGCCGCACCTGCTCGAGGAACATCGCCTTCCGGGCTTCGGTGGCTGAGGGGATGTCGATCTCGAGATCGAGATCTCGTTCGATCTGTTCGTAGATCTCCGGCTCGGAAAGGCCCATGTAGGGAGTGAAATCCGTGAGTGTCATCCCGCCGCCGAGACTCGCGAGGAGTTGACGATAAGCCGCGAACTGGTGAACCTCCGTATTCGCGATCACTCCGTCGAAGTCGAATAGGGCTATGCGTACGCCAGAGATGGCTCCTACGACGTGGACAAGCTCTCCGCTGTTATTCATTGCACTAACCTCAACCTGCTATTAGTATGACCGAATGGCGGTCCTCCTCCTCTCTTTGGGCATGGGCGCTCTTCTCGATGTCGTCGAGGAGGAGCCTGACCAGACCGAGGTGGCATTCATTCCCACGGCGGGGGATCCGTATGACGACGCCAGTTTCGTAGAGGCTGACCGCGAGAAGCTGATTAAACATGGATTCGCCGTGACTGTCGTGGACCTGAAGGGGCAGACGCATGAGGATCTCGAGGCGAAGCTCGCCGGCAAAGACGTGGTCTATGTAGCGGGGGGGAACACCTTCTACCTCCTCGAACAGGTGCGAGCCTCTGGCTTCGACCGGATCCTGCCTCGACTGCTGGCCGAGGGGACGCTATACGTAGGCGCGAGTGCGGGGGCGGCAATCCTCGGGCCCAGCATCGCCCCCTATGCAAAGTTCGACGACCCGGGGGCGGCGCCCTCGCTGTCGAGCCAAGAGGGCCTTCAGATCGTTAACTACGTCGTGATTCCCCATTACAGCAACGAGAAGTTCCGGCCAACCTTCGATGAAGTCATGAAAGCCGAAGACGGTCGGTTCGAGTTCCGCACTCTGGGAGACGACGAAGCATTGTTCATGAGTGGAGACGGGACGACGAAGGTGATCGCTTCGCCTTGACGGTTCACGGGCCGGCGACGGTCGCCCGACCGAGGCCATCGCTTTCAGGTGCATAACCTCCCCTCTCCATCAGCCTTGATCGGTCGCGACGATCTGGTCGCAGAGGTGCTGCGAGGGATCTCGGGGGGGAAGCCGCCGACCACGCTGTTGCACGGCCCTCCGGGCGTCGGCAAGAGCGCGGTGGCGTTGAGGGTTGGCCACCGCGTCTCCCGTTGGCGGCGCGGGTGGCATGGGGGGAAAATGACTGACGTCATCTGGATCTCCGCTCAGGGCAGCAAGCTGAATCGCGAGGGGATACTCGAAACCGCGAACAGGGCACAAGATCTCAGGGACGTGGTGACGACCATGTGCGCCGCTCTAGATCGAGCGGACATCCTTAGGGCGCTGCCCGATGAGCAAGTGGAGCTTCTTCGGGCCGAGCTGGCGAGGCGACGAGTGCTCGTCATCTGTGACAGCCTTGATCAGATCTCCGACCTTCGGGTGCGAAGTCTCCTGGACGACCTTCCTCACCCAACTCGCGTCCTCGCGACCAGCACCACCCGAATCGACTTCGGGAAGTCGATCTTGGTCAGGCCGCTCGACGGGTCCTGGTCGCGAAGGCTGGCATGCCAGATCGACCGCGACAGTTTCGATGGCTTGCCTCCTGCGCAAGGCGAGGCGCTCCTGCGCGCCTGTGGTGGCATACCGCTGGCGATCGCTTGGAGCCTCGCGCTGATCGGCGCCGGCCTCGATCCGGAGGCCGTAATTGACAACTTGGAAGAGCAGGAAAGCCAGTTGTTGCGGTTTTGCTTCGAGGAGCTCTGGGCAACTCTGTCGGCGGATGCGAGGGAGCTGATAGCGGCCCTGGCTCTGTTTCCTCTCGGAGCATCCAGGGAGACGATTGAGACGATTGCCGGGCTGCGAGGGCAACGGGCCTCCGAGGCACTCCTAGAGCTCCAGGATCGCGCTCTTCTCGAGACCGGCGGCAACGACTTCACGCTCCTGCCGCTGACCCGCGCATATACGTCGGGGCGGTCGAACCAAGAGCGAACGGCTCGGGGCCACCTGTGGAGGCGCGAACGGTGGGCCGAACAGATCTGGCTTGGCGTTTCCGCGGGCCTTCGCCTTCCGAGTTGGAAGTCAGCCTTCCCAACGCTGGAGCGCCAGAGGATCGACATCGAAAGCGTGTTTGCATTCGCGTCGGAAGAGCCGGACTCGTTCGCTGCCGCCCGTGCCGCGGTGCTATGGGCTGAAACCGCCTATTTCTTCTACAGCGGGGGCTACTGGGACACGTTGTTCAGGCACCGGGACTGGGCCGCTCCGAACCTCCTTGAGCAGGGGTTGTTCGAGGAGTACCTCGCCGCCAACCTCAACTGGGTTGCGCTTGCCCTCCAGCTCCGCGAGGAGCAGGAGAAGCGAGAGGCCTGCTTCGCCGATGCGAAGAGGATCCTCCTGGCGGACGACGAGGACACCGATTTCCACCTCGCGATCATCGACTTCAACCGGTTTGCCGAGCGTGCCGCCGCCCCGGATCTCAAAGTGCGGGTCTCGTCGCTCGAGCGGGTTGTCCGCATCTTCGAGGCGAGGGGGGAGGACCAGTGGCAGGCGATGGCGGCCAATCGCCTCGGCAACACTCCAGGCCTCGACGACGAGTACGCAGAAGCTGCTTACAAGGATGCGATCTCCATTGCCGAAAAGCATCCCGCCAAGGCCTGGGCGCGAGAGCAGGTCGGGCTTGGGATCGGCAATCTCGGGATCGTCGCCAACCGAAGTGGAGAGTGGAGGAGGGCGCTTTCACTGTTGACCCGTGCAGCTCCCGACATCACTCAGGTCTCCGACACCGCCACGTTGAACATGGAGTTGGCGATCGCCCAGTTCAACCTGGGTCACATTCGGACCGCGAGGAAATTCGGGGAGCGAGCGCTGCAGCAAGGCCGGCGTCTGAGGTTGGGCGTCGCCATATCCGAGTCCGACCCGGGGTTCGAGAAAGAGATCTTACCCCGCCTGTTGCAGCGAGGAGCCCGCTGGAGGCGGGGAGGGACCTCGCGGCGGAAAGGGAATGATTGAAGACATGGATGCACCCGAACTAGAGAAGGCAGTCGACTCGGCCGTGAAGGGTGGGCTGCTCGAAAGTACGCCTCAGGAGGTCGAGGAGCTCCTTGGGCGTACTCTTCAGCGCCGTGTTTTGGCGGGAGACGAGACGCCCCAGTGGGCGGCCGGAACCTTTGGCCCCTCTTCCTTGGCTCGCCGGTTCATCGATTTCCACCTGAACGCCATTCGCAGGGAGCTTTGCGCCCCGGACGGCAGCGGCCTGAAACCAGAGTACGCTCGTCTTGTGGCCCCCGGCGCGACCAAGGCCGGGGCCCTGACCACGTTCTCGGCCGTGCTGACGGGGGTCCTCGGGGAAAGCGTCCTCGGGACTGCCGGCGCTTCCGTCGCCGTTTATGTCGCGTTGTGGTTCTTGCACGCCGATCTTCAACAGCTGTGTTTGGAGTGCAGGGCGCTGGAAGGTGGGTCATAGGCCCCCGCCGCGACCTCAGGCTGGACGCGGCCGAGCTGGACCGCCTGCCAGGCGACCTGCTCGAAGAAGTCGGCGTCGCCTGCGTGCGGTGGGAGATGAGCACCCATGAGCAGGGAGTCAACTGGGGGGAGGCCAAGAGCGCCGCGCTTGCCCGCGAGGTCGGCGGCCGCCTCCGCGAGGCGCTCTCGGGGCTGTTCGAGGATCTCGACCTCGCCTCGATCGGCTCGGTTTCGGTTGCGGCGGACTGCGAGCCGGTTCTGCCCTGGGAGATCGCCCTGGACTCCGGGGGGGTTCCCTGGGGAATCAGTCGGGATGTTTCCATCTACCATGGTGGGCCGGGGGGCGACGAGGGCGTATGGCTGGAGCAGCCAAGGCCTCCCCGCCTCGTGGTCGCCTCCTGCATGCCGATTGGGATGCCGAGCGCCAACGTCGATGCACAGCGGCTCGTGCTGGGCCAAGCCCTCGGTCGACTCCCCCCGAGCAGGAAGCCCTCTGTGATCTGGCTGGAGGACCCGCAGCCGGAGCATCTGCGCGCTGTCGTCGCCACCGATACGACGCTGGTCCACGTGATCGCTCATGGCCGGCCGGGGGAGATCCTCTGGTCCGAGGCGGGGCAGCCGCGATGGATGACGGCCGATGCTTTCTGCGAATCGCTTCGGGGTGCCGATGCTCTCCTGGCGGACTTCTGCGTCTGCGACTCGGCCTCGGTGGGTGCGGGAGGAAAGTCTCTTGCCGCCACCGCGACGAAGACCTTCGCCCGGGTTGCGGTCGGGATGAGGGGAGTTCTCGGAGACCATGCTGGTGCGATTTGGCTCCAGGGACTCCTCTCCGCCTTGGCCGAGCAGCCGGAGCGGGTAGACCGAATGGTTACGGAGTCCAGATTGCGCCTTTGGCGGGACGGACAGGGGGTCGATTGGGCTCGACCGGTTCTATTCGTACGCAACGGCCTGCCGAGCCTCCGCTGGGCGGCGGCACCTCGGGAGTCCCCCGATCCTCAACCCGAACCTGAAACCGAAGCGTGGTTAGAGGTCGGTTCTGAACAAGTCCCGATCTGGAGAAAAGTATTTCTCGTCGGCCGCAGCACCCGTGCCGATCTGGTGATTCGCCTCCGCGGGGTGAAGCCGTTCCACGCGGCGATCGACTCGCTGGGGGACAGCGGGCACGAGCTCAGGGACCAGAGTGGAGAGGGTGTGACCATCAACGGTCGCCAGGTGGATCGCATTGCCTTGAGGGACGGCGATATGCTGACCATCGGTGACCGGCAGATCGTCTACCGCACCAGATGAGTCACGGCTGCTGGCGGATTTCTGGCGGTCTCCACGTCCGCTCGCGGTGCGTGGTGAGGGGGTGTGGATCGAAGATGTCGAGGGGAACCATTATCTGGACGCGGCCGGAAGTGTCCATGTGGTGTCCATCGGTCACGGAGTCGCCGAGGTCGCCCAGGCGATGGCCGCCCAGGCGAATACCCTTTCCTTCGCCAGCTCGCGCTTCTTCGTCAACGGACCCCAGCTGGAGCTCGCGGAGCTGGTTGCGGGACTCGCTCCTGATGCTCTGAACGGTTGTTACTTTGCCTCCGGAGGTTCGGAGGCCATCGAGCTGGCCCTGCAGATCGCTGCCTACTATCAGTCGCAGGAGGGGATGCCCTCACGTCACAAATTCATCGGGCAGTGGCGGAGCTATCACGGTGCGACCATGGCGACGATCTCCCTGGGCGGCCACTATGCCCATCGAGAACGGATCGGCCCCAACCTGATCGAGTTCCCCCATCTCCAGGCAACGCCTGCGGAGGGTGCGGATTCAGCGGAGTTCGCCTCCGCGCTGGATGCGCTCATCAGGCAGGAGGGCCCATCGACGGTATGCGCTCTGGTGGTAGAGCCGATTACTGGTACCACCTCGGGGGCGATCGTTCCGCCGCCCGGCTGGTGGGAGGGGGCGGCAAGGGTTTGCCGGGAGCACGGGGTTCTCTTGATCGCCGATGAGGTGGTTACGGGATTTGGTCGAACCGGACGCCCTTTCGGCATCCAGCACTGGGATGTACAGCCGGATCTGATGGTTTCTTCAAAGGGAATTAGCAGCGGCTATGCACCCTTGGCCGCGATCGTCGTCCATGATCGGATTGCTTCGACCGTGCAGGCTGCGGACCAGAGGTTGCCCCTGCGCCTTACTTATTCGGCCAATCCCATCTCCTGCGCGGCGGGCCTTACTGTGCAACGCATCGTCCAGCGCGAAGGTTTGATGCAGAGATGCGCCGAGAGAGGCGATTACCTGATGGGAATGCTGAACGAACTCTCCCAGAGGTGTCCTCTCATCGGGGTACCCAGGGGCAAGGGCCTGTTGATTGGCCTGCCGATATGGAAAGATGCACCGTCTATGGTCCCTTTCTCCAGGGAGGAGAACATCCAGGGCCGAATAGTGACCACGGCCCTACAACAGGGTTTGTTGATCGTCGGCGGTACGGGTTCCGACAAATCCCGGAATGGGGACCATGTGATGGTTTCTCCGCCATTCACCATTTCCGGGCCGGAGTGCGATCTGTTGGTGGAGAAACTCGAGTCGGTGCTCGAAGAGGTCGCGCGCGAGGCAATCTGATTGAGAGCTGGAAGAGGCCCCACGGTGATGGGGCTCAACATGGGCCATGACGGCGGCTGTGCCCTGCTCGAAAGCGGGGAGCTGATCTGTGCGATCTCGGAGGAGCGGCTCAACCGGCATCGCTTTTCCCCCGGCTGGATGGGGTCCATGATGTATGTGCTGGAGGTTGCCGGTGTGGGCATCGACGCCGTCGACCTTGTCGTCTTCAGCAGCGGCGGGCCAGAGCTGCCCCCGGGCTTCGAGGGCGGTCTGAGTCGCCTTGGCTTCCCCTCCGAGCGTGTGGCCACGCTCGACCACCACGCCTCTCACGCCTGGTGCGCGCACTCTATGTCTGAGGCGGAGGAGTCCCTGGTCCTCGTGGTCGACGCGGTCGGGAACAACGAGGACACCGAGAGCTGGTGGTGGGCCAACGGCGAAGGGGTCGAAAGGCTGGGTCGAAACGACCGTAAGCGTTCCCGTGCGGGCGGCATCGGATCTACCTACGAGGCTTTTACCAACTGGCTTGGGTTCCCCGACCAGGAGTCGGGCAAGATCATGGCCCTGGCTGCCTTCGGCAATCCGGACGCGATATCGGAGCCGCTTTTCGAGCTGTCTGGTTCGCAGGTGAGGGGCGCTCTTCCCTCGACGCACCAATGGGGCGTCGAGCAGTTCTTCCAGTTACGGAAAATTGCGATGGGCAGCCGCTTCCCGGATGCGGCCGAGGAGCGTGCGAAGGACGTCGCAGCCTACGTGCAGCGACAAACCGAGATCGCGGTGCTCGAGCTGGCAAAAACGCTGCTGGCCGAGCATCACGTCGAGACATTGTGCTTCACGGGGGGCGTGGCGCTCAACTGCGTCCTCAACTCGAAACTGCAGGAGGCGATTGCCCCGCGACGCCTGTTCGTCCCCCCGGCTTCCTCTGACGTCGGCCAGCCGCTCGGGAATGCCTTGTATGGCCATTGGTTGCTGACCGGTGAAATGGCCGAAGGATCGGTGCGTTGGAAATGCCCCGGTCGTCATTACGGCCTCGACGCCATCGAATCTGCACTGGAAGAGCACCCTCTGGTGACCCCGTACGGGAGGCTGAGGAGGGCGCCGCGCTCGTGGACGAGGGAGTCGGATCCGGCCGAGGCGGCTGCTCAGATGCTGGCCGAGGGGAAGGTGATCGGATGGTTTCAGGAAGGAGGCGAGTTCGGCCCCCGCGCTCTCGGCCACCGCAGCATCCTGGCTGATCCCCGTACGTCGGCGAGCCGCGATCACCTCAACCAGACCGTCAAGCACCGGGAGTGGTTTCGCCCCTTCGCCCCGAGCGTTCTCGCCGATCGAGCCCTCGACGTTTTCGGCGAAGACCGTGAATACCCGTACATGCTGGAGGCGCCTACGGTCAGCTCCGAATGGGTCGACCGCCTCGCGGGCGTCGTTCACGTCGATGGAACTGCCCGCGGTCAGACCGTCTCCGCTGAGATCGATCCTCGTTTTTACGGGCTGATCGCGAAATTCGAGAAGAAGACCGGTGTGCCGGCGGTCCTCAATACCTCGTTCAATGACCGCGAGCCCATAGTCGAGACGCCGGGCGATGCGCTCTTGACGTTTCAATCGGGGGCTCTGGACGCTTTGGTCATCGATGACGTTTTCGTCACGATGGCCGATTAGAGGTCAACTTCGGAAATGGCCCTTGATCGCACGTTCGGATTGCTGTCGTCGCCTCTGCCCGGAGCCTTGTCGGGACCCGAGATCGAGAACCTGCGGCCGTGGGAGGAGGGGTGGACGATCCTGCGCCCCGGCACCGCCGCCACGCTCGACGCAGCGGGCTGGGGAAAGATTGCCCTGCTCGTCCGACCCGGTGGCAGCGTGGCGAAAGCGGCCCTCGAACTGAGCGAGGAAGCCTCGGGGATCCCCAACCCTTACGAGATCCTGCACCGGAATGGGATACTCGTCGTCGGCCCCGTTCGCACCTTCGGCGAGTGTCTGCAGCTGTCCGGCGGTTCCTACTCGTCGGTGACGCTGCGGCTCGAGGACGGGGTGCCGCTCGTTCACAAGCGCCTCGAGGTGGGGTCCGATCAGCATCCCGATCGAGAGGGGAGGCAGCTCCAGGAGTGCATGTGGGTTTCCAGGCTTCCACCGCGGGTCGCCGAGCTCTTTCCTCCCATGGTCTCGACCTCCACGACTGGATCCGCATTCGAATTAGTGACGGAGTTCGTTCCTGGCTACTCGTTGGGGGAGATGGTCTTCCAGCGAAGGATCGAGGCAGACCGGCTGGCCGAGCTGTTGGAACACATCTACACGCAGGTGAGCGATCGGATCTGGTCCCTAGACCCGATTCCCGTGCAAAATCCGGGCGCCGGCGAGACGTACCTGCAGCGCATCAACCGCCGCCTGGCGAAGATCGAGAACTCGGACCTTCCCTCGGGCAGCCCGCTGCGGGAGCTGCTCTCGAGTTGCTGGATTGAGGTTAACGGCCGCCGTTGCCCGACGGTGACAGGGCTGCTCACCATGCTCCGGCAGGCGCGCTGGGGGCCGATAGTCAGGCCCCGGGCCCGCACCCTCTGCCATGGCGACCTGATCCTCGAAGACATCGTGATCGACGAGCTCTCGCCACTGGGGTTCTGCCTCGTGGACCCGAATCCTGGAAACACCCATCCGGTCTTCGACGTATGCAAGACGATGATGTCGCTGTGGCTGTGTTACGAGCCGATCTATTACGACCGGTTTTCGATCGAAGCGCTTTCCCGTGACGGTGGAACGGCCGTCTCCCTGCAGATCGAAGACCTCGAGGTCGCCGCCGCCTTCTCTGCGGCGGGCGATCGCTTCGCGGAGTTCGCCGAACTCACTCTCGCACCCTGGCTGGAACTGTCTCGACGCGAATTCCGGGCGCTGCTCCGGATGGGTGCTGCGATCAACATGCTGGCAATCCCGATGTTCCATCTGTTGCATCACCGCAACGAACGACGCGCGCTTGCATTTCTCGCCCAATCGCTATGGCACGCGCGCCAGGCGATGTCGGAGATCGACGAGCTCTCGGCGCTCGGCCGCTTTAGCTGAGGGCGAAGTCGGCCGCGCGCCAGCCGATCATGGTTGCCGCCCCGTTCGTGTTGCAGGAAGTGATCTCCGGCATCACGGATGCATCTGCCACCCGCAGGCCGCTGGTCCCGTGCACCGCGAACTCGGCATCGACGACGGAGTCGCTTCCGGTTCCCATCCGGCAGGTGCCGACCCCGTGGTACCAAGAGCTGCCAACGGCTTCCACGTAATCGCGAAGGCCGGCCGCGTCCTGCACCTTCGGGCCTGGTGCGACCTCGCGCTCGTTCCACTCCGCCAGTGGCCCGGCGGCGGCAATCTCCCGCCCCAGCTCGATGCCCTCGATGAGCTTGAGGAGATCCTCCTCCTCGGCGAGGTGGTCGGGGTTTATCAGGGGAGGGGCCAGCGGGTCACTTGATGCGAGCCGCACCCACCCGCGACTCACCGGCCGGGTGATGCCGGGGATGACGGTGAAGGCCGGTCCCTCCAGGGCGTAGCCGTCGGCGAAGTGCTGCTCCTTGTTGAACGAAATCTGGAGGTCGGAGCCCGTGATCGAGGGGTCTGAGCGGGCGAACAGGGTCGCTTCCGTCAGGTTTGCATTGGTTGAGGGAAGAGGACGGGATGCTTCGTAGAGAACGCCGAGCAGGACGTGGTCAACCAGGTTCCGGCCCACTGGCAGATCGAGCTTCGGCTTCAGGCCGAGCGCTTCCAGCTCTGCGGCGGGGCCGATGCCAGACAACATGAGCAGCTTCGGAGAGTCATAGACGCCGGCGCAGAGGATCACCTCCCCGGCTTCGACGGTTTTGGTTCTCCCGCTTGAGTCGTAGAGCTCGACCCCGGATACACGCCCAGCGCCGTTCACTAGCAGCCGCGTTGCCTGCGTCTTCGTCCTCACCTCCAGGTTCGGACGGTCGCGCACCTCGGCAAGGAACGCCCGGTAGGAGCTGTTTCGCTGGCCGTTCCGCACGGTCGAGCGGTTCCAACCCACTCCCATCAGGTTCCCCCCGTCGAAGTCGCCAGGCTGGTGCCCCAGCTCGAGGCAGGTATCGACGAAGACTTGCGACGCGGGGTTCCGGGGCTCGAGCACGGCTGGGAGGAGCAGCTCCTCCATCTCCTCGAAGCTGTCGCGCACCTGCTCCCAGCCCCAGCCGACATTGCCCTGACTGGCCCAGCCGTCGAAGTCCGAGCGATCCCCTCTGAAGTAGACAAGCCCGTTGATCGCGCTGGAGCCGCCGAGCACCTTGCCGCGGGGGCAGCGATGGCTTCGCATCGCCGTGCCGGGCTGCGGCAGGGTCTCGTACCGCCAGGAGTAGGACGACTCCCACAGGCCGAAGTAGGCGCTCGGGTCCGCGATGCCCGGGTCGTCATCCTCGGTGCCCGCCTCGACCAGTAGCACGCGCACGTCCTCTCGGTCGGAGAGTCGGCGAGCCAGCGCGCACCCGGCGGAGCCTGCGCCGAGGATCACGAAATCATTGGTGGCCGCTTTGGGCATAGATGCGGCTACTCCCAACTCGAGGTCATCCCGGTCAACTCTTCAACGGTAGCGGGATCCACGGGCACAATCACCCGCGCACTACACAAACACGGGCGACCGACGGTCACGGTGCGCACCAGCTCGAAGGTCGAGGCTCCCTCCGCGAAAAGCCTATTGGCGCTGGAGCCGTTTCACTCGCCACGGCTACTGCGCGAGGCTCTGTTTATCCACCTCGGGACGTTCCAGCGGGGGGCACTTTGTTGTGAATTGGGCGGCGACCGTAGCTCTGTCGCCGTCGAAATCAAGTCGGCTTTTTCGGGATGTCCCTTCGGGGAATCCTGATTTGCTTGTAGGAGGAAGGCTGCTTTCTCGCTTGTGGAGCGAAATCCAGCGCCGCTTCTACCGGTACGATGATCACTCCGCTAGGAGCGAAACGCGGTAGCGGTATGGCTAGCTCAGGCGCGATGCAGAGTGCTCGACCGTACGGCGCTCGCTCTCGCTGAGCTGCGCTGCGGTCAGCCGGCTTGCGATCGCAGGCTCCATGGCTTCCAAGGATAGGCCGGGCAGGGCGAGGACGATGGGATTTCCGTGTCCCGAAATATGTCCCCGACTCCACCGAACTGGATCAAACTCGACCGACCTCGAGCTTGAACCGGCGAGAGCTGCATCATCGGCGCAGCTTGTCGCAGGGGACTTGGCCAACTGACCCAGGCGATTGAAGAACTCGCGCGTTCAGGGGAAGTAGTTGCAATGGGGTGGTCGCCGACCTAGGTTGGAGGTGATGTTCGAGGGCGACGATCTTGGGGTGCTGAGCGGAGCGGGGGAGGCGCTTGGGTTGCTCGATGGGGCCGGGGAGTTGCGGGGGGACTGGCTCGAAAAACCTGGGGAGTACATGGGGGGCGTGCTTGCTGACGACGGGCAGCGCCAGGCATTGCTCGAGTTCTGCGACGAGGTTCTGGGTGGGGGTGAGCGGGAGTCCGATTCGGCGGGGAGGGTCTGGCTGCCGCTGTTCGCCCAGCCCGAGCACCTCCAGCTCTTCGCGGTCATCGACGACCGCGATCCCGGGTTCGTGGCGATCGGGCTCGGGCTCCGGCACGCGAGCTCCGGGCCGGACGCCAGCGTGGAGGCGCAGGTGCCGTTGTTCCGGGTCGCTCGCAAGGGGTCAAGCGAGCCGGTCGCCCCGGTCTTCGCCGGCGAGGCCGGCGCCCGCGTCACCGTTGCCGCGACGATCTCCTTCGGCGAGGGCAAACCGGGGCAGCCGCACCTGGGCGGGATCGAGCTCGGCCTCGACCTGCCGACCGCCCCCAGCGGCGACGCCGACCCGGCGGTCTCACTGGCGTTGCTGGGATTGGCGCTGCCCGGGGACGCTGGCCCGCGTGACGTGCGCCTCTCGACCGCCGATCGGAACGGGCTCGACCGCCAGCTGCTCGAGCTTGTCCTCGGGCTGGTGCGGGAGCAGGCCGCGGGCGCAAGCGGGCAGATCGCCGCCCTGGCGGAGCTGATCGGCCTCGGTGAGACGGAGGCGGTCCCGGCGCTTCCCGTGGCCAAGCTCTTCGACGAAGGCCCCCGCGCGCTCGCCGGCTGGTTCCACGAAGTGGCGAGCGCCGACGCCGCCCGCCGGGCCTGGTTGGCGGCCCTCGGAGAGTTGCTCGATCAGGGGGCGACGGTTGCCGAGGAGGAGCTGCGGTTCGCGCTTGGCGCCGCCGAGGTGGGGATCGGCCTCGGGCTCGCCACCGACTCAGGCGGCCGGCCGCTCGTCGTCCCTCGCCTTTCCCTGCGGGTGAAGGGATCCGAGAATCAAGAGGCGGTGCTGCGGGCCGAGCTGCTGCGGCTAGAGGCGGCAACGGCGTCCGTCACCGCGCTGCCGTCGCTAGCCGCCTATGCCCAGCTCGGCGGGGACGGTGCACCGCTGCTCAGCGGCGACCCCGCGGTCGGCTCGCTGCGCGCCGGCATCGGCCTGGAGGCGACGAAGCCGGTCATCGTGCTCGCCGCCGACGACGTCACCCTCGACGGCGCGAAGTTCGAGACCCTCGACCTCAGCAGCCCGGGGGCAGTCGCGGAGGCGGCCGGCAAAACCGCCGCGTCCCTGCTCGCCGAGCTGTTGGATCGGATCGGGCCGGCCGGCCGCGGGCTGACGACGCTGCTCGGCCTCGAGTCCCCGCCGGGCCACCCAGGGGCGCCGGCGCTCGACCTCGGGCAGTTCCTCCGGGACCCCGTGGCGGCGTTGCGTGAACGCTGGCGGGAGCTGGTAGAGAAACAGCCGCAGGCGATTCCGGTGCTTCTCGAGAGCGGGCGGGACCTCCTCCTGGGCAATGCCCAGTCGGCTGCCGGCGCGACCGGGTCCGGCAGCGACGAGGACCCGTGGCGAATCCCGCTGCGCGACGGGATCGAGCTTCAGGCGGTGGCGGATCCCGCGGGCGCGCTGACGATTGCGCTCGCTGCCGGTGCCGAGCAGGAGCTCGGCAAACGGTTCGACTTCGACGGCGAGCTGACGGCGGCGCTGGTGCGCTTCGACCTCCGAGCGGGCTCGGCCGACTTCCTGTCCGCGGCGACGGCCTCGCTGCGGCTCCGGCCCAAATCGGGCTCGCAGGGATCGCTCGAGCTGGGGTCGGCGCGGCTGCTTGCAGACCGGTTCGAGGTCAGGGGTGCCTGGGATTCCGCCGCCGGTCTCTCGCTCGAGGCAGAAGCACCGGGGCTGAGCCTCGAAAACGGCAAAAAGGTTCCGCTCGACCTGGGCGACTGGGAGGCCTTGGAGCGCCTCGCCGACGCGCTTCTCGATGCCGGGCCCTGGCCGGCGGAGCTGGCAACCGCGCTGGGTTGGACGGAGGCGAACGGGGCGCGGCTGTCACTGCCGGCGTTGGCCGAGGAGCCGGAGGATGCGTTCCTCGGGTGGCTCGGCACGCTGGCCACGGAGGCCGAGGGAACCGCGGCGAAGGCCCTGGCGACGGCGCTCGGCGTCGCCGGCGACGGCAGCGAACCCGCGCCGGTCGCCTGGACCGAGCCCGCCGGCGCCGCTGGGTCGAAACCGCAGCGGGTGCGGGTCGGCACCCGGCTCCCCTTCGAGGTCACCACCGCTGGAGTCACCGCCGCCGGCTACCTGGATCTCGGGGCATTCCAGATTGACCTCTCGGCCCAGAAGCCGTCGCTGCACGCGGGCGGGGCGATCCGCGCTGAGCTCGGCATCTTCCGTACCGGCGGCCATCTCGTCGACGACGGGGAGCTGAAGCTCGGGCGGATCGAGGCGGCGGTGCGGTTGCCGCTCGGCGAAGGCGAGGCGGAGGCTTCGCTGGTTCTGGTTGACGCGGCTGCCTTCGGGGCCGAGCGCGATCGCTGGGAGATCGGCGTCGGCGATGACGCGGCGCCGCTGCTGCCCGAGATCCGCGCGCTACTCACCGCGGCCGCCGCCCAGGTGGCAGACCTGGAGCCGGTCGCAAAGCTGCTCGCGGTGCTCGGTCTCCTCGTCGACGGCGGCGTCAACTACGACGCCCTCGGTCAGCTCCTCCGCGACACGAGATCCTTTGCCGCCGAGGCCACGGCCGCAGGCGAGGCGGAGCTGCTGAAGGCCGTCGACGATCTGGTCGGCGGGCGGGACGGGGTCGATTTCGACCCTCGCGCCCGTCACCTCACCGTCGCCATGGGAGGCACCGGCAGCGCCGAGACGATCCCCTGGACCGCCGAGTTGAGCCTGGGGGTAGGCGGCTCCGTCGCGGCGACGGCTGCATTCGGCGCCCCCACGATCGACGCTGCCGGGGCCGTGCAGCTGCATTTGGGCAGCGACCCGCTGCAACTGGCGGTGCTCTGTAACCGTTCCGGCGACTCACCCGAGCGGATCGAGCTGCTGCCGTCCGCCGACGCCGACTCCCTGGCGGCGCTGGTGCGGACGCTGGTCCCCGCCGTCCTGTTCCGGCACGCGCTCGAAGAGCTGCGCCGCGAGGAGGGGGAACTGGCGGCGAGGATCGACCCGCTGCTGTCGGCGCTGGGGTTGCTGGAACGGGACCGGGTCGGGCTGCTGCTGCGCCCGGCGGCCGACCTGCTCGCCCCGGAGAAGGCAAAAGACTTGCTCGAGGCGCTGGCGCCGGCGCTGGGGGCGGAGTTCGCGCAGGGGCGGCTGGCGCTCGCCGACGGCGTTGCGGTCACGGTCGCCACCGCGGGCGGCAAGCCGCGGCTGGGCTTGGAGCTCGACACCGCCGCCCTGCTCCCCGCCGCCGCCAAAGATCGGATCACGGTGCAGGCGAAAGGCGGTCTGCTACTCGAGCCGGCCGCCGCCTTGTCCGGCCTGAGCCTCACCGCCTCAATCCCCGCGGCGGGGGCGCTGGAGCTAGAGGCGGGACCGCAAGGGACGAAGCTCGGCTTGCGGCGGGAGGGCGGCGCGAACCTGCCGCTTTATCCGGAGCACCCCGGCTTGGCCGACCTGCTCGGCAGCGGCGCCGGGGTGGCGCTGGCGCGAGTGCTCGACGCGCTTGCGGCCGCGAGCGCGACCGGTGGCGCCGGGCGGGCGCGGGAGGCCGTGCTCGCCTTCGGCGACGCGCTCGGCCTGCGCAAAGGCGATTCCTTTGACTCCGAGCGCCTGCTCGCCTTCGCGGAAGATCCCGGCAAGGAGGCGACCCGGGCGCTGAAGGCCCTTGGCGCTGAGGAGCTGAAAGGGCTGGCCGACGGCCTGCGGAGCGTGCTGCCTCCCGCGGCCGAGCTTGCCGCCGTGGGCGGCCGGCTGCAGGTGAAGCTGGGGAAGGCGACGATCGCGGTCAAGCCCGACCCGCTCGATGTGCGGATCGAGGCCGCCGACCGGGTCGAGCCGATCGGCCCGCTCGCAGCCGCGGTCCGGTTCAGCGGTGAGCGCCTGACCGAAGTCCGAGCCGAAGTAGGTCCGGCGGAGATCGAGACCGCCGGCGGTACCCTGCGGCCCCTGTTCCTCGTCGCCGCCGGCGCCGAGCCCGACGATGGCCGGCGGGTCGAGCTCGGCCTCGCCTTCGAGGCCGGGGCCGGGGATCGGCTCAGCGCCCGCTGGACCCTCGGCTCGGAGCTCGAGCTGCTCGTCTTCGACGACGGCAAACCGACCGGCGAGGCCGCCGCCGTCGCCCTCGGCGCCCTGCGCGCCCTCGCCGACCCGCTCGCCGGCATCGTCCTCGACGCCAAAGAGACGAAAGAGCTGCTGGGGAAGCGGGTCGGCAAAAAGAAAGGGACGGTCGGCCAGCTGCTGGAAGGAGTGCTGCTGGAGCCGGGCCATCCCGAGCGGCTGATCGCCGACCCGTTCGAGCTCGGGACCCTGTTTGAGCGGCTGCTGCGCCTGGCCCGCAACCTCGGCGGCCTCGAACCGGAGCTGTCGCTGGAGGGCCTGACGCTCGGGGTCGGCAGCGTCCACGACCGGCTCGGGATGACGGTGGGTCTGGTGGGCCGGTTCGAGCTGGTGGCGGGCGAGGTGGCGGTCGCGCTCGAGGCAGATGCCGGCTGGATCGACGCGGAGCTGTCGCCGGGGCTGTTCCTCGGCGGTATCGACGACACGGGCTTCGAGCCGGCGATAGCCTGTGCCGGCCTCGGCATCCGCGTCTACCGCCCCAACGGCCCCCTGCTCGACACCGGCCTCTCGCTCGGCTCGGTGGCGGTGCGGGCGTTCGCCGACATTCAGCCGCAGGCGGAAGCCGCCGGCGGGCTCCAGGTCCAGCTCTCCGAGCTTGGCGTCTCCAGCGGCAGTGCCGCCGGCGGCAACCCCGTCGGCCAGGGGCTGCTCGCGCACGGTGTGGGAAACGGGAAGCTCGAGCCCGCCCTGAGCCCGGCCTTCGCGATCCAGCGCTACCCCGGCAACGACCTGCGGGTGAAGCTGACCGGCGGCGAGGGGGACGGCCCCTGGTGGCAACCGGTGCAAACGGCGTTCGGCCCCCTCTATGTGGAGCGGGTCGGCCTTAACGCCGACAACTCCGAAAATCGCCTCCGCAAAGTCGGTTTGGCAATCGACGGGCGCGCCGCCCTCGCCGGCTTCCGGGCCGCCTTCGACGACCTCTCGGTCGGCTACCGCCTGGAGCCAGGCAAGTCGATTTTCGATCCCGGCAGCTGGGGGGTCGATCTCGGCGGCTTGGCGCTCAGCGGCGACGTCGCCGGCGTCTCCGTCAGCGGCGGCTTGCGGAAGCTCGAAAAGAACGGCTCGGTCGAATACCTCGGCACCCTCAGCGGCCGCTACGCCATCTACGGAATCTCGATCTACGGCGGCTACGGCGAGGCGAGCGCCGACGGTCGCCGCTACGCGACCTTCTTCGCCTTCGGTGCCGTGAACGCGCCGATCGGCGGGCCGCCGGCCTTTTTCGTCACCGGTATCGGCGGCGGCATCGGCATCAACCGCGGCCTGCAGCTGCCCGCCGATTTCTCCGAGATCGCCGAGACGCCGTTCATCAAGGCGCTCGATCCGCAGGCGAGGAGCAGCTCCGATCCGAGCGCGGACTTCGACCGCCTCGCCGCGATGTTCCCCGCCGCTGCCGATCAGTATTGGATCGCCGCCGGCGTCAGCTTCACCAGCTTCGCCTTGGTCGAAGGAGTGGCGGTGATCTCGGTGGCGGTGGGAGAGGGCGCCGAGGTGGCGATGCTGGGGCTGGGACGGATGGCGCTGCCGCGGCCCGAGGCGCCGCTGGCCTCGATCGAGCTCGGGCTGGTCGCCCGCTTCTCAACCCGGGATCCGGTCCTCTGGGTGCAAGCTCAGCTGACCGACAACTCCTGGTTGCTGAGCCGGGACGTGAGGCTGACCGGCGGCTACGCCTACGTTGTCTGGTTCGGCGGCCCGCGGGCGGGCGAGTTCGTGCTCACGCTCGGCGGCTACCACCCGGACTTCCGCCGCGAGGGGTACCCGGAAGTGCCGCGGCTCGGCGTCTCCTGGAAGGTTGGCAGCAGCATCGTCGTCAAGGGAGAGGGCTATTTCGCCCTCACCTCCGAGGCGGTGATGGCAGGAGGGCGCCTGGAAGCCTCGGCGGACTTCGGCTGGGCTTGGGCGGCGGTCGAATTCGGCGCCGACGGCATCGTCTTCTTCGACCCGGGTCACTTCCTCGTCGAGGCCTTCGCCAACGTCTCGGCCGGGGTCAAGATCAAGATCCCCTTCAAGACGATTCGCGTTTCCGCCCACCTTCGCGCCCGGGTGCGGCTCGAGGGCCCGCCGTTCCATGGGATCGCCCGGTTCGAGGTCGCAACCCACGAGATCAAGGTCGCCTTCGGCGACGAGGGAGGGCCCGCGCTGGTCTATCCCGACTGGCCGCAGTTCGTCGTCAAATACCTCGAGGCCGCGGGCGACGGCAGCGCCCGGGTGCTCTCCGCGGTCCCCGGCCGAGGCGCGCTGGCGCCGCCGCCGGCAACCGACGGCGCCGCTGCCGCGACTCCGGACGGCTCGCAGGAGCGGCCCTTCGAAGTGATGCCTGAGTTCGAGCTGACGGTGACGACGACGGTCCCCAGCGAAAGCATCGTCTTCGGCGAGCCCGGACAGGAGGTCGCGCCTGCCGAACAGGTCTTGCCGAGCCACGCGCTCGGCATCGCTCCGCTCGGGCTGGGCCTGCTGCAGTCGACGCTGCGCCTGCGCCTGCGCTCGCTGGACAGCGCCGGCGGCGAGAAGATCGGGGACCTGCAGCGGCTGCCGCTGCGAGAGGGGCGTTTCCCCCTCGGCGTCTGGGGGCCACCGGCCGATCCGGACCGGGTGCCCCGAGGAGAGGTGCTGGTCGCCGCAAACGGCGTTTACCTGAAGGCCGAGGCGGAGCTGCGCGAACCGCTGCCGGCCCCGGTCCCCTACGACCGGGTCGAGATCAACAAGCAAGACCCGAGGAAGCCGCTGCCGCTGGGCGGGCCGAAGCGGGCGCCGAAACTGGAGCTGCCGCCGGAAGCGCCGCCCCCGGTCGGCCCGCAGCCGCCGCGCCCGCCGCGGGCGCTGGCGTTGCTGCCGAATCCGCCGCTGCTGCTGACGAAGGCGGTCCGGGAGCGAAAAACGACGCTGCTGAGCGCCGGCGGCGTCGAGGTGAAGGAGATGCCCGCCGCCCGCCGCGACGTCAACCCCGAAGCCGCGCGGCCCCAGATCGAGACCGCCGCCGGCGCCCGCGCGATCGTCCTCGGCTTCGCTGGTGAAGTCCTGCTCGACAGCGACGCCGCCGAGGTTGAGATCCCACAGGGGGGCGAGCGGGTGGCGCTGATCGAGGAAGGTGCTCTAGCGGGCCCCTCGGATCTGCACGGCTGGCACGCCGGCGCCCGCCTCGCCTACGTCGGCCGGGGCACCGCCCTGTTCCCGGGCGGCAGCGTCCACGTCCCGCTGGAGGCGCTCCCTCCCGGCCGGCGAGCCACCGATTCAGGCTGGGTCGACGCGATCGAGCTGACCCGCGCTGCGGCCTTCGCCGAAACCCAATTCCGCGAGCCGCTGCGTGCGATCGCGGTCGCGCTTGACCGAGCGGGGGAGGGAGAACCGCAACCCGAGCCCGAGCTGACTGGCGCCGTCGCGGCGGGGGAAAGGATCTCGGTGCAGCGCGGCGACCGCACCTACCTCGTCTACCCGCTGGAGCCGCAGGCCGAGGGTGTGCTCACGGTCACGCTGGCCCGCCGCGAGGGCTGGGCGATCGGCGGCGTCCTTGGCAGCGAAAGCGCCACCGCCGGCGATCTCGCTACCCAGTTGGGGGAGCGTTGATGGCCAAGTTGCGTTACTTCGAGCTTTTCGACGCTGCCGAGCCGAGGCTCCCAGCCGGCCAGTACGAGCTGATCGGCAACCAGGAGCCGAGCGGCGAGGACAAGGTGCCCGCCGGCGCCACCGCCGAGCTGCGGACCCGCCTGACCGTGCGATCCAGCCGCTACCGGCTTCCCCCCGACCAGATCCTCTCGGTCTGGCCTGCGGCCAACGAGGAAGGGGCCTTCGAGAGCCGCCTCCCCCAGATCGTCCTCCGCCGGCGCACGCTGCCCTGGGAGCGTCGGCCGCAGGACCCGGCCGACGAGCAGACTCCGTGGTTGGCCTTGGTCGTGATCGCCGAAGGGGAGGGCTCGATCTCCGACGAGGTGCCGGTCGCCGAGTGCGTCACCCCTGGGACCACCCTCGCGGGCCCAGACGACTCGCCGACCGGTTTCTACCTGGCGGTGACGCAGGAGACGATCGACAAGGTCTTCCCGACCAAGCAGGACCTGCGCATGCTCACCCACGTCCGCAAGGTCGACCTCTCCGACACCGAGCTGGCGCTCGGGGACGACGATGGCTACCTGGCGGTGGTGATGGCGAACCGGCTGCCGCAGTTCGATCGGGCGGGCGGCAAGCCGGTCCGCTACCTGGCCTGCCTGGTCAACCTCGAGGGACAACTCAAACGCCTGCCGGATCCGCCCCCGCCGGTGAAGACCTTCGAGATCAAGGTGGACAGGACGTTGTTCGCCGCCCAAAACCGGGCGATCGAACGCATCGCCGTCGAGGCACCGGACTCCGACGTCGCTGACGGCGTGCGCATGGAGATGGCCGCCCCGTTCAAGCTGCCGAGGCTGCGGCTGAAGGTCGAACCGGTCGGGAGAGGGGTGGAGGGAGGCGTGCCCAGACTGTTCCGCTTCCCGGTCCTGGCTCATTGGTCCTTCACCTGCACCGGCGAAGGCAGCTTCGAGACCGCGATGCAAAACCTGGACGTGGGGGCGATCGGGGCGCCGCCGCCGCCACCGCCGGCGCCTCCGACCCGAGCCGCGATCGAGCTCGACGTCGACAAGCGCGTCGGGCTCGAGTATCGCGACCACCAGGGGGAGGGATCGCGGGCCTGGTTCCGGGGTCCGCTGGCGCCGGCTCCGCTCCAACGGGAGAACTCCCTCGTCCACGTCAGCGAGGATCTGCGCCGCTCCGGCCCCGAGGAGCGCGACGACCTGAGCTACGCAGCCGCCTTCGAGATCGGACGATTGCTCACCCTCTCCCAGCCCTCGGTGGTGGCCAGGTTGATGCGGTGGCGGCGGGAAGAGTTCGGGGCCGAGAGCGCTCGCCGCAAGGCCGAGCTGGCGATCGAGCCGGTGCGCAAGGCGCAGCTGCTGGAAGGGCTGGGGGAGCCGGGCAAGGGCCCGCAGCTGGCGATCGGCCGGGTGTTGGGGACGGCGCTGATGGAGCGCGCCGCGGGGTCTCCGCAAGCCATTCTCGGGCCGACCCGACCCCTGGTCGACCCCGGGCGACCGTTTGAGCTCGGCGACCGTTCGACCGAGAAGATCCTCGCCGCGGGGTTCGAGCTGCCCGTCGACAAGGTGCGGGCGCTGATGACGAGCCCGCTGCTGGAGAGGGAGCCGGGATGAGCGACGTCAACCTCACCTTCGCCAAGATCCGGACGGCTGACCTGAAGGCGATCGACGCCGTCGCCTCGCGCAGCGCCGAGGCCGCCGCTGACAGCGAGGTTCGGGTGGTGCCGGAGGAGCTACGCACCTGGCTTGCCGGGCTGCGGCTGCTGCAAGACCTCCCGTTCGAATACCTGGTTCCCGACGCCGACCTGCTGCCGCCCGAGTCGATCCGCTTCTTTCACCTCGACCGCAACTGGACCGACGCGGTGGAACAGGGAGCGCTCAGCGTCGGCACCGTCTCCAGTGCCGACCGCAAGCAGCTCGAGGCGATGCACCCGGCAATCCGCGAGGAAACCGATGCCGAGGAGCGACAGCTGCGGGCGCCCGGCGGCGAGCCAGGATTCGGCCCCGCCGGTGAGATCACCGGCTTCCTCCTGCGCAGCCGCGTCGTTTCTTCCTATCCCGGCATCCACGTCAGGGCCTACGACAGCGAGGTCGGCAACGAAGAGATCCTGCCGGAGGACGATCCGCGGCGCCTGCGCCTGTTGCGGCTCGAGCGGCTGGCGCCGGCGGTGTTGCTGGCGCTCTTCGACGGGGTGCCGGCGATCGTCCACGTCGAGGAACCCCAGGCCGGGCTCCAGTTCGGGGTGCGGCTTGAAAAAGGCGCTGGGGACGAGCCAACCCTTTCTGCCTCGGTCCCTCCCCGCGAGCCGGCCACTGCCGCTGAGCTCGACAAGCATGCCCCGGTCTACTTCCGCGAGGGGGCTCCGGGCGTGCTTGATCTGGAGCGGACGGCAACGGAGCTCGAGCGGGCGATCGGCAGCACGGACGGGCTCAACGGAGCCGAGCTGGCGCTGCAGATGATCCGCTATCCGTTCCGGCAGGTGTTTGGCGATGCCTAGCGTGCGGATCAACCGCGCCCTGACGGATCTGCGGATGCCGCCGATCCTCAACCCGGAGGTCAGCGGCTTCGCCGACGAGCCCGCCGACAAGCACCTGCTCGTCCCGATCGACCTGCAGGCTCTCTACGTTGACGAGGGCAGCGAGGAGACCTTCGTCACGCTGCCGTTCGAGCTGGCCGGCACTGGCGACAAGCCGCCGCCGCAGCCCGAGCCGTTCGCCGACGGCGAGAGGCGCCCCGCGGGTGTCCACTTGCGCTGGGTGCCGCCGGACGCCCTGCTGCGGGGCGAGATCCGCGACACCGGCGGCAGCGAAGAAGACCTGCGCCTGCCGCTGCTGCCGGACCGCTGGGTCGTGCTGCGGATCCTTGCCCCGGTCGGAGCGGCGCAGCCGGTCCTCACCGGCTGGGTGCTCGAGGCCGAGCGCGCCCGCGCCGTGCCGCTGGCACAGTGGCCAGCAGCGGATGAGGCCAAATTCAAACCGCAGGGTCGCCAGATCGATCCGGCCGAGCTCAACGGCACGGCCGGGGGCTCCCCCGCCTGGACCGCGGTCTACGACGCCGCTCGCAACCGCTTCTCGTTCCACGATCCGCTCGACGACCTCGACGTGCTTGCTCCCGGGGGCGTAACCGGCGACCTCGCCACCTACCTCGTCGCCGGCTGGTACTCCGATCCGGCGCGGGACCCGCTCGATCCTTCGCGTTCGGCCGCGCCCCTCTACGAGCTCCTCGACGAGCTGGGCTGGACGGTGGAAGAAGAGCTGGGCGCGATCCCGCGGTCGCAGCCGCCGCGCAGCTCGCTGCTGCACGGCCAGGTCCACGGGGTGCCGGTGCGGGGGGAGGCGGTCGCCGACCAGATCCCCGACGGCGCCGATGCCGAGCTCGTCCTCGCCCAGGACGACGTCGAGGCGGTTGCGGCGCTCGCCGCTTCCAGCCTGGAGGGCGAGCCGGAAGAGCGGCGGGCGCTGGAGCGGGTCTTGGCCGCCTTCGTCAACCAGCTCCTCCTCCGCCTCGACACGCCGGATGGCCTCGTCGACATCGAAGAGAGCGAGCACGCGGCCGGCTTCGCCGCCCGGCCCGGTGGCAGCGGCCCGCCGGAGCGCCTGCTGCCGGCGGCCGAGGGCAGCCACTTGCCGGCCGGTCAGCTCGCGCGCTCGCTGGCCGAGGGCGGCGCTTCGGCCCCGCAGTTCACGGACGCCGAGCGCGTCGAGGAGCGCTCGGCGCCGCGTTTTCAGCAACCGATCGAGCCGCTGGTCGCGGTGCGGGGGCCGAAGCGGAGCCTGATCGCCCACGGCGACGGGCGCTTCGCCGCCGACGGCAAGCTCGTCTGCCGCTGGCCCAGCCAGGTGGCCGAGGGTGCGGGCGAGATCGACGGGGCGCAGCTGATCCCGAGCCTCGGCGACAACCTCAGTCCCGATATCCCCGAGGAGGTGCTGAGGCTCGCCCGCAACGTCCTCACCCAGGACCCCTTCCTAACCGAGTGGCTGGCCGCCGCGGCGGCTGCTGGAAATCCGGCAGTGCCGCCCCGCTTGCTCGTTGACCGGCTGGCGGCGGAGGCGGTCCTTCGCTTCGGCAGGGTCGGCACCTTCGACCTGCCGACGCTGCGCGGCGTCGAGGCGGGTGCCGAAGGCGGCGTGGACGTCGATCCGGTGGGGTCGACGGTCTGGTCCCAGCCCTGGATCCCGCTCTTCCTCGAGTGGGAAGTGGAGGCGGCGGTCGAGCGGCGCTTCGACGAGTGGCCGCTGGGGCCGCTCGACCGCGAAGCGCCGGCCGGCTTCCGGGCGGGGAAACCGCGCACCTTCAGCGGTCGCAGCCCAATCGAGAGCGGCCCGGCGCGGGCCCTCGCCGACAGCGTCGGCGCCTGGGTCGAAGAAGAGAGGCGGCGCGACGAAGAAGGCAGGGGAGAAGCTGGCGACGAGGACACCGCCCGGCTCGGCGAGGTGGCAGCGGCCCTTGACGTCGAACACCTGGACGTGGTTGGCGCCCGCCTCGACTCATTGTTCGAGGACTTGGTCGAGGAGGCGGAGGGCGGGCGCCAAGTGGGGGCGGTGGGGGAGGTGCGGCTGAAGCGGGCCCGCCTGCTCGACGCCTTCGGACGCACCGTCGAGCTGCCGGTGAAAGCGGTGGGGGTGCCGGTGCGGAGCCAGGCCAAAGGAAAGGGCCGGCTGCGGATCGGCCCGCGCTTGCTGCATCCCTCGCGCTGGAGCTTCCGCTTCGTCGATGCCGCTGACCCCTCCGACAAGAGCCGCGAAGCCACCGTCGATCAGGTGGAGCCGGAGAAGTCCGTCAACCCGGTCGCCGGCTTTCTGCTGCCGGATCACTTCGATGAATCGCTGGAGGTGTTCGACACGGCCGGGCAGTCGCTCGCGCAGCTGCTGCACGAGCCCGAGGGCAAAGGAGTGATCTGGGAGATCGCCCCCGGGCTCCCCGGCCCGCCTGACGCGCCGCCCGGCCACGGACTCTCCTCCTCCCCTCAGGAGATGCTCGGGGACTGGGCCGGGGCGCTGGTCGCCGCCGACGCCCGCAAGCGCGCCGGCCACCCCCGCGAGAAAGGCGCCGAATCGGCGCTGGGCGCGTTGCTGCGGGCGATCGATACGACGCTCTGGTCGGTCGACGCCTTCGGTTCGTTTGGCAATGAGCACCTCGCTGGCCTGGTCGGGCGGCCAGTGGCGGTGGTGCGGGCGCTGCTGCGGCTCGAGCTCTCCGCCCCGGACGCGCTCTATCCCGGGAGCGACCCCCTGACCGAGGAGGAGATCGACGCCGCCCTAGCTGAGCAGAGCTTCCCGGTGCGGGTGGGGGAGCTGACCCGGGCCGACGACGGCCTGCTCGGCTTCTTCGTCGACGACGACTACGACAGCGTCCGCGTCGTTGACAAGGTGGTGCGGGAGACCGGCGGCATCGACCATCCCTACGTCAGCGCCGACGACCAGCTCTCGCTGCAGCTCGGCAAGACGGTGCGCTTGACCCTGCTGATGCACCCACTGGGGAAAGTCCACCTGACTTCGGGGATCCTGCCGCGCAAGTCCCTGCGCCTGGCGCGGGAGTGGGTGAACTCCGGCCTCGCGGCGATGTCGCCCTCGGTCCGGGTCGGGCCGGTGCTGATCGGCCCCGACCAGGTCAACCTGCCGAAGGTCGCCTCGCTCCCCGAGGACCAGGTCTGGACCCGCCGCGCCTCGCCCGTTACCTGGAAGGACGACCCGATCGTCGCCGCCACCCAGGCGGCCCTGCTCCCGCAGCGGCCGGCGACCGTCGAAGAAGGCTTCATCCGGGTCGCGCCGCGGGAGGAGCGTCCCGGCTAGCGCTCCGCCGCGCTCGTCGGATCGTTCGGGCTCGCCTGCGCGGGGTCGTTCGACCAGGCTCCTGGCGGCTCTGGCACCGGCCCGTCGAGCAGCGGGTCCTCGGTGGCGCGCATCCACTCGAGCAGGCGCTCGCGCATTTCGCTGAGGATCTGTTGGCGGGTGGGGTCGGGGGAGAGGTCGTGGAGCTCGTTGGGGTCGAAGAGGAGGTCGAAGAGTTGCTCCTCGGGGACGCGCTGCTCGGCCCAGCCGGCCTCGGCGAGGATCTTCTTCGAGGCGGAGTCGTCGCAGTTGGCGAGGACCGGGCGGTCGTAGTCGGAGAAGCGGCGGATGTACTTGAAGCGCTCGCTGCGGACGGCGCGCAGGGGCTGGTAGGCGGCGTGGTAGGTCATCTCGGCGAAGACGTGGTCGTGGAGGTTGGTGGTCTCGCCGCGGACCAGGGGCATCAAGCTCGTGCCCTGAAGGAAGGGCGGCTCCTCGATCCCGGCCAGCTCGCAGATCGTCGGGTAGATGTCGAGGTGGCTGACCATGCCGTCGAAGACGCGGCCGCCGAGGAAGCCCGGCCCGCGCACGATCAGCATCACGCCGATCCCGCGGTCGTAGAGGGTCGCCTTGGCGCCGGGGAAGGCGAGGCCGTGATCGGTGGTGCAGATGATCAGCGTGTTCTCCTGCAGGCCGAGCTGATGGAGGCCGTTGAGGACGGCGCCGATCCCCTGATCGAGCGAGCGGGCGCTGGCCTTGAAGGCGGCCATGTCGGCGCGGGTCTCGGGCGTGTCGGGCAGGTTCGCCGGCGGCAGCGAGTAGAGCGTGTCGCGGACCGAGGTCGGGACGCGGTAGGTGCGGTGGGTCTCGAAGAAGCCGACCGACATGAACCACGGTCCCTCGGTGGTGCCGAGGCTCTCGATCGTCGTCGGGGCGATGTCGGCGGCGTGGTGGCTGTCGACCTCGATCACCTCGTCGTAGCCGATCACCTCCGGGTCCTCGGAGATGTGCTGCTCGCCGATCAGGACCGAGCGGTAGCCGGCCTCGCGCAGGGGGTGGACGAGGTGCTGGCCGTAGTCGTTCAGCTCCCAGCCGCGGTGGGCGAGGCCGAGCAGGCCGTTGTTGTGGCAGTACTGGCCGGTCAGCAGGGAGGCGCGGCTGCCCGAGCAAGTGGGGGCGGCGCAGAAGGCGTTGCGGAAGAGCACCCCCTGATCGGCGAGCAGCTGGATGTTCGGCGTCGGCACCGGGAATCCGTAGGGCTGGACGTAGCGCCCGGTGTCGTGAGAGTGGATGTAGAGGATGTTAGGCAGTTTGTTGATGAACTTAGTATACAATTCTGAGCATGCAGCTCCTCGGCATCGACCACGTCACCGCGATCACCGCCTCCCGCGAGGACTGCCGCGACTTCTACTCGGGGCTGCTGGGGGTCGACTCCACGGTGATGCGGTTCATCGACTCTCCGGGCGCGCCGGCCGGCACTGCAGGGCCCGGGATGGTCCACAGCGTCCGCTGGTGGGTGCCGGGACGGCGGGCGCTCGAGCAGTGGGCGGCACGACTCGAGCTCTGTGGGATCGAGAGCGGGATGGCCTACGACGCCGCCGGTGACCCGATTGCCGTGCGCTTCGCCGACCCCGAGGGCTTGGCCCACGAACTGATGCCACGACCCGCAGCCGAGCGCCCGCGCAGGCCCGAGGGCGAGCCGATCCCCGGGCTGCCGCCGGCGCTGAAGCTGGCCGGCGTCCGCGCCTTCGTCACCGGCAGCGTCCAGAGCTTCGACCTGCTCGCCGGCCGGCTCGGCTTCAGCGCCGTCGGCGAGGGCGAGTGGCGCGTCGGCTCCGCCCGTTACGCCTGCGATGCACCGCCGTCGAGCCGGCCCTTCCAGGGCGCCGGGACCGTCCACCACGTCGCCTGGCGCTGCGCGCCGGGGGAGGAGCGGGCCTGGCGGCAGCGGGTGATCGGGATGGGCGCGACCGTCAGCCGCCTCTCCGAGGACGAAGGCACCAGCTGGTTCTTCTTTCGCGAGCCTGACGGGGTGCTTTTCTCGGTCGCTTCCACCGGCCGGCCGCTCTCGGCTGCGCCGCCCTCGCCATTGCCGGCACGGCCGCGCGAGCTGCCGGCGCGGATCGCCCGGCCGATCGGCCTCCGCGCGGCCGCCTAGGAAGAACCTCAGTCAGCGTCGAGCAGCGGCAGCGTCAGCTCAAAGGTCGCGCCGCCGCACTCGGGGTCGGTGCGCGCTTCGATCGTGCCTTCGTGCGCCTCGACGATCGAGCGGGCGATCGCCAGCCCGAGGCCGGCGCCGGAGACTTGCAGCCGCTGGACCTCGTCGCCGCGGAAGAGGCGCTCGAAGAGGCGAGCGCGCTCCTGCGGCTGGATCCCCGGACCGGTGTCGGTGACTGTGAGCACCGCCTCCTCCGGGGTCGTCGCCAGCGCGACCACGACGCGCCCGCCCGCCGGGGTGAACTTGATCGCATTGGAGAGGAGGTTGGCGAGTACCTGGTCGAGGCGGTCGGCGTCGCCGCAGACCCGCACCGGCGGCTCGCAGTCGGACTCGAGCCGAAGCCCGGACTCGTCCGCCGCCGGCCGCATTCCCTCGACCCCGTGGCGAACGACCTCGGCGAGGTCGACCGGGCACCGGTGCACCTCGAACTCGCCCGCCTGGATGCGGGCGATGCTGAGCAGGTCCTCGACCAGGCGCAGCTGGCGGCGGGCGTTGCGTTCGATCACGTCGATGTGCTCGCCCGCTTCAGGCAGCTCGGCAGTGTCTTCCCGCAGCAGCGCGGCGTAGCCGAGGATCGAGGTCAGCGGCGTGCGCAGCTCGTGGGAGATCGAGCTGAGGAACTCCGACTTCGCCCGCTCCAGCTCCGCCGCCGCCTGGCGGGCGCGCCGCTCCTCGGTGACGTCCTGCTGCACCGCCACCCAGACCTGGCCGTAGCGAGGGTGCTCGAAGGTCGTGGTCGTCGTTCGGCACCAGATCATCGTCCCGTCCCGTCGCACGCGGCGGCCTTCGTAGCTGCAGTGTCCCTGCTCCTTCAAGCACTGCCTGGCCTTCTCACGCTCGGCCGCCTCCGCGGGCGTCAGGTCCGCGGGCGTCATCACCTCGATGACGTGGCGGCCCACCAGCTCGTTCGGCCCGTACCCGAGCATCCGCTCCAAGCTGGGGTTGGCAAAGACGATCCGTTCGTTGCCGGTGGTGACCAGGCAAACGCCCTCGCCCATGTTGGAGACGATCGGGCCCCGCAGGTCCAGCATCTCCTCGATCGCTAGCCGCTCGCTGACGTCGCCCACGCCCGAGGACTTCGACCCCGGGGTCTTCCGACCTTCTGATCGGCTATTGCTTACACCGTGTCCAAGACGATGATCCTCGTGATCGAGGACGACCCCGACATCCGCAGCCTGGTCGTCGCCTTGATCGAGCGGGCGGGAATGCGGGCCAGCGAGGCGGCGGATGGGCGCGCCGGCGTTCGCGCCTTCTTCGAGCAGCGGCCGGACCTGGTCGTGCTCGACGTCGGCCTGCCCGAGCTCGACGGCTGGCAGGTCTTGGGGCGGATCCGCGACCTCAGCGAGGTGCCGGTGCTGATGCTGACCGCCGAGGGCGAGCAGGTGCAGAAGGTGCGGGGGCTGGAAGGCGGCGCTGACGACTACGTGACCAAGCCGTTCGGTAGCGAGGAGCTGGTCGCCCGGATCAACGCCCTGCTGCGCCGGCGCAGTCAGGGCACTGCCGGCGAGGAGGAGACGCTCGAGGACGGGACCGTCAGGCTCGACGGGGCGGGGCGCCGGGTCGAGGTCGACGGCAGGGAGGTGGTGCTGACGCCGACCGAGTTTCGGCTGCTCGCATTCCTGATGCGCAACCGCAACCAGGTTGTCAGCCAGCTGCAGCTGCTGGAGGAGGTCTGGGGGAACGCCGACGCCGACCCGCATCAGGTGCGGCTCTACGTCAGCTACCTGCGCCGCAAGCTGGGCGAGGCGGGGGTCGACCCGATCGAGACCGTGCGCGGCTTCGGCTACCGCTACCGCATCGCACATCCGTCCAGTTCAGGCGCTGCCTGACGGATTCATACGCTTTTCAGACAAGAACCGGACGCACCTCCTACCTGGGCCTCCGATCTCGCGCGAGAGCGGTGAAAGCCGCGCACGAGTGAACCACCAAGGAGGTACGCAGTGAAAACCACCACGAAAGTCCTGTTGACGGCGCTCTGCGTGGGCGCCCTCGGCAGCCTCGCCGCGATGGGCGTGTTCGGCGCCTTCAGCGCCACCACCACCAACGCCGGCAACACGATCACCGCCGGCACCGTCGCGATCGCCGACAACGACGCCGGCGCCGCCATGTACAGCCTGACCAGCGCAAAGCCGGGCGAATCGGTGAGCAAATGCATCAAGGTCACCTACACCGGCAGCCTCGACGCCGATGTTCACATCTACACCACCAGCACGATCGGCTCGCTGGGCCAGTACGTCGAATTGACGATAACCCCCGGCACCCAGACCACCTCGACCTTCCCCAGCTGCACCGGGTTCACCGCCGACTCCGGCGGCGCTCTCTATACCGGCACGCTGCAGAACTTCGGCAACACCAAAAACAGCTACGCCACCGGCGTTGTCGACTACCCCGGCTCAGGCACCAAATGGGCGGCCAATGAATCGGTCGTCTACCAGGTGACCGCGACGCTGCAGTCAAGCGCCCCGGACACCGCTCAAGGCCTGACCACCGGCTCCCACACGTTCACGTGGGAGGCCCGTAACCAGTAGCGGGAGCGCATGAGCACTCCCGTTGCTGACAGGTTCACTCGCGCCATCGGCGCCGCGATCGGGCTCGGCCTGGTCGCGGCGCTGATAGTGATGGCGCGTCCCGCCGGCGGGCACGGCGGCGTCCTGCCCGCCTCGCTGCGCTTCACCGCGGCGCTCGACGGCGCCGTCGCCGCTGAACCGGCGGCGCCGAAGCCGCTGCTGGCGAGCGGACCGATGCGCCCGGGGAGCCACGCCCGCGGCGACTTCACCCTCCGCAACCAGACCGGCGCGACCCTCGCCGTGCGGCTGCGGGCGAAGCCGAGCTCGACCGCCCTCGACGGCACCGCGCAGGTGCAGCTGCGCAGCCGCGGCGCCGACCTCTTTGAAGGGACCCTGCAGGCGCTGCGGCAGGGCACGGCCGAGGCGGTGCGGCTGCGGCCGGGCGGGGCGGCTCCCGTCCATGTCGTCGCCTGGATCCCGGCCGAAGTCGAGACCGGCTACGAGGGACGCGAGGTCGCGGTCGCGCTCGAACCGGTCGAGGAGGCGCTGCCGTGAGCGCCGCCGCCCGGCGCCTGCGGATCCTCGTCCTCTGGATCGGGCTCGGGCTGCTGTTCGGAACCCTCTTCGCCGCGGTGGCCCCGCAGCTCGGCGGCTATCGCTCCTTCACGGTGCGCTCGGGTTCGATGACGCCGGCAATCGAAACCGGTGACGTAGTCGTCACCAAAGCGATCTCGCCGCTCAGCGCCCGGGTCGGCGACGTCGTCACCTTCGTCGATCCGGAAGGGACCGGCAAACTCTTCTCCCACCGGGTGCAGTCGGTGCGGGCGGCCGGCGACGAGGTCGCCTTCGTCACCCGCGGCGACGCCAACACCTCGACCGAGCACTGGCGGGTCCCCGCCAGCGGCAGCATCGGCCGCGTCGCCTACCGGATCCCGAAGATCGGCTACGCCCTCTCCTGGGTCGACAGCGGCCCGGCGCGGCTGGCCCTGATCGCGATCCCGGCACTGCTGCTGCTCTGGGCGGCGCTGTTGCGGATCTGGCGCCCGGCCCCGGAGTCGCGGCCGCCGGAGGCCCGGTCGCTGTGAGCACACGGCCGGCCATTGCGGCAGCGGCGATCGCGGCGGTCCTCTTCGGGGCCGCCGCCCTCGCGCGCCCGAGCGTTTGGGGCAACTTCACCGCTAAGACGCCGAGCGCCGGCAACTCGATCACCGCCGCCACCGATTTCCGCGCCCCCAGCGCCACCGCGGCGGCGATCGGCAAGACGGCCGGCGGGATAGCCGGACAGATCAAGAAGGGCGCGACCTACTACGTCTACGCCAACGCCACCGACACTGGCAACCCGGCCAGCGGCATCGCCACGATTACCGCCGACGTCAGCTCGCTCACCACCGGCTCGACCGCCGTCGCCCTCAGCGCCGGCAGCTTCAACGCCAACGGCGTCAGCTACGGCTACCGCAGCGCCGCGCTCACCGCCAACGCCAGCCTCGCCGCCGGCAGCTACTCCTACTCGCTGACCCTGACCGATGTCGCCGGCAACTCGAAGACCCAGTCGGGCTTCACCGTCACCGTTGACAACACCGGCCCGACCGGCACCGACGTCCAAACTCCCAGCGTCGGCACGACCAGCGGCCTCGCGCAGACCGGCGACACGGTCTCGTTCACCTTCAGCAAGGCGATCGACCCCAACTCGATCCTCGCCGGCTGGAGTGGTGCTTCCACCGCCGTCGTCCTCCGCCTCAACAACGGCTCCGGCAGCAACAACGACACGGTCACCGTCTACAACGCGACCAACGCCACGCAGCTGCCGCTCGGCAGCATCAACCTTGGCCGCACCGATTACACCAGCGCCAACATCACCTTCGGCGCCACTGGCACCGCCTCTTCGATGGCAATGAGCGGCAACACGATCACGATCACGCTCGGCACCCAGTCGGCCGCGGCGACCACCGCCGCCGCCACCGGGACGATGACCTGGACCCCCTCTGCATCGGCCACCGATCCGGCCGGCAACGCCGCCTCGACCACCGCCGTCACCGAGTCCGGGACGGCCGACAAGGACTTCTGATGCGTGCGCAACCTGGCCGCCGGACAGTGATCGCGGCCGCGTTGGCGCAGCTGCTCGTCCTCGTGGTTGCCGCGCTCGCCTGGTCGCAGCCGCGGCTGGGAGAAAACCGGCCGCTGGGCGTGGGAGCCGCAGTCGGCGGCGCCCTGCGGATCGCCGACTCGCGCGGGGGAGCGGCGATCCTCGAGGCTCCGGCGCTGCGCCCCGGCGGCAAGGTCGCCGGCAGCCTGACGATCGAAAACCTGGGCCCGCCCGCCGGCCTCGAACTGTCGCGAAGTCATCTGAGCGAGCGCCTGGGTGCGGGCGGAACCTCGCTGGCCGCAGCGCTGCGGCTGCGGGTCCACGACCTCAGCGACGGCGCCGGGAAGCTCGTCTACCACGGAGCGCTGGTCGCGATGCCGACCCTGCACCTGGGCAACCTGCCGACGGGGGCGCAGCGACGCTACCGCCTCGTCGCCCGCCTCCCCGAGCCGGGCCTAGTCGACAACAGCCTGATGGGCGGGCGGGTCCGCTTCGATTACCGCTGGCACTTGCGCCGCCAGTAGCTGCCGACGGCTGAGGAGGAAGGGCAGGCCGAGGGCGGGGAGGACGGCAGCAAGGACGACGCCGGCGCGCCAGCCGCCGCTCTGCACGATCGGCCCGGCGATCGCCGCGCCGGCGCTGGCGCCGATCATCAGCGAGAGCGAGAGCCAGGTGAAGACCTCAGTGCCGGTGCCCGGCGGCATCGCCTCGCGGGCGATCTGGGTGCGGGCGGTGATCGTCGGAGCGATGAAGGTGCCGGCGAGGACGCCGAGCGCCAGCATCACGCCCACGGTGGGAGCGAGCAGCAGCGGCAGGCAGATCAGCGGCTGGAAGAGCGCCAGCCGCACGGTCGCCTGGGCCGGCGTGCCGAAGCGCTCCGGCGCCGAGCCGTAGACAAGCGCACCTAGGGCTGATCCCAGCGCCAGCGAGGCGCCGAAGGGCCCGCCGAGGGCAGAGCTGCCGTGGGCGGCGCCGAAGGCCGGACCGGTGACGTCGAGGGCGCCGAAGGTCGAGCCGATCGCGAAGCCGGTGAAGACCAGCAGCCGGATCACCGGTGAGGCGAGGGCGCCGGCGCGGGTGTGGTGGTGGGGCAGCGCCGGCTCGACCCGGCCGAGCGGCGGCAGGGCGACGAACCAGACGGTGCCGATCAGGCCGAGAGCGGCGGCGACGAGGAGCGCCGCCGCCGGCCCCGCGGTTGCGGCCAGCAGGCCGGTCAGCAGCGGCCCGCTGATGAAGACGGCCTCGATCAGGATCGAGTCGAAGACGTAGGCGTTGACCAGCAGCTCCTCGTCGACGACGTCGGGCCAGAGGTGGCGGAGGATGCCGCCGACCGGTGGCATCGCCGCACCCGCGAGAGCCGCGAGGACGATCAGCGCGAGCGTGCCGCCGCCGGCGTTGCCGACGGCGACCAGCGCCACCAGCGCCACCGTCGCCAGCGCCGCTGCGGGCACCAGCACCGGCCGCGGCCCGCGGCGGTCGACCAGCCGTCCCAGCACCGGCGCCGTCAACGCCAAGCCGATCGTGCTGGCCCCGGCAACCGCGCCGGCGGCGCCGAACGAGCCAGTGCGGTCGTGGACGTAGATGACGAGGGCAACCCCGGTCATCCCCACCGGCAACCGCGCGACGACCGAGGCGATCGTCAGCTGGAGGACGTGCGGGGAGGCGAGGATGCGGCGGTAGGGCATACCCCTCAGGGTGGCAACCTTCAGGCCGCTGCCGTCAGCTGCTCTGGCCCAGCGCTTCCTGCTGCTGTTCGAGTAGCGGCGTCATGTCGAAGACGCGATCTTCCGGCGGGGTCTGAATCTGGGGGTGGGAGCCGAAGTCGAAGAAGTCCATCCGCGTGTCGATCGTCTCCGGGGGGCCGGAGGCGGTGCTCGCCATGCGGATGTGGATGCGGCGCAAGAGGCCTTTGTCGTCGACGAAGGCTTCCGCCTGGACCGGCCCGATTATCTGGGATGCCAGCCCTTCGCATTTCTCGGCCAACTGATCATCGCCCTTGGCGCGGAGCTCGGCGGCGATTTCGCCCATTTCGAAGCGGGTGACGTAGCGGCTGACCCGGGCACCGTCCAGTTGCCGGTGACCCGCCAGGTGGACCCGGTCGCTTGCGGTCAGCATGGCCAGCGAGTCGTCTGGGCTTTCCGCCGGCACCGAGTCGTCGTCTGAGGCGAGGGACGGGTCCATCTTGGCCCATTCCTTGCCCTCCGGCAGTTTGCCGCGGAACTGTGGCGAGTTCAGGTAGATCGCGTCTTCTCCGTCCACCACCATCGCGATTTCCACTCGCTGGCCGTTCGCGGTGAGCCCGTTGTAATAGACGAGCGCCATCTCGGTCTGCAGGTTCAGGGTTCCGTTGCCGAAGTCGACCTCCGGTGGGTGGGCTTCGGAGGTGGTGCGGACCTTCATCGTGAAGCGCAGGCCGTCGACGCTCTCGGTCCGCTCGGCCGCCGCGGCGACGGGGTTGAGCGGGTTTTCGCCGCTGCCCAGCAGCGAGTTGGCGACGACGAGGATCAGCAGCAGCGAGAGGACACCGGCGGCCTGGAGGAGGCGCACCGAGAGCGGCTCGAGCGGTGCGTCGCCGAAGAGGGAGTGTCGCTTTTGTTCGGCATGGGAGGACAAAGTCGACACGGGCGCCCCAGCAGGGGCCGATGCGCCGGCGCTGTCGCTCCAGAGCGGCTTCGCGCCCGGGGGTGGGGTGGAGGTTGGCGGTGCTCCAGACAAGACGTAGAGTCATCGTCATCGCCTTGGCCGAGATTGAGCACCGGTTTGAAAGTTTGGACGCATGGGCCTCCTAGACCCGGCGCCGCCGCCGTTCGAGGTCGCCGAGTGGCGCCGGCTGCCGCACCTGGAGCGGATCAAGCCGCTGGCCCAGGACTGGGCGCTGAACGGTTTCGGGACGCCGACCGCGGTCTACTTCCTCTACGTCTTCAAGGTCATCGCCTACACCGGCCTCGGCGCCCTGCTGATCTTCGCCACTAGCGGCTGGCCACCCTGGACGGCGCCGATCGTCTTCGAGAAGGCGGTGATCTGGACGATGCTCTGGGAGGTGCTGGGCCTCGGCGCCGGCTCGCTGCCGCTGACCCTGCGCTTCAGCCCGATGATCGGCGGCTTCCTCTACTGGCTGCGGCCGGGGACGACGCGGCTGCCGCCCTGGCCGGAGCGGGTGCCGGGGACGCGGGGGACGACGCGGACCTGGCTCGACGTCTCCTTATATGGAGCGCTGCTGGCGGCCCTGGCCTTCCTGCTGCTCTCCGGCGGCGTCGATTCGCCGGCGCGCCTCGACCCCGTCGCCGTCGGGGTGATGCTGGCGATCCTCGGCGCCCTCGGCCTCCGCGACAAGGTCCCGTTCCTGGCGGCGCGGGCGGAGATCTACGGGACGCTCGCGATCATCTTCCTCTTCCCGCTGACCAACCTGGTGATCGCCGCCCAGCTCGTCTTCTTCTGTATCTGGTGGGGCGCCGCCAGCTCGAAGCTGAACCGCCACTTCCCGTTCGTGGTCACGGTGATGATCAGCAACACGCCCTGGAACCGCTCGCGGGCGATGAAGCGCCGCCTCTACACGCGCCACCCGGAGGACCTGCTGCCCTCGCGCACGGGCGCCGCGGTCGCCCACCTCGGCACGGTGATGGAGTTCACCCTGCCGCTGGTTCTGATCCTGACCAGCGGCGGCATCCTGCAGACGCTGGCCGTCGCCGGGATGGTGGTCTTCCACGTGCACATCTTGAGTACGTTCCCGCTGGCGGTGCCGCTGGAGTGGAACGTCTTCATGATCTTCGGCGTCCTCTTCCTCTTCGGCCACTACGGCAGCGTCCCCTTTTCGACGATCGACGATCCGCTGCTGCTGGTCATCCTCGCCCTCGTCTGCGTCGGCTTGCCGGTGCTCGGCAACCTGCGGCCCGACCTGGTCTCGTTCCTCCCTTCGATGCGCTACTACGCCGGCAACTGGGCGACCAGCCAGTGGCTGTTCCGGCGCGGCGGCGATGGCGGGGAGGGCGCCGAGGCGAAGCTCGACCGCGATCTGGTCAAGGCGGCGCCGACGGTCGGCGTGCAGCTAGAGAAGTTCTACGAGCCGGAGCTGATCGACGTCCTCCTCTACAAAGGCCTCGCCTTCCGCTCGATGCACTCGCACGGGCGGGCGCTGAACGGGCTGACCGCGCGGGCGGTAGAGGACATTGAGGACTACGACGTGCGCGAGGGCGAGCTCGTCGCCGGCGTCGTCCTCGGCTACAACTTCGGCGACGGCCACTTCCACGATCAGCGCTTGCTGGCGGCGGTGCAGGAGCGCTGCCACTTCGCGCCGGGGGAGGTGCGGGTGGTGACGCTGGAGAGCCAGCCCGCCCAGGTGCAGCGCCAGCGCTACCGGATCTGGGACGCGGCCGAGGGCCTGGTCGAGGAGGGCTACGTCGACGTCGCCGAGATGGCGAAGCGCCAGCCGTGGCTGGGTGACGAATTCCCGGTCCATTTGGAGGGAAAGCCGGGCAAAGTAGGGGTATGAGCAGCGCGATCGTCGTCGGCTCGGGCCCGAACGGGCTCGCCTGCGCCGCGATCCTCGCCAAGCGCGGGGTCGAGGTGACGGTGCTCGAGGCGGAGACCCGTATCGGCGGCGGCACCCGCAGCTCCGAGCTGACCCTCCCGGGCCTGCTGCACGACGAGTGCAGCGCCACCCACCCGATGGCGGTGACCGCGCCGGCCACCCTGGAGCTGGAGCTCGATCGCCACGGGCTCGAGTGGGCCTGGCCCGAGATCGGCCTCGCCCACCCGCTCGACGGAGGAGCGGGGTCGGCGATGCTGCGCTCCCTGGAGGCGACGGCGGCCGGGCTGGGAGAGGGGGGAGCGCGATGGCGGCAGATCTTTGGTGCGCCCTCGAAGGGCTACGAGCCGCTGACCGAGGACATCTACCACCCCTTCCTCCACCTGCCGCGCCACCCGCTGCGGCTAGCGCGCTTCGGGTTGCCCGCAGCGGCGCCGGCGACCCTGCTGGCGCGGGCGCTCGGCGCTCCGGAGGCCGCCGCCCTCTTCGGCGGCGTCGCCGCCCACGCCTACGCGCCGCTCAACCGACCCTTCAGCTCCTCGATCGGGATGGCGCTGATCTGCGCTGGGCACGCCTGCGGCTGGCCGGTGGCGAAGGGGGGATCGATGGCGATCACCGAGGCGATGGCGGCGGCAGTCCGCGAGCAGGGCGGCCGGATCGAGACCGGCCGCCGCGTCCGTTCGCTCACCGAGCTGCCGCCGGCCGAGGCCGTCGTCCTCGACCTGGCGCCGCGGGCAGTGCTCGAACTGGCGGGGGAGAAGCTGCCGCCGCGGGTCGCCCGCGCCTACCGCCGATACAAGCATGGCCCCGCGGCCTTCAAGCTCGACCTCGCGGTTGAGGACGGCATCCCCTGGAGCTACGCTCCCGCCCGTCGCGCCGGGTCGGTCCACGTCGCCGGCAGCTTCGGAGAAATCGCCGCTTGCGAGCGCGACGTCAACCGCGGCCGCATGCCCGAGCGCCCCTTCGTCCTCGTCGGCCAGCAGTACCTCGCCGACCCGCAGCGCTCGCAGGGCAACCTGCACCCGATCTGGGCCTACGCCCACGTCCCCAGCGGCTACAGCGGCGACGCCACCGGCGCGATCCTCGCCCAGATTGAGCGCTTCGCTCCCGGCTTCCGCGACCGCATCGTCGCCACCAACACCCGTACCCCGGCCGAGATCGAGGCCGCCAACCCCAACTTCATCGCCGGCGACATCCTCACCGGCGCCAACACCCCCTTGCAGACCCTCCTGCGCCCCCGCGTCGGCGCCAACCCCTACTGGACCGGCATCCCCGGCGTCTTCATCTGCTCCGCCGCCACCCCGCCCGGCGCCGGCGCCCACGGAATCAACGGCTTCAACGCCGCCGAAGCCGTCCTGCGATCGCTCTAATTCTTCAGTGCGGAATTGAGCACCGTATAGGTGCCGGATTCCGCACTGGATTTCTTGTCAATCGCCGATCTCGATCGGCCGCGGCGGCGGCACCAGAGTCGATTCGTCCGTGACCGCTTCCAGGCGGCGCACACTTGGGACTGCCAGCACCGCCGCCTGGAGGAGGGTGAGGGCGACGGCGCTGAGCCAGAGGGTGGTGGAGATGCCGAGCCCCGCTGCGACCGGGCCGACCAGGGCGAGGCCGATCGGCTCCAGGGCCAGCGAACCGAGCCAGTCGTAGGCGGTCACCCGCGAGAGGGCCTCGGCGGGGATCTGTTGCGCCTGGGTCGTCTCGTAGAGGATCTCGGCGATGCTGACGGTGACGCCGCTGACCAGGGCGCCGGCGACGATCACGGCGGTCGCGGAGGGAATCGCGAGGAGGAAGATCGGCAGCGCGAAGAGCAGGACGCAGCTCTCGCTGACGAGGAGCGGGTAGCGCGGGCGGATGTTGAGCGCGACGAGGCCGCCGACCAGGCCGCCGACGCCCCAGGCGGCGGCGATCAGCGCCCAGGCGCTGGAGCCGCCGAGGGATTCCTTGGCCACGGTCGGCCCGAGCACCAGGAAGGCGCCGGGAAAGATCAGGTTGCTGAGCGAGAGCGAGAGAATGATCGCGACCTGCCAGCTGCGGCTCGAGAACTCGCGCCAGCCGTGGCGGAGCTCGGCGACGAAGTTCTCACCCGCTCCCTCTGGGCGGACTCCAGGCGCCCGCACCCCCAGCAGGCAGGCGGCGCTGACGGCGAAGGTGGCGGCGTCGATCGCCAGGGCCGAGCCGGGCGAGCCGAGCGCCAGCAGGATCCCCGCCAGCGCCGGGCCGGCGACCTTGCCCATCCAGCGCGAGAAGGAGAGCAGCGCGTTGGCCTCCTGCAGGCGGGAGCCGGGGACGATCTGGGGAGCGATCGCGTTCGAGGCGGGGTTGAAGAAGGCGGTGGCGGCGCCGTCGACGGCGTAGAGGAGCGCCAACTGCCAGATCTCCGCCACCCCGCCCAGCAGCAGGGCGGCGATCAGGCCCATCGAGATCGTCCGCACGAGGTCGGCGCCGAGCATCGCCCGCCGTGGTGAGATCCGATCGGCGACGACGCCGCCGACCAGAACCAGGGCGATCAGGACGAGGCTGTGGAGGGCGAGGACGATCCCGAGATCGGTCGCCGAGCCGGTCAGGTCGAGGATCGCGAAGGCGAGCGCGACCGGGGCGATCCCGTCGCCGATCAGCGAGGTGGTCCGCCCGATCCAGAGCCGCCGGTAGGCCGGTTCCCCGAGCACGCGCAGTTTCCCTGCCGGGCGCATCCGGCCAGGATAGGGGCGGTTATGGAAGCTCCGGTGCGGGGTAGCTCGCCCCCACGATGGGGATCTTGCCTAAAGGCGCGACCGATTCCGGCAAGGCGGATACCGGGGCGGACCGCGCCGCACACAAGTTCGGCACCTCGGGGCCGCTGACGATCGGGGTGGAGGAGGAGCTGCTGCTGGTCGACGAGGCCTGCGGGCTGGTCGCCACCGGCGAGCAGGTGCTGGAAGAGATCGACTTCCAACACCAGGGGAGCGTCTCGACCGAGATCTTCGCCACTCAGATCGAGCTCAAGACCGGCATCTGCCTCGACGCCACGCAGGCGGCGAAGGAGCTGGCCGAGGTGCGGCGGGCGGTCGCCGCGACCGGGGCGCGACTGATGGGATCCGGCACCTATCCCGGCGAGGCCGGTGAGCCGCAGCTGGTCGAGAAAGCCCGCTACGAGACGGTGAAGAAGGACCTCGCCGGCCTGCTGGCGACGCCGCCCTGCGCCCTCCACGTCCACGTCGGCATGCCCGATGCCGAAACCGCGGTCGCCGTTGCCAACTCGATGCGCCACCACCTGCCGCTGCTGGCGGCGCTGACCGCCAACTCGCCCTTCCGCGACGGCGCCGACACCGGCCTCGCCAGCGCCCGCGCCGCCGCCGTGCGCAGCTACCCGCGCTTCGAGCTGCCGCGCGCCTTCCGCGACTACGAGGACTTCCTCCGCGTAGCCGACCAGCTGATCGCCGCCGCCGGCGTCTCCGACTACACCTACATATGGTGGGACGTTCGCCCGCACCCCAACCTCGGCACCGTCGAGGTCCGCGGCATGGACGTCCAGGCCGCGCCCGAGGCCAACGCCGCGATCGCCGCCCTGATCCAGGCCCTGGCGGCGAAACAGATCGACCGCCCCGGCGCCCCCGGCCTCACCCGCGAGGCGATCGAGGAGTCCTACTTCCAGGCCGAGCGCTACGGCCTCCAGGCCCGGATCATGGTCGACGAGAGCACCGCCGCCCCCGCCGCCGAGGTCGCCCCCGCCATCCTTGAGGAAGTCCGCCCCTACGCCGAGCCCCTAGGAGGCGCCGGCGCCCTCGAAGAGATCGAGCGGATCGTCAGCGACGGCAACGGTGCCGACCACCAGCGCCAGGTCCACGCCGAGCACGGCATCGAGGGACTGCTCAGCGACCTCGCCGAGCGGACGCGGGTGTGAGTTACTAGTTCGGAGCCGGCAGCTTCAGCCGTTTGCGCGCCGCGACGACGGCGGCGACGGAGGAGCGGCAGGCTTTGGCGATCTCGCCGTTGCCGTGGCCGGGGCGGCGGCGGACCTCGAACTCGACCAGGGCGGCGCGGCGGAGTTTGGCGCGGTCTTCGAGGCCGGAGTCCTGGGGGGCGGCGTCGAGGGCGGCCTGGGCGGCGCGCTCACGCCGACAGAGGAGGCAGAAGGTGCCCTCGGCGGAGGTCGTCCAGCTGGCGGGCAGCTCTACCTTCTCGCCGCCGAGGCGGCTGACGGTTACCCCGCACTGGTCGCAGGTCCATTTTTTCGCGGTGCTAGTTGCGCTCATAGATCGATTCGGACCGGCGAGGGACCCGCCGAACCCGTGCATCCACGGTAGCAAAGTGACCCTTTCGGCCTGCTAAATCGCCCTTTTCCGGGTCCGCGGAGTCTCCCTCCTACACTTTGTTCCATGTCCGCGGCAGGGGCTCCGGAGCCCACTTACACCCTTTACCGCCGTGGCCTCGAGCTGCTCGAGGACGGCGACTTCGAGCACGCCACCTCGCCGCTCGCCGAGGCTGCCCGCCGAGACCCAGAGAAGAGCTCGATCCGCGAGGCGCTGGGACGCGCCTATTTCCGCTCCGGCCGCTTCGCCCCGGCCGCGGTCGAGTTCGCGGCGGTGGTCGAGTCTCACCCCGTCAACGACTTCGCCCACTTCTGCCTCGGCCGCGCCCTCAGTAAGACGGGCCAGAAGCGCCGCGCCCGCCACCACCTGGCCCTGGCCTCGAACCTACGACCCGACCGCCGCGATTACCGCTACTACCGCCGCCTGCTCGACGCCGAGACCGGCTGAGCGGGCGAGCAGCCGCGGCTGCTCGCCCGGAGTGGGTGTGTGCGTCAGCTGAGGAGTGGGATGACGCAGCGGAACTTTTTGTTTGCCGTCGAGAGCGCGGAGCTGATGTCTCCAGCAGCTGAAACCGTCACTACGCTGTAGGCGTTTTTCCCGGTGAAGGTAGCGAGGGTCTGTGACCACTCTTCTTCCGGCGCGATGGTGATTCCGGGTTGATGGGAGAACGCTGCGAGAGCGAACGCGTCAGGTAGCCCGCCCCCTTGATTCGCGCACGATTCCGCTGCTGCCAGCAGGGTTGCCATCCCGGTGCTCGCCGCCACCTGCCAGCAGGCGCCGGCGAAGAGCCGCGTTCCCGTCTTGCAGCCGGCGTGGTAGCCGTTGAGGTTCTGGGCGTTGACCGCGTTGGCGGCGTTGAGCGCGGTTTCGGCGTCTTTGGCCGACTCGGCCGTGTCGGCGTGGACGGCCGAGGGCACCTGGCCGAGGGTGGAGACGTCCACCTGCAGCCCCGTCACCGAGCCGGGGGCGAGGCGGTCGCCTTGGATCGAGCCCGGCGCCAGCTGCGTGCTCGGGATCGTCCCCGGCTTCAGCCGGTTCGCCGGCACCGAGTGCGGCGCCAGCCGGTTCCCCGGCAGCGACTTCACCTTGATCGCGTGCCCATTGATCTTCCCGGCCGCGTAAACCGTCCCGGCCAGCGCCGCCACCAGCGCCACGATCGCAACCGCCAGCGCCGGCGCCTGCCGCCAGATTCCCCTGCTCATCGTCTCTCCTTTACTGCGTCAATTGAACGAGACCTCATCCAGCGGATGAGGAAGTTGAAGCGGCGGCACCCTAGCCGCGAAAGAAGCTGACTGGACGGATATCCGCGCCGACATTCGGCAAGAGTTCGAGGTATAGGCTTGGCGGCATGGAGGGGGATCCAGCCCGCGCGACCTACGACGCCTTCGCGCCGATCTACAACGAGTTCAACCACCAGAACGATTACGAGATGTGGCTGGGCGAAGTGCTCCTGCCGGAGCTCGAGAAGCACGGGCTGAAGCGGGGGAGGGCGCTCGACGTCGGCTGCGGGACCGGCCGCGCTTTCGGGCCGCTGCTGCGACGCGGCTGGGAGCTGCGGGCCTGCGACCTCTCGCCGGGGATGCTGGAGCGGGCGCGGGAGGAGGGTGGCGACGAGGTGCAGCTCGACGTCGTCGACATGCGCGACCTACCCGACTACGGCGAGTTCGAGCTCGTGCTCTCGCTCAACGACGCCGTCAACTACCTGCTCGGTGACGAGGACCTCGAGCGGGCGCTGGCGCGGATGCGCGCCAACCTCGCCGACGGCGGCCTGCTCCTCTTCGACGTCAACTCGAAGGGCACCTACGACTCCGGCTCCTGGTCGGGCGGCAGCCACCTCGTCGAACACGACGGCCGCAGCTGGACCTGGCACGGGATCGGCGAGGTAGAGGGTGAACCGTCGGTCTTCGAAACTCGGATCGAGGGAGACGACATCGAGCCGATCGTCCACCGCGAGCGCTACCGCTCCGAGCCCGAGGTGCGGGCGGCGATGGCGGCGGCCGGCCTCGACTGCCTCGCCGCCCTCGGCATGCAGGAGATCGACGAAAAAGTCGTCCTCTCCGATCCGGCCGACGAAAGCCGCGACTACAAGATCGTCTACATCGGCGCCAAGTCCGGTTAGCGTCGGGCAGGTGCCCGACCTGCTGATCCTCTTCCTCGCCGCCTGCGGGACGGCGCTGGCAACCGGGCTCGGCGCGATCCCGGTCTGGTTCCTCGGCGACCGAGCGGCGGCGCTGACGCCGTTCCTGCTCGGGATCGCCGCCGGGGTGATGGGGATCGCCTCGGTCTTCGGGCTGCTGGTGCCGGCGGCCGAAGAAGGCTCGGTATGGGAGGTCCTCGCCGGCCTCTTCGTCGGCGGGGTCCTGCTCGGGGTGGCGCGGCGGCGGCTGCGGCCGGAAGCCGCCTTCATGGGCCGCCGCGGGCCGGGGGCGCGGACCTCGGCCCTGGTCTTCGCGGTGCTCTTCGTCCACAGCCTGCCGGAGGGGCTGGCGGTGGGGACCGCGTACGCCTCCGAACGGGCGGGACTGGGGCTGTTCGTGATCGTCGCGATCGCGATCCAGAACATTCCCGAGGGGACCAGCGTCGCGATCCCGATGGAGTCCGCCGGCTTCGGCCGGGGGCGCCAGTTCTGGGCGGCGGTGGGGACGAGCGCGCCGCAGCCGGTCGGCGCCGTCATCGCCTACCTGGCGGTCGAAGAGGTGAGCGCGCTGCTGCCCTTCTCGTTCGCCTTCGCCGCCGGGGCGATGCTGAGCCTGATCGCGATCGAGATGCTGCCCCAGGCCTACGCGGCGCGCGCCCGCTTCGGGCCCACGCTTGGCCTTCTCGCCGGCGCCGGGGTGATGCTGGGCCTGGACCTGCTTCTTGGCGTATAAGTCAAGGCCGAACTTTGGTTCAAGTTGTATAACTGGTCAGCCATGACCAGTCTGGCGGATGAGATCAAGGAGATCCTTGCGGTAGAGGCCGCGGAAGCGCTGGCGGCGGGTTGGGCGGAGGTGCGGGAGGAGCAGGCCGAGATCGGCCTCACCCTCTTTCTGGAGCCGATGAAGCTGGCGGCGGCGCCGCTTGAGGTCTACTTCGATTCCGACCAACTCCTCGTCTGCTCGCCCGGCCGCCACGACATGGTCTGCGAGTTCTTCTCCGAGGACCCGGAGGAGATCAAGCGACAGGTGCGGGCGCTGACTCGGGCGGTCGTCGAGGGCAGCTACTCCGAGCGGTTGCAGGCAGGGACGACGGAGATCGTCGCCGAGTGGCCCGGGCCGGACGGGCGCGAGCAGGCGACGCGGAGCCTGCTGGCGATGAGGAGCAGCGGCCGCGAGAGCTGGCGCGCCGTCAGCTACGAGCCCTACAGCTAGGCGAGCGCCAGAACCCCGAGCGCCAGCACGCTGATCGCGACCACGGCGAGGGCGATCGCCGTCGTCGCCCGGTCGAAGGGGCCGAGCGCGTTCTCGCCCATCAGCTCGCGGTCGTTGGCGAGCGAGCGGACGAACGGCAGCAGCACCAGCAGCAGGACCGCGTTTAGCGCCTGGCTGAGGAAGAGGATCTCGATCAGCGGCGCTCCCGGGATCAGCACCAGGCAGGCCGCGACCGCGGTGACCGCTCCGAAGCTCAGATAGAAGGTGCGCGCCTCGCCATAGCTGTCGTCGAGGTCGGCGCGGCGACCGAGCGTCTCCGAGAACGAGTAAGCGGTGGAGAGGGGGACGATCGCCGCCGCCAGTAGCGCCGCGCCGAGGAAGCCGAGGCCGAAGAGGGTTGCGGCGGCGCCGCCGACGAACGGTTCCAGCGCCCGGGCGGCGTCGCTGGCGTCGTTGATGTCGATCCCCTGCGGGTGCAGGGTCGCCGCGCAGGCGATGACGACGAAGAAGCCGATCACTCCGGTCAGCAGGGCGCCGACGATGACGTCGACCCGCTCGTAGCGCAGGTCCCCCACGCGCAGCCGCTTGTCAACCGCGTAGGACTGGATGAAGGCGAGGCCCCAGGGTGCCAGCGTCGTCCCCACCGTCGCCACCGCGACCAGCACCGCGTCGCGATTCAGCGGGATGCTCGGTACGACCAGGCCGCGCCCGGCCCCGCCCCAGTCGGGGTGGGCGGCGATGCCGGCGATCACGTAGGCGACGAAGACCGAGCTCAGCAGCAGCAGCAGGTGCTCGACCCGGTGGAAGTTCTCCCGCAGGACCAGCGCCGAGATCGTGATCGCCGCCAGCGGCACGCTGATGTAGCGGCTGGTGCCGGTGAGCAGGTCGAGCGCAGCCGCCACCCCGGCGAACTCGGCGCAGAGGGTGCCGGTGTTGGCGATTAGCAGCGCCGTCATCACCGCCCAGGCGGCGCGCCGCCCGTAGCGCTCCCGAACCAGCGTCAGCAGGCCCTTGCCGGTGACGACGCCGAGCCGCACCCCGACCTCGTGGAAAACGATCAGGGCGGCGGTTGAGATCGCCAGCACCCAGAGCAGCTCGTAGCCGTAGCGGGCGCCGAGGATCGAGTAGGTGGTGATCCCGGCGGGGTCGTCGTCGGAGAGCCCGGCGAGGATGCCGGGGCCGACCACCGCCAAGAGCGCCGCCAGGCCGCCGAGCCGAAGCAGCCGCGGCCGGTGGCGCGCCAGCCGCCAGTGGGTGTGGCGGCCGGGGATGCGGTGCGGGCGCGGCATCGCCCCATACGTTGACGCCACGGCGGGACGCAGGTCTATCCCGTGGTTCCTTTTGCACGGCATGCGTGCAAAAGGAACCACGGGATAGACTCGCCGCGTACATATCGGTCGGTGGTCAAGGGAAGTCCGGTGCAAGTCCGGCGTGGTCCCGCCACTGTGACCGGGTGGAGGAGTTCGCGGGCGCCCTCGGGCGCCAGCCACTGGAGGCGACACCGAGCCTCCGGGAAGGCGCGTCCTCCCTGATCCCGGAAGCCAGGAGACCTGTCCCCGGCCCAGCCAATTCAACCCTCGAGGAAAGGGTGGCGTCAATGCCAAGAATCACCCCGTTCCGGCTGGCGGCCGCGTGCACGCTGGCTCTCACTCTCACCCTGGCGCTCGCCGCGGGCGCGTCGGCCAAGGGCTTTCAGGCCGAGCTGCGCGTCGTCGGCAGCGGCAGCAAGGTGCTGGTCGAAAAACCGATCGCGACCGCGACCACCACGGTCAACACCAGCCCCAAGGCCGAATGTTTCGGCAAGGGCAGCGGTGGCAGCGGCGACCCGGTTTCGATCAAGGGCAACACCGCGATGGGCCTGCTCGCCCGCGCCTCCAAGCTCGTCGCCTCGTTGCGGCCGCTGCTGATCAGCGACAGCTTCGACTTCGGGCTGGCGCTGTGCGGCGTCGGCAAGAGCGTCGCCAAGGGCAGCACGTCGTGGTATCTGAAGATCAACCACAAGTCGCTTTCGGTGGGCGGCGACGTGGCGAAGATCCACCCGGGGGATGAAGTCCTCTACGCGCTGGTGAAGACCGAAGCGCCGGACTACAAGTACCCCGAAGAGTTGGTGCTGACGGGTCCGAACAGCGCCAAGGCGGGGATGCCGTTCACGGTGCGCGTCTTCTCCTACGACGAAAAAGGGAAGAGCAAGCCGCAGGCGGGCGTGAAGGTGACCGGGGCGAGCGAGCCGACCGGCGTCGACGGCCGCACCACGGTGACGCTGAGCAAGCCGGCGAAGCTGACGGCGACGGCGGCGGGGGAGATTCCCGCGGCGCGGGAGCCGGTTTGCATCGGCGGCAAGTGCCCGAAGTGAGAGGCGCCGCCTCCAAATGAGTCGACGCCGTGGCACGGCGGTCGCGATCGCGCTGCTCATGGCGGCGCTCGCGGCCGCCGGCTGCGGTCTCGGCCCTGGCGCCGACGTCGGCTCGGTGGAGCTGACGGTGACGCGCGAATTCGGCGCCGAGCCGGTGCTGCAGCGCTCGCTGGAGGCGAAGGAATCCGACACCGTGATGCGGGCGCTGGAAGCGAACGCCGACGTCGAGACCCGCTTCGGCGGCGGCTTCGTTCACTCGATCGGCGGCGTCGCCGAGGGCGAACGCGGCGGCGATCCCTACGACTGGTTCTTCTTCGTCGACGGCGTCGAGTCGCCGGTCGGCGCCGCCGACGTCGAGCTGAAGGGCGACGAGCGGGTCTGGTGGGACTACCGCGATTGGTCGGCAACCAACCACGTCCCCGCCGTCGTCGGCTCCTGGCCGGCCCCGTTCACCGACGGCGTCGCGGGGAAGCCCCATCCCGTCGTCCTCGAATGCGCCGGCGCAAAGCGTGGTTCCTTTCGCACGCATACGGTGCAAAAGGAACCACGACTTCCTTGGGGTGGAGCCTGCGCCGAGGCGCAGGCGGCTTTGGCCCGCGAAGGGGTGAAGTTGGCGACGGGATCCCCGCAAGGCGCGATCCGCATGCTCGTCGGCCCCTGGGACCGCCTGCGCGAGGACCAGGCCGCGCAGCTGCTCGAGGACGGCCCGGCCGAAAGCGGCATCTACGCGAACTTCGAAGCCGACGTTCGTCCTCATACCGGCATAGGCGACCAAAGGACGAACGCCGCGCCTACGCTCGTGGCTCTTGACGAAGACGGCACGGAGGCGCGGCGGCTCGGTCCCGACGCCGGCCTCGTCGCTGCGACCAGCCGCTACGGCGGGCCGCCGGTCTGGCTCGTGACCGGCGGCACGGCGGCGGCGGTGCGCGAAGCCGCCGCCGCCCTCGACGCGGCGCACCTGCGCGACCATTACGCGGTGGCGATCGCAGGCGGAAAAGAGACGCCGTTGCCGGTGGCGGCGCGATGAGGTCGCCGTTTGCTTACAAGCCTCGCCGCGGGCCGCTGCAGGACGCCTCGCCGGGCGCCGCCGTCGCCTACCTCGGGGCGATCGTCGTAGTCGCCTTCCTCTACCTCAACCCGCTGGTCCTGTTTGCCGCCGGTGCCGCGGCGAGCCTGGCCGGCGTCCTCGCCGGCGCCCGCGGCGCCGTCCGCGCGGCGCTGCGGATGGGCCTTTCGCTGGCGCTGCTGGTCGCAGCCGTCAACGCCCTGGTCACCAGCCGCGGCGAGACCGTGATCGCGCGGCTGGGGGACTGGCCGCTGTTCGGCCGGGTCGACGTCACCCTGGAGGCGATCGTCGCCGGGGTCTCCTACGGGCTGCTGGCGGCGGCGACGATCGTCGCCTTCGCCGTCTACTCCGCCTGCGTCGATCCCGACCGCGTCCTGCGGGCACTGCGCCCCTTCGCGGGGCGCTCGGCGCTGACCGCGACGCTCGTCTCCCGCCTGGTCCCGGTCGCCGCCGCCGACGCCGCCCGCCTCCGTGACGCCTCCGCGCTCCGCGGCCCCGCCGCCGCCCCGGTCGGCAAAGCGCCGCTGGCGCGCCGCCTCCTCGCCGGCTCACTCGACCGCGCCGTCGACGTCGCCGCCACCCTCGAGCTGCGCGGCTACAGCCTCGGCGCCCCCCGCGCCCGCAACCGCCGCAGCCGCTCCCGCTACGACCGCCGCTTCTACCTCATCGCCGCCGCCGTCCTCCTCACCGCGTGCGCCGGCAAACTCCTCGGCGCTGACGATTTCCAGGCCTACCCGACGGTCGCGATTGGCTTCGGCCCCGCCACCCTCGCCGTAGCCGCCGTAGTCACCCTCAGCGGCCTCGCCCCCCTCCGCCACGGGCCGAAACGTCGAATCCACCCCGCCGACGGGCCGAAAAGTCTCTCCCGCCGGGACAAATCGGCCCGTCGGCGGCAGGGGTTGGACCGATCGGCCCGTCGGGGAGGGGTGGCGCGTGTCTGAGCTGGCGATCAGGCGGGGAGCGGCGCCGGCGCTGGAGGTGCGGGGGCTCGACTACTCCTATCCGCGCGCGACGCGGCCGGCGCTGGTTGACGTTTCGCTGGAGATTGCGCCGGGGGAGTTCGTCCTCCTCGCCGGGCGCTCGGCCTCGGGCAAGTCGACGCTGCTGAAAGCCGCCTGCGGCCTCGTGCCGCACTTCCACGGCGGCGAGATCGAAGGCGAGGTTCGCGTCGCCGAGCTCGACGCGCTCGCGGCGGGCCCGGGGGAGCTGGCGGTGGCGGTCGGCTACCTCGCCCAGGACCCGGAGACGCAGGTCGTCTCGACCACGGTCGCGGCCGAGATCGAGCTGCCGCTGGAGATGCGCGGCGACGCCCCGGCCGACCGCGCCCGCGCCGTCGAGGAGGTGGCGCTGGCGCTGGCGATCCCGCATCTGCTCGACCGCGCCGTCGACACCCTCTCCGGCGGCGAGCTGCAGCGCGTCGCCCTCGCCGCCGCCCTCGTCACCCGCCCGCGCCTGATCCTGCTCGACGAGCCGACCTCCCAGCTCGACCCCGTCGCCGGCGACGAGCTGATCTGGCTGCTGCGGCGCCTCAACGAGGAGTGGGGGGTGGCGGTGCTGTTGGCTGAACACCGACTGGAGCGGTGTTTGGCGGCGGCGGATCGCGTGGTGGCGATGGAGGAGGGGGCGGTTGGGTTCGACGGAGCGCCCGGCGAGTTCCTGGCGTGGTCGCATGAGAACGATCCGGCGTTGACGACTCCCGCCGCGCGTCTCTTCTCGCTCGCCGGGTTGACGCCATTGCCCGTGGGCGTGCGGGATGCACGACAGACGCTGCGGGGGACGGGGATCGGGCACCCTCCACACGTTGCAAGTAGGAGGGTGCCCGATCCCCGTCCCTCCGAGCCGGTGTTGAGGGCGAAGAACCTTTGGGTTGAGTTGGATCGGGGGGAGGAGATGCGGGACGTGTTGCGGGGGATCGACCTCGAGGTGCGGCCGGGAGAACGGATCGCGCTGATGGGGCGGAATGGGGCTGGGAAGTCAACGCTGCTGCGGACGGCGGCGGGGCTACACGAGGCAGTGGCAGGCAAGATGGACGTCGGGTCGATTGCGCTGCTGACGCAGAACCCCAGCGATTACCTGGTGCGCGAGCGGGTCGGCGACGAGCTGCCGGGTGACGAGGGGATGGCGGCGCTGCGGTTGGTTGGCCTGGAGCACGCCCTCGACGCCGACCCGCGCGACCTCTCCGGAGGCGAGCGGCAGCGCCTGGCGTTGGCGATCGCGCTCGCCGGGCGGATGGAGGGCGAGCTCCTTCCCGCGGTCGTCGCCCTCGACGAGCCGACCCGTGGCATGGATCGCGCGCGCAAGGACGATCTCGTCGCCTTGATCCGGCGCCTCACCGGCGATGTCGCTTTTGTGGACAAGAAGGCCACTAAGGCGACACGGCCTGCCGCAGTCGTCGTCGCCACCCACGACGTCGAGTTCGCCTCGGCGTTCGCCGAGCGCGTGGTGCTGCTCGGCGAAGGCGTCGTCATCGCCGACGGGCCGATGGAGGAGATCCTCTCCGGCGGCTGGTACTTCGCGACCGAGGTCGCGCGCGTGCTCGATCTGCCTGGGGTGGTCACGCCCGAGCAGGGGGCCGCGGCGCTGAGGGGTGAGCTCGGATGAGCTGGGAGCTGACGAGCTTTCTCATCCTCGGTCTCGTCTTGCTCGGCGGTTTCGTCTGGTATGAGCGCTCGCGACCGCCCTCGCAGGTCGTCGCCCTGGTCGCCTCGCTGGCGGCGCTGGCGATCGCCGGGCGGATCGCTTTCGCCGCCTTCCCCAACGTCAAGCCGACGACCGACATCGTCATCTTCGCCGGCTACGCCCTCGGCGGCGCCCCCGGCTTCGCCGTCGGCGCCCTCGCCGCCCTCGTCTCCAACTTCTGGTTCGGCCAGGGCCCGTGGACGCCGTGGCAGATGGCGGGATGGGGTCTCTGCGGGGTGCTCGGGGCGGCGCTGGCGCTCGGCCCGCGGCAGGCCGGGCGCTTCACGCTCGCGGCGGTTTGCGGGATTGCAGGCATTTTGTACGGGGCTCTGATGAACTTCTCTTTGATGGCGACCTACGGGGGAGACCTGTCGTGGCGGCACTTCTGGGTGCTCGAGGGGCGTGCGGTGCCGTTCGAAATCGCCCACGTCACCGGCAACGTCGTCCTCGCGCTGGTCGCCGGGCCGGCGATGGTGCGGATGCTGGCCCGCTTCCGCGAGCGCTTCGAGTGGCGCCGCGGCTCGGCGCCGCAGTCACCGAGCGGCGTCGGCCGCGGCTTCGGCGGCGCGCTCCGCGGTGGCTCGGCCGCCGCGCTCCTGCTCGTCCTCGTCGCCGCGCTCTTCGCCCCGAGCGCCCGCGCCGACGTCGCCGAAGAAGCCGCTTCCTTTGGCCGCGCCCTGCACTGGCTCGAAACCCAGCAGCGCCCCAGCGGCGGCTTCGCCGCCGACAGCGGCCGCGAGGCCGGCGCAGAAATCACCTCCTGGGCGATGCTGGCGCTGGCGGCCGCGGGCCGCAACCCGCTCGACGTCGCCAAGAGCGGCAAAACCCCAGTCGACTTCCTGCGCTCGCACGCCGACGAAATCAAGGACGCCGGCGACGTCGCCCGCACGATCCTCTCGCTCGAGGCCGCCGGGGCCGATCCACGCCAGTTCGCCGGCGAGAACCTGGTCGAGCGGCTGCTCGCGCAGCGGCGGCAGAACGGCTCCTACCAGGGCTGGCCGGCGACGAGCGCCTACGCGGTGCTGGCGCTGCGGGCGGCGGGGGTGAACGACGCGACCGCGACGACGGTCGACTGGTTGCGCAAGGTGCAGGGCAAGGACGGCGGCTGGGGGAACAACCCGGGCGACCCCAGCACCCCGGAGATCACCGGCGGCGTCCTGCAGGTCCTGACCCCGGGCTCGGATGCCAGCAATCGCGCGCTCGCCTATCTGCGGGCCGCGAAGCGGCCCAACGGCGGCTTCGCCCCCGGCAACAACCTCGGCGCCAACGTCCAGGCCACCGCCTGGGCGGCGGAGGGGCTGCTGGCGGCGGGCAAGGACCCGGCCAGCTTCGGCGCCGGCGCCAGTTCACTCGCCTACCTGCTCGACCTGCAGGCCGACGACGGCCACTTCCTCCAGGCCCCGGGCCAGGAGGCATCGCCCGTCTGGGTTACCGCCGACGCGATCGTCCCCCTGGCCGGCGCCCACCTGCCGGTCTCCGCTCCGCCGCGGGTGCCGAAGCCCAAGCCCGCCCCCGCGCCCGACACCAGCTCCCCCGATCCCAGCGGCGGCGCCGCCCCACCGGCAAGTGTGCCGCCCGCGAGCACGCCTCCTTCCAGCGATGAAACTCCTCTGGAACTCCTGGAAAAGTTCGACGAAGGTGGCGGTGGCACGCCTTCTCCTTCCCCCGCGAGTCCCGGCGGCGGCAGCGGCAAGGGGGCTAAGCCGTCAGGCGGCTACGGCTCCGGCTCCCTCCCCGACGGGTCGCCGGTTTCTCCCGCGCCCGCGCCGGAAACGCCGCTGCCGAGCGAGACCACCGGCGAACCCGCCTCCGAATCGACCGGCGACTCCAGCAGCAGCACCGCCGGCGCGATCCTCCTCGGCCTCCTCGCCGGCTGCGTCCTCTTCGCCCTCGGCCTGGCGGGTCGCAAGGGCTGGATGCACTGGCGCTACGGGCTGTAGAGACCCGACCTATACCCTCGACGGATGGACGTCGAGACGGCGATTCGCACCCGGCGCACGCACAAGGCGTTCGCGCCTGAGGCGCTGCCGCGCGAGCAGATCGATGAGCTGCTGGAGCTCGCTTCCTGGGCGCCGAACCACAACCTCACCGTGCCCTGGCGCTTCCGGGTGATCGGGCCGGAGGCGCTGCGGCGGCTGAAGGAGGTGGCTGGGCCTGAGGGCGCCGCCAAGCTCGATCGCGCGCCGACCCTGATCGTCGTCTCCTGCGTCCTCAGCGGTGACCCGGTCGAAGAGGAAGAGGACCTGCACGCGACCGCCGCCGCCTCCTACATCGTCCTCCTCGCCGCCCATGCCCGCGGCCTTGCCGGCTACTGGCGCACGCCCGGCCTGCTTCGCACCCCGGAGGGCTGCGCTGCCGTCGGCCTCGGCGAAGAGGAGCGGTTCGTCGGGCTCCTGCACCTCGGCCACCCGCGGCAGGAGAAACCGGCCCCCGAGCGCCCCGGCGCCGACCAGACCACGACCTACCTCGACTGATGCTCACCCGCCCCCGCGCCATCGAGGAGATCGCCGGCAGCCACTTCGAGGTGGTGGTGATCGGCGGCGGTATCACCGGCGCTGGTGTCGCCCTCGACGCCGCTTCGCGCGGCTACTCGGTCGCCCTGCTGGAGCGCGGCGACTACGCCGCCGGCACCTCCAGCCGCTCCTCGAAGATGGTCCACGGCGGCCTCCGCTACCTGCAGAACTTCGACCTCGGCCTGGTCCGCGAGGCCCTGCTCGAGCGGGCGCTGATGGTCCGCCTGGCGCCCCACCTCGTCTACCCGACCCCGTTCCTCGTCGCCTCCCTTGGCGAGGAGCGCCGCGATCGCAAACTCGGCCTCGGCCTGAACATGTACGACGTGATGGCGACCACCCGCGCCGGCCGCAGCCGCCGCGAGCGCCGCGCCGCCCGTGAGGAAGCGGAAGACACCTACTGGGCGCCGGACCGCCATCGCACGATCGACCGCGACGAGGTCCTGCAGCTGGTGCCGGCCCTGGCGCCGCGCGAGCCCAAGGACGCCTACCTCTTCTACGACTGCCAGACCGACGACGTCCGCCTCGTCCTCACCGTGCTCGGCGAGGCCGAGCGCTTCGGGGCGGTGACCCTGAACGGCGCCGAGGTGACAGAGGTCCTTTCGGCCAACGGCAAAGCCACCGGCGTCGCCTTCGTCGAGGAAGAGTCCGGCGAGCGTATGGAGGTGAGCGCCGACAACGTTGTCAACGCGACCGGCGTCTTCGCCGACCAGCTGCGGCCCGAGGAGCTGCTGGGGGAGGAGGACGTGCCGCGGATCGCGCCCAGTCGCGGCACCCACCTGCTGATCGACGGCGCCGACCTGCCGATGGGCAAGGCCGCCTGCATCGTCCCGGCGGGAGAAGGGCGGATGATCTTCTCCCTGCCCTGGTACGGGCGCACCCTCGTCGGCACCACCGACAACGACTTCGAGGGCGACACCGTCCACCCGCGTCCGGCGCAGGACGACATCGCCTATCTGCTCGACGCGGTGAATGACTTCTTCGGGACCTCGCTCGGCGAGTCGAACCTGGTCGGCGCCTACGCCGGCGTGCGGCCGCTGATCTCGACCGGCGACCCGCGCAAGTCGGTCGACATCTCCCGCAAAGCCGAGCTCTACGAGACGAGTTCAGGAATGCTGACGATCACCGGCGGCAAGCTCACCACCTGGCGGCGGATGGCGAAGCAGACCGTCGACCGGCTGGTCGAGCGCGAGGGCCGGGAGGCGCCCTGCCACACGCACGAGATCCCGCTGGGGATGCCGGCGCGGCCGGAGGACCTGGAGGCGCCCGATGGCGTGGGGGAGGAGGCGCTCGAGCAGCTGGCCTTTCGCTACGGGCACGCCGCCCGCCGGGTCCTCGAGATCGCCCGCGCCGAGCCGAAGCTGGCACGCCCGATCGTCCCCGGCCGCCCCGACCTCCTCGCCGAGGTGGCGCTGGCCGCCCGCGCCGAGCAGGCGCGCAGCGTCGCCGATGTGCTCCTGCGCCGCACCCGGCTGGGGATTCTCGCCGCTCCCGAACTGCGCTCGGCCAAGGCGGCGAGGCCGGTCGCCGACGCGCTGGGGGCGGAGCTCGGCTGGTCGCGCCGCCGCCGCTCGCACGAGGCGGAGGCCTGGCTGGCGGTCGCGGCGGAGGAGGGCGTCGATCCCGCCGCCGCCGTCAGTCGGGTCGGCTGAGTGCCGAGCTCCGCGGTCGAATAACCTGCCGCCCGATGACCAAGACCGAGCTCGAGAAAAAGCACCTGTCCGATCTGCACCTGCTGGCCTCTGAAGCCGGCATCGAGAAGTACCGGCTGCTGACCAAGGCGGAGCTGGTCGACCGGCTCGCCGAGGGTGGCGGCAACGGCGACGGTGCCAAAGAGCAGACGGCGGAGCGCCAAGAGCGTCCGCGTCGCCGCCGTCGCGGCGAGGGTCGCGAGCCGCGCGAGCCGAGGGATCGACCGGAGAAGGCGCCCGAGCGCGAGCCTGCTCCCGAACCCGCCGCGCGCGAGCCACGCGAGGAGTCCCCCAAGCCTTCCCCAACCTCCGAGCCAACCGAGGCCCCGCGGCCGCGTCGGCGCCGCCGGCGCCGCTTCGGCCGCCGCAAGCAGGGCGTCACCCTGCAGACGCTGCTGCTGCCGCCCGAGGCCGGCCGCCAGGCGCTGGTCTTCGCCGAGAGCCGCGAGGGCTGCACCGAGCTGCTGCGCGGCGTCGCCGCTGACCTTGCCGCCGACTCCAAGGGCCCCGATCCCGTCGCCCTGCTGATCGACCCCAGCCCCGAGGAGCTCGCCGACTGGAAGCGCGACGCCCCGCAGGCGGAGATCGTCTCCGCCGGCCAGCCCCGCCACGCCTCAGACGCCCTCGCCCAAGCCGTGGCCCGCGCCGGCAAGGGCGAAGACGTGATCCTTCTCGTCGACTCCCTCACCCGCCTCGGCGAGGCCCACGGCGACGCCGAGGCGGCGAAGGAGTTCTTCGACGCCGGCCGCGCCCAAGGATCGGCCGGCGGCGGTTCGCTGACGGTTGTCGCTGCGCTAGAGCGCCCGAGCGACGACTAGCGTCTATAGGCGATGCGGCGCCACGAGGGCTCTTTGGAGAGCTCGATCAGCTCGTCGCTGCGGTCCGGCTGGACGTAGCCGAAGGTCTGGGTGCGCTCGTCGAAGATGACGTCGAGCTCGCCCTCCTTGACCCGCTGGTCGAGCCAGGCGCCGCGGAAGACGAGGCGGCGGATCCAGTGCACGAGGCTGCGGTTGGAGGGACCGACTAGGTCCTCCCAGTTTTCGTTGATGTGCTCGCCGAGGGCGGAGGAGGGCTCGGCGATCTCGCCGCTGACCGCGAGGTCAAGGAGATCATCGAGCTCCTCGGCGCTGAGACCCTGGTTGACGAAGCGCAGCTTCACGGCCGCCTGCTCCACCCGCTGGGCGAAATCCTCCTCGTTGAACGCGAAGCGGAGCTCTCCGTACTCCAACACGTAGTCGGAGCCAGACTCGTAATTCCCTCTGCGGGTCGTTTTCTTATCCATGAGTTGAAGCCGTCCTACTCGCGCAAGCCCAGCGCGAGCAGGGCCATGATCTTGCCGATCATCCTAGAGACGTGCCTGTTCGGGCCCCTGCCTGAACGCCCGGTTGCACCTTGAAGGGTCGGTTGCACGGCTGAAGCCGCCAGCCGGGTAGCTAGCCTCCCTGCCCGAGGCGCCCGTGATCGACCTGCACTGCCACATCCTCGACGCGATCGACGACGGCGCCCGCGACGCCGACGACAGCGTCGGGATGGCGCGCCAGGCGGAGGAGGACGGGATCGAGGCCGTCTGCGCGACCCCGCACATTCGCCACGACCACGACGTGCGAATCGAGGAGTTGGCCGAACGGGTCCGGGGGCTGAACGCTCGCTTGGAGCAGGAGCTGGTGGCGGTGCGGATCCTGCAGGGGGGCGAGGTCGCCGAGACCGCGGTCGAGGGGCTGAGCGAGGAGGAGCTGGCACGGGTCTCCCTCGGCGGTGGCGGCTGGATCCTGCTCGAGCCGGCCCCGGGGCCGCTCGGCGACAGCCTCCTGCGCCGGGTCGCACACCTGCACGAGCGCGGCCACCGAGCGCTGATCGCCCACCCCGAGCGCCACCTCTCGGCCGACATGTTCGAGCGGATGGCGGCCCTGGTGGCGGAGGGGGCGCTGATCCAGGCGACCGCCGACTTCTTCCTCCGCGAGCAGATGGCGGTGGGGATGCTGGCGATGGCCGAGAAGGGCCTCGTCCACGTCCTCAGCAGCGACGCCCACACCGTCCGCGCCGGCCGCCCGGTCCGGCTCTCGCCGGCCCTGGAGAAGCTGCGCGAGGTAGAGCTGCTCGCGCCCCACCTCGATTGGATCGCCGAGACCGCCCCCCACGCGATCGTCCAGGGCGACCCCCTGCACCCCCCGTACAACCCCCAGCTCTAGGTCGTTTCCACCTTTCGAGCCCCTAGAGGGGCCAAAAGGGTGGAAACGTTCAGTCCAGCTCGCGGAGTTGCACTCGCGGGGCCAGTTCTTCGACCACTTTTCGGGAGCCGGTGCCGAGGCCGTGGCGGAGGAAGTTGGTGGCCCCGGCGGCGGCGCTGAGGCGCAGGACGTCCTCCCACTCGCGTTCGGCGGCGATCGTCGCCGCCAGCGCGCCCATCATCGAGTCGCCGCAGCCCTCGCGGGCGCCGCGCTCGAAGCGCGGCGGGCTCAGCTCGGTGAACTTGCCGTTGCGCAGGGCGAGAGCAGGCTCGCCGGCACGGGTCACGATCACGCTCTCGGCGCCCGCCTCGCGCACCCTCTCCATCGCCGCCCGCATCCGCTCCTCGGTGTCGACGGCGTCGGAGATGAAGCCGGCGATCTGCCAGTCGTTGATCTTCACCAGGTCCGGCTTGCCCTCGAGGGCGCTGTCGAGCCGCGGCGAGGAGAGGTCGACGATCACCGGCACGCCGTTGGCCTTGACGTCGGCGACGAGACCGCCGTAGATCTCCAGCGGCACCGTGTTCTCTGGGTAGGGGCCGCAGATCGCCAGCAGGTCGCAGTCGAGGGCGGCGGCTACCGAGACCGAGAAGAGCTCGTCGACCTCGTGCCGCGAGGCCGGCAGGGCGGCGCTCTGCGAGAGCGGCTGGCGCTCGCCGCCGCGGCGATCGTGGATGTAGGCGCCGCTGGGCTCGGCCGTCTCGACCAGGCGCAGCTCGATCGGCATCTCCTCCAACAGCGGCCGCAGGACCTTGCCGACCTCGCCGCCGATGAACCCGCAGAGGACGGGGTCGGCCCCGAGCTCCGCCGCCATCCGCGCCACCCAGACGCCCTGGCCGGCGGGATGGATGTGGATGTCGTCGCCGCCGTCGGCGCTGAACGACTCGATCGCGATCGAGACCATCGGGTTCGGGCTGAAGATCGCGACTCTCGGCTTGCGGTCCACCGGAAGAGCCTAGAGCGCGGGGGAGAGGTGCGGTCGCTCTCGGCTTAGGAGGGAGTGGACCGTCTTCATCCCTCCGTTTCGCAGTTGCCCGACCTCGGGAAGATTCCAGTCGCCGAGAGCTTCCGCTTGCGTCTGCTCGGGCTCGCCTGGCGGGAGCGAGCGCAGGCGGGGCCGGGCCTGCTGATCCCGCGCTGCGCCAGCGTCCACACCTTCGGCATGCGCTTTGCGCTCGACGTCTACTTCCTCGATCGCGGCGGCGATGTGATCGCGGTGCGCCGCGCGGTGCCGCCCCGCCGGGTCCTCTGCTGCCGCGGCGCGGCCGCAGTTTTGGAGGTTCCGGCAGCAGAGGGGGGAGAGAACGGCGTCCCCCGGACTTAACGACCCATGCTCCCTGAACGAGAAGACATCGCCAGCCTCGTGGTCTGCGACGACGACGAGCTCACCCTCGACATGCTCTGCGACCACCTCTCCGCCGATCGGTTCGGCGTGATGCCGGCGCCGAGCGCCTCAGATGCCCTGCGCCTCTGCCGCTACAACCATCCCGACCTGCTCCTCCTTGACCTCAGCCTCCCCGACGCTTCCGGCCTCGACGTCCTGCGCGAGATCCGCGAAGCCGATGGGATCAGCTCCCGCTTCGACCCGCGGCTGCCGGTGATCATCCTCACCGGCCGCGGCAGCGACCACGATCGCGTCCGCGGTCTCGACTCCGGTGCCGACGACTACGTAGTAAAGCCCTTCCGCTACGGGGAGCTGCGGGCCCGGATCAAGGCGATCCTCCGCCGCCGCGCTCACGCCAACGAAGGGCCGACCCGAATCGGCGAGCTGACGATCGACCCCGGCCGCCGCCGGGTGATGGTCGGCGAGCGCTTCGTCTCCCTCTCCAACAAGGAATTCGCCCTCCTCCGGATCCTCGCCTCCGACCCGACCCGGGTCTTCACCAAGGAAGAACTGCTGGCGGCAGTCTGGGCCTACCGCGGCCCCTCGAAGACGCGAACCCTGGATTCGCACGCCAGCCGATTGCGCCGCAAACTCGACCCCGAGCACGGGCGCTTCGTAGTCAACTGCTGGGGCATCGGCTACCGCCTAATCGAGGGATGACCAGGGCCACGAAAAAGGCCCCGGTCGAGCTGGTCGACCGGGGCCTAGAACTACGCCGGAGCGGCGCGCCTTACTTCTTTTTCTTGCCGCCTTTGGCGCTCGGCACCTCGAAGTGCATGATCGCCAGCTTCGTCTGCAGGGCTTTGGCCTTGTCTTTGCCCATCCGTTTGCCGGCTTCCTTCTGGATCGCCGTCGCCTTGTCGACGGTTTCCGAGAGGATCTTGTTGAGGTCTTTCCAGCCCTGTTTGTCGAGCTGGAGCGGGGTGTCGGAAAGGTGCGAGTCGCTGCGGGCGTCGAGGGTTCCCTCGGCCATCGCCTCGGTCGCACTCTGGCCGATCGACTCGAGAATTGAGCCGCTGATGCCTTTGCGGGCCGAGGCTGGGATCTTCGCCCAGTCCGAGTCGCTGAGGAAGGCCTTGTCGGTGGCACGGTAGAAGTGCTCGACGGCACCGCGGCGCGGCTCCGTTTTCACCAGTTCGACGCAGTCGTATTCGAGCAGCGTTTTCACGTGGTAACTGACGTTGCCGAGTGGCTCACCGAGTTCTTGGGCCAGCTGGTTCGGGCTCGAGATCCCCTTGTGGAGGGAGCTGAGAATGCGAACGCGCAGCGGGTGGGCAAGCGCCTTCGCTAGCTGTTGGGTGATGCCCTCTGGAGAAGTGCGGGACTGTGGCAAGGAGGACCTCCTGGGGTTGGGGTCTCGGACGCCGCGTTCAAAGGGGTGGCAAAGGACGGCCGAGTTACTAGACAAGTATTCCAAAACGGATGGAGGGTAACCGCGCCCGCGAAAGAATATGCACTAAAAAAGAGCAACCAATGTAACCGCCTCCAGTTTCTTTTTCTTCCACGGTTTGGGAACTGAACTGTGATCAATTAGGGTCTTACCCGTTGCACTCGCCCCGTCGTGGCGCCTGGCCGAGACCGCTTCGAGGGGCGAGTGCTTCTTTTTTCGCTGTGTGCGTTCTGCTCGTCCCCGTTACCTAGTTAGGGGGGAGAGATCGAGGGCGCTCACCCCTTACTCCTCCGATGCGAGTGCGAGGGGTGAGATAACGATGGCGGTGGAGCTGGCAGAGGTCGCGGCGGGTCTGCCCGTGGCTGCTTCCTTCGCCCTGGCAAGCGGAATAACCAACCGCCGGGAGGGGCGCCGCCGCGCCGCTCTAAACGAGGCGATGCACGAGTTGCGCCGGCCGTTGCAGGTACTCAGCCTCGCCTTGCCCTCTGAATCATCTGCCTCGGCCCCGGTTGAGTCCTCGTTGCGGCTGGCGACGGCGGCGCTGGACCGGCTCGACCAGGAGATCAACGGAGACCCGCCTGAAGAAGTCGCAACCGAGGTGTCGGTCAAGCAACTGATCGAGGGGGCAGTCCAGCGATGGAGGAAGCCGGCAACGTCTCGCGGAGGCGCCCTGACGGTGAATTGGAACGGTGAGACGATGTTTGTCAACGGCGACCGTTTCGGTCTCTCGCAAGCGTTGGACAACCTGCTCAGCAATGCAATCGAGCATGGTGGTGCGAAGGTGAGAATCGGAGCCCGCCGTCACGGTGACTGGGTACGAATCGCGGTCGCCGATGAAGGCGCGGCGTCGAGCGCCGAAGCGAGCCGGCGTCGAGCAGACAGGAACCGAGCGCACCGTCGTGGTCACGGCCTGCGGGTCGTGGCCAGGATCGCCAAGCGACACGGCGGCAGCTTCACCCTCCGGCGCACGTCCCGAGGAGCCGAAGCGATTCTGCGACTGCCGCTGTGCCGGCAGGAGGGCGAGCGATGAGCCGGCGGACCCGCGCCTTCGGCTTCCTCCTCGCGGCGCTGGTCGCCGCCGGTGCCGCTGCGGCAATTGCCAACGGTTACGGCGCCAGCGTTGTCCGCGGCTACGGCGAGCTGCGGCCGGTCCTCGTCGCCGGCGTCGACCTGCGGGCGGGGAAGCCGATCGACCCGGCGCTCGCCGCCGAAGATCTGGAAGTGCGCCGGGTGCCAGTTCGCTTTGTCCCCTCGGGAGTGCTGGCGGCCCCGCCCGAAGCGGTCGGTCTGGTCCCGGCGGCCGCGATCCCGGCCGGGTCCTACCTGCTCGCCGCGCAGCTCCGCCCGCCCAACGCCGACGGGCCGGGCGCCGCCCTCGGGGTCGGCCGCCGGCCGGTCGAGATCGCGGTTAGCGGCGCCGGCGCCCTGCAGGCGCTGGGCGCGCCTCCGGTCGGCTCCAAAGTGGACGTCGCGGTGACGACCGAAGCGAGCGGCTCCGGCGAAGGGCGCACTTACGTCGCCGCCCCCGGCGTGCCGTTGCTCGGCCTCGGGCCGGGCGGTGAAGGAGTCGAGGGAGAGACGGCCACGGCGACGCTCGCGCTCACCCGCTCCCAGGCCTTGCGCCTGATCCAAGCCGAGAGCTTCGCCCGCCGGATCACCCTGATTCCCCGCGGCTGATGGACGTGCGTGAGCGCGACATCGCCGCGGTCTCCGAGCGCTTGCGCGAGCGGCTGATCGAGCGGCGGCGGGCCGAGGCGGCGACGGGTGCTCGCGCCGAGGCGGGCCTGGAGCAGACGGTTCGCGGCCTGGTCGACGAGCAGGCGGCGGTCCTTTCGCTCGGCCTGCGGGAGGAGCTGGCGGCCCGGGTGGTCCGCGACAGCGTCGGCCTCGGTCCCCTCGAGGTGCTGCTGGCCGACCCCGCGGTCGAGGAGGTGATGGTTAACGGCCCCGACCGCGTCTATATAGAGAGGCGGGGGCGGCTGGAGGAGACGGACGTTCGCTTCGAGAGCGAGGAGGACCTGCGCAACGCGATCGAGCGGATCCTCGCTCCGCTCGGCCGCCGCGTCGACGAGCTCAGCCCGATGGTCGACGCCAGGCTCGCCGACGGCTCCCGGGTCAACGTCGTGATCCCGCCGCTGGCGATCGACGGGCCGGCGCTCTCGATCCGTCGCTTCGCCGCCGACCGGCCCGGACCGGACCGGCTGGTTGAACTCGGCACCCTCAGCGCCGAGCAGCGGCACCTGCTCGAGGAGGCCGTAGGCGGCCGCCGCAGCGTTCTCGTCAGCGGTGGCACCGGGTCGGGCAAGACGACGCTGCTGAACGCGCTCTCGAGCTTCATCGCCCCCGACGAGCGGGTGGTGACGATCGAGGACGCGGCCGAGCTGCGGCTGCAGCAGCCGCACGTGGTGCGGCTGGAGAGCCGGCCGGCCGGGGTCGAGGGACGGGGGGAGGCGACGATCCGCGACCTGCTCCGCAATGCGCTGCGGATGCGACCGGATCGGATCGTGATCGGCGAGGTCAGGGGCGTCGAGGCGCTCGACCTGCTGACCGCGCTCAACACCGGCCACGACGGCGCCCTCTCGACCGTTCACGCCAACTCGCCTCAAGATGCGATCAGCCGCCTGGAGACGCTGGCGCTGATGGCGGGAGTGGGGCTGCCGCATGCGGCGATCGCCGAGCAGGTGCGGCGGGGGATCGACCTCGTCGTCCACCTGCAGCGCGCCGCCGACGGCAGCCGCCGCGTCACCGAGATCGCCGAGGTTGGATGACGGCGGCGGTAGCAATCGGTGCCCTCGCCGGTGGGCTGCTGGCGCTGGCGGCCCGGGAGGCGGCGATCGCCAGCCCGGCGGCGGCGCGCTGGCTGCGCTTCGCGCTCGAGCCGCTGCGCCGCGCCGCCGAGGAGGGCTACGCGCCCTCGACCGTCGAGCGTCGGCGGCTGGCGGCGCTGGCGACGGCCGCGGCGATCCTCGGCGGCTGGTTCCTCGGCGGCCTTGCCCTGGCGCTGCCGCTTTCGGTCGCCGCGCCGGCGACGATGGGGTGGGCGATCGGGGCCCGGCGTCGTCGGTATCGCCGTGCGGTCGAGCGCTCGCTGCCGGAAGTGGCGACGGCAATCGCCGATTCGCTCAGCGCCGGGCGTTCGCTTCGTGCCGCCTTCCCGGCCGCGGTCGCCTCGCTCGACGGGCCTCCGGCGATCGAGCTGTCGCGGCTGGCGGCAGAGCTCGACCTTGGGGCGCCGACGGTGACGGCGGTGCAGGGGTGGCGGCGGCGGATGCGCTCGGAGCGGATCGACGCCTTCACCGCCGCCCTGCTGAGCCAGCGGCTCGCGGGCGGCGACCTGGCCGGGCTGCTGCGTCGCTTCGCCGCTGGCGCCGCCGAGCGCGAGCGGGTGGCCGAGGACGCGCGCTCGGCGACGGCGCAGGCGCGCTTCACCGGCCTCCTGGTGGTGGCGATGCCGACCGGTGGCGCCCTCTTCGCCGAGCTGCTGCAGCCGGGCTTCCTGGCGACGCTGCTCGCCTCGCCGCCGGCGGCGGTGTTGATTGCGCTCGCCGCGGCGCTGCAGGTCGCCGGCTTCTTCGCGATCCGCCGCTTCTCGCAGGTGGTGGAGTGAGCGGCGCCGGTCTGCTGGCGGCGCTGGCGGTGCTGCTGGCCGCGGCGGCCGCCAAGGATCTGCTGCGCGGCCAGGAGGTTCGCCTGCAACTGCCACGGCTGCTGCTTGGCAAGCTGCTCGGGGCTGGGGCTGGGGCGCTGCTCGGCTTGGTTGGCTCCCCGATCGCGCCGGGACGACTGTCCCTAGTCGTCCTCGTCGGCCTTCCGGTCGCCGGTTTCTTCGGTCCCGACGCGATCCTCGAGCGCCGAGCGCGGCAGCGGCAGCGGCGGCTGGTCGCGGCGCTCCCCGACGCCCTCGACCTGCTCGCGGTCAGCGCCGGCTCCGGTCGCGGCCCCGCCGCCGGGATCGAGCAGTTGGCGCGGGCGGGGGAGGGGCCGCTGGCGGAGGAGCTGCGGCTGACCGTCGCCGAGCTCTCCTGCGGGGTCCCGCTCAGCGCTGCCCTCGCCTCGCTGCGCCGCCGGGTTCCCGGCAGCGAGCTGGCGACGCTGGTCGCCGCGATCGAGCGCTCGCGCCGGTTCGGCTCGCCGCTCGCCGATCAGCTGCGCCGCCAAGCCACGGCGCTGCGTCGCGACAGCCGCCGCGCCGTCGAGGAGCGAGCCGCCCGCGCCGCCCCAAAGATCCAGCTCGTCGTCGCGCTGGTCCTCGTGCCCTCGGTGCTGCTGATGATCGCCGCCGGCCTGATCGCCAACGCCGGGACGCTGCTAGCTGGCTTCTGAGGTTTCCAGCGCCTCGTCTTTCAGCCGTTGCGCCACCGCCGCGGTGGCGGCGGCGACCGCGTCGAGATCCTCGGCGTTCTCCTTGTGGCCGTTGACGTAGCAGCAGAGGGTGCCGTCGACGAGCTCGAAGGCGAACTTCTTCGGCGCCGAATCGTTGAGCCAGACGATGAAGGTGGGGGAGAACAGTCGCCGCAGCCAGACCGCGTCCTGCTCCTTGCCGGCGAAGATCTCGTACTTCTCGTCGAGCTCCGTGCTCTCCAGCTTCACCCGCTCTTTCTTGGTCCGGAAGGCGTCCTCGAACTTCTCCAGGGCGCGAAGGCCGAACTTGCGCTGGCAGTAGAGCTCGGGGCAGTGGGCGACGCAGTCGGGGACCTGGGTGAGGCCGACGGTGTAGCGGTAGTAGTTGGTCTCGGTGTGGCCCTCGCTGTCGGTCGACTCCTCCTCGTAGGTGAAGAGGGCGAGAGTGCCGTGGACGCCCTCGCCGAGGCGGCCCTTCATCGTCCGCTCGGCGTAGCGGTCGTCGCCCTTCTTCAGCAGCGGCGTCAGCGGTGGCAGGTGCTCCTTGCCGCCGAGGGTGAGGCTGCGCTGCTGGCAGTAGAGGGCGAAGAAGGCATCGGCCGCCTGCTTGTCGGCGATCGCGAAGACGACGAGGACGCCGATCAGCAGGGCGACGACGAAGGCGGCGCCGCCGAGTGCCGGGCCGATCAGGGCGGCGGCAACGACGCCGGCGATCAGCGCGAAGGCCCCGATCAGGATCCAGGTCAGCGGCTTGCGCAGCAGCCGCTTGAAGTGGAAGCCGCGGAGATCGTTGGCGTCGTCGGGCAGGTTTGCCGCCGCCGGCTGTGCCTCTTCGGTCGTAGCCACGGAGCGGAAGCTATCGCGCCCGCCCGGATGCAAATGGGCTTGCAGAGGGGGGTCGTGTTGCAAAGTGGGGGAGTGTGGGTTATTGTGGCGATCGAGTTGAAGCCCAGGACCGGGGTGGTGAGGCTCCTCCCACCTCATCACTCCGGTCCCTTTTCATTTCTGTCTTCGCCCCCCGTTTGAGAAAGGACTGGCGAGTTGGCCTTCCGGGGTCTTTACGAGCACAGCCTCGATTCCAAGGACCGGCTCACGGTTCCCTCTCGCTTCCGGGCTTCCCTCGCTGACGGCATCGTTCTGTCCAAGGGCTTCGACCCCTGCGTCTGGGTGCACACGACCGGGGAGTTCGAGCAGTTGTCCGACCGCTTCCTCTCGCCGCACAGCCCCTTCGGCCGCGACGCCCGCGCCCTGCGCCGCCGCTTCCACGGCGGCTCCTTCGACGAGAAGCTCGACTCCGCCGGGCGCATCCGCGTCCCCAAGCCGCTAATCGAGCACGCCGGCCTCGACGGCAACTGCGTCGTCATCGGGGCGGGGGAGTACCTGGAGATCTGGAACGCCGACGCCTGGGCCAAGCAAGAGGAAGAACTCGACGCCGCCGCCCCCGAAATCGCCGAGGGCCTCGCCGCCGCCGGCCCCGCCGCGTAACCATGAGACTGAATGCCGCAATCAGCTACAGCCCCGCGCCGACCGGCGGCTACATCGCGCCGCGCCCGGTGGGGCGACCACTGGAGGTCCTCATGAGCGAGCACGAGCCGGTGCTGGCGCCGGAGCTGGTCTCGCTGCTGGCGCCGGAGCCGGGGCAGATCGCGGTGGATTGCACCTTCGGCGGCGGCGGCCATGCGCGGCTGATCGCCGAGCTGATCGGGCCGGAGGGGACGCTGATCGGGATCGATCGCGACCCGGCCGCGCAGGATCGCTTCAACCGCTTCGCCGTCGAGGTCCCCTGCCGGACCCTCTTCATCAGCAGCGACTTCGCAGCAGGACTTCGCGCCTTGGAGGGCGAAGGAGTGCGCCCAGACATGGTTTATGTAGATCTGGGGATGTCCTCGATGCAGGTAGACGCGTTCGAGCGGGGCTTCTCCTATTCCTACGACGCGCCGCTCGACATGCGGATGGACACGCGGCAGGAGTTCACCGCCGCCGACCTGCTGAACGAGTGGCCCGAGGCGCGGATCGCCCAGGTTCTGAAGCGTTTCGGCGAGGAGCGCTATGCCGGCGGGATCGCCCGCGAGATCGTCCGCCGCCGCCCGCTCGCGACCACTTCCGAGCTGGTGGACGCGATCAAAGCCGGGATGCCTGCTTCCGCCCGCTTTGGTGCCGGCCATCCCGCCAAGCGCAGCTTCCAGGCGATTCGGATCGCCGTCAACGGCGAGCTCGAGGCGCTCGATGAGGCGCTGCCGCTGGCTTGGCAGCAGCTGAAGGTCGGCGGCCGCTTCGCCGCGATCTCCTTCCACTCGCTCGAGGACCGGCCGGTGAAGCAGTTCCTTGCCGCCAAGGCGCGCGGCTGCATCTGCCCGCCCGAGCTTCCCGTTTGCGTCTGCGGCCACGAGCCCGAGGCCGAGCTGCTGACCCGGCGGGCGATCTCGCCGGGGCCGGAGGAGGCGGAGAGCAACCCGCGCTCGCGCTCTGCCCACCTGCGGGCGGCGCTGAAGATCGCCGAAGCTCAGCCTGTAGGGGAGGCCGGCTGATGGCCGTAGCCGTCCCCAAGAGCCGCACCGCCCCGGCGCCGCGACCATCGCGGACGACGGCGCCGCCGAAACCTCGCAAACCGGCGCGCAAACCAACCCGAACCCGGGCGGTTCCGGCTCCGGCGAAGGCACCGACCCGCCGCGCGCCCGCCCGCAAACCGGCGACGAAACGCGCTCCCGCCGCTCGTCCCAAGCTTGCCGTCGCAGCCGGCCGCACCGCGGTCGCCGTTCGCCAGTTGCCGGACTCGGGGCTGGTCGTGCGGATGACCCAGGGGCGGCTCTGGATCGGCGTTCTCGGGGTGCTGCTGGTCGGGATCGTCGCCGTCAACGTCGCCACCCTCAGCTTCGCCGCCGCTTCGGGCAAGATCGACGCGCAGATCACGGCGCTGGAAAAAGAGAACTCGATGCTGGAAAGCCGTGAGGCCGAGCGCTTCGGCACCGCCCGCATCCGCGGTGAGGCCTCCCAGCTCGGCCTGGCGATGCCGAACACCGAAGAGCCGAAGCTGATCCAGTACGAGCCGGGCGACGCCGCCGCGGCCGCCGCCCGCCTCGCTGCCGCCGGGGGCTGAGGGTGGTCTCGTGTCCGACTACGTAGGGACGATCTGTAGATGCGCTTGATCGAGCGGCGGATCGGCCTCCTCTTTGGTGCCTTCCTCCTCTGCTTCCTAGTCATCGTCGTCCGCGCCTTCTGGTTGCAGGGCGTGCAGGGGTCCCAGCTGGCCTCCGAGGCCGCCTACCAGCAGACCGAGGTCGTCGAAGTGCCCGGCCTGCGCGGCGATCTGCTCGACCGCCGCGGCAACAAGCTCGCCGCTTCCGAAGACGCGGCGACGGTCTACGCCACCCCCTACCAGGTGAAAAACCCGCCGCAGGCGGCGGCGCAGCTGCGCCGATTCTCGATGAGAAGAAGGGCGAAGTCCTGGAAGCGCTTACCGCCGAAGGCGGCTTCTCCTACATCGCCCAGAAAGTCGATCTCAGCACCGCCGCCAAGGTGGAAGCGCTCGACCTGGAAGGGATCGGCGAGCTGCCCGACAGCCGCCGCACCTACCCCCAGGGGGAGATGGCGGGACAGGTGATCGGCGCGATCGGCTCCGAAAACCAGGGGCTGACCGGGCTCGAGCAGGGCGAGGAAGAAGTCCTTGGCGGCAGCGACGGCGAACGGCGGATCGTCAACGACGCCCTCGGCGAACCGATCCGGCTGGAAACGGTCAAGGAAGCCGAAGACGGTGAAGACGTCGAACTCACCCTCGACCCAGTGATCCAGCAGAAAACCGAAGAAGTCCTCAACGGGGTCGGCGAAACGTACTCGCCGAAAGGGGCGACGGCGATCGTCGTCGATCCCCGCAGCTCGCAGATCCTGGCGATGGCGAACTGGCCGCCGGTCAACCCCGAAGACCTCTCCGAAGTCAGCAACGAAGACCTCCTCAACAAGGCGACCGGGTTCACCTACGAGCCGGGCTCGACCTTCAAGGCGTTCACGGTCTCGGCGGCGCTGATGGAAAAGCTGGTGACCCCGGCGACCGAATTCGTCCTGCCGCCGCAGCTGCAGGTCGCCGACCGCACGATCGAAGACGCCGAGCCGCGGGGGACGGAAACGATGAGCGTCGCCACGATCCTCGCCCGCTCCTCCAATATCGGGGCGGTGACGATCGGGCTCGAGGTCGGCGCGAAGAAGTTCAGCGAATGGATTCAGCGCTTCGGCTTCGGCAAACCGACCGGGGTCCAGTACCCGGCCGAGGAGCAGGGGATCGTCCCCGCGCTCGACGAATACTCCGGCTCGACGATGGGCAACCTGCCGATCGGCCAGGGCATCTCGGTGACGCCGATGCAGATGGTCGCCGGCTACACCGCGATCGCCAACGGCGGCATGCTGAAACCGCCGCAGCTGATCAAGCGGATCGGCGAAGAAAAGGTCCACGAGCCGAAGGGCAAGCGCGTGGTCACGCCCGAGGTCGCCGCGCAGGTGCGGGAAATGCTCGAGGGCGTGCTCGCCGCGGGCGGCACCGCCTCGGAGGTCAGCGTCCCCGGCTACACCCTGGCGGGCAAGACCGGAACCGCCCAGGTGGCGGAAAACGGCACCTACTCGGAGACCAAATACGTCGCCTCCTTCATCGGCTTCGCGCCGGCCCAGAACCCGCAGCTGCTGGCGGCGGTGATCGTCGACGAGCCGCAGGGAGAAATCTACGGCGGCTCGGTCGCCGCCCCGGCTTTCGGCCAGATCGCCGAATACGCCCTCCCGTACCTGGGCGTCCCTCAGGAATAATCGGCAGCGGATGAGACTCGCCGACCTTGTCGCGGAGCTGCCGGGGGCGCGGATCGTCGGCGACGGCTCCGCTGAGATCTCCGAGCTCGTCTACGACAGCCGCAAAGCCGGGCCGGGGTCGCTCTTCTTCTGCGTCGTCGGCGAGAAGGTCGATGGGCACGAGTTCGGCCCCCGGGTGGTCGAGGAGGGAGCGGCGGCGTTGGTGGTCGAGCGCGAGCTGACCGAACTGGCGGTGCCGCAGGTGGTGGTCGCCGACTCGCGGGCGGCGATGGCGCCGCTGGCGGCGCGGTTTTGGGGCGACCCGACCGCGGAGTTGCGGGTCGTCGGGGTAACCGGGACCAACGGGAAGACGACGACCGCCTTCCTGATCCGGGAGATCCTCCAGGCGGCCGACTTCCGCTGCGGCCTGCTCGGGACCGTGAAGCAGGTGGTCGGCGGGGTGGAGAAGGAAGTGGAGCGGACGACGCCGGAGGCGATCGAGTTGCAGCGGACCTTCCGCCAGATGCTCGAGGGCGGCGATGAAGCCTGCGCGATGGAGGTCTCCTCGCACGCGCTCTCGCTGCACCGGGCCGACGCGATCCGCTTCGAGGTCGCCCTCTTCACCAACCTCACCCAGGACCACCTCGACTTCCACGCCGACATGGAGGACTACTTCCTCGCCAAGCGCAAGCTCTTCGAGATGGATACGAAGGTCAAGATCGTCAACGTCGACGATCCCTACGGCCGCCGGCTGGCGGAGGAATTCGAGTGCGTGACCTTCTCGGCCGAGGGCGCCGAGGCCGACTACAGCGCTCGCGAGGTCGAGTTCGACGCCCTCGGGGCGAGCTTCAGCCTCGGCGGGATGCGGCTGCGGACGGCGCTGCCGGGCCACTTCAACGTCGCCAACGCACTCGGGGCCTTCGCCGCCGCCGAGGCGATGGGGGTCGGCGGGGATATCGCCGCCGCCGGGCTCGCGCGGGCGGCGCGGGTGCCGGGCCGGTTCGAGCCGGTCGACGAGGGCCAGGGCTTCGGGGTGCTGGTCGACTACGCCCACACCCCGGACTCGCTGGAGAACGTGCTGCGGGCCGCGCGGCGGATTACCGAGGGACGGGTGATCGCGGTCTTCGGGGCCGGTGGCGACCGCGACCGCGACAAGCGCCCGAAGATGGGACGGGCGGGGGCGGAGCTCTCCGACCTGACCGTGATCACCTCGGACAACCCGCGCTCGGAGGACCCGGAGGCGATCGTCCGGGAAGTCGCGGCGGGTGCCGAGGGCGCGAAGGAGCTGGAGGTCGTCATCGACCGCCGCGAGGCGATCGCGTTGGCGCTCTCCCGAGCCCAGGCCGGCGACACCGTGGTCATCGCCGGCAAGGGTCACGAGCAGGGCCAGGAGTTCGAGGGCGGGCGGAAGATCCCCTTCGACGACCGCGAGGTGGCGCGCGAGGAGATCAGGAAACTGGGAACGCCGGCGTGAACCTCTCGCCGGCGCAGATCGCCGCCGCACTGGGGGCGGAGGTGGTGGCGGAGGGGCCGGACGAGTCGCCGCAGCGGGCGACGATCAACTCCGCCGAGGCGGGCTCGGGCGACCTCTTCTTCGGCCTCCGCGGCGAGAAGCGCGACGGCGGCGAGTTCGCCGGCGCGGCGATCGAAGCCGGCGCCTGGGGTGCGGTCGTCGGTCCCGGCTTCCGCGACCGGTTGTCCCCGGATACCGGGGACAAATCGGTTCACACCCCCGCGCGGGGGTGGGTCTTTGTCGTCGAGGACCCGCTGGCGGCACTGCACTCGCTGGCGCGCGAGTACCGGCACGCCCTGGGCGCTCGCGTGGTCGGGGTTACCGGCTCGGTCGGCAAGACCTCGGTCAAGGACATCGGCCGGGCGCTGCTGCCGGGGAAGGTCCACGCCAACCAGCAGAACTTCAACACCGAGATCGGGCTGCCGCTGACGATCCTCGAAGCGCCCGAGGACACCGACCTGCTCGTGCTCGAGATGGCGATGCGGGGCAAGGGCCAGATCGCCGAACTGGCGGCGATCGCCGAGCCGGAGGTCGCGGTGATCACCAACGTCGGCCCGGTCCACGTCGAGCTGCTCGGCTCGGTCGAGGCGATCGCCGCGGCGAAGGCGGAGATCCTCGACAACCTGCCGCCGGGCGGGACGGCGGTGGCGCCGGTCGAGGCGGGGGAGCTGGAGCCGCACCTGGAGCGAGCGCCGCGCCTCCTGCGCTTCGGTCCCGGTGGCGATATCGAGGCGACCGAGGTGCGGGTCGTCGACGGCGTCACCGAGGCGCTCGTCCGCACCCCGCTCGGCAGCCAGCGCTTCCACTTCCCCTTCACCGAGGCCCACAACCTCACCAACGCCCTAGCCGCGATTGCCGCCGGTGTTGCCCTGGGCGCCGACCTCGCCGGGATGGCCGACCGCGCTGCGGACATAGGATTCTCCCGCTTCCGCGGTGAGCGACTGGAGCTACCCGGCGGGATCGTCCTCGTGAACGACTGCTACAACGCCAACCCGGTGTCGATGCGCGCGGCGCTCGATCATCTCGCCACCCTCGGGGCCGAGCGCTCGGTTGCGGTCCTGGGCGAGATGGGGGAGCTCGGACCTGAGTCCCAGCGCTACCACCGCGAGGTCGGCGAGCACGCCCGCGCCGCCGGGGTCGACTTCGTGATCGGCGTCGGTCTGCCGGCCCGCGACTACGACCCCGACGAGCTGGTCGCCGACCCCGGCGAGGCCGCCGAGCTGCTGGCCGCACGGCTGGAACCCCGAGACGCCGTCCTGGTCAAGGGCTCGCGCTCCGCCGGCTTGGAGACGGTCGCCGAGCAGCTGCCAGAGCTGGTGGAGGTCGGCGATGGGTGAAGTCCTGATCGCCGGCATGGCGGCGATGCTGATCTGCATCTTCCTCGGTCCCAAATTCATCGAACTGCTGCGGGTTCGAGAGTTCGGGCAGCACATCCGCGAGGACGGGCCGCAGGAGCACCACACCAAGGCGGGGACGCCGACGATGGGCGGGCTGATCGTCTTCGCCTCGATCTGCGTGCCGTTCCTCGTCCTCTCCGACCGCGACGCCCAGAGCCTCGCTGTCTTCGGCGTCGCGATGGGCTGCGCCGCGCTCGGCTTCGCCGACGACTACATCAAGATCGTCAAACGCCGCTCACTCGGGCTCGCCGGCCGCTGGAAGCTGCTCGGCCAGCTGATCCTCGCCTTCGGCCTCTGGTGGGTGGCGCGCCATGAGGTCGGGCTCGAGCCGACGCTCTACTTCCGGATCGGCGACGGCTCGATCGACCTCGGCCCGGTCCTCTACTTCGTCCTCGTCTTCCTCGTCATCGCCGGCACCTCCAACGGCGTCAACCTCACCGACGGCCTCGACGGCCTCGCCGCCGGCTCCTGCGCGATCGTCCTCCTCGCCTACACGGCGATCGCCTTCGTTGCCAACGAGCAGCAGAACCTGGCCCTGCTCTCGGCCTGCCTGGTCGGCGCCTGCATCGGTTTCCTCTGGTACAACGCCTTCCCGGCCTCGATCTTCATGGGCGACACCGGCTCGCTCGGCCTCGGCGGCGCGATCGGGGCATTAGCGGTGATGACTCAGACGGAGGTCCTGCTGATCATCATCGGCGGCATCTTCGTGATCGAGGCGCTCTCGGTCCTGCTCCAGGTCTTCGCATTCAAGACCTTCCGCCGCCGCGTCCTGCTGATGGCGCCGTTGCACCACCACTTCGAGATGATGGCCTGGTCGGAGACGAAGATCATGCTCCGCTTCTGGATCATCGCCGCCGTCTGCTCAGGGATTGGTTTCACGCTCTACCAGCAGTCGATCGGTCGCTAGGACGTGCCCGAAGTCGAGGTAACCGCCGGCCGGATCGCCTACCAGGACAGCGGCGGCGACGGGCCGGTGGTGGTGCTGATCCCGGGGCTGCTGATGGACTGGAAGCAGTGGCGCAAGGTGATCGACGAGCTGACGCCGGAGTTCCGCTGCGTCTCGCCCTCGCTGCCAACCGGGGCGCACTGGAAACCGATGAAGCCCGACGCCGACCTGACCCTGGTCGGGATGGGGCGAATCGTCACCGAGTTCGTCGAGGCGGCCGACCTGCGCGACGTCACCCTCTGCTTCAACGACTGGTGTGGGGCGCAGGTGATGATCGCCGACGGTGGCATGGACCGGGTCGGCAAGCTCGTCCTCGTCTCCTGCGAGACCGCCGGCAACTACCCGCCTGGCCTTGCCGGCTTCGCCGCCTGGCTCTCGGCCAAACTGCCCGGCGGCTACGTCGCCACCCGCGTCCTGCTCTTGCAGCCGCGGCTGCGTCGGCTGCCCTTCGTCTTCGGCCAGATGACCAAGCGCGGCGTCCCCGACGAGCTGATGCGCGACTGGATGGAGCCGCTGCGCAAAAAGGAGATCCGCCGCGACCTGCGCCGCTATGCAGGCGACGCGATGCGCGGCAAGCACGACCTCGCCCGAGCGACCGCCGCTCTTCCCTCCTTCGAGAAGCCCGTCCTCGTCGTTTGGGACGCGGAGGGGAAGATGATGCCCAACGAGGCCGGCCGCGCCCTCGCCGACTCCTTCCCCAACAGCCGGTACGTCGAGCTCCCCGACTGCTTCACCCTGATCCCCGAGGACCAGCCCGAGGCGCTGGCCGAGGAGATTCGCGGGTTCGCCCGCTAAGGAGTTGCGTGGTTCCTTAGTCGTGCCGTGGACGACAAAGGAACCACGCAACAGGTCCGCCCGACCTGATCGCGAAGCTTTGGGTGTGACCGCGCCTGTCCCGGCCAAGGAAGTTCGTCCGCCCCTGCCGCGGGGACCCTTCCTCGTGGTCGGGCTGGCGCGCTCAGGCCAGGCCGCTGCGCGGATGTTGGCGGCGCGGGGGGAGGTGGTGCGGGCGGTCGATTCTGGGCATCCGCAGGGGGCGGCAGGGCTGGAGGGGGTCGGCGTCGAAGTCTTTCTGGATACGGATGGATTGGCGCAGCTCGAGGGGACCCACACGGTCGTCAAGAGCCCGGGTGTTCCCCGGGAGGCGCCGGTGATCGCTGGCGCGCTGGAGCGGGAGATCGAGGTGATGGGGGAGCTCGAGCTGGCCTGGCGGGCGCTGCCAAACCGCTTCCTCGCCGTCACCGGCACCAACGGCAAGACGACCACGGTCGAGCTGCTCGGACACCTCTACCGCAGCGCCGGTGAGCCGGTGTCGGTGGCCGGGAACGTCGGCACGGCGCTCTCGGAGCTGGTCGGGGAGGTCGCGAGCGACGAGACGATCGTCTGCGAGTGCTCGAGCTTCCAGCTTGAGGACACCGTCGCCTTCGCCCCCGAGTGCGCCGTCTTCCTCAACCTCGCCCCCGACCATCTCGACCGCCACCGCGACCTCGAGTCCTACCTGTCGGCGAAGCTGCGGATCTTCGCCAACCAGGGCAACGACGACGTCGCCGTCTACAACGCCGACGACCCCTTTCTCGCCGGCACCGACCTCGGCGGCTGCGCCCGCCGGATCGCCTTCTGTCAAGGCGCCGCGCCCGATTGCGAGGTCTCGGTCGCCGAGGGGACGATCTTCTACGGCGACGAGCCCTTGCTGCCGGTCGCCGAGCTCGGCCTCTTCGGCGAGCACAACGTCGCCAACGCGATGGCCGCCGCCGCGGCGGCACTGGCGATGGGGATCGACCGCGAGGCGGTGCGCGAGGGCCTGCGCAGCTTCGCCGGGGTCCCGCACCGGTTGGAGCAGGTGGCCGAGATCGGTGGGATGCGCTTCGTCAACGACTCGAAGGCGACCAACGTCGCTTCGGCGACCGTCGGGATCCGCGCCTTCGCAGGCGGCGTTCACGCGATCCTCGGCGGCAGCGAGAAGGAGGAGCCGTTCACGCCGCTGATCGACCCGATCCGCGAGCGGGCCACCGCCTGCTACCTGATTGGCGCCACCAGCGAGCGGATGGCGCGGGAGCTGGCGCCGGTGCTCGAAGCGGGGGTCGAGCTGCACCGCTGCGAGGATCTCGAGGACGCGGTGCGCCGGGCCGCCGCCGCCGCGCAACCGGGCGAGGTCGTCCTGCTCTCTCCCGCTTGCGCCAGCTTCGACGCCTTCGACAACTTCGAGCAGCGCGGCGACCGCTTCCGCGAGATCGTCCGGGGGTTGGAGTGAGGAAACGTGCCAAGAAGCGCGCCCGCGCCCGCGTCTCGCCCGAGTACAACATGCTGTTGACGGCGACCCTCTGCCTGCTGGCGCTGGGAGCGGTGATGGTCTTCTCCGCCAGCTCGACCACCCGCGTCCTCCAGGACGGCGGCCTCTCCGACAGCGCCTTCTACCTGAAGCGGACGCTGATGTTCGGCGTCGTCGGGCTGATCGTCATGCACGTCACCGCGCGCCACGGCCTGAAAGCGATCCGCGACCTGACGCCGCTGCTGCTCGGCGTCTCGATCTTCCTCCTTGTCGCCGTGCTCGGAATGGGGACCGAAGTCAACGGGGCGACCCGCTGGATCGGCGGCGGCTTCCTCCAGATCCAGCCCTCAGAGCTGGCCAAGGTGGCGCTGATCCTCTACGGCGCTGACCTGCTGGCGCGCAAGCCGAAGCGGGCCCGGTCGCTGGAAGGGATCATGCCCTTCCTCCTCGTCGCCGGCGCCTCCTGCCTTCTGATCATGCTGCAGCCGGACATGGGGACGACGATGGTGATCTGCTTCTCGGTCGCCGCCACCCTGATCGCCGCCGGGGTGCGGCCGGTCGACCTCGGCAAGATCGCCCTGGTGATCGGCGGCCTGGCGCTGCTGATGGCTGTCGTCGAGCCCTACCGGATGGCCCGCCTGACCTCCTTCCTCAACCCGACCGCCGACGCCTCCGGCGCCGGCTTCCAGGCCGCCCAGGCGAAAATCGCGCTCGGCTCGGGCGGGCTCTTCGGGGTCGGGATCGGCAACGGGGTGCAGAAGGCCTTCTACCTGCCCGAGGCCCACACCGACATGATCTCAGCGGTGATCGGCGAGGAGCTGGGGCTGGTCGGGATCGCCGGCGTCGTCGGCCTCTTCGGGATGTTCGGCTACGCCGGGCTGAAAACCGCCCAGAAAGCGAAGGACCACTACTCGAAGCTGCTGGTCGCCGGGCTCACCTCGCTGGTCCTGGTGCAGGCGACGATCAACCTCTTCGCGGTGATGGGGCTGGCGCCGCTGACCGGGGTGCCGCTGCCCTTCGTCTCCTACGGCAACAGCTCGCTGCTGGCGACCTTGTTCGCCGTCGGCCTGATCCTCAACGTCGCCCGCGGCGGCAAGGCGGCCGCGGCGCGGGGCTCGACCACCGGCGCTGGCAAACTGCGCGTCGTCCAAGGCGGGCGCGCGCCCGCCGCCGAGAAACAACGAAGGAGTCGTGCGAGCGGTGCCAGGAAAGCCAAAGGTCGTAGTGGCGGCGGGGGGAACGGCGGGGCACGTCGTACCCGCCATGGCGGTCGCCGACGAGCTTCGGGATAGCGGCGCCGAGGTCAGCTTCCTCGGTGCGCGAGGGCGGATGGAGGCCGAGCTGGTTCCGGCGGCGGGGTACGAGATCGACCTGGTCAAGGTGCGCGGGATCGACCGCCGCAACCCGCTGAAGGCGGCGCGGGCCGGGGCGGAGGCCGTGGGCGCGGTCGAGGCCGCGCGGAAGGTCCTGCGCCGTCGGGGCGCCGACGTGGTGATGGGCGGCGGCGGCTACGTCGCCGGACCGGCGGGGTTAGCGGCGGTACTGACGCGGACGCCGCTGGTGCTGACCGAGGCGGATAGCCACCTCGGTCTGGCGAACCGCCTGCTGGCTGGGCGCGCGCGGCGGGTCTGCCTCGCCTTCCCGATCGCGGGGCGGGAGGGGGCCCCGTACCTGGTGACGGGACGACCGGTGCCGAGAGCGGTACTGGAAGGCGATCGCGAGAAGGCGCGCGAGCGCTTCGGGATCGCACCGGATGCCCGCTGCCTGCTGGTCTTCGGCGGCAGTCAGGGCGCCCGCACGATCAACTTCGCCGCGATCGAGGCCTTCGCCGAGAACGACGGCCGTGACTTCCACGTCCTCCACATCGCCGGACGGCGTGATTACGCGGAGATCCAGCGGCGGCTCGCGGCGGCGCCGCAAAACGATCGCTACACCCTGCTCGAGTACGAGCCGAACCTCGGCGACGCTCTCGCCGCCGCCGACCTCGTCCTCGCCCGTTCGGGGGGATCGATCTTCGAGGTGGTCGCCGCCGGTCGTCCCGCGATCCTCGTGCCCTTCCCCTTCGCCACCGCCGACCATCAGACCGCCAACGCCGAGTGGATGCGTGCCGGCGGAGCTGCGGTGGTCATCCCCGACGCCGAGCTGACGGCGGACCGCCTGGGGACCGAGGTGGTGGCGGTGCTCGGACACGAACAGCGGCTGGGTGGGATGGCTTCCGCGGCGCGAGCGCTCGCCAAGCCCGACGCCGCCCGCCGCATCGCCGACGAGGTTCTGGAGGCGGCGCGATGACGGCCGAGTTTCGCGAGACCGCAAAAACCCTTCTTGAAGACGGGTTTTTGCGGTCTCGCGTAGGGGTGCTTCATGAGTAGCTGGTCCGAGCGGCGGCTGCACTTCATCGGCATCGGCGGGGCCGGGATGAGCGGGCTGGCGCTGGTCTGCGCCAGACTCGGCGCGACCGTCACCGGCAGCGACCGCAGCGACTCCTCTTATATGGAGCGCCTGCGTGAGGCGGGGCTGGAGCCGGCGGTCGGCCACGACGCAGCCAACCTGCCCGACGGAGCTGAGGTTGTCGTCTCCACCGCGATCGGCGCGGACAACCCGGAGCTGGCGCTGGCGCGGGAGCGGGGGATCGAGCCGATCCACCGCGGGGCGCTTTTGGCCGAGCTCTGTGCGGAGAAGCGCCTGATCGCGATCGCCGGTACCCACGGCAAGACGACGACGACCGCGATGACGGTCTGGGCGCTGCGGGCGATCGGCGCCGACCCCGCCTTCTTCGTCGGCGGCGAGGTGCCGGGGCTCGGCCCCGACGGCGCTCCCGCCAACGCCGGCTGGGGCGAGGGCGAATGGGTCGTCGCCGAGGCCGACGAGAGCGACGCCAGCTTCCTGCGGCTGCGGCCCGAGGTCGCCGTCGTCACCAACGTCGAGATGGACCACCACACCCGCTGGGGATCGCTGGCCGAGCTGCACGAAGCTTTCCGCAGCTTCGTCGGCCCGGCGCGAGGCCTGGTCGTTCCCGCCGACGAGGAGATCGGGTGGCTGGGGGAGCGCAGCGAGCAGGTGCGCTTCGACGCCAACGCTCCTGGCCCGCCAGACCTACGACTGGCGGTGCCCGGCCAGCACAACCTCCGCAACGCCCGCGCCGCCCTCGGCGCGATCGAGCTCGCCGGCCTCGACGTGGCCGCCGCCGCCGAGGCCCTCGGCAGCTTCGCCGGCGTCCACCGCCGCCTGCAGCTGAAGGGGTCACGCGGGGCGGTCCATATATATGACGACTACGCCCACCACCCGACCGAGGTGCGGGCGGCCCTCTCGGCTCTGCGCGAACTCCAGCCGAGCCGGCTGATCGCGGTCTTCCAGCCCCACCTCTACTCGCGCACCAAGGCATTGGCAAGCGAGTTCGGCGCCGCGCTGACGTTGGCCGACGAGGTGGTCGTCCTCGACGTCTATCCCGCCCGCGAGCAGCCGGTCGGCGAGCTTGCCGGCGTCAGCGGGCTGCAGGTCGCGCAGGCCGCCGCCGAGCGAGCGGGGGGGAAGCCCGTCTGGTGGTTGCCCCAGGCCGATACGGCTCAACGCGCCCTAGCCAACCTCCTGGACCGTCCTCAATCGCGTCGTTTCCACCCTTTGAGCCCGTCTGGGGGCCAAAAGGGTGGAAACGATGCGGCAGTTCTGGTGACGATCGGGGCCGGCGACGTCTTCAGGCTTGGTGAGGAGCTGGTGACCGAGCCGGCGAACTCGACGGGGGCGGGGACGTGAGCTCCCCACCCGAGGGCGTGCAGCGGGACTTCCCGCTGGCGCGGCTGACCACGGTCCGCACCGGCGGCCCCGCCGACTGGTTCGCGCGGCCCGCCGATGAGGAGAGCCTGGTCGCTGGCCTGCGGTGGGCCGAGGCCGAGGGGCTGCCGATCGGGGTGATCGGCTCGGGTTCGAATCTGCTCGTCGCCGACACCGGCTTCCACGGGCTGGCGATCAAGCTGGACGGCGAGCTGGCGGAGATCGAGCGCGACGGCGAGCGGGTCGTCTGCGGCGGCGGCTACCGCTTCCCCTCGGCGGCGGCGAAAACCTCCGGTTGGGGACTGTCGGGGCTCGAGTTCGGGGTCAACATCCCCGGCACCGCCGGCGGCGCGGTGCGGATGAACGCCAACGCCTACGGCGGCCAGCTGGCGCGGGTGCTCGAGTGGGTCGACGTCTGCACCGCCCGTGGAGCCGACCGGCGCGGGCCAGACCAGCTCGGCTTCGAGTACCGACGGTCGAACCTGGGACCGGGGGAGGTTGTCGCCCGGGCTTCCTTCCACCTCCATCCCGCCGAGCCCGATGAGGTCAAGGCCACATTGGCCGAGATGCGCAATCGCCGCCGCGAGGCCCAGCCGTCCGGGATCAAGACCTTCGGCTCGACCTTCAAGAATCCGGAGAGCGCCGAAGGCGCGCATACCGGAGGAAAATCGGCCGGGCAGCTGCTGGAGGCGGCGGGCTGCCAAGGCCTGCGTCACGGTGGCGTCCGCTTCTCGCCGAAGCACGCGAACTTCGTCGAGAACGACCGCGACGGGACTACCGCCGACGTGCTCGAGCTGATGGCGGAGGGGCGGCGACGGGTGCACGAGCGCTTCGGGGTCGTCCTTGAACCCGAGGTCCAGATCCTGGGGGAGGTCGAGTGGCCGGCCGGCTGGGATCTGTAAGAGCGCGGGTGATCGCGGCGACGATCCTCGGCGCCCTGGTGCTCTTCCTCGGCTACTGGTTCCTGATCCGCCAGGACACCGCCGAACCGCGGGTGCTGGTGCCGCGGCTGGCGGCGACGATCGGCGAAGGCGAAGAGGCGATCGGCGTCGCCGCCGACGGCGCCCTGGTCCGCTGGCTGCCGCTGCCCGAAGAACCACCGCTGCCACGCCTGGCTCTCGATGGGCCGCCCAAAGGGGGTCGGGTGAAGGGGCCGGCGCTGGAACAGGTGCACGTTCTCGCCGCCGTACCGAACGAGCTTCGGCCTTACGCCGAAGGCAGCAGCTACGGCGACGGCGGGGTGGAGGTGACCCTGACCACGGGGGTCGAACTCTTCTTCGGCGATGACTCCAAGGTCGCCCGGAAGTGGCACGCGGCAGTCGCGGTGCTCGCCGACCCGGAAGTGACGGCGCTCGATTATGTAGACCTGCAGGCTCCTAACCGACCCTCTTTTGGTGGCTCCGAACATGAACTTCCACCTGCGCCTTGAGCCTTGAATGAGCCCTGAGAAACGGCTTTAGCAAGGGGTTATCGAAACCATCAAGCAGAGGTCGAGAGTCCTTCAACCCTCAAGTAGCGGTTGAACCCTTGCCCTGCACGACCCCCTGCGGCGGTTTGACAGAAACCCCCGAATGCCCTACGTTCAAGCGCAAATTCCGTGCTTGTCGAAGTGGCTTGGACCCTCAAGCATCGCTGAAGGCTCGGACGGAATAAAGGCTCAACTCAACTGAAAGCTTTCAATAGCGCCAGAGGGAAACCGGGCGCGCTGGAGAAAATCGGGAGATGGAATCCACTTACCTCGCGGTCATCAAGGTCGTCGGCGCAGGCGGCGGTGGCACCAATGCGGTCAGCCGCATGATCGATGCCGGCATTCGCGGCGTCGAGTTCGTCGCCGTTAACACCGACGCGCAGGCGCTGCAGGCCTGCGACGCCGACATCAAGCTCTCGATCGGGCAGGAGTTGACCCGCGGCCTCGGCGCCGGCGGCAACCCCGAGGTCGGCGCGGGCGCGGCGGCGGAGAGCCGCGACGAGATCAAGGAGGCGCTGAAGGGCGCCGACATGGTCTTCGTCACCGCCGGCGAGGGCGGCGGCACCGGCACCGGCTCGGCGCCGGTCATCGCCGAGATCGCCAAGGAGGAGATCGGCGCGCTCACCGTCGGCGCGGTGACCAAACCGTTCGAGTTCGAGGGCAAACGGCGGATGCAGCAGGCGCTCGAGGGCATCGAGAAACTGCGCAACAAAGTCGACACCTTGATCATCGTTCCGAATGAGAAGCTGCTGCAGGCGGTTGAGCGGCGGACCAGCGTCCTCGAGGCGTTCCGCCAGGCCGACGACATCCTTCGCCAAGGCGTCCAGGGCATCACCGACCTGATCACGATCCCCGGTCTGATCAACCTCGACTTCGCCGACGTGCGGACGATCATGCGCGACGCCGGCTCGGCCCTGATGGGCGTCGGTTCGGCAACCGGCGAGGCCCGCGCGCTCGACGCCGCCAAGGCCGCCATCACCTCGCCGCTGATCGAGGAGTCGATCAAAGGCGCGACCGGGATGCTGCTGAACATCACCGGCCCCGAGGATCTCGGTCTGTTCGAGGTCAACGAGGCCGCCCAGCTCGTCCAGGCCGAGGCCGACGACAACGCCAACATCATCTTCGGCTCGGTCGTCGATCAGTCGATGAAGGACGAGGTCCGCGTCACGGTGATCGCCACCGGCTTCGAAGGCTTCGAGCTGCTGGCCCGCTCGCCGCAGCGCGTCCGGCGGCGCTACGAGAGCCGCCCCCGCGTCTCCGCCGAGGACACCGAGATCCGCAAACTGCGGGTGTCCGAGGACGACATCGACGTGCCTGGGTTCCTCAAAGAGTAAGTCGGCCGGCGAGCCAGCGGCGTCGGGAGGCGTCGCTTAATACGCTGGGCGGCGTGACCACCGACGCGGCCCTGCGGCGCACGCCTCTCTACGAGCAGCACGTCGAGCTGGGGGCGAAGGTCGTTCCCTTCGCCGGCTGGGAGATGCCGGTCACCTACGAGGGGATTCGCGAGGAGCACTCGGCGGTGCGGCGGCACGCCGGCATGTTCGACGTCTCCCACATGGGGCAGGTCGAGGTCGAGGGTCCGGGGGCGCTCGCCTTCCTGCAGCGGGTCCTCTCCAACGACGTCGCCAAGGTCCACGTCGGCGGTGCCCAGTACTCGGTCCTCTGCAACGAGGACGGTGGCGTCATCGATGACCTCTTCGCCTACCGGCTCGGGGGCGATCGCTACCTCGTCGTCACCAACGCCGCCAACCACGAGACCGACCTCGCCTGGCTCGGCCGCCAGAGCCGCGAGTTCGACGCCCTCGTCCGCGACGTCGCCGACCGCTACGCGATGCTCGCCGTCCAGGGCCCGCACGCCCGCGACGTCGTCGCCCGCGCGCTCCGGATCGAGCTGCCGCCGCGCTTCCACGTCTCCCACGTCCAGGTCGGCCGCCGTCCGGCGCTCGCCTGCGGCACCGGTTACACCGGCGAGGACGGGGTCGAGCTGCTGCTCGACCCCGAGGTCGCAACCCCGATCTGGGCCGAGCTGCTCGACGCCGGCGTCGTCCCCTGCGGGCTCGGCGCCCGCGACACCCTGCGGCTGGAGGTCTGTTACCCGCTGCACGGCAACGAGCTCAGCCCCGAGCGCAACCCGATCGAGGCCGGCCTCGGCTGGTGCTGCAAGGAGGAGACGGGGTTCATCGGCTCCGAGGCGGTGGTCCGCGCCCGCGCCGAGGGGACCGCCGAGAAGCTCGTCGCCTTCAAGATCGAGGGCCAGGGGATCCCGCGCGAAGGCAATTCCGTGATGCGGGGGGACGAGCAGATCGGCGCGGTCACCAGCGGCACCTTCTCGCCCTCGCTGGAGGTCGGCGCCGGGATGGCCTACGTCCGCTCGGAGCTGGCCGAGGTCGGGACCGAGATCGAGATCGACGTGCGCGGCAAGCGACGCCCCGCCCGGATAGCTTCCAAGCCTCTCTACGCGAAAAGGAGCTGAGCCTTGGCACCCGGATCATCAGAAGGCACCTACCCCGACGACCTCCGCTACCACGAGGAACACGACTGGGCCCGGATCGAGGGAGATCAGGCGACCCTCGGGATCACCTGGTACGCCCAGGACTCACTCGGCGAGGTCGTCTTCTTCGACCCCCCGGAGGTCGGGGCGACGATCCAGAAAGACTCCTCCTACGCCGAGGTCGAGTCGGTGAAGGCGGTCTCCGACGTGATCGCGCCGCTCTCGGGTGAGATCGTCGAGGTCAACTACGTGCTCCAGGACGCGCCGGAGAAGGTCAACGAGGATCCCTACGGCGAGGGCTGGCTGGTCAAGGTGCGGTTGACCGCCCCCGAGGAGGCGGAGACCCTCCTCGGCGTCCAGGAATACCGCAAGATGCTGGACCGCTAGGCGAGAAGCCCGGCCACCCGCTTCCCTAGCCTTACCCAGGTGACTCGCTACACCTCCGCCACCCCCGACGATCGGCAGGAGATGCTCGCCGCGATCGGCGTCGATTCGGTCGACGCGCTCTTCGAGCAGATCCCCGAGCCGCTGCGCCTGGGCCGGCCGCTGGCGCTGCCGGACGGGTTGAGCGAGGCGGAGGTCTACGAGCGGCTGGCGGCGCTCGCCGAGCGCAACGCCGACGCCGAGGAGCAGGTCTGCTTCGTCGGCGCCGGGATGTACGACCACTACGTGCCGGCGATCGTCGACGCGATCACCTCGCGCAGCGAGTTCCTCACCCCGTACACGCCCTACCAGCCGGAGATCAGCCAGGGCGGCCTGCAGGTGATGTTCGAGTTTCAGACGGCGATGTCGGAGCTGACCGGGCTGCCGGTCTCCAATGCCGGGCTCTACGAGGGGCCGTCCTCGGTCGCCTCGGCCGGGTACCTGGCGATGGGCGCGACGAAGCGGCGCAAGTTCGTCGTCTCCCACGGCTTGCACCCGCACAGCCGGGAGACGCTCCGCACCTACTCGGTCGGCTATGGCGCCGAGGTGGTCGAGGTCGGGCTCGAGGGCGGGCTGACCGACGCTGCGGCACTGGCCGGGGCGGTCGACGGCGAGACCGCCGCCGTCTTCCTCCAGAGCCCGAACTTCCTCGGCGCGGTCGAGGACGTCGAGGCGCTCGGGGCGGCGGCGAAGGAGCACGGCGCGCTCTTGATCGTCGCCTGCGACCCGATGACGCTGGGGATCCTCAAGCCGCCGGGTGAGTGCGGCGCCGACATCGCCCTTGGCGAGGGGCAGCCGCTGGGGAATCGTTTGGACTTCGGCGGCCCATCGTTTGGTTTCTTCTGCGCGACCGAGGCGCAGATCCGCCGCATGCCGGGCCGGATCGCCGGCGAAACCGAGGACGTCGACGGCCGCCGCGGCTTCGTCCTCGCCCTGCAGACCCGCGAGCAGCACATCCGCCGCGAGAAAGCGACCAACAACATCTGCACCGCCCAGGCGCTGAACGCGCTCGGAGCGATGGTCCACCTCGCCTGGCTCGGCCGCCAGGGCTTCCGCGAGCTCGGCGAGCTGCTGGTCCAGCGGACCGCCTACGCCCGCGAGCGGCTGGCCGCGGTCGACGGGGTCGAGCTGCTGCACGAGGCGCCGGTCGCCCGCGAGTTCGCGGTGCGGCTGGATGCTCCCGTGGAGAAGGTGCTCGACCGCGTTGCCGAGCGCGGGATCGCCGCCGGCTACCCGCTAGGCCGCGAGTACCCCGAGTTCGAGAACGGCCTCCTGGTTGCGATCACCGAGCGGCGGACCAAGGCCCAGATCGACGAGCTGGCCGAAGCCTTGGAGGCAGCCGTCAGCGCAGAGCGTGGTTCCTTTGTCGGCTCTGACCCGACTAAGGAACCACAAGTCGGGGGTGCGACCTGATGGCGCTGATCGAGACGCCGATGCAGGCCGAAAGGGCGCAGACGATCTACGAGAAGTTGAAGCCGGGGCGGCGCGCGGCGGCCCTGCCTGAGACCGAAGTGCCGGAGAAGCCGCTGGGCGAGCTGATCCCGGAAAAGCTGCTGCGTTCGGAGGCGCCGCGCCTGCCGGAGATCGCCGAGCCGGAGATCGTCCGCCACTACAACCGGCTCTCGCGGCGCAACTTCGACCTCGACAGCGGCTTCTACCCGCTCGGCTCCTGCACGATGAAGCACAACCCGCGTTTGAACGAGCGGGTCGCGGCGCTGCCCGGCCACGCCCGCCTGCACCCGGCGCAGGACCCGCGCCGAGCCCAGGGCGCGCTGGAGCTGATGTGGCTGCTGCAGGAGTCGCTCAGTGAGATCTGCGGCCTGCCGCACGTCAGCCTGCAGCCGAGCGCCGGCTCCCACGGCGAGCTCGCCGGCCTGCTGCTGACCCGCGCCTACCACGCCGATCGCGGCGAAGAGCGGACGAAGGTGCTGGCGCCCGACACCTCGCACGGGACCAATCCCGCCTCGGTGACGATGGCCGGCTTCGAGGTGGTCAAAGTCGCGACGGACGAGCAGGGCGGGGTGGAGATGGACGACCTGCGGGCGAAGCTGGCCGAGAACGAGGGCGAGGTCGCCTGTCTGATGTTGACCAACCCGAACACGCTCGGCGTCTTCGACGAAAACATCGCCGAGATCGCCTCGCTGATTCATGAGGCCGGCGGCACCCTCTATTACGACGGCGCCAACCTCAACGCGGTGATGGGCCACTCGCGCCCCGGCGACATGGGCTTCGACATCGTCCACGTCAACCTCCACAAGTCCTTCAGCCAGCCGCACGGCGGCGGCGGTCCTGGGGCCGGCCCGATCGCGGTCTCCGACCGGATCGAGCCCTACCTGCCGAAGCCGCAGGTGGTCCGCCGCGAGGGCTCCAACGGCCACGGTCCCAGCTTCGACCTCGACTTCGAGCGCCCGAAGTCGATCGGCCGCCTGCGCGGCTTCCAGGGCAACTTTGGCGTCTTCGTCCGCTCCTATGCGTACATCCTCAGCCTTGGCGGCGATGGCCTCACCGAGGCCTCCGAGACTGCGGTCCTCAACGCCAACTACCTGAAGGCGCTCCTCGCCAAGGATCGCGCCGGCGAGCGGCTGCCGATCGCCTTCGACCGTCACTGCATGCACGAGTTTGTCCTCTCCGGCAAGCCGATGAAGCGCGACCTCGGCCTCGCCACCCTCGACCTCGCCAAGCGGCTGCTCGACTTCGGCTTCCACCCGCCGACCGTCTACTTCCCGCTCCTCGTCGACGAGGCCCTGATGGTCGAGCCGACCGAGACCGAGACCAAAGAGTCCCTCGACGCCTTCGCCGAGGCCATCGAGAAGATCCTCACCGAGGCCGAGACCAATCCCGACCTCGCCAAAAACGCCCCCTACACGACCCCCGTCCGCCGCCTCGACGAGGTCAAAGCCACTCGCCAGCCGGTGGTTCGGCAGCAGTTCGACTAGTTCTTCGGGCGCACGACGCGGAAGCCGATCGAGGCTTCGGGGGAGCTGCCGAATTCGTTGTGCGAGGTGAGGAAGGCCCGGTAGCGCCCCGCGGTGAGGAACTGGATCCCGCCCTTCGGCTTCGGCAGCTTGCCTTCGAAGCGGATCCTGTTCTTCCCGGCGAAGGCTTCGCGGGTCAGTGCTCCGCGCCGCACGAGGCTGCCGTCTTTGCGGACCTGCTTGAAGACGACGCTGACGGTCGCGTCCTGGTTGACGAAGAAGGAGAAGATCGTCTTCCGCGGCAGCTTCGAACGGGTGTCCCTCGGGGTGCCTGGGGAGAGGATCGTGCGCGCGGTCATTTCCAGACCGGTCAGCGACGGCGGCGTCCCGGGCGGCGGCGGTTCGGGCGAGGCATGCACCCCCGCCGGCGCCAGCAGAACGAGCAGCAACAGGTACAGGGCGGCTGCTGCGATGCCAAGTCGTGTTCTCGTTATTCGCACATCGGTATCAACCCGGCCGCGGCGTCAAAGCTGCGGCAACTGCTGCTCCAACTCCAGCACCGGGGCGAAGAGGTCACCGTGTTGATCGAGACGACTGAGGACGTCCTTGGTCTCGAAGACGAGGTGGTCGCCCTTTCCTGACTCCGCCGCTTGCTCGACCTCCTCCCAGGTGATCGGCGTCGAGCAGGTGGGGCGTTCGCGGGCGCGCAGCGAGTAGACGGAGATCGTCGTTTTGCGTTCGTTGTTCTGGTACCAGTCAATGAAGACCTTGCCGCTGCGGTCGGTCTTTTTGCCCATTTTCGCGAGGATGTTCTCGGGGTCCTGGTTGGCGACGACCTGGGCGATCGCTTGGGCGAAGGGGCGCGTCTGCTCGTAGGAGATCTTGGTGTTGAGGGGCACGTAGAGCTGCATGCCCTTCGAGCCCGAGGTCTTGGCGAAGCACTCGAGGTTGACCTGGGCCAGCAGCTCGCGCAGGCGCAGCGCCACCCGCGAGCAGTCGACGACATCGGCCGGCGGGCCGGGGTCGAGGTCGAAGGCGACGACCGTCGGCCGTTTCGGCGCCCGGCTTTTCGAGAGCGAGGGGTGCAGCTCTAGCGCCGCCAGCTGCGCCATCCAGATCAGCGTCGGCAGGCTGTCGCAGACGCAGAACTCGATCACCCCGGCCTGCGGTCCGGCCTGCACTTTCGCCGTCTTCACCCACTTCGGCCGGTGTTTCGGGCAGCGCTTCTCGTAGAAGGCGGCGTCGAGGTCCTCGATCCCTTCCGGGAACCGCCGCAGCGTCACCGCGCGGCCGCTCAGGTGGGGGACGATCGCCGGCGCCACCCTGGCGTAGTAGTCGACCATCTCGCCCTTGGTGAACCCGGTCTTCGGGTACATCACCTTGTCGAGGTTGGAGAGCTTGAGCTCCTTGCCCTCGACCTCGACCTGGCGCGTCTCGCCCACGCGCTAGAGCCTATTTGGAAGCTTTGGCTTTAGAGCGGGAAGAGCTTTTCGATTTCGATTTGGATTTCGAGCTCGATTTGCTCTTCGATTTGGGCGATTTGGCGGCTTTTTTCGGTTTCGCCGCTTTCGCGCCGTCGCCGCTGCCGCCTTTCTCTTTCACCGCGGCGATCGATTCCTCCAGCGCCGCCATCAGATCCGGGGCTTTGGTCGCTTTCGGCGCCTCGGCCTCGGGCGCGACGATCTCTTTGCCTTCGGCCTTCTGTTCGATCAGCGCCAGCAGCTGTTCGCGGTACTCATCCTTGTAGGCGTCGGGTTCGAATTCGGTGCTCAGCGAGTCGATCAGCTGCTCGGCCATCTGCTGCTCGCGTTTAGCGACTTTCGGCTTCTTGTCCGGGAGGGCGTCATCCAGCTCGGACGGGGGCACGACCTCGTCATGGAAGCGCATCGTCGTCAGCGTCAGCACACCGTCGGAAGCGCGGATCGCCGCCAGGTGCTCTTTGTTGCGGAAGACGAAGCGGGAGATCGCCGCCTTGCCCGAGCTTTCCATCGCCGCCGCCAGCAGCGAGTAGGCCTTCTCGGCGCCGTCGGCCGGCCCCAGGTAGTAGGGGCTGTCGAAGTACATGGGGTCGATTTCCTCGATGTCGACGAAGTCCTGGACGTCGATCGCCCGCGTCTTCTCCGGCGCCAGCGCCGACATCTCGTCTTTGCTCAGCGGCACATACTGGCCGGGCGTCAGCTCGTAGGCCTTGACGATGTTCTCGTAGGGGACCTCCTCGTCGGTCCCTTCGGCGACCCGTTTGTGTTTGATCCTCGAGCTGTCGGACTCGCGGATCTCGCGCAGGGCGATGTTGCGCCGCGCGACGGCGCTGAACAGCCGCACGGGCACGTTCAGCAGCCCGAAACTGATCGTCCCGCTCCAAATTGCTCTAGCCATGGTGTGCGTCCCTCAACTGGTTTTCCTCGTTCGAGTTCCTTACCCAGATTGTCTCAACCAAACGCGCCCGCCGGCCATAGAGGTGACTCAGCGGGAGCGGTCTTGCGCCAAGGCAGAGTCGTGGTTCCTTATGCACCCATGCCGTGCAAAAGGAACCACGCGATGGGGGATGATCCGCGGGTGCTCTTCGAGCTTCGGGACGTGGGGCTGGACCGCGGCGGCAAGACCGTTCTCGACTCGCTCAGCGCCGGGATCCCGGAGGGAGCGACGGCGATCGTCGGCCCCTCCGGCGCCGGCAAGTCGACGCTGCTGCGGCTGCTGAACCGGCTCGCCGACCCCGATCGTGGCGAGATCTCCTACCGCGGCCGGCCGCTGCGCTCCTACGAGCCGCTGGCGCTGCGGCGCGAGGTCGGCCTGGTCCCGCAGCTGCCGGCGCTGCTCGACGGGACCGTGGAGTCGAACCTGCGCTACGCCGCCGAGCTCGCCGGCGAGCCGCTGGCGCTGGAGGCGACGCTCGCCCACGCCGGCCTCGACGCCTCCTTCGCCGAGCGCGACGTCGCCAAGCTCTCGGTCGGCGAGCAGCAGCGGGCGATGCTGGCGCGGGCGCTGGCGCAGCGGCCGCGGGTCCTCCTGCTCGACGAGCCGACCTCCGCCCTCGACCACGCCGCCCGCGACACGATCGAGGCCGCGCTCGCGGAGCTCCGCCGCGAGCTCGAGATCTCGACCGTCCTCGTCAGCCACGACCCCGAGCAGGCCCGCCGCCTCAGCGACTGGGTCCTGCGCCTCGAGGGCGGCCGCCTCGCCGGCTGCGGCCAGCTGGCGGAGGTGCTGGCGTGATCCCGTTGGCGTCCGCCGCCACCTCGATCCACATCGCCGTCTGGCAGGTCGCCGCCTCGCTGGCGCTGGTCGCGCTGGCGGCGGCGATCTCCTTCTGGCAGCGGGCCGACCTCGAGCGCGACATCGCCGTCGCCACCGCCCGCTCGATCGTCCAGCTGACCCTGGTCGGTTACGCGATCAAGCTGATCTTCGAGGCCGACACGATCTGGCTGGTCCTGGCGTTGCTGACGGTGATGGTCTTCTTCGGCGCGATCACCGCCCGCCACCGCGCCGCCAAGGTCCCCGACTCCTTCCGTCCGCTGCTGATCGCCCTCGCACTCGCCGGCGGCAGCACGCTCGGCCTCGTCGTCGCCCTCGGCATCTTCGAACCGACCCCGCGTTACCTGGTCCCGGTCGGCGGCATGGTGATCGGCAACGCGATGACCGCTTCTGCCGTTGCCCTCAACCGCCTCGGCGACGAGATGGGCGATGCTCGGGCCCGAATCGAGGCCTCCCTCGCCCTCGGCGCCACCGCCCGCGAAGCCGCCGCGCCGACCATCCGCCGCTCCCTGCGCTCGGGGATGATCGCCCTCGTCGACTCGACCAAGACGACCGGCCTGATCTTCTTCCCCGGGACGATGGTCGGCATGCTCCTCGCCGGCGCCAGCCCCACCGACGCCGTCCGCCTGCAGCTGATCCTCCTCTACACCCTCCTCGGCAGCGTCTCGATCTCGGCTCTCACCGCGACCCTGCTCGCCTACCGCAACTTCTTCACGCCCGCCGCGCAGCTGCGCGAACCGGAGCCGGAGGCTTCCGGCTAGCGCCGGCAGCACCAACCGGCGAGCAGGGGGAAGCTGGTCGGCCGGCCGCTGGGGGCGATCGCCTTGGAGATGTCGGCAATGGCCCGGCCTCTGCCACGGCCGAGCGGCAGGAAGAGCCACTGGTTGGCACCGGGCCAGGCGATGAGGAGGCGGCGGCCGTCGGGAGACCATTCGACCTGGCCGAGGCTGCCCGGGACGCTGAGCAGGGTCCGCGGCTGCTTCCCCGGCCGGTAGACCACGGCCTCGCCGTAGGTGCCGTGCTTCTTCCAGAAGGTGACCGCGGCGGCGACGAGCGGTCGTTGGGGTGCGAGGGCGGCGTCGACAACCGTCGCCCCCGGCGCGATCGGAAGCGAGGTGCGGCGTCGCAATTCCGATCTGCCTTCGAGCTTGTTCAGCCGCATCCCTTGCAGGTGCAGCGAGCCGGGTGAGACCTCGAGGATGGACTGCCCGCCAGCGCCCCAGTCGATCTTCCTGACCCGCGGGCCGACTACCGCCCCGGCCATGTCCGGCGGCGCCCCCGAACGGCTGGCGCTCTTCTCGCTGGTGGCGATCCGCAGCTGTCCTTGCCCGTTGACATATGCCAGTTCCGGCGTCCCAGATGGCGACCAGGCGGGGGCGACCGGAGCGGTCTCCGGATTGACGAGGTGGTCGCCGCTGCCGTCGCCGGCGACGATCCGCAGCGACTTCCCCGAGCGGTAGGCGATCCGTTCGCCCGACGGCGACCACCTGGGGTCCGCGACTCTCTGCGCCGCGGTGATCGACCAGCGGCTGGTCCCGTCGGGCTCGAGCGCGCTCAGGTCCCGCCCCTCGACCGCGGCGACGAAGAGGCCGTGGGGGGACCAGCTCGCCCCTTCGTAGTTGCCGAGCAGCCGCTTCGAGCCGTCCGGCTGCACGACCACGGGGCCCTCTCCGGTCTGCACGAGCAGGCGCCCGCCGCCGGGGACCTTCGCCAGCGTCGGTTCGGGGTGAGGAGGAGAGGCGGTGAAGGTGTCGTCGACCCAGTCTCGCACCGCCGCACCGGCCGGCGAGAGCAACAGGATCGCGAGCAGCGCCGCCAGGGAGAGCCCGAGCGCGAGGCGAGGGATCGGCCGCCTGCTTCGCCCCTCCGAGCGCGTGGGGGTCATAGCCCCCCCAACCTCGGAGTTGTCGCTCCGCCGTTCCTCGAAAGCGGCAGCGACGATTTGCCGGCCCCGCTCCTCTGCCTCGGCCGATTCAGGGATCGGGACCTCCCGCAGTGCTCGGTTGAGCTTGTCGTTGGTCATCGCCGGTCCCCCGCCAGTCGCTCCGTCTCCGCCACCTCGCGCAGCCGATCGAGCCCGCGCCGCAGCCGCGAGTTGACCGTGCCCCGCGGCAGCTCCAGCATCTCGGCGATCTCCCCCGGTGTGTACTCGAGCAGGTGGCGTAGGACCACGACCGCGCGCTGCTCGGGGGGCAGCTCCTTCAGCGCCGCGATCATCTCGCCGCCGATCTCCTGGGGCGGCGGCAGCGGCTCGAAGACCGAGTGCTCGCGCGCCACCTTTTGCCGCAGCGCCTCCCGCCGTGCCCAGTCGAGGGCGCGGTTGACGACGATCCGGTGCAGCCAGGGCCCGAAAGGGCGCCGCCGGTCGAAGCGGTCGAGCGCCGCGACCGCGGCGAGGAAGGCATCCTGCGCCACGTCCTCGGCGGCCGCGGCATCGTGGACGACGAGGTAGGCGGCACGGTAGGCACTGCGCCAGTGCAGCGAGTACAGCCGCGCCATCGCGGCGCCGGAGCCCGCTTGGGCTTCGCGCACGAGCCGCCGCTCATTCCCACCGCTCTCAGCTTCCAACCGCGATCTCCTCCGGACATCTCAATCTTCTCTCACCCGCCGCCCCATCACAGGAAGGCGAACAGCTGGTGGAAGAAGCCCAGCATGGCCACTGGTCGTCGCGCCTGGAAGCTCCCGGTATCGATCTTGAGCAGGGGCGAGGCACCGGCGTCCTTGTGGTCGCGGCTGTAGACGACGATCGTGCGGCCGCCGCCCTCCAGCCGCAACCGCAGCTGGAACGGTTCCCGCAGATCCTCCAGCTGGGGCAGGTCGACGCAGACCGCCCGGCCGCGGACGGTGTCCAGCGCGTGGACGAACTTCTCCTCCGAGCCGGTGTAGAGCGTGTAGGCCCAGCGGCCGTCGCGGCTGCTGACGCGGGTGACCGGTGACCCTTCCATCCGCTCGTCGGGCTCCCGCGGGTCGACGATCGGCTCCGGCAGCAGCCTTCCGTTGGTGGCATTCAGCGCTCGCACTTCGTAGCGGCTGACTTCGCCGTGCTTGAAGAAGCTATGGATCAGGTAGATCCGGGAGCCGTCCGGCGAGATCGCGTCGAAGCTCCAGGCGCCCGGCAGCTTGATGCGCGAGATCGCGTGCCGCGGAGCGTCCGCGCCCCGTTGGGGATGGCGGAGGAAGAGCCGCGTGTCGAGGATCGCGAACTTGCTGTGTCGGGGCGGGTAAACCCGCGGCGAGTCGGACAGCACGAGGATGCCGTTGGCCGAGATCCCGCCCGCGGTTCCGTCGAAGGCGACCGCCGGCAGGTAGTAGGAGCCGCGCAGGTACCACCAGCGGTCGATCGTCGAATCCCGCAGGTCGAGCCGCTCGACCACCGTCAGCGGGTGGCGGGTGTGGGGGGTGACGGCTACGTAGCGGTAAGGGGCGTCGACGAAGCTCGGCGTGCCGCCGGGAAAGCCGCCGCCGGCGCCGCTCGCAACCGCCGGCGCAAGTGCCAGCAGCAGCAGCGCGGTGAGGAGGAAAATCACTCTTCGCATGACCTGTATACGGGTGAGCGACCCGCAGAGGTCCCAGCCGGTTCCTCGTCCCGCCTAGACTCGCCCGATGTCCCGTTCGCAGCGCCTCACCCTGATCGCAACGATCCTCGGCTCGACCGTCGTCTTTCTCGACGGCACCGTCGTCAACGTCGCCCTGCCGGCGATCAGCGACGGGCTCGACGTCGGCCTCGCCGGCCAGCAGTGGGTGGTTGAGGCCTACACGCTGGCGCTGGTCGCGCTGCTGCTCGTCGGTGGCAGCCTCGGCGACCAGTTCGGGCGGCGGCGGATCTTCGTCTTCGGCCTGGTCGGCTTCGGCGTCACCTCGATCCTCTGCGCGATCTCGCCGACCGACGAGTTCCTGATCGGCGCCCGCGCCCTGCAGGGCGTCGCCGGGGCGCTGCTGGTGCCGGGCTCGCTGGCGATCGTCGCCTCGACCTTCGAGGGCGAAGCGCGCGGCAAGGCGGTCGGGACCTGGACCGCCTGGACCGGGATCGCGACTGTGATCGGCCCGGCCGGCGGCGGCGCGCTGATCGGGATCACTTCCTGGCGGGCGATCTTCTGGGTCAACATCCCGCTGATCGCGGCGACCGTCTTCCTGACCCTCCACTCGGTCGAGGAGAGCCGCGACGAGGACGCCTTCCTCGGCATCGACTGGGCTGGGATCGCGCTCTCGGCGATCGGCCTCGGCGGTCCGACGTTTGCCCTGATCGAGCAGCCCTCGCGCGGCTGGAGCGATCCGCTGGTCTGGGGGACGATGGCCATCGGGATCCTCTGCTTCGGCCTCTTCATCCTCCGCGAGGCGACCGCCCGCCACCCGATGCTGCCGCTCGGCCTCTTCCGCATCCGCAACTTCTGGGTCACCAACCTGACCACGCTGGCGACCTACGCCGGCCTGATCGGCGGCCTCTTCTTCGTCGGTCTCTACCTGCAGCAGGTGGTCGGCTACTCGCCTCTGGAGGCGGGCCTAGCGACGACCCCGATCTCGATCCTGATGTTCTTCCTCTCGCCCCGCTTCGGGCGCATCGCCTCCGGCACTGGGCCGCGAGTGCCGATGAGCGCCGGCCCGATTGTCGGCGGCATCGGGCTGTTGATGATGATGCGGATCGGGCCGGGGACGAGCTACCTCTCCGACGTGCTCCCCGGCCTGCTCGTCTTCGGCGTCGGTCTCTCGGCGACGGTGGCACCGCTGACCGCGACCGTCCTCGACTCGGTCGACGAGCACCGGGTCGGGATCGCCTCCGGCGTCAACAACGGCGTCTCCCGGGTGGCCGGGCTGCTGGCGATCGCCGTGCTCGGAGCCGTCATCTCCGCCAGCTTCGGCGCCAAGCTCGATGACGGGCTGGGCAGCGCGCCGCTCTCGTCAGCCGCGAACGCCGCGGTCGAAGAAGCGAAGGAAAAGCCGCTGGCCGTCCCCGCCGCCGAAGACCTGTCCGCGGCCGAAAGCGACCGGGTCACGGCGGCCGCCGAAGACGCCTCGACCTCCTCCTTCCGCCTCGGTCTCGGCATCGCCGGGATCCTGATGATCCTCGGCGGCATCGTCGCCGGCATCGGCGTCCAGAACCCGACCCGTAGAAGAGAAGCTGTGCCGACTCGAGGCTCGGCCCAAGCCGGGGAGTGCGGCCACAGCTCCGACTGCGACTGCATCCCCAAGCAGGAACATGCGGGAGCAGCTGCTGACCCCGCCCAGGCATGAGGGTCTGACCCTTCGCTTCCGGAAGCCGGGGATGGGTGCCCCTCGAGCCGGCGGATACTCAAAGAGTTGCCCCTAATTAGGGGCAACTCTTGTCGGAGCGAGGGGCACCCATCCCCGGCTCTCACAAACGAGGGACCCCCATCCCGGCCCCCACCACTAGGCTCCGCCCCGCATGCCCAAACCGATCATCTTCAGCGGCATCCAGCCGACCGGCCGCAAGCACCTGGGCAACTACATCGGGGCGATCCGCCAGTACGTCGAGGGACAGGATCGGGGCGATCCGGCGATCTTCTGCATCGTCGACCTGCACGCGATCTCGGTCCCCTACGACCCCGAGGAGCTGCGCCAGCGCGTCTACGACACCGCCGCGATTTTGCTTGCCGCCGGCCTCGACCCGGAGCGCTGCATCCTCTTCCGCCAGTCCGACGTCCGCGAGCACAGTGAGCTGACCTGGCTGCTCTCCTCGGTCACCTCCCACGGCGACCTCAACCGCATGCACCAGTTCAAGGAAAAGGTCGGCAAGGATCGCGAACTGGCCTCGGCGGCACTCTTCTACTACCCGGTGCTGATGGCCGCTGACGTCCTCGCCTACCGGGCGACGGAAGTCCCCGTCGGGGATGACCAGCGCCAGCACGTCGAGCTGATGCGGGAGATCGCCCGCCGCTTCAACGCCCGCTTCGGCGAGACGCTGGTCGTCCCGGAGCTGGTGATCCCGCAGATCGGCGCCCGGATCATGGACCTGCAGGAGCCCGAGCGGAAGATGTCGACCACCGGCGGCACCGAGCAGGGGACCGTTCTCGTTCTCGACGAGCCCGAGACGATCCGCAAGAAGTTCCGCTCGGCGGTCACCGACTCCGGCCGCGAAATCATCCGGGCCGCGGACAAGCCCGGGATCAGCAACCTGATCGACATCCTCTCGGTGGCACGGGGCGCCGGGCAGAAGGAGGTCGAAGGAGAATTCGAGGGTTCCGGCTACGGCGACTTCAAGCAGGCGGTGGGCGACGCGGTCGTCGAGTACCTGGCTCCGGTTCAAGGGCGCTACGCCGAGCTGCGCCCGGACGAGGGGGAGCTCGAGCGGGTGCTCGGCCTCGGCGCCGAGAAGGCGCGCGCGATTTGCGGGCCAATCGTCGCCGAAGTGCGCGATCGCATGGGCTACAAGCCCGAACGCGCCGCGTAGCGCTCTAGTCTGCTGCGTAGTGGCCGTCGCCGACCTCGATCTCGATCTCGACCTCGACGTCTTCGCCGGGCCGTTCGACCTGCTGATGGCGGTCGTCCTGCGCGAGGAGGTCAGCCTGCTCGACCTGCAGCTTGGCGAGGTCGTCGTCGCCTACGTCGAGCACTTGGAGCGCGAAGGCGAGCTGGAGCTGGAGGTGGCGACCGAGTTCCTCGTCCTGATCGCCGCCCTGCTGGAGCTGAAGTCGCGGCTGATGCTGCCCGGGCCCGACGAAGAGCTCGAGGAGATGAAACCCGAGGAGGCGATGGAGGAGCTGCTGGCGCGGATGCTCGAGTACCGCCGCTACCGCGACGCCGCCGCCGAGCTCTCCGAGCGCTTCGAGTCCCAGCGCGGCTACCTCTACCGCTCGGCGCCGCTGCCGGCGGAGCTGCGGCGGGTGGCGGTCGAGGCCGCGTCCGCGGTCTACGAGCCCGACCAGCTCGGCGCCGCCCTCGGCGACCTGCTGACCGAGCCGCCCGACGTCGACATCAGCCACATCCGGCCGACCGTCTCCCTGGAGCGGCGGCTGCGGGCACTGCGCGATGCGCTGCTGCGGCGCACCGACTTCGACTTCGACGAGGAGTTCGGCGGCGAGGACCGGCTGACCCAGGCGGTGACGGTGTTCGCGATGCTCGAGCTCTATCGCAAGGGCGAGGTGACCTGGGAGCAGGGCGAGTGCTTCGGGCCGATCAAGGTGAAGAAGGTCCTGCCGAGTGCCGGGATGACGAAGAGCGGATGAGCGACCTCTCCCGCACCGTCGAGGCGCTGCTCTTTCTCTCGCCGCAGCCGGTCGCTGTCAGGGACCTGGCCGAGGCGACGCAAGCGACCGAGGGGCAGGTCGAAGAGGCGATCGAGCTGCTGCGCGAGGACCTGGCGGAGGGCAAGCGCGGGGTGGTCCTGCGCGAGGTCTCCGGCGGCCTCAGCCTCGCCTCCGATCCCGCCAGCGAGGACGCCGCACGCCGGCTGCTGGCGAAGCCGCGGACGCCGCCGCTGACCCAGGCGCAGGCCGAGACGCTGGCGATCGTCGCCTACCTGCAGCCGGTGACCCGCCCCGAGATCGCCCGCATCCGCGGCGTCACCTCCGAGTCGGCGGTCACGAGCCTCGCCGAGCGCGGCCTGATCGAGGAGGCGGGCCGCTCTCAATTCGGCGCCGCGATCTTCAAGACCTCCGAGCTCTTCGAGCGCCTCTTCGGCCTCTCCGGCCTCGACCAGCTGCCCGACCCCTCGAAGTTCGATCCGAGCCCCGAGGACGAGCGGGATTTGAGGGAGCGACTGCTGAAAGCCGGAGAACAGCGCTCAGAGTGATGGGTGGGGAGGGGTCGAGGGGGGTCTCGGCGGACAAAGATGGGGAGGGTCCGGCGAGACCCCCCTCGACCCCTCGATCGTGAGGCTGGCGAAGTTCCTGGCGCACGGGGGTGTCGCCTCCCGTCGAAGAGCTGAGGAGATCATCGGCAAGGGGTTGGTGACGGTCGGCGGCGAGGTTGTGACCGATCCGGCGCGGAACGTCGGGGCGGAGGACGATGTGCGGGTCAACGGGGAGCCGGTGGCGGCGGAGGCGCGCGAGGTCTGGGCGGTGAACAAGCCGGTGGGAGTTGTCTCGACCGCGCGCGAGCCGGGGAGCCGGACGCCGGTGGTCGATCTCGTTGAGACGGAGGCGCGGCTCTACCCGGTGGGGCGGCTCGACGCGGATTCGAGCGGCCTGTTGCTGCTGACGAATGACGGCGAGTTGGCGAACCGCCTGACGCATCCGCGCTACGAGGTCCCGAAGACCTACGTGGCGCAACTGCGCAAGCCGATCTCCGATCGTGACCTCGAACGGTTGCGCAAAGGCATCGAGCTCGAAGACGGCCCAACCGCTCCCGCGCAGGTGAAGCGCCGTGGCGACCGCGAGGTCGAGATCGTCCTGCGAGAAGGCCGGAACCGCCAAGTGCGACGCATGCTGGAGGCGGTCGGCAACAAGGTCGTGGCGCTGCGGCGGGTTGGGTTCGGGCCTTTGCGGCTCGGTGGGCTGAAGGAGGGTTCTTCGCGGCGCCTTACGAAGGGCGAGGTTGCGAAGTTGCGCGAGGCCGCTGGGTAGCCGTTCCAGCCTTCCGGGGCAGCCAAATCCCCCTCCTACAAGCTTGTGCGAGGGGGATTTGGCTGCCAGGTGCGGCTAGGACCTACTGGAGGTGGCGCCAGGCGCAGAGGTCAGGGAGGGGGCCGAGAGGCGGGCGGCCACGGTCTCCGCGACTGCCTGCGCTTCTCGTTCGGCTTCGCGGCTGGTGACGCGGAGGGTCGAATAG